>Ga0265319_1000032_pt1 | contig 119321 bp, 99 predicted proteins | sample 4824metaG_FD_192443 | JGI IMG/M metagenome (GOLD analysis project Ga0265319, IMG submission 192443) | Rhizosphere microbial communities from Carex aquatilis grown in University of Washington, Seatle, WA, United States - 4-8-24 metaG | ecosystem: Host-associated > Plants > Roots > Rhizosphere >... | reverse complement strand
GAGTTGGTGCCCAGAGTGGGGGTCGAACCCACAAGGTATCGCTACCGGTAGATTTTGAGTCTACTGCGTCTGCCAATTCCGCCATCCGGGCGCACCAAGGCCGCGAAACAAACCCGCCCCCGCGGCAATGTAAACATTGATTTTGTCGTTCCGACGAGGCCGTTGCCACGGAAAATCCGGCCGCGCCCGGATGGCGCGCCGCGAAGGTCGCGCTTGTCTCCCCGCCCCTGCACTTTCACCTTCCCTCTCACTTCCACCCATGCCCGACTTCCGCGCCTTCGCCCCCGCCGCCGCCGCCGACCTGGCGGAGATCCATCTCGGTGCGGACGAGAGCCACCACCTCGTCACCGTCAACCGCTGCGGCCGCGGCGACCCGGTCGTGGCGTTCGACGGCCGCGGGCGCGAGTGGTTCACCGAATGCACCGATGCCGGCCGGAACGCCGCGGTGCTGCGCGTGAAGTCGACCCGCCAGGCCCCGCCCCGGCCTTTCGCCCTCACCCTCGCCCAGGCCCTGCCCAAGGGCACGACCATGGACGACATCGTCCGCCAGGCCACCGAGATCGGCGCGGCGGGCATCGTGCCCCTGCTCAGCGAGCGCACCCAGGTGCATCTCGACGGCGACCGGCAGGACAAGAAGCTCGAGAAATGGCGCACCACCGCGATCGAGGCGGCCAAGCAGTGCGGCAACCCCTGGCTGCCCGACCTCGCCCCGCTGCAATCGCTCGCCGCTTTCCTCGCCGCGCCCGGCGACCATGACCTGAAACTCATCGCCAGTCTGCACGCGGGCGCCCTGACGCTGAAATCGGTGCTCCGGCATCATCACGACAAAGGGGGCGCCGGGCCCCGCCGGGCGCTGTGGCTCGTCGGCCCGGAGGGTGATTTTTCCCCGGCGGAAATGACCGCGGCCAGCACCGCCGGCTTCCAGCCCGTCACGCTCGGCCCGCTGGTGCTGAGAAGCGACACCGCCGCGATCTGCGCACTGGCGATCCTGAGTTACGAATTGGGGCATGGCGACCCGCGGTAAGATTGCGCGGTGGGCGCGCAGGCCCGGCTCACTTCCGCGCCGCGAGGAATTTTGCCACGTCGTCGCCGGAGACACGGCCGCCGGGACCGGTGGCGCTGATGCCGGGCACCGCCGCCGGATCCAGCCCGGCCTCCTGCGCCAGTTTCAGTGCGCGGGGCGTCCAGACCAGACTCCTCGCTGTAGCCGGGGTCGCGGACCCCGGACCGGGGCCGGCGGCCCCGGCTACGACTTCCAGATGCTTCAAGCTCTGGTCCGCCGTCTCCATGCGGAAAAGAGCGTGGCCGGATGACATGACCTCGCCAGGCTTGCCGTTGACGGCGACGATGGCGCCGTCAGCCGGCGATTCGAAATCAAACGCAGACTTGTCGCTCTCGAGCTCGGCGAGCTTCTGGCCCTTGGTCACCCGGGCGCCGGGCGCGACGGCCATGCTGATGATGGTGAGCTCGCTCACCGTGGCGCCCATGGCGGGCATGGGCACGTCAATGATGAAGGTGGACATGGGGGATGTTTTATTGCCCGTCACCATGCGCACGCGGGCGGCGCGGTCAAACAGGTAGGGGCGGCTTGGCCCTAATCCGCTGCGGCGCGTTAAGGATAACGCGCCCTACCCACCTCCAGCTATATCGATCACTCCCGCACGGCGTGCCACACCGCGAGGCACGACGCGATGAGCGCCGGCAGCTCGGCGGACGGGATCTGGTTGGGGCCGTCGGATATCGCGTGGTCCGGGTCGGGGTGCGTCTCGATGAACAGGCCGTCCGCGCCCGCGGCCAGCGCGGCCCGGGCGAGCGGGGGCACGAACTCGCGCCGGCCGCCGGTCTTGCCGCCGGCCGCGCCGGGCTGCTGCACGCTGTGCGTGGCGTCGAAGACCACCGGGGTGCCGAGCGCCTGCATCTGCACGAACGAGCGCATGTCCACGACAAGGTTCTGGTAGCCGAAGGTGGTGCCGCGCTCCGTCTGCCAGATTTCCTTGGCGCGGCCCGCGCGCAGCTTGCCGACGACGAATTCCATTTCCTGGGGAGAGAGAAACTGGCCCTTCTTGACGTTGACCACCCGGCCGGTCGCCGCGGCGGCGAGCAGCAGGTCGGTCTGGCGGCAGAGGAACGCCGGGATCTGCAGCACGTCGCACACCTCGGCGACCGCGGCGGCCTGCGTGCGCTCATGGAAGTCGGTGAGGACGGGGAAGCCGTAGTCCGCCTTGATGAGCGCGAGCAGCGCCAGGCCCTCGTCCAGGCCGGTGCCGCGGTCGTTGGCCAGCGACGTGCGGTTGGCCTTGTCGAACGAGCCCTTGAACACGATGGTCAGCTCCGGGTGCTTCCGCGCCAGTCTCGTCAGCGTGCGCGCGGCGGCGCGGCAGACCTTTTCGTTCTCGAGCGAACACGGGCCGGCGATGAGGAGGAGTTTCTTGGGGTTGAAGAGCATGGAAGGGAAAAACTGAAGGGCGGAAGGACTGAAGGGCCGAAGAGGAAGCGCGGACGAGCTCAGCCTTTCAGCTTTTCAGCCTTTCTCCCGCTGGTGCCTGATGGCGGCGGCGATGAAGGCGGCGAAAAGCGGGTGGGCTTTGTTCGGCTTGGACTGGAACTCGGGGTGGCACTGCACGCCGAGGAACCACGGATGGTTCTTCAGCTCGGCGATCTCGACCAGGCCGCGCTTGGGGTTCCAGCCGGAGATGATCATGCCGGCCTTCTCGTACCGGGCGATGTACTCGTTGTTCACCTCGTAGCGGTGCCGGTGGCGCTCGGAAACGGTGTCGGTGCCGTAGGCGCGGCGGGCGAGCGTGCCGGGCTTCAGCTGGCAGACGTAGGCGCCCAGCCGCATCGTGCCGCCCTTCTGGACCACGTTGCGCTGCTCGTCCATGAGCGCGATGACCGGCTCCGGCGTCTTCGGGTCGATCTCCATCGAGTTGGCCTTCTTCAGGCCGAGGACATTGCGGGCAAACTCGATCATGGCGACCTGCAGGCCGAGGCACAGGCCGTAATAGGGGATCTTGTTTTTGCGGGCATAGCCGGCGGCGGCGATCTTGCCCTCGATGCCGCGGTCACCGAAGCCGCCCGGGACGAGGATGCCGTCCAGCTTGCCCAGCCGGGTCAGGCTGGCCTTGGTCCCGAGCTCCTCCGCGTCGATGCGGACGATCTTGACCCGGGCGTGGTTGGCGATGCCGGCGTGGCTGAGCGACTCGTAGACGGACTTGTAGGCGTCCTGCAGCTCGATGTACTTGCCGACGACGCCGATCTTCACCTCGTATTTCGGCGTCTTGATCCGGCGGACGACCTCGGCCCAGATGTTCTTCGGGTTGGCGCGGGCCTTGAGCCCGAGCTGGTTGACGACCAACTGGTCGAGGCCCTCCTTTTGGAGCATGAGCGGCAGCTCGTAGATGGAGGACTGCACGTCCATCTCCTCGATCACGGCCTTCGCGGGCACGTTGCAGAACATGCTCAGTTTTTCGCGCATCTCCGGGGTCATCGGATGATCGCAGCGGCAGCACAGGATGTGCGGCTGGATGCCGATCTCGCGGAGCTTGGCGACGCTCTGCTGGGTGGGCTTGGTCTTCAGTTCCCCGGCGGCCTTCAGGTAGGGGATCAGCGTGACGTGGATGAAGACGCAGTCCTTCGGGCCGACCTCGAGCGCGAACTGCCGCATGGCCTCGAGGAACGGCAGGCCCTCGATGTCGCCGGTCGTGCCGCCGATCTCGGTGATCAGGACATCGACGCCCTTGCCGCCGCCGTAGATGCGCGCCTTGATCTCGTTCGTGACGTGCGGGATCACCTGCACGGTCTTGCCGAGGTAGTCGCCGCGGCGCTCCTTGGCGATGACGGCCTCGTAAATCTGGCCGGAGGAAAGGCTGTTGTGGCGCGAGAGCTTGCCGGAGGTGAAGCGCTCGTAGTGGCCGAGGTCGAGGTCGGTCTCCGCCCCGTCGTCGAGCACGTAGACCTCGCCGTGCTGGAACGGGCTCATCGTGCCCGGATCGACGTTGAGGTAGGGGTCGAACTTCTGGATGCGGACCTTGAGTCCGCGCATTTCCAGGAGGGCGCCGAGCGCCCCCGCCGTGAGCCCCTTGCCCAAAGAAGACACCACCCCTCCCGTGACGAAAATATACTTCATCGCCCATGGGTAAAAACCGCTCCTCCGGCATACACAAGAAAAAGGTGGCCGGAGCGCAATTTCCGCGCGGAAAAGCGGATAAAATAGTTTGCCGCACCACCGCCCGGGACCATGGTGCCCCTTGTGCAGTCGAAACCCTCCCTCCTCGCCTGGATCACCTGCGATGGCGTCCATATCGACCCCGCTTCCGGCAAGCATACCATCCTCGGCGTCTTCTCCAACATCAAGGCCCGAGCGTTCCCCGTCGTGCACCCTTACATGGTCTGGTTTCTCACCCTGACCGACGTCCAGCCCGGCATGCACATGATCAAGATGTCCATGGGCCTCGACCCGACCAATCCCACGGAGCTGCTCCACCGCGAGTTCGAGTCCCAGAGCCCGCTCCACCGCATCAATCTCATCAACGAGCTCCGCAACCTGCGCTTCGAGCAACCCGGCGACTACTCCATCCTCATCGAGGTGGACGACGACCCCATCCTCGCCACGAACCTGACCGTGAGCTGAGCTCCGAGATCGCGGAACCGCGGAAAAGCGAACCGCGGTCAATCCTGTTTCAGTGCCTCCGCCCTTCCGCGCTGCTGCAATTCGCCCCTGCCAAAATCCATCCGTCTCCACCTGAATTATCTGGGATTGAATTCCCCGCCCCTTTTCGTGTCTTTCCCTTGTTTCGCGGTTAAACCCTTCCTTCTCCCTCATGGCCCAGCCCACCTTTGACCTCGTTGGCGTCGGCAATCCCATCATGGACCTGCTGGCGCACGTCCCGGAATCGTTTCTCGCCGCCCATGTCGCCGGCGAAAAAGGCGGCATGGTCCTGGTCGACGAACAGGACATTGCGCAGCTGGTCGCCCGGCTCGGCACCGACTACGCGGTGTCACCCGGCGGCTCGGCCGCCAACGCCACGCTCGGCGCCGCCCGGCTCGGCCTGCGCACGACCTATGTCGGCAAGATCGGCGCGGACAAGACCGCGTTCGACTACCACACCAATTTCACCGCCGCCGGTGGCGACGGCGCGCGTTTCAAGCGCACCGACCTGGCCAACGGCCGCTGCCTCTCCCTCGTCACGCCCGACGGCCAGCGCACCATGCGCACCCACCTCGGCGCGGCGATGACGCTCAGCCCCGACGAGGTCACCCCCGCCGACTTCGCCGGCGCCCGCCACGCCCATATCGAGGGCTACCTGATGTTCAACCCCGCCCTGGCGGAGAAGGTCGCCGCCTCGGCCCGCGCCGCGGGCTGCACCCTCAGCATCGACCTCGCCTCGTTCGAGGTCGTCAACGTCGCCCGCGACTGGCTCCTCGCGCAGATCAGGCAGGGGGTCGACGTCATCTTCGCCAACGAGGACGAGATCCGCGCGCTCTTCCAGGACACCACCTCCGGCTACGACACCCTCGCCCGGCGGCTCGCCGGCCACCGCGGCATCGCCGCCGTGAAGATGGGCAAGGACGGCGCCTGGATCGCCCGCGGCCAGGAATTGCACCGCATCGCCCCGGTGAAAGTGGACCGCGTGGTTGACACCACCGGCGCCGGCGACGCCTGGGCGGCGGGATTCCTCTACGGCCACCTGCGCGGCTACACTCTGCCCGCCGCCGGCGCCCTCGGCTCGCTGCTCGGCGCCGAGACGGTGCAGCACCTCGGCGCAACCATCCCCGACATGCATTGGCCGCGTCTGCGCGCCCAAGCCGCCGCCTTGGCCTGAGACGGGACAAGGGTTAGGATCGCCATCCGGGCTTCCCGTGTCATGCTCCCGGCCAAGATGCCGGCTGTGAAAGGAAACTTTCCGGGGAAAACCTGTCGCAAGGTCGGACCATGAGACCAGCCGGACCCTTGCTGCTCCTCCTGGTGACCGGAGCCGTCGCGGTGCCGGCCGACGAGCCCGCGGCGCCCGCCCCGGTCAAAACCTCCGCCCGGCTGAGCCAGGAAATCAGGGCGGCCCTGCCCCGGTTCGAACCGCCGGCCGCCGCGCCCGGGCCGGCGACATCTCCTGTCCTTTCGCCAGCCGCCAGCCTCGACCCCGACGTCGTCGAGCTGCCCAAGCTGACCGTGCGGGAAAAACGGCTGCCGGGCCATGATCCCGATGTGTGGTTGAACGACCGCATCGTCCAACGCAAGGCCATGGTCGCTTACCGGGACTCCATGACGGATCTCGAGTGGCTGCTGAACTGCTGGTTCGTACCCCTGTTTTCCGCCCCGCCCTCCGTCCGCGGCCGTGACTATTACGAGGGTCGGAAACGGGCGGAGGAGATCGGCCGGCTGAACAACCTCATCAAGGCCATCGGCCTGACCGATCCCAAGGCCGCCGCCAAGGCCCGCCGGGCCATGGATGTCAACCTGCTCATCAAGGACAATTGAGCACCGGCAGCCGCTGCCGGACTACGCCCGTGATTGTCGCGGCCGGTTGAATTTATGTTGGAAACAACCCCCGATCCGACTGTCCTAATAGGTATCCATGAGAATTGCCGGAACATTTTTGACCCTATGCCTCGCCGCGAGCCCCGTCTTCCTCCGGGCGGAAGAACCGGCCAGACCCGCGGCCGCCCCGGCCCCGGCCGCCCCGGAGGCCAAGTCCGACAAGGTTTCGCCGCAGCTCGCGCAGCAAATGGCCGCGGTCCTCCCGAAATACGCGCCGCCCGCGCCGGTCGAGGCCAAGCCGGCCGCGCCCGATCCCGACGTCGTCGAGTTGCCCAAGGTCACCGTCACACAAAAAAAACGCCCCCGCCTCAAGCTCACGGACGAAGTCATGATGACCCCCAAGAGCTTCAATGAAAAGCTGGCCAAGGAGAACCTGAGCTCCTTTGACCGCAATTTCCTGAACAAATTCACCCTGCCGGGCTGGTTCGGCGGCCAGACCCCCGAGGAGCGCGCCCGCGAGGAATACCGGCTCCAGCAGAAGGAGGCGCTGACGAAGGACGTCCTCGACCTCGCCAAGGTGTCCGAGGTGGTCGATCCCGCCCAGGCCAAGGAGCTGCGCGACGCGATCAACAAGCCCTGAGGGTGCTACCTTGGAGGCGGGACGACCCCGCCCCGCGAGGCATGGGCCATGGGAGCCGGCTCAAAGCAGCGCCCGCACGATCTGCTCCCACTCCGCCGGCAGGTCCCCGTCCGCCGCCGGCCGCCCGGCGCGCCGGTACCAGTAGCCGGCATTGGCCGCGTCCCCTTCCTTCCGGTGCAGGTACGCATGCACCCAGTCGCCGTCGGCCCCGCCCGCCGCCTGCGCGAGCGCGTGCGCCGCGTCCCACTCGCCGCGCGCATCATGCCACAGCGCCCGCAGCGCCGCGGAGAGCGCGGGCGGCGGCCCGGCCCCGGCGGCCGCGGATTTCCGGAATTCCGCAAATGACATTTGCCCAGGCATCGTTCTCTGCTTTGTTAGTCCGCCGGCGCGCTGCGGCGAACCAAAAGTCATGTCCGAAACCGAGATCACCATCCTGCGGGAACTGCTGGCCGCGGAAAACAAACCCGTGTCCGGCGCCCGGCTGGCCCGGCTGCTCGGGGTCTCGCGCGTCGCCGTCTGGCTGCAGCTGCAGAAGCTCGCGCGGTCGGGCTTCGCCTTCGAGGGTCTGCGCAGCCGCGGCTACCGGCTGCTCCGGACGCCGGGCGAGCTTCACCCCGCCCTGGTGTCGGCCTACCTCAGCGGCCGGCCGCGCCCGCCGCACCTGGTCTGCCTCGACTCCGTCGACAGCACGAACAGCGAGGCCGAGCGCCAGCTCGCCGCCGGCTGCGCCGTGCCGCTGGTCATCCTCGCCCGCGAGCAGACCGCCGGCCGCGGCCGCCGCGGCCGCGCCTGGCACAGCCCCGCCGCCGGCAACCTCTACTGCACCTTCGTCTTCCGGCCCAAGCTGGAGCCCGCGCGGATGCAGGACTTCACCCTCTGGATGGGGCTCAATGTCTGCGAGCTCATCGCCAACTTCTGCAAGATCCAGCCCGGCCTCAAGTGGCCCAACGATCTCCTCGTCCACGGCCGCAAGGCCGGCGGCATGCTGACCGAGGCCCGCATCGACGCCGACCAGATCCGCGACCTCGTCTTCGGCCTCGGGCTCAACCTCAACGGCCGGATCGCCGACCTGCCCCGCGACCTGCAGCGCACCGCCGGCTCGCTCGCCGAGGCCACCGGCGCGCCGCTCGACCTGAATCGCTTCGCCGCCGCGCTCATCGGGCGCGTCCTGGGTGCCTACGGCCAGTTCGTCGCCGGCGGCTACCGGGACAAGTTCGCCGACCTGTGGGCCCGCTACGACGTGCTCCGCGGCCGGCCGGTCTCCGTGGTGCAGGGCGACCGCACCCTCACGGGCACCGCCACCGGCATCGACGACGAGGGTTCGCTCATCGTGCGCCTGACCTCGGGGCGCACGGAACGCTTCCGCGCCGGCGAGGTCACCTTGGGCAAGCCCGCCGCGGCCGCCGGCTGATACGCAGGCTTGCTCGCGGAGCCGTTTCCGCGTGTAAATGCCCCGCCTGCATGGCCGAAATCCCCGACATCACCATTGAGGTCTCCCACCTCTGCAAGACCTACGGCCCGCTCACCGCGGTCAACGACCTCAGCTTCACCGTCCAGCGCGGCGAGATCGTCGGCCTGCTCGGCCCGAACGGCGCGGGCAAGAGCACGACCATGCGCATCCTCACCGGCTACCTGCCGGCCAACTCCGGCTCCGTGCGCATCTGCGGCCTGCCGGTCGCCAGCCAGCCGGAGGCCACCAAGCGCCACGTCGGCTACATGCCGGAAAACAACCCGCTGCCGGAGGACATGCGCGTGTCCGAATATCTCTGGTTCCGCGGCCGCCTGAAGGAGATGCCCCGCGCCCGGCTCCGTGCCCGCATCGACGAGGTGCTCGAGCTCTGCGACCTCAAGCGCAACCGCCACCGCATCCTCGGCCGCCTCTCCAAGGGCAACAAGCAGCGCGTCGGCATCGCCGAGGCCATCCTGGCCGAGCCCGCCGTCATCATCATGGACGAGCCGACCATCGGCCTCGACCCGCACCAGATCATCATCGTGCGCGACCTCATCGCCAGCCTGCGCGGCCGGATGAGCGTCATCATCTCCAGCCACATCCTGCCCGAGATCGAGGCCACCTGCGACCGCGTGCTCATCATCAACGGCGGCCGCATCGTCGCCCAGGGCTCGCCCGCCCGGCTGCGCCACGAGATCTTCGGCCACACCACCTACCGCCTCGAGTTCGTGGGCGACCCCGCCGCCCTCCCGGGGCACCTCGCCGCTGTGGAGCCCACCCTCAAGGTCGCCACCGCGGGCGACGCCGGCGCCGACGGTTTCCGCGTGGCCACGCTCATGACCGACACCGCCACCGATCTCGGCGAAGCCCTCCTGGCGGCCCTCCCCGCCCGCGGCTACCGCATCCGCTCGCTCCACCGCACGGAGCCCACGCTGGAGGATGTGTTCCTCGCCGCGACCCGCCGCAGCTGGGATGCGCGCCTGCCCGACCGGTCGCATCCGCGCGGCGACGACCGCGCCCCGCTCCCCAAGATCTGACCCCATGCGCCACTACTTCACCATCCTCTCGCAGGAAATCCGGAGCCTCCTCTACAGCGCGAGCACGTACATCGCCGCGGTGCTGTTTCTCCTCGTGATGGGCTTCATCTTCACCAACCTCCTCGACGTCTACACCAAGGCCCCGCAGGAGTCGCCGCCGGCGGTCATGTTCTTCCAGATCTACTGGTTCCCGGTCCTCTTCATGGTGCCGCTGCTCACGATGAAGACCTTCGCCGCGGAGCGGCGCCAGGGCACCCTCGAGACGCTGCTCACCGCGCCGGTCAGCACGGCCGAGGTCGTGCTGGGCAAGTTCACCGCCGCCTATATCTTCTACCTGCTCCTCTGGGGCTCGACGCTGGGCTTCCACTACATCCTGCAGGTCTACGCCCGCGACGTGCGCTACCTCGACCCCGGCCCCCTCGTCGGCGGCTACCTGTTCATCGCGGTCAGCGGCCTCCTCTTCATCGCCATCGGCATCTTCGCCAGCGCGATGACGCGCAGCCACGAGGTCGCCGGCATCCTCTGCTGCTCCATGCTCATCGGGATCATCCTCGGCCTGAGCTACCTCGCCGACCTGCCCGTCCTCAACCAGGAGGCGCTGCACCCGGCCAAGGTCGCGCTCGATGCGCTGCAGATCGCCCAGCACCTCGACGATTTCACCCACGGGGTCATCGATACGCGGCAGATCATCTTCTACGTCAGCGGCGCGACCCTTGCCCTGATCTTCAGCATCCTCGGGGTCGAGGCCAAGATCCTGAACAGCTGATGCACTTCTCCGACAGCTTCCGCGCCGCGCGCTGGATCCGGTTCACCAACCTGCTCCTCCAGGCCGTGCTTTTCTTCGCCCTGTTCGGCGGGCTCAATTACATCGCCCTCAACCACTCCTGGCGCTTCGACCTCACCCAGAGCCGGCGCCACTCCCTCTCCGCCGAGACGAAATCCTACCTCGACCGCCTCGAGCGGGACGTCCAGATCTACGTCACCCTGACCGACGAGAGCGACAACCCGTTGATCGCGCAGTCCTACCGCGACGTCAGCGGCCTGCTCCGCGAATACACCTACGCCACCCGCACCAGCAGCAAGGGCAGGATCGAGGTCCGCTTCATCAACCCCTACCAGAACCGCCACGAGGCCGAGGAGCTCAAGCTCGACGTGCCCGATGCGGTGGTGCTGGTCTGCGGCGACCACCGCCGCGTGATTCCGATCGGCGAGTTCTACCACGTCAACGTCAAGGCGGGCCGCCGCGAGACCTTCCTCGGCGAATCCGTGCTCACGGCCGGCATCCTCGAGGTCTCCAGCCCCGACAAGAAGAAGATCTATTTCCTCGCCGGCCACGGCGAGATGCGGCCGGACGACGTCGACGGCGTCCGCGGCCTGTCCCAGCTCAGCGACGAGCTGCGCGCCCGCAACTACGACCTCGGCCGGCTCGACCTCAGCCTCACCCACAAGATCCCCGACGACGCCGCGCTCATCCTCATCATCGGCCAGCAGGGCCGGGTGCAGCCGTTCGAGGCGGAGTTGCTGCGCAACTACCTCCAGACCCGCGCGGGCCGCATCATCCTCATGCTGGACCCCGGCCGCACGGACGGCCTGGGGGACCTGCTCTTCGACTGGGGGGTGATCGTGCACGACGACTTCATCTACGACCCCGATCCCCGCAGCCTCACCGAGACCGGCGACCTGCGCCTCTGGCGTTTCGCCGCGGACCCGCTCAGCCACATCACCGACAGCATCATCAACAACGCCCTGCCCGTCCTGGTCGGCCCGGCCCGCGTCGTGAACAAGGACATCGGCAGCTCGAACGACGACGGGCTTAGCATCCGGGAGCTCATCGCCACGAGCGAGATTGCCTGGGGCGAGACCAGCTACCGCTCCCGCGCCCGGCCGGAATACACCCCCGGCACCGACCTCCGCCTGAAGAACGGCCTCGGCGTCATGGTCGTCTCCGAGCGGCTCAAGCCCAACAACAACCTCCCGCTCAGCGTGCGCGGCGGCCGCCTGGCCGTCTTCGGCACCGCCGACGTCGTGACCAACAACCGCATCATCAACGTCGGCAACCTGAACCTCTTCCTCGCCACGGTGAACTGGGCCGTGGACCGCGACACCCAGCTCAACATCCCCCCGCGGCCGATCCCCCGCTTCCAGCTCGCCCTCAGCCAGGAGGAACTCATCCGCCTCCGGCTGGGTCTCTTCCTCATCGTGCCCGGCGTCGTCGCCCTCCTCGGCTTCTTCGTCTACTGGACCCGCCGGAATTAAGGGCGGAAAACTGAAGGACTGAAAGACTGAAACCAACCTCCCCCGCCTTCGCCACCCACCGCCGGCTGCCAAACATTCGGACTTTCTCCCTTCAGCCCTTCCCCCCTTCAGCCTTTTCTTCCGATGCGCTCCAAAGTCACCGTCGTCCTGCTCTTCCTCAACGTCATCCTCTTCTTCTATATCTTCCAGTATGAGGAGAAGTGGCGCGCCGAGCAGAAGACCTTCGAGGCGCGCCGCCGCGTGCTCGGTCCCGAGGCGGCCTCCATCGACGCGATCACCCGCACCAGCCGCGCCGGCCCGCCCATCCGCCTCGAGCGCCGCGGCGATGCCTGGTGGCTCACCCGGCCCTACGAGTGGCCGGCCGACCCCAACGCCGTCGCCCGCATCATCAACGAGCTGCAGTTCCTCGAGCACGAGACGAGCTTCGCCGTCGCCGACCTCGCCAAGAGCGGCCAGACCCTGGCCGACTACGGGCTCGCCGACCCGGCCCTCACCCTCACCTTCACCTCCGCCGGCAAGACCTACCCGCTCAGGATCGGCGACGACACCAAGATCGGCAACCGCCTCTACGTGCTCTCCCCCGACGGCACCCACATCCACGTCGTCGGCCGCAGCCTCGCCGACAGCGTCGGCCTCCCCCTCGACGAGCTGCGCTCCAAGTCCATCTTCACCATCCCCGTCTTCGAGGTCCGCTCGCTCAACGTCCAGACGGCCGCGCCCACCAATATCAAGGTCCGCCTGCGCCGCGACGCCGCCGCCCGCTGGTCGTTCGAGGCCCCCATCCTCGCCCGCGCCAGCAAGACCAACGTCGAGGTCGTCATCAACACCCTCAACGGCCTGACCGCGAAAAATTTCCCCGAGCTCCGCGACACCGACCTCGAGCGCACCGGCCTCAACTCCCCGCTGCTGCGCGTCACGCTCGAGGGCAACGCCCGGCGCGAGACCCTGCTCCTCGGCCGCCCCGTCGCCGCCGGCCCCGCGCCGGCCCCCGACGCGGCCGGAGCCGAAACGGAATATTACGCCAAGATCGAGGACAAGGCCGTCATCTTCACCGTCGTCGTGCCCCTCCCGCTGCTCGAGGTGCTCCGCACCGCCCAGGAGTCCCTGCGCGATCCCCGCGTGCTGGAGTTCGACCCGGCCACCGTCACCGCCCTCACCCTCACCGCCCCGAACCAGCCCGAGCTGACGCTGCAGCGCCTCGAGGCCGGGGCCGCCGGCACCGGCCCGGCCTGGCAGGTTGTCACCCACATCGACGGCCAGGCGCCGCTGACCATCGCCGCCGACACCGCCCTCGTGGACGCGCTGCTCCAGCAGATCTACCTGCTTTCGGCCAAGGAATTCCTGAGCGACGCGCCTTCCGCCGCCGACCTCGAGGACGAGGGTTTCAACCGGCCCGAGCGCGAGCTCACGCTCAGCCTCAGCTCCGGCGGCGGCCCCCGCGGCACCGAGGCGTCCACCCTGACGCTGCAGATCGGCGTGTCCCCCGGCCAGCCCGGCAAGGCGTACGCCCGCGTGACCAACGCCCCGTACGTCTACCGGATCCTGCCCGACATCCTCGAGGCGACCCCCTCCGCCGCGCGCCACTACCGTCAGCGCCTGCTGCGCGAACTGCCCGAGGGCGCCACGATCACCGGACTCGTGCTCACGGACCTCGCGAACCACGCCCCGCTGGTCAGCCTGCAGTCCGGCCCGGACAAGACCATGGCCGCCGTCATCGCCGCCGAACCCGAGCCGCGCCACAAGGCCCTGGCCGGGCTGCTGGCCCAGCTGCAGGTGCTCCGGGCCCGGCGCTTCACCGCCGAGAGCTTCACCCCCGATCATGCCGACACCGCCCAGGGACCGCGGCCGTGGTTATACCGCCTCGACCTGACGCTGCACTTCCCCGGCGGCAATGCCGCGGCCCCGGGGGCCGCCTCGACGCTCTACCTGACCGGCCGCCTCGGCGGCACCACCATGCTCGCCGGCACCACGGAATTCGGCGGCGTGGTGTTCGAGGTCCAGCAGGAACTGCTCGACGCCGTCTTCGCCCTCACCTACGCCGAGAAAAACGACCCCGGCCTGCCGGCCGCGGCACCGGAAACCCAGGCCGCCCCGCCGCCGGCGGAAACCAGGGCGGAACCGAACCCAGCCCCCGCCGCGCCGACGGTGAAACCATAGGACCGTCCCGCTCCCGCCGTGCCCCACCGCCGACAGCCCTGGTATGTCACCGGACTGCACTTTTGCGGCTCCTGCCTGGTGACCCTGGCCTGCTGGGCCGCGTGGCTGGCGCTCAGCGCGAGCCTGGCCTGCCTCCTCTATATCGCCCTCGCCCAGGAACTGCCGGTGCCGGACTTCGTCCTGCGCCGGATCGAGGCCGACCTGGCCCGGGCCAACCTCGCCATCACCTTCGGCCGCGCCCATCTGGACCCCACGGGCAAGATCCTGTTCGAGGACGTCCAGCTGCGCGTGCGCCAGTTCGAGGACCCGCTGGTGACGAGCCGGCTGGTCTACCTGCGGCGCAACATCTGGTCGGTGCTCAGCGGCCGGCCCGTGCCGGACGAAATCCGGCTCGAGGGCGCCGCGCTGCAGCTCCCCGCCATGCTCTCGCCCACCGGCACGGTCGAGCCGCTCATCCGCGATCTCGCGGTGGTGTTGCGGCACGACGGCAACCGGTGGTCCGTGGACCAGTTTGCCGGGCGCATCGGCCAGGTCACGGTCACGGCCGCGGGTGAGCTGCTGGTGCCCGCCCGCCCGGCGGGCGCGGCCCCGCTTTTGCCCGCCGAACTCGCCCGGCGCTTCCTGCAGTTCAGCCGCCAGGTCGCGCTCGAGGTGCACCAGCTCGACGCCTTCGACCAGCCCGTGCTCGCCGTGCGGCTCGACAGTCCCGCCGGTGTCGGCAACACCGCGAGCGTGCTGTTCACCGCCGTGGCCGCCCACCAGCCGTGGGGCCGGCCGCTGACCCTCGGGCCGCTTGCGCTCGCCGCCACGCTGCGGCTGGACGGCGCGGGCCCGCGGCCGGTGCGGGTGCATGCCGCGGTCCGCCGCGCCAACTACGAGGGCCGGATCGCCGTGGAAAATGTGCGCGCGGTGCTCGCCGCGGAGTTCCGGCCGGACAATTTTTCCGCCCGCCCGCTGGAAATCCACGCGGTCGCCGGCGCATTGACCGCGGAAGGCGAGACCGTGCTCGGGCCGGCGGTCCGCGCCGACCTGGCCCGCTGGCCCGCCGTGCACACCACCGCCGCCACGCAGCTTCGCGGGGAGTTCATCGCCGCCGAGGTCGAGGCCGAGCTGGGGCAGCAGAGCGCGCGCATCCACGCGGAGGGCCGGGTGTCGCCCGCGCTGATCGGCAGCGTGCTGCGCCAGCACACCCCGCGGGCCGCGTCGTACTTCGTCTTCGGCGACCCGGTGACCTTCCGCGCCGACGCCACGCTCGCCCCGGGCTGGAAGTTCACGGGGCTGACCAGCCGCGTGGACGCCGGCCGGCTGGACTCGCACGGCGTCCTCATCACCGCCGCCCGGGGGCAGATCGACATCCAGGGCCTGAGCTTCCTCGCGCACGACGCCCGGGTGGAGCTCGGCGACTATTATGCCCGCGGCTCCTACTGGATGGATTTCGGGACGACGGACTACCGCATGCTGCTGGACGGCCGGGTGAAGCCGGTGGCGATCGACGGGTGGTTCATCGGGAACTGGTGGCGGAATTTCTGGGAGGACAACTTCGGTTTCCCCGGCGCGCCGCCCGTCGCGGACGTCGAGGTGGCCGGGCGCTGGAAGGAGCCCGCGCGCACGGTGTACTTCGGCCGGGCCGACACCGTGGCCGTGAACCTGCATGGCGCGGACTTCGAGCAGGCGCACACCCTGATCTTCCTGCGCCCGCATTTCACCCAGGCTCTGGAACTCAGCGCCAGCCGGGCCGGCGGCGCCCAACGCCTCGCCGGCACGTTCACGCGGTTCGCCGAGGCGGACTCGCGCGAGACCCGCCGCCTGGATTTCGACTTCGACTCGAGCCTCGACCTCGCCACTTACGGCCGGATGACCGACGGCAAGTTGGACGCCCTGCTCGGCAGCCTGAAATTCTCCCGTCCGCCGCAGGTGCATGCGCAGGGCGCGATCGCGGGGCCGCCGCCGGAGCTGGTGCCCGCGTACACCTTCACCGGTTCGGCGGCCGGCGGGCTGCAATACTTCGGCTTCCCGCTCGACACGGTACGGGTGGCCGGCGCGGTCGCCGGCCCGGATGTGCGGCTGGACGCCATCGATTTCTCCGCCGCGGGCGGCACGGGGAAGGGCAAGGCGTCGCTGACCGGGCCGGAGTCGGACCGCCGGCTGGGCCTGGAAGTGCGCCTCAACGGCGCCGACCTCGCCCGGATCATCCGGTCCCTGGAGCAGTTTGAGGCCGGCCGGACCGGAGCGAAGCCCAGCCCGTCGCCCGAAAGCAATTTCATGAAGCGCGCCGCCGGCGGCCGGCTCGATGTCGCCTTTGCCGCCGAGGGCGTGCCCGGCAACCTGCCGAGCTTCAAGGGTGCGGGCACCGCCGCGCTCACGGGCACCGAGCTCGGCGAGATCAACCTCTTCGGTGTGCTTTCCCAGGTGCTCAGCGGACTCTCGCTTAACTTTTCCTCGCTGAAGCTGGATTCAGCCCGCACCAGCTTCAGGATGGCGGACGGTCGGCTCTATTTTCCAGACCTGAAGATCACGGGTCCGAGCGCGGTCATCGATGCCCGGGGCGATTACACCTTTGCCGGCAGCGCCCTCGATTTCACCGCCAAGCTCAAGCCCTTCCAGGAAAACCGCAACCCCCTCACCTTCGCCATCGGCATCGTGGTCAACCCGATCACCAGCATCCTCGAGCTGAAACTGACCGGCCCGTTGAGCAAGCCGGACTGGTCCATCGTGGTCGGACCCTCGGCCCCGCCCCCCGCGGCCCCGCCGGCCGGCAGCCCGCCGTCACCCCCCGGAGCCGTGCCGCCAGCGGATGCTGTCAGCGCCCCGAAAAATCCGGTCGGGAGCAAGTAGTGAGTTACTATCCCGATTTGACTGGGTAAAAACCCCTGAAATCAAATTGCTATGAGGGGGACGCCCGCGTAGCAAACAGGCGGCAGCCCATCCATGCCTTCCGCCCCCCATTCCCGCAAAAGATTGCTCCAGCTTGGCTACCTCGCGCCGTTTGCGTTGCTCGTGATTTGCGCCCTGATGGTCCTGGCGGAACTGTTGCAGGGCAACCTGGCCCTCGCCCAGCCGCATGCCTCGGACGCCATCCTGCCGGCCAATGCCTGCGCCTGCCTCGCCCTGATCGGACTCGCGCCTATCGCCCTGGCTTTGCGCTGGAGAATGACCGGCCTGGGCCTGGCGCTCTCGGCCGCCCTGCTGGCCGGAGCCACACTCATTCAGGGCCCGCTGGACATCAATTTCCACCTCGATAACCTCCTCGTCCGCCACGAATCGCTCAGCGCCGGCCAGAACATCGGGCGGATGCCGGCGGCGTTGTCCGCGCTGCTGCTGCTCACCAGCCTGAACCTGCTCTGGCTGGCCTGGCGCCCCGTCGACCGGGAACGGCCCGTGTTGCTCGCGTTGCTCGGTTCCCTGGGCTGCGCCTATGGCCTGACCAGCCTGCTGGGCTCCCGCACCGGCCTCGAGGGCGTGGAAATCTGGCAAAATTACTTCCGTCTCGGGCCGGCCACCGCCGTCCTGCTGATCGTGCTGGGCGCGGGCCTGATCCTGCTGGCGGCCCGGGACAGCCGGGCCGACCGCGCCGCCGGGCCGCGCTGGCTCTGGCTGCCCGTGGTCGTGGGCAGCCTCACGGTCACCTTCACCTTCTGGATCGCCCTGCGCCAGCGGGAGCAGGACTACACCAACAGCACCACCCAGCTCACGATCAACAACATCGCGGCGCTTTTCAGCGGCGAGTCGGAGGCGCACTTTGAAAGCCTTTCGCGGATGGCCAAACACTGGACCCGCGCCACCGGCGAAAACCAGGCGGACTGGGAGGCCGACGCGGCGGAATATCTCCAGGCTTCCGGGGGCGGCCGCACCGTCCAGCGGGTCGATGCCAGCCTGCACACGCGCTGGTACTGGCCCCACCTGGGCAACGAGGATGCGCCGTCCTTCGACCACGCCGCGTCGCCGGTCCGCCTCGCCGCGATGAACGCCGCCCGCGCGTCATTCGGCTTCGCCCTCGCCGCCCCGCTGGTCTCACCGCTCCAGCCGCCCACCTTCGCCGTCTACGCCCCGGTCCTGCACGACGGCCGGTTCGACGGCTTCATCGTCGGTGAATTCTACTACGACAAGTTCTTCGACTCCATCGACCGGCGGCTGAACCTCTCGCCGCGCTACCAGCTCAAGGTCACCGTCCTCAACCCGGCCGCCGCGCCCGCGGACCGCGAGCTGAAGGTCTACGAGGTCGTGGCCCCGGAGGAACCGGTCGACGAGCGGCTGCGCCAGTCGGCCGACTACAATCTCTTCAACCAGCGCATGACCATCGCGCTGGCGCCGCGGCCGGTCTTTCTGGAATCCAACCGCCAGTACCTGCCCGAGCTCACGCTATACGCCGGGCTCGGCGTGAGCCTGCTTTTCGGCCTCGTCGTCAACCTCGCCCAGACCGCCCGCCGGCGCCAGCGCGCGGCCGAGCGCACCGCCGGGCAGCTGCGCGAGGAAAACGAGGAACGCCGCCGCGTCGAGGAACGCCTCAAGACCACCGACGAACGCCTCAACCTCGCCCTCGATTCCACCCAGGTCGGCGTCTACGAGTGGCACGTCGAGTCGGACCAGGTCTTTTGCACGCCGAGCGTCTGGAAGATCATCGGCTACCCGGCCGCCGAGATGCCCGCCACCGGCCGGGGCTGGCTCGACCTCCTCCACGCCGAAGACCAGCCCGCCGTCCGCGCGGTCATCGACGCCCACTTCCGCGGGGAGACCCCCTTCATCGAGATCGAGCACTGCATCCTGCACCAGAACGGCGAGTGGATCTGGATCGCCCTCCGGGCGAAATGCACCTCCTTCACCGCGACCAAGCGCCCCGTGCGCGTCCTCGGCACCATCCAGAACATCAACGCCCGCAAGCGCGCCGACGAGGCCCTGCGCGCCAGCCAGGCCGCCACCCGCAAGCTCTCCCTCGTCGCCAGCAAGACCGACAACGCCGTCATCATCACCGACGACCACGGCCACATCGAGTGGGTCAACGAGAGCTACTCCCGCCTCACCGGCCGCCGCCTCGCCGCCGTGGCCCGCCGCCCGCTCGTCGAGCTGCTCGCCAGCCCCGAGGGCGATCCCGGCGCCGTCGGGCGCGTCAGCACCGCCCTCGGCGAGCGGGAACCCGTCACCACTGACATCATCCAGCTCGCCACCGACGACCGCCGCTTCCACGTCCGCCTCGACGTCCAGCCGGTCATCAGCGAGGAGGGCGTGGTCGAGAACTTCATCGCCATCGAGACCGACATCACCTCGCGCGTCGAGATCGAGCAGTCGCTCCGCCGCGCCAAGGCCGACGCCGACGACGCCTCGCGCGCCAAGTCGGAGTTCCTCGCCTCCATGTCGCACGAGATCCGCACGCCGATGAACGGCGTCATCGGCATGACCAGCCTCATGCTCGAGACCGAGCTCACCGCCGAGCAGCGCGATTACATCAACACCATCCGCACCAGCGGCGACGCCCTGCTCTCCATCATCAACGAGATCCTCGACTTCTCCAAGATCGAGTCCGGCAAGATGGAGCTCGAGAGCCAGCCCTTCGAGCTGGCGCAGTGCATCGAGGAGGCCATCGACATCTTCGCGCTCCAGGCCGCGGCCAAGGACATCGAGCTCGCCTACCACATCGCCCCCGGCGTGCCGGCCTGCGTCCTGGGCGACATCACCCGCCTGCGCCAGATCGTCGTCAACCTGATGAACAACGCGGTCAAGTTCACCGCCCGCGGCTTCGTGACGATCGAGGTGGACGCGGCGCCCCTCCCGGCCGCGGGCGACGGCGCCCCGCGGATGCTGCTCGACTTCCGGATCACCGACACCGGCATCGGCATCCCGCCCGACCGGCTCGGGCTGCTGTTCAAGCCGTTCAGCCAGGTGGATTCCTCCACCACGCGCAAGTACGGCGGCACCGGCCTTGGCCTCGCGATCTGCGCCCGGCTCTGCGAGCTCATGGGCGGCTCCATCAGCGTGGCCAGCACCCCCGGCGAGGGTTCCTGCTTCCGCTTCAGCATCGCGACCGTCGTCGTCGACCTGGCCGATGAGAACGCCCCGCCGCTGTTCGCCCCCATCCCGGGGGGCTTCGTGCTCGCGGTGGACGGCCATCCGGTCAACCGCGACATGCTGCGGGACTGCCTCACCGCCTGGAAGCTCAAACCCCTCCTCGCGGCGGATGCCACCGGGGCCTTGCACGCGGCCGGCCGCCACGAGCTCTCCGCCGCCATCCTCGCCCAGAACCTCGGCGAGGGCGTCGGCCTGGAACTCGCTGCACAGCTGCGCACCGCCCACCCCGACCTGCCGATCATCATCTACACCGGGGCCGCCGAGGGCGTCCGCCGCGCCGACAGCAGCGACACGCACATTTTCCGCCTCCCGAAGCCCATCAAGCCCTACCTGCTGCACGACACCCTCAAGCATGTCATTCACGGTTCCCCCTCCAGCAGTTCCGCCTCGCCCACCACCGCCGGCGTTGCCGTCCGTCTCGCCGACTCCCTGCCGCTCGGGATCCTCCTCGTGGAGGACAACCTCGTGAACCAGAAGGTCGCGCTGCGCTACCTCGAGCGCATGGGCTACACCGCCGATGTCGCGGCCAACGGCCTCGAAGCCGTCCAGGCCGTGTCGGACCGGGACTACCAACTCGTTTTCATGGACATGCAGATGCCCGAGATGGACGGCCTCGACGCGACGCGCGAGATCCGCGCCAAGCTCCCCAAGGAGCGCCAGCCCGTCATCATCGCCCTCACCGCGAACGCCATGCACGGCGACCGCGAACGCTGCCTCGCCGCGGGCATGAACGACTACATCGCCAAGCCCGTGAAGATCGACGAGATCCAGGCGATGATCACCCGCTACTTCGCCGCGAAGGCCGGCTGAGCCCGGCTTTTCCTGAAGCAACCGGGCGAAAGGGGAACCGAGGGATTCAACCCCCTCTGTTGCCTCCTGTAGAATATTATCTACATCAGCGCCACCCGCTCCGCGATCTCCCGCCGCCGGCCGGGGTCGCCCGCGAGGTTCTTCAGCTCGAAGGGATCCTGTTCCAGGTCGAAATAAAGCCAGACCGCCTCGGCCGGTGCGGCGCCGGCCGCCGGGCCCGGCTCCGGCCTGAGCACCAGCTTGTGCCGCGCCGACCGGAACCCCCGCCACGCCCACGCACACTGGTGCGGCAGCGCCGTCCCACCCGGCATCGAGATGACCGCGCTGTCGCGCCGGCCCACCCATTCCCGCCCCTCCGCCCAAGCCACCGCCAGGTGCGGCAGGTCGACGAGTGACACCGGATCGTTGTTCGTACCACCTGTCACTTGCCCCTTGGCACTTGCCACTTGTCCACCCGGCCTGCGCACCAGCAGCGGCACCCGCACCGATTCCTCATACGGCCAGGCCTTCCGGAACACCCCCTGGCTCCCATGCATGTCGCCATGCACCGAGGTGAAGACCACCACCGTCTCCCGCAGGTCGATTCCGGCCAGCAGCCGGCCGAGGGCGCGGTCGGTCGCCTCGATGTGCGCATAATAACCCGCCAGCTCCCCGCGGGCCTGCGGCTCCACCGCGCCGCCCCGCGGGACATTCGGCCGCAGCACGATCTCGCCCGGCGCACGCTCCGCCACGTGCGGCGCCGGCGCGTGATAGGGCGGATGCGGCGCCTCCAGGCTGACCACGCAGAAGCTGGGCCTTCCTGTTCGCTGCTCCCCGCTCCACGCCGCGGCCCTTTGGGCCAGCACCTCGGCCTGGTAACCCTTGAATTTCGTCGGCCGCTCCAGCCGCGTCCCGTGCAGCCACGGGTCGTTCAGCAGGAACCCGCTCTCAAACCCCTCCCACACCTCGAAGCCCCCGCGCCGTGCCGGCGGCACGATCATCCGCGCATGCGCCTCGCCGACCAGCGGCACCGTCCGGTCCCGCTCCGCCAGGTGCCACTTGCCGAAGAACGCCGTCGCATAGCCGCGGTCCCGCAGCGCATGCGCCACCGTCCGCGCGTCCACCGGCAGCGGATCCCAATAATCGGCCACCCCGTTCTCCGGACACAACCGGCCCGTCAGCAGCGCCGCCCGCGCCTGCGGCCCGAGCGGATGCGGCGTCACCGCCTGGGTGTAGTTGACCGCCTCGCCGGCCAGTCCGTCGAGCCACGGCGTCCGCGCGTTCGGATCCCCCGCATACCCCGTCGCCTGCGCCCGCCATTGGGTGGTGACGATCCAAAGAATGTTCGGCGGCCTCATTCGGAGCAGGTTATTGCCACAAGCAGCACAAAAGGGCACAAAAAAGAATTGGAACCCTGCTTTCGTGTCTTTTCGTGTGTTTCGCGGGCAACGTCTTCCCTCTTAATCCGCATTGAACTCCCCGCTTCCGCCGCGCAATCATCCCGCATGCGACTGCGAGTCATCTCCACCGGCGGCACGATCGACAAGGTCTACTTCGACGCTGCCAGCGCCTACGAGGTCGGCGAGCCGCAGGTCGGGCCCGTCTTCCGCGAGTCCAATGTCACCTTCGACTTCGTGGTCGAGTCCGTGATGCAGAAGGACAGCCTGGCCATGACCGACGCGGACCGCGCCCTGATCCGCGCGCGCGTCGAGGCCGCGCCGGAGCAGCTCATCCTCATCACCCACGGCACGGACACCATGACGGCCACCGCGGCCCAACTCGAGGGCCTGCCGGGCAAGGTGATCGTCTTCACCGGCTCGATGCAGCCCGCGCGCTTCCGTGCCAGCGACGCCGTCTTCAACCTCGGCTGCGCCGTCGGGGCGCTGCAGGCGCTGCCCCCCGGCGTCTACATCGCGATGAACGGCCGCGTCGCCCCCGCGAACTCCGTGGAGAAGAACCGCGCCCAAAGCCGCTTCGAGCCCAAGGCCTGAGCCGCACCTTCTTCCCCCGTAGGGCCGGAGCTCCGTGCCGCCGCGCCGCGGGGTCATTCGGTTGTAGGAGCCTGCTTGCAGGGGGGCAAACGGGGGCAACCTCAGCCTGACCCCGTTTCCTCACCCCCACGCTTGCGCTTCCCGCAGTCAGACTCCAGATCATGCGCCTGACCCGGACCCTTCCTCCCCATGAAATACTTCTTCTACAAGCTGATTCCGCCCCGCCCGGACTTTGCGTTCACCCTGACACCGGCCGAGACGGCCATGATGCAGGAACACTCCCGCTACTGGGACCGGGTCATCGCCGCGGGCGGCGCGGTTACGCTGGGTCCGGTGGGCGATCCGGCGGGGGTCTATGGCATCGGGGTCATCCAGGCGGAGACCCTCGAGATTGCGCAGGGCCTCGTCCGCGCCGATCCGGCGCTCCAGGCAGAAACGGGGTGCACGAGCGAGCTTCATCCGATGCTCGGGATCAAGCTGCGGCCAGGCAGTTGAAGCCAGCTGTATCGGGTTTTTGCCAGTCCCGTTGTGGTGAAACCACACAGGGCGACTGGCAAATCCGGGGCAGCGACCGCGGCTGCAGTTATCCATCAATCTCCCGGTTTGCGCCTGGCGCGGGGAAAAACGCAGCCACCTCGCGGATGACCCGCGCGACGTCCTCGCTGGTCAGCCCGGGATGCAGGGGCAGCGACAGGACCTCGGCGCAGGCCTGCTCGGTGTGCGGCAGGGAGAGCGCGGCGTCGTGGTAGGCCGGCTGGCGGTGGATCGGCACCGGGTACAGGATGCCGCAGAGGATGTGCAGTTTTTCCAGGTGCGCGCGGAGCTCCTCGCGGCGGGGGGTGCGGACGGCAAACTGGTGCCAGCAGTGGGTGCGGCCATCCCTGACCACAGGCAGCCGCAGCGGCGTGGCCTGCAGTCCGGCGAGGTATTGCCGGGCGAGGTGGTCGCGCTGGCGGTTCTCGGCCCGCAGCCGGATGAGCTTGACGCGCAGGATCGCGGCCTGGATCTCGTCGAGCCGGCTGTTGCGTCCGGGCGCGTCGCTGATGTAGCGTTTCCGCCAGCCGTACTGGCGGAGCAGCCGCACTTTTTCCAGCAGCAGGGGATCGCTGCCGGCGACCGCGCCCGCATCGCCGAAGGCGCCGAGGTTCTTGGTGGGATAGAAGCTGAAGGCGGCCAGCTGCCCCCAGGTGCCGGCCCGCCGCTCGCCGATCGCCGCGCCGTGGGCCTGGGCGCAGTCCTCGACCACGACGAGGTTGTGCCGCGCGGCCAGCTCCATCAGCCGCGGCATGTCCACCGCCTGGCCGTAGAGGTGGACCGGCACCACCGCCTTGATCTTGGGGTCGCGCAGCTCGGTCAGCATCGTCTCGAGCGCCGCCACGTCGAGGAGCATGGTCGCGGGCTCGACCTCGGCGAAGACCGGCCGGGCCCCGGTCGCCCCGATGGCCGCGGCCGTCGCCGACGCGGTGTTCGCGACGGTGACGACCTTGTCCCCCGGCCCGAGGCCCAGCGCGTGCAGGGCCAGCTCGAGGGCGTCGGTGCCGTTGGCCACGCCCACGGCCCCGGCGGTGCCGAGCCACGCGGCGAACTCCTGCTCAAAGGCCTCGAGCTCCGGGCCGAGGATGTACTGCCCGCTCCGGAGCACCCGCGCGACGGCGGCGTCGATCTCGCTCTGCGCCGCCAGGTAGCCGGCCTTGGGATCAGCTGATAATATTTTGGAATTAGGCAAAGGAGGGAACGGAGAGAACGGAGTTAAAGGTTGGCGCCGGGCAAAGTGAGTCGGGACACACCGTCCGTGAGTTTGGCGGCGTGGAAATTGATCAGCAAACCAATCGGAACTTCGAGAATTTCATGTAGCGGAGAAGCTGCGCCTTGTGGATGGGGAGTATGGCCTCCACCGCCTTGGCTTCGACCAGTACGCAACCTTCGACCAACACATCAAACCTGAGCGGCTCCTCCCGGACAAATCCTTTGTAACTGACCCGGACAGTCCGCTGGCATTCGGTCGATAGCCGGCGCAGCTCAAGTTCACGCTGCAGGCACCACTCGTAGATTGATTCCACCAGTCCAGGCCCCTTGTCCCTGTGCACCTCGATCGCCGCACCGATGATCTGTTCGGTCAAGCCAGCGGCCTTTTGAAACAAAGGATGCATTCTCTCCGTTCTCTCCGTTGCCTCCTGTGAAAGATCACAAGTAGTGCGGGAGCTCCTTGCGGTAGTAGGCCAGGGTGCGGTAGAGCGCCTGCCGGATCGTCGTGCGCGGCTTCCAGCCGAGCATCGACTCGATCAGCCGGCAGTCCGAATAGTAGTCGCCGATGTCGATCTTTTTGCGCCCCGCCGGAAAGGCGCGGACCCGGAAGCTGCCCTGCCGGGCCACGTCCACCAGCGTCTGGGCGAGCTCCAGCAGGCTGACCTGTCCCAGGCCCCCGAGATTGAACACCCGGCCCACCGCCTCCGGCCGGGACGCGGCCAGCAGCAGCGCCTCGACCGCGTCGTCCACGTAGGTGAAGTCGCGCCGCTGCGCCCCGCCCCAGACCTCGATGGGCTTGCCTTGCAGGACGTCGCGGATCCACACGCCGACGAAGGTCTGGCGCGCATCCTTGACGCGCATGCGGGGGCCGATCGTGTTGGTGAGCCGCAGCACCGTGCTGGCGACGCCGTAGACCTCGCTGTAGAGCAGGTGGTATTCCTCGCCGGCGAGCTTGTTGATGCCGTTCACGTCGACCGGCCGTAGCGGGTGCTTCTCGTCCACCGGCAGGTAGGTCGGCCGGCCGTAGATCTGGCGGGTGCTGGCGTAAACGATCCGCAGGCGGGGATTGTGCGCGCGGCAGGCCTCCAGCAGCGTGAGCTGTGCGCGGCAGTTGATCTCGAGGTCGGTCTCCGGGTCGCTCATCGAGTCCATGTGGCTCGTCTGCCCGGCCAGGTTGAAAAGGAAATCCTGCCCGCGCAAAAACTCCGGCAGGGCGTGCCGGTCGCGCAGGTCGGACAGGTTGAGGCTCAGCTTGCGCTCCAACCCGTGCAGGTTGCGCCGGTTGCCACCGTATTCCGGGATCAGGCTGTCGAGGACCGTCACCTTCGCCCCGAGGCCGACCAGCGTCCGCGCCAGGTTCGAGCCGATGAAGCCCAGCCCGCCGGTCACGAGCACGCGCTTGCCCCGATAAAACTTGGCGAATGACGACCGGGAATTCATCCGGGGCGAAAATGGCTTCCCGGGCGGAGATAGACAAGCGCGCAGTAGAGGTGAAATCCAAGACCTGAGACCGGAAACCTGAAACCTGAAATTGGAGAACCGAGTCCTGAAAGCCCAACCGGTCAGTTCCGGATTTTCGGGTCTCAGGTTTCAGGTTTCTTTTTGAGCCGCTCAAAAATCCTGCAGCCTCCCCTCCCCCGTTCCGCGGGCGGGCTCGATGCGCTCGAGCACCTCGCCGAGCAGATAGATTGAGCCGGTGACCACGACGGTGTCGTCCGGTCCGCCCACCGTGCAGGTGCGGGCGTCGGGGAAAATCCGGTCCAGCTCGCCCCGGTGCACGCGGTCCCGCTGCGCCGCCGGGACAAGCGCCAGCAGTTCCTCGTAGCTGCTGGCCCTGGCCTGGCGAGGGGTGACGAGATGGACTTCGCGCGCATGGCGCAGCACGACCGCGAGCAGGGCGCGGGCCCGGAACTCGCCCAGCGCGCCGGCGACGATGACCGGCGCGCGGCCGGTGGCCGCGACGAGCTGCGCCAGGTTCTCGTCCAGCGCCTGCGCCCCCTCCGGATTGTGGGAGGCATCGAGGATCAGCGGCCGGCCACCCAGGCTCGTGCGCTGCCAGCGGCCCGGCCACTGGACCAGCGCCAGGCCGCTGACGATGGCGGCATCATCGGGTGGGACACGGCCCCCGGGCGGGGATGGCGCGTGGCTCGCGGCGGTGCGCTCGCGGAAGACTCTCGCCACCAGGGCGGCGGTGGCGGCGTTCCAGCGCTGGTAGCCGCCTTCCAGCCGGGTCGCCGGATAACCGGCCAGATCCTCGCCAAAAATCCCGCGCACCGAATGCAGCGGCGCGCCGCAGCCGGCGGCCACCTCCCGGACGACGCTTTCCGCCGCGGGCGGCAGCCGGCCCATGACGACCGGCCGGCCGGGCTTGATGATGCCGGCCTTCTCGCGCGCGATCTGCTCGACCGTGCCGCCGAGTTCCGCGCAATGATCAAGTCCGATGGAGGTGATGACCGCCACCTCGGGCAGCACGACGTTGGTGGCGTCGAGCCGGCCGCCGAGTCCGACCTCGACGATCGCGAGGTCGGCGCGCCGCCGCTGGAACTGCAGGAAGGCCATGGCCGTCATGAACTCGAAAAAGGTCGGGTGCTCGTCCGCCGCCTGCGCCGCGATCCGGTCGGCCACGGGCCGCAGCTCATGGGCGTAGGCCGTGATTTCCTCCTCGGTGAGCAGCTGCCGGTCCACCTGCACGCGCTCGCCGAGTTTCACCAGGTGCGGCGAGGTGTAGAGGCCGGTGCGCCAGCCGGCGGTGCGGAAGATCGCCTCCAGCATGGCCGCGACCGAGCCCTTGCCGTTGGTGCCGGCGACGTGGATCACCGGATAACCCTGCTCCGGATGCCCCAGCGCCGCCGTCAGCCGCCGCATGCGGTCGATGCCAAACTTCACGCCCCCCGCCTTCATGGCGTAGAGGTAGTCGGTCACGGCGGTGTAGGCGGCAGGGTCTCTAACCACGGAGGTCATGGGCGAAGATTGAAATCTGACACTTGAGATCGGAAAACTGAGATATTCCTGGAGCGCGGACGCCTTCGCCCGCGAGGATTCCACGGCCGGGTCGCCGTGGCGCCAGAGAATGCCGGTTCCCGGGTTTCAGACTTCAGGTCTCGGGTTTCAGCCCTCAGGTCTCTGTTTACCCGCCCCTTCACCCCGTGCTGGCGGCGGGCTCGGGGAACGGCACGGCGGTCGGCACCTTGCGCGCGTGGTATTTGTGCGAGTGCAGCGCCTGCAGGAGGCTAATGACGCGGTCGCGCATCTCGGTGCGGCTGACGATCTGGTCGACGAGGCCGTGCTTGAGCAGGAATTCCGCCGTCTGGAAGCCCGGCGGCAGGGTCTGCTTGGTGGTCTCCTTGATGACGCGCGCGCCGGCGAAGCCGATGAGCGCCCCGGGTTCGGCCAGGATGACGTCGCCGAGGGTCGCGAAGCTCGCGCTCACGCCGCCGGTCGTCGGGTAGGTCAGGATGGAGATGAACGGCAGCTGGGCCGCGGCCAGCCGGCCGAGGGCCGCGCTGGTCTTGGCCATCTGCATCAGGCTGTAGATGCCCTCCTGCATCCGGGCGCCGGCCGAGGCACTGACGATGATGCAGGGGATCTTCTTCTTGAGGGCGCGCTCGACGGCCCGGGTGATCTTCTCGCCAACCGCCGCGCCCATCGCGCCGCCGCAGAACCGGAAATCCATCACGGACAGCGACACCGCGATGCCGTCCATCCTGCCCAGGCCGCAGATGACCGCCTCGGGCAGGCCGCTCTCGTGTTCGTATTTCTTGATGCGGTCGGGATACGCCGCGGAGTCGACGAACTTGAGCGGGTCGGTCGATTTCACGCCGGCGTCGAACTCCTCGAAGGTGCCCTCGTCCAGCATGCTCCGGATCCGCTCGCGCGAGCCGATGGGGAAGTGATAGCCGCTCTTCGGCACGACCATGAGGTTGGCCTCGAGGTCCTTGGTGAAGACGATCTCCTCGGAGATCGGGCACTTGGTCCACAGCCCCTCGGGGATGTTCTTCTTCTTCTTGGAGGCGGAGAGCTTGGGTTTCGCGAAATGGGTCATGCAGGAGTTCAGCCGTGGCCGAAGGTGACGACGTCGAGGTTCAGCGCGCCGGCACGGCGGAGCACCGCCGCGCAAGCGTTGAGAGTGGAGCCCGTGGTAAAAACATCATCGACGAGGAGGTAACGTTGGGCCGGATTAATGGAGGCGCCCGCAGCCAAAGCAAAGGCATTTTTGAGGTTCTGCTGCCGCGCGGCGCGGTCATAGTGCGTCTGCGATTCCGTATCCACCACGCGGCAAAGCAATTCCCCGACCACCGCCCCGCCCCCTGCGGCCTGCGCGCAGCACCCGGCCAGCAACCGGCTCTGGTTGTAGCGCCGCTCGCGCAGTTTCCGCGGATGCAGCGGGACGGGGACCAGCACGGCGCCGCGGAGATAGTCCGCATACCCCGGCGCCGCCGCCATGATGGCGGTTATGTCCTCCAGCACGTGCAGCCCGTGGTGGTATTTCAACGCGTGGACGAGCGAGCGGCCCGGGCCCTGGAGCAGGATCGCCGTCTTCCCCTCGCCAAATTCGGGATTCAGCGTCTCGCAATGCGGGCAGAGCCGGTTCACCACGGTCTCGCCGAAATAGGGATGGCCGCACGTCGGGCAATGGGGTGCCTGCACGATGACCAGCCGACGCTCGCACGCCGGGCACAGGTGCCGCAGCCGTCCCTCCGGCAGTCCGCCGCAGTGGACGCAGCTGCGCGGGAAGATCACATCCAGTTTGTCCCGCCAGAGCTGCGTGAGCATAAATTGCGTTGAGCGGACCACATTTTAGCGCACTTCCGCCTTCAAAAATAGCACCAGCGAAGGGAGCCCGGGGCAAATATTATGTGCTCGTATTTTCGCGACGAAAGGGTCCGCCAATTCATCACGGGAGATGAGCTCTCCGCTGGCAGGTCGAGCTGGCCGAACCGCTGGCAGGATACAAGGCAACCAATTGGTTGTAACCGAGATTTCGCAGGTGACAGGCGGGACCGGGTTGTTGCCACCCGCTGGCATAATCAGAGGAAAGCTTATGGACAATCGTCGAAGAGCGACGTCCGCACATCGGAATGGGCCGGCATGGGCGCGTCTTCCAGGTTCTCCCGCTCACGCCGCAGGGTGGCCATCTCCCGTTTTGCCCTCGTCGGTGAACTGACCAGTTGTCCGGTGTTTTCCGGGCCGTTGACCTGCTGATGAAGACGGCTGGGCGAGAAGTGCGGCGGGATATTCGCCTTCAAACAGGCGGTTGCTTCCAGCCAGTTGTCAAGGTCATGGCCGTGCGCGCCGCTGCCCTGTTGATACAGGTGATAGGCGTATGCACGGACCGCATCCTCCCCTGGCTCTTGGACCGGGGCGGCCGTGAGCGCGGATGGATTCTGGGCCGGCGATAATTTAGACATGAAGCGGCGGTGCTGACGTTACCGAGGACCCGAGTGTAATCTTGCTCGTCGCCGGGCGGTATGGGGTGATAACCCAAGCAGGCTGCCGGTTTTTGCCATGCACACCTGCCGTCACGGATGGTGTAGATTCGAGCGAAAACCATACCGGGGCTTCGTCGGGGAGCGCCACGAGCGCCAGCGCCGGACACTGGTGGACGGTGAACCTGGTCGAACCCGATTTTCTCCGGCTGGATCCCGGGGCCGGACTGCCGCGGGGACGCGGCCGCGGTCGCCCGGTGCGGCCGGGGCACAGAGTGGCGCGACCGTGAGCCGATCGCGGCGGAATCCGCTTAGGGCCGGTGGCCATGTTCCGCGCCGGCACCGACGCAGGGGATTGGTTGGCCATGAGGGTAACTGCATCGGTCTCCAGACCTTCATGTCACCCGCAACACGATTTTGCCCCGGCCATGACCCCGTTCGCTCAGTACCCGGCCGCGGGTGGCGGCGGAGAGCGGCAGGATGGTTCCCCGATCACCTTGAGCTTCTCGGGGTCGGCCTGAGGGAACCGCCTGCCAGGGTCGGTTGAAACCCTTTTGTCCGACTATCTCGGTTGCGGTTCATCGACGACTTCCGCGTCGATCACCGGTTCTCCATCTTGCTTGCCGTCGTCATGATTGTGATCCGCTTCCGGCGCATTTCCACCTTGGGGGCCGGCCGGGCTCGCCGCAGTTTTGTAGAGTTGCTTCGAAACCGACTGCCAGATGTCGTTGAGCCGTTCGTGGGTCGACTTGATGGCGGCGGCGTCCGTCCCTTTGAGGGCTGCCTTCACCTCGTTGGCCGCGGCTTCGAGCTTTCCCTTGTCGACGGTGGATATCTTGTCCGCATTCTCCTTCAGCATCTTCTCCGTGCGGTAGACCGCGCTATCGGCCTCGTTGCGAGACTCCAGCTCCTCCTTCCGCTGCCGGTCTTCGTCCGCATGGAGTTCGCCCTCGCGGCGCATTTTCTCGATCTCGTCCTTGGAGAGACCGCTGCTGGCCGTGATGGTGATCTTCTGTTCCTTGCCGGTGCCGAGATCCTTGGCACTGACGTGCAGGATGCCGTTGGCATCAATGTCGAAGCTGACCTCGATTTGCGGCACGCCGCGCGGCGCGGGCGGAATGCTATCAAGATTAAATTTGCCGATGGTCTTGCTGTCCTTGGCAAACTGCCGCTCGCCCTGCAGGACATGGATCTCCACGCCGGGCTGATTGTCCGACGCCGTGGAGAAAGTCTGCGCCTTGCGGGTCGGGACCGTGGTATTGCGCTCGATCAACTTGGTGAAGATTCCGCCCATGGTCTCAATGCCGAGCGACAGCGGTGTCACGTCGAGCAACACCACATCCTTGACCTCGCCCTTGAGCACGCCGGCCTGGATGGCGGCGCCCACCGCCACGACCTCGTCCGGATTGACGCCCTGATGCGGGGCCTTGTTGACCAGGGTGTGCGCCGTTTCGACCACCCGGGGCATGCGGGTCATGCCGCCGACCAGCACGAGTTCGTCAATCTTCGATGCCTCGATGCCGGCATCCTTCAGGCAGGCTTTCACCGGCGCGATGGTGCGCTCAAACAACTTGTCGGTGAGCTGCTCCATCTTGGCGCGGGTGAGCGTCTTCTGGATATGCTTCGGCCCGCTCGCGTCTGCGGTGACAAAGGGCAGGTTGATGTCGTAGCTCGTCGCGCTCGACAGCGCTATCTTGGCTTTTTCGGCTTCCTCCTTGATGCGCTGGAGCGCTTCGGGCTGCTTGCGCAGATCCATGCCCGATTCCTTTTTGAACTCGTCGAGAATCCAATCCATGAGCACATTGTCCCAGTCGTCGCCGCCGAGGTGCGTGTCGCCGTTGGTGGCCTTGACCTGGAAGACCCCGTCGCCGATTTCGAGCACAGAGATATCGAACGTGCCGCCGCCCAGGTCATAAACCGCGATTTTTTCGTCCTTCTTCTTGTCGAGGCCGTAGGCGAGCGAGGCCGCCGTCGGTTCGTTGATGATGCGGAGCACCTCCAGGCCTGCGATCCGCCCGGCGTCTTTCGTGGCCTGGCGCTGGGAATCATTGAAGTAGGCCGGGACCGTGATGACGGCCTGCGTGATTTTTTCGCCCAGACGCATTTCCGCGTCGGCCTTCAGCTTGGCGAGGATGATCGCGGATATTTCCGGCGGCGAAAACCGCTTCGGCTTGCCCGCGACCTCGACTTCAACCGCGACATCACCGTTCGCCGCCTTCACGACCTTGTAGGGCACCAGTTTGATTTCCGCCTGCACCTCGTCAAACTTGCGGCCCATGAAACGCTTGATCGAATAAATCGTGTTGCGCGAGTTCGTCACCGCCTGACGCTTGGCCGGTTCACCCACGATGCGCTCCCCGGTCTTGGTAAAGGCCACGACCGAGGGCGTGGTCCGTTTTCCCTCGGCATTTTCCAGCACCAAAGGCTCCCCGCCTTCAATGACTGCCATGCAGGAGTTGGTCGTGCCGAGATCAATGCCGAGTACTTTTGACATAAAATAAATATTCCGTTTTGAAGTTTCGGGTTGCCCGTCGCTTTCGATTCTTACCCGGCTCTACCCTAGGCCGCGGCGCAGTTTCCTGCTATGGGGTGAAGACCTAGCTGGGTTTTCATTGAGGTCTCTTCGCCTGGACGCCGCCCGCCGACACCCGCCTCAGCGCTTATCATTCGTGATGCGGGACACCGCTGGCAGTCCGCGGACCCGCCCGGGGCCCGGGGAATCTCCGCATTCACCGGGGAGATTTGGTTTCAAGCCGATTTCCGCGGATTGAAGGTGGCTGCACTCGCCAGCGCTTTCCACAGGCGCTCGTCCTCCTGGTTGACGTGGAGGGGAACCTGGACGGAGACTTCAAGATAGAGATCGCCGGACATCGCCGCTCCGGCGGGCAATCCCTTGCCGCGAATGCGAAGTTGCTGTCCCTGCTGAAAGCCCGGGGGAACTTTGACCGAGACACGACCTTCCAGGGTCGGGACCACGACCGTCGCCCCCAACACGGCCTCCCATGGTGCCAGCTCGAGCACGCCGATCAAATCCAGGCCGCGCACCTGCCAGTCAGGATGCTGCGCGTAGCGCACCCGCAGATAGATGTCCCCGGGGCTGCCTCCATTCGCACCCTCCCCCCCTTTCCCGGCGACCCGGATGGACTGACCGGCTTGGACACCTTTCGGGATCCGGACCTGGTAGGTTTCCGTCTCTTCCTGGCCGGTTCGCGCCGCGGTCCGTCGCACCGAGATGGCCCGCATGGCGCCCTTGAGCACCTCATCCAGCGAGATGAGTATGTCCCCTTGAATATCCTGACCCCGGCGCGGCGCCGGTGGCTGACCCCTACCACGTCCTGATTCCTCCGGATCAAACGGTGAACCTCCGCCAGCATGATCCGCGCGTCCGCCGAAAAATTGTTCGAAAAAGTCGCTGAAACCCGTGCCGCCAAACTGGAACTCGTCCCCCCCTCCGGGCATTCTCCCGCCCGCGGCCCGGCCGGCGGCGCGGCCCGGCGGTGGCCGTGACGCTGTCCCGTTCTTCCAATCGGCTCCCAGCTGATCAAATTTCCTGCGACTCTCGGGATTGCTCAAGACCTCGTTGGCCTCGTTGATCTCCTTGAATTTCTCCTCCGCCGACTTCTTGTCCTTCGCGACATCGGGGTGATGCTGGCGCGCGAGGGCGCGGAACGCCTTCTTGATTTCCTCGTCCGTCGCCTTGGGCGTCACCCCGAGCACGCGGTAATAATCCTTGAATTCAACGGCCATCGTGACGCTGCGGGGAGGCCGTCAGATCATTGACCGTCACCTTGGCCGGCCGGATGACCTTGTCGCCCCGGCGGTAGCCGCGCTGGATGACCGAGAGCACGGCATGCTCGGGCTGCGCCGGATCATGGCCCGACGCCAGCGCCTCATGCCGGTGGGGGTCGAACGGCTGGCCGACGATTTCGTCGCTGTCGACTCCATGCGTGCGGAGCAGCTGCTGGAGTTGTTTCAACGTCATTTCCACGCCCTGGTGAAATTGCGCCGAGTCGCGGGCAGCCCCGGCGGCCAGGGCCCGCTCAAGGTTGTCGAGCACCGGCAGCAGCTCGGCGATGAATGCTTCCTTTTGCGCGGCGGCCCGGCTTTCCGCCTCCTGCCGGCTGCGCCGCTTGAAGTTTTCAAAGTCCGCGGCCAGGCGCAGGTGCAAATCCCTTTGGGCGGCGAGATCCTTGAGCAGCGCCTCCGCTTCCCCGGCTGCCGTCCCCGCGGGCTCGCTGACATCCGGCTTGGCCGCCGGCTGTATTTTCGATTCGGTTTTCATAGGCTGACTTTATGTTTGTGGGTGGTTCTTCCGGCCGGAGCCGCTTCTTTTGCCGCCGCCGGAGAGCTTGTTCACGGTGGCCCAAGCCCGCGCTCCCGCTGTCTTGGGGCCAACCCCCTTCTGCTCGTAGCCGGCTTCAATCGCTGCCGCCTGCCGCTTCTGTTTGTCAGTATAGCTGGATTTGTCGCCTTGAGGCATGGTGTTTCCGCCAGCATGCGCTGATTCGGAAGCGCCCGCCATGGGGTGTAGGCCTACAGCCCGCAGCCTGACCACGGGCATGCGGCCATGAGGGGGCGCCCCAGGGCGCAAGATCCACGGCGGCCAGGCGGCGCGGCCCGGATGTCGGGCCGCAGAACGATGCTGCCGTCACCGGCGCAGCGGCAAAGGCAGATGGGTTCGAATCGTGCGCCACCCAGGGAAGGAAAACGGGCCGGGGGGTCCGCGGGGGTTCAAGCCGGCGACCGCCGGGGGTGCCGCAGGTTGGCGCGGACGCGGAGCGCGGCATCTTCGCAACGGGCGGATGGGCGATGCCGCCGGGAGGTCAAGCCGCCCGAACCTGACCGTCCGCGCGGGGCGAAGGCCCCATATCGGGAAGGCATCATCGGGTGCATTCTCCACAAATGAACACCGCCCAACAGCCCGCGGCACCCGCCGCCCGCACCCCGCCGCCCATGACGGCCGCCCGCCCGGCGCCATCAGCACGGCAACCATGCGCGAGCGCGCCGCAACCGTCGGAGGACGAGATTCGCGATTATGCCAATCATCTCTATGTCCAACGCGGGGCGGCGAACGGGCACGACCGCGATGACTGGCTGGAAGCCGAAGCATGCCTCCGCGCCGACATTCCGAAGGAAGCCTCGCGCACCCGGATGCACCATCACACGCAGATCACGGAGCGTGCGGTGCTCCCGTTGGTAAAGCACGGCAGATCCCAGCGCATCGAGTGACGAGGAGCTGCGTGAGCAAGGATCTGCCCGGCAACTCCACCAAGCGAGCGATCTGATGTTCTGGACCGACTTGAGCCAGCTTACGGGCGCCGTGCTGCTGATGATTGGCGCGTTGTTGCCCGTCGTCAATCCGCTGGGCGACGCGCCGATCTTTCTGGCCATGACCCCCGGCTGCGATGAACCGACCCGCGCCGACCTTGCGCGCCGCATCGCCGTTTACTCTTTCTTCCTGCTGCTGGGGGCCATGTTGTTCGGCTCGTTCGTTCTCCTGATGTTCGGTCTTTCCATCCCCGTGGTGCAAGTGGGCGGCGGCGCGGTCGTCTGTGCCCTGGGCTGGAAACTTCTGGCCGACAATCCGAAACCGCCCGATGTGGCCCTCGACGCGATCCACGCCAATGCCATCGCCCTGAAACGGGTGTTTGCGCCGTTGACCATGCCCCTGACGATTGATGCCGGGGCGATTTCCGTCGCCATTACCGTGGGCGCCAATCACGCCCACACCTTCAAGAGCGCGATGATCCAGGTCTTCGCCTCCGGCATCGGCGCCGGGATCATCGCGCTGTCCATTCTGCTGGCCTATCATTATGCGCAGCGAGGTGGCCGGCGGATCGGGCACGCCGGGATGACGGTGGTGGTGCGGCTCTCGGCGTTCATCATGGTGTGCATCGGGGTCGGCATCAGTTGGAACGGCGCGAAGGCGCTGCTGACGGAAGCGGGGATTGCCGGGCAGCCTCCCGTGGCAATCCAGAGGGCGCGGTGATATGGTCGTGCGAAAGCCTCCCCTCCTCCTTTATCCCAAACTCTGAGGGGAGATGCCTGCTGTTCACTGGACTTGACCGCAGGTCAAACAATGCGGCGGCCCGACGACCAAGGCGGCTTCCCGCACGCCGGGCACCGGTGCCACCGCCCCTCCGGCCGCGCGCCGCAGTGGACGCAGCGGCACGGGTACTCCGTTCCCGCAGCGGCCTCCTGTAAAATAGCGCAGCTGGCGTGCCCGAATCCCGTCATCCGCGGCCAGCCGCTCTTTTCATCCTCAGTAAATCACCTTCACCAGAAACAGCCCCTGCGGCGGGGCGGTGACGACGGCCGGGATGCGTTGGCGATTCTTGATCAGGCGCGCCAGGTCGGCGGGCGTCAGCTTGCCGAGGCCGACACTGACGAGGGCGCCGGTCAGGCTGCGTGCCATCTTGTAGATGAAGCCGTCGGCCTCGAAGGTGAAGGTCACGCGCTTCCCCCGGCGGCGGAGCTCCAGCCGGCGCAGGTCGCGCACCGTGGTCTCATACGTCCGGTCATTCTCGCCCGAGAAGGCCCAGAAGTCATGCCGGCCCCGCAGCACCTTCGCCGCGGCCCGGACCGCCGGCCAGTCGAGCTCCCGGTTGAGCGACCAGCAATACGCCGTCTCGAACGGGTCCGCCACGCCCAGATGGAGATGGTAGCGGTAGATTTTCCCCTTCGCCTCGAAGCGGGCATGGAATGCGGCCGGCACGGCGCGCAAGGTCTTCAGCTGGATGCTGCGCGGCAGGCCGGTCTGGAGCGCCCGGCGCAGCTTTTCCGCGCCATGCGGCCACGCGGCGTCGAAATGAAAGACCTGGGCGTGCGCATGGACGCCCGAGTCCGTGCGCCCGCTGCCCTCGATGCGGATGAGCCGGCCGAAGATCTTCCTCAGCTGTTTCTCGACCAGATCCTGGATGGTGTTCCCGCCCTCCTGGCTCTGCCAGCCATGGAACGGCCCGCCGTCATAGGCGCAGACGCATTTCCAACGCTGGTTCTGATTGACCACGGATTTCACGGATGAACACGCATACTACAACCGCCCTATCCGTGGCAATCCGTGTAATCCGCGGCAAAAGACCTTGGATTATTCCGGCCCTGAAGTTTGCGGCGGAAATCGCTGGTCGAGGAAATCCTGCAGGATCAGGCAGGCGGCGCGCGAGTCGACCCGGCCGGAGTCGCGCAGGCCGCGCCGGTCCTTTTTCGGGATCGAAGACTCCGCCTCGGAGCTCGTGAGGGTCTCGTCCACCAGATGCACGGGCAGGCCGAACTGCGCCGTCAGCCTCGCGGCGAAGGCGTCGACCTCCTTGGCCTTGAAGCCGGCCGAGCCGTCCATGTTGTAGGGATAGCCGACCACGAGGTCGGTGATCCGGCGCCGGCGGATGACCTCGCCCAGCCGGATCCAGCGCGCGTTTTCCTCCGCGTCGACCAGCGCGGGCAGCGGCGTGGCGACCCCGAGGTCGTCGCCGGCGGCGAGCCCGACGCGCTTCGTGCCGTAGTCGATGCCGAGGCAGCGCATGGCGCTCACAAGAACCGGGTCTTCGCCGGGTCCTGCTTGAGCCGCTCCAGGAGCAACTTGATCTCCTGGGCCCGGTCCTTCGGGCAGACCAGGGTCGCTTCCGGCGTGTGCACCACGACCAGGTCGCTCACGCCGATCACGCCGATCAGGTGGCCGTCGGTGGAGACAACGATGTTGTGCGTGCCGCCCTCGACCAGGGCGTGGCCGCGCAGCACGTTGCCGTGGCTGTCCGGCGTGAAATGCTTGGCGATCGCCGGCCACGCGCCGACATCGTCCCAGTCAAACGTCGCCGGCACCACGACCACATTGGTGGATTTCTCCATCAGCGCGTAATCGACGGAAACCTTCGGCAGCGTGGGTTGGATGGTCCGGAGCGCCTCATCCCAGTCCGCCGGGGTCTGCACAAATTGCTCGATCTGCCGGAGCCCGGCATAGAGTTCCGGGGCGTGCGCCTGGAACGCGGCCTCGATGACCGGCACCCGCCAGACAAACATGCCGGCGTTCCAGAAATATTCGCCCGAGTCGAGGTAGGCCTGGGCCGTGGCCAGGTCGGGCTTTTCCACGAAGCGCTTGACCGCCAGCACCGCGCAACCGGCGATCGTCCGCCAGGGGCCGGCCTGCTGGATGTAGCCGAAACCCGTCTCCGGACCGGACGGCTTGATGCCGAGCGTCACGAGCACATCCGCCGCCTCGGCCGCCGCGAACGCCACGTTGAGCAGCCGGGCGTACTCGGCCGTGTCATGGATGACATGGTCCGCGGGCAGCATGGCGAAAGTCGCGTGCGGATTCTTCCGCTTGATCATCAGCATGGCCAGGCCGGTGGCCGCGGCGGTGTCCCGGCCGACCCACTCGGCCACGATGTTGCCCTCGGGCAGGTCCGGGCAGGCCTCGGTGCAGCCTGCGAACTGGGCCCGCGTGGTGAGGACACAGATGTTCTCGCGCGGCACCACGCCGGCCACCCGGTCGACCGTCTGGGCCAGCATCGACTTGTCGCCGACGATGGGGAGCAGGTGCTTGGGCGTGGCCTGGCGGCTTTGCGGCCAGAAGCGCTCGCCGCGGCCCCCGGCCATGATCACAACATAACGATCGGACATGCCCCCACGATTTGCCCGGCGCGGCACGCGTCAACGGCGAACTGGCCGCCTGGCCGCGGGCGGGGTCGCCCGCGCTCCATCCCCCTGGAGCCAAGGCGGCTCTGCCGGGGACTGGCAGTCCCTTCGGTCCTTTCCGACCGGATCAAAGAACCACTTGGGTTGCATTTCACGGCCCGTGTCCCATGTTGCCCGAGCCCATGGACGCCCCCCTCGAAATCGACGTGACCGCCGCCACGCAGATGCTGCGCGCCGGCGCGCTCCTGCTCGATGTGCGCGAGGACTCCGAGGTCGCCACCTGCCGCGTGGCGGGCAGCCGGCACATCCCGATGCGGCAGGTCCCCGAGAACCTGGCCGACCTGCCCCGCGACCGGCAAATCCTCGTGCTCTGCCACCACGGCGGCCGGAGCCAGCGCGTGACGCAGTTCCTGCGCGCCAACGGCTTCGGGCAGGCGACGAATATCGCCGGCGGCATCGACGCCTGGGCGGAACAACTCGACCCCGCGATGCCCCGGTATTGAGTTTGCCAGCACGCTTGACTCCCGTCCGCGAATTTGGAGAACTCTCCCCCCACTTCATCACTCTATGGGACAACAATTCAACAAACACATCAAAAAGAAACGCCGCGTCGCCTACCACAAGCGCCGCAACGCCCGCCTCAAGGCCGCCGCCGCCAAGGCCAAGAAGTAACCAGCGGGCCCGTTGGCCCTCCCTGTGCGCGCCGGTGACGGCGCGCCTTTGTTTTTACAGGCCATGATCAAGGTCAGCCTCATCTCCCTTGGGTGCGCCAAGAATCTCGTCGACAGCGAGATCATGGTCGGCCACCTGCACCAGGCGGGCATGGCGGTCATCCCCGACGCCGCGCAGGCCGACGTGGTCATCGTCAACACCTGCTCCTTCATCGACTCGTCCAAGGAGGAGTCCATCGCCCACATCCTCGAGGTCCACCAGCACCGCGGCATGACCAAGCGCCGCAAGGAGCAGAAGCTCATCGTCGCCGGCTGCATGTCGCAGCGTTTCTCGAAGGACCTCTCCTCCTCCCTCCGCGACGAGGTCGACGCCTTCATCGGCCTCGACCAGCTGACCAAGGTCGCGCCCATCATCGCGGAAATCTACGCCAAGGAGCGCGGCGCGGCGGAGGCCCCCGCCAATTTCATCGCGGGCAAGTCCACCTACATCCCGGACTACGACACCCCCCGCTTCCGGCTCACGCCGAAGCATTTCGCCTACATCAAGATCGCCGAGGGCTGCAACCACCCCTGCACCTTCTGCATCATCCCGCAGATCCGCGGCCGCCACCGCAGCCGCACCATCGGGAGCGTGGTCAAGGAGGCCCGCCAGCTCGTCAAGGACGGTGTCAAGGAACTCAACCTGATCTCCCAGGACACGACGTTCTTCGGCATGGACACCTGGGAGCAGCGGCCCAACCCGCGCACGCCCGTCGACTCCACGCGCGGCTCCGCCCTCACCACCCTGCTCCGCGAGCTCAACGCCATCGAGGGCGACTTCTGGATCCGCCTGCTCTACACGCACCCGGCCCACTGGAGCGACGAACTCATCCGGACCATCGCCGCGTGCCCGAAGGTCGCGCGCTACATCGACATCCCGCTCCAGCACATCAGCGACGCCATGCTCGGGCGCATGCAGCGCGAGACGAGCGGCGATTATATCCGCGACCTGCTCAAGCGCATCCGCGCCGGCATCCCCGGCATCGCGATCCGCACCACCTTCATTGTCGGCTTCCCGGGGGAGACCGAGGCTGACGTCGACGAACTCTGCGCGTTCATCCAGGAGACCAGGTTTGAGCGGCTCGGCGTCTTCCGCTATTCGCAGGAGGATGGCACGCGCGGCGCCAAGCTGCCCGACCAGATCCCCGCCAAGGTCAAGGAAGCCCGCTGGCACCGCACGATGGCGCTGCAGAAGAAAATCGCGGCCGAAGTCTCGCGGCATTACGTCGGCCGGACGCTGAAGGTCCTGGTCGAGGAACCCGGCGTTGCCCGCGGCGAGGCGGACGCCCCCGACATCGACGGCCGCGTCTACGTGCCCCGTGACCTGCCGGTCAGCGAATTCGCCGAGGTGAAGATCACCGGTTTCCACGACTACGACCTGCTCGCCCTGCCGAAGGGGCAGATGCCGGCGGAGTTCAAGGTCGCGCGCCAGGCACAGTAGACCCCGGCCGCCGGAAACGCTTTTGGCTTCGCCGCATGCGCAGCTGCATCGCGAGGTGGCGCAACAGCCAAACTAATCGGGCCGCTCCGCCACACCGATGCAGCCTAATGTGTCTCCCGGATAAAGTTTCCCCTTGTCCGTGCCGTGCCCAGGCTGTATTCGTCAACCCATGCGGTTGCGAGCCAGGCTGCTGTTGGCTGTTGTCGCCTGTGTCCTTGCCGGCACGCCCGGCCGGGCGCAGACATGGCTTGGCCATGTCAGCGGCGACCTGGAGGATCCCGCCAACTGGAGCAGTGCGCCAAATCTGGCTGCCGGCACGGCCAATCTCACGTTTGGCCCAAGTGCAAACTACTCCCTCACGTTCAGCTCCCCCATCAGCATCAACAGTATCACGCTGGGCAATGTTTCCTCCGGGTATTACCAATTCAGTGATTACCCGTCCTACGCGCCGTTCACGCTCGGCGCCGGCGGCATCACCATCGCAAACAACGCCGCGCTGTATCTCTATAGTTACGGCGGCCTCAACCTGGCGGCCGCACAGACTTGGAACGCTGGCTCGGGCAATATCTATCTGGGCAGTGCGCTCACCGGTTCGGCGGCCCTGACGCTGACGGCCGGTTCGCCCTACACCATCATGGGCTTTTTCTCTGACAACAGCGGCTTCTCCGGCCCCATCACCCTGGCGACGGGGCAATTGGTTGCCAGTTTGGATAATGCCGTCGGGACCGGTCACCTGACCCTGAAGGCCGGAACCACCGTTTATGGTGGCAATTCCGACGTCACTTTGCCCAATGCCGTCACCCTTGAGCCCGGGGTGACCTTCAGCTCAGACTACTATGGCAGTAACGGCCAGTCCCTCATCTTCAGCGGAATGATCACCGGCGCGAGCCAGGCGATGAACCTGACCGTCTCCGGCCCCGGCCAGATTCGGCTATCCGGCGGGCTGACCGGCCCGGCCGGCACGAGCTACCAGTTCAACGGCGACGGCACCGCCGTGCTCAGCGGGACCAACGTCTACGCCGGCGGCACCATCATCAATGGCTCGCAGGTCATCTTTGATGGGGCGGCGGCGCTGCCCGGCGCCGGCCTGATCCAGGCGGTCGATTCGTCCAGCTATGCCGGCGTGGCCTCCCCTTCCACTGTGGCCGCATTTGTCGCCAAGCTCGACCCCGCGAATTTTTCCGGGGTGGTGGGCATCGACACTTATCTGGGCGGCAGCAGCGCGGCGGCGCAGATCTTTTCCTCCGCCGTGGACCTTTCCGGCTTCAGCGATCCGTCCGTCCGCTTCGGCACCGCCACGCGCGCCATCTACACCGGTGTCTTTACGCCACCCACCTCCGCCCCCAACTATGAATTCGGCGGAAGCGGCACGCTCTTCCTGCAAAACAGCGCCCCGCTGTCCGGCACGCTCGGCCTCCGCGCCTCCACGACCTATGGGGCCCGCGCGCCCTTCACGCTGGTCATGGGTGGTAGCGCGACGAACAACTACACCGGCGTCACCACGGCCGATGGCGGCGCCATCATCCTGGACTCAGTCACGGCCGCGCCGGCCACCGGGAGCTTCACCCTCGCCGCCCCGGGCTATGCCAACTACTACGGGTATGTCGCCTCCTACATCGGCGTGACGGAGCGGGGGCCGGCTCCCGCAACCATGATCAGCCGGCTTGGTTCCTATGACCCCGGGAGCGTCCTCGGCCTCGACTCGCATGACTTGATCGCCAACCTGAGCAACCCCGGTTCGGTCGAGAGCCCGGCGACCAACATCGTCAACGGCCTGGACCTTTCCAGCCTGGCTGCGCCGATCTACGTCGGCAGCGCCACCGCCGCCACCCTGACGGGGACCATCCTGACCACCAACGGCAACACGGACGATTATTATTTCACCGGCTACAATGGCGGCCAGTTCACGGTCAGCTCCACGCTGGATGGCGCGGAGCGCAAGGTCTACATCGGCCTCAACGCCGTGGGCTACAACGACACGACCTCGGCCGTGTATCTCACCGCGGCCAACACCTATGGCGGCGGCACGGAGTTAATTTCCGGCAATCTTCATGTTGAAAACCCCCAGGCTCTCGGCCCGGGGCCGCTCACGGTGGAAAGCTCAAGCTCGGGTAATCACATGTTGGCAGCGGGCAGCGATGTCACACAGCTCAACAACCGCATCGTCCTGAATAATTACGCCAGCCTCACCATCCAGGCGGGCAACAGCAGCGAAGGGTTGAGCCTGACGGGTGACATCTCCGGAATCGGTTACCTCCTCTTTAGCGCGGGTGGACCGTATTCCCTGAGCGGGAACAACACCTTTGACGGCGGCACCCAAATTGACGGCGAGGACACCACCATCAATGCCAACAGCGACAGCCCCTTCGGCATCGGTTCCCTCGAAGTCTACTCTGGCGCGGTGCTCTTCTCGACCCAGCACCCGTCGATCGGCTCGCTTTCGGGTGATGGCAGCACGCTGAGCCTGGCCGGGGGATCCACCCTGACGATCACCCAGACGGACAACACGACCTTTGGCGGCACGATATCCGGGACCGGCGCGAAGCTGGTCAAGACCGGATCCGGCTCCCTCACCCTCAGCGGCACGAACACCTACGATGGAGGCACCGTCATTTCCCAGGGCCAGCTCGTCGCGGGCGCGGTCGGCGCGTTCGGCCCCGGGTCCGTGACACTGAACGGTGGCAACCTCGGCGTCGCCACCGACATCATCTTCACCAACCCGCTCACCTTCGGCGCCAGCGGCGGCACCCTTTCGGGCAACGGCACCATCGCCGCCCCCATCACCGCCGGCACCCTGGTCGTCCTGTCGCCCGGCAACTCGCCCGGCACCCTGTCGTTCACCGCGGGCCTCACGCTCGCCCCCGCCGGCACCCTCGTCTTCCAGGTGCAGGATGCCGCCGGCGTCGCCGGCACCGACTACGACCTGCTCGCCGTCAGCGGCGTCCTGGCCGGGCCGGGCACGTCCCTCGACATCACCGCCACCCCCGGCGCGCCGTTCATCGTGAAGCTGTTCTCGCTCGACAGCGGCGGCAATGCCGGCGCGGCGGCCAATTTCAACGCGGCGGCGAACTATTCCTGGACCTTCGCCACGGCCGCCAGCGGCATCTCCGGTTTCGCTTCGGACAGATTCGTCCTCGATCCGACCGGTTTCACGAACGGCCTCGCGGGCGGGAACTTCAGCATCACGGAAAATGGCAGCAGCCTGGTCCTGAATTTCACCGCGGTCCCGGAGCCCCCGACCTGGGCGCTGCTGGCCGCGGGATCGCTGGCCACGCTGGCCCGGCGTCGGCGCACGTGACCGCGGGGCGGGATCAGCAATTCTGCCCTGCAATATGATCGGCCGCTCGCGCTACAACCTGCGGTGGGCGCCGGCGAACTGCTGGATGATCCCGTCGAACGACCCGTTCGTGAAGAAAACGATCACCTGCGGCTCCCCGGTCCCCGCGGTGTTCGCCGTGAGTTTAGCGAGCAGTCCGGCGTTCGTCGCCGCCGTGCAGGCAGGCACGCCCTGCAGTTCCAGATGCTGCCGCACCGCCTCGGCGTCGAACCGCTCCGCTTCCTTCAATTTCTCCGCCCGGCTGACCGCGCCGAGATAAACCTCGTCGGCCGTCGCCAGCGCCCGGGTGAAGCCGGCCTGCATGACCTTCGTGCGCGCCGTGTTGCTCCGGGGCTCGAAGACCGCAATCAGCCGCGCGCCGGGATGACGGCTGCGCAGCGCGTGCAGCGTCTCCGCCAGCGCCGTCGGGTGGTGGCCGAAATCCTCGATGACCTTGAGCGCCGGGGTGTCGACCAGCAGTTCCTGCCGGCGCTTCACCCCGCGGAACCGGGCGAGGCAATCGAGGTTGAGCAACGTGGGATCATCCGCCGGCCGGGGCTTGTCCCCGACCCCGCCCGCAGACGGGGATGAACCCCGACCCCCATCAGCCGCCAGCGCCAGCCCGGCCGCGCCGGCGGCCATCGCCGCGTTGCGCGCGTTGAACAGGCCCGGCTGCGACCATTTCACCTCGGCCCAGGGCGCGCCCTTCCAGACCAGCTTGAAAACCGCCCCGGCCGCCGTCTCGGCAAAATCCACGATCCGGAGGTCGTTCTTCACCCCCGTGCCGACGCGCACCACGCGCGTCCACGGCAGCGGACCGAGGGCGCGCAGGTTGTCGTCGTCGCCATTGAGCACGATCCAGCCGGAGCGCGGCACGATCCGCGCCAGGTGCAGGAACGTCCGCTGCACGTCCTGCAGGTCGCGGAAGATGTCGGCGTGGTCGAACTCCAGGTTGTTCAGCACCGCGATGTGCGGCGCGTAATGGATGAACTTGCTGCGCTTGTCGAAAAAGGCGCTGTCGTACTCGTCGCCTTCGATCACGAACGGGTCCGCGGACGCGCCGAGGTGGCCGCCCATCGGCGGGTCCTGCGGCACCCCGCCGATCAGGAAGCCCGGGTCATGCCCGTTCTCGCGGAGCAGGAAGGCGGTCAGGGCCGTGGTCGTCGTCTTGCCGTGGGTGCCGGCGATGACGATGTTCCGCCGGCCCTTGAGGACGAATTCCGCCAGCAGCGCCGGCAGCGAGGTGAAGGCGATGGCCCGGGTGTCGAGCAGCCACTCGACCTCGGGGTTGCCGCGCGACATGGCGTTGCCGATGACGACGAGGTCGGGCCGCAGCCGCTCGAGCCGGACGGGGTCGTAGCCCTCGTGCAGGGGGATGCCCGCCGCCGCGAGCACGGTGCTCATCGGCGGGTAGATCCCGGCGTCGGCGCCGAGGACCTCGTGCCCGGCCGCGCGCGCCAGGAGCGCAGCCTGGCCCATCGCGGTCCCGCAGACACCCATGAAGTAGATTTTCATCGCGGTCGGCGCCGGCGCACCCGGCGGGCTAGAGCACGGTGGTGATGAGCCCGTAGATGCCCACGCTGAGGGCGGCGAGCGAGTCGCCGGCGATGAGGCCGCCGCCGAGCAGCGACATCGTGCCCATGTCGGACGGCAGCGCCGACTCGTTGTGGGCCGGGGCCCGGGCCTTGCTCCGGGCCTGCATCACGTCGTACAACGAGGCGGTGACGCCGCCCGCGCCCCACCAGAGGACGGTCGGCAGTTCCACGAAGCCGCCGAAGGACGAGGCGTAGGGACTGGACAGGACGGTGGTGTCCAGGATGAAGGCAACCGTCTTGCCGGCCGCGGAGCCCCGGATGAACGCCTGGTAGCCCTGGCTGCGCTTAAGCAGCTTGCGGATGATCTCGATGCCCAGGCCCAGCGCGAGGCCAAGCTGCAGGGCTTTCATCACCTGCGGCTGGTCGGTGGTGATGCCGCGCAGCGCCCCGACAAACTTGTACGTCATGGCCGACTGCCATTTCGCGGCGCCTTCGAGATGGGAGTTGGCAAACTGGTCCAGCTTCAGCACCGGATAGGCGTCCATGAAGATCCAGGCGAGTGCGACCGCGAGGATCGCGCCGACAACAATGCCGATGACCTGGTAGCGGAACTGCACCACGCGGTTGGTGCCCAGCCGCCAGCCGGTGGAACGGTCCTGCTGCATGTCGCCCCCCTCGCTGCAGGCGATGAGCAGGATGGAGCCGCACATCAGGCCCACCGCCGGGTCGCGCAGCCCCAGGGCCGACAGGATGAAAATGGACATCACGAACGCGCTCGAGATGGGATTCCAGTCCGAGATGCCGAGGGAGATGCCATTGACGAGCACGAACACGAAGCACAGGGCCACCGACACCGTGAGGAAGAAGACCGACTGATGCAGCAGATAGTGGCCGAGCACGACGGTGGCCGCGGCCCAGAACAGGATCCAGGCGAAGAGCCGGTACATGTTCACGCGCTTCCAATCCTCCTCCGCCTTGGCCGGCGCCGCGGCCCTGCTCCGGAACTGGCGCACGGCCTCGATCATGATCAGGGTGATGTCGAGGGCGGCGGCGCCCAGCACGGTGCCGAGGGAGATGACAAAGCCGATCTTGCGGTAGGGTGCGTCCGCGCTCAGCCAGCCCATCGCGACGAGGTGCGGCTTCTGCCAGATGCCGACCAGCGCCACAAAGAGCGCCGGCAGCGCCAGCCGGGCGCCAACGATCAGGCCGGCGCCAAAGGTCGAGGTGGAAAGCCCGATCGCCCCGACGGCGGCGACCTTCAACGAGGCGATCCCGCCCACGTACCCGAGGCCCATGCCGCTGCCGAGCTTCGTGATCGACTTCTTGAGCAGGCTCCGGTCCGTCAGCGCCCGCAGGATGTTGGCCACCGCGTAGCCCGAGGGAAAGTTCAGCTGCATCCGGTCGACCAGCAGCGGGGTGTAGAGCATGCCCAGGCCGACGCCGAACATGCCGATGCTGGTGAAAAACAGCACCAGCTGCCAGGCCGGGGGCTGCGGCAGCCCCATCCAGACCATCGCCTGCACCAGCACCGCCATCGCGCACATGCCGGCCACGGAGGCCGCCATCGTCTGGATGTAATTCGCGCCGTGCTTGCCCTCGGGGCCGTACGGCAGCGTCACCGTGCTGCCGAGGATGCCGGCCAGCACCTGGCCGCCGACAAAGAAGCCGATCGAGAAGTTCATGAACGCCGCCGAGATGCCGCCGAGCGGCCCGAGAATGAAAATGGCCACCACGGCGAGGAGCAGATGATAGCCCGGGGAGTTGATCCGTGGAAGATAGCGGGGGACGATGGTGGCGGGGGTCGGGGTGGTTTCAGCCATGCAGGTTTTGGGTTGCGGCGAGCATGCGTCGCACCGCCGCGAGGCCAACAAGATTTTATGCCTCTCCCCGCCTCTCCCCGGCGGACGTCGGCCGCATGGTTCCCGTTGACATCCGGTCGCCGAACCCGTTTGGCATGGGCCGATGTCCTTGCCCCCGCCACCCGGCATTCGTGTCGTCGCCCTGAGCAAGCGCTACGGCCCGGTCGCCGCGGCGCAGGAGGTCGGCTTCGCGGTGGCGCCGGGCGAGATCTTCGGCCTCCTCGGGCGCAACGGGGCCGGCAAGACCACGGTCATCGAGTGCCTGCTCGGGCTGCGCGAGCCGGACGCGGGCGTGATCGAACTCGCGGGCGTCGACGCCCGGGCGCAGCCGCGGCGGGCGCGGCGGCAGGTGGGCGCGCAGCTGCAGTCCGCCGCGCTGCAGGACCGGATCACCCCGCGGCAGGCGCTCGGGCTTTTCGCCGCGTTCTACCCCGGGGCGGCCGGACCCACCGCCCTGCTGGAGCGGTTCAACCTCGCGGCGCAGGCGGACGCGCCGTTCGAGGCCCTTTCCGGCGGCCAGCGCCAGCGGCTGTTCCTCGCCCTCGCCTTCGTCAACCAGCCGCAGGTGCTTGTGCTCGACGAGCCCACCGCGGGCCTCGATCCGCAGTCGCGCCGGGAATTGCACACCCTGATCCGGGGGCTGAAGTCCGCCGGCCGCTCGGTGCTGCTGAGCACGCATCACCTCGAGGAAGCCCACGTGCTCTGCGACCGCGTCGGCGTCCTGCACGCCGGCCGCCTGATCGCCACGGCGGCGCCGGCGCAACTGATCGCCCGTTCGGGCGCGTCGCCGCGCGTCTCGTTCCGCACCACCCGGCCGCTCGACCCCGCCGTGGTCGCCGCCCTGCCGGGGGTGACGGGAAAAGAGTTGCGCGCGGACGGCTGGTGGCTCGCCACCCGGGAGGTGAACCGGACGATCAGCTCGCTTGTGCGGGCCCTGGAGCCGGACGGGAACGAAATGCTCGACCTGCAGATCCACCGGCCGTCGCTGGAGGATGTGTTCCTGGAACTGACCGGGCAGCCGTGGCCGGATGCCGCCGGGGAGGCTGCGCCATGAAATCCGGTTCCACCTTCGCCGGCCTGCGCCGGCATTTCCTGCTGACGCTGCAGCTCAACTTCCGCAGCAAGCAGGCGCTGGTCTATGGCTACCTTGTGCCGGTCTTCTTCCTGCTCGCGTTTGGAAGCGTGTTCCGCGCCGACACCCCGCCCCTGCTGGGTGAGATGGGGCAGCTCGTCACCATCACGATCCTCGGCGGCGCCTGCTTCGGCCTGCCCACGGGGCTGGTCGCGGAACGCGAACGCGGCGTCTGGCGCCGTTATCGATTGCTGCCGGTGCCCACCGGCGGCCTGGTCGCAAGCACCCTGCTCGCGCGCCTGGTCATCGTGGCGAGCGCCGTCGCGCTGCAGATCTTCCTGGCCCGCGCCGTGTACGGCACGCCGCTGCCGCAGCATCCGGGGCAGACGCTGGTGGCCTTTCTCGTGGTCGCGTTGTCCTTCCTCGGCCTCGGCCTGCTGGTCGCGGCGCTGGCCGACGACGTGCCGGCGGTGCAGGCGCTGGGCCAGAGCCTGTTCCTGCCGATGATCATGATCGGCGGCGTGGGCGTGCCGCTGGCGGCGCTGCCCGTCTGGGCGCAACGCGTCGCCGGCTTCATGCCGGGACGCTATGCGGTCGACGTGCTGCAACGCGGCTTCACCGGCCCGCAGGGCCTGACCGGGGCGGGCTTCAGCCTGCTCGCGCTCGTCGTGATCGGCGCGGCCGCCGCCGTCGCCGGCATCCGGTTGTTTCGCTGGCACACGGGTCCGCGGCAGCTCCGATCCGGCCCGGCGTGGGTCGGCGCCGCCCTGCTTTCGTGGCTCGCCATCGGGGTGGCCGCGCTGGCCACCGGGCATCTGCAACCCATCCTGCCCCCCGGGGAGGCTTTCGAGTCGATCACCGACGCCCAGGCCGACCAGATCACCTATGAGGACCTGCCGGGCGACAACGAAATCGTCACGCGCCTCGCCCCACCGTTCCCGCCCGCCGGGCCGCCGGAGTTTGCAGCCGGGTTCGCGGCGAGGCTCAAGACCTGGCCGCCGGGCCTCGTGGAGGATCCCATCAAGTCCACCTGGAATCTGCTGAGCGTCGCGGCGATCGCCGACATCAGCGCGGATTTGCACGAGGCCGAGATCGGCCGGGTGGTCTACGACGAACTGCAGGCGCGCCAGAAGCGCGCCAAGCTGCGCCGCATCCTGGTGTGGATCATCCTGAACCCCGATGCGGGCCAGGTGGTCACCCAGGCCCCGGAACTCGGTCTTCGGCGCCATCCGCCGGAACCGCTCACCCGCGAGCGGGCCGTCCTCTACGCCAAAAAATATCTCGGCCGCCTGCTGGGGAAAATCGCGGATTAGGGCGTGTTTACAAAAAGCCAGCACCCCCCGCCGCTGCACGCCACCTCTCTCGAGAGGGGACCCAAATCCAGACTGGCAAAATTCCCTCTGGAGAGGGGTGCCCGGCAGGGCGGGGGGTGTTGGGTAATTCACGTTTTCCCAAGCGATTCTCCGCAATAATATTTTGCAAACACGTCCGAGGCCGGCGGTGAGGCGGGATCGCTAATCCCGCCCCCATCACACCAGGCTCATCGGGTCCACGTCGAGCACCTGCGTGACGTCCTCCGGCCACGCGAAGCCGGCCTGCAGCCGCACCAGCGCGGGCACGACTTTCGTCGCCCGCGCGCAGAAATACCAGACCTGGAAGCGGTACTCGTCCTTCACCTTCTCGATCGGCGCCGGCGCCGGACCGCGGATCTCGACCGCCCCGCCCAGTTCTTTCTCCACGAGCTTCACCCAGTGTTCGGCATAAAATTTGATCTTCTCCGGATTCGGCCCGCGGAAGAGGTGGTGGATCAGGTGCCGGTAGGGCGGATAGTTGAACTTCCTGCGCATCGCCAGCTCGGCCTCGGCGAAGCCGTCGTAGTCGGCGTGGCGCGCGAACTGGATCGCCTCCGCCTTCGGCGTGAACGTCTGCACCACCACCTCGCCGGCGCGGTCGCCCCGCCCGGCCCGGCCCGCCACCTGCACCAGCAGCTGGAAGGTGCGCTCGTTGGCGCGGAAATCCGGCACATGCATCGACATGTCGGCGTCGACCAGGCCGACGAGCGTGACGTTGGGGAAATCCAGCCCCTTGCCGATCATCTGCGTGCCGATGAGCACATCGATCTTGCCGGCGCGAAAGTCGCCGAGGATCTGCCGGAAGCGGTGCCGCTTCGACATCGTGTCGGTGTCCACCCGCTCCATCCGGGCCCGCGGCAGCGCGCGGCGGACCGCCTCCTCCACGCGCTGCGTGCCCAGCCCGCGCCAGCGGATGTCGGCCGCCGCGCACGCGGGACACACCGCCGGCGCCCCGCGCTCGTGGCCGCAGAGGTGGCACTTCAGCGTCTCGTCCGCCCGGTGGTAGGTCATGGCCACGCTGCAATGCGGGCATTCCTCCACGTGCCCGCATTTCCGGCACTGCATGCTCGAGGAGTAGCCGCGGCGGTTGATGAACAGGATGGTCTGCTCCTTGCGTTCAAAGCGCTGGTGCATGTGGTCCACCAGCAGACGCGAGAGCGTCACCAGCCCGCGCTGGCGCATGGCCTCGATGCGCATGTCCACGATCTGGATGTCGGGCATTTTCTTGTCGTCGACGCGCTTCGTCAGCACGTCGAGCCGGTACTTGCCCGCGCGGACATTGGCGAAGGATTCCAGCGACGGCGTGGCCGAGCCGAGCAGGCAGACGGCGTGGGCGAGCTTCGCGCGGTAGACCGCCACGTCGCGCCCGTGGTAGCGCGGGGTCTCGTCCTGCTTGTAGGCCGGCTCGTGCTCCTCGTCGACGACGATGAGCCGCAGGTCGTGCACCGGCGCGAAGACGGCGGAACGCGCCCCCACCACCACCCGCGCCCGGCCGGTGGCGAGGGCCGTCCAGCCGTCGAAGCGCTCGCCGTCGCTCAGGTGGCTGTGCCAGACGACCGTCTTGTGGCCCGCCGCCTCGAACCGGCCGCGGAGCCGGGCCACGGTCTGGGGCGTCAGCGCCACCTCCGGCACGAGGTAGATCGCGCTGCCGCCGGCGGCGAGCACCTGCTCGACCGCGCGCAGGTAGACCTCCGTCTTGCCCGAGCCCGTGACCCCGTGCAGCAGGTGCACGGCGAATTTTTCCCGCTCCAAATCCCCGCCCACGGCGGCCACGACCGCAGCCTGCTCGTCGTTGAGCTTCGGCGGCAGGCCGTTGACGATCTCGCCGCCGGTCCAGTTGTCGGCGTAGGCAACGCGCTCGACGTGGCGGGTCTCCACGTGCGCGAGGCCGCGCCTGACCAGCCCCGCGACCACGGCCGCCGTGAGGCCGAGGCGGGAGAGAGCGAGCGCCTGGGGGACGGGCTGGAACTGCGGCCGCAGGAATTCGTAGAGCCGCGCCTGCTGCGGGGCCTTTTTGGCCAGGGCCGCCAGCTCCGCCGCCGTGGCCGGGCGCGCGAGGCCGAGGTATTTCTCCGCCTTGAGCTGCGCACCGCCGCGCACCGCCGCGGGGATCATGGCCTCCAGGACGCTCTCCATGCGCGCGGCATAGTAGGTGTGCATCCAGCGCGCGAGCTCAAGCAGGTCGGGGGTCAGCGCCGGGACGCCGTGCAGCACGGCGCTGACGGCCTTGAGCTTCGCCGGCGCGCAGTCGGGCACGGCATCGACCTCGAGGACGAGCCCCAGGTGCGAACGGTTGAGGATGGGCACGCGCACGAGCGAACCCAGCCGCACGTCCGCGCGCAGCGTCTCCGGCACCCGGTAGTGCAGGAGCTTGTCGAACCCCGCCAGCGGCTGGACGCCCACGATCATCCGGCCAGTCAGAACGCGGCTTCGCCGGTGGCAACGCGTTTCCGGGGTGCCCGTCGTAGGCGAGCGAGCTTGCTCACGCTCCGAGGTCCCTAAGCGCGAGCAAGCTCGCTGGCCTACGCGGACCCGTGGACCTCAATCCCCGGGCACGCTTCCGGGTTGACACCCGGAAACGGCCGGGACGACATTGCCCCGGTGAGCGACGACATCCCGCGGGACAAATTTCAAGCCTACCTGGCCGCCCAGGGTCTGCGCGTGACCAACCAGCGGCTGGCGATCTTCGCCGCCGCCTGTGCGCAAAAGGAGCATTTCACGGCGGAACAGCTGCTCGACCATGCCCGGGCCATCGACGATTCCGTATCCCGCGCCACCGTCTACCGCACCCTGCCGCTCATGACCGCCAGCCACATCCTCCGCGAGGTGGACATCGGCACCGGGGAGAAGTATTATCTGGCCGCAGCCAACGGCAACTCCCAGGTCGCGCAGGTCGTCTGCGTCGACTGCGACAAAATCTTTGAGATCAGCGCCCCGTTCATGGAATGGTATGGCAGCACCGTTTCGCTCAAGCTCGGCCTGAAACCCATCTCGCAGCGCCTGCAGGTGAGCGCCGAGTGCATCGCCTACCGGCAGGGCGGCCGCTGCCCCAACCGTCTCAAGCGCTGATCATGTCCCGCCAGACCAGGCCCGATCCCCAGTTTGAAATCGAATTCTTCGAGGCCGTGCACAGCCGTTGCCCGGGTTACGTGGAGGTGGTCGGGCTGCTCGGCGGCCTCTACACCAAGGTCGGCCGCATCGCCGACGGCCTGCGGATGGACCGCAAGCTGGTGCGGCTCGAGCCCGACAATCCCACCGCCCATTACAACCTGGCCTGCAGCCTGGCGCTGTGCAAGAAGCGCCCCGACGCCTTGCGCTCCCTCCGCAAGGCCGTCTCCCTGGGCTATGACGATCTCGCCTGGATGCAGCAGGATCCCGACCTGGAACTGCTCAAGAGCGAGCCGGAATTCCAGAAGCTGCTGCGGCAGCTGAAGCCACAGAGCTGAGCAGGACACCAATGCTGAAGTCCGCGGGACCACTGGTCCCGCCTCCAGGGCCCGCGCCTCACCTGATCCCGAACACCTGCCCGAGCATGATCTTCAGGTCGGTGCCGGGCTCATAAGCCGACCCGTGCTGCCGCACGAGTGATTTGCAGCGGTAGGCGCGGACAAGGGCGGCTTCGACCGACACGATCCGGGCGGTCTCGGGCCGCAGCCCGGCGACATCGCCTGGGCCGAGCGGCGTCCACGCAAACGGCAGTCCGGTGGAGTTGCACTCGATCTCCCAGCCGGCGACGAGGCCGGCGGGCAGCGGCCGGCGCAGAAGCGACGGATAACGCTGGATGAAATCCGGCGTGCGGTTCGTGGCAACGCGCACGCGCACCACGCTGCGCAGCCGGTCAAAGTACTGCTGGAAATTGTCCACCCGGCGGCTGCGCCACTGCCGCAGGAAATCCTGCGGGTCGATACCCATCAGGTTCATGCCGTTCCACAGGCCCTGTTCATTGGGGCTCCCGTAGCCCCGGCCCGCATACCAGGCGGAGAAATTTGTCGTCATCATCAGCCCGATCTCAAAATGCATGTGCGCGCGGTCCTTCGGGATGCCCCCGCCGCCCGCGCTGTGACCCATGAGCGCGATCGTCTGCCCGCGCTGCACGCGGACGCCCGGCCCGATGCCGGGCTCGATCCGGGCGAGATGGGCGTAGAGCGTGTACACGGCCGGCTCCACGCCCGGGTGCTCGATCACGATGTAACGGCCGTAGTTGCTTTCCCCGGCCTTGGTGTTCACATGCCGCACGATGCCGTCCATCGCTGCAAAGATCAGGTCGGTCGGCTCACCGCGGGCGTCTCGCCCCACCGGCTTGAGGTCGAGGCCCTCGTGGAACTGGGTGCCGCCGCTGCGCACGCAGCCGAAGGTGCCGGACTCGGGGTCGCCCGAGACGGTCGGCTGTGCCCAGGCCTCGACCCCCCGGCCCTGCTCCCACGCCCGGTTCGGCGTCGGCCAGCTGATGTCGATCCGCTGGGCTTGGGCGAGCGTGGCGGCGAAAAGGGCGAACGTCAAAAGAACGACTGATCTGATTTGCCACCAAGAGGCCCAAAAACCAGAGGCTTCGGCTGAAATCCCCCACGCGCCCATAGGCGCACGGGAAGTTTCCGTCGGTAGCATCGAATCTTTTTGCGCTTTCATGCGGCCAGACCCGTCTTGGAATTTTTCCGGCCAAAATGCATGTTCTGGGAGGATGGCTGGGATCAGCGGGATTTGTTCGCTGCCGCGGCGAGATCGGCGGAGGTGTGCTTCAGCCGCTGCACCAAACCCGGCAGCTCGGCATCGGGGCGCTCGATGAAGACCAGGACGTTGCCATCCGGCAGCGCCTGCTCGATGCGGTGCACGCCCAGCGGCGCGCCGTCCACCAGCAGCACCAGCCGGCGCCCGATGCTGGCCACGGACAGCCGGTAGAGGTCGCGGGCCGCCGCGGGAGAAAACTGCAACAGCAGGCACGGGCCGAGCTCAACCCGCGCAACCTCGGCGTTCACGAGGTCGTATTCCGTGAAAACCGGCTTGGCGCCGACTGCAATCTCCACGCCGCTGACCGGCAGCCGCACCGGCACACCCGCCTCGCCCGGCCGGGTCTCAAGATAAAGGCGCGCGGCGAGCGGCGCTTGGGCGGGCGCTGGAGCCGAGTGGCAGGCGGACAGGACGAAGAGACCGGCGAGCAGAACGGACAGGCCCGGGGTCAATCTTGTAGGAGCAGGCTTGCTCGCGATGCTCACGAAATCGCGAGCAAGCTCGCTCCTACGAGAAGATGGCATCACCCGGCGTGTCATTTCACCGCCACCTTGGCCGGGGTCTCGAAAGCCTCAAGGATTTCCGCGCCGATGGCGTCCGCGATCAGCCGGCCGCGGTCGGTCAGGCTGATGACTCCCTCTGGCGTGGCGACGAGCAGGCCGGCGATCAGGAATTTCGGCAGCAGATCCTGCAGATGCGGCCACCCGGCCGAGGGAAACCGCCGCAGGAGGCGGGGCATGGACACCCCCTCGTTCATGCGCAGACCGAAAATGACCGAATCGGCCGCCAGGAGATCGTTCGTCAGCGCGACGCGGTCGCTGGTGGCGCGGCGGCCGGCGGCGATTTCAGCGAGCCACAGGCCGAGGTCGGGGGGATTGCTGCTGCGCCAGCCGTCGTGCTGGGACGCGGCCGAGGGTCCGAGCCCGACCCATTCCTGCATCTGCCAGGTGTTGACGTTGTGGCGGCAGGCGTGGCCCGGCCGGGCGAAATTCGAGACCTCGTATTGCGCGTAGCCGGCGGCGGCGAGGTATTCCCAGGTGTGAAGGTAGAACGCCGCCTCCTTCTCCGCATCGAGTTTCACCCTGCCCTGCGACAGTTTCACCCAGAGGGCGGTGTCCTCCTCGAAGGTCAGGCAGTAGGTCGAGAGGTGGTCGGGCGCGAGCCGCAGCGCCTCGTCGAGGTCCGCCCGCCATTGCGCCTCAGTCTGGCCTGGCAGCGCGAACATGAGGTCGAGGTTGACGCTGGCGAAGCCGTGCGCGCGGATCAGCTCATAGGCGCGGTAAATCTGCGCCGGCGTGTGCTGCCGGCCGAGGGCGTCGAGCAGGCCGTCGTTGAAGCTCTGCACGCCCATCGAGATGCGGGTGACGCCCAGCGCCTTGAAAACGGCGAGCCGGTCGGCGGTCACGGTGGCCGGGGCGAGTTCGACCGACCATTCCGCCGGCGGGCCGCCGCAATACTGCAGCATGGCCCGGCCGAGTCGCTCGATTTCCGCCGGCCGGAGCAGCCCCGGCGTGCCGCCGCCCCAGAAGGCCGTGGCAACGCGGCGGGGGTCCCGCCCGGGGCCCGGTGCCGGGGCCCAGTTGACCAGCGCCGCTTCCGCCTCCACTCCATCAAGATATCGCCGCACCGCGTCGCCCTTGGGCACCGTCTGGTAGAACGCGCAGAAATCGCACGTCGTCGCGCAGAACGGCACATGCACGTAGACGCCGAGGGGCGGCTGCGCTTTTTCTTGCCCTGAGGGGATTTCGGCCATTATGAAACTTGTCAATTTACGATCTGCCAACACCCTACGCGGGGCGGGCGGTCATTCATCCCATGCAAAAGACTCCTTTCACTCACGCGAGCAGAATTTTTTCGGCCATGGCCGCGGCCCTCCTGCTGCTGGTCCTGACCGGCTGTAATCTCACGATTACCAACCTGACCCCGGACAAGGTGCCGCAGAACCCGTCGCAGATCTACACCATCACGGCCAGCTTCCGGCCCTCCTCGACCCAGATCATCACCGCCTCGATCGAGCCGCGCATCGTCATCGACGGCCAGAACTACAAGATGACCAAGAGCGCCGTGAACGGCGACGTGTGGGAGTTCGACTACCAGCTGCCCGCCGGCCGCACCGGCGCCTCCTACTACTTCATCTGCGACTACAAGCTCGAGGGCCAGACCAGCGACCAGCCCCAGGAAGTCTATTCCGACCTGCAGACCATGACCATCGCCGGCCGCTATGTGATCCGCTCCGAGGCCACGCGTGCCCCGGTCGGCTCGCGCGTCAGCGTGCTTGGCGCCGGGTTCACGCCGCAGGACGTCGTTTATTTCGACCAGACCCCCACCCGGACCGTCTTCGAGTCGCCGAGCTCGCTGAGCTTCTTTGTCCCCGTCATCACGCCCGGCCGCAACTACCGGATCAGCGTCGTCGGCTCCGGGGCCAACCTCGACGTCGGCACCTTCCGGGTCGACGCCATCAGCTTCCAGGTGACCCCCGCCGCCCTCACGCTCCGCTCCGGCGAGCAGCAGGCGCTGACCTTCACCATCCCGACGCCCGCGCCCGCCGGCGGCATGCTGATCGACGTGACGACCGACGTGCCCGCCAGCGTGGTGATGCCCGAGGTGATGGTGTCCGCAGGCCAGTCGAGCGTCACCGTGCCCGTCCAGGGCGGCAAGCCCGGCAGCGGCTCGCTCTTCTTCAAGAGCAGCGCCGGCGACACCTCGGTGGCGGTGACGGTCACCGGCAAGTAAGCGGGAGGGCGAGTCGTCCCGACGAGCCTGTCTTGCAACTTGCGATTTCACGGGCGAGGTCGCCCGCACTCCAGTTCAATCGCTTCCGGCTGGAGCCACGGCGAACCCGCCGTGGTGAAACCGGCGCAACGCCCGCATGATTCGCTTGCCGATCTTCGCGGCGGCGGGCACAAACGGGTTGTCCCCGTCCGCATCAGCCTGCCGCTTCCCCGCATGCCCCTCCCCCCCGCCTGCTCCCGCCGTGACTTTCTGAAAACCTCGCTGGCCGCGTCGTCGCTGTTCGTGCTGCCGCGCTTCGCCATCGGCCAGGAGGGTCCACCGCCGAGCCGCAAGCTCAACCTCGCCTTCATCGGCGCCGGTGGCATCGCCGAGATGGCCTTCACCGGCTGCGAGGGCGAAAACTATGTTGCGCTCTGCGACGTGGACGACCAGCGCGCCGCCGCCGCCTACGCCAAGTATCCCGGCGCGAAGCGCTTCAAGGACTTCCGCGTCATGCTCGAGAAGATGCACCGCGAGATCGACGCGGTCGTCGTGCAGACGCCCGACCACATCCACTTTTCCGCCGCCTACCTCGCGATGCAGCACGGCAAGCATGTCTTCGTGCAGAAGCCGCTGACGCACGACATCTGGCAGGCGCGGACCCTGCGCCGGGCCGCCGCGCAGTTCAAGGTCATCACCCAGATGGGCAACCAAGGCCACGCCACCGAGGGCATCCGCTACGTCAAGGAATGGTACGACGCCGGCGTGCTCGGCGAGGTGCGCGAGGTCCACGCCTGGTTTGACGGTCCGGATTTCAAGGACGGCCCCTATTTCCGCATCCCGGCCGCCTTCCCGCCGCCGCCCGCCCCCGTGCCGGCGACGCTCGACTGGGACCTCTGGCTCGGGCCGGCGAAGAAGCGGCCGTACAGCCCGGGCTACGGTCCGCTCATCTGGCGCGGCTTCTGGGATTTCGGCTGCGGCGAACTCGGTGACTGGGCCTGCCACACGCTCGACGCCCCGTTCTGGTCGCTCGACCTCGACGCGCCGACGCGCGTGTCGGTGGTCAACCTCGAGAGCATCCACGAGGGCTTCGTGCCGCGCTCCTCGCACCTGAAGTTCGACTTCCCGGCCCGCGGCGCCAAGCCGCCCGTCTCGCTGCACTGGTACGACGGCTACCAGCATCCCCCGCTCCCGCTCGACTGGGACCGCAAGAAACCGTTTCCCAAAAACGGCATGCTCATGGTCGGGGACAAGCAAACGCTCATGACCGAGGGCCGGCCCGACAGCCCGCGCCTGCTGCCGGATGCCGTGTGGGACGAGTTCAAGCGCAACCTGCCCGAGAAGAAGATCCCGCGCGTCAAGGGCGGGCCGTTCAAGGAGTGGATCCGCGCCATCAAGGGCGAGGGTCCGCTGCCCGGCTCGCAGTTCGACTACTCCGCCCGCCTCACCGAGATGGCCCTGGTCGGCGTGATGGCCCAGCGCACCAACCAGGACATCGAGTGGGACGCCCCGAACATGCGCGTGAGCAACCATGACGGCTGCGAGCACATCGTCCGCCAGCCCGCGCGCCGCGGTTGGGATTTCGGCCACGAGGTCTGGCGCACCTGAGCGCGGACCGGGAAATATCGGTGACCGGACCTTCTTCCGCACTCCATGAAAATCGGCTGCCTGTTGCTTTTGCTGGCCCTGGCCCCCGGGTGCGTTTCTGAGAAATCCCCGCCGCCGGACGTGAAGACAGCCGGCGTCTACTCCTCGGAAGACGGGATCGATTCCTGGGTCACGATCGAGCTGGCCGCGGACCATACCTACACGGAATGGTTTGCCGGCGGCACGGTGATGGTGATCACCGCGAAGAATCCCACCGGTGAAATGCCCCGCCAGCGGGTGGCGGCGGGCCATTGGACGCGGGAAGGTGACCATGTCATCCTCCGCGCCGATGTCGGGCATTCGCGCCGGCTGCGCCTGGGCGGGCAGGACGGGCGGGTGTTTCTGGAGCAGCCGGCCCCCAGGGGCGTTTACCGGTTTTATCGGAACAAGGCCTGAGGGCCGGGATCAGGCCGTTGGTCGCAATTCACCTCCCGGTCGGACAAACTGAATTATTGGCGGCAGGCAGCCCGGTTGCAGGCGCCCGACGAGCGCGAGCGAGCTCGCTGACCCACGACCAAATGCTTCATCCCCCTGAGGGCCGGCCCGCGTTTCGGGTTGGTTTTTGCAGGGGAGCCCGGCAAGGATGTGCCCGCCGCCATGCCCACCGCGCCCGTCGAAATAGTGATCAGCCTGCTTGAACTCGGCCTCCTCCTCGCGGGCGCATTCCTGGTTATCCGATTGCTGGCCAGCCCGGAGCGGCGCACCCGCTGGCTCGGACCGCGGACCCTGCCGCCGTGGCCGGTCACGATCCCGGAGTTCGCCATCTTCGTCTTTCTGATCCTCGGCAGCGGCATCCTCTTTTCGCTCGGCCTGCAGTCCCTGCTGCATGGCGTGATCGCCCGGGCCGTGGACCAGGACGGGCTGCAGACCTGCGTGAACGGCCTCGCCCTCGACGGCGGCGGGCTCGCGGGCTGGCTGTTGTTCCGCTCCATGCAGCAGACCTGGCACCTCGACCCCACCGGCCAGGTTCTGGCCGAGCCGCCGGCCGCGCCGCTGCCCTGGAGCCGGGTCTGGCAATATGGCGGCGCCACCCTGCTGCTGGCGATACCCGTGCTGGTCCTGTGCAATTACGGCTGGCTGTTCGCGCTGAAGAAACTGGGCCTGCCCGACGAACCGCAGGACCTGCTCGCCATCTTCACGAAGACGCGGTCACCGTTCGTCGTGGCCGGACTGCTGGTGGTCGCGTGCGGGCTGGCGCCACTGTACGAGGAACTGCTCTTCCGGGGCGGGGTTTACCGCTTCTGCCGGCAGCGGCTGGGCCGCAACCCGGCGCTGGTCATCAGCGGCTGCCTGTTCGGGGCGATGCACCAGAACCTCGCGAGCTTCCTGCCGCTCTCGCTCTTTGGCATCATGCTGGCCCTGGCCTACGAGGCGACCGGCTCCCTCCGCGTCGCGGTCGTCGCCCACGGCCTGTTCAATTTGAACACGGTGTTCATCCTGCTCTCCGGACTGACGTGACGGCCATGACGCCAAGCCGACACACCCCGCCCTGTCGGGCCCCCCTCTCCAGAGGGGAGCCGGAAATTTCTTACTCCCCTCTTCGAGAGGGGTGGCGCAGAGCGCCGGGGTGTGTTCGGTGTAATTGCCACATCACCCCATGACGCCCTTCACGAAAATCCGCGCTGCGTCCGTCGCCAGCCAGGGCGAGCGGCGGCTGATCACGGCGATCCGCGGCTGGCTGGGCCGGGCGTCGCCCCGGTCGCCCTTCGGCATCGGCGACGACTGCGCCGTCCTGCCGCCCAGCCGGCGCGCGCAGCTTGTCACCACCGACCCGGTGATCTACGGGCAGCATTTCGATGCCGCGGTGCCCCCCCGCGCCGTGGGCGCCAAGCTGCTCAAGCGCAACCTGAGCGACATCGCGGCCATGGGCGGCCGGCCGGGGGCGGCCGTCATCTCGCTCGCCCTGGCGCCGGACACCCGGCTCGACTGGCTGCAGGAATTCTACCTCGGGCTCGCCGCGTGCGCCCGGCGCCACCGGGTGAAGATCGTCGGCGGCGACATCACCCAGGCTCCCGCCAATTTTTTTGGCGCCTTCCTGACCCTGTACGGCGAGGCCACGGCCCGGCGGATCGTCTCGCGCGCCGGGTCGCGGGCGGGTGACCGCATTTTTGTCACGGGCGAACTCGGCGGGAGCCTGCTCGGGCACCACCATGCGTTCACCCCCCGGCTGGCCGAAGGCGCCTGGCTGGCGCGCCGGGCGGAGGTTCGCGCGATGATGGACGTGAGCGACGGCCTCGCCCAGGACCTCGGCGCCCTGACGCCCGCCGGGCTCGCGCCCGCCCTGGACGCCGCGGCGGTCCCGGTCAGCGCCGCCGCGCGGCGCATGGCGCGGCGCACCCGGCGCAGCCCGCTCGCGCACGCCCTCGGTGACGGCGAGGATTACGAGCTGCTGGTCGTGGTGCGTGGCCCGACCGGAAAGTTCGCGCGCGACTGGCGGAAGCGGTTTCCCCGCGTGCGGCTGACCGACCTCGGAAAATTTGTCCCCCGGAACAAGGTGCCCGCCGGTGCGCTGCGGCTGGCGGATTACCACGGTTATGAGCACCTGCGGTGAAAGTGAACCAAGCCATTTTTCACAGGAGGAAACAGAGAGCACGGAGCCGGAAGCTGCCCCACTCTGTTCCCTCCGTTTCCTCCTGTGCAATCATCCTCCCGGGCCCATCTCGCCATGACCATCGTTGAAAGACTCAAGGCCGGGGTGACGACCGGTTCCGCGGAGCAGACCCGGGCGCTGGCGGAGGCGCTCGCGCGCGCGCTGCCGCCCGACGCCACGCTCGCCCTGCACGGCGACCTCGGCGTGGGCAAGACGACCTTTGTGCAGGGCCTCGCGCGGGGCCTGGGCGTGGCGGAGCATGTGACCAGCCCGACGTTCGCCATCTATTCGGTCTACCGGGGCCCGGCCCGGCGGCTGGTGCACCTCGACGCCTACCGGCTCGAGCACGAGCGGCAGATCGAGGCGCTGCTGCTGGAGGAGTTCCTGATCAGCCCGTGGTGCCTCGCCATCGAGTGGCCCGAAAAGATCGCGGCCCTGCTGCCGGCCGACGCCTGGCAGCTGACGCTGTCGATCGTGGACGGGGAGAAGCACCACGTGGTCCTGCGGTAGCGCGCGCGGCTAGTCGGGACGACTCACCCTGCCCGGGCACAAAAAAGCCCGCTCGGATGAGCGGGCTTGAACTGACTCAGGCCTGCGCCTCGGGCTTGGGCGCCTCGGCCGGTGCGGGCGCCGGTTCGACCGGAGCCGCGGCAGCCTCGGAAGCAGCCGCCGGCGCGGGCTCAGGGGCCGCGACCGGAGTTGGTTCGGCCACGTTGGCTGCAGTCAAGGCTGGTTCGGCCTCGGCGGGCCTGCCCTCCGGAACCTTGGGGGAGGAGGGGGCGTCGGGGAAGTCGACCGGATCGTGCTCGTCCTCGCCGGCCTCGGCCCGCTTCGCGGCCTGGGGCGCCATCGGCGGCGGGGCGAAGAGCTTGCCGTCGGAGAATTCGGTGACGTAGCCCTCCATGACGAGCCAGCGGAGGTCGTTGCTCATCTTGCGCAGGCGCTCGGACTGTTCCGGCGCCAGGGCCATGAACGGGGCCTGGGACTGCGGCGTGCCCTCGGGAACGGGTGCGGCGGCCAGGGCGGCGGCGACGTCGATCGCGAGGAAGCCCTTCGGCAGGTCCTTCACGTGCACCATCGGGTTCTTTTCGATGAAGTCGATGAGCGTGGTGATGGTCTCGGAGAACACCTGGCCGGGGACGCGGAAGCGGCGCTTGACCGCGCAGACGAAGGAGACGCCGCGCGAGCCCTTCTTGAAGATGGTGAAGCCTTCGCGGCGCAGGCGGCCGCGGAGGGCGTTGGCGGTGTCGAGCGGGAACCGGCGCTGGCGCTCCACGTGGCCCTCAAGGGCGCGGCGGATCTCGCCCGGCGGGAGCTTCTCGATGAGCTTGCCCTGGAAGCGCACGCTGTCGACGGCGCGCACGACCTTGTCGCGGGCGTTGGCCAGCAGGTGCAGGCGGGCGTCCTCGATGGAGTCGAAGGAGATCGGGGCCGGCGCGTCGGCCACGGGCGCGGCCGGAGCCGCGGGGGCCGCCGCCTCGGGGGTCGGCGTACCGTCGGCGGGGGCGGTGACCGGGGCGGATACCTCCATCGGCGGCGTGGTGGCCGGACGGGCGACGGGCGGCTTCCAGGTGTAGCGGGTGGCTTTCTTCATCTTTTCCATCCACTGCGCGATGATCTCGGGCTCGCGCAGGGAGACGATGCTTTCGCGGAACCGCTCGAACGGCATCCGGCCGAGCTTGGCGGCATGGTGCTGCTGGAGGACCTGCTGGTAACGGTGATGGTTCGGCGGCCCGAGCAGTTCGCCCGTGATGCCGCACTTGTTGATGATGGGGAAATTCCCCTTCGGGGCCTCGACCTCGACCTCCTGCAGGTCGAAGAACGCGCCGAGGTTGTTGCCCAGCACGTGCTGGATGGCGGCGTCCTCGGTGTCGAACGGCAGGTGGTCCGGCAGCGACATGTAGATCGGCGCGGGCTTCTCCGGCGCGGCGGGCCGGGCGGTTTCGCCCTCGGCGGCGGGGCCGCCCTCCGGCCGCGCGGGGCGCTCGGGCCGGGTGCGCTGAACGACGACGACGAAGCGGTCGTTCTTCTCGAGCACGGCCTTGGTGATCTCAAACAGCTGGTAGGTGCGGCAGGAGGCGCGCACGGCCTTCACCATGGCGGCGAAGCCGGTGTCCTCGGGATAGCAGGTCGCGACGAAATACGGGCTGACGTAGGGGGCGCGGTCGAACGGCTGGCCGCCGCCCTCGCGGGGGTCGCCGCGCTCGCCGCGGAAATCGCGCCGGCGCTCGCCACCGGCCGGGGCGCCGCGGTCGAAGCGGCGGCGGTCGCCGCCCGGCGGCTGGCCATCGCCCACGGGGGCGCCGGGAGCCGCGGCGGGGCCGGCGGGGGCGGGCCCGGCCGGCTTGTGGAAGGTGCGCCGGTCGCGCGGCGGGGCGCCATGGCCGCCGCCATCGTCGCGCCGTTCGCGCCGGTCCCCGCGATCAAAGTCGCGGCGGCCCGGGGTGACGGGCTTCACCTCGGTCCACTGGGTGCCGAAGCTGAAGGTTTGCAACTGGCTGAGGTCGATTTTGTTCAACCCCGGTTCGTTGGTTTCGTTGTCGGGCGTAGTGTCGTCCATGTATGGGCGGAAAACGGGCGTGGGTACCCGGTATGTCTCGGATGAGGGCTTGGTGTTCCGCGACATCAGGTCGGACGCGCGGTAAAAGAGCAGTGTGCTCTGAGAAGAAACCTCGAAGCAAGCGCATTTCGGGGCTTTACAAGCCGGAGGGGATTTACCTTATGTCACCGTTCCCATGGTTGGTTAATGCTCGGGTGGTGGAATTGGTAGACACACACGTTTGAGGTGCGTGTGCCGTAAGGCGTGCAGGTTCGAGTCCTGTCCCGAGCACCAGCCTTCGCCGGGCCTACGGCTGGCCGGCCAGCCCAAGACCGGGCTGGGTGCGGCGTGGCGGTTGGCCTCGGCGCAGATCAAGGCGAAGGCTGCCGTCCGTAGGCTTGGCGAAGGACGGCTTTTCACTCACGCTGCGCGCGGATGACTTACGTCTACCTCATCGAAAGTGTGCACCAAAGGATGCAGCGCTCTGTCGGGCTTACGCACGACCTGAAACAGCGCCTCGCCGACCACAACGAGGGCAGATCACCCCACACCCGTAAATTCAAGCCCTGGCATCTGGTCGCCTATACGGCATTTGCCGACGAGCAAACCGCCCGGGCGTTCGAAAAGTATCTCAAGGGCGGATCCGGGAAAACTTTTCTGAAAAGGCACTATCTCCGGGCCGAATAGTCCCCCTATGACAACCTTCCCGACCAACACGTTTGACCGCGGGGCGTTTTTGACGATGGTTCGAACCCGATGAACACCGACGCCATCAAGCAGGCCCTGCTGGACTCCTATGCCCGCGACGGTGGCATCAACCATCTCGACGGCGTCAACCTGCCGTCCCAGGACACGGTCAGCGAACTGGCGCGCGACCTGATGCACGTGCTTTTTCCCGGCTATTTCGAGAACTCCAGCCTGGCCAAAAGCGACGTGCCCGCCTGGCTCGAAAGCCTCCTGGCCAAGATCGACCAGCGCCTCGCCGCCGAGATCGAGAAGAGCCTGCGCTTTGCCCGCGACCCCGCGCCCGCGGCCAGCACCCGGCGCATCATCACCGCCCTGTTCAACCAGCTGCCGGAAATCCGCCGCGTGGTGCAGACCGACGTCAACGCCGCCTACACCGGCGACCCGGCGGCCCGCAGCATCGAGGAGATCATCCTCGCCTACCCCTGCGTGCTCGCCATCTCGCTCCAGCGCATCGCGCACGGGCTCTACGGGCTCGGCGTGCCGCTGCTGCCGCGCATGCTGACGGAATACGGCCACGAGCGCACGGGCATCGACCTCCACCCGGGCGCGCGCATCGGCACCCATTTCTTCATCGACCACGGGACCGGCGTCGTCATCGGCGAGAGCGCCACCATCGGCAACCACGTGAAGCTCTACCAGGGGGTCACGCTCGGCGCGAAGTCGTTCGAGGTCGACGGCGCGGGCAACCCGGTGAAGGGCACGAAGCGGCATCCCGACATCGGGGACCACGTCACCATCTACGCGCACGCCACCATCCTCGGCGGCGACACGCACATCGGCGCGCACTCCGTGATCGGCGGCAACGTCTGGCTGCTCGAATCCATGCCCGCCCAGAGCATCGCCTACTACAAGGGTGACGACCTGATCATCCGCGCCCGCCAGCAGAAGGAATCGCTCGTCGCCGAGGCGGCGGACTGGGTGATTTGAGGATTTATTTGGAGGCGGGACCATCAATCCCGCGAGGCCTTGGCTGCTTTCTCGGACTGAAACCCGCGGGACCGATGGTCCCGCCTCCCCTTCACCCCCGCTGCCGCTGCGCGAGGGCGTGCGCCACGTCCCGGGCGAAAAACGGCCCGCGGTAGATCAGGCCGGTGTACAGCTGCACCAGCGTGGCGCCGGCGTCGAGTTTCTCGCCGGCCGAGGCCTCGTCCATGATGCCGCCGACGCCGATGATCGGCAGCCGGCCGCCGGTGGCACGGGCCACGTAGTTGATGATCTCCGTCGAGCGGTGGCGCAGGGGCCGGCCGCTCAGCCCGCCGGCCTCGGTCACGCCGGCGAACACCCCGGGCCGGGCCAGGGTCGTGTTCGTGGCGACGAGGCCGTCGAGACCGAGGTCGGCGATCACGCCGAGGACGGCGTCGATCTGGGGGAAGCTGAGGTCGGGGGCGATCTTGAGCAGCAGCGGCCGGCGCGGCCGGCCCGCCGCGACCCGCGCGCGGTTCCCGGCCACGAGGGCGGCGAGCAGCGGCCCGAGCCACGCCGCGTCCTGCAGCTCGCGCAGCCCCGGGGTGTTGGGGCTGCTGACATTCACCACCAGATAGTCGGCGTGGTCCGCCAGCAGGCGGAAGCTGCCGAGATAATCCTCGGTCGCCTGCTCGAGCGGCGCGACCTTGCTCTTGCCGAGGTTGATGCCAAGGGGAATGCGCCGGCGGCCCGGGCCGGGCAGCCGGGACAGGCGCGCGGCCAGGGCGGCGGCGCCATGGTTGTTGAAGCCCATCCGGTTGATGACGGCCTCCTCGGCCGGATAGCGGAAGGCGCGCGGTTTGGGGTTGCCCGGCTGGGCGTGGAGCGTGACGGTGCCGATTTCGACGTGGCCGAAGCCCAGGGCGGCCGCGGCGGGCCAGGCAAAGCCGTTTTTGTCGAAGCCCGCCCCCAAGCCCACGGCGTTGGGAAATTGCAGGCCGAGGCACGCGACCGGCCGGTGCGTCGCGGGCGGCAGCCGGTGGAGTCTTTCCAGCAGGGCGCAGAGCGGCCGGACGCGGCCCAGCAGGGCCAGGCTGTGGACCGCCAGCTCGTGCGCCGACTCCGGATCGGTGCGGAACAGCACCGGTTTGATTGCGTGTTGGTAGAGCCAGCCCATAGGCCGCGGACTGTGGGCCGGCGGGGGCGAACTTACAAGCACCGGCGGGCCGCGGCGGCGGGCAATTTTTTGGTCTTGTTTTTTGCGCCTCCCGGCCCACTCTGCCGCCGAATTTCCACGCACGGGACGAGGGGACAAAGATATTTCATGATTCTGCGTTTCAAGATTTGACAAGGGCGGAACCGCCCCCTTTTGGTGCAGCGAATTCAGATCACATGGCGAAAGGAACCCCCCAACTCGAATGGTGCATAGTCCGGCTCGGTGACGACCACAACTGGTGGGTCGCCGAGGTCAGCGATCCGGTCCACTGGGACGTGGACGGCCTGAGCATCATCGACCCGCGGCAGGTCGACCACATCATCGAGCTGATCGACCCGCTGCGCGAGTACGGCTTCGACCCGAACCTGTTCGAGCGCGCGTTCATCCCCTTCCGCATCACCAAGGACCTGGGCAAGGGCCGCGTGCGCCTGGCCCGCACCAAGCAGCCGCTGCTCGAGTCCGAGGAAAAGCTGTTCGCCCTGCCCGATGTCATCGACGAGGAGAACGGCCCGTACGCCGACTTCCTCGACCACATCACGCGCCTGCGCGTCAAGCTGCTCAACGACCTGCTCGACTTCGAGGAGAAGCTCACCATCGACGAGGTCGAGGACCAGCTGCGCGAGGCGCAGAACAACGACTTCATCGAGGGCAAGGCCGTGCACCTGTTCCAGGAGATCACGGCCATCCTCGACTTCATGCCCGCCGGCCACGGCGACGACGAGGAGGAGGCCGAGAAGAGCTCCGCCGAGGACGAGGACGACGACCTGCCCGAGGTCGAGGAGGGCGAGGAGGAGAAGCTGAAGGGCGACGCCTCGCTCAAGTGGGATGACGACGAGGAGGGCGGCGAGAAGGACGACGAGGACAAGCCCGGCAAGGAGGACAAGGACAAGGAGGACGACGACGAGGAGGACGATGCCGAGGAAGAGGACGACAAGCCCAGTCGCAGCAAGCGCGGCCGCGGATAAAACGCTTGTTGCCACCCTGCGGGCAATCGCTCAGTTACGGGTCACGCATGTTTTCGCACCGTCTGACTAGGGCGTGTCTCCAAATTGGCTTGGTGGGCCAGCGAGCCTGCTCGCGTTTCATCCGCGCCTGCCAGCGGGCTGCCTACCGTGGCTTGACCGGCCATATCGGGTTGTTGAAGACACGCCCGGGTTTCCTGGCCGCGCTCACCTGCGTCCTGCTGTCGGCCGGCTGCGCCACGGACGGCACCGGTCCCGGCCAGACGGCCGCCAGCAATCCCCGCCTCGCCGCGCCCTCCCTTTCCGCCCAGCTGCGGCCGGGCGACACCATGACGGTCTCGCTGCTCGGCATCCCCGAGCCGATCACCAGCCCGGTCCAGATCGATGAGCAGGGCCTGATCCGCCTCCAGTACATCGGCGCGGTCATGGCGGGCGGGCTCACCACCTCCGAGCTGTCGGACCACATCCGGGAGGAGTACATCACCAAGAAATTCTACACCACGCTGGAGGTGGCGGTGAACGTGACCGAGCGGTACGTCTACATCGGCGGCGAGGTGCAGCGGCCGGGCCGCATCATCTGGTCCCCCGACCTCACGCTCTCCAAGGCCGTGCAGTCCGCCGGCGGGTTCACCCTCTACGCCAAGGAAACCCGGGTCACCCTCACCCGCGACCGCAAGGCCTATGAGCTCGACGTGAAACTGGCCCAGCGCCAGCCCGAGCAGGATCCGATCCTCTTCCCCGGCGACTCCATCCAGGTGCCGCGCTCGGCCTTCTGATTTCCGGCCCGGCTGGCGCGCCTCCTGCGGTCAGACCAACCCGACCCCGCATGCGCCTCTTCCAGACCAAGCCCGTCGCCACCCTGATCGCGGAATCGACCGCCACCGCGGACGGAGGCATGAAGCGCGAACTCGGACCGCTGAACCTGATCAGCCTCGGCATCGGCTCGGTCGTCGGCGCCGGCATCTTCGTCCTCGCGGGCGTCTCCGCCGCCCAGTACGCCGGCCCGGCCATCGTGCTGTCGTTCATCTTCTCCGGGATCTCCTGCCTCTTTGCCGGGCTGTGCTACGCCGAGTTCTCGACCATGATCCCGGTCGCGGGCAGCGCCTACACCTACACCTACGCGACCATGGGCGAGTTCCTGGCCTGGATCATCGGCTGGGACCTCATCCTCGAGTACCTGTTCTCGGGCGCCGCCGTCGCGGTCAGCTGGTCGGGCGCCGTCCAGGGTCTGCTCGCGGAGTTCGGCCTCACCCTGCCCGCGGCCGTCGGCACCGCGCCGTTTGCCATCAATCACGACGTGATGGTCACGACGCACTTCCTCGGTCTGGCCTTCGACCATCACCCGCTGGTGACGACCGGGGCCCTGATCAACCTGCCCGCGGTGTTCATCTCGCTCGCGCTGACGGTGGTGCTGGTGATCGGGATCAAGGAATCCGCCAACTTCAACAATGCGATGGTCTTCATCAAGGTGGGCGTGCTGGTGGTGCTGATGGCCTACGGCGCGTGGTGGATGCTCGGCCATCACGCGCTGGTCGCGGCCAACTGGACGCCGTTCGTCCCGCCGAACAACGGCAACTTCGGGGAGTTCGGCTGGAGCGGAGTGTTCAAGGGCTCCGCCGTCATCTTCTTCGCCTACGTCGGCTTCGACAACGTCTCCTGCGCCGCGCAGGAGACCCGGAACCCGCAGCGCGACATGCCGGTCGGGCTGCTCGGCACGCTCGCGGTCTGCGCATTCCTCTTCATCGGCGTGTCCCTGGTGCTCACCGCCATGGTCAAGTACACGGCCCTCAACGTGGACGCGCCCTTCATCGTCGCCCTGCAGCACGTCCACGCGCCGGCCGCGCTGCGGTTCAGCATCGAGATCGCCACGATCGCAGGGCTGACCTCCGTCGCCCTCGTGTCGCTGCTCGGGCAGCCGCGCATCTTTTTCTCGATGGCCAAGGACGGCCTGCTGCCGCCGTCGTTCAGCCGGCTGCATCCGCGTTTCCGGACCCCTTACGTGACCACGATCCTCACCGGTGTGGTCTGCGCCATCGTCGCCGGGTTGCTGCCGCTCGACCTGTTGGGCGAGCTCATCTCCATCGGCACGCTGATGGCCTTCGCGCTCGTCTGCGCGGGCATCTGGGTGCTGCGGGTGAAGCGGCCCGACCTGCCGCGGCCCTTCCGCACGCCGTGGCTGCCGCTGGTCTCGATCCTCGGCGTGGCCACCTGTGTGCTCCAGATGTACATGCTGCCGCCCGACACCTGGCTGCGGCTCGGCATCTGGATGGCCCTCGGGTTCGCCGTCTATTTCGGCTACAGCATCCGGCACAGCACGCTGCGGCACGGGCCGGGAAAATAAGGCGCATAAGCCCCTCATCGCCGCGGCGCGTTAAGGATAATGCGCCCTACCCTTTCAGCGCCCGCGCCACTTCCCTGGCGAAATAGGTCAGGATCATGTCGGCGCCGGCGCGCTTGATCGCGAGCAGCGACTCGTCGCGGCAGCGGGCGAGGTCGAGCCAGCCGAGCCGGGCCGCGGCGTGGATCTGGGCGTATTCGCCGGAGATCTGGTAGGCGGCCACGGGCGTGCGCACCGCGTTGCGCACCTCGCGGATGATGTCGAGGTAGAGCCCCGCGGGCTTCACCATCACGATGTCCGCGCCTTCGAGCACGTCGAGCTGCACCTCGCGGATGGCCTCGCGGCGGTTGGCCGGGTTCATCTGGTAGGTCGCCTTGCTGAGCAGCCGCGTGCCGGCCGCCTTGGCGCTGCCGACGGCGTCGCGGAACGGGCCGTAGTAGGCCGAATTGTATTTCGCCGCGTAGGCGATGATGCCGGTGTCGGTGAAGCCCGCCGCGTCCAGCGCCTGCCGGATCGCGCCGACGCGGCCGTCCATCATGTCCGACGGCGCGACGAAATCCACGCCGGCCTCGGCCTGCATGACGGCCATCCGGCAGAGGATCGCCACCGTGCGGTCGTTGTCCACATCGTCCAGCGCGGCGTTCAGCACGCCGTCGTGCCCGTGGCTGGTGTAGGGATCGAGCGCCACGTCGGTGATGACCGTCAGCCCCGGCACGGCGCGCTTCACGGCGCGCACGGCGCGGAGCACGAGGGTGTTCTTCTTCAGAGCCTGCGTCCCGTTCGCATCCTTGAGCCTGGCCTCGAGCTTCGGGAAGAGCGCGACGGCCGGCACGCCGAGCGCGTGGAGCTCGGCGCATTCCTTGACGAGGTCGGCGATGTTGAGCCGGCTGACGCCCGGCATCGAGGCGATGGGCTCTGGGGCGCCCTTGCCGTCCACGACAAACAGGGGGGCGATCAAATCCTCGACCCGCAGGACGGTCTCGGCGACGAGCGCACGGCGGCTGTGCTGCCGGCGCAGGCGGCGGGGACGGTGGGTCAGGGCGAGCTTGAAGTTCTTGGCCATGGGCAAACCGAAGAATTAGACCACGGATAACACAGATCAATCCCGGATAAATCCCCCTCTATCCGTGCCATCCGTGTAATCCGTGGTTGAAAATATTGCGCTTTCTGCGGCTTTTGTGGCTGAATCCTGCCTACTTCATGCCCATTCGGCTTCACGATTCCCTCACCCGCAGCCTGCGGGAGCTCAAGCCCGCCCAGCCCGACGGCGTTTTCCGCTTCTATAACTGCGGCCCGACCGTCTATGCGCCGGCCCACATCGGCAATTTCCGCACCTTTGTCATCAACGATGTCCTCCGCCGGCTGCTCGAGCTGGAATTCGGCCCGGACAAGGTGAAGCACGTCCGCAACCTCACGGATGTCGATGACCGCACCATCGGCCAGACGCAGAAGGAAAAGCGCCCGCTCGCCGAGATCACGAAGAGGTGGACGGACATCTTCCATGCCGACTGCGCCGCGCTGAACTGCCTGCCCCCGCACGCCGAGCCCACCGCCACCGGCTACATCCGGGAGCAGGTGAACATGATCGAGGTGCTGATGGAAAAGGGCAACGCCTACCGCGCCGCCGACGGATCCGTCTATTTCAAGCTCAGCTCCTTCCCTGAATACGGGGCGCTCTCGCACATCAGGGAGCGCGAGCTGAAGGTGACCAACACCGTCGCCGACGCCGACCACAAGGATTCCGTTTCCGATTTTGCGCTCTGGAAGGCCTACAAGCCCGCAGAGGACGGCGATGTCCGCTGGCCCGGCCCGCGCGGCGCCGGAGAGGGCCGGCCCGGCTGGCACATCGAGTGCAGCGCCATGAGCAAGGCCCTGCTCGGCGACACCATCGACCTCCACACCGGCGGCGTCGACCTGCTGTTTCCCCACCACGAGAACGAGATCGCCCAGAGCCAGTGCTGCAACGGCACGCTGTTCGCGCATCATTGGTATCACAGCGAGCACCTGCTCGTCGACGGCACGACGATGAGCAAGAGCAAGGGCAACTACTACACCCTCGGCGACCTGACCGCCAAGGGCTACTCCGCCATGGCCGTGCGCTACGCGCTGCTGATGGGCCACCCGCGCAAGCAGCTCAACTTCACGCTGGATTCGCTGCACGCGGCGGAGAGCGCGCTCGGCAAGCTGAGGTTTAGTTATATTGCCACCAAGAACGAAGCTAAGTTCGCCGCAGCCAAGCCTTCTAAGCGGTATGATTCTTTTTTTGAACTCCTAAGAGATGACCTGAATATTCCAGCTGCCGTCGGTGCGTTCTTCTCGATCGATAACATGATTCGAATCGGTTCCGGTACACCTGAAGATCTCGCTGCATTTGACCGTGTATTATTTGTCCTCGGGCTGAATCTTAACCTGATCGAGGAACCGAAGGCAGACATCCCTGCTGAAATTATTACCCTCGCCGCCAAGCGCTGGGCGGCGAAGCAGGCCAAGGATTTTGTCGGGGCTGACGCCCTCCGCAAGGATCTGGCCGCCGCCGGCTGGTCTATGCTCGACGGCAAGGACGGCTATTCGCTCGAACCGACAAAGTAATGTCAGCCGAGCGCACCAATCCTGCCGAGAACGGGGACACTACGTCAAAGCCCCCTATGACCATGGACCAACGTGACAAGGTGATGGACGCCATTATTGATGCGCTTAGCAACCATCGGGCGGATGCTCTTGAGCCTTACACCCTGACCCAGCTGATCGACGCTATCTATCTGACAGTTGCTTTGGAATACTACAACTGTCTTGGTCGTCCCGATGCCTTTAGAGAGGCTGTCAAACACTACACAGGCGTTCCATGGCAGCTAGGTATCTTGTCCAATCGATTCAGCCTGATTGACCCCAAGACAATGGAGATGAGGCCGGAATGCGCACATGCGGAGACAGTGGATAGCTTTGCTGAATTCTGTATTAAGACCGGCCACAACGCCATGTTCTGGCGAGCCGTGTATGCTCGAGTAGGAATGGCTTGGCACGATGGACTACCTTACTTTGAACATCCACCGGCGCCGCACAAACCAACGCTATGGGAGCGCCTGTTTAAGTAGACTGGCCAATACTCGACCTCATGGACGGCTATTCGCTCGAGCCGCTCAAGAAATAGCCCGGCATTGACAGGCGGCGAAATTTCCCGCCACCCTGCGCATTCGGCCCTGCATTCGTAGGCAGGACCAAAACCAACCACCGCCATGTCGATGACCCCATTGGAAGAACTCCGTCACTCCGCCTCGCACGTGCTGGCGACCGCCGTCCTCCGTCTCTTTCCGGACGCCAAGCTCGACATCGGGCCGCCGACCGACACCGGCTTCTACTACGACATCGACCTCGACCACAAATTCACGGCCGAAGACCTCGTCAAACTCGAGGCCGAGATGAAGAAGATCGCCGACGAGAACCAGCGCTTCGACCGCCAGGAGGTCTCGCGGGAGGAGGCGGTCGCGATCATCAAGGCCCGCGGCCAGGAGCGCTACAAGCTCGGCCGCCTGGCCGACATCCCCGCGGACGAAAAGATCTCGTTCTACACCAACGGCGAGTTCACCGACCTGTGCGCCGGGACCCACGTCCGCTACACGGCCAAGCTGAAGGCCATCAAGCTCCTCTCCATCGCCGGCGCCTACCACCGCGGCGACGAGACCAACCCGCAGCTCCAGCGGATCTACGGCACCGCCTTCCCGACCAAGGAGGAACTCGCCAACTACCTGGTGCAGCTCGAGCAGGCCAAGCTCCGCGACCACCGCAAGCTCGGCAAGGAACTCAAGCTTTTCCACATCGACGAGGACGTCGGCCAGGGCCTCATCCTCTGGACGCCCAACGGCTCGATCCTGCGCCAGCAGCTCCAGGACTTCATCTCCGGCGAGCTCCGCAAGCAGGGCTACGCGCAGGTCTTCACGCCGCACATCGGCCGGCTCGCGCTCTACAAGACCTCCGGCCACTTCCCCTATTACAAGGACTCGCAGTTCCCGCCCGTGGTCGAGCGCGAGTTCCTCGACCAGCTCATCTCCTCCGGCTGCTCCTGCGCCGAGATGTCCAACCGCATCGAGGCGGTCTCCGTCCACCTGGCGGAGAAGGTCAACAAGCTCACCGGCACGGAGACCATCGCGAAGGACCGCGTGCTGCCCGACGACCAACTGATCGACGGCTTCCTGCTGAAGCCGATGAACTGCCCGCACCACATCAAGATCTTCGCCTCGCAGCCGCACTCCTACCGCGACCTGCCCGTGCGCTTCGCCGAGTTCGGCACCGTCTACCGCTGGGAGCAGAGCGGCGAGCTCAACGGCATGACGCGCGTCCGCGGCTTCACCCAGGACGACGCGCACCTCTTCTGCACCGAGGAGCAGGTCCCCCGGGAGATCATCGGCTGCCTTTCGCTGGTAAAGACCGTGCTCACCACGCTCGGCATGGCCGACTACCGCGTGCGCGTCGGCCTGCGCGATCCCGACTCCAACAAGTACACCGGCGACGCCGCCAACTGGGACAAGGCCGAGCACGCCTGCCGCGAGGCCGCGAAGACCCTCGGCGTGCCCTTCACCGAGGAGCCCGGCGAGGCCGCCTTCTACGGGCCCAAGATCGACTTCGTCATCAAGGACGTCATCGGCCGCGAATGGCAGCTCGGCACCGTGCAGGTGGACTACAACCTGCCCGTCCGCTTCGACCTCTCTTATATAGGGGCCGACAACGCGTCGCACCGCCCCGTCATGATCCACCGCGCGCCCTTCGGCTCGATGGAGCGCTTCTGCGGGGTGCTGATCGAGCACTTCGGCGGGGACTTCCCGCTCTGGCTCGCGCCCGAGCAGGTCCGGCTGGTGCCGATCAGCGACAAGGTCATGGACTACGCCCAGGCCACGCTCGCCCAGCTCCAGGCCGCCGACCTCCGCGTCACGCTCGACACCCACTCCGACAAGCTCGGGGCCAAGATCCGCCGCGCCGAGCTCGAGAAGATCCCCTACGTGCTCGTCATCGGCCAGAAGGAGGCCGAGGCGCAAAGCGTCTCGGTCCGCTCCCGCGCCAAGGGCGACGAGGGCGTGCTGAAGGTCGACGACGTCATCGCCCGCTTCAAGTCGGAGGTCGCCACCAAGGCCCTGCCGGAAAAGAAGAAGGCCTGAATACGAACAGGAGGAGACGGAGAGAACCGAGTTAAGATCAATCCGCAGAAGGCGAAGATTCCCGCTCCCGTCTTTCCCCCGTTCCCTGCGGCAACCACAAATGGATTGGAAAGAAGAGCTCGACGCCATCGTCGGCGCCCGCGCCCACGGGCAGTCGCGGGAGATCCTGCCGCGACTCAGGACGCTCGACGCCCGCCATCCCAATGTCCCCGAGATCAATTTCCAGCTCGCCTGGTCCTGTGACGTGCTGGAGCGCGCGGCGGAGGCCCTGCCTTACTACGAGAAGGCCATCGCCCTCGGCCTGCCGCCGAACGAATTGTCCGGCGCCCTGATCGGGCTCGGCTCGACGCTCCGGCTCCTCGGCCAGCTCGAACGCTCGGCCGAGGTGCTCCGTTCCGGCCAGGCGCAGTTCCCCGACAATCCGGAATTCGCGGTCTTCCTCGCCCTGACCCTCCATCAACAGGGCCGGGCCGCCGAGGCCCTGCAACTCGTGCTGGAGACGCTCTGCGCCACGGCGGAGGACCCCGGCCTCACCGCCTACCAGCGGGCCATCCGCCACGCGGCGGCAAAATTGCGCTGAATCGCCGGGAGGGCGGCCCTCGGCCGACTTTCGCGGATGATAAAATTGTGCAATCAAGTTCACTAATAAACGACGGGTTCATTAATGGTATTGAATTATGCCGTCCCGGCACCTAATCAGTCGGGGCGTAAAGAGTCAGAACCTAATACCCCTCGCCCCTGTACACCCCCATGAAATCAAGCAACCGACTATCCATGTCGCTGCGCTGGCTATTGCTGGCACAGCTTTGCCTAGCCTTGACCGCCCCGTTCACCCAGGCGCAGGTCGCACCTGCCAGCACCGACACCGCCAAGGGTGATGCACCCAAAATCGTCCCGGTCGAGAAGGTGGCCGCCACCGCCGCCGCAGCTCCCGGCGAGGTCGTGGAGCTGTCGCCCTTTCAGGTCACCACAAACAACAAGGGTTACTACTCCGCCAATACGATGTCCGGCACGCGCTTCAACACGAAGCTCGATGACCTCGCCTCGTCGATCACGGTGATGACCAAGGAGCAGATGTCGGACTTCGGCATGCTCGATATCAATGACATCTTCCTTTACGTCGCGGGCACGGAGGGCACGGGCACCTACACCGACTTCACCATGGACCGCAACGGCAGCGTGGGCGACAACGTGCAGAACAACCCGACGCAGGCCAACCGCGTGCGCGGCATCGCGCCGGCCAACGTCTCGCTCGGCAACATCGAGACCATGGGCCGGGTGCCGATCGATCCGATCAGCGTCGAGTCGGTCGAGATCAGCCGCGGCCCCAACGCCAATGTCTTCGGCCTCGGCAATCCCTCAGGCACCGTCAACATGGTGCCGGCCTCCGCCAACCTGACCCGCAACCGCGCGAGCACGACGGGCCGCGGTGACAGCTACGGCGGCTGGCGCACCACCCTCGACGTCAATCAGGTGCTGCTGCAGAACAAGCTGGCGATCCGCGCCAGCGGCGTGTTCCAGCACGACGGCTTCGAGCGCAAGCCCTCCGGCGTCGACACCGAGCGTTACAACGGCATGATCAAATACCAGCCGTTCAAGTACACGACGATCACCGGCTCCGTCTCCTATTACCATGCCTACGGCAACCGGCCCAACGAGCTGCCGCCCCGGGACAACATTTCCTACTGGCTGTCGAAGGGCAAGCCCACCTGGGATCCGGTCACCCAGACGATCCATAGCACCGACCCCACGCTCGCCGGCACCTACACCGCCGCGACCTACAACGGCCCGGACGTCTTCAACGTCGGCTACCTCGGCAACGACGGCGGCCAGATGTTCATCGATCAGAATGGCCTGAGCTACTGGGGGGCCCCCCGCGGGACCACCAGCACCGCCGGCCCCACCCTGGCGACTCTGCAGGCCGCGCGCTATGTGCAGCCCAGCGCGGTGGCCGGCGCCGTCTTCTCCGGCACCGCCCCGCGGCCCTTCGCCCAGTATCTGTTCAACACCACGCCGACGATCAGTGACAAGAGCATCTACGACTGGTCCTCGATCAACCTTTCGGCACCCAACCGCTTCTGGGACAAGACGACCACGTCGAACATTTCGCTCGACCAGATGATCATCAACACCCCCATGCAGACCCTCGCGGCGCAGGTCTCGTTCATGCGCGAGGACTCGAAGCGCTGGAACCGCGCCCTCGTCGGCATCGTCAACGACAACGGCCAGTCCGGCCAGCTCACGGTTGACGTCAACGAGCGCCTCCTCGACGGCAGCCCGAATCCTTTCTTCCTGCGGCCCTATCTCAGCGTCGACAAGCCCCGCACCCAGTCCAATCCCCAGAAGTGGGACACCACCCGGGCGCAGCTCGCCTACCGCCTCGACCTGACCAATGAAAACGGCCTGATCAAATGGCTGGGCTGGTTCCAGCTGACCGGTTACGGCGAATACAAATACCGGGTCAACCGCCAGTATTCCTGGCGCGACGCCATGTCTTCCGGTGCCTCGTGGATCCCCGCCGGCAACTACCGGGGATACAACGGCGTCCCCACCGGCACGCCGGCCGCCATCACCGTCACCCGCGGCCTGGATAGGTTTTACGTCGGCGATGCCATCGGCAACAACGTCGACTACGCCCCGGGCAACTTCAACTACGGCACCTACCCGTTCGTCTGGGGCAACGCCGCGACCGGCGCCTTCCAGACCAACCTGATGGCCCTCTCCCCGGTGGCCGCGGACAAGACCGGCGGCACCTTCAACACCAAGCTGTCGGTGAAGACCATCGGCGGCGTCATCCAGAATCACCTGATCGGTGACCGCCTTGTCGCGACCTTTGGTGCGCGCTATGACAAGACCAACCTCCACTTCGGCAACCCCGGCAACCCGGTGAATGCCTTCGCCCCCGACGGCATCAACTTCGACTACTCGCTGACCGACGGCTGGGCCGCGCAATCCTACAACAATGGCGGTCGCACGACCAACGTCCAGTTCGTCGCCCGTCCGTTCCTGGACTCCAAGCTCACGAAGAACCTGGACCAGAGCGGCAACGGTGGCGGTCGCTTCTTCGGCGACCTGCTGAACGGCCTGTCACTGACCACCAACCGCTCGGACAGCTTCCTCATCACGAATCCCGCGCAGGACCTGTTCAAGAACCTTCTGCCCAATACGACCGGCACGGACAAGAGCTTCGGCCTGGGCTTGAACCTGTTTGACGGCAAGGTGGTCGTCCGGGTCACCCACTACGACGACTTCCAGAAAAATGCCCAGACGAATGACATGAACACGCTGGCCGGACGCGTCCTGCGCATCGACCTGGTGGCTCCGCCGAGTTCCGGCAACCCGACGCCCTTCATCAACCTTTACAACAATGCCCAGCATTGGGTGGCATTCCAGAATCCGACCTGGACCGCCGATCAGGTCACCGCCGAGGTGCAGGCCGAGACCAAGATCAGCGCCGCTGACGCCGCGTACTACTCCAACGCGACGCCCCCGATCGGCGCCACGTCGGATATCCGTTCCCACGGCACCGAGCTTGAGATCAACTACAACCCCACCCACTTCTGGACCCTCACCGGTTCGGTCACGGACACCCAGTCGATCACCCAGAATGTCTCCAAGGCCCTCGTCAACTGGATCAATGACCGCATGCCGATCTGGACCACGATCGTGGATCCGACCATCACCACGGCCAATGCGATCGCCGAAGGCAACCCGGGCAAGCTCTGGTGGCTTCACCGGTATGCCACCGCCCCCGTGGCCGGCCAGCCCGCGTCCTACTCGGCCACGGCCGTGACCCCGCAGGATAACTTCAAGGCGTTCGTGACCGCGCCCTTTGCGGTCATCGCGGCCCAGGAAGGGAAAAACGACCCGCAGATCCGTCGCTACAATTTCCGCGCCAGCACCAGCGTCCAGCTCGCGGGCATCAGCGACAACAGGTTCCTCAAACACGTGACCGTCGGCGGCGCCTTCCGCTGGGAAGACAAGGGGGCCATCGGCTACTACGGCGTCCAGTCCCTGCCCGCCATCATCACCGACCTGGACCCGAACCGGCCGATCTACGACAAGGCCCACTACTACGTGGACATGTTCGTTTCCTACAAGACCAAGCTCTGGCACGACAAGGTCGGTGCGACCTTCCAGTTCAACGTGCGCAACCTGGGTGAAAACGGCCGGCTGCAGCCGATCAATGCGTTCCCCGACGGGTCGATCAGCACTTTCCGCATCATCGATCCGCAGCAGTTCTTGCTGTCGGCGAGCTTCGATCTCTGAGCAAGGCCACGGGGAATCCGCCGGCCGCGCCGGCCCTTGTGCATCGCCGCCATCCTCCGGGAGGGCGGCGATTTTCTTTTTCGCTCCGACCGTCGCGGCGCAGCAAGCCTGCGCCGCTGCCCGAGCAGCTCCCCCCCCCGATTAATATCGCCCGTTCCCGGCCACGCTTTTTAGTAAACCCCATGTCCCGCCGCTCCGGCCACACCCCGCAGGCGCCCGTCGCTCCGACCACCGCCGGTGCCGCCGCATGGCCGGCCGGCTGGACCTGGGCGGCGATCTATCTCGCCACCCTCCTCGCCTACCTGCCCGCACTGGGCGGCGGCTTCATCTGGGACGACAGCGGCCATGTGACGCGGGCCGATCTCACCTCCGTCACCGGGCTGTTCCGCATCTGGTTCGAGATCGGCGCCACCCAGCAGTACTACCCGCTCCTGCACTCGGCCTTCTGGCTGGAACACCTCGCCTGGGGCGATTCGCCGCTGGGCTACCACCTGCTCAACGTCCTGCTGCATGCCACGGCCGCCGGCTTGTTCGGCGGGCTGCTGCGGCGGCTGGCCGTGCCCGGCGCCTGGCTGGCCGCACTCCTGTTCGCGCTCCATCCGGTGTGCGTCGAATCCGTCGCCTGGATCTCCGAGCAAAAAAACACCCTCTCGCTGGTCCTCTATCTCGGCGCCGCCCTGGCCTACCTGCGCTTCGCTGCCGACTGCCGCGGCCGGCACTATGCGCTGGCCACCGGACTGTTCATCCTCGCCTTGCTGACCAAGACGGTCACCGCCTCGCTGCCCGCCGCCCTGCTGGTGGTGTTCTGGTGGCAGCGCGGCCGGCTGGACTGGCGGCGGGACGTGCTGCCGCTGTTGCCGTGGTTTGCACTCGGCGCCGTCTCCGGACTGGTCACCGCCCATTTTGAGCATGAACTCATCGGCGCCCAGGGCGCGGACTTCGACCTCAGCCTGGCGCAGAGGTGCCTGCTCGCCGGTCGGGTTTTCTGGTTCTATCTGGGCAAGCTGGCCTGGCCGGCCGGGCTCATCTTCATCTATCCCCGCTGGACGGTCGATGCCGCCCAATTCTGGCAATGGCTGTTCCTGCCCGGCGCGCTGGCCCTCTTGGGCGCGCTCCTCTGGTGGCGGCGGCGCTCCCGCGCCCCCCTGGCGGCCGCCCTGCTGTTTGGCGGCGCGCTTTTCCCCGTCCTCGGATTCGTCAACGTCTTCCCGTTTGTTTTTTCCTACGTGGCGGACCATTTCCAATACCTGGCCAGCCTCCCCGTCTTCGCGCTGGCGGGGGCCGGCCTGACCGCGCTCGGCCGCCGGCTCCCGCCCGCAGGGCGGCTGGTCGCACCAGCCGGCGTGCTCGCCACCCTGGGCACCCTCACCTGGATGCAGTGCGGCATGTACCACGACCTGTTTGCGCTCTACGCCGCGACCCTGCGCGGAAATCCGGACTGTTGGATGGCGCACAACAACCTGGCCCTCGCACTGGACGCAGCCGACCGGACGGAGGAGGCGGTTCCGCACCTGGAGACTGCGATCCGGTTGAAACCGGACTTCGCCCCGGCCTACAACAACCTCGGTTACGACCTGCTGCGCCTGGGCCGGACCGTGGAGGCGGTCACCCGCCTGGAACGCGCCGTGCAGCTCCAGCCCGACTACGCTGTGGCCCACCGCAACCTCGGGCTGGCCTACCTCACCCTCGGCCGGCCCGCCGACGCCATTCCCCATTTCGAGCAGGCGGTGCAGCATGCCCCCACCGATGCCGAGGCCGAAAATGATCTCGGGGGCGCCCTCATGAGCCTCGACCGTGTGGCGGAGGCGTTGCCCCACTTCGAGCGGGCGGTCACACTCAACCCCGATTCCTTCGAATTCCGTTTCACCTCTGGCCGCGCCCTTGCCCAGGCCGGCCGGCTCGAAGCCGCCGTGCTCCAGCTTGAAAGCGCCCTGCAGCTCGAGCCGGACAACGCCGATGCGCACCTGAACCTCGCCATCGCCCTCCGCCAGCTCGGCCGGATGAGCGAGGCCGCCCCCCACTTCATGGCCGTCGAGCGGCTCAAGCCGGGCCTGCTGCCACCGAGGTAGGGCTGCGCCTTGTGCAGCCGCGTAATCGCCCAGTTAGCCGTCCGCGGCTGGACCAAGGTCCAGCCCTACAGTTTTTCGGCCACGCCGTCCCGCGTCCACTCCCCGTTCACCATCCGGAGCAGGCCGGCCGGATTGGCGTTCCTAAGCTCGATCGGCAGCAGGTCATCGGTAAATCCCTGGTAACATATGAGGCGGACCCAGCGGTTCAGGGCCCGGGTGCCGGCCGACGTGCTGCGCCCGCCGTCGCTCGTCGCCGGCCAGGGTCCGCCATGCACGATGGCGGGGCTGACCTCGAGCCCCGTCGGATAGCCGTTGAGGATCAACCGGCCGGTCTTGGCGGCCAGTTCGCCGGCCAGCTCAACGCAGTCCGGCCCGTCGTCCGCGCCGGCCTGCATCGTGGCGGTGAGGCTGCCCGCCAGCTCGTGCGCGACCTGCCGCATCTCGGCGCGGTCCCGGCACCACACGATGAGCGCGCTCGGCCCGAAGATCTCCTCCGCCAACGCGTCGTTGCCGAGGAAGGTCCGGGCGTTCGTCTCGAACCACACGGGCGCGGCGCTGCACAGCGAGACCGCGTTGCCCTGGGCCAGGGTCTTCACCCCCGGCTGGTGCGCACGCGCGGTCGTGCCGGTCACGAAATTCTTCCGGATGGCGGGCGTGAGCATCACGCCCTCCAGGGTGGCGGAAAGCTTGCCCGCCAGGTCCTGCACGAATTTCTCCGCGGTGGGGGACCGTTCGAGCACGATCAGACCCGGATTGGTGCAAAACTGGCCGACCCCCGCCATGGAGGACGCATACAGCCCCTCGACCAGCGCGGCCGGGCGTTCCACGATGGCACCGGGCAGGATGAACACCGGGTTGATGCTGCCCATCTCGGCGTAAACCGGGATCGGCTCGGGCCGCGCGGCCGCCAGGTCGGCGAGCGCGCGTCCGCCCCGGAGCGAACCGGTGAAGCCCACCGCCTTCACCAGCGGATGTTGCACCAGCGCCCGGCCCACGTCGAAGCCGCCGTCGAACAGCAGCGAGAACGTACCCTCGGGCAACCCGCAGTCCCGGACGGCGTGCAGGATGAGGCGGCCAACCAGCTCGCTCGTGCCGGGGTGCGCCGGGTGGGCCTTCACGATGACCGGGCAGCCGGCGGCGAAGGCCGACGCCGTGTCCCCGCCGGCCACCGAGTAGGCGAAGGGAAAATTGCTCGCCCCAAAAACCACCGCCGGGCCGAGCGGTCGCAGCATCGAGCGATGATCCGGCTTGGGCAGCGGCTGCCGCCCGGGTTGCGCCGTCTCGATCCGCGCATCCAGCCAGTCGCCGCGCTCCGCGGTCGCACCATAGAGGCGCAATTGCCCCGCGGTGCGTACTATCTCGCCCTTGAGCCTCGCCTCGGTCAGCGCCGTCTCCTGCCCCGCCCGGGCCGCCAAGTCCGCCGCCTTGGCCTCCAGATTGTCGGCGATGGCCCGCAGGAACTGGTTGCGCCGCGCGCCCGGCAAGCCCGCCCAGACCGGGGCGGCCGCGGCGGCCAGGCGCACCGCCCGATCGACATCCTCCGGCGTGGCCGAGGTGAAGGAAGGCTCGATCGGGGCATTCCGCGCCGGATCAAACGCCTTGAAGGTCGCCCCGCCGAGTCCGCTGGAGCCGAAGCCGATGAGAGAACCGCCGTCGGGTTTCATGCGAAGTGAGGTGGGGCGGGATCACTGCTCCCGCCGGCGTGGATAAAGGGTATTCGTGGCGGGATCGGCGATTCCACCCTGCCAATTGGGGAGATTTTTCCGCGGCTTGGCGAGCCCGGTGTGCGTGAATTCGAGGTCAACACCCGCCCGCGGCCGGCCGGGGCATGGTTCACGCATAGCGGTTGGGATCCAACAATTGCAGATTCACGCCCGGCTTGCGGCCGGTCAGGACCTCGGCGACCAGCCGGCCCGTGATCGGCGCCAGGGTCAGCCCGAGCATGGCGTGCCCGCAGGCGGCGGTGAGATTGCCGTAGCGGTTGAAACGGCCGAGGTAGGGCAGCCCGTCGGGCGAGACCGGCCGCAACCCGTGCCAGGGCGTGATGCCGGCGAAGTCCGACTCCTTGAAATCGGGAAAATAGCGCGGCACGGACGCGATGATCTGGCGCACACGCCCGGGCCGGATCTCGTGGTTGAGACCGCTGAGCTCCATCGTGCCGCCGAAGCGCAGAGCGTCGCCCATCGGGGTCACCGCGATGCGGCATTCGGTGCAGATGAGCGACCGGGTGAGCCGGGCGCGCGGCTGCGGCAGCGTGAGACTGTAACCCTTGCCCGCCTGCAACGGCAGCCGGAGACCGAGGCCGGTGAGCATCGGGGGCGACCACGAGCCGCCGGCGAGGACGAACTCATCCGCCAGCAGGTCGCCCGCCGTGGTCTGGACCGCGGCGATGCGGCCGCCCTCGGTGCGCCAGCCGTAAACCGTCGTGTTCCACTGGAGGCGCACGCCCATGTCCCGGACCAGCGCCGTCATCGCGGCGGCGAAGCGCGCGGGTGTCAGGTGCGCATCAATGGGAAAATAGACCGACCCGGCGATGTCGAGTCGCGTGCCCGGCTCGAGTTCGGCCGTCTGGCGGGCGTCGAGCACGCGGGCCTCGATCCCGAGCTCATTGGCCAGGCGCGCGAGTCCGCGGGCCTCGTGGTCGAGGGCCGCCGGTGTCTTGCACAGGTTGAGCAAGCCCTCCTTCCGCAGCTCAAAGGCATGGCCGGTGATGTCGTCGAGTTCCTCGAACAGCCGGCGGCTGCCGAGGCAGAGGTCGCGCAGGACCGGGGCCGCGCGACCGACCCGGCGGCGGCTGGCCGCCCGCCAGAACAGCCAGCCCCAGCGCATCAGGTCGCTGTCGAGCCGCGGCTGGATGTAGACCGGGCTGCGCGGATTCGTCATCCCCTTGAGCCCCTGCCAGACCATGCCGGGGGCCGCGAGCGGGATGACGTGGCTCGGCGAAATGAAGCCCGCACTGCCGAGCACGCAGTGGTCGCGCCCGGCGCCGTTCCGCTCGACCAGCGTGACCGCCCAGCCCTCGCGGGCGAGGTAGTAGGCGCTGCAGAGGCCGATGATGCCGCCGCCGCAGATGATGACCGACCGGGTCGGGCGCATCAGCTCAGCGGATGCCCCAGGCGAACGGATCCCCCGGCTCCACGAGCAACGAACCTTCGCCCGTGACAAACGCGGCGCCGGTGATCGTGGGGATGATCTTGTCGCCCTGCCTGCGGTATTGGCCGCGGAAGCGGCTGCCCACGATGCCCTCCTGCACCCACTCGACGCCGGGGGCCAGCTTGCCGTCGGCCGCGAGGCACGCGAGCTTGGCGCTGGTGCCCGTGCCGCAGGGGGAGCGGTCGTAGGCCAGGCCGGGGCAGAGCACGAAGTTGCGGCTGTTCACACCCGCCGCGGGGGAAGGTCCGAACAGCGCGACGTGATCCACCTCGGGGAAGCCCGAATCGCTCACCGCCTGCCGGATGCGCACCGCGTAATCGGTGAGCTGCGCGATATTGTCCAATTCCAGCCGCTGGTCGTGGTGCTCGATCAGGCAAAACCAGTTTCCGCCCCAGGCGAGATCGCACCTGACGTCGCCGACGCCCGGCAGGTAGAGCTCGAGATCCTGGTGCTTGCGGTGGCACGGCACGTTGCTGAAGGCAACCTCGCCCCCCGCGCGCAGGGTGGCCTCGATCGGCCCGACCGGCGTGTCAAGCCGCAGCGTGCCGGGCTGGATCCGGCCGAGGTGGGCCAGGGAGACCACCAGCCCGATGGTGCCGTGGCCGCACATGCCGAGGCAGCCGATGTGGTTGAAGAAGATGACGCCGAACTGGCAGCTCTTGTCGTGCGGCTCGCACAGCAGCGCGCCGACGATGACATCGGAACCGCGGGGCTCGCTGACGATGGCGGTGCGGAAGGCGTCGTGCTTCTCCTGGAAAACCTTCACCCGCTCGCTGAGCGGACCGGTGCCGAGGTCGGGTCCGCCCTCGAGCACGAGGCGCGTGGGCTCGCCGCCGGTGTGGGTATCGAGGATTTTGATGCGATGGGGCGCCGTCACTGGGCGGAGGAGAAACCAGAATCGCGATTGCCGCAATGTCGGAAAGCAAGATCATCGGGGCCTGCCCCCGGGCATTTGCCAAGGGCGGGCGGGACTGTCAGTCCCGCGGGCTTTCGGCCGCACGGCGCCTGCCTCGCGGAACTGATAGTTCCGCCTCCATCCAAGCCGGGGCAAGCTGCTTCGGAGTGTAGGTGCCACCGGGAATAAAAAAGCCGGCCTCCTGGCGGAGGCCGGCTGGAAAAGAACGGGGCGGGGACTCAGACGGCGGTCTCGCCGTGCTCCTCGGTGCGGATGCGGATGACATCCTCGAGGGGGAGCACGAAGATCTTGCCGTCGCCGATCTTGCCGGTCTTGGCCGAGGCGGTGATGGCCGTGATGGCCTTGCCCAGGATGTCGTCGGCCACGGCGAGCTCGATTTTCACCTTGGGCAGGAAGTCCACGGTGTATTCGCTGCCACGATAGATCTCGGTATGGCCCTTCTGGCGGCCGAATCCCTTGACCTCGGTGACCGTCAGGCCCTGGATGCCGGCGGCCCCAAGGGCCTCCTTCACTTCGTCGAGCTTGAACGGTTTGATGATGGCGATGATGAGTTTCATGAATGGATGATTAAATGTGCGTTGATGGTAATGGTTGAAGTTTCCGGGGCTCAGGCCCGCCCCTCCTGCAGCCGCAGGCGCAGCTGGCGGTAGAGCACAAACCCATAGCCCACGACCAGGCCGGCCGAGACCCACCATTGGGTGCCGTCGGCGAACAGGAGCGGGCAGACGAGCTGCACGACGATGAGGGCGAGGAGCAGGTAGGCCACGCGCGCCCCGGAACCGGGGATGAGCGACCAGCCGTCCTTGAGCTTGCCCTCCTGTTCGCGTCGGGCGTGCCGCCGCAAGGCCCCCTGTTGCAGGAGACCGAAGGCGAACCCGATGGCCCCACCGGACAGGAGCCCGGCGAGGTCGCGGAAGAGATCGAGGAGATGGATTTGCATGAAGGGGAAGGGATGAGGATTAGTGGGCCACCGGGGTTTCCGACTGCTTGTCCATCACCATGCCACCGTAGCCGGGCACGCCCATCTCGGGGACGTCGAGACCTTCGATCTCGACTTCCAGCGAGACACGGTTCCCAACGAACATCTCGGCGATATAGTAAACGATGATCGAGAGAATCGATACCGTGACAAAGCAGGTCACGACACCAATCAGCTCGGCCCAGAACTGGCCCATGCCACCACCGTAGAACAGACCCGTCACGGTGCCGGCGACGCCATTCCACCCATCACCATAGGTGCCATCAGCGAGCAGACCAATGGAAAGGCAGCCCCAAGCGCCGTTGACGCCATGTACCGAGATGGCACCGACCGCATCGTCAATCTTGATCCTGTCAAAAAAGAACACCGACTCAACGACGAGGATGCCGGAAACAATGCCGATGATCGCCGCGCCGCCGGCACTGACAAAAGCGCAGGGAGCCGTGATCGCCACGAGACCAGCGAGCATGCCGTTGCACATCATGGATGGGTCGGGCTTCTTGGTCTTGAACCACCACATGTAAAGCGTGGTCGCCAGAGCTGCCGTCGCCGAGGCGAGCATGGTGTTGACGGCCACCACCGCAATACGGAGGTCGGTGCCGGCAAGCGTCGAACCCGGGTTGAAGCCGAACCAGCCGAATGCCAGGATAAACGTGCCGAGCATCACCATCGGGATGTTGTGCGGCATGATCGGGTGGACGAGTTTGCCCTCCTTGTTGTACTTGCCGTGACGCGGCCCGATCAGCCAGCAGAAGATGAAGGCGATCACACCTCCCTGCATATGCACGACGGAAGAGCCGGCGAAATCGACGTGGCCGTGGCCGAGACCGGCAAAATTGGAGCCCAACTGCGAGAGCCAGCCGCCGCCCCAGACCCAATTGCCGAACACTGGGTAGACGAAAGTGCCGATGCAGACGCCATAAATCATGAACGCGGAGAATCTCCACCGCTCGGCCGCGCCGCCCGTCGGTATGGTCGCGGTGGTGTCCATGAACACCATCTGGAAGAGAAAAAGGGCGAAGGCCGCGGTGTCATAACCCGCACCTTTCAGGAGGAAGCCCTTCAGCCCAATCAACCCGAACGGATGGCCGAAGAGTGTCACCGTGAATTCGTTGTTCAGGCCCGCGTAGCCGCCCATCGTGCCGATGGCGCCCAGGCCACCGAACATGAAGGCGAAACCGCAGACGTAGAACCCAAGCATGCCCATCGGATAGATCATGAAGTTCATCGCCATGGTGTGGCTGGCGTTCTTCGCACGGCAGAGACCCGTCTCGACGAGGGCGAAACCGGCCTGCATGAACATGACGAGGAAGCCCGTGACGAGGGTCCACATGAAGTTGATCGCGACCCGGTTGTGGCCGACGCCGTCGGCGAGCTTCACCGCGAGCGGCTCGATGGCCGCCTGCTTGGTGTAGTCGTCGAACGCCTTCTTGGCGTCGTCGTAGGCCTTGGCCTTGTCCTTGTCCTTCTTGTCGTCGGCGCTCAGATCGGCGGGCGCCGTGACGACAAAACCGGGGACGTCGGCGGCAACGCCGGTCGACGTGCCGGCCGGGTCAGGTTTGGGGTCATCGGCCAGCAGCCTGGCCGGGCCGGTGCTCAGCAAAAGCGCGAGCCCCAATATGGCCGCGCGCAACCAATTTTTTCCTGGGTATGGATTAATCATAGGATGGATTAGCGTCTCCGCCTGACCTGTCGTGATGAACGTGTGGATGTGGGCCCACCCCGTCTGTGGAAACGGGAACGGGCGCCGCCGGATCCAGGAAGTCGCCTAAATGGGCCCAGCGGCGGGACCAAACTTAGCACTAATGATGCCAAGTGATTCAATATGGCGGCCGGTCCCGGGTTTTGGCGGATTGATCCCGTCATAAGAAGTTCGCCCTCGCCGGCGCAATAACGTGGCGTTCGGCACGAGCCTTGCGTCGCATCGGGGATGCTTTTCGCCGCGCTTGCCAGCCTGCCTGTGCACATAAATCCCTGGCTGATCCTCCCCTTCGGCCTGCTGCTGCTGCTCATCGCGGTCATGCCGCTGTCGCCGGCCCGAATCAAGGCGTGGTGGGAACACAGCTACCACCTGGTCGCGCTCGGCCTGGCCGGGCTGGTCGTGGCCTATTATGTCGGCACCATTTCCGGCGGCGGCGTCCTCGTCGGACACACCGCCCACGAGTACGCCTCCTTCATCGCGCTCGTCGGCTCCCTGTTTGTCGTGGCCGGCGGCATCCACCTGAAGGTGAAGGGCGAGGCCACCCCGCACGGCAACGTCCTGTTCCTGCTCATCGGCGCCGTGCTGGCGAATGTCGTGGGCACCACCGGCGCCTCGATGGTCCTGATCCGCCCCTTTCTCCGGATGAACAAGATCCGGCTCAGCGCCCATCATGTCGTGTTCTTCATCTTCATCGTTTCCAACGTCGGGGGGTCGCTGACCCCGGTCGGCGACCCGCCACTTTTCCTCGGCTACCTGCGCGGCGTCCCCTTCTTCTGGCTGACCGGGCATGTGCTGCCCGCCTGGCTCTTCACGGTGGGCGCCATCCTGGCGGCCTTCTATGCCTTCGACCGCCGTTCCTTCCGGCACGCCCCGGTGAAAATCCGGGAGGAAATCACGGACTCCCACGAGACCTGGCGCTTCGAGGGCATGATCAACCTGCTCTTCCTCGGCGTCATCATCGGCGCGGTGTTCGTGCCCGAGGTGTACTTCAGCCGCGAACTGCTGATGGCGGCGGCGGCCTTCGCCTCCTACAAGCTGACCCCCCGCCTGGTGCATGAGGAGAATCATTTCTCCTTCGGCCCGATCAAGGAGGTCGCCTGGCTCTTCCTCGGCATCTTCGCCACCATGATGCCGGCGCTGGATTATCTCGGGGAGCACGGCCAGGAGTTCAACTTCACCCGGCCCGCCCATTATTACTTCTCCACCGGGGCGCTGTCCTCCGTGCTCGATAACGCTCCGACCTATGTCAATTTCCTCAAGCTGGCCGAGGTCCGCACCCGGAGCAACCGGCCAACCGAGCCCGGCAGCGATCCCGAGGATGAACGGCCGCAGGTGGCGGCACTGATCGAGCATGACCCGCTCACGCTCATCGCGGTCAGCCTCGGCGCGGTCTTTTTCGGCGCCATGACCTACATCGGCAACGGGCCCAACTTCATGGTCAAGTCGATCGCCCACGACGCCGGCGCGCACACGCCGAGCTTTTTCGGCTACATCATCAAGTACAGTCTGCCTGTGCTGCTGCCGATCCTGGCCCTGACGGCATGGCTGTTCCTGTAGGGCTGGACCTTGGGGCAGCCGGATCATCGCCCGGCTCGCCACGTTCGCGGCCGGACCAAGGTCCGGCCCTACCAGCGTCAGTTCACCCGGGCCCGGAGGCGGCTCAGACTGCCGTCTCGCCGTGCTCCTCGGTGCGGATGCGGACGACGTCGTCCACCGGGGAAATGAACACCTTGCCGTCGCCGATCTTGCCGGTCTTGGCGGCGTTCACGATGGCGGCGACCACCTTTTCCTTGATGTCATCGGCGACGACGATCTCGACCTTCACCTTGGGCAGGAAGTCCACGGTGTATTCGCTGCCGCGGTAGACCTCGGTGTGGCCCTTCTGGCGGCCGAAGCCCTTGACTTCGCTGACGGTCATGCCTTCCACCCCGACGGCGGTCAGTGCTTCCTTCACGGCGTCGAGTTTGAACGGCTTGATGATGGCGGTAATAAGTTTCATGGGGTAATTGGTGGAGGGACAGTGTCCTGCGTTTGCACCTTGAGCGCAAGACTTACTGTGGCGGCACGACCGTCTGGATATGCAGGTCTTTCAACTGCCTGGCCGTGACCGGCGTCGGGCTCTGCGCCATGAGGTCCTGGGCCTTCTGGGTCTTGGGGAACGCGATGACATCCCGGATGCTCGTGGTGCCGCAGAGCAGCGCCACCATCCGGTCGAGGCCGAACGCGATGCCGCCATGCGGCGGCGCCCCGAAGGTGAAGGCCTTCAGCATGTAGCCGAAGCGGCTCTCCACGACGTCGGCGGGAATCTTCAGCACGTCCTCGAAAACCTTCTTCTGCAGCGCGGGCTGGTGGATGCGGATCGAGCCGCCGCCCAGCTCCATGCCATTCAGCACGACGTCGTAATGCTGCCCGCGGACGGCCTTCGGGTCGGAGTCGAGCAGGGCCGCGTCCTCGGGGACCGGCGCCGTGAACGGATGGTGCGTGGCCACGTAGCTCTTCCGCTCCTCGTCAAAGCTCATGAGCGGGAAATCCACGACCCAGAGGAAATTCCACTGGTCGGCGGGGATGCTGAGTTTGCCGCGCTTGACGAGGAGCTGGGCCGCCTCGAGCCGGGTCCGGCCGAGGATGGCGCAGGCGCGCTCCCACGGGGCGGCGGCGAAGAAGATGAGGTCGCCGTCCGCGATCCCCAGCCGCGCGGTCAGCGCAGCCTTCTCGGCCTCCGAGAAAAACTTGACGATCGGCGACTTCCATTCGCCGCCCGCGACCTTGATGAAGGCGAGGCCCTTCGCCCCGAGCGACTTTGCGATCTCCTCCAGCGCCGTGATCTCGCCCTGGGTGATGTCGGCGAGGCCCTTCGCGTTGAACGCCTTCACGCAGCCACCGGCGGCGACCGTCGAGGCGAAGACCTTGAAGCCCGACGTCTTGAACGTGTCCGAGAAATCCGCCAGCTCGAGGCCGAAGCGCGTGTCGGGCTTGTCCACCCCGTAACGGTTCATGGCGTCGTGGTAGGCGAGCCGCGGGAACGGGACCGGCAGGTCGTGGTTGAGGACGTCCTTCCACACCTTCTGCAGCATGCCCTCGAACAGGGCGTAGATGCCCTCGCGGTCGATGAACGAGGCCTCGACGTCGATCTGGGTGAACTCCATCTGGCGGTCGGCACGGAGGTCCTCGTCGCGGAAGCAGCGGGCGATCTGGAAATACTTTTCGACGCCCGCGACCATCAGGATCTGCTTGAACTGCTGGGGTGACTGCGAGAGCGCGTAGAACTGCCCGGGGTGGATGCGCGACGGCACGAGGTACTCGCGCGCGCCCTCCGGCGTGCTCTTGAAGAGCGCGGGCGTCTCGACCTCGATGAAGCCCTGGGCGTCGAAGTAGTCGCGCACGGCCTTGGTCGCACGGTGGCGGGTGACGAGGTTCTTCCGCATCTTCGGCCGGCGCAGGTCGAGGTAGCGGTAGGTCAGGCGCAGGTCCTCGTTGACCTTGTCGCCGCCGGCGTCCGTCAGCGGGAACGGCGGGGTGTCGGAAATGTTGTGCACCACCAGTTCGGTTGCATCGAGCTCGATCTCCCCGGTCGGGAGGTTCCGGTTCACCATCGCCTCGGGCCGCAGCTCCACCCGGCCGGTGACCCCGATGACCGACTCATCCTTGAGCAGCGCCGCCTGCGCACGGAGGTTCGAATCGAACTTCACCTGGGTGATGCCCTGGCGGTCGCGCAGGTCGACGAAGATGATCCCGCCGTGGTCGCGGACGGAGTCCACCCAGCCGGCGAGGGAGGCCGTGGCGTGGAGGTCGGACTTGGTGAGCTGGGCGCAGTGATGGGTGCGTTTCATGGGGACGAACGTCCAACTAAGCTGGGCGCCCCAGAGCAGCGCAAACAGATTTTCCTACGTCATAATCAGCGCTTCGCCCGTCATTTCCGCCGGCTTGGGCAAACCCATGAGCTGGAGAACCGTCGGGGCGATGTCGGCCAGGCGCCCGCCCGCACGCATTTTGGTTTTTCCCGCGACCAGGCCCTCGCCGATGGCGAAGACTTCCACCAGGTTCAGGGTGTGCGACGTGTGCGGGCTGTTCGTCACCGGGTCCCACATCTGCTCGCAGTTGCCGTGGTCGGCAAGCACCACGGCCTTGCCGTGCACCGTGGCCAGCGCCGCCAGGAGCTCCCCCAGCCCGCGGTCCGTCGCCTCGCACGCCTGGATCGCCGCCGGCAGCGAGCCGGTGTGCCCGACCATGTCGGGGTTGGCGTAATTCACGACCACCAGGCCGTATTTGCCGGACAGGATGGCGGCCTTCGCCGCGGCCGTCACCTCGGCGGCCGACATCTCGGGCTGCAGGTCGTAGGTCGGCACCTTCGGGCTGGCGGGGCACGCGCGGTCCTCGCCGGGGAACGGGGTGCTGCGGTAATTGTTGAAGAAAAAGGTCACGTGCGGGTTCTTTTCCGTCTCGGCGCAGCGGAACTGCGCGATGCCCGCATCGCTGACCACCTGGCCGAGGATGTTTTGCAACGGGGCCGGCTTCCCCGAGATCACCTGCACCGGCAGGCCGGCCTCATACTCCGTCATCGTGGCGTAGTAGAGGTCGAGCTTCGGGCCGCGGTCGAAATCCTTGAAGCCGTCGAGCACGAACGCCTTGGTGATCTCACGCGGGCGGTCGCCGCGGTAGTTGTAGAAGAGGACCGAGTCGCCGTTGCCGATGGTGGCGACCGGCTTGCCGTCCGGACCGACAATCCAGGTCGCGGGCACGAACTCGTCGCCATGCTGCGTCGGGCTGAGCGGGTGCGCGTAATAGCCGGAGATGGCCGCCTCGGCGCTCGGGGCCGTGGCGACGGCCTTGCGCCCGGTGAGCATGTCATAGGCCTTTTGCACCCGGTCCCAGCGGTTGTCGCGGTCCATCGCCCAGAAGCGTCCGCACACCGTGGCGATCTGGCCGGTGCCGATTTCGCGGCACTTCGCCTCGACCTGCCGGATGAAGCCCAGGCCGCTCTGCGGCGGCGTGTCCCGGCCGTCGGTGAAGGCGTGGATGAAGACCCGGCCGGCGCCGAGGCCGTCCTCCTTGGCCTGCCGCAGGATGCCATAGAGATGCTCGAGCATGCCGTGCACGCCGCCGTCCGAGACGATGCCCATCAGGTGGAGCCGGGCCGTCGGCGAGGCCTTGACCCGCGCGACCGCGGCGTGCCAGACGGGGTTGCGCGCGAGCTGTTTTTCCGAAAACAGCTTGTTCAGGCGCACCAACTCCTGGTCCACGATCCGGCCCGCGCCGATATTCTCGTGGCCGACCTCGGAATTGCCCATCTGGCCGTCCGGCAGGCCGACGTCGAGGCCGCTGGCGGCGACGAGGGTCCGCGGATACCGGGCATGGAGCATGTCGTCACACGGCTTGACGGCCAGGTGGACGGCGTTGAAGCCATCCTGCTCGGGGTGGGGATTCTGGCCCCAACCATCGCGAATGACGAGCAGCACGGGCGGTCTGGTTGAATTCATGGAGATTTGTGCCGATAGAGGCGGAAGCATTCAACGTGCTGCGCACCGCTAAATCCAGATAAAATCTCATCCCCGCCACCGGACGGCACAAAAACTGCAGAAAGGATTCTGCCATGACCCTTGTCATTCGCGATCAACTCGTCTGTCCCCCGACCTGGTTCGCCTCGTACCGGGACCTGACCCTGTACTGCCATATCCTGCTCAAGCTCGATATCGTGATCGAATCGGAGACGGCGGACATCTATTACCGGTGGATCAAGCCGCGCGGCGGCATGGATTTCATCGAGGACTTTGTGCGGCCGGGCAGCGAGGCGGGCACCCGGCTGGACCTGACCCGCAGCACGCCCCGCACGGTCGTGACGGATCGGATCGCCCCGGAGAACGTCCACCGCCTGATCGCCGGCATCCGCGCCCTGGCCGCCTGAGGCGCGCGGCCCGCCGGGGGCGCGGGAAACACCGGCCGGGCCCGTGACCTCGTTTGACAAAGCGCCGGACCGTCGTGATGAATGGGCCCTGCATGTCCCAACGCGCCGTCCTGCTGCTCAACCTGGGTTCGCCCGATTCCACCTCCGTGCCCGACGTGGCCCGCTACCTGCACGAATTCCTGGGTGACGAGCGCGTGATCGACCGGCCCCGCAGCGCCTGGCTCCGTTCCCTCCTCGTCCACCGGATCATCATTCCCCGCCGCGCCCCCAAGTCCGCCCACGCCTACGCGAAGGTGTGGACGCCCGAGGGTTCGCCCCTGGTCGCCACCAGCCGGCACACCCAGGCCAAGCTGCAGCCGCGCGTCGACCTGCCCGTCGAGCTGGCGATGAACTACGGCAACCCGTCGATCCCGGATGCGCTCACCCGGCTGGCCCAGGCGGGCGTGTCCCGGCTCCTCCTCTTCCCGCAATACCCCCACTACGCGATGTCCAGCTGGGAAACCGTGGTGGCCAAGGCCCACCGGGAGGCGGCGCGGATCGCCCCGGCGATGCGGCTCGAGTGCGTCCAGCCCTATTACGCCGACGAGGATTATGTCGCCGCGCTGGTCGAGAGCGCCCGCCCCTACCTCGCCCTGCCTCACGACCACCTGCTCTTCAGCTACCACGGCATACCGGTGCGGCACCTGACCAAGGCCGACAGTTCGCGGGCCCATTGCCAGGTGGTGCCGGATTGCTGCAACGTGTGCAGTCCCGCCCACGGCACCTGCTACAAGGCCCAGATCACGCGCACCACCCACGAATTCGTCCGCCGGGCCGGACTGGCCGACTCGAGGTGGTCCATCTCCTTCCAGTCCCGCCTGGTCGGCGAACCGTGGATCGCCCCGTACACCGATTTCCAGTTTCAAAGCCTGCCCAGGGAAGGCAAAAAACGGCTGCTGGTCATCACCCCCGCCTTCGTCACGGACTGTCTCGAAACCCTGGAGGAAATCCAGATGCAGGGCGCGGAGGATTTCAAGGCGGCGGGCGGCGAAACCTTCACCCATATCCCCTGCCTAAACGACCAGCCGGTCTGGATCGATTTTCTGGAGCAACGCATTCGCCGCTGGCAACAAAACGCCGGCCAGCCATGAAGCCGTGCTTCGGCCGGGACGCGTCTTTTCCGGGCAATCGTAAAAGCCGTTTAAATATCGGCGGCGCCGCCGCCCGGCCTCAGTCTTTGCTCGCGGCCCTCGGCCGCTGGCTGCATACAAACCATCTCAGGGAGTGAACACACCTTCCGCACATACATCAGCCGGAAAAAGTCCGATCCTTGGAGCCAGTGTCGTCCTCGTGCTCGACACGGATGGCCGCATCCTGATCGCCAGCGCCGCCGCCCGCACCCTCTGGCAGGCCTCCGCGACCGAACTGGTGAACGATTTTTTTCCCAACCTCTTCAGCTTTGACGTGGTTTCGCGGGAGGCCGGCTGGATCCAGTCCCAGTGGGAAGTCCTGCTCGTCGCCGCCCAGGAACAGCCTATCAGCCTCAAGCTCCAGCCCAAGGAGGCCGCCGCCTTCGACTCCCTGGTGCGGCTCGAACAGGCCGGCGACAATCCCGTCCGCTACCTGGCCTTCATCAGCCGGCCCGCCCCCGCGGTGGCGCCGCCGGCGCCCTTGCTGACCGCGCCGCCGTTCACCGTCACCGACAATTTCCTCGGTCAGCTCAACGAGCGCAGCCCGCTCGGCTTTTTCGACCTGAACTTCCTGAAGCAGGAGGTCTATTATTCCCCCGCCTGGAAACGCATGCTGGGCTACGCCGACGCGGAGCTGGCCAACACCTACGAAAGCTGGCTGAGCCTCATCCATCCCGACGACTCGGCCGCGGCGCCCGACCGCCAGGGCCGCGGCGGCGCCACCGGCACCCGGCAGTTCTCGCTCGAGTTCCGCATGAAGCACGCCCAGGGCCACTACGTGTGGGTGCAGAGCGTCGGCCTGCAGTACTTCGGCCCCAACGGCGCGCTCCAGCGGGTCATCGGCGCGCACCTCGCCATTGGCGACCGCAAGGAATTCGAGGAGGCGAGCCTCCGCGCCGAGGAGCGGCTGCTGCAGCTCGCGGACCGCGGCCGCGTCGGCGTGTTCGACCTCGATTTTTCCTCCGGCCTCTGCTGGCTCTCGCCGGGCTTCAAGTCGCAGCTCGGCTACCACGAGAGCGACCTGCCCGACACGTTCGAGTCCTTTCTCCGCACCCTGCCCATGGATGAAACCGCCGGCGGCCTGCAGGCTTACTTTCTGGCCCGGCATCCCAGCCAGGTCGCCTATTTCGACACCCTGCGGCTGCGCCACCGCGAGGGTCGCGAGGTGCGGGTGCAAGCGGGCATCGTCCGGCAGATCTCCCGCCGCAAGGAACTCCAGCGCGTGCTCGGCTTCATCGTGCCGCTGCCCGAAGGCCTGGACCCCGCCCCGGCCGCCGCCACCGGGCTGCCCGGCGCCCACCTGGCCGACATGCTGGCCGAGATGCACGAGGCGGTCCTGCTCGCCGACGCCAACGGGTTGGTCCTGTTCCTCAATCCCAAGGCCGAGCAGCTGCTCGGCCGCACCAACGAGCAGAGCCGCAGCCACCAGGCCTCGGAGATCTTCCGCCTGGTGCACCGGCTCAGCGGCCAGCCGGGCGAGAGCCCGATCGACAAGGCCATCACCTCGGGCGACGCCAGCCCGCTCAACACCGAGTTCGCCCTCGAGAACGGCGGCCCCCGGCCCGTGCCCGTCGCCTTCAGCGCCCGCGCCGTGATCGATCCCACCGGCAAGCCCGCCGGCGCCGTCGTCGTGTTCCGCAACCCGGACGAGATGAACCTCACGCCCGAGGAACTGGTGCGCTCCAACCGCTTCGAGGCGCTCGGCCAGCTCGCCGGCGGCATCGCCCACGACTTCAACAACCTCCTCACCACCATCCTCGGCGGCGTCTCCCTGGCCAAGGACGCCCGCGACTCGACCGGACTCGAGAACAGCGAGCGCGCCTGCCTCGCCGCCAAGGGCCTGAGCAAGCAGCTGCTCACCTTCTCCAAGGGGGGCACGTCCGTCCGCCAGGTGGTCAAGCCCGCCGACATCCTCACCGACGCCATGCGGCTCGCCGCGGCCGGCTCGACGGTCAAGATCGAGCTCAAGGTCGCGCCGGACATCAGCACCGTCTGCGTCGACCGCGCCCAGATGCTGCAGGTGTTCCAGAACCTCATCATCAACGCGATCCAGGCCATGGCCACCGGCCAGGGGCAGATCTGGATCACCGCCGCCAACCAGGCGCTCGCCGAGGGCGCGATCGCCCCGCTCCCCGCCGGCACCTACGTCGCGGTCGAGGTGCGCGACAACGGCAGCGGCATCAAGCCCGAACATCTCGAGAAGATCTTCGCCCCCTTCTTCACCACCAAGAAGACCGGCACCGGCCTGGGCCTCGCCACCGTGCTCTCCATCGTCAAGCGCCACGGCGGCCAGATGGGCATCGAGTCCGAGGTCGGGGTCGGCACGGCGTTCACCGTCTACCTGCCGCAGGCCGACAAGCCCGAGGAGGTCGAGGCCCGCCGCTCCCCCAGCCTGCGCTTCGGCACCGGCCGCGTCCTCTTCATGGACGACGACGAGAACATCTCCCTCCTGACCGGCGGCATGCTCGAGAGCCTCGGCTACAAGTACGACCTCGCCAAGCACGGCGAGGAGGCCGTCCAGCTCTACAAGCGCTACCTCAACATCGGCCGACCCTACGACGCCGTCATCATGGACCTGACCATCATCGGCGGCATGGGTGGCGAGCAGACCTTCAAGGTCCTGCGCGAACTCGACCCCGAGGTGCGCGCGATCATCGCCAGCGGCTACGACAACGACGAGATGGCCCGGCAGTTCCTCGACATGGGCTTCTGCGGCTACCTCACCAAGCCCTACCGCGTCGGCGACCTCGGCAAGATCATCCGCACCATCCTCGGCAAGTAGCCGGCCGGGCTCATTGGCCAGGCCCCAGCGCCCGCGCGCGCGCCACGGCCGCGTCGAGGTTGGCCGCGACATTCTCGCGGCCGAGGGTGTCGAAAAAACCGGCCTTTTCCATCATGAAATAGGGCTGGGTGTGCGGCCCGCTCAGGATGAGGTGCTTGCCGTGCCGCCGCAGCTTCTCGTGCAGGTTTTCCACGCGGTTGAGCGCCGTGGCGTCCATCGCCGTCACCGCCGCGAGGTGCAGGATGACCACGCGGGTGTCCCCGCCGGTGCGGCGGATGATGCTCTCGATCTTTTCCGCGGAGCCGAACAGCAGCGCGCCGAACACCCGGTAGATCATGACGCCCCGCGGCACATTCGCCACCGGCTCGTGGCCCTGGCCGCCGGCCGAGGCCTCCTCGCCCGTCATCTGGTGGATCTTCGTCGTGTCCGACACCCGCTTGATGAAGGAGATCGCGGCCAGCACCATGCCCACCTCGACCGCCACCGTCAGGTCGAACAGCACCGTCAGCCCGAACGTCGTCAGGAACACCGCGGCGTCGCCCCGGGGCTTCTTGCCCAGCAGCGGAAACTCCTCCCATTCCCCCATGCGGAGGGCCACCACGGCGAGCACGGCGGCGAGGGACGCGAGCGGCACGTCGGTGAAAAGCGGCGCGGCCACCAACAGCACCACCAGGAGGGACAGCGCATGCACGATGCCGGCGACAGGCGTGATGGCGCCGCTGCGGATGTTGGTCGCCGTGCGCGCGAGCACGCCCGTCGCCGGCAGGCCGCCGAAGAGCGGCGCCACGAAATTGGCCACGCCCTGCGCCATCAGCTCCTGGTTCGAGTCGTGCCGGTCGTCGATCAGGCCGTCGGCCACCACCGCCGCGAGCAGCGACTCGATGGCGCCGAGCAGGGCGATGGTGAATGCCGGCCGGACCAGCCCGCCGAGATGCTCCAGGTTGATCCCGGGAAAATGAAACGGCGGCAGCCCCCGGGGTATCCCGCCAAACTTGCTGCCGATGGTGTCCGTGGCCCACCCCAGCCGGTGGTACAGCTGCACGAGGAGCATGCCCGCCGCCACCGCGACAATCGAGCCGGGCACGCGGCTCCAGCGCTTGGGCCAGAGCAGGATGATCGCGAGGGAAATGCCCGACAGCGCCACCGTGCCCCACTCGATCGTCGGCAGGGCGCGGGCCAGCGCGACCAGCTTCGGGATGAATTCCGCCGGCTCGGGCGCCAGATGCAGTCCGAACAGAGCCCGGACCTGCGTGGACAGGATCGTGATCGCGATGCCGCAGGTGAAGCCCACCGTGACCGGATGGGGGATGAACTTGATCAGGCTGCCCAGCCGGAATGCGCCCATCACAAACAGGATCACCCCGGCCATCATCGTGCACAGCAGCAGGTCGGCCAGGCCGTAGCGTGCGACCATGAGCGCGATCAGGCCGACAAAGGCGCCGGCCGGACCACCGATCTGCACCCGCGACCCGCCCAGCGCCGAGATGAGGAACCCGCCGATGATCCCGGTGTAGAGGCCGGCGGCCGGCGTGACCCCGGAGGCGATCCCGAAGCCGATGCACAGCGAAAGCGCGACGATTCCGACCGTCAGCCCGGCCCCCAGGTCAGCAATGAATTTGTCGCGCGTGTAGCCCCGGAGCGCATCCACCAGCTTGGGGTGGAAATAAAACCGCTTGTTGGCCCAGGGGGCCGCCGTGTCGATCATGGCGGCGACACTGTCGTGCCGGCCGCGCTTTGCAACCGGCGACTCGGCGGCCCGCCGACGTAGCAGCGCTGTTTCTGGCCGGCTTTAGCCGCGCCCCAAACCTATGGCCGCCATGTCATCGCGTGGCACAGGGCGACGCCGGCCGCGTCGGCCTCGTCAAACGCCAGCGCCCGGCCGTGGCCGAGCAGCGCCATCACGGTGCGCGCCATCTGGTCCTTCCCGGCCCCGCCCCGCCCGGTGACGGCCTGCTTCACGCGCCGCGGCGCGTATTCGAAGATCTCCTCCGTCCCCTGCGCCGCCGCCGCGATGGCCGCGCCGCGCGCCGCCCCGAGGATCTGCGCGGTCTGGAAATTCTGCACGTAGATCGTCTGCTCCAGCGCCACATGCCGCGGTGCGAAATCCGCCATGTACGCCGCCACCGCCCGGTGGATCGCCCCGAGGCAGTGGGCCATCGGCTGTTTCGCCGCGATCCGGACCGTCGCGCAGCGCAACAGCACTGGCGGCCGCCCGGGCGCGAACTCCAGCAGCGCCAGCCCCGTGCCACGCAGGCTGGGATCGATGCCGAGCACCCGGCCGTGGAACTCCGTCCGCACCACGACCGGGGCGTCGGGCCAGGACCGGGCCGGGAGTTTCCCCTCGAGCTTCGCCTGCCACATCCGCCGGACCGATGATCGCGCCATAAGAATGGCAGACCGCATACACCGAACCCGGGCAAAGCAGAAGCGGAATGTTTGCGCGGCCCGGCCGCGGCGCCGCCATTCCGGCTTGTGCATCGGCCGGACCGTCCGCCAAGCTCGCGCCCGGATGGATCTGCCCCGATGAAAAAGCACCGCTCCGACCAGGATCTGCCGCCCGAAAGGACCGCCCCGCCCTTTCCCTCGCGCTGGCAGCGGACTTGGGCGCGACTGGCGGCCTTCCGGCTGCGCGACGCCTGGTGGCTCCTGCTCGACACCTGGGAGTCACGCGCGGACTTCCGTCGCGCCGCGTACGCCCTGCTGGCCGCAACCGTGGTCGTGCTTGTCCTCGTGTTGTGGGTCCGCCCGCGCTGGGCCGAGCACAACGCCATCAAGATCGCGCGCGAATGGGTCGCCAGCGGCCACTACCAGTATGCGCTGGACGCGGTGAAGACGGCGCTTGAGGTCGCCCCGGACAACCCCGAGCCCTGGCAGATTGCCGCCGACCTGGCCCGGCTCGCCGGCCAGAAGGAAAAGGCCGTGGCCTATGCCCACCAAGCCGCCATCCTCGCACCCGGCAATCCCGACCTTGTGCTCGGCTGGGCCGCGGAGGCGCTGCGCGCCGAACTGCCCGAAGAGACCGAGCGCGCCCTGGCCAGGCTTACGGCGGACCAGCTCGCGGCCTCGGCCCACGCCCAGCGCCTGCTCGGCGAACTGGCCCGGCGGCGGGGCCGGCTGACCGAGGCCCGGGATCATTTCGCCTCCGCCCTGCGGCTCGACGGCCCGGTCGCGGTCGACGAGGTGCCGCTGGGCCTCATCCTGCTCAACGCCACCGATCCCGCCGAACGGCAGCGTGGCCTGGATTTGCTGGCCAGATGGTCGGCCGACCGCGACTGGGGCGCGACCGCCCTGCGCAGCCTCCTGCAGGACGCGCTGCTGCGCCGCGAACGGGCGCCGCTCCTGCGCTGGGCCGAGGCCCTCCGCATCAACCCGGGCTGCACGCTCGCGGACATGGCGAACTGCCTGCTGGCGCTGTCCCGGGCCGATGAGACGCGATTCGCCGCGGTGCTCGCCGCCATGGAAAAGGATCATGCGGTCAGCCCGGCGGCCGCCGCCCAGCTGTTGAGCTGGCTGAACCAGATCGGCCGCAGCGCCGAAGCGGTCCGCTGGCTGCCGTCCCTCCCCGCCTCCGGCCTGCTGCGCCCGCCTGTGGCGGTGGCGGCGGCCGAGGCGCTGCGGCAGACCGGCGACTGGACCGGGCTGCAGGCCCTCATCCGGGACCGGGACTGGGGTCCGGACGCCGAATTCCTGCGCTGGACCTACGGCCTGCAGGCCGCGCACATGCAGGGTGACACGGTGAAGGCGGAGGAACTCTGGCGCACGCTCTACAGCCATGCGGAGCTGAACAGCGTCCACGCCCTGTTCGCCGCCTCGACGCTCTACAGCTGGGGCCGGGTCCCGGAGGCGGAGGCGCTCTGGTGGCGGGCGGCGGCGGCGGAGGGCAAGGTGGCGATCGACGCGCTCGGCTCGCTCGCGCGCCATTACCAGGTGCTGCGCGACGCCGAGGGACAATATCGCGTGTTCCGCCAGCTGCACCTGCTGCAGCCGCAAAATCCCGCCATCAGCAACAATTTCGCCTTCTTCGCCGCGCTGACCGGCCGCGAGCAGCGGCTGGCGGAGCAGGCCGCCCGCGATAATCTGGCCCGCGAGCCGAACAACGCGCTCTATCTGGCCACCTGCTCCTTCGTGCTCCTCGCGGAGGGCCAGGCCGACGCGGCCGAAAGGATGCTGCGGCCGCGCGCGGCGGACGCCGCCGGCTCGCCGGCCCTCGCCTTCGCCTACGGCCTGGCGCTCGCCGGCACCGGGCGAAAACCCGAGGCCCACGTGTTGCTGGACCGGCTGCCCCCGGAATCGCTGACGATCCGCGAGGTCGAAATGATCAAGGCCGCCCTAGCCGATTGACCGTCCGGCCGCCGGCCGCCGGCGGAGGCGGCGCCAGCCGAAGAGTCCCAGGGCCGCGACGACGGGCAGCCAGGTGCCGGTTTCGGGGATCACATGACCGTCGATGGTGATGCCCGAGCCGACCTGGTACACCAGGAGGCCGCTGGGATTCAGGGCAGTGGAACCGTTGGTGCCGGTCTGGCTGTTGGTGTTGGCCACGACGATGTAGATGTAATTCGTGCCGATGACGAAGGCGGCATCGTTCACGTCGCCGCTGTGGGCCGTGCTGTTGCCGAGCGCAAAGGAGGTGGTGTTGTTCCAGGCCGAGGTGCCGCTGGCCGACGCCGCGGTGCCGCCGGCGTTGATCACCCCGCTGCTGTTGACCGTCGGGGACGAGGACGGATTGACATACACCGTGTAGGCGTCGTCCGCCGCGATCGTCATCGAGATCTGGATGTCATTCGACACCGTGCCGCTGCCCGTGCCCGTGATGTTGAAGGCCAGCCGGTAGACGTAGTAGGCGCTGTTGGTGCCCGTGGTGCCGTTGCCCGGCAGATAATCCCCGCCGACATTGGCGGTGCCTCCCGTCGAGGCCGTGCTGGCTCCGGGCGCGGTGATCCACTGCGAGGAGGAGGTGTTGGCCACATACGCGGCGTCAATATAACTGCTGCTCAGGACATATGCCGTGCCGGTGTACGTGCTGGTGCCGCTGTAGTTGGTGCCATTGACCCGCGCATACGTGACCGTCCAGTGAGAGTCCGTCGCGCCGCCCGCTGCCAACCCACCGCTCGAATTCAGTCCCGTGTAATAGAGCCCGTTCAGATCAGTCGCAGATCCGGCAAAAGCCACCCGGCCTGAAAGCAGCAGGCATACGGCCAGGACCAGCGGGGCGAGTTGGCGGGAATTAAGGCTCACGAATAATAACTAGGGTGTTTATCCTATATTGCAATAAGTATACTCCGCAACAAAGCATGCATTTTATTACGACCAAGTTAGACCATATTTTAGCCTAGAATATAAGCAGTTTTATCGCCGCAACAAGCGTCAAAGCCAGGGCGGTGCTTTCAAAGACACCTTGGTTCATGCGCGCAGCCGCATAACGGCCCACCAGGCAGCCGGCGATCAGAGCCGGGGCCAGTTTCAGGTTGAGCCACAAACTTTCGCGGTTGATCAGGCCCAGATTGACCATGAAGGGAACCTTGAACCAGTTGAGCAGCAGAAAAAACACCGCGTTCGTGCCCAGGAATCCCAGCTTGGGCAGCCGCATCGCGAGCAGATAGATGGTCATCACGGATCCGGCGGCGTTCGCCACGAGCGTGGTGAATCCCGCCAGCAATCCCGTGCCGGCCGCCACCCAGGGCGGAGCCGGCGCGATCAGGTCTTCGCGGGGCGACTGCCGCGACTTCCGCCAGAAATGCACCGCCACCAGCAGGGCGAGAATGCCGCCGATCAGCCGCCGGGTCTGCCGGTCATCAATCTGCCCGAGCGCGATCCATCCGAGCACCACCCCGGCCGCCGTCCACGGAAACAGTTTCACCAGATGACGCCACTCCACGTGGCGGCGGTAGAGCAGCACCCCGAACACGTCGCCGAGGATCAGCATGGGCAGGATGACACCGGTCGACTGCCGTGCCGGCATGACCACCGCCAGCAGGCCGACGGACAGGATGCTCAGGCCGGTGACGCCCGTTTTCGACAGGCCGGCCACGAAGGCACCGCCCAGGAGCAGGATCCACTGCCCGGTCCCGAAGCTCATGCCGGGCCTCCCGCCGGCACGATGATTCCGCCGGCGACCCGCAGGACCTGCCAGCCGCCGCCGGCCGGGGGCGGGCTCGTGCCGCTGGCAATGACCTGCGGATCGCCCTCGATTGCGTCCCAGAATTTTCCCCGCCGCTCCGGGTCCAGTTCGCCCAGCACATCGTCGCACAGCAGCACGGGCGTGATCCCGCCCCGGGCCTGGAAATACGCCGCCTGCGCCAGCCGCAGGGCGATGACCAGGCAGCGTTGCTGGCCCTCGGACGCGAATTGCCGCGCGGGCCGGCCGTTGAGCCGCAGTTCCAGGTCGTCGCGGTGCGGGCCGCGTTCCGTGGACTTCAACAGGAGGTCGCGCGGCCGGGCGTGCGCCAGCGCCGCGGCGAATTCCTCCGCCGGGGCGCAGGCGCTGTCGGGCCCGTAGGCGAGCCCGGCGGACTCGCCTTCCGGCACGAGCCGGGCGTGAGCCGCGCGGAACAGCCCGCTCAATGCCACGACGCCCTCCATGCGTTTCGCCACCAGCGTGACCGCGTGGGCCGCCAGCTCATGTTCGAACGCCCCGAGCGAACCGGCGTCGCGCCCGCCCTGCCGGAGCAGCATGTTCCGCTCCGCCACCGCCCGGGTGTAAGCCTGCAGGGCCGTGAGATATTCCGGATCCATCGCCGCCAACGTCAGGTCCAGCCAGCGCCGGCGCAGCGCCGGGGCGCCGCGCAGAAACTGGTTGTCCTGCGAGGAGAAAACCACCGTCGGGAACTTCCCGATGAAGTCGGCCAGCCGCGCCACCCGGCCCTGCTCCCACATCACCTCGCGGCCCTGCGGCGCGAGTGTCACCGTCAGCCGGCTCTCGCCGAACCGCTCGTGCGCAATGACGAACGCCAGGCCCGCCTGCGGCTGCCCGAGGCCGATGAGCGCCCGCGCCTCCGCGCCGCGGAACGAGCGCAGCGCGGTCACATAGCCCGCCGCCTCGAGGAAATTGGTCTTCCCCTGCGCATTGCCCCCGTGCAGGAACGTCCGCCGCCCCGCCAGCGCGACGTCGACGAACGGGAGGTTGCGGAAGCCTTGCAGGGTGATCCTCTGGAAACGCACGGCCCCAGTCAGGCGGCGGCCGCCGCCGCTGTCCATTTGGTTCTTGCGGATTGGCGCGGGCGGCGGCTTCTTGAACGCCCTCATGAGCAAAGACACCGCCCCCGCCGAAGTCGCCGTGCTGAAGACCAGCTACGGCGACATGACCATCGCCTTCTGGCCCGACGTTGCGCCCAAGACCGTCGAGAATTTCAAGAAGCTCGCCCGCGCCGGATTTTACGACGGCACCGCCTTCCACCGCATCATCAAGGGTTTCATGATCCAGGGCGGCTGCCCCAACACCAAGGAAGGGGAAAGTGGGATGCCCGGCACCGGCGGCCCCGGCTACAAGATCAAGGCCGAGTTCAACCCGAAGTCCCACGTCCGCGGCGTCATCTCCATGGCGCGATCGGCCCACCCCGATTCCGCCGGCTCCCAGTTCTTCCTCTGCCACGGCGACGCCAAGTTCTTGGACAACCAGTACACCGCCTTCGGCCAGCTCATCGCGGGGGACGACGTGCTCGAGCGGCTCGCCAACGTCCCGACCAAGGGTGGCGGCGGCGGCGAGAAGAGCACGCCCATCGAGCGCGTCGCGCTCGAGAGCGTGAAGATCGTCGCTCAGGCCTAGGACCGGCCCCGCTCAGGAGTCGAAGCCGACGGCCTTGGCGACGGCGTCGTAGGTGATCCGGCCGTTGCGCGTGTTCACGCCGCGGGCCAGACCCTTGTGCTCGTTCAGCGCGCGCTCGACACCCTTCTGCACCATCATGGCGATGAAGGGCTCGGTCGCCTGCGTGAGGCCCATGGTCGACGTGCGGCCGACCAGCGCCGGCATGTTCGGCACCGCGTAATGGATGACGCCGTGCTCCTTGTAGGTCGGCTTCGTGTGCGAGGTCGCATGCACCGTCTCGATGCAGCCGCCCTGGTCGATGGCGATGTCGACGATGACGCTGCCCGGGCGCATCCGGGCGACCATCTCCTTCATCACGACGATCGGGGCCTTTGCCGCCGGGATGAGCACCGCGCCGATGAGCAGGTCGGCGTCCGCCACCTCGGCCTCGATGTTGGCGGGGTTGGACATGAGGGTGATGACCTTGCCGCGGTACTCCTGGTCGAGCACCTCCAGCTTGCGGGTGTCGAGGTCGAGCACGGTCACGCGCGCGCCCATGCCGGCCGCCATGCGCACGGCGTGCGCGCCGGAGTTGCCCGCGCCGACCACGACGACGTGGCCCGGGGCGGTGCCGGGGATGCCGCCGAGCAGCACGCCTGAGCCGCCGAGCTGCGACTGGAGGAAATACGCGCCGGTCTGGATCGAGAGCCGGCCGGCGATCTGCGACATGGGCTTGAGCAGCGGGAACTGGCCGTCCCCGCCCTCGACGGTCTCATAGGCGATGCCGAGGATGCCTTTCCGGCAGAGTTCCTTTGCCAGCCCGGGCCCGGCGGCGAGATGCAGGTAGGTGAAGAGGGTCTGACCCTGCTGCATCAGGGCGTATTCGGTCTCGAGCGGCTCCTTCACCTTCATGATCAGGTCGGCGGTTTTCCAGACCTTGGCGGCCGAGGGTGCCAGCGTGGCGCCGGCGGCCTTGTATTCGTCATCCGTAAAGCCGGCGCTGTTGCCGGCGGACTTTTCGATGAGCACCTTGCCGCCGAGCGCCACGACGCGGCGGCACAGGCTGGGGGTCATCGAAACGCGGGTTTCACCGATCTTAATTTCCCTGGGGACTCCAATGATCATTTGCGTTTATGACACCGGGTTCCCCACCGGCACGCAATGCCGGAAGTGCCCGGGTGCGATTCCGCTTGCCCCCGTCCGGCGCGCGATCCCGGCCCGGCCGGTCGGGCGCAGATGCAGGCTTGGCAACCGCGCCGGCAGGCGGCAGATAGTCGCCCATGAACGAAGTACTGGCCCTGCTGGGCGGCGGCGTCCTCGTCAGCCTCCTCTGCCTGTGGGGCAACCTGCGCGAGCTCCGGCGCCGGCGGCTGCTCGACGACACCCCGACCTCCAAGGCGCTCGGGGTCTTCATCGGTCTGACGGAACTCAAGGGCACGGCCGAAGCCGCGCAGCCCCTGACCAGCTACCTTGCGGCGCAGGCCTGCGTGCATTATGCCTGGAGCGTCGAGGAATCCTGGTCGCGGACCGAGACCGAGACCTACACCGACGAGAAGGGTCACACCCAGACCCGCACGGTGCAGAAGAGCGGCTGGACGACCGTCGCCCAGGGCGGCGAGGCCATTCCCTTTTATCTGCAGGATGACACCGGCGTCGTGCTGGTGCGTCCGGAAGGCGCCAAGCTCGAGCCCGCGTCCTTCTGCGCGGAGACCGTGGGCCGCGGCGAGCCGCTGTATTATGGTAAAGGTCCGGCGCAGGGCATTCCCGATTCGGACCACCGGCGGCGCTTTGTGGAGCAGGGGCTGCCGCTGCATGCCCCGCTGTTCGTGGTGGGCACCGCCCGGGAACGCGCCGATGTGGTCGCCGCGGAGATCGCGGCCGACCGGAAGGCGGAACTGTTCCTGATTTCCACCCGCAGCGAGGAGAAGGTGCAGTCCGCCATGGGGGGCTGGGCCTGGTTCTGGGGGATGCTGGGCCTCATCATCGCGTTCGCGCCGATGATCATCACGGTCGCCAACCATCGGTCCGGTCTGCCGGTCCGGCTTCCGGCCGTGCTCTTTCTGCCGCCGGCCCTCTACCTGGTCGCCTGGTCGCTCGGCTGGATCTGGATGGTGCACAACAGCCTCGTCGGGCTGCGCCAGCGCGTCCGCCGGGGCTGGTCGCTCATCGACATCGAGTTGAAGCGGCGCCACGACCTGATCCCGCGCCTGAGCGCCGTGGTCGGCGGGCTCAGCGCCCATGAGCAGGAGGTGCAGACCGCGGTGGCCCGGCTGCGCGGCCAGCTCGGCGCCACGGCGCCCGGCGTGGCCGGGCCGGATTTCTCCGGCCTCGCGGCGACCGTGCGCGGCGTGGTGGAAAAATATCCGCAGCTCAGCGCCCAGACCGGGTTCACCGCGCTGCAGCACGAGCTGATCCAGACCGAGCAGCGCATCGCGCTCGCGCGGGGTTATTACAACGACATCGCCACCCAGTTTGCCACCCGCCTCGGGATCGTGCCGGACACCTGGGTCGCGGCCCTGCGCGGGATGCGGCCCGAGCCCCTGCTGCAGGCGGAGGATTTCGAGCGCGCCGTCGTGAAAATTGACCTGGCCTGATGCCGCCGCGGCCATGGCCAAGCCCATCACCCTCATCGTCGCCTGCACCGAGAACCGCGTCATCGGCCGGGCCGGCCGGCTGCCCTTCGACATCCCCGAGGACAAGGCGTGGTTTCACGACCGGACGGCCAACACGACCGTCGTGCTCGGCCGCGTCTGTTTCGAAACCTGGCCCCGGGTGCTGGCCGATGGCCGCCAGCCGGTGGTGATCACGCGCAACGGTCAGCTCGCCGGTGACCGGGTGCGCGTGGCGGGCAGCGTCCCCGACGCGTTGGCCATCGCCCAAACCCTGTCCGGTGATATCATGATCTGCGGCGGCCAGCGCATTTACGAGGAGACCCTCGCGGTTGCCGACCGCCTGCTGCTGACGCTCGTGCACGCCGAGGTGCCGGGGGACACTTATTTTCCCGAATGGCGCCACCTGTCCTGGCGCGAGTCAGCGCGCCGGGAAAGCCACGATGCCAGATACCGCTACACCTTCCTCACCCTGGACCGTCAGGCGTGAGGCCGGTCGGTGAAGGTCGTGTCGATGTGGAAAGGCACGTAGAGCGGACAGAAGCACACGATGGAGGTGATGATCGGCACAAAGCCGAGGAGGAACCAGAAGTTTTCCAAGTGAATGCCCAGGCCTAGAATGATGCAGCCGACCGAGAAGCGGACCGCCGCATCGAAGGAGCCAACATTTGCTTTCATGGGAGTATCAGGGGTTGACCAAAGGTTACTCCAGCGCCGGCAAACCGCTGCGCACTTATTGGCCAAAGGCGTGCATCCATCGACCCATACCGGGGCGAATCTGCGGCGACGGGAACACCGACTATCCGGATCCATGCAGATGATTTCCCGCGAATAACGCGAATTCACGCGGATTACAGAGGGGAAACAGGCGCAAATGGGATTGCTTGTTCAAACCCACCAACCAGTGGACCGGGATTTCCGGGGATTCCATTCGCATTTATCCGCGTGATTGGCGGGCAACTGAATATTCCCGGATAATCATAGTGCAGCCGCCGGTTCGCGGCTCATCATCGGTTCGCGGCTGGACCAAGGTCCAACCCTACGCGGACTGTGGAATGACTGCCGTGTTATTTTAATTGCCTTGGCGGCGCGCGGCGTGCGCCCGGGCGACCGCGATGTATTTTTCCGCCCAGCCCCGCAAGCCGGACTGCTCGGCCGCGGTCAGTGGCCTGACGACCTTCGCCGGTGATCCGCGGATCATCGAACCCGGTGGCGCGACAAAACGCTGCGTGACCAGGGCGTTCGCGCCGACGATGCAGCGGTCGCCGATCTTCGCGCCGTCGAGGATGGTCGCCCCCATGCCGACGAGGCATTCGTCGCCGATCTCACAAGCGTGGATGATGGCGGCATGCCCGATGGTGCAAAACCGTCCGACCTTGACGCCATGATCATCCGCCAGGTGCACCATGGTCAGGTCCTGGACATTGCTGCCCTCGCCGATCTCGATCGCGTTGATGTCGCCCCGCAGCACGCAGCCGTACCACACGCTGCTCAGGGCCCCGAGCTTGACTGCCCCGAGCACGGTGGCGTTGGGGGCGACAAACGCCGCCTGCACCGTGTCGGGCTGCTGTCCTAGAAAACGGGCCAACCGCTCGGAGATATCCATGCCGCAGCCTAAGGCCCCCGCCCGCCCCAGGCCAAGCCTGCAGAGTCAGACGGTCTTGTGATCGTCGCGCCGACCCAGCCTGCCGCCGGCCAGCCAGACCACGATCCCCACCACGCAAATTACCGCCACCGCCAGCGCGGCGATGATCGCGCCGAGAACCAGGATGCTGTCGATCAGTCTCATGTGGTATCCGTGATGACGGGCATGCCCGCGGCCGAGTTACAAGGCCACGGCATAACCGCCGGCGCGGCGCCATCATGCTGGTTTGACCAATCCTTAACACCGGGCCGGGACCCGGAGTGCACCTCAGACCACGATGCCGGCGATGGTCGCGGAAAGATACGAGGCCAGCGTGCCGCAGAGCAGGGCCTTCAGGCCAAGCTTGGCCAGGTCGGCCCGGCGTTCCGGCACGAGGGCGCCGATGCCACCGATTTGCATGCCGACGCTGCTGAAGTTGGCGAAGCCGCAGATGGCGATGCTCACGATGAGCAGCCCTTTTTCCGTGATGATCGGCACGGCCTTGTCGGTGAGGCTCTTGAAGGCCACGAATTCATTGATCGTGAGCTTCTGGCCCAGCAGGGTGGCCACGTTGTTGACGTCGGCGCCGGGCACGCCCATCGCCCACGCCATGGGGTAAAACAATTTCCCGAAGATCCAGTTGAGGGTCAGGTCGAAATGGGGATTAAAGATATGCCCGACGGCCACCATGATCCAGTCGATGCACGCGATGACGGCGATGAAGCCGATGAGCATGGCGATGACGTTCATCGCGATCCTGAAGCCGTCGCCGGCGCCGTGCGAGATGGCGTCGATCACGTTGGTGTAGTCGCTCCTCACCTCGAGCTTCACCACCCCCATGGTCTGGCTCTCCTCGGTCTCGGGAAAGACGATCTTGGCGATGACGAGCGCGCCGGGCGCGGCCATGAGGCTGGCCGTGATGAGTTTCGGCGCCAGGTCCAGGCCGGCCTGCAGGCCCATGTTGACGTACACCACGAGGATGCCGCCCGCGATGCACGCCAGGCTGCCGCTCATCGAGGCCAGCAGCTCGCTGCGGGTCATGCCCGCGAGGTAGGGCCGGATCATCACCTGCGCCTCGACCTGCCCGACCAGCGCGCTGGCCACGTTGCTCAACGCCTCCGCCCCGCTGACGCGCATGATGAAGTTCATCGCCCGGGCCACCACGGCCACGATCCGCTGCATGAGGCCGAAATGGTACAGCACCGCCACCAGCGCGCAGACGAGGATGATGGTCGCCGTGACATTGAAGGCGAAGACAAACCCGCCCGCCATGTAATTGCCGATCCGGCCGGGCGCCTGCTCGACCGCGATGCCGCCGTAGACGAACGACGCGCCGGCGCGGGCAAACTGCTCGAGCAGCCCGATGCCCCGGCCGACCAGCTGGAAAAAACGCGCCACCGGCCCCACATGGAAGATCAGCAGCGCGATCACCACCTGGAGCGCGATGCCCGTCAGCACGAGCCGGTGGTTGATCCGGCGCCGGTTGTTGGAAAACAGCAGGGCCAGGCCGAGGATGAGCGCGATGCCGAGCAAGCCTTGTAGACGTTCCATGGGGTTGATTGCGAGGGGAAGGGTGTGGTCGGACGCCGGACGGTGACAGTTCCGGCGGAAGCTGCGGGAAAGCCGCCGGCAATTCAATCCCAGACCGCGGGGCCCGGCGGGCCCAGCCTTCCCTAAGTCGTGTCTTCACATTGGCCTTGTGGGCCAGCGAGCATGCTCGCGCCTTAGCTGCCGGCCTCGGTGAGCCCGGTCCGGGCCCGGGGGCCGGCAACCCCGTGACCAACGCGGTTGACTCCGCAAACGGGCTGATCGGTGCATTTCCGCTGAAATTCAGCCCGATCCGCCACCCGCGCCCGGGACAGGCTGCCGCGTGGTGTATTTGCCTTAATGAGCATTAGCCTGGTCCGATAGGAAGGAGAGTTTCCGGAAACATTTCCGGCAACCGTCCGCCCCATGCCACCTGTCGCCGCCCTATCGGATCAACTCGACCAGACCGCCGCCATCCGCTCGGCCATCGGTCAGGCCTTGGCGGCGCGCAACCTGAAGCTGCCGGTGCTGCCGCACGTGGCGGGCCGGGTCATGACCCTGACCCAGGACCCGAATGCCGACCTGGCCGATCTCTCCAGCCTGATCCACCAGGACCAGAGCCTGGCGGGCAATGTGGTGCGCATCGCCAACTCCGCGGCCTATTGCACGGGCGAACCCATCGTCTCGCTCCGCCAGGCCGTCATGCAGCTCGGCATGACCACGCTGAGCGAGATCGCGATCGCCGCCTGCCTGCAGGGCGATGCGCTCACGGCCCCGGGCTATGAGCGCCTGCGCAAGGAGATGCTCGCCCATGCCTTCGTGTCCGCCGGCTTCGCCAAGGAACTCGCCCGCTGCCGCCGGAGCAACGTCGAGGTGGCCTTTCTCTGCGGTCTCCTGCACACCATCGGCCTGCCGGTGGGTCTGGCGACCATCGCCCGCCTCGGCAACGGCCGGGTGCAGCGGCCGGGTGAAACCGAGGCGCTCGGTCTCGCGCGGGAATTTCAAAAGGAAATCGCGGAGGTCGTCACCGCGGAATGGAAGATGCCGCGCGAGGTCCAGGTCGTGGCCGTGCACCATCAGGATCCGGAGGCGGCACCCGCCTTCGTCGACGAGACGAAGTTCACGGCCCTGGCCGGCCGCCTGGCGGGTTGGTTCCTCAAGCCGGACGGCACCGCCCGTGAAACCCTGCAGACGCTGCCGGTCTGGGCGGAATTGAACCTCTACCCCGACGAGGTCGAGGCGGTGTTCGACCGCGGCCGCGTCCTGGTCGCCTCCCTCCCCGCCCTCACGGGCCGCACCGCATGAGCGACGCGTACGATCTCGTGGTCATCGGGAGCGGTCCCGGCGGCCAGAAGGCCGCCATCCAGGGGGCCAAGGCCGGCTGGCGCGTCGCCGTGGTCGAGCGCGAGCGCAAGGTCGGCGGCGCCTGCGTCTACACCGGCACCATCCCGAGCAAGACGCTCCGCGAGGCGGCCCTGACCCTGCTGGCGGTCAAGCGCTCGGCCGAATTCCTCCACTGCGAGATGAACGCCCAGACCAAGATCTCCAGCCTGATGCACCGGCTGGATGAGGTCCTTGTCGCGCACGGCCGCTTCATCCGGGGTTTTTTCAAGGACAACGGCGTCACCATGCTGCACGGCCGGGCCCGGCTCATCGATGCCCGGACCGTCGAGGTGCAGGCCGTCGACGGCTCGCGCTCGCGGCTCACCGCCCGCCACATCGTGCTGGCGACCGGCTCGCGGCCGCGCAACCCGCCGAACGTCCCCGTCGACCACGAGTCGATCCTCGACAGCGATTCCATCCTGAGCATGCAATATCTCCCGCGCTCGCTCACCGTGCTGGGCGGCGGCGTGATCGCGACGGAATACGCCACCATCTTCTCCCTGCTCGGCGTCAAGGTCACCATGGTCGACCCCGGCCCGCGCCCGCTGGGCTTCCTCGATCCGGAGCTGGTGGACCGCTTTCTCCAGCATTTCACCACCCACGGCGGCGTCTGGCGCGGCCGGCAGACCGTCGAGGCCGTCAGCGTCGGCCGGCTGGGCGAGGTCGTCACCACCCTGGTGGGCGGCGAGCGCCTGGTGAGCGACAAGCTGCTGTGCGCCCTCGGCCGCTCGGCCAACGTGGAGCACCTCGGGCTCGCCGAGGCCGGCATTCTCCAGGGCAAATACGGCGTGGTCGCCGTCGACGGACACTACCGGACCAACGTGCCGGGCGTCTACGCGGTCGGCGACGTCATCGGGCCGCCCGCCCTCGCCTCCACCTCGATGGAACAGGGCCGGCGCGCGGTCTGCCACGCCCTTGGGCGCGACCCGGGCCTGGCGTTCGCGGTCGTGCCGATCGGCATCTATGCCGTGCCCGAGATTGCCAGCGTGGGCCTGACCGAGGCGCAGGTGCGGGAAAAACACGGCGGCGTCATCGTCGGCCGCGCCGATTTCTCCGAGGTCGCCCGGGCCCACATCGCCGGCAACCACAGCGGCATGCTGAAGCTGCTGACGGCCCCGGACGGGGGCCGGCTGCTGGGCGCCCATGCCGTCGGCGAGGGCGCCACCGACCTGATCCACGTGGGCCTGATGGCCATCCTCAACGGCAACGACGTCTCCGTGTTCCTCGAGAACATCTTCAACTTCCCCACCCTCGGCGAGGCCTACCGCATCGCGGCGCTGAACCTGCGCAACCAGGTGGCGTCCTACCCGGCCGCGGTCGCGGCCGTGGGCTGAGCGGTGATTCCTGGAGCCGCGGCGACCCCGCCGCGGCTCCAGCAGAGAACACGCCTCCGTTGAATTTTTCGGATAAACTTCATCCACCTCTGTCCGATTGATCAGGTAACGCCATGTCTCCCCCCACCCCCAAGGATTTTGATTCGGTCCCGCCGCCCCGGCACCACCGGCGCGGTCCGGAGCGCGACATCACGTGGGACCGCCCCGTCTTCCGGCCGCCGTTGCTTGCGAACCCGCGGGTGATCTTCGATCCCCTCCCGTTCACGGCCTACCGCGTGACCTCCTGCCCGCGTCACGCCGCCGGGCACTGAGCCGGGCACGGGAAAGTTCCCCGCCGGCGCGCCGCTGGCCGACGCCCTGAGCCATCCGCCTGATCCCGCGGGCGGATTCCAGGCCGGCCGCCTCACGTCCTGTTCGTGCCCTGCAGCGCGCGCTGCACGGCGCGGGCGAGCTCGTCCAGCGTGAAGGGCTTGTTCAGCAGCTCCACGTGGCTGAGCCGGTCGAGGGTCTGTGCGGAGACCTTGGTGAAATGGCCGGACATCAGCACCGCCTGCAGCCGCGGGTTGATCTGGTGCACCGCCTCGATCAGGTCGTTGCCCTTCAACCCGGGCATGGTCTGGTCCGTGACCAGCACGTCGCACGCGGATGGGTCGGCCTTGATGGCTTCCAGGCACGGCAGGGCGGAATCGAACGTGACGACCTTGTAGCCCAGCCGCTGCAGGGCGATGCCGGCGAATTTCGCGACCACCTCCTCGTCGTCCACCAGGTAGACGACGTCGCCCTGGCCCTGCGGGATGAGGGCGCTCGGCTGGCTCAGCGTCTCGGGGTCGCTGATCCCCTCCGGCAGGTAGATGTGGAACGAGGTGCCGACGCCGACGGTGCTCTCGACCTCGATGCCGCCCAGGTGGCTGCGGACGATCCCGTGGACCACCGACAGGCCCAGCCCGGTGCCTTCGCCGGGTTTCTTGGTGGTGAAGAAGGGGTCGAAGATGCGCTTCAGCGTCGCCTCGTCCATGCCCTGGCCCCAGTCGCTGACGGTCAGGCAGACATAGCGTCCGGCCGAGAGCCCGCCGAGGGCGGACGCCCGGGTGGCGTCCATCTGCGTGAGTTTCAACGTGAATTTCAGCACCCCGCCGCGCTCGCCCATGGCCTGCGCGCCGTTGGAACCGAGGTTGAGCAGGACCTGGTGGAGCTGGGTGCTGTCGGCGAGGACACGGGGCAGGTCCGGCTCGATGTCCGCCTGGATCTGGATGGTGGAGGGCAGGGTGGCGCGCAGGAACCGCTGCGCCTCGCCGACCAGCAGGCCCAGGTCGATGGGCATGCGCTCGGGGGATTCCTGCTGGCGGCTGAAGGTGAGGATCTGCTCGACCAGCTGCCGCGCCCGCATGCTGGCCTGCCGGGCTTCCGCCAGGTAGCCGCGCACCTGGTGGTCCTCGGGCAGCACATCCGCGGCGAGATCGTGGTAGCCCATGATGCCCGTCAGGAGGTTGTTGAAGTCGTGCGCGATGCCGCCGGCGAGGGTGCCGAGGGTTTCCATCTTCTGCGCCTGGAACAGCTGGGTCTCGAGCTGGCGGCGCGATTCCTCCGCCTCATGGCGGGCCGTGATGTCCTGGAACGCGCCATACAGCCGAACCCGGCGCCCGTTGTGCGCCTCGGCCCGGCCGAGGGTGCGCACCCAGATGCGCCGGCCGGTGGCGGTGATCAGCGGCAGCTCGACATCGTAGGGTGCGCCGTCGACCAGGCAGCGCTGGAAGGCCGACCGCAGAACCGGCCGCATCTCGGGCGCGAAGAATTCCATCGCGGGCTCGACCTGCGGCACATAGTCGTCCGGCACCTCATGGATGCGCCGCACGCTGTCGGACCAGTAGAGGGTGTGGTCACGCAGGTCGTATTCCCAGCCGCCGATCATGGCCAGCCGGCCGACGTGGTCGGCCAGTTCCTGGTTCCGGCGCAGGGTCTGCTCGAGGTGCTTGCGGGCGGAGATGTCGCTGAGCGTGCCGACCATGCGCCGGGCGCGGCCGGTGCTGTCGCGCGCCACCACCTTGCCGCGGCCGAGCACCCATTTCCATTCACTGGACTTGGTCAGGATGCGGTGCTCCGCCGAGTAGAGGGCAGTCCGGCCCTGGAGGTGGGAGTCGCGCGCCGCCATCGCCTCCGGGATGTCGTCCGGATGCACGCGGACCATCCAGCTGCGGTCGTCCTGGTGCAGTTCATCCAGCGCAAATCCGAGGATCTCGGCGTAGCGCAGGTCGTAAAAGATGTTTCCGTTCGCCATGTTCCAGTCCCACACGCCGTCGTTGGTGCCGGCGAGCGCCAGCTGCCACCGCTGCTCGGCGAGGCGCAGGGCGTCCTGCATCTCCTTCTCGCCCGTGACGTCGCGATCCATGCCGACGGCGCGGATCAGCCCGCCGGCGGCATCGCGCCGCAGGTGCCCGTGGCTCTCCACGTGGCGGATGATGCCGGCGGGGGTGACGATGCGGAACTCATGGTTGAACTCGTCGCCGGAATCCAGCGTCGCGGTCAGGCCGGCCTCGGCCTTCGCCCGGTCGTCCGGGTGGACAAGGCGGAGCCAGGCGGCCGTCGTGCCGTCAAACTCGTCCGGCCGGATCCCGTAGATCTCGCACAGGCGCGCGTCCCAGAATAATTTTCCGCCCAGCACGTCGCGGTCCCATACCCCGTAGCCGGAGGCCCGCAGCGCCAGCTGGAGCCGCTCGGTGTAGGCGTGCAGCTGCTCACGCTGCAGGTGCTCCGCAGTGATGTCGCGGTTCAACCCGATCACCCGGAGCGGGCGGCCGCCCTCGTCCCGCTGGAGGTAGCCCCGGGCCTCGAGGTGGCGGGTGGCGCCGTCCGCCGGCCGGATGATCCGGAATTCCATGTCGAAGCGCGACTCGTTCCGGATGACGAGGGCGGTGAAGATCTGCCCGGCCTTCTCCAGGTCTTCCGGGTGGACGCAACGGCGCCAGCTGTCGCGGCTGCCGTCGAAGTCGGCGGGCGGCAGGCCGTAGATCTCGAACATGCGCGCGTCCCAGGTCATGCGGCCCGACCGCACGTCGACCTCCCAGACGCCGTAGCCGGAGAAGAGCAGCGCCAGCTGCAGCCGCTCGGTCAGGCCCTGCAGCTGCTGCTGGGACTCGCGGTATTGCGTGATGTCGGTCAGCACCACGATGAAGTTCACGATCGCCCCGGCCTCGTTGCGCACGGGCTCGATGTCGAGGATCTGCCAGTAGGAGCGGCCGTCCTTGGAGTAGCTCAGGATTTCCTCGTAGCAGGATTCCCCCTGCTGGAAGGCCAGGCTGACGCGCCGCGCGGTCTCGGTGTCGGTGTCCGGGCCGCGGAGGAACTGCGCGGGCTGGCGGCCGACCGTCTCGTCCAGTCCGTAGCCGGACATGTGTTCCCACGCCTTGTTGACCCACTCGATGCAGCCCCGGGCGTCGGCGATGATGACGCCGCTGGTCGTGTGGCTGGCGACGAGCGAGAGCTGGGTGTTGACGCGGGCGGCCGCGTGCAGGTGGCGGTTGGCCTCCTCCAGCTCGCGGGTGCGCACGGCCACCTGTTCCTGCAGGCCGGCGGCCTGCTGCTGCAGCCGGGCGAGCAACCGGGCCTGTTCATCCTCCGCGGCCTCGCGCTGGACCTGCAGGCGGCCCGCGAGGCGGGCGGCCTGCAGGGTGATCAGGGTGCCGGCCAGCATGTACACCGCGGTGAAAAGCGCCATGCCCTCGCGCTCGTCCAGGGCGCGGTAGCCGGTGAGGTGAAGCCGCAGCACGCCCAGCACGGGCGGTAGCAGGAGCATCAGCAGGATCATCCGCCGCGCAAACAGGCCGACGACATTGTCGGCGGTGAAGACCCGCATGAAATCGTCCTGCGGCCGCAGCGCCAGCAGGCCGAAGCCCAGCAGCAGGTGCCCGAGGGCGGGTTGCAGGGCCATGCGGACGGGCTCTTCGGACCCAACCGCGACCGGCAGGCCGAACAAGGTCGCCAGCACGGAGATCACCGCCACCACCAGGACGCCGATGGCCAGCCAGACCGGCCAGACCAGCCGCCGCCGCTGGGCGGAGTCGCCCGTGAGGAGCAGCGCCAGGCTGCCGAGGATAAAGGCCATGCTGGTGCCCAGGGCCATGAAGCCCGGGTCGCTCCGGGTGCCGTCGCCGGAGGGGAGATAAAGATGCCGGAGGGTCAGGACGGTGCTCCCGGCGCCCATGATGATAACCAACGCCGCCAGCCAGCGGTCCGCCCGGCGCAGGCGCGGCAGCGGCCGGCTTTGCAGGATGAGGGCCCCGCCCATCAGGGCAAAGCAGAGGGACGAGGGGAAGTTCAGACCCAATCCCTTGGCCAGCGCGGGGCTGACGACGGCTGCCGCGGCGGCGGCCAGCACCACGCCGCCGCAGACCGCCGGTACGCGGTGCAGGAAGCCAGGGGCATGATTTCGGGCGGGGGTGACAGGCATGCTGATACCGAGGAGAGAACCCGGGCCAACAACCCTGCGGCATCGGTCCGCCAGCGCGAGAAATTTGTCAACGACTCACAATTTTTTCAGCTAAAGATTTCCCGCCTCCGGCCGACGGGCGGGCAACCGCGGGCGAGGTCGCCCGCGCTCCAGCCGTACCGGCCGGTAACTCTTCGAAAAATGGAGCCACGGCGGCCCCGACATGGCTATCCTCCCGGCCAAGCTGCTTCAACGGCTCGGACCCACCACCCT
>Ga0265319_1000031_pt1 | contig 124456 bp, 116 predicted proteins | sample 4824metaG_FD_192443 | JGI IMG/M metagenome (GOLD analysis project Ga0265319, IMG submission 192443) | Rhizosphere microbial communities from Carex aquatilis grown in University of Washington, Seatle, WA, United States - 4-8-24 metaG | ecosystem: Host-associated > Plants > Roots > Rhizosphere >... | reverse complement strand
CGCCGGGCGAGCGGCGACCCGGCATTCCGCTCACACCCGCTTCGTCATCACCTTCGAGTTGCGGCCGCTGTCCTCGTAGGCCTTCAGGCGCGACTCGGGCAGGACCTCCTTGTCGGCCTCCTCGAAGCCGACGACGGAGGTGAAGAAGGAAAAGGCCTGGGTGGACAGGGCGATGACGGTCGTCGCGCCGCGCTCCTTGGCCATCATGCAGGCGTAGTCGACCATCTTCTTGCCGATGCCGCGGTGGTGGTAGAAGGGCATGACGTAGAGCGAGCCGACCTCGGCGAATTTCGGCTTGTCGGCGTAGAGCTGGAGCGAGACGCAGGCGATGATGTTCTCGTCGATCTCGAAGACATAGAACTGCTCGATGTTCTTCTCGATGGCCGCCTGGGTGCGGTAGAGGAGCTCCTCGCGCTTCACCGCCTGGCGGGTGAGGTTGTAGATCGCGCGGACGTCGCGCTTCGTGGCCTGCCGGATCTGCTGGTATTCGTTGCCGTGGATGAGCGTGCCGACGCCCTCGTTGGAGAAGATCTCGTTGAGCAGGCCGTCCATCAGCCGGCCATCGAGCAGGTGGATGCGCGGCGTGCCCGTCTCCACGGCCTTGACGGCGTGGGCGGCGGTGCTGCGCATGGGCTCGTTGATCGACTCGGGCTTGCTGTCGAGGATGCCGCGCAGGGTGGCGGCGGCGATCTGGTGCTGGAGCTTGCCGTTGATCTCGAGGCCCTCGTGCGGCGTGAGGTAGATGATCTTGGTGGCGTTCAGCGCCTCGGCCAGCTCGGCGGCGAGCAGGTCGGAGTTGATCCGCAGCGGCCGGCCGTCCCGGTCGAAGCCGATGGGATTCATCACCGGCACGACCTGCGACTCGATCAGCTGGGCGATGAACTCCTTGTCGATGCGGTCGACCCGGCCGGTGAACTGGTGGTCCACGCCCTTGATGATGCCGAGGGGCACGGCGCGCACGGCGTTGGTCAGCGCGGCCTTCAGGCCGTTCTGGGTCAGCCCCTCGATCACCAGGTGCGTGACGCGCGAGGAGGCGCGGATGGCGAGGTCGAGGGTGGCGGCGTCGGCCACGCCCGTGCCCGCCACGTCGGTGATGGGGATGTTGCGGGCCTTGGACAGCTGCTCGATCTGGTGGCCGATGCCGTGGACGATGATGATCTTGATGCCGAGGCTGCGGAGCACCGCGATGTCGGTCAGGATATTCGAGAAATTCTCGTCGGCGACGATGATGCCGTCGGCGGAAATGACAAAGGTCTGCCCCTGGAACCGGGGGACGTATTTCAGGATGCCGCGCAGGTCGGTCGGTTTGATGTCGGAGCCGTTGCTCATCTGGGTGGTGCGCCTTAATCAGGCATCCCGGCGCGCGCGTCAATGGGGATTGCGCCCGTCTGTCATTCTGAGCGCAGCGAAGAATCCAGCGAATTCACACGCCAGTCGGCGCTCAGGTGAGTTGGTCACCCCGCTATGCCCGGAACGACGCGGTTGATCACGGTATTCCTCTGAACTCGAGAAACTGAATAGTGCGACGGTAGGCCAGCCCGCTGGCGGGCGCCCAAAGAGCGCGAGCAAGCTCGCTGGCCCACGGCCACTGCATAGATCCGGATATACCGGGTGCCAATCCTTTAGTTCGTCAGCATGCAGACCCCGTACGAGTGACTGGCCGCATGCGCGCACATGGCTCGCTGGATTCTTCGCTGCGCTCAGAATGACAAGCCAAAATCACCGCACCGTGAAGCTCCACGCCGCGGCGCGGCCCTGCGCGACGATGCGCATCTGGTACCGGCCGGGCGGCAGGGCCGTCGTCGGGAAGCTCACCCAGTAGGTCGAGTCGGCCCAGCGGCTCTTGAGGTCCCGGCCGGGCAGCGGCTCGGTCGACGGGACGAGCACCAGTTCGTGGCCGTTGCGGTAGAGCGTGAGCTCGCCGACCTGCTCCTTCAGCCCCGCGAGGCTCGCGGTGAAGTAGGCGGTATAGTCGCCGGGCCGGGCGACCGCCGCCGGGGCGACGACGCGGTCGATGCTCGCGAGCAGCCTCGGTTTCGTGGCGAACCTGGCCTCCAGGTCGGCGCCGAGTCCGGGGAAGTCGCGGGTGACGGCCGCCGGCGTGTCGGCGGTCGAAGGGGTTTCGACCGGCCGGCGGGCGTCGACCGGCAGCTTCTGCCAGCCGGCGGCGAGCAGCCGGGCCGTGGTCGCCCGGTCCTGGGCATCCTGGTAGGGCCGGTAACCGGGGCCGGGCTTGCGATAATACACGTTCACCAGCGTGTAGACCGCGATGAAGAGGCCGATCACCAGCACGATCCACTTCATGGGCCAGGGCGAGGGGGCCGGACGCTTGGACGGGGCGGTCATTTTGCCTCTTTATCACGGGGCGGGGCGGGCGGGTGCAAATACATTTGCGCCGCCCGGGGGGAGTTGTTCTCGTGGCGGGCTCACATGAAATATTGGTCGCAGACCTTCATCCCCACGCTCAAGGAAAGCCCGGCGGACGCCGAGATCGCCTCGCACAAGCTCCTCCTGCGCGCCGGCCTGGTGCGCAAGCTGGGCGGCGGCCTCTACACCTTCCTGCCCGCGGGTCTGCGCGTGGTGCAGAAGATCAGCCAGCTCTGCCGCGAGGAGATGGAGCGCGAGGGGGCGATCGAGCTCGCCATGCCTTTCATCCACCCGGCGGAGAACTGGACGGACGGCCCGCGCTGGGCCGCCGCGCGCGAGATCATGTACCGCGTCGACCACGCCGGCGCCGGCAAGGGCCGGAGCAAGGAGCCGGAGTTCGTCCTCGGGCCGACGCACGAGGAGATCATCACGCCGCTGGTGAAGCACGAGCTCACCAGCTACCGCGACCTGCCGAAGAACTTCTACCAGATCGGCACCAAGTTCCGGAACGAGATCCGGCCGCGCTACGGCCTGATGCGCGCCCGCGAGTTCATCATGAAGGACGCCTACAGCTTCGACGTGGACGACGCGGCCGCGATCGTGAGCTACAACCGGATGAAGCGCGCCTACACGGCGTTCTTCGCCCGCTGCGGGCTGAAGACCATCGCGGTCGAGGCCGACACCGGCGTGATGGGCGGCAGCTTCTCCCACGAGTTCATGGTGCCGGCGCCGGTCGGCGACGACGACATCGTCTACTGCGAGGCGAGCGGGTATTCCGCCAACCGCGAGAAGGCCACCAGCGGCCTCGTGCCGCCGGATCTCGCCGACGCGGACCCGGCCGGGGCGCTGGAGGAATTCGCCACCCCGGGCATCGTGACCATCGCGGCGCTCGCCGCCGCGCCGTATGGCGTCGCGCCGGACCGGCAGTTCAAGACCCTCGTCTACATGGGCGACGGCCGGCCGTTCCTCGTGGTCCTCCGCGGCGGCGACGACCTGGAGGAGGCGAAGCTCGGTGCGCTCGGCTTCCAGCTCTGGCGGCAGGCCACGCCGGAGGAGATCGAGCCGGTCATGGGCGCCAAGCCCGGCAGCCTCGGCGCCGTCCGGGGCACGATCAAGAATCCCGGCGCGCTCGCCGGCATCTTCGCCGACCACGCCATCCGGCTCGTCGGCAACGGCACGACCGGCGCCAACCGCGACGGCTTCCACCTGCGCAACGTCAATGTCGTCCGCGACCTCGCGGTCACGAGGTTCGGCGACTTCCGCACCGTGCGCGCCGGCGAGCCCGACCCGAAGTCCGGCGCGCCGCTCCAGATCGCCCGCGCGATCGAGGTCGGCCATGTCTTCAAGCTCGGCACGAAATACTCCGAGAAGTTCGGCGCCGTCTACACCGACGACCAGAAGCAGTCGCACGCCATGGTCATGGGCTGCTATGGCATTGGCATCAGCCGGACGCTGCAGGCCGTCATCGAGCAGAGCAACGACGCCGACGGCATCATCTGGCCGTGGGCCGTCGCCCCGTGGCAGGTGCTGGTGGTCAACCTCGACCCGGCGGACGCCGCCGCGGCCGATCTGTGCCGGCGGCTCGCCGGCATCGCCGAGGCCGCCGGGGCGGACGTGCTCGTCGACGACCGGGCCGAGCGACCGGGCGTGAAGTTCAAGGACGCCGACCTCATTGGGCTGCCGCTGCGCCTGACCGTGGGCGGCCGCGGTTTGAAGGAGGGGATCTTTGAAATGAAGTGGCGTACGGCCAGGGAGGTCGCCAAGGTCGCCATCGCGGAGGCCGGAACCACGCTGACCCAAGCCGTGCGCCAGGCCGCCAGCCAGGCATGATTGTCGCCGAGACCAGCCCCAACCCCCAAGCCCGCCCGGCCCCGGCCAGCCAGCAGCAACCGGCGGATCTCTGGCACGTGGTCGTGCTGAACGACCCGGTGAACCTGATGTCGTATGTGGTCATGGTCTTCAAGAAGGTCCTCGCCTTTGACGAGATGAAGGCGCGCAAGCACATGCTGGAGGTCCACGAGCAGGGCCGGTCGGTCGTCTGGTCCGGCGTGCGCGAGCAGGCCGAGGCCTACGTCTTTACCTTGCAACAGTGGCACCTGAGTGCGGTGTTGGAGGCCGATGAAGCGCGTTGAGGTCAAGCTGAACCTGGAGGCGGTGGCGCCGCTGCTCGACGTCATCAAGGACGCGGCGGACGACCTCCGGCCGGTCCTGGCGGTGGCGCCGCACGTGCCGGACCACGAGGCCGACTTTGCCGACGGCTGGAAGCGCGAGCTGCTGGAGGGCCAGAACGGCGACATCGGCGTTTTCCTCGGGCTGTTCGGCAGCGAGTTTTTCCTCACCGGCGTCGTGCCGCTCGACCCGACGAACAGCGAGGCGATCCTGCGCGCCTGCTCGGCGGTGCGCCTCCGGCTGCGGGCGAAGCACCTGGAGCCGCTCGGCGACGAGGCGCTGGAGAGCAACGAGGTGCCGCTGGAAGAGATGCCCGAGACGCAGCAGAAGGCCTTTGCCGCCTATGTCTTCCTGGCGACCCTGCAGGAGCTCATCGTGCAGCACCTCGACCCGACGGGGCTGGAGTGAGGCGGGGGCGCCGGAACCGCCGCGATCGCGTGAACGTGGGCCCGCCTGCTTGCGGGCGCCTCGGGGTGATCGGGGGCGCGAGCGAGCTCGCTGCCTACGGGTGGAGGCAATCGCGGGCGACGCCGCCCGCAGATCGGCGCCGCGGTTCGCATTTGACGGCGGGGGCCGGGCGGGTAGCGTCCTCGCCGACACCCTGCAGTGTTCGAGGTGCTCCCATACCGCTCTTTGCCTTTGCTATAATTTGGGAACCGCTGACAGGCGGGCTGATGCCAGGCCGTAAACCGGAAGGCAGGAGGTCCGTCGGGTGGTGCCCACCTTTAACTTAAAAAGGACATGAGCCCCGGGGCGCACGGCACAGGCGGGGTGTCACTATTTTCAACCACGACCCACATGGAAAGATTACCCTATTATCAGGTGCTGCACGTCTTCTCCGTGCTGGTGCTGACGGCCCAGACCTTCCTGGCGTTCGGCAACCCCGATCCGGCGAACCGCAAGCGCACGCTCATGATCACGGGCATCGCCGCCCTGCTGGTCATCGGCAGCGGCTTCGGCATGCTGGCCCTCACCAAGATCCCCTTCGTGAAAGGCTGGGTGCTCGTGAAGTTTTTCTGCTGGCTGGGCCTGGCCGCGCTGGCCGGCATCGCCTACCGCCGGCCGCATCTCCGCGGCGGCCTGAGCCTGATCGCGCTGGTGCTGCTGCTGACGGCGGTGACCATGGTTTTCTTCCGGCCGTTCTGAGGCCGGGCCCGCGGCCGGCACGGGGCCGTTGACCTCCGGCGTTTCCCCGGCTTCGCTTCGCGCGGATGACCCTTGAGCATCAGGCAACCCTCTGCGGCCTGTGGATCGGCGACGACGGCCGGGCGCGGCTGAGCGTGGCCACGGCCGGCGGCCGCCGGGAGGAACGGGTGGAGGATTTCCGGCCGTTCGCCTGGCTGGGTAGTGAGACCAGCCACGAGGGCGTCCGGCTCGAGCGGCTGCAGGGCGAGGGCGTATTCCACTGGCTGGCCGAGGCGGAATCGCTCGCGGTGTTCGAGGTGTTTTTCAAGAGCGTGCGCGACGGGGCGGCGGTCGACGTGCTCAAGCCCTATGAAAGCCAGTGGCTGCTGCAGCGGCGCGGCCGGATGTATGCCGGCCTGCATTTTGCCGACCTGCGGCGCTGCCAGCTCGACATCGAGACGGGGGCGGCGGAGCCGGGTGCCTTCAGCGATGCGCGCAACGCCGGCGACCGCGTGCTCGCCATCGGGTTGCAGTGCGGCGCCCGGCGCGAGCTGCTGACCCTCGGGGAGGAGTCCGACGCCGGGGAAAAGCGGCTGCTGCTCGCCTTCAACGACCTGCTGCGCGAGCTCGATCCCGACGTCATCGAGGGGCACAACATCTTCAAGTTCGACCTCGACTACCTGCGGCAGCGCAGCCGGCGGCACAAGGTGCCGTGCGCCTGGGGCCGGTTCGGGCTGCCGGCGGAGTTCCGCAACAGCCGGCTGAAGGTGGCCGAGCGCTGGATCGATTTTTCCCGCTGCGACCTGCCCGGCCGCGCCGTCATCGACACCTACCTGCTGGTGCAGCTCTACGACATCACCGCGCGGGAAATGACGGCCTACGGGCTGAAGGACGCGGCGGTCTACTTCGGGATCACGCCCGAGTCGGGGGCGGGGCGCACCTACATCGACGGCGCGCAGATCCAGCACGCGTTCCGGTCGGACCGGGAGAAATTCCTCGCCTACCTGGCGGACGACCTGCGCGAGACCCGGGGGCTGGCCGACGTGCTGCTGCCGACGTATTTCGAGCAGGCGCGGGCGTTCCCGCTGCTGCTGCAGGAGGCGGCGCTGCGCGGCACGGCGGGCAAGGTGGACCTGCTCTTCCTCGAGGAATACTACCATGCGCGGGCCAGCTGCCCGGCGCCGGTCGACATCGCGCCGTTCGAAGGCGGCTTCACCCGGAGCTTCCAGGAGGGCGTGTTCAAGGACGTGCTGCATTTCGACGTCGCCTCGCTCTACCCGAGCCTGCTGCTGCAGATGGGCCGCAACCCGCAGAGCGACCGCCTGGGCGTGTTCATCCCGCTGCTGCGCCAGCTGCGCGAATACCGGCTGAAATACAAGCAGCTGGCGAAGACCGCGCCCACCGCCGCCGAGCGCGACGAGGCGCAGGCGCGGCAGGCGACCTTCAAGATCCTCATCAACTCCTTCTACGGCTACCTCGGTTTCTCCGGGGCGCGCTTCGGCGACGGCGAGCTGGCGGCTGAGGTGACCCGGCGCGGCCGCGAGCTGCTGCAGGCGCTGATCGCGGAGTTCCAGGCGCACGGCTGCGTCATCCTCGAGGCGGACACGGACGGCATCTACCTGGCGACGGAACAGTATTTCACCCGGCCGGACGAGCTGCTCGCGCTGGTCGGGAAGATCCTGCCTGCCGGCATCGAGCTGGAGCACGACGGCACCTACGACGCGATGTTCTGCTACAAGGCCAAGAACTACGCCCTCGCCGCGAAGGGCGAGGTCACGCTGCGCGGCTCGGCGCTGCGCTCGCGGGGCATCGAGCCGTTCCTCAAGCGGCTCGGGGACCAGCTGATCGCCTTTCTCCTCGGGGTGTCCGCCGAGTCGCCGGTGGCGGAGATCACGCGGCTGCGCCGGGCGATCGCGGCGCGCGAGCAGCCGGTGTCCGACCTGGCCAAGGCGGAGAGCCTCAGCCAGAATCCCGACGCCTATGAGCAATGGGTCGCGGGCGGGGGCAAGCCGCGCCGCGCCGCGGCGGAGGTGGCGCTGCGGATGAACCCGCGGCCCCGGATGGGCGAGCGCGTGAGCTATTACATCGGACCCAAGGCGAAGGGGCAGAATTCCGACTGGCAGCGGGCGCAGCCTCTGGCGGGATTTGACGCGGTCCGCGCCCCGTATGATCCCGACTATTATCTCGTAAAAATTGATGATTGGCTTGAACGATATGGTCGTTTTATCGGTGTTGGGCCTGAAAAGGCGCAGCAAGAAATGTCCCTCTAGATGATCCGCACCCGCATTTGCCTCTATGTCCTGCTCCTGACGCCGCTCGTGGTCTACTGGCAGACCATTTTTCACGAGTACGGTTTCCGCGACGACTATGCCCACATGCGCGAGGCCCGGGAGGAGCCGGGCAAACTGGTCCGGTTCACTGCCTCGCAGGGCCGGCCGCTTGACGGCGCCCTGTTGGAAACGTCCTTTACCGCCGCGTCCGAGGTCGACCGGCTGCCCTGGCTGCGGCTCACGAGTGTCATCCTCCTGTCCCTCCTGGCGCTCGCGCTCTGGCGACAATTGTTCCAGTCGGGCTGGACGGAAATCGAGGCCGCGGTCATCGGGCTCGGCATAGTCCTGCTGCCCGCGGGCCAGATCGTGGTCAGCTGGGCGGTGTGCTGGCCGCACGTGCTCGCGTTGCTGCTGGCCGTCGCCGGCTTTTCCGCGATCGAGACCGAGCTGGAGCGGGGCGGATTGAAGCGCCTCGTCGCCCTGCTTGGCGGCGGCATGATCTATTGCCTCGCCGGCCTGATCTACCAGTCGGACGCCCTGTTTGCCGTCGTGCCGATCGCCGCCGTGCTGCTGGTGCGCTCCGGGCGCGAACCCCTGACGGACACGCGCTGGAGCCTGATCCACCTGCTGACCCTGATGACCGGGCTGGGCATCAGCTACCTGCTCGTGAAGATGATGTTTGCCAACGGCGTCTTCCACGAGTCCGCCCGGATGCAGTTGGAAACCAATCTCCTGACCAAGCTCGGGTGGTTTTTGTGGATGCCGGTGCCCAATGCCCTCGCCCTCTATCTGTTGCGGGACACTTATTACACCGGCGTGGTTCTTTTCTGCGCGGCGGCCCTCCTCGTCGGAACCGTCATCGGACTCGGCTACCATGCCTCGGTGAAGCAGGCGGATGCCATCGCGCGGAAGAAATGGCTGATCTGTTTTCTGGTGATGCCGTTTCTGGCCCACGCCGCGAGCCTGGCCGCCGCGGAACGCGCCAATGGCTACCGCACCCTGTTCGGCCTGTCGGGCCTGGTCCTCGTCCTGCTGGTGTTTGCCCTGCGCACCCTGCGCGTGGCCGAGCGGATCAAGCCGCCGGTGTATTATGGCGGGCTGGGTCTGGTGATTCTGGTCGGCGGCCTCAGCGCCTTCCACAACCCATACGCCCTGATCGCCGAGCCTCAGGGCGAAGAGTGGGACCTGGTGCACAATGCGGTCATGCGGACCACATTCAAGGCGAGCACCAAGGTCTACATCATCACCCCGCAGCTCGCCGACCGGTCCACCGTCCGGGTGTTCGCGGATGAGTTCGGTTCGCTTTCGTCCGACTCGGACTGGGTGCCGAAGGAAATGTTCAAGACCGCCCTGCGCGACCGCTTCGGCCTCAAGCTGCCCAAGGGCACGGATTACACGGTCGAATCCGGCGCGACCGAGCCGGCGGCCAAGGCCTACGACATCGTGATCGACATGCGGAAACTGAAGCTGCTGCTGCGGCCTTAGAGCATATCAACCGGAAAAATTCAGTTGCCCGCTAATCACGCGGATAAACGCGAATAGAATTGCCGGAAATCCCAGTCCACGGGGTGGTGGGTTTGAACAATCAATCCCATTTTCTCCTGTTGCCCCACTGTAATCCGCGTGGATTCGCGTTATTTGCGGGCGATCATCTGCCTGGATCCGGATTAATCAATAGTGTAGCCGATGGCTGCAGGGCTGCACTTGGTGCAGCCGCTCTCCGCCCCGCCAGCCCAGACACGGCTGGACCAGGATCCAGCCCTAACCAGGAAGAGCGGATGGCCATGATCCGGAATCATGCAATTTAACCACGGATTTCACGGATAGACACGGGTCGATTCCCTGTGAAACCGATATAAGGTTTGTCGTCTCGATGGTTCCACCGGACAGTGATCTTAAATTGTGCCTGAATCTTCAGCCCATGTTTTGATCCGTGACGATCTGTGTGATCCGTGGCCAATTTCGTCTGCATGAATTCGGATTATATTTTCCGGGATAATTCAGCATCCCGCCAATCACGCGCATAAACGCGAATGGCATTACCGGAAATCCCCGTCCACTGGGTGGTGGGTTTGACCAAGCAATCCCAATATCTCCTGTTTTCCCTCTGTTATCCGCGTGCATTCGCGTTATTCGCGGGAAATCATCTGCATGGAACCGGATGCTATTAATTAATCTGCCCTAGTGTGATGTCCCATAAGTAACTACCTTAAAGATGAATCGTCTTGGTGGAGATGAAACGAGGACGTCCCCAGAAGTTTGAATTGAAGTTGAGTTCCCAGGAACGTGAGAACCTGGAGCAGATGAGCGGCTCGCGCTCGTTGCCGGCTGGAATCGTGCGCCGGGCGCGAGGGATTCTGCTCTCGGCGGATGGGCAGAGTAATCCGACGATCGCCCGCGGATTGAACGTTTCCGTTCCCAGTGTCTCCTCCTGGCGAAGGCGTTTCAGCGAGCACGGACTTGCCGGGCTGTACGACCGGCCGAAGTCAGGCCGCCCGCGCACGCATGACGATGAGCGTGTGGCCGGTCTCCTCCACAAGGTGCTGCAATCGCGGCCCAAGCACGCGACTCACTGGACGGTCCGGCGCGTCGCGACAGAGACCGGCGTCCCCAAGAGCACGGTCCATCGGTTCTTCCGGTTGTTTGGATTGCAGCCGCACCGGAGCAAATCCTTCAAGCTTTCGAACGATCCGTTCTTCGTGGATAAAGTGCGTGATATCGTGGGGCTCTACCTCAACCCGCCAGACAAAGCGCTGGTCCTCTGCGTCGATGAGAAGAGCCAGATTCAAGCCTTGGAGCGCACCCAACCGGTCTTGCCGATGGGCCTGGGCTACCTCGAAGGGGTCACGCATGACTACGTGCGCCACGGCACGACCACGCGGTTTGCCGCCCTCGACGTGCAAAGCGGCAAGGTCATCACCCAGTGCAAGGCCCGGCACCGCCATCAGGAGTTCCTCGCCTTCTTGCGGCACCTCGATGAGAGCGTTCCGGCCAGCCTCGACCTGCATCTCATCATCGATAACTACGCCACGCACAAGCACCCCAAGGTTCGCGCCTGGCTCGCCGCCCGGCCGCGTTATCACGTCCACTACACCCCGACTTATTCCTCGTGGCTCAATCAGGTGGAACGCTGGTTCGGTCTCATTACCCAGCGCTCCATTCGCCGCGGCTCCTTTCGCAACGTCAAGGAACTCGTCCAGCGGATCGACGCCTACCTCAAAAATCACAACCGCCACGCCGGTCCCTTCCAATGGACTGCAACCGCCGACTCAATCCTTGGCAAAATCGAGCGACTTTCAAAAGTTATCTCTGGGACATCACACTAGCCGGATCAGGCTCCGGCAACTGAATGCCCCCGGCTTGTCCGCGCGCCGGTTTCACGACCAGCGCAGGTCGCTCCGGCTGATGGGCAGCTGCCGGATGCGCTTGCCGGTCGCGGCAAAGATGGCGTTGCAGATCGCAGGCGGGGTCGGGGGCAGCCCGGGTTCACCCAGGCCGGTCGGCGGGTGCTTGCTCTCGATGAACACCGCCTCGACCGGCGGCGCGTCGGGGATGCGCAGCAGCGGGTAGTCGTTGAAATTGGCCTGCGTGACCCGGCCGCGGTCGAGAGTGATCTCCTGCAGCCACGCCGCGCTGAGACCGTCCGTGATGGCGCCCAGGATCTGGCTCTCCGCCCCGCTGCGGTTGACAATCGGGCCGACATCGGCGGCGCACCAGACCTGGTGGACCTTGAGCGTGCCATCCGGCGCCACGCTGACCTCGGCCACCTGCGCGACATAGCCGGCGTGGCTGAAGTGGAAGGCCACGCCCTGGCCGCGGCCGCGGGGCAGCGTTTTGCCCCAGCCGGCGATCTCGCCGACCCGGCGCAGCACGCCCTTCATGCGCGCCGTGTCGTAGACGGGACCGCGGTTGTTGGCGGCCGGCAGCAGGCGGTCCGCGCCCAGCAGCTCCAGCCGGAATTCCAGCGGGTCGCGGCCGGCGGCGTGGGCGAGCTCGTCGAGGAAACCCTGCATGACAAACGCGAGGCCGTTGCTGCCCGGGGCCCGCAGCGGGCCGGTCGGCACGTTCGTCGACTGGATCGACTGCTCGAGGCGGTAATTGGCCAGGAAGCGCGCGGGGAGCTCGTCGCCGCTCAGTCCCGCCGACGAACCGACGTTGGTGTCGCTGTTGAGGCCGACGGTGACAAAATGGTTGTGCCAGGCCGAGAGCCGGCCGGCGGCGTCGACCGCGCCCTTGAGGAAGTGCCAGCCGGCGGGCCGGTAAAAGTCATGCCGCATATCATCCTCCCGCGACCAGGTCAGCTTGACCGGCGCCCCGGCCCGCCGGGCGATGGCGACCGTCTCGACGGCAAAGTCATTGTTCAGCCGCCGGCCGAAGCCGCCGCCGCTGCGCGTGAGGTGGACCGTGATGTTCTTCTTCGGCAGTCCGGCGACGCCGGCGATCTGGTCGAGCTTGTCGCCGGGATTTTGCGTCGGCGCCCAGATTTCCAGCCGGTCGTCCTTGAACCGGGCCGTGCAGTTCTGCGGCTCGAGCGTGGCGTGGGCGATGAACGGGTAGGAATAGGCGCCCTCGACGACCGCCTTGGCGCCGGCGAACGCCGCCTCCACGTCGCCGTCGTTGCGCACGAGCGTGCCCGGTTTCGCGCCGAGCGCCGCGGCGACCGTGTCGTAGACGGCCGAGTTTTGCGCCGCCGGATCACCCTCGTTCCACTCCACCTTCAGCTGCCGGCGGGCGCTGAACGCGGCCCAGGTCGAGTCCGCGACGATGGCGATGCCGGTCTGCAGGCCGGGGGCGGCGGGCACGATGAAGGCGGCGCGCACCCCGGGCTGGGCCTTGACGCGGTCGAGGTTGGCGCCGGCCACCGTGCCGCCGAAGACCGGGCTGCGCTCGTAGACGGCGTAGAGCATGCCCGGCAGCTTCATGTCGAGGCCGAAGAGCGGCTGGCCGGTCACGACCGAGGGATTGTCGACGCCGCCGATGCGGGAACCGATGATCTTGAACTCGCTCGGATCCTTCAGCCGGACCGAGGCGGCGTCGGGCACCGGCAGCAGCGCGGCCCGGAGCGCGAGTTCGCCATAGGTGAGGGCGCGGCCGGTCGGCCGGTGGATGACCGCGCCGTTCTCGGTGAAGAGCTCGTCGGGCGGCACGCCCCACTGCTGGGCGGCCGCGGTGAGCAGCATGGCGCGGGCGACCGCGCCGGCGCGGCGCATCGCCTCATAACTGGTGGCGATGGTGCGGCTGCCGCCGGCCGCCTGGCCCCCGTACATCGGGTCGAGGTCCGCCTGCTCGATGATCACCTTGTCGAACTCGACGTCCATCTCCTCCGCGATGATCATGGGGAGGGCGGTCTTGACGCCCTGGCCGGAGTCGGGGGTCTTGGCCATGATCTTGACCGTGCCGTCCTGGTAGACGCGGATGAAGGCGTTGGGTGAGAAGACGCGGGCCGTGTTGTCGATGGCGCCGGCCTGGGCGAGGGCGGCGACGGGCGCGAGGTAGTAGCTGAGGGCGAAGCCGCCGCCCGCGAGCGCGCTCACCTTGAAGAAACCGCGGCGGTCCATGGCCGGGGCTTTCATCGGGGCAGCTCCCTGGCCGCGTCCTTGATGGCGGCGCGGATGCGCTGGTAGGTGCCGCAACGGCAGAGATTGCCGGCGAGCGCCCCGTCGATGTCCTCGTCCGTCGGCGTGTGGTTTTGCGCCAGCAGGGCGGCGGCGGTCATGATCTGGCCGGCCTGGCAGTAGCCGCATTGCGGCACGTCATGCACGATCCAGGCCTTTTGCAGCGGGTGCGAGCCGTCCGGCGAAAGCCCCTCGATGGTCGTGATGTTCATCCCGGCGACGGTGGAGACCAGCGACTGGCAGGAGCGGGCCGGCACGCCGTTGAGGTGGACGGTGCACGCCCCGCACAGACCGAGCCCGCAGCCGTATTTCGTGCCGACGAGATCCAGCTGGTCGCGGAGGACCCAGAGGAGCGGTGTGTCGGCGGCCGCGTCCACCTTGCGGGTCTGCCCGTTGACTTTCAGGGTGTACGAGGGCATGGGGCTGCGAGGAGATTGGAAATTATCGCCCGCCCGTCAATGCCGGTTTGGCGGCCGTGGCGCCGTCCGGCCGTTCACTTCGCCGCGCTGCGGCGCACCACCCAGTCCACGATCGCGGCGTCATTCTGCTCGTTCCGCCAGACCAGGCTCAGGAACTCCGCGGGATTGATGTCGTGCTCATGGAAGAAGCGCCGGTCGCCGCCGCAGCAATACATCAGCGACGGCGGCAGCTCGCCGCGCAGCTTGGCCCGGGTCTTCGGGATGATCCGCGGCAGCCATTCGATCCCCTGGATGGCGTCGGTCTTGGCGGGCAGCTTGTCCGGGTCGATCAGCCGGCCCGTGGCGTGTCCGTGCTGGACGTTGAGAAAATAGTCCCGGCGCACCGACTCGATGGCGAGGGCCTTGGCCCAGCCCGGGCCGTTGCCCCCGGTGTCGTCCTCGGCATAGTCATAGAGATTCTGGGCCGTGAGGCCGTTGGCGGCGAGGAAGGCCAGCTCCGCGGCGTTGAAAAAAGTTTCCGCCCCGCGCTGGCCGCGCGCGTAGGTCTGGCCGGCCTTTTCGTAGAGTTCGCCCAGCTGCTCGGCAAAGTCGTAGTGGTTCATGGTTGGGATGGGGCCACGAAAAGCACAAAAGGCGCAAATGCAACCGCGGCGCGCGGGAGCCGGGACTTCACGGCACGGTGAAATCGATCAGCCGCTTCTGGCGGTCGACCTTGTCCACGACGACCGACACCTTGTGGCCGAGCTCGAACCGGCGCTTGGTCTTGCGGCCGATGAAGGCCGTGCCGGCGCCGTTGAGCACGTAGAAATCGTCCTTGAGCGAGGACACCGGCACCATGCCGAACGCGCCCGCCTCGGCCACCTCGATGAAGAAGCCGTGGTTGCGGACGTCGGTGATGATGGCGGTGAAGACCGTCTTCTTCTTCCGCTCCGCCTCGCGCTCGAAATACTCCATGAGCTTCACCTTCACGGAATCGCGCTCGGCCTCCGTGCTGTTGATCTCCGTCAGGCTGAGGTGCTCGGCGAGGTTGTCCACCTGGGCGATGCGGTAGCTGGTCTGGCTGCCGTGGCCGCCCTGGTGCCTGGCCAGGTAGGCGTCGAAGACGCGGTGCACCACGAGGTCGGCGTAGCGCCGGATCGGCGAGGTGAAGTGGGTGTAGTCCTTTTTGTGCAGGCCGTAGTGGCCGTCGGGCGTCGCGCGGTAGCAGGCCTTGCGCATGGAGCGGAGCAGCTGCGTGCGGAGGATGTAGCCCTGCGGGTGGTCCTTGAGCAGGGTGAGCAGCCGGACGACCTCGTCGCGGTGGGCGAGATCGCCGACCTTGAGGTTGAACGTGGTGAGGAACCGACGGAAATCGTTCAGCTTCGCCTCGTCGGGATCGTCGTGCACGCGGTAGAGCGAGGGCAGGTGGTGCGAGCGGATGAGCCGGGCCACGGCCTCGTTGGCCAGGAGCATGAACTCCTCGATGAGCTGGTGGCTCTCGTCGTTGTGGATGAGCTCGATGCGGTCGGCGTAGCCCCCGGCGTCGACGAAGATCTTCGTCTCGGGCATGTCGAGGTCGAGGCTGCCGGCCTTCATGCGCTCGCGGCGGAGCTTGCTGCCGATGGTCCAGAGCTGGCGCACCCATTTCTGCAGGTCGAGGAGCTCCGCCGCGGGGAGCTCGCCCAGGGCGCGGCCGGTCGCGCCGGTCTGGTGCGCGGCGGGCAGGGGGAGCCGGCGGATCCGGCCGGGGTCGTCCTCGAACATCAGGGCGAACGCCTGCTTGTAGGTCAGGCGCTTGGTGCTGCGGATGACGGTGTTCGCGAAGGCGGTGTCCTTGAGCCGGCCGTGGGGCGCGAAGGTGAACAGCACGGCCTTGGTCAGCCGGTCCTGCGCCTCGACGAGCGAACAGAGCCCGTTGGAAAGCTTTTCCGGCAGCATCGGGACGACGGTGCCGACCAGGTAGGTGGAGTTGCCGCGCTCCTGGGCCTCGCGGTCGAGGGCCGTGCCGGGTTTCACGTAGTGGCTGACATCCGCGATGTGCACGCCGATGCGGACGTCGCCGCCGGCCAGGTACTCGACCGACAGGGCGTCGTCGAAATCCTTGGCGTCGTCCGGGTCGATGGTGAAGGTCGGGATCCGCCGGTAGTCGAGCCGGCCGGCCAGTTCGGCGGGGCCGACCGCATCCGGCAGGGCCGCGGCCTCGCGCATGACGTCGTCGGGGAAAACCGGCGTGAGGTTGTACTTGTGATAGATGGCGGCGAGCTCGGCGCGCGGCTCGAAGGTCCGGCCGAGCCGCTCGGTGATGACGCCGTCGGGATTCTGCTGGCGGTCGGTCCATTCGTTGAGCCGGACCACGACCTTGTCGCCGACCAGCACGGGCGGCTGCAGCGTCGCCCTGGCCGGGTCGGCGACGATGATGTTGTGGCCCATGCGCGGGTCGTCGGACACGACGTAGAAATACGTCGGGGCGCGCTGCAGGGTGCCGGTGAAGTCGGCGGTGCCGCGGGCGAGGATCTTGATGACGCGGCCGGCCTGCTCGCCGGGCTTGAGGAAGTGGGGGAAGTCGCGTTCCTTGGGCGAGCGCAGGCGCACGACGACGGTGTCGCCCTGCAGGGCCACGCCGGTGTCCTCGCCCGCGATGAAGATGGCGGGCTTGCGCGGCTCGGTCACCTTGACCTCGGGGAAGACCATGGCCGAGCCCTTCTGGCGGAAGTTGATCTTGCCGGTGACGAGGTCGGCCTCCTTCGGCACGCAAAGACGGTCGCCCTTGATGACGGCGATGCGGCCGGCCCGGACAAGTTCGCCGACCTGCTGCGAGAATTTGCGGCGGTCCTTCGGGTTGAGCCGCCATTCGCGGGCGATGGCGTCGGCGGGCGCCGGGACGTAGCCACGGCGCTGGAGATGGGCGAGAAGACGGTCGGAATAACTCATGCGTGAAGACGGGGCGGGCCGGACAGATGTTGCAGCGGCGTGACGGGGCCCGAGATTTTCGGATGGAACCGTGCGCCCGGGTCGGTACTGTTGCAACATGCGAATTGTCCATGCGGCCAGCGAACTGTTCCCTTATCTCAAGACAGGCGGCCTGGCGGACGCGGTTGCGGCGCTGACGGGGGCCCTGGCGGACCGCGGGCATGAGCTGGCAGTCTTCATGCCCGGCTACCGGTCCGTGCTTGACGGCCCGTTCGTGGCGGGGGCGAAGGCGAGCCACAAGCTGAAGATCGAGATGGGCGACACTTTCCTGGCCGGTGATGTCTACACGCTGAATCCGCGCCCGGGCCTGACCCTTTACCTGATCTGCCGCGAGGAGTTCTTCGACCGGAAGCTCCCGTACTGGACCGGCGAGCGCGACTATGACGACAACGACGCGCGCTTCATCTTCTTCCAGAAGGCGGTGGTCGAGCTGCTGCGGCTGACGGATTTCAAGGCGGACATCGTCCACTGCCACGACTGGCAGACCGGGTTGCTGCCGTGCTTCCTGCGGGACGCCGAGCGCCGCTACGAGGTCACCCTCGCGCTGAAGACCGTGTTCACCATCCACAACATCGCCTACCAGGGCGTGTTCCCGCGGAAATCCTACGCACTCACGAACCTGCCCGAGGATCTCATGACGATCGACGGCCTCGAGTACTACGACCAGATGTGCATGCTCAAGGGCGGCATCGTCTTCGCCGACCGGGTGACCACCGTCAGCCCGCAGTATGCGAAGGAGATCCAGACGCCCGAGTTCGGCAACGGCATGGACGGCGTCATCGGCACCCGGCTCGACGACCTGTACGGCCTGCTCAACGGCATTGACACGGCGGTCTGGAATCCCGCCACCGATCCGGCGCTGCCCGCGCGCTACACGATCGACGACCTGGCCGGCAAGGCCGTCAGCCGCGCCCGGCTCATGCGGGAATTCGACTGGAACGCCAAGTTCAAGGGCCCGGTCTTCGGCATGGTCTGCCGCTTCACCCCGGGCAAGGGCCTGGACCTGATCCTCGGGGCGCGGGAGTTTTTCGAAAGGGAAAACTGCCGGCTGGTGGTGCTCGGGGGCGGCGAGAAGAAGTACGAGGTGCTGATCCGGGATTTTGCCGCGGCCATGCCGGCGAAGGTCGGGGTGTGCGTGAAGCACGACGAGGCGATGAGCCACCTGGTGGAGGCGGGGGCGGATTTTTTCCTGATGCCGTCGCTGTTCGAGCCCTGCGGCCTGAACCAGATGTACAGCCAGGCCTACGGCACCGTGCCGCTGGTCAGCAATGTCGGCGGGCTCGTCGACACGGTCACCGACGTCGCGGTCAGTCCGGAGACGGGGACGGGCATCATGTTCGCGCCCAAGCAGGCGGATTTCCTCGCGGGCCTGCACCGGGCGCTGGTCCTGTTCGAGGACAAGGAGCGCTACGCCGCCGCCCAGCGGCGCGCCATGCAGCAGGATTTCTCCTGGACCAAGGCGGTCGTGGCCTATGAGCAGCTCTACAATGATGCGCTCTGAGCCGGGCGTGACGTGAAGCGCTCCGTGGTACCGACGGGCCGGATGACTTCCGGGAACCAGGCCGCGACCATCGTCTGGTTCCGCCAGGATCTCCGCCTGCAGGACAATCCGGCGCTGGCCGCCGCATGGCGGCAGGGCGGGGCGGTCATCCCGGTCTACATCTGGGACGAAGCCGGCGAGGCGGCGTGGCCGTTGGGCGGGGCGTCGCGCTGGTGGCTGCATCATTCGCTGCGGCGGCTGGACGAATCCCTGCGCCGGCGCGGCTCGCGGCTTTTGCTCCGCCAGGGCGCGGGCGGCGCCGTGCTGGCGGCATTGGCGAAAGAAACCGGTGCCACGGCGATTTATTGGAACCGCCGCCACGAGCCGGCCGGCCGGACCCGGGAGTTTGCGATCACGGCCGCCCTGTTGAAGCAAGGGGTCGGGGTGCAGGGCTTCAACTCGGCGCTGCTCTTTGATCCGGACACCGTGCGGAACAAGGCCGGCCGGCCCTTCCAGGTTTTCACGCCGTTCTGGCGGCACTGCCAGACCCTGGCGGTCGCGCCACCGGTCAGGCTGCCGACGGGAAAACTGCCGGCGCCGGCGCGGTGGCCCACATCGCTGGAACTCGCGCAACTGGGCCTGCTCTCACGGCTCAAGTGGCCGGCCGGCCTGGCGGCGGCCTGGTCGCCCGGCGAGGCCGCGGCGCGGCGGCGCTTGAACAAATTCGCCGCCGGCGCGATGCGGGACTACGCCGAACGGCGGAATTCGCCGGACACGGACGGCACATCGGCGCTGTCGCCGCACCTGCATTTCGGGGAAATCGGCCCGCGGCAGGTCTGGGCGGCCGTCCGCGCGTTGTCGAAGGACAGCGGCGTGTTCCCCGCGAGCCGGGGGGCGCAGGTTTTCCTGACCGAACTGGGCTGGCGCGAGTTCGCGCATCATCTGCTGCATCATTTTCCGCAAACGCCGGAGAAACCGTTGCGTCCGGAGTTCGCCGCGTTTCCCTGGCGGCAGGACGCGGCGCAGGTGCGGGCGTGGCAGCGGGGCCGGACGGGTTATCCCATGGTCGACGCCGGAATGAGGCAGTTGTCGCGGACCGGCTGGATGCACAACCGCGTGCGGATGATCGTGGCGTCGTTTCTGGTGAAGCACCTGCGGTTGTCCTGGCAGGAAGGGGCGGCCTGGTTCTGGGACACGCTGGTCGACGCCGACCTGGCCAATAATACGCTCGGTTGGCAGTGGAGTGCCGGCTGCGGGGCGGATGCCGCGCCGTATTTCCGGATCTTCAACCCGATCATGCAGGGTGAAAAATTCGACCCCGATGGCGGGTATGTGCGCCGCTGGGTGCCGGAACTGAGGCGGCTGCCGGCGAAGTTCATCCACCAACCGTGGGCGGCACCGGCCGGTTTGCTGGTGGCGTCGGGCGTGCGCCTGGGAGGAAATTACCCGCAACCCATGGTCGACCATGGGGAAGCACGGGCGGCGGCGCTGGCGGCATTGCAAAGCATGAAGGCGGGCCGGGCCTGAAAGATTCCCGAAATCGGGGCTTTTCAAACGACCCTCGGGAACTAAGGTGGGCCGCTTATATGCAGAGAACATTCGTTATTTTTAAGCCGGATTGCATGGCACAGAACCATGTGGGCAATGTGCTCAACCGCTTTGAGGCCGCCGGGTTCACCGTGGTCGGCTGCAAGATGATGCGCCTGACCCCGGCCCTGCTGCGCGAACACTATGCGCATGTCGCGGACAAGCCGTTTTACCCGGAAATCGAGGGATTCATGAGTTCCCGGCCGGTGATCGTCATGGCCTTGCAGGGCGAGAACATCGTGCAGAAGGTGCGCGACCTGCTCGGCCCCACGGACTCGCGCAAGGCGGCCAAGGGCACGATCCGTGGCGACTTCGGCACCGAGATGATGAAGAACGTCGTCCACGCCTCGGACAGCATCGACAACGCCAAGCTCGAGTTGGCCCGGTTTTTCAAGCCTGAGGAATTGTTCAGCATCTGAGCGTTCTGCGCACTTGACGCCCGCCCGTCCGGTGCTCTTTTCTCCTCCTCCAGTTTTTTGCCCTCATCGTCTAGCGGCTAGGACAGTAGATTCTCATTCTATAAACCGGGGTTCGATTCCCCGTGAGGGCACCAATTACCGCACGAGCGCTTTATGTCAGAGCGCAGCCAGAACGTGGCTGAAAAGCATGTTCTGGCTTCCTCATCGATGGGCCAACCATTGAGGATTACCAAAGAAGGTGCACCGAAGGGTATGACGGGTAGGGCGAGTCGTCCCTGACGAGCCGAACGCAACCGGCTCATCCGGCCTGTCCGACATGGCACCTGGGCGACGGCGGAGGATTCGCTACTGGCCTCGGGTAGCCCGCTCGTCAGTGATCAATTCAACTTCGCCCGGCGGCTTCGATAACTGTGGCGAGATCACGCTCGCCACATCATGGTAGGTCGAGCCATCCGGCAGGCGATAGGTGATCTTGAACACGCTGATGTTCTCAAACTGCACGATGAGTTTTCGGGCAATTTCGACAGCGTCCATGTATTCATGTATTGCAGGTATCAGGCCATTCTAACGCCTCAGAAATGGGGCCTATCTTATTCAATAAGTTACGCCCTATTCGGGTGGCAATTCCATCCCAGCATCGTTTTTCCCGGGAGGAAAACGTAAAATTATCCGACAATTTGACCTGGCGGATTTACATTATGGCTTATTGGTGGAAAGCAAGATCTGCGCAGTTATGATGCAGACTCGCAGCCTGCTTGACGGTGTTGCCATGCCATTTGGCCTGGCTGCAACGGGCTCTGGCCGGCTCGCAATCGTCATCGACATTCATGCGGAGCGGTGGCGCAGAGGTTGTAAGCGGTATGACTGGGCGGCAATCGAAGTCACCGTTGGCGCAATGGAGCCTGATGGACGTGCACAGGTCTTGGACAGCGCAGCAAAGGACCTGGAAGTCAGATAACACCGTTTGCACAGGGAAACATACCGTTTGGAATTTAGCTGCAAGTTCCCTGCTTTGTTCTGCAACCGCACGCAGGGGGGTGCAACTGCCTGCCAGCATTCTGCAACGATCAGTCGGGTATTGCCATGGACTCACGCACATCTGGAACGGGCGCGGGTATTCTTGCGAACCGCATTTCACTGGGTGCGATTGGCACAGGTGATGATGCAATCGACTCGTGATCCGGTGCAATGACGAGGTCAGTTTACTGCATCGGCAACTGCATTGACGCGAAAGGCGCGTGCGATTCCACAATCGATGACTTCGCTTTTGCAATAGAGGACAATTGGAACAAACCAATCGGAAAACACCCAGCCGTATCCCCAGAGGGAAAACAGGATATGAATTTCGCGGCCAATCCCCTCTGCAGAAACTTGCTTGCAGGTGATTCAGAGTCTGAGCCGCGGGCGCGCAAAAAAATCGCCTGCAAGCAGGCTCCTGCAATAGGAATCGAACTTACCTGGCGGGACATTCCCGCCTTGCATGATTTCGTAACAGCGTCAGCCACCTGCAGGGGAATCGCACCATGCGAATTGGCTCCCCATGGGACTCGGTTGCGTCCAAGTTGCCGGTGCGCATGGCGCTTCTTGGCAAACGTAACCTTCTTACCATCGTCCGCTTCGCCCCGCCGGGGTTTTACCTCGATGGCGGGACGCATGGGGAGATCCTGCTGCCGGCGCGCTTCATCCCGCCGGGAGCGACCCCGGGCGGCACGATCGAGGTGTTTGTCTACCGTGATTCCGAGGACCGGCTCGTCGCCACGACGCAGTCGCCGCGGGTGTCGGCGGGTGAGTTTGCCGCGTTGCGTGTGGTCAGCATCAGCCCCCGGATCGGCGCCTTCCTCGACTGGGGCCTCGACAAGGACCTCCTGCTCCCCATCCGCGAACTCGCCGGCCCGCTGAATCCGGGCGATCCGGTGGTCGTGTGGGTCGGACTGGATGAGCAGACCGACCGCCTCGTGGCCAGTGCGCGGATCAACCGGCACCTGGACCTGACGCCACCCCGTTATCAGGAGGGTGAGTCGGTCAAGCTGCTCGTCGCCAGCAAGAGCCCGCTCGGCTACAACATGATCATCAATGATGCGCACCGGGGCCTGCTCTACGACACGGATGTGTCCGCCCCGCTCCAACCCGGCCAGCTGGTCGAGGGCTATGTGCGGTCAATCCGGCCCGACGGGAAGATCGACCTGGCCCTGGGGAGGGCAGGGTACCGGCGCATCGGACCGCTCACGGAGCAGATCCTCGCCGCCCTGGCCGCGAAGGGTGGCCGGCTGCCGTATCACGACAACAGCCTGCCGGAGGAAATCCGCGACGCATTCGGCGTGAGCAAGAAGGCCTTCAAGCAGGCCATCGGCGCACTGTTTCGCGAACGGCGCATTTTCATCGAGCCCGACGGCATCCGGCTGGTTACACCGGAACAGGACATTCAGAAAACCACTAATTGACACGAATGAACACTAATTGGGTGCAGCGGAGAAATTCATTACCGAGGGCCCCCATCGGTTTAAGTGTTTGCTTCACTCATCGGGTCAAAAACCTGTTCCCAATTCGTGCCCTTTCGTGTTCATTAGTGGTTAAAAATTGAATCAGATGACTGTCATGCAGAAAACCAACTCATCCAGCCCGCGCAAGGTCGTCGTACGGGAAATCCCGATCGAACTCTGCCAGTTCATCAAGTTTGGCGGGCTGGCCGGGACCGGCGGCGAGGCGAAGCAGGTCATCAGCGCGGGCCAGGTGCTGCTCAACGGCGCGGTCGAGACCCAGAAGCGCAAGAAACTCGCGGTCGGCGACCGGGTGACGGTCGATGGTCACACCATCGTCGTGCAGCTGGGCTGAGGCCATTCCGCCCATGCCCTTTTCCTCCCTCGGCCTGTCCGAGCCCCTGCAACGGGCCGTCATCGAGCGCAATTATTCCGCGCCGACCCCCGTCCAGGCGGGCGCCATCCCGGCGGTATTGCGCGGCAGCGACGTGTGGGCCTCGGCGCAGACCGGTTCGGGCAAGACCGCCGCCTTTGCCCTGCCCATTCTCCAGAAACTGTCGGCCGGCCGCCGCGAGCGCGGCCGTTACGTCCGGGCCCTCATCCTCGCGCCGACCCGCGAGCTGGTCGCGCAAATCGGCGAGTCGTTCCGCGTCTACGGGCGCTGGCTGCCCGAGCCGCACAAGATCCTGGTGGTGTACGGCGGAGTCTCCATCAATCCCCAGATGATGGCGCTCGGCGGCGGCGCCGACATCATCGTCGCCACGCCGGGCCGGCTGCTGGACCTCGTCGACCACAACGCCGTGTCCCTCTCGGCCGTGGCCACGCTCGTGCTCGACGAGGCCGACCGGCTGCTGGACCTGGGATTCGCGGACGAACTCAACCGGATCATTGCGCTGCTGCCCGCCCGCCGGCAGAACCTCCTATTCTCCGCCACCTTTCCGCCGGCCGTCCATGCACTCGCCGCCGCCCTGCTGCACGATCCCGTCCGGATCGACGTGCCGGCGGCACCGGCCACGACGCCGGACATCCTCCAGCGCGCCATCGAGGTCGATCCGCCGCGGCGGACGCAGCTGCTGCGGCACCTGATCGAGGCGAACAAGTGGACGCGGGTCCTCGTCTTTGTCGCCACCAAGTACGCCACCGAGCACGTGGCCGGGAAGCTGCGCCAGGCCGGCATCGCCGCCACCGCGTTCCACGGCGAGCTGAGCCAGGGCGCGCGCACGCAGGCGCTCGCGGATTTCAAGGCGTCGAAGGTGCAGGTGCTCCTCGCCACCGATGTGGCCGCCCGCGGGATCGACATCGCGGCGATGCCGGTGGTCGTCAATTTCGACCTGCCGCGCTCGGCCACGGACTACACCCACCGCATCGGCCGCACCGGCCGGGCCGGGGAGAGCGGGCTCGCGGTCAGCTTCATCAGCGCCGGCACGCACGCGCATTTCCGGCTGATCGAGAAACGCCACCGGCTCGATTTGCCGCGGGAGCAGATCCCGGGCTTCGAGCCGGCGGAACTCGAGCCGCCGCCGCCGCCCACGGGCGGCATCAAGGGCCGGCGCAAGAGCAAAAAGGACAAGCTCCGCGAGGCCGCGGCCGGGGGACCAAGCCCCTCGCCCGGGATTCCGGCACCGACGCCCGGAAAGAAATTTTCGTGGCCACGATTACGCTAGTGTAGTGTCTTCAACAATCCGATTTGCCCGATCAAGCCCGGTGGGCAGACCGCTTGCGGGCGCGGATGAAGCGCGAGCAAGCTCGCTGGCCCACCGGCCGATTAGAAGACGCGCGCCAGGCGGCATTCAGACTGTCCGCATTAATTTCAGGAGCGGACGTTTGACGCGCCGGCCTGGGTCTGGCGTTATGCGGAAACTTTCCCCGCGCCGTCGCGTCATGCTGGATGCCCCCGGCGACCTCCCGCCCCGGCGGCCCCCAACCCCATCCCCACCCCGATGAAACTCGCCCCGCATCAATCCTTCCGCCTGCGCCTGCTCACCCTCCTGGGCGCCGGCCTGCTCCTGACCTTGTCCGCCCCGGCCCAGATCGGCACGCGCTTCCCCTCGGAAAAGAAAATCGTCATGGATCCGGTGACCGGCGTGCCGCTGAGCTTCCTGACCAGCACCTCGCAGGGCGACTCCAAGATTTACCAGACGCACCATCAGTGGACCTCCGACGGCAAATGGGTCATCTTCCGCTCCAACCGCGTGCGCGGCCAGGCCATGGCGGTGAACGAGGAGACCGGCGACATCGTGCAGGTCACCGAGAACGGCTACTCGGGCATGCTCTGCCTCGCCGACCACTCGATGAACCTTTATTTCCTCCGCATGCTGCATGCGGCGCCGCCCGTGGCGGTGACGGGGGCCGAGCCCGCCACGCCCGGCAACATCCCGCGCAGCCCCGCCCAGATCATCCGGGTCGACCTGGCGACGCTTTTTGCCGACAGCGCGGCCGGCAAGCTTCAGCCCGCGACGGCCTATGAGCATGTCTGCGGCACCATCCCGCTGGAATGGGGTGCCGGCGGCGACATGGCCCTGGATTGCACGGAGGAGTTCGCCTATTTCCGCGTGGGCAAGGAGGAGGCCGCCAAGCATCTCGCGGCCGACACCAAGCTGGAGCCGGCCTACGGTCCGCGGCACATGGGCGCCGGGCCCACCGGGCTGGGCCGGATGAATCTCAAGACCGGCGAGGTCAACTTCATCGTGGCGGTGCCGTTCCAGATCGGCCATGTGCAGACCAATCCGTGGATGCCCGGCGAGATCGTGTTCTGCTGGGAGACGGGTGGCAAGTCGCCGCAGCGCACCTGGACGGTGATGGCTGATGGCACGGGCCTGCGGCCGCTCTATCCCGAGGCGCCCTACGAGTGGATCACGCACGAGGCCGTCATCACCAAGGACGAGGTGGCGATCGCCATCCTCGCCCACCTGCCGGTCGGCACGAAGAACGACTGGGGCTTCGCCGGCACCGGCGAGCATCCGTCCGGGCTCGGCATCGTCAATCTCCGCACCCGGGAGATGCGGATCGTCGGGCAGGTGCCCGTGGGCAACCCCGGCCGCTCCGTCTGGCACGTCAACGGCTCGTCCGACGGACGCTGGGCCGTGGCCGACGATTTCCAGTACCGGCTCTGGCTGATCGACCGGCATTCCGGCGAGATGAAGATGCTCGCGGACCTCGGGCACATGACGACCGCCGCCGACCACATCCACCCGACTTTCAGCGCGGACTGCACCAAGATCGAGATCCAGTGCGCCATGCTCGCGGCGAACAAGCGCACGCTGAACATCTGCGTCGTTCCGGTCCCCGAAGCATGGCTCAAGCGGACCTACACCTTGACGATGCCCTGAGCGCCAAGCTGGTCTGGCCCGCGGCAGGTCAACCCGCTCGCGGCCGCTTTTGTAGCGCGAGCGTCGGCCGTCGCCAAGGCTAGGGCCCGACAAGAGCGCGCTGGCCCACGGGCCGGGTCAGTTGTCCAGGTCGACCACGCCCTGCGCCGTGCACAGGGCGGTCAGCACGCGGAAGTCGAGGCTGTCCTTGTCGTGCGAAGCTGGGTTCACCTTGAACCCCGTGACGAGGGTTTTCATGACCTCGGAGTGTGATTTCGCGTTCGGGGTGATCTGGATCCGCTCCAAGGCGCGCGGTCCGTGGCCGATGAAGGCGGCCGCGGCGTTGTAAAGGTGCTGCACCTCGATCCTGCTTTCCCGGCTGCCGCTGCGGACGGTGATTTCCATCAGGCCGTCCGGCGTTTCAAATTTGAAGGGCATTTGCGGCAGGCGGATTTCCATGCTGCCACCATACTCACAAATGCTGTAGAGGAAAGGTTTTACGCCGTACGGGCGCGGACCGCTGGCTTAAGGCCTCCGGCTGATCGCTTACCACCGAAACAATGCGGGATGATGGCGGGCCCACCCCGGCGGGATCGCCGTGGCTCCCGCTCAGGCCGTTGGTTTTGTCCTTTGGGTCCTCGCGTCTTTGTGGTTCAAAGCAGTCCCGTTCCGCGGGCACCCCATGAAACCCAACATCAAGCTCGCCGAGACCCGCATGCCCGACGGGGCGCGGCTGACGCTGCACGCCCATGACGGCAGTTTTTGCATCCGGCTGGATGGGCGGGACCTGATGCACTCGATGACCGCGGCCTCCGAGCTGCTGCTCGGCGACCTGGCCACGGCCGGGCTGGCGCGCGGCGGCGCCCCGCGCATCCTCATCGGCGGGCTTGGCCTGGGCTTCACCCTGAAACGGGTGTTGGAACAGACGGGGGCGCATGCGGTGGTGCACGTCGCGGAGCTCATGCCCGAGGTGGTCGAGTGGAACCGCACGTTCATGGCCGGGCTCAACGGCACGCGGCTGAACGACCCGCGCGTCAAGCTCCTGGTGGAGGACGTGGGCCGGGTGCTGGACCGGGCGGCGCGGGCGCCCTACGATGCCATCCTGCTCGATGTGGACAACGGTCCCGCCGCCATGGTGCTGCCGGGCAACACGCGGCTCTATGACCACCACGGCCTGCAGCGGCTGAAACGGGCGCTCAAGCCCGGGGCCCGCGTGGCGATCTGGTCGGCGGGCCCCGACCATGCGTTCGCGAAACGTTTTGCCGCGACGGGCTTCAAGGTGGAGGCCGTGCCCGCCCGGCTGCATGCCAACGCCAAGAGCTCGACCTACGTGATCTACGTGGGGGACCGGCTGGCGTAGTCCAGGCCAAGTGGGCCAGCGAGCTTGCTCGCGCCTTTCCCGATCCGCGCGAGCAAGCTCGCTGGCCCACCGGATGGACCCTTGCTTTCTTGACCAAGGCGCCCCGCGCGGCGAGCATGTGGCGATGGCCACCCCTGCAATCAAGATCGAATCGCTCAAGACCGGCACCGGCCGCGCCCCGAAAAAAGGCGAGGCGGTCACCGTGCATTACACCGGCTGGTTCACCGACGGGAAGAAATTTGACAGCTCCGTCGACCGGGATGAGCCGTTCGAGTTCGTGCTGGGCGCGGGGCAGGTGATCGCCGGCTGGGACCTCGGGGTGGCGACCATGAAGATCGGCGACAAGGTGAAGCTCACGCTGCCGCCCGAGCTCGCCTACGGCCGCGACGGCTACCCCGGTGCCATCCCGCCCAACTCGACCCTCGTGTTCGAGGTCGAACTGCTGGGGATCAGCTGACGGAAGCAACGGCTCAGCAGCCTGCCCCGGCCTGGATCATCAGGCTTTTCAAGCGGCCGACCTCTGACGCGGAGGTCTTCGCGACGAATCCGCGGACATGGGCGAAATGGACGTCGGGACAGCCGGCGATCCGGGTGAAATCCAATCGCGCATTATCCTGAAAGCGCGACAATCCGTAGCCGGAGCTGCGCCGGTCGGGATAGACCAGGCCGACCACCGCGCCCGCCAGGCCCCGCTGGATGATGAATGGGTCAAGGCCCAGCGACGGCTCGTCCGGCAGCGGCTCGGTGCGCGGGAGAAACAGGACCTTCGCGGGCCCGTCGCCGAGGGCCAGATCCCAGATTTCCGCGTGCCGGCCGATGAAATCGAGCCGGACCCGCATGGCCTGCACGAAGTCGAGCAGGTCCTCGCCGATCATCCGCATCACCTCCCAGAGCGGGTCGCCCGGCTCGATCCGTTGCGCGAGTGCGAAGCGCCGCAGAAGGGTGAGGTCGACCGGCGAGATGAGTTTTGTGACCACCTCCGGTTCCACGCCGAGCCACTTCGCCGTGGCCACGAGTCCGCGGCAATCGAACCACTCGGCCGGCTCCAGCCAGTCGCAGAACCGGCGGGCATCCTCGTAGAGGCCGAGATGCTGCAGCACCAGCGACAGCGAGCAGGTCGGCGGGTGGTCCTTGGGCAGCTGGTGGTGGTCGAAGTTGTTCAGCGCCGGCTCGTGCCGGTGGCCGACGTCGATGACGCACACCGTCGGGCTGGCCAGGTCTTCCGCCGCCGGCTCGCGGCGCACCACGGGCACGCGGTGCCGGGCGAGCATGACGCTGCACGCGAGGAACTCGTCCTTATGCGCGCCGCCCGGATGGGTCAGGATGATATCGATGTTCGTCATGATAAGAGGGAGCGGGTGCGGTCAGCGTCGTCCGTGCTGGTGGGCGCGACCGTAGCCCTGCCGCCATCCGCGGTGATCGCCCTCGCCGGCGGCAGCGGGCGGGGGAGTCGCGTGATAGTCGAAGCCCCCGAGCTTGAGCTGGGGGATGCTGGCCTTGAGAAACCGCTCGATCTGCCGCACCGCGTCGGCCTCCGCCGGGGTGACCAGCGTGAACGCGTCGCCGACCGCGTCCGCCCGGCCGGTGCGGCCGATGCGGTGCACGTAGTCATCCGGCGCCAGCGGGATGTCGTAGTTGATGACATGGGACACGCCGGCCACGTCGATGCCGCGCGCGGCGATGTCGGTGGCCACCATCACCTCGAAGCGTCCCTCCTTGAACCCGGCGAGGGCGGCGGTGCGCTGGGCTTGGCTGCGGTTCCCGTGCAGCACGGCGACGGAGTGCTTCGCCTCGACGAGCCGGCGGGCGATCCGGTCGGCGCCGTGCTTGGTGCGGGTGAAGATGAGCACGCTGTGGAAATCGGTCTGCTCCAGCAGGGCGAGCAGCAGCGAAAACTTGAGGCCCGGGCTCACGGGGTAGATCGCGTGCGTGACGGACGCGTTGACCGCGCGCGCCCGGCCGATGGCGATGCGGACGGGATCGTGCAGGGCAAAGCGCGCCACCGCCTCGATCTCGGGCGGCACGGTGGCGGAGAAGAACAGCGTCTGCCTTTTTTTGGGGCAGAGGCCGACGATCCTTTTCACGCCGTCGATGAACCCCAGGTCGAGCATCCGGTCCACCTCGTCGAGGACCAGCACCTCGAGGCCGTCGAGCCGGAGGGCGCGCTCGTCCAGGAAGTCCAACAGGCGGCCGACGGTGGCCACGACGATATCGGCGCCCTGGTGCAGGGCCTTGCGTTGGGCGCCATACCCGACGCCGCCGTGGATGAGCGCCGTGCGCAGGGCGGTGAAGCGGCCGAACTCGCGGAAGGCCTCGTCGACCTGGGCGGCGAGCTCGCGGGTGGGCTCGAGCACGAGGACGCGCGGGGCGGGCAGCTTGTGCCCGCCGAGCCGGTTCAGGATCGGCAGGGCGAACGCCGCGGTCTTGCCCGTGCCGGTCTGGGCCGAGGCGATCAGGTCGCGGCCGGTCAGCACGGCCGGGATGGCCTGCAGCTGGATGGGCGTCGGTTCGGCATAGCCCTTGGCGGCGACCGCCCGGACGATGCTGGAATAAAGCCCGAGTTGGTTGAACGGCATGGGCCGTATGCCGGGGGGTAACGGCCCAAAGGCGAGGCGAAAATCCCGGTTTGCTCTCCGTCGCGGTCGCGGAGTTGCGTCCCGAAGATTCCCGGGCACTGTGGGCGGCAATCACAGTCTTAACCTATGCCTGCCAATGCGGGCCTCCCCATGAAATCAAGATATTGCCAGCTCGCCGGATTGTGCCTGCTGTTCGCCGTGAACCTGGCCGCACAAGACCCGGCCCGTCCGCCCGGGCCTTTGCCCACGGAACAGGAACTCGACCAGCTGTTCGGCCCCATCGCGCTCTACCCGGACGCCCTCATCGCCCTGATCCTGCCGGCCGCGACGGTGCCGGATGATGTGGCGCAGGCGGCCGGCTACCTGCAGGATGGGGGTGACCCGGTCCGGACGGACGAGCATGATTGGGACGACAGCGTCAAGGCACTCATGCATTATCCCGAGGTGATGAAATGGATGGGGCAAAACCTGCCCTGGACGCGACAGGTGGGGGCCGCCTTCCTCGACGAACGGGCAGCGGTGTTGAATTCCATCCAGCGCCTGCGCACCCGGGCGATGACCACCGGCGCACTTTTCGACACGCCGCAACAGCGGGTGCTCGTCGAGGATGGCCTCATCAGCGTCATTCCGGCGGAACCCGACATCCTCTATGTTCCGGACTATGATCCCGACCTCGTATACGCCGCGCAGCCTGGCTACCACGGATCGGCCTATGTCACGTTCGGACTGGGTTATCCGACCGGGCTGTGGCTGGGTTACGATCTCGATTGGAGTCACCATCGTGTATGGGAAATCGAACCAAGTGAAAGGGCGGACTACTGGCGCAACCGCGGCGACTGGCGTCGTCCGGCTTTTCCGGGCCGGCCCGGTTATAAGCGCGATCCGGAACGTCATCCGTGGGCACCGACCCCCGGTTCGTTGCAACCTTTGCGCCCCTCGCTCGACCGGCCGGGCCAGACCCGTTCACCCATCGTCCGGCCGGCGCCATTTACCAACCCCACCCGGCCAGACGACGCGCGCCGAAATCCCGCCGCCCGGCCACCAGATGACCATCCGGCGCTGCCGGCCGACCGACGAACGCCCGCTCCCGATGGACGAGCAGAAAACCGTCCGGACCGGTTTTCACCCCCGGTGACAGCTCCCGCTCAGCCGGCCCCGTCGCCCCGCCGCCCGGAGCAGACTGAACCGGATGACCGGACGAGCCGCGATAATCGCGAACGCGACACCCGCGCGGAGCCCACGGGCACTCCGGGTCCGGGTCGGGTGATGAATCCTCCCGCCGCCGCACCGGCGAGGCCACCGGCAGCCCGGCAGGCTCCGCCGCCGGCCAGGGAGAACCGGGACAGCCGTGATTCCAAGGATGCCAAGGATACCAAGGACGATCGCGACGACCGGCGGGAACGATAGGCGTCCTTTGCGGCCGGCGATGCCTCCGGCCGGTCAGGGGGACGAGATCCGCCTCGTCATGGCGCGGCGAGCCGTTATTCAAGTTCACCATGCCCCCCGACGCCAATACCCAGTTTGACCAGACCGTCCTCGACATGATCGAGCGCAGCCCCATCGGGGCCGTGCCCGTGACGCCCGCCTATCAGGATGCGGTCAAACGGCTCTATGCGTCGCACCAGGCCTATGCGGATGCGGATCACAAGGACGGGCATGTCACGGCGCGCTCGCTGGCCAGGTTGCCGCTGTTCCACGCGAGCAATCTCGCCGCGGTGATCGCGGGCCAGGCGGCACCCGAGGAACTGGAGGCCAACAACAGCATCTTCGACCGTTACGTCCAGTCCCTGCCCGCGGCCCGCCGCGCGAAGGCCGAGAGCCACCGGCTGACGGTGGCCGGCCGGGTCGCGCACCACCGCGCCAAGCATGGCGTCGTGCTCGTGCACGATCCCGTCCACACGCTGTTCCTCGTGCCGGGGAGCGGTCCGCATCCCGGGCTGCCCGGCAATTATCTTTACGGATCGGCGTTTCAGGTGAACGGCGACGACGCGAGTCCCTGGGCGCTGAATCTGCATGACAGCGACGACGGCGCGGCCCTGTTCGATGCCCCCGACACCGCCGCGGCGCTCGGCAAGCTGCAGGAGGTGCTTGAGAGCGCCCCGTTCAACATGAACGAGCTCGAGGCCCTGGGCTTCCGGCTAGTTTAAGGCGGGTCCGGGGGGCGTCGGTTCATCCGGGGCAGGCGGTGCCGGTTTTTTCGTCCGGTAACCGGGGGTCGCCACAATCTCTACAAAAACGGCGGTGCTGCCGCTGCCCGCAGCTGCTTCGATGGCCCCGGTGACCTCGGCCAGGTGCTTGGATTCGGATGACGCCGGTTCCGGGCCCACCCGGCAGGTGAAATCCCAGAAATCCACGCCCGCCGGCAGGGCCTTCCGGCGCTCCCGCTTCACGTATTTGCGGACATCATTCTTGACGGCTTCAACGACGCGTTGATCCGCCTTGCCCGGCTCCTTGAGGCGAAATGTTTTTTTCATCGTTGGTTCCCCTATGCCTGAAGCATCCGCGGCAGGGGAGTAAATTCGCTGGCCGGCCGCGGGCGTAAACGAAGAAGGGCCGTCCACCCCTGGACGACCCTTCACCCTAACACCAAATAAACCTAATTGAACTACGGGGAAAGACGCAGCTGTGCCAAAACCGTTCAACGATGTTGGCCCTGATTTCGGTGTTTACATCTCTGTAACAAGCCGGCCGTCCCGGCGGGGAGTATACCCCGGGGGATTGCCGGTTTTACCTCCACGCGGTGGTTTCACGCGCATGCCGGCGAAGCCACCGCACCACCCATGTGATCCCGGGTCCAATGCTGGTACCAGTCCCTGGCCGGAATTACCCGCGTCGCCGGGCTCGAACCATCATGAAAAAGACCACCGCCATCAGCCGTCACGAAATGATCCGCCTCTTGAACAAGGATCTGGCCGGGGAGTACCAGGCCATCATCTCCTATGTCGTCTACAGCCAGACGATGAAGGGGGCGAAATACCTGCACATCGCCGCCGAGCTGGAGAAGCACGCGGGCGAGGAATTGAGCCACGCCCTGCTCATCGCCAAGCAGATCGATTATTTCAACGGCACGCCGGTGGTGGCGCCCAAGCCGGTCAAGATGTCGGCCAAGCCCGACGACATGCTCCGCTTCGACCTCGAGAACGAGCGGACGACCATCCTCAACTACCGGCAGCGCATCCGCCAGGCCGAGGCCATGGGTGAATACGGGCTGGGCGAGGTGCTGCGCGAGATCGTCGTGCAGGAGCAGGAACACCTGACCGATCTCGCCGCCGCGCTCGGCATTGACAATCCCAAGGTGCAGGGCTGAGGCGCGTCAGTAGAACACGTTCCGGTCGAGACTGCGGTATTGGATGGCCTCCAGGAGGTGCGGCGACTCGATGCTTTCGGCGCCGGCCAGGTCGGCGATGGTGCGCGCGACCTTGAGGATGCGGTCGTAAGCGCGGGCCGAGAGCGAAAGCTGTTCCATCGCCTGCTGGAGCAGGTCGCCGAGCTTCTTCTCGAGCGCGCAGTATTTCTTCAGCAGCGAGACGGGCATCCGGGCGTTGGTGGAGATGCGCGCCCCGTAGAAACGGGCCCGCTGGTATTGCCGGGCGGTCTCCACCCGGGAGCGGATGGCGGCGGAGGATTCGCCCGCCTGGTCCTGGCGGAGCTCGGCGAAGGAGAGCGCGGGCGCCTCGACGTGCAGGTCGATGCGGTCGAGCAGCGGGCCGCTGATGCGCGCGCGGTAGCGCTGGATCTGCGCCGGCGCGCAGCGGCACTCGTGCCGGGGATCGCCCAGGTAGCCGCAGGGACAGGGATTCATCGCGGCGACCAGCATGAAATGGCAGGGCAGCGTGATCTTGCCCGCGCTGCGCGAGATCGTGACCTCGCCGTCCTCCAGCGGCTGCCGCAGCACCTCGAGGGCGGAGCGCTTGAACTCCGGCAGCTCGTCAAGGAAGAGCACGCCGTGGTGGGCGAGCGAGATCTCTCCCGGGCCGGGAATCGTCCCGCCCCCGAGCAGGCCGACGTCGGAGATGGTGTGATGCGGGGCGCGGGCGGGGCGCTGGAGGTAGTGGACGCCGCTCTCGATGGTCTGCCCGGCGGCCGAGTGGATGCGCAGGATGTCGAGGTATTCCTCCAGCGACGGCTGGGGCATGATGCCGGGAATGCGCTTGGCGATCATGGATTTGCCGGAACCGGGCGGCCCGATCATGATGAGGTTGTGCCCGCCGGCCACGGCGATCTCGACCGCGCGCCGCACGGCGTGCTGGCCCTTGATGTCGGAAAAATCCGGCTCGTGCTCCCCGGTCCGGGTGGCGCCGGCGGCGGCGGCCGGAGGGGAGAGGGGCTGCAGTTTCAGCGCGCCGCCGAGGAAGCGGTGGGCCTGGTCCAGCGAGGTGATCTCATAGACGGCGATCCCCTCGACCAAGGCGGCCTCCTGGGCGGCGAGCGGCGGGAGCAGGACGGATTTCTTGCCCAGTTCGCGGGCGAGGACCGCCATGGCCAGCCCGCCCTTGATGGGGCGCGTGGCGCCGGAAAGGCTGAGTTCGCCGGCGATCAGGTGGTCGGCCAGCCGCTCGCACGCGAGCTGGCCGGTGGCCACCAGGATGCCGAGGGCGATGGGCAGGTCGTAGATGGCGCCCTCCTTCCGCAGGTCGCCGGGGGCGAGGTTGATCGTCGTGCGCGTGCGCGGCATCCGGAGGCCGGAGTTGCTGAGTGCCGAGAACACGCGGTCTTCGGATTCCTTGACGGCGGCATCGGGCAGGCCGACGAGGATGAGGTTGGGTACGCCGGATTCGCCCGTGTTGACTTCAACTTGGACGGGCACGGCGTCAATGCCCAGCAAAGCTGCCGAGCAGGTGGTCGCGAGCATGAGACAGGGAACTGGAGGATGTAGTTTAGCCCAGCCCCGCCTGCACACGCCGCTGCACTTCAAAGATATTGGCTTCGACCGCCTGCAGGTAAGGATTGGGTTGGCCCGCTGTCGTCAGATAGCGATGCACACCACCCGCCTCAAAGTCGAGCATCGGTCTTACATAATTTGTCCAGAAGCCGGGGGTCTTCACGAGCATGTCGTGGAGTGATTTGTAGGGACGCTTCTCGGGCGGTACCTGTTCGTATTCGAAGGCTTCGTGAAATTCCCGGTAGAGGATCGGCAGTTCGTCAGGATAGTCGGGCGCACTCATCTGGGCGAGGTAGTCGGCCGTGACCAGGATGAAGGCGAAAACGCGGGCTTCCTCGCGGTGGAAGGTGATCTGGCTGATCCGGCTCCGGGGACCGGTGCAGATGATGGCGGAGCAAATGTCCTCGATTTCAGAGGCGGTGACACCCATGCGGGGCAGGTATTGCCGGGCAAATTCGCAGCTGCGCCGCTCATGGACGATGGTGTACTTGGCTCCCGTGCCACTGGTATCGTGGGCTTCCTTCAGGTAGCCGCTGTCATGCAGGAGGACCGCCATCACGGCCAACTCCCAATCCCGGGGCATCAGCACCGGCTTGTCGAAACTTCGGCTGCGGCCTTGCATGAGCTTGATGAGGCATACCGTGGCCTGGAGCGTGTGCTCGAAGTCATGGTAATGCATGTCGATGGCCCTGTAGCCTGGGTATCGTCCCTCGAACATGTCGGTCACGTCCGCAAACAGCCGGTCGAGCAAGGGGTAGCTCGCTGCGGCTCCAATATCGCCAAACGCAGCCTTCACCATCGCGGCCACCGCGAGTGGATTTTTAGTGTTAATGGTGTGCGGTGGGACCATTTCGGGCTTAAGCAGATAGGGGTTGCTCCCTATCGGGCAAGCCCATTGTCTGAAGCTGATACGAATGACTGGCGCCACCAACTTAATCGTCGGCCTTACAGGCGGCATGGGGTGCGGCAAATCAACGGCGGCGGCACTGTTTGCCGCCCGCGGATTTCGCCAGCTCGACGCCGACCGGATGATCCGCGACGAGATTTTGACCGATCCCGCCGTCGTCGATGCCATCCGGGCCAAACTGGGCCAGGCGATGCTGGCACCCGGCGGTACTGTGGACCGCCACCGGGTGGCGGGAGTGGTGTTCAAGGACCCCGCTGCCCTGGCCTGGCTGGAAGGGTTGCTCCATCCCCGGTTGCTGGCCCGGTGGCGCGAGATCTTCGCCCGGAGCCGGGGGCAGGCCTACATTGTCGAGGTGCCGCTATTGTTTGAGAAAGGGTTGGAGAATTGGTTTGATTTTACCGTCTGCGTGACCACAGACTCCGACCAGCAATTGAGGCGGTTGGAGCAGCGCGGCATTTCCCCTGAACTCGCCCACCAGCGCCTAGCCAAGCAACTGCCACTGGCCCGAAAATGCGAGCTGGCAGACCATGTTCTCCTGAATGACGGATCCACCGAATTTCTACGTGAACAGGTTAATGTCCTGGCTGACCGCCTCTTGAAATCCCAATCCGACCGGCCTCACGGCCTTATTCATGTCAGTCCCCCCTAAATCCGACGAGGAAAGCCCATCTCCCGACACCGCCGGCAGCGAAGCGGCCAAAACCAAGCGCCCGGCGCGCTCCCGACTCTATCGCACCACCAAGAAGGTGGCCACGAAAAATGTGGAGGCTGAGGCCGGACCGCGCGAATCACTTCCTCCGCCTGCGCCGGCATTTGTCCCGACCCCCGTCCAGGCCCGCGCCCCGGAGCCGGAACCGCCGGCGCCGGTCGAGTCACAGCCTGCTCCCGCCCAAGGCGACGGGGGCCAGGACCAGGTCCAGCCATCCTCCGGTGGCGATGGCAATTATGAGGAAGGTGGCAATGGCGGCGGCCACTACCAACAGCACGGCGGCGGCAAATTCGGCCGGCGGGGCCGCGGCGGCAAACATTTCCGCGGTGGTGGTGGTGGTGGCGGCAAATGGGTCAACCCCAATTTCCAGAACCAGGCCCCGAAGCACCCGCCCCAACCGGGCCCGCCGAAGGAAGCCGTCCATTACGGCGATCTCCCGGACCCCGCCCGCTTCCAGAATCTCGAGGCGCTCGCGCAGCTCGCCGCGGAGATATCCAGCAGCAATGCCGAGCCGATCTGGTTGAATGAGCTCTACGCGCTCAATCTCGCCGACCTGACCGCCTTCGCCAACAAGCTGGAGGTGAAATTCGAGGGCGCGCCGAACCGCCGCCAGCTGATCACGCAGATCTTCCTCGCCGCCACCGAGCAGAAGCGGCCGCTGTACGACCGCGGGTACATCGACCTGACCGATCGCGGCCACAGCTTCATCGTGCATGAGGACGTTAACTACCGCCTCTATCCCGAGGACGCCTACCTGCCGGAGATTTTCCTCAAACAACTCGGCCTCAAGCGCGGCCACGCCGTCGAGGTGCAGCTGCAGCCCCCGCAGGGCATCGACCGCTGTCCGTCGGTCGTCGCCATCCGCAAGGTCATGGGCGGCGAACCCTCCGAGATTTCCAAGGTGCCACCCTTCGAGGAACTGACGCCCTATTACCCGCTCAAGCGGATCATCCTCGAGCAGCAGGGCGCCAAGGACGTCTCCATGCGCATGGTCGACATCGTGACCCCCGTCGGCTTCGGCCAGCGCGGGCTGATCGTCGCCCCGCCGCGCACCGGCAAGACCATCCTGATGCAGAACATGGCCAACTCCATCGCGGCCAATTCGCCCGAGGCCAAGCTCATCATCCTCCTCGTCGACGAGCGACCGGAGGAAGTCACCGATTTCAAGCGCCACTGCAAGGGCGAGGTCGTCAGCTCGACCTTCGACGAAACGCCGGAGAGTCATGTGCACTGCGCCGAGATGGTCATTGAGAAGGCCCGCCGGCTCGTCGAGCAGGGCGAGCACGTCGTCATCCTGCTGGACTCCATCACCCGCCTTGCCCGGGCCTACAACGCCCTGGCCGGCAACAGCGGCAAGATCATGTCCGGCGGGCTCGAGGCCAATGCCCTCCAAAAGCCCAAGCGCTTTTTCGGCTCCGCCCGCAACATCGAGGGCGGGGGCAGCCTCACCATCCTGGGCACCGCCCTGGTCGACACCGGCAGCCGCATGGACGAGATCATCTTCGAGGAATTCAAGGGCACGGGCAACATGGAGCTCCACCTGGACCGCGACCTCGTCAACAAGCGCATCTTCCCCGCGATCAACATCGACAAGAGCGGCACCCGCAAGGAGGAGCTCATCTACCATCCCGACGAACTTCTGCGCGTGTACGCCCTGCGCCGCGCCATGCAGGGCGTGCCCGCGGCCGACTCGCTGGACATGCTCATCCAGCGCCTCAAGAAGACCAAGACCAACGCGGAGTTCCTCATGAGTCTCAACCGCTGACGGCCACCGTCGGCTCTCCTCGTGACCCAAGCCGACGACCCGCTCAGCGCCCGCGGACGAAACCCCGGTTCTCCGGCCGGCGGCCCCGCGGCGGCGGAGTCGGGCGGCTCGGATGAGTCTGGTCTGCTGCCCGTCGCGCTGGCGGCGCGTTTGATCCCCGCTGAAATCCTGGCGACTCTGCCTCGTTCCTTTGTGTTGGAACACGCTGTGATCCCCTACGCCCGCGAGGGGGGCGTCCTGTGCGTGGCGGCCGCCGGGCCCCTGGCCCTCGATGTCCTCGATTGCTTGGGCTACCTGGCCGGTTCACCCGTCCAGCCGGCGCTCGCATCCACCGATGACATCCGTGACGCCATCGCCCGGCACTATGGACAGGTGCCGGACGAAATGCCCGGTGCTGCACCCGGTGCGGCAAACCTGCCGGCTGCCCTGGCTGAGTCCGGACGCGGGCCGGCGGGCGATCCCGACGCGCCGCTCATCCGACTGGCCGAATCCATCATCACCGAGGCCGTCCGCCGCCGCGCCTCCGACATCCACCTGGAGCCGCTGGCGCGGCGTTTCCGGGTGCGCTACCGCATTGACGGCTCCTTGCTGGAGGCGGAGGCCCCGCCCAAGCAGCTGGAACCCGCCGTCATCTCGCGCCTGAAAATCATGGCGAACATCAGCATCGCCGAAAAACGCCTGCCCCAGGACGGCCGCATCCAGCTTGAAACCGACGGACGCAGACTGGACCTGCGCGTATCGTCGCTGCCCACGGCGCACGGGGAGAGCATCGTCATGCGCATCCTGGACCAGGCGGCCCTGAAACGCGGCCTGCCGGAACTGGGTTTCCTGCCGGACGACCAGGCGCGGTTCGAGGAGCAGATCGCCTCGCCGGACGGCATCATGCTGGTCACCGGCCCGACCGGTTCGGGCAAGACCACGACCCTTTACACCGCCTTGCACCAGCTCAACCGGCCCGACCGCAAGATCATCACCGTCGAGGATCCGGTCGAATACCAGCTGCCCGGCATCAACCAGGTCCCGGTCAACGCCGCCATCGGCATGACCTTTGCCGCCGCGCTGCGCGCCCTGCTGCGGCAGGCGCCCAACGTGGTGATGATCGGCGAGATTCGCGACCGGGAGACGGCGGAGATCGCCATCAACGCCTCGCTGACCGGCCATCTGGTCTTCAGCACGCTGCACACCAACGATGCGCCGGCCGCCGTCACCCGACTGATCGACCTCGGCGCCAAGCCCTTTCTGGTCGCCGCCGCCCTGCGCTCGGTCATGGCCCAGCGGTTGGTCCGCCGTATCTGTCCGCAGTGCCGGCGGGCCTGCACGCCGGCCAACCATGAGATCCGCGCCCTCGGCCTGACGCCCGATCAGGCGGCCGGCGCCTCCTTCGCGGAAGGGGCTGGCTGCGAGGCCTGCCAGGGCACCGGCTACCAGGGGCGGCTGGGACTCTTTGAGATCTTTCTCGTCCACGACGGGATTCGCGCCATGATTTACGACAATGTTACCGCCCCCCGCTTGCGCCAGCAGGCGCGGCGGGATGGCATGCGCACCATGAGAGAAGACGGCATCCGCAAAGTTCTCGCCGGCCTCACCACAATCGCCGAGGTTGCGTCCGTGACCATCGGCGACCAACCTTGACCATCCCCTTCAACCCACCCACCGCATGAGCTATGACATGAATGATCTCCTGGAGCTGGTCGTGGACCAGAAGAGCTCCGACCTGCACCTGCAGGTGGGCGTCCCGCCCTGCCTCCGCCTGCGCGGCAGCATGACCCCCATCGACGGCCCCGAGCTGCGGCCCGAGGACACCGAGGCGCTCATGATGTCCATCACCCCGGACAATCACATCCAGAACGTGAAGCTCAACGGCGGCACCGATTTCGGCTTCGCCTTCGGCGAAAAGGCCCGCTTCCGCGTCAGCGTCCTCAAGGCCAAGGGCAACTACGGCCTCGTGCTCCGCCAGATTCCCAACCAGCTCTTCGACCTCCGCACCATCGGCATGCCCGACAAGATCAAGGAACTGCTCTACCGCCCGCGCGGCCTGTTCCTGGTCACCGGTCCGACCGGTTCCGGCAAGTCCACCACGCTCGCCTCGATGATCAATTACATCAACGAGAACCGCGACGGCCACATCATCACCATCGAGGATCCGATCGAGTATTACCACGCGCACAAGAAATGCGTCGTCACCCAGCGCGAGGTCGGCTCCGACGTCCCGAGCTTCGCCGAGGCCATCAAGCGCGCGCTGCGCCAGGATCCCGACGTCATCCTCGTCGGCGAGTTGCGCGACCTGGAGACCATCGAGGCCGCCATCAGCGCGGCCGAGACGGGCCACCTGGTCTTCGGCACCCTCCACACCAACAGCGCCGCCAAGACCGTCGACCGCATCGTCGACGCCTTCCCCGCCAGCATGAAGGAGATGATCCGCATGCAGCTCTCCACGTCCATCATCTGCGTGATCTCCCAGTCGCTCTGCAAGAAGAAGACCGGCGGCCGCATCGCCGCCTACGAGATCATGGTGAACACCTCGTCGATCAGCTCGCTCATCCGCGACAACAAGACCTTCCGCATCCCGTCGGACATCCAGACGGGCGCCGCGCTCGGCATGATCACGCTCGACACCCACCTGATGAGCCTCGTCAACCGCGAGCTCATCGAGCCCGACGAGGCCCTGGAGAAGTCGCAGGAACCTGTCGCCATGCGCGAGAAACTGGTCAGCATGGGCTTCAAACTGCGCGAACTCTAAACATTCCCCTTCCCGCCGTGGGCCCGGCCGGACTTCCTCATGTACGAGGGACACGACCAGGCCATTCATCAGCTGCTTGCCGCCCGCGGGCTGCTCGGGCCCGCGGCCCCGCCGGTCACGCCGGTCACGCCGGCCGGTACCGGCGGCCGTTCCTACGCCGCCGCCCTCATTGCGCTCGGACTGCTCGACCCGGCGGTCTTGCTCCGGGCCGTGGCCGAGCACCTGGGCGCAGGTTATGATCCGGATCCGCCGGCCGCGCTGCCGGCCGAGGCCGTCGCCCTGCTTGACGGGGCCCTGGCCCGCGCTTACGGCGTCGCGCCGGTCTCGGCCAACCGCCACTCGGTCGCCCTGCTGGCGGCCGATCCTTTCAACCCCAACCTCGCGGACAATCTTGCCTTCGCCCTCGGACGCGAGGTGCGGATTGTCGTGGCCGATCCGGCGCGCGTGCTCAGCCTGATCCGCCGGCATTACGGGGACGCCGCGGATGCGGCGGGGACGCCGGGCGAAATCCCGGCCGCCGCCGGCGAGGCGGATCTGGAGCGGCTGGCGGGGCAGCCGCCGGTCATCCATTTCGTCAACCTGGTCCTGACCCAGGCCATCCGCGACCGGGCGTCGGACATCCATTTCGAACCCTTCGAGCATGGCTTCAAGATCCGGTACCGCATCGACGGGGTGCTCCACGAGATGTCGCCCCCGCCGGGCGTGCTCGCGCGGCCGGTCATCTCACGCGTCAAGGTCATGGCCGGGCTCAACATTGCCGAGTGCCGCCTGCCCCAGGACGGCCGCATCCCGCTGACCCTCGGCGGCCGCGCCGTCGACCTGCGCGTGTCCACGCTGCCGACGTCGTTTGGCGAGAGCGTCGTGCTGCGCGTGCTCGACCAGTCGTCCGTCCGGCTGGAACTCGCCCGCCTGGGCCTGCCGGCCGCGATGCACGCGGAGCTCGCGGAGATCATCCGCCGGCCGAACGGCATCCTGCTGGTCACCGGCCCGACGGGCTCGGGCAAGACCACGACGCTCTACAGCTGCCTGGCGGCCCTCAACACCGTCGACACCAAGCTGCTCACAGTCGAGGACCCGGTCGAGTACGAGATCGACGGCGTCATGCAGGTGCCGGTCAACCCGGGCGCCGGGCTGACCTTTGCCCGCGCCCTGCGCACCTTCCTCCGGCAGGATCCAGACATCGTCATGGTCGGCGAGATCCGCGACCTCGAGACCGCACAGATCGCCCTCCAGGCCGCGTTGACCGGGCACCTCGTCCTGAGCACGTTGCATACGAACGACGCGCCTTCCGCCGTCACCCGCCTCGTGGACATGGGCATCGAGCCCTTCCTGCTCGCCTCGACGCTGGAAGCCGTGCTTGCCCAGCGGCTCGTGCGCCGGATCTGTCCGGCGTGCAAGAAAGCGTCCGCGCCGCCGGACGCGTTGCTGCGGCAACTCGGGTCCGATCACACCGGGCTCGCCGGGCGGCCGTGCCATGCCGGCGCCGGCTGCCCGGACTGTCATCACACCGGCTACCAGGGCCGGCTCGGCATCTTTGAGCTCCTGCGGATGACAGACCCTCTGCGCGAGCTCCTGGTGCAAGGCGTGTCGCTGCTGCAGCTGCGCCGGCACGCGGCGGAGCAGGGGATGACCTCGCTGCGCGCCGCGGGGCTGGCGGCCGTATTCGCGGGGGAGACGACGATCGATGAAGTGCTCAAATACATGTAGCAGGCCGCCGGGAAAATCCAAAGCCATGATCAACCCCCGTTCCATGCAGAAGAAATCCCGATGCCGACCGGGGCTGATCCAGCAGCCGTTGGCCAGGTCGCGGGTCGGGTTGACTGGTTCGGCCTTTGGAATCTGGCGTTTGGACTTTTCATTCTGATGCCTCCCTTCAATTACACCGCCGTCGACGCCCGTGGCGCGGAGCATGCCGGACACATCGATGCACCGGATGCGAGGCTGGCCGCGACGCGACTGCGGGAGCAGGGCCTGCATCCCACCGCCGTGGTCCCCGCGGCCGCAGCCCGGCCGGCCGAACCATCCCGGGAGCAGCGCCGGCGCGGAGACGGCGGGGGATGGTTTGGCGGCCACCGCGTGCGATCGCCGGAACTGGCGGTCATCACGCGCCAACTGGCGACATTGCTGCACGCCGGCCTGCCGTTGCTGCGGGCCTTGGAAGTGCTCGCGCGGCAGGAACGCCACCCGGCCTTGCATGCCGTGATCGAGGCGCTGGCCGCGGCAATCAAGTCGGGGGGCACCTTTTCCGAGGCGCTGGCCCAGCATCCCCGGGTGTTCGAGCCGCTCTATGTCAACATGGTCCGGGCCGGCGAGGCCGCCGGGAAGCTCGATGTCGTGCTCGACCGGCTGGCACGCTTCCAGGAAAAGAGCCTGCAGCTGCGGGGGAAGATCATCGCCGCGATGATCTACCCGCTGATCGTCACGGCCGTGGCCGGACTGATTCTCTCCGGCCTGCTGGTTTTCGTCGTGCCGCGGTTCCAGCAGATCTTCGCCGATCTGCTCAAGGGCGCGCCGCTGCCGCCGCTGACCCGGTTCGTGCTCGCGGCCAGCCAGGCTGTGAAGGGCCACCTGCTGCCGGTCCTCGCCGGCGTGGTCGCGCTCGGGGCGGCGCTTAAATTGCTCCGGCGGTCGCCGGCGGGGGCGCGGCTGCTCGATGCCGGGATGGTCCGCCTGCCGCTCTGCGGCGATCTCTTCCTCAAGGGCAGCATCGCCCGCTTTGGCCGCACGCTCGGCACCTTGCTTGAGAACGGCGTGCCCATTCTGCCGGCGCTGGTGATCAGCCGCAATACCTGCGGCAATGTCCGCGTGGCGGAGGCCATCACCGCGGTGCACGACCGGGTCAAGGAGGGCGCGGCGGTGGCCCGGCCCCTGGAGTCGACCCGGGTGTTCCCGCCCATGGTCACGAGCATGATCGACGTGGGCGAGCACACCGGCCAGCTGCCCGCGATGCTCACCAAGGTGGCGGAAATCTACGAGGAGGAGGTGGACCACGCCGTCGCCGGGCTCAGCGCGCTGCTCGAACCCGTCCTCATCCTGTTCCTGGCCCTGGTGGTCGGCACCATCGTCATCGCGCTCTTCCTGCCGATCGTGCGGATCGTGCAACTGCTCACCTAGGCAACGCCGGCGGTGAAAATAAACAGGCCAGCGTGTCCACTCGCGCCTGGTGACTGGGCGTCAAGCCGGCCCGCTGGCCCGTAGGGGAAGATGAAACCGGCCGCCTACACCCCGTCGCAGCCGATGGAAGTGGTCGCACAGGCGTCCATCGCTTCCTCCACCGAGGCGACGTCCTCGGGTTTCACCGGCTGTTTGAGGATATAGGACATGCCGTCCTCGGTGCGCCCGAAGAACTCGGGGGCGAGGGCGCGGCATTGGTCGCAGTCGATGCAGGAGGTATCGACATAATATTTGCCGGTGGCATTTTGGGCGACGCGGTCAAGGAGAGTGGCCATGGATGGGAGGATTGATTGTTGGCCACACTCTAGCCGGTTCCCGGTGCGGCTACTCCCCACTTTTTGACCTAATCTCGGCGTATATTGGCGGAGCGGCCTGAATCCCGGTTCCGCGGCGGGATCGCCGTGGCTCCAAAGGTTGGTTGGAGCACGGACGACCTCGTCCGCGGGCACACGCGCCCCTTCAACCCGGATACCAGACAACCCGCGGATCATCCGCCGCCCGGCGATAGTCCCAGGCGGCATCGGTCATTTTCGGCATGTCATAGGCCGGCTGCCAGCCGAGCTTGCTGCGGGCCTTGGTGTTGAGCAGGTGGGTCGAATGATACGGCGTGGGCACCGGCACGGTAGGCAGGCCGCGTGTCCGGGCGAGGTAGGCGCCGAGTTCGCCGTAGTCCACCGGCTCGTCCATGGCGATGTTGAAGGTCTGCTGCCGGGCCAGCGGGTGGTCGAGCGCGGCCAGGATGGCGCCCACGAGGTCGTCCACATGGACGAAATTCCGTTTCACCGGCCGGCCGGCGGGATCGAGCATGACCGGGACGGCGCCGGTCCGGATGTATTCCGCGGCCCGGCCGGGTCCGACCAGTTCGCCCCAGCGCGGGCCGCCGAAGACGTCCGGGCCGAAGGAAAGCTGCTGCTTGAAATCGTCCTTCTCCATGATCCACGGCGCGCGCAGGCAGCAGCCGTTCAGTCCATACTGGATGTAATACTGCTCCAGCATCACCTCCTCGAGCACCTTGGAAAGGGCGTAGCAGCCGGGATAGGCGCTGTGCCGCTGCTCCTCGGTGACCGGGGCGGGATGCGGGTAGAAGAAATGCCCCATCGCGGCATCGCCGCCGATCAGGATGAATTGGCGGAACTCCGGATTCGCGCGCGCCGCCTCGAGCAGCCAGAACATGCCCTTGACCGTGACGTCCATGACGGCCTCGGGGGTTTCCTTGCACGTGGCGAGGTGGAGTACATGTGTGCAGCCGGCCAGGGCCGCCGCCACCACGGTGCGGTCGGAGATGGACCCGCGGACCACCTCCAGGCGGTCGCGCGGCGGGAGCTGCCGGTTGTGACACAAGCCGCGCAGCGTGAACCCCGCGAAGCGCGGGTCGGCGAGCAGGCGCGGAATGAAGGCCTGGCCGACCTTGCCGGTGGCACCGGTGATGAGAATGCGGGACATGGAGCGGGGAGCAGGGAGCGGGAGCGGAGAGTAGGATTCGAAATTTAGGAGACGGGCGTCCAGGCGACAAGCTCAGAGCTTTGCCCGTTGGCTGCCGAAGTCCTCCGGCATCTGGCTCGCTGGTCCCCGCTCCCGGGCCCCGCTACTTTGCTGGCTTGGTAAGCAGGAGCTGCGCGTTCAGCCCGGCGTGCTTGTCGGAGAACTCGTCGTTCTCGCCGGCCTGGCGGAGCAGGCGCTGCACCATGCCCATCTTGGCGTCCAGGTCGTCGATCTTGGCGACAAACACGGCCTCGGGGGTCGCGGCGACGACGGCGGCGCCCCACTCGAGTTCGCCCTGGTGGCTGAGCACAATGTGCTCCAGCCGCTCCAGCAGGTCGGGATTGAGCTTCACCCTGAGCCCGGCCTTGCGGACGAGCTGGTAGCCGAGGACGACGTGGCCCTGGAGGATGCCCTTGCGGCTGCGCGAGGTGGCGAGCGTGCCCTGGTATTCGATGACCTTGCCCGTGTCGTGCACCAGCACGCCGGCCAGCGCGAGGTCGGCGTCGATCTCGGGATAGAGCGGCGCGAGGGCCCGGCAGGCGCGCGCCATGTGGCAGGTGTGCTCGAGCAGGCCGTGCCGGTAGGCATGGTGCATGGCGAGGGCGGCGGGGGCCGCGCGGAAGGCCTCGCCGATCTCCTCGAACACGGCCGTCACGGTCGCGCGCAGCTCGGCGTGGGTGATGGCCGCGACGTGCTGCTGGAGTTCCGCCCAGAGCGCGTCACCGTCCTCGGGCGCGGTCTCGACCAGGTTGGCCATGAGCGGCGAATCCGCGAGCTGTTCGGCGGAAATCTCCTCGGCGCGCAGCAATTTCGGCGAGAACCGGTTCTGGTAGTAGTCCACCTTGGCCTCGATGCGCACGACCGCGCCCTCCTTGAGGCCCTTGAAAAACTCGAAGGCCGGGTTGTCACTGAAACAATTGCAGTTGAACGTGCCGGTCTTGTCCCCCAGCTCGACCGCAAGAAAGGCGTTGCCGGTCTTGGTCGGCCGCTCGGCGAGGCGCTTGACCAGCAGGACGCTGGCGAAGGTGTCGCCGCCGTCGCGGGGCAGAGCCTTGATATCGCGGACGGCGAGGGGAGTGGAGATGTCGGCCATGGGGGGGGAAGCGGGGAGCTTGGAGCGGGAAGCAGTGAGCAAACAAGCTGAACGCCCGCCCGATGGCCACACAAACCCACCGGGACCGGTGGCACTGTCAGGCGGGAGATTTCCGGGGATTGCTTGCTGCTCCTTGCTCCCCGCTCCCTGCTTGCCCGTCAACCGTATTTCTTCACCAGCGCGGTGTAGTCCCGAAAAAAGGGGTGGCGGGCGTTCTGGAGCAGGGCGTAGAAAACGGTCTCGGCGGGCAGGACGGCGCAGCCGGCCTGGGCGAGATGGGTCAGCACAAGGGCGGCGTCAGCGGCGCGGCGGGCGCCGACGCAGTCGGCGAGCACGGTGACCTGCAGGCCTTGCCTGATGGCGTCGCGGGCCGTCTGGTAGACGCATACGGGGGTCTCGACGCCGCACAGCAGCAGGTGTTTCGGGCCGGCTTGCAGGCGTTCGGCGATCTTCTGGTTGCCGAAGGCGGAGAAGGCGTCCTTGCCCATCGCCTCGGGCCGGGGGCAGAGGGCGAGCAGGTCCTCGGCGGTGCCGCCGAGCTTGGCCGGCACCTGCTCCGTGAAGAGCACCGGCAGGCCGAGTCCCCGGGCCGCCTCGAGGGCGAACGAGCAGCGCCAGTGCACGCGCTGGCTGTCGGGGATCGCGGCCAGAAAGACCGGTTGCAGATCGATGCAGAGCAGCAGGGTTTTCGACGGACTCGGGGTGGCGGGCGACGGAGACGTGCTCATGGCCGCAAGCAATAGGCTTTCAGCCCGCCGCTACAAGTCCGGAGCCCGGCGGGACGCCGCGCAGGACAATTTAAATCACATTCTGACCAAGCTGTGGTCCGAGGCAGGGCTGGACCTTGCGTGTCCAGCCGCGAACCGGGAAAACGCCGCGAGCCGGCGGCGGCACCAAGGTGCCCCCCCACGGTAATCGGTGGCACGATGCTTTAATCTCACGATTTGAAGTAGGCCTCCCGCGCCTTCACCTGCACGATCTTCTTTTCCGGGAGGATGTAGGCGGTCAGGCTGCCGCCGAGCACGCAGGCGGTGTCGATGCCGAGCGTCCACCGGGTGCGGGCGATGTCCTCGCGCGGGGTGTGGCCGTAGACGACGAATGGCGGGCCCGCCCACAGCTCCGACCAGTGGGGCGCGGTGGGCGCCTCGGCGCGCTTGCGCGGCTCGCCGTCCTTGTCCACGACCTGGATGCGGGTGACGATGCGGGCGGGCTGCCGTTGCCAGGGCCGGTCCGGGAGAAAGCCGGCGTGGACGAACACGACGCCCAGTTCCGCGTCCTCGTAGGTGAGCTTCATCGACTCGAGGTAGTCCCAGTCCTTGCCGCGAAGCTGTTCCATCGTGGCGTAGTCGTATTTCTTGAGATGGGTCGGATCGTCGGTGCGCCGGTAGTTCAGCTGGCGCAGCTCGTGGTTGCCGAGGAGGGAGGCGGTGGCGTGCTCCCGGGCGAGCTCGACCACCTTGCCGCTGTCGGGCCCGCGGTTGATCAGGTCCCCGAGGAGGATCAGGCGGTCCTCCTTGTCCAGGGCGAGCTTTTCGAGCAGGTCGGAGAATTCCTTGTGACAGCCATGGATGTCACCGACGGCGATGAGTCTACCGGGCATGGGAGGGAGCAGGGAGCAGGGAGCGGGGAGCGGCGAGCCTGAATGCAAGGCGCGGCAGGATCCCGTTTCCGGCCGGCGGGTCTGGTGCATTGCTCCGGGCTCCTGACTCCATGCTTTTCTTGCTAGCGTTCGGGGTCCGCGAGGGTAAACAGGAAAACGCCCATGGAGCTGAATCTTCACCCGATCGCCACAAAGTGCTTCGTCAGCGGCCGCGAGTTCGCGGAGGACGACCGCGTGGTCAGCTACCTCGTCCGCGAGGCCCCGGCCCCCGGCGCCGGGCCGCTCGCCGGCGAGGTCGCCCGGCGCGACCTGCTGGAGGCGGAGGATGGGCGTTTCATGCCGCCGGCCTTCGTGTACTGCCGCTGGGTCGTGGCCTTCAAGCAGCGCAAGGCCGGGGAGAACCCGGCCCTGACCCTCAAGCTCACGGCGGAGAATCTTTTTCTTACGTTGGCCGATCCGGCCAACGAACCCAACGCCACCAACACCCCGCTGCTCCAGTTCCTGACCCTCATGCTGGAGCGCAAGAAGCTCATCAAGCCCCGCGGCCTGACGGAGGACGGGGTCCGGCAGATCTACGAGCACATGGGCAGCCACCAGCTGTACGAGGTGCCCGTCGGCGACCTGAACGTGGAATTTTTCCAAAAGATCCAGGAGCACCTCGGCGTGCTCGTGGGCGCGCCGAAACCGAAGCCGGCCCCGGTGGCGGCGGTGCCGGTTTAGTTGGCGCGGGGCCGGGAATGGCGTATAATGGCGCCGCCATGCCGCACCGCACGCTGACGCTGGATGAGCTCGCCGCCTACCTGCATGTCGCGCGCCGCCACGTCGAGCGGCTCATCAAGGAGGGCGACCTGCCCTGCACGCTGCGGGGCGGCCGGATGCTGTTCCAGCGGGATGAGATCGACGCGTGGGCGTCGCAGCGGCTCCTGCGGCTGCCGGGCCAGAGCCTCGACTGGTACCACCAGAAGACGATGCAGGGCACCCGGCAGCTTTTCCCCCGGGCGGCGCTCATCCCGGTCCTGCTGCAGCCCGGTTACATCGACCTCGCGGTCCCGGCGAAGACGCGGGCGGCGGTGATCCGGGACCTGGTCGGGCTCGCGGAGCGGACGGGCCGGGTGTTCGATCCGCGGGAACTGCGGGACAGCGTGGAGGCGCGCGAGGCCCTGTGCTCGACCGCGCTGCCCGGCGGGCTGGCGCTGCTGCACGCCCGCCAGCACCAGCCGTTCCGTTACGAAGGCTCGTTCATCGTGCTCGGGCGCACCCTCCAGGCCATCCCGTTCGGCGCGCCCGACGGGCGGGCGTCGCGGCTTTTTTTCCTCGTCTGCTGCCAGGACGAGCGCATCCACCTGCACACCCTGGCCCGGCTCTGCCTGCTGGCGATGAAGACCCGGATCCTGGACGAGCTCCTCGAGGCGGAGGACGCCACCGCCGCCTATGCCGCCCTGGTGGCCGCCGAACTGGCGGTGCTGCCCGCGCCCGAACCGGTGAAAGGCGGGGAAACGCGCGCGAGGCACCGGAAGTAGCCGCATTACAGGTGGGTCAAGGCCCCATTGGAACGGCGGTGGCGGGGTGATACCTTCCCGGCATGAACCCACTTCTCCTCATCGTCATCCTGGTCCTCCTGTTCGGCGGCGGCGGCTTTTATATCGGCGGTCCCGCGTATGGTGGCGGCGGCCTCGGCCTGATTCTCTTGATCTGCCTGATCGTCTACCTGATGGGCGGGTTCCGCACGAAGACCTGACGCCGGGGCCGGCGCCCGGCGGCGCCGTCCAGGAGTCAAGTTTTCAGATGGAAAATATTTGGGCGGGCAAGCTCCTCGCCCGCCGCGGGAAACGGAAACCGGCGGTTTCGGTTTTTGACCGGGCGCACCCGCGGGCAAGCGTCGCGGCATGCCCCTCCGGAGTCTCGCCGTCGATTTCAATTCCTTCTTCGCCTCGTGCGAGCAGCAGGAGCGGCCGGAGTTGCGGGGCCGGCCCCTCGGCATCGTGCCCGTGCTGGCGGAAACGACGTGCTGCATCGCGGCCAGCTACGCGGCCAAGGCCCGGGGCGTGAAGGTGGGCACGGGCCTCGCCGAGGCGCGGGCGCTGTGCCCGGACATCCGGCTGGTCCCGCAGCGCCCCGCCGTCTACATCGGCTACTCCCGCCGGCTGCGCGCCATCATCGAGTCGTGCCTCCACATCCGCGAGGTCCGCTCCATCGATGAGGTGGAATGCGACCTGACGGCGACGTTCGCCCCGCGGGCGAAGGCGCTGGCCGTGGCCCGGGAGATCAAGGCCCGCATCGCGCGTGAGATCGGCCCGTGCCTGACCAGTTCCATCGGGATCGGACCCAACTGGATGCTGGCGAAGATGGCCACCGACCTGCAGAAGCCCGACGGCCTGGTCGTGATTGACGACGCCGACCTCCCGCAGCGCCTGCTGGGGCTGAAGCTGCAGGATTTCCCCGGCATCGGCGCGAACATGGAATTCCGCCTGCGCGCGCGCGGCATCGACACCGTGGCCAAGCTCTACGCCGCGCCCAAGGCCGTGCTGCGCGGCGTGTGGGGCGGCATCGAGGGGGAGCGGATGCACGCCCGGCTGCGCGGCGCGGCCATCCCGCTGCCGGTGGAGAAGAACCAGACCATCGGCCACTCCCACGTGCTGCCGCCCTGCCTGCGGACGGGGCCCAAGTCCCTCGCCGTGCTCCACCGCCTCGTGCAGAAGGCCGCCCTGCGCCTGCGGCACATCGGCCACTACGCCGGTGCGCTGGGGCTGACGCTCGACTTCTATGACGACCTGCACTGGAGCGACGAGCTGCGGTTCAACGAGACGCAGGACACGCTGCGGTTCACGGAGGCGCTGAACCGGCTCTGGGCGCGGCGGCCCGCCGCACTGCAGCGCCGCGCGCCCTTCCGGGTGGGGGTGGTGCTCACCCGGCTGCGGCTCCCGGGCGGGTCCACGCCGGATCTCTTCCACCAGGCCCGGGACGAGGCCCGCGGGCGGCTCCACCGGGCGGTGGACACGCTCAACCAGACCTTCGGGCACGGCTCGGTTTATTTCGGCGGCGCCCACGGGGTCCAGGCGGCCGCCCCGATGCGCATCTCCTACACCTGCATCCCCGAGCCGGAACTGGAGGAGATCGACCCGGCGCGGGAGCGGCGGCTGCGGCCGAGACAACCCCCGCGGCCGCCCGCCGCAGCCGCCGACGCGTGACCCCCGCGGCGGCTACTGCGCCACGACCTCGATCTGCTCGGCGGCGCGCTGCTGGGCGGCGGCCATGAAATATTTCTGGGCGGAGAAGGGCTTCTCGCCCTCCCGGCGGACGGGCGGGAGGTAGCTGCCGTCGGGCTGGAGCTCGCGGGCGTCCTCGTTGTCGCGCAGCTCGGCCGGGAGGATGTCGTTGAGGATACGGTCGCGCAGGTCGGGCTGGTAGACGGGGAAGAGGGCCTCGACGCGGCGGAAGAAATTGCGGGTCATCCAGTCGGAGCTGCCGCAGTAGAGGAGGGGCGCGCCGCCGTTCTCGAAGTAGAAGACGCGGGCGTGCTCGAGGTAGCGGCCGACGAGATTGCGGACGCGGATGTTGTCGCTGAGGCCCTTGACTCCGGGCAGCAGGCAGCAGGTGGCGCGGACGACGAGGTCGATCTGCACGCCGGCCTGGGAGGCGGCGTAGAGGTTGTCGATGGTGACCTTGTCGACGAGCTTGTTCATCTTGGCGATGATGCGCGCGGGCCGGCCGGCGGCGGCGTTGGCGGCCTCGGTGGCGATGAGCTCCTGGATGCGCGAGTGGAGGTTGAACGGCGCGACGAGGAGGTGCTTGAACTCGGGCGAGCGGGCGAAGCCGGTGAGGGAGTTGAACAGCAGGGCCACCTCGGCGGTGATCTCGGGCCGGCAGGTGAGCAGGCTGAGGTCGGTGTAGAGGCGCGCGGTCTTCGGGTTGTAGTTGCCGGTGCCGAGGTGGGCGTAGCGCCGCAGGCCGCCGGCCTCCTGCCGGACGATCATGCTGCACTTGCAATGGGTCTTGTGGCCGACGAGGCCGAAGACGACGTGCACGCCGGCCAGCTCGAGCTCGCGGGCCCACTTGATGTTGTTGGCCTCGTCGAACCGGGCCTTCAGCTCGATCAGGGCGGTCACCTGCTTGCCGTTCCGGGAGGCCTCGATGAGCGCGCCGATGATGGGCGAGTCGCCGCTGGTGCGGTAGAGCGTCTGCTTGATGGCCAGCACGTCCGGGTCGCGCGCGGCCTGCTGCACGAAGTCCACGACCGGCGTGAACGACTCGTAGGGATGCTGCAGCAGGATGTCGTGCTCCTGCATGGCGTTGAAAATGCTGGTGGCGACGCGGAGGCTGGGCAGCTCGACGGGGGTGAAGACCGGGTACTTGAGGTCGGGCCGGTCGACCAGGTCGGCGAGGCTCATCATGCGGACAAGATTGAGCGGCCCGTCGAGCTTGAAGACGTACTCCGGCGCCATCTGCAGGTGCTCGCAGAGCAGGGCAAAGACGGCGTCCGGCACCCCGGCCTCGACCTCGAGGCGCACGGCGGCGCCGCGGCGGAGGTTGCGCAGCTCCTCCTCGATCCGCTTGAGGAGGTTTTCCGCCTCCTCGTCGTCGATGTAGAGGTCGCTGTTGCGCGTGACGCGGAAGGCGTGGGCGCTGTTGACGCGGTAGCCGGGGAAAAGCTCGCCGGCGCAGAGCTTGATGATCTCGCTCAGGAAGATGAAGGTCTGCGTGCCGGACCGGTCGGGCTGCATCTGCACGAGCCGGGGCAGGATCCGCGGCACCGGCAGGATGGCGGTGTGGCTTTCCTGGTCCGGGGAGTCGGGGTTGTCGAGGGCGACGATGACGTTCAGCGTCTTGTTGCCGATCTCGGGGAAGGGATGCGACTGGTCGATGGCGAGCGGGGTCAGCACGGGATGGACCTGCTGGGCGAAGTAGTCCTCCACCCAGGCCCGCTCGGCGGCGTTGAGCTGGGTCGCGGTCTTGAAGGTGATATGTTGCGCGGCGAGCGCGGGCACCAGCAGCTCGTGCCAGCAGCGGTACTGGGCCTTGACGAGGTTCTTGATCTCGTTGAAGGCGCGCTTGAGCTGTTCGCGCGGGGAGAGGCCGTCGATGCTCGGCTCGCCGCCGCTCGAGTCCTTCAGCTGCATCAGCCCGGCGATGCGGATCTCGAAGAACTCGTCGAGGTTGGAGCTGACGATGGCGAGGAACTTGGTGCGCTCGAGCAGGGGGTTGGCCGCGCTCTCGGCCTGTTCCAGCACGCGGCGGTTGAAGGCCAGCCAGCTCAGCTCGCGGTTCGCGTAGACGATCTTCCCGCCCCCCGCCACGGTCTGGGCGATGGATTTGCCGGTCTTGGCGGTGATCTTGATGGAGCGTGGCTTGACGCGCGCGGGAGGGGACATGGGAGTGGTGACACGGGCCGGCTGACGAGGATGCGGCGAAACCGCAGCTTGGACGCGGCGGAAGGAAAGAGCAAGGTCCGGCCCGGGCCGGAAAGGGAAAGGCCGGGGCGGCAGGATCACAATCCGGCTGCGCCCCCCGACCCCGGGAGCGGCCGTCGCCTCAGGCCTCGACCAGCGTCAGGTCCGGCTCGAAGCTGACGGCGAGGCGGTAGACCTGGCCGGGGCGCATGATGAGCGGATGGTCGCGGATGAACATCTGGACGTAGTGCAGCTTGCCGTAATTGGTGCGGTAGGTCGGATCGGCGCTGACGACCTCGGTCTCGGCCCAGTTGGCCTGGAAGTCGTCCTTCAGCACCGAACACCGGTGGCCGAGGGGCCCGAGGGCGGGCGAGTTGCCGAGGCGGTATTTCGAGTGCGGGGCACCGATGACGAGCGCCATCCGGAACTTGTCGAGCTGCACCTGGTTTTTGACGGTGTAGGCGAACTCGGCGACGATCTTGCTGCCGGTGAAGGTCCACTGGACCTTCACGCTGCCGATGCCGCGAACGATCTCCTCCCTGGTGTTGATCAGTTCCGGCTGCTCGTAGCGGAAGTAGAAGGAGTTCTTCAGCCCGAGGCCGGTGACGCATTTCTGGCCGTAGAAGGCGGGCAGGGTGATGTTCTCGCCGAAGGTGAGCTCGGGGACCATGACCGGCAGGTAGAGGTTGTTCGGCCAGTCGAAGACACCGGGACAGTGGGGAAAGGGCAGGTTGTCCGCGGTGCAGTCGGTGCCGGAGCTGACGAGCGGCAGCTGCACGTGCAGGCCGGACTCGGCGTCGCGGTAGAGGAAGAGGCCCTGCTCCTTGCGGTTGCTTTTGTCGTAGATGACAAAGCGGCCGCTGGTGCGCGGGGCGTCGACCTTGACCGTGTCGGGCAGGTTGACGGTCTTGGCGAGGCGCGCCCACTGGCAGAGGTAGCGTGCGGCGTCGAAGTTCGCCATGCGGGTGGTGTGCGAGGCGACGGCGGTGCGCTCGTCGTCGCGGATGTCGAGGAAGCCCTGCTCCTGGTCGAGGTAGGTCTGGAAGAAATAATAGAACAGGCGGCGAAGGATGTCGAAATACTTGTTCTTCTGGTCGTCGGGGATCCACCCGTCGCGCAGGCCCTGCAGGATGAGGGTGATGCAGTGCATCTGGCCGTAGGCGCCGGCGGAGCGGCCGTAGGCCCAGCCGAGGCCGTCGGCGCGCACGAGGTCGGGCATCATCTTGATGTATTTCTCGGCGTAGGTGCGGAGGGTCGGGAGCTTGCGCTCGCGCAGGGCCGAGTTGGCGTGCAGCTGCAGGGCCGAGCGGGTGAAGACGAGGGTCATCACGCCGTAGAGATTGAAGTGCCCGCCGATGCCCTTCTCGTGGTCGTCGAAGAAGCCGGAGGAGCTGGTCTGCTCGATGCGCTCGGCGAGGCGCTCGATGAGGCGCGAGGTCTCGTCCTTCTTGGACAGGCCGAGGCTGTAGCGGCAGACGGCCTTGGCGATGTTGAAGGCCTGCCAGTAATTGTCGTAGTCGCTGCGGGTGAGCAGGAGCTTGTCGAGCCGCTGGCGGGTTTCCTCGACGAGGCGCTCCCAGACGGGATTGCGCTCCTTGGACGGGCCGAAGGAAAGGAGGCCGAGCGAGGCATAGGCGAGGCCGTTTTCCACGGCGGGCTCGGTGAAGGCCTGGGCGGTGATGCAGCGGGCGGTGAGGTCGATCAGGTCGTAGCCCTTGAGCGCGGTCTCGCCGGTGGCGCGGTAATATTCGCCGAGGGCAAAGGCGACGTGGCCGGGCTCGTCGGAGCGCGGGCTTTCACCGGGAATGGGAGTGACGGTGCCGTCAGCGTTGATCGCGTCGAGGTTGTGGCTCAACATCGAGCGGGCCATATCGAGACATTGCTCGGAGAAGCTGTTCATTCAGGAAGATTTCGTGTCAAAGGTGGGAGCGGGAAGGTAATATGTCGCGGCTTGGAAAAGCCGGGGCAAGCGTGAATTTTCAGCGGGCGATCAGTTTGATGAACTCGGCGTTGGTCTTGGTCTTGCCCAGGCGGGTCACCATGGTGTCCGTGGCCTCCTCGATCTTCTGCTGCACCAGGGCGCGGCGGAAGAAGTGGATGCCCTCCAAGGTCTTCTCGTCGAGCAGCAGCTCCTCCTTGCGGGTGCCGGAGGAGGCGACGTTGACCGCCGGCCAGATGCGCATCTCGGCGGCCTTGCGGTCCAGCACCAGCTCCATGTTGCCGGTGCCCTTGAATTCCTGAAAAATCACGTCGTCCATGCGGGACCCGGTCTCGACCAGGATGGAGGCCACGATGGTGAGGGAGCCGCCGTCCTCGGTGTTGCGGGCCGAGGCGAAGAGCTGGCGGGGCCGCTCGAGGGCCCGGACGTCGAGCCCGCCGGTGCCGGTGCGGCCGGAGTTCTTGGCCGTGTTGTGCGCCCGGGACAGGCGGGTGAGCGAGTCGATCAGGAGGACGACGTCCTTGCCGGCCTCGACGAGGCGCTTGGCGCGCTCGATGCAGAGGTCGGAGACGCGGATGTGGTTCTCGACCGGGTCGTCGTTGGACGAGGCCCAGACCTCGGCCGGCACGCTGCGCTTGAAATCGGTGACTTCCTCGGGGCGCTCGTCGACCAGCAGGATCATGACGTGGCACTCGGGGTGGTTCTCGATGACGCCGAGGGCGATGTCGCGGAGGAAGGTGGTCTTGCCCGTGCGGGGCGGGGCGACGATGAGGCCGCGGGTGCCCTTGCCGATGGGGCAGAGGAGGTCGATGACCCGGTTGGTCATCCGGCCGTCCTTCAGCTCGAGCTTGAGCTGCTCGTTGGGCGTGATCGTGGTGAGATTGGCGAAATCGATGGCCCGGCGGCGGGCCTCGATGTCCAGGCCGTCGACCTTCTCGATGAAGCGGACCTTGGGGTTGGGGAACCGGTCGTCGGGGGTGGCCTGCGCCGTGATGATGCTGCCCTGTTGCAGCTTGAAGCGGCGCACGAGCTCGCGCGGGACAAAGGGGTCGGTCGGTCGGCGCTTGCCGTGCTTCGCGAGATCGAGCAACTGGCCGTTGCGGCTGTTGTCGATGTCGAGGATGCCCTCGACGCGGATGCTGTTGTCCGGCGGGACTGGAGCGGGTGAGGGGGGCGGCGACGCCGGAGCGGCAGGCGGATTTTCTTTATCCATACAAAACGGGTTGGGTGTGCTGCCTAGGCTTGACCGTGCAATCCGTCGGGGGCATTTCTGAAACGCTTAAGCTTCAACCCAAAACAGGAGAAACTTGTGACGGACCAAACGATAACCTCAGTGTCCCGGGAGAGTCGAATTTTCAAGCCCTCGGCCGGGTTCAAGAGCCAAGCTAATCTTGGCAGCTACGCGACCTACCGTAGGCTCTACACTGAGTCTGTCAACGCTCCAGACAAGTTTTGGGCCAAACAAGCCCGGGAACAGCTCGTCTGGCGCAAGCCTTTCAAGCAGGTCCTGGATTGGAAGCCTCCGCACGCCAAGTGGTTCCTGGGTGGCAAGTTAAACGTATCAGAAAACTGCCTCGACCGCCACCTCGGCACCTACCGCGAAAACAAGGCGGCATTAATTTTCGAGGGCGAGCCGGGTGACGTCCGCACCATCACCTACCGGCAGCTCTATTTCCACGTCTGCCGCATGGCGCACATCCTGGAGAACATGGGCATCAAGCCGGGCGACCGCATCGCCATCTACCTGCCGATGATCCCCGAGGCGGTCATCGCCATGCTGGCTTGCGCGCGCATCGGCGCCGTGCACACCGTCATCTTCGGCGGTTTCAGCGCCGAGGCGATCAAGGACCGCATCAACGATTGCAAGGCCAAGCTCGTCATCACCGCCGACGGCGGCTGGCGGCGCGGCAAGGTCATCGAGCTCAAGGCCAGCGTCGACCGCGCCCTTGAGGGCGCCCCGACCGTCCACACCGTCCTCGTCGTCAAGCGCTGCGGCAACCCCGTCGTCATGCGCGAGGGCCGCGACGTGTGGTGGCGCGAGGCCTGGGAGGGCGCGCCGAATTCGCACGCGGCGAAGGCCTTCGATTCCGAGCATCCCCTCTTCATCCTCTACACCTCCGGCTCCACGGGCAAACCCAAGGGTGTGCTCCACACCTCCGCCGGGTATCTGCTCGGCGCCAGGCTCAGTTCGCATTACGTCTTCGACCTGAAGGAAAACGACCGCTACTTCTGCTCGGCCGACATCGGCTGGATCACCGGCCACAGCTACGTCGTCTACGGCCTCCTCTCCAACGGCTCCACCGTGTTCCTCTACGAGGGTGCGCCCAACCAGCCGGAGCCCGACCGCTTCTGGCAGATGATCGACCGCCACGGCCTGACCATCCTTTACACGGCGCCGACCGCCATCCGCGCCTTCATGCGCTGGGGTGACAACTACGTGCTGCGCCACCGCCTCGACTCGCTCCGCCTGCTCGGCTCCGTCGGCGAGCCCATCAACCCCGAGGCCTGGATGTGGTACCACCGGATGATCGGCAAGAAACGCTGCCCGATCGTCGACACCTGGTGGCAGACCGAGACCGGCTCCATCATGATCACGCCGCTGCCCGGAGTCACGCCGACCAAGCCCGGCTCGGCCACGTTCCCGTTCTTTGGCGTGCTGCCGAAGATCGTCGACGAGAAGGGCCACGAGGTGCCGCGCAACCACGGCGGCAAGCTCGCCATCATGCAGCCCTGGCCCTCCATGCTCCGCACGCTCTGGGGCGACGACGAGCGCTTCAAGAAGGCCTACTTCAGCGAATTCCCCGGCAAGCCGGGCATCTACTTCACCGGCGACGGGGCCCGGCAGGACAAGGACGGCTACTTCTGGATCGTAGGCCGCATCGACGACGTGCTCAACGTCTCCGGCCACCGCATTGGCACCGCCGAGATCGAGAGCGCGCTCGTCTCGCACCCGGCCGTGGCCGAGGCCGCCGCCGTCGGCCGCCCCGACGAGCTGAAGGGCCAGGCCCTCGTCGTCTTCGTCACCCTCAAGTCCACGCACACGGCCAGCGACCAGCTCAAGGAGGATCTCCGCACCCACGTCGGCCGGGAGATCGGCTCGCTCGCCAAGCCCGACCAGGTCCGCTTCGCCGCCGGCCTGCCCAAGACCCGCTCGGGAAAAATCATGCGCCGCCTGCTCAAGGAACTCGCCACCAGCGGCGAGATCAAGGGCGACACCACGACGCTCGAGGACTTTTCCGTCATTTCCGCGCTCAAATCCGATGAGGAGTAACCCACCCGGCGGCTAGATGTTTTCGGCTCCCCCAGGGGCCGGGCCACGACGCGCAGCCTTCACGCTGCTCGAACTGCTGGCTGTCATCGCACTCATTGCCCTCCTGGCCGGGATCGTCCTCGGACTCGGCCCGCGCGCCTCCGCGACCGGCCGCACCGCCCGCGCGCGGGCGGAACTGGCCGCACTCGCCGCCGCACTCGAGAACGGCCAGCGCAGTCTCGGCGACTACCCGCAGACGGAGGATCCGGCGCAGCTGCTGCAGGCGCTCATCGGCCGGCGCAACCCGCACAATGCCGTCATCGCCGCCCGTGTCCTGATTGAAACCGCCCGCTTCCGCACCGCGGACGGACGCGATCCGTTCGCGGATGACACTGCCGTCCTGATCGACCCGTGGGACCGGCCTTACCGCTACGTCTACAAGACCCGGGCGCCCTGGACCAATGCCGGCTATGTCCTCTGGTCCGCCGGCCCCGACGGCCGCGACTCCGGCACGCTGCTGCCGGGTGGCTTTCCCGATCCCACCCCGCCCGAGAACGCCGACAATATCTACGCCAACCGATGAAAACCGGAAAATCCCACCTGCGACCATTGCCACTGCAACCACTCCCTGGCTCCTCGTTTCCGGCTCCCGGCTCCCGGCCCGGCGCCTTCACCCTGCTGGAACTCCTCACCGTCATCGCCGTCATCGGGCTTCTCGCGGCGCTGATCTTTCCCAACATCCGTGCCGCCCGGATCTCCGCCAACCGCGCCCGGACACGCGTCCAGTTCAACCAGTGGGCCGCCGCGCTCGAGGGTTTTCGCGCCGAATACGGCTATTACCCGGCGCTCCATGGCTCCAACCTGGTGAATCCACCCGGGCAGAACACCGATCCGTCCTCGCTCCATCTGTTCCACGACCTCCTGGCCGCCCGGCGGCGCGACGGCTCGGCGTTGCCGGCCTACAATGCCGCGTCGCCGCAAAACCCCGAGGCGCAGAACCGGAAGCTCATCGCGTTCCATGCCTTCAGCGACGCCGACATCACCGGCGCCGGTTCGCCGGCGCCCAACCTGCTGCGCGATGCCTTCGACAATACGGAGATCGCCGTGCTCACCGACCGGAACCTCGACGGGATCATCACGCCCGCCGACTACGGCGGCACGCTGCCCGCGGTCGCCGGGCTCACCCCGGGCGCCGCGGACATCCCCGCCGCCGGGATCCGTGCCGGCGTCATTTTCTACGCCCCCGCCCCCGGCGCGGACGCCGCACATCCGGATTTCATCTTCAGCTGGAAATGAGCGCGGCCGGTGCAATCGCGGGTAGGTCGCTTTCTCCGAAAGCGCCGCGGCGCGTTGGGACAACGCGGCCTGCCTCTGCCTTCACCCTCCTCGAACTCCTTGTGGTCGCCGGCCTGACCGCCGCGTTCTCGGTCGTGCTCATCCGCGGCCTCGGCGGCGGCGGCCAGTCGGCCGCGCTGCAGTCCGCCCAGGCGACTCTGGCGAACCTCGTCTCCCTCGCCCGCACCAAGGCGATGGCGAGCGGACAGTCCTCGCGCCTGCTGGTCCACGTCGATGCCGGCAGCTCCAGCCAGCCTCTGCGATATCTTCGTCTGGTCGCAGTCCAGACGCAGGCCTCGGGTGGATGGCAGACCATCACCGACGCTTATCTGCCCGACGGCGTCTATGTCGTGCCGGGCAATTTCACCGTGACGCCCGCGGGCTTGTTCAGTGCCGTCTCCTGGACCAGGGCCGACGGTTCCGCCCTGCGCTCGACCGCCTTGCGCTCGAACCAGATCTCCACGGAAACGATCGACGGCCCGGCCGCGGAGCAGTGGGTGAGTGTCACGATCTCCGCCGCGGCCGGCACGGCGCAGTCGGGCGACCTCATCCTGGCGCCTGGCCGGCTGCGTCCGCCCGGATCCTATCTGCCCGGGGAATCGCCTGTGGTCCTCGACAATCCCGACGGCGTGCGCGGCCTGACCCTGAGTGCCTACGGCGTTCCGGCGCTGATCAATGCCCGGAACGGATTCTGATGGGGGCAACCTGAAGTGGTATGGCCACAACAAGCACTCAAGGCGCAAAAAGGGCGTTCTCTCTCCTCGAGGTTGTCATCGCCACCGGCATCTTCGCCGCGGCGGTGACGGTGCTGCTGGCCTTCCTGCCGGCGCTGGCGGGACAGGCCGCCGGGTCGGCCGACACGCTCGCCGCCTTGCGCCTGCCGGATGCCATCCGCATTGAATTGCAGCGGGTCGCGGCGGCCGGGGGCCTCGACAGCCTCGCCGCGCAAATCACCCCGATGTCCTCGCCGCTGCCGGCCACCCTCTCGTTGGTCGCGTCACGCGACACCACGCAGGTCCAGTCGTTGGGCTACCTGCCGCCAGTCGCGACCGAGCAGATCGCGCCGGCCCAACAATACTATCTGGTCGAGGTATGGCGTTTCACGGCCGGGCCGCCCGCCTATGATTCCAGCGGCGCTGTTCTCGCGCTGCACGTCCGTGTGTCCTGGCCGTATCTCACTCCCGGCACAGCCGCCGCGACCCCGCTCGCGGCCCGCGAACGGGTGGCATTCAACATGGCGCTGAACCGATGAGGAACAGCCGCATGTTCCGTCACCGTCCAGGAGCGGCGGTCTATGACCGCCGAATCCCCGACGGCGGTCACAGACCGCCGCTGCATGAATCCGCCGCCTTCACCCTCCTCGAACTCCTTGTCGCCGCCACGATCACCCTGGTGCTGGCCGGGCTCATGCTGGCGGTCGTCGCCGGCACGCTCAATCTTTGGCACCGCACGCAGGACAGCTTTTCCACGGCGACCGAGGCCAAGCTGGTCCTGGACCTGGTCGAACGCGACCTGCAGGCGGCGGTTTTCCGCCAGGACGGCACCACGTGGCTCGCGGTGGATGTCATGAACAACCCCGGCAGCCTGGCCAGCCACGGCTGGCTCGTGCCGCCGGCCGCGGGCAAACCGGCGGGCGCGGAAAGCCAGCGCCTCGTGCCGGACGGTGCCGCGCCGTCGATCACCGATGCGCGTTTCGGGCTCTCGGGGGCGTGGCTGCGTTTCCTCACGACCAATGTGGAGTCAGGCGGCAGCCTGCCCGTGGCCGTGTCCTACCAGATTGCGCGCCGGCCGCTCAGCGGCGCCGTCAGCGCCTCCAGTGCGGCGGATGTGCGCTATTCGCTCTTCCGCTCGGCGGTGAGCACCGACAAGTCATTCGCGTCCGGCAACGATGTGCTGGCCGCCGGCTATGGCAGTGCGACCGTCAACCCGGGGGCCTCACGCAGCCCTCCGACGCTCACCAATCCCAGCAGCAGCGATGCGCTGGCGACGAATGTCGTGGACTTCGGAGCCTGGCTCCAGGTGCGCGACGCCAACGGCGGGCTGCGGCGGATCTTTCCGGCCGACAACAGCGACACCACGCACGCGGCCCGCGACCCCGGCGGCGCGACGGATGCGAACCGTTTCCCCGAGGTGGTTGATGTGATGGTCCGGATAATGACCGAGCAGGGGGCGACGTTGCTGGCGGAGATGGAAAACGGCAGCGGGCATCTGGTTCGTCCTCCCGCCTACGCCACCGACGCGGCCTGGTGGTGGGCGGTGGTCGAGGCCAACTCGCGGGTCTACGTGCGCCGGGTCGAAGTGAAGGGGAGGGCGCCATGAATCCTGGCCGTCACTACCGACATCGGTCAGCCCGCGGCTTCGCTCTCGTCCTTACCCTGGCCCTGCTCGCCCTGCTCGTGCTGGCGGTTCTCGCCCTCAGCGCGCTCACCAAGGTCAATTCCCAGATCGCCGCCGTGTCGGTCTATCAAACCCAGGCACGGCAAAATGCACTGCTGGGACTCAGCCTCGGTCTCGGGGAACTGCAACGCCAGGCCGGGGCGGACATGCGGCTGACCGGCATGGCCGGAGTCACGGGCATCGCGGCCAATGCGGCGAACAGCACCCGCCACTGGTGCGGCGTCTGGGAGCAGGCCAACGGGGCCTTCGTCTGCTGGCTGGCCTCGGGGGCGCAGACGGCCGGCGGTGCGGCGGTGCAGTCAGGTCTGGCCGCGGTCGAACTCATCGGCGCAAACACCGTCGGCGCGGCGGCGGCCAACTCCGAGCATGTCATCGCCGGCAAGCTGCCCCTCGTGCTGACGGACACCGCCGCTGCGCCGGGTGTGCCGGTGACCGTTGGCAGCTACGCCTGGCTCGTCATCGACGAGGGCGTCAAGATCAGCGCCTATGCGCCCGCGGCGCTGGCCATTCCCGGCATCAGGCCTCTCATCACGAGCACGTCGGCGACCTCGGCCGCCGGCAAGCTGCGTGCGGCGGTGGACACCTATGGCGCCAAACTGCCGGCCGTGATCGCCTATGAGCAACTGAGCCTGCTCCCCACGCCGGCCGCCGCGCTCACGGCCTCGGTGCTCCAGGATAATTTTCATCATATCACGCTCACGGCGCGCACGGTTTCGGACAGCGCGTATTACGCCGGCACGCTCAATGTGAACACCACGTCGACGATCGTCTGGCGCAGCCTTCTTGAAACATACAACTCGCTGCCGGCGGTTCCGCCGATCACGGCGGCCAACCTGACCAGCAAGGGCAACGCGCTCGGCAACGGTCTCGCGGCCGCCACCGCCGGCAAGGCGGCGAACGGCCCGTTCGCGAGTGTGACCGCCTTCGGCGCCTACCTGGCCACCGTTTTCCCGGCGAACGGCAGTCCGACGGCCACGCAGATCATGAACGCGATCGGGCCGATGCTCGCGGTGCGGTCCGACACCTTCCGGGTCCGCGGCTACGGCGAGGCGGTGAATCCGTCCGATGCGACCAAAGTGGAGGCGGCCGCCTGGTGTGAGGCGGTCGTGCAGCGTACGCCGGATGCCGCCACAAACGGGTTGGGCCGGAAGTTCGTGATGCTGTATTTCCGCTGGCTGGGTCCGGACGACCTGTAGCCGCGCCGGTGACGGCGTGGTCTCCGTCTGACGGCCGCGGGACGCGAAAGAGGTTTGAGCCCGGCCATGCTCGTGGCAAGCTGGTGCAGCTTGAACATCGAGGAGTCATTCGCGGCCGCGCGGCGGCTGCAGCAGGGCGGTCAGCTCACCGCGGCCGAGGCGGGCTACCGCCGGATCCTTGACGTCGCGCCTGACCAGGCGGAGGTGCACTATAATCTCGGCATCGTCCTGCGCGATCTGGGCCGGTTTTCCGAGGCGGCGATGTCCTACGCGCAGGCCCTCAAGGCCCAGCCCCGGTTTCCCCAGGCCGCGAACAACCTGGGCGTGATGCTCGAGCGCATGAGCCGCATGGACGAGGCGGAACACTGGCTCCGGGAGGCGGGCCGGATGGACCCGGCGTCGGCCGAGGTCTGGAACAACCTGGGTGGCGTGCTCAAGGACCTCGCCCGGTTCGACGAGGCCGTCGAATGTTACGACCGCGCCATTGCCCTCCAGCCGGGCAATCCTCGCCTGGACAGCAACCGGATATTTGCCCTCCATTACGGTCCGGCCGACGATCCCGCGGTCTTGCTGGGCGCCGCGCAGGAGTGGGGGAGGAGATTCGCCGACCCGCTGGCGGTCGCGGTGCGCGACGGCGAACGTCCCTCCGGCCGACGCCTGCGCATCGGCTACCTGTCGGCGTATTTCCGCGAGCATTGCCAGGCACTTTTTACCGTGCCCTTGCTCGCCCATCATGATCACGCGGCATTCGAGATCTTCTGCTACTCGGACGTCACCGCCCCGGATGCTTTCACCGGGCGGTTGCGGGCCGGGGCCGACGTCTGGCGCGACACCGCACGGCTTGGTGACGCCGAGGTGGCCGCGTTGATCCGGTCGGACCAGATCGATGTGCTCGTGGACCTCACCATCCACATGGCGCACGACCGCCTCCTGGTCTTCGCGCGCAAACCCGCGCCCGTGCAAGTCACGTGGCTTGGCTATCCCGGCACCTCGGGACTGAAGGCCATGGACTGGCGGCTGACCGACGCGTGGCTGGATCCGACTGCGGCGGCCGATGCCTGCTATGTCGAACGCTCCCACCGGCTGGACGGAAGCTTCTGGTGCTACGATCCCCTCACGGATCAGCCGCCGGTGAACCCGTTGCCGGCGCTCGCCGGCGGGCCCTTCACCTTCGGTTGCCTCAATAACTACTGCAAGGTCACCGACCTCACCTTGGAACTCTGGACGCAGGTGCTGCAGGCGGTGCCCGGTTCGAGGCTGCTCATGCTGGCCCCGCGCGGTTCCGCACGGGAACGGGTGCGGGAGCGCCTCGGGGTGGCCGCCGGCCGGGTGGACTTCGCCGCCTACCAGCCGCGGGCGGCCTATCTGGAACTCTATCACCAAATCGACCTCGGGTTGGATACGTTTCCCTACAATGGGCACACCACGAGCCTGGACTCGCTGTGGATGGGTGTTCCCGTCGTCAGCAGGACCGGGCGAACGGCCGTCTCCCGCGCCGGGCTCAGTCTGCTGGCCAACCTCGGCCTAGGCGAGCTTGCAACGCCGTCGCCCGCCGAGTTCGTGCGCATTGCGACCACCCTTGCCGGCGACCCCGGGCGGCTGGCGGCGCTGCGTGGGGGCCTGCGCGGCCGGATGGAAAAATCGCCCCTGATGAACGCCGCCCGCTTCACGCGCAACCTGGAACAAGCTTACAGGGAGATATGGTCCGCGCGAACGCCGGACGTGTCACCCCCGCGCCCGTGACTGCGAGCCAGTTGAACCGTCGGTTAAACGGCCGCCTGACCTTCCCGCTTCCCGAACCGTAGCCGGTCAGAGGAGGAATCGGCTGAGATCATCCCAACTTCGCAAGCCTGCTGGTCCTGCTCGAGTCCGATTCAAGCGCACCTCATGTCGGGAACGGATGCTTCGCCGTTGGAGCCCGCAGTAGGGGGTGAACCGACCGATTCCATTTGCTGGCAGGTCCCAGGTCCGATGTCGGGGAGAACGGGGAAACGGGAAGGCGATAAATTCGGGTCAAGGGAAGGTGTGGTGAGGTGCCCAAACCCTAGTAGCCATGCGCCCCGTAACGCGCTAGGTAAGCTATGCAACAGGGGAAAGCGTCCCCTGCATACCGGGCTCTGTAAAGTGGCAAGAAGCGCGATTACCGGACAGTAACCGGACAGACGATTTGCCATTTATCACTCTCTATTCCGCAACCTGTTGGTGAAGATGGTGCCAGGGGCGAGGATTGAACTCGCGACCAAAGGCTTATGAGTCCTCTGCTCTACCACTGAGCTACCCTGGCTAAATGGTGCGCGAATGAGCCACATTTCATCGGGGAAATCCACCACAATATTTGGAACTTGGAGCCCTTCGACAGGCTCAGGGTGGGCCAGGGTGCCAGAGCCGGCGCAAGACGCTACCGACATGGTTGCACGGCTGGCATCTGCCTCCCGCTGCCCTCGCGACTGCTGCCGGTGCACCCGGAGTCGCCAGCACGGATCGCCCGGAGCGATCCGGATTCATGAATTCATGAATGACAAATTAATGCAGGAGTATATTGGTGGGATGAAGACCAATCGGCCCGTCGTCCGTCTCGATGCGCAGGAAGACGCGGACTTGCCTGAGTCTCGCGATCCGAAATCAACCACCAACGGTCTCTCCCATGAAAAACCTGACATTCCGATTCATCCTCGTCGTGATTGCTTTTTCCCAGGCGGCATCCCTGGCCGCTCAAGTCAACGCTTCCGGACACGGAGCCGGCAGTCCGGCCCGCGAACCCCTGGACAATCCGTATTTGCGCCAGTTTTACGTCGACGCCTTTGACCTGCACGCCCGGGACCTGTCGGATCGCGAGCAAGCAGCGAGCAAGCACGCCCAGGTGGTTCCCCTCCCTTCGGCCGCCAGTTTTGACACCAATCACGATGGAAAATTGGATGAGCAGGAAATGGTGGCGTGGGAGACGGCCGTGCGATCCGTCGTGGACAAGTCACCCTCAATCCTGCAGCGCTTTGATGCCAATCATGACGGGAAACTGGACCAGGCCGAATGGACTGTTTTTTGGAGCGCGTTGACCACGACAAGCGAGCCGAAAAAATAACGGCCGGCCGCGCCGCCGATCATCGTTTAAGTTAGCCTCTCGGATGGGAATGTTTGGCCGTGGCGGTCATCGGCACGAATGGGCGCCGGCCACACCCATGACACAGGAGCGCGTGGCTGAGCTCCGTTTTGCGCCCAAGCGCTATTCACAGCCAAGCCCCACGATAACACTCCTATGCTAGCTGGACGGTTTTCAACCAAATTGGGCCTTCCAATTCAGCCCTGACCAACCGCGGGGCTATTTGCCCGCAGCACCCGACTATTCATGTTTCCCCAGTGACCCCCCGCCAGGATATTTTGCGAACACGCCCTGGTCGAACGTGGCAGCATCTGGCCTGGTCTCGCGGACGGCCCCTCCATCACCGGCGCGACCCCGGGGTGGGGCTGCCGTCAGTCCACGGTCGAACGGAGCGCGGCTTCCGCGACCTGCTTGGCCTGCGCCTGCGTGCTTTCGCAGCCGGTGCCGAGGATGCTGCCGTCCGTGTTGAAGATCGCCCAGCGCCAGCTGTCGGGATGCCGCTGCTCGGTCAGGGCGAAGCTCGCCGTCCCGGGGTTGCTGCAGGAAACCTCCAAGGTCCCGAGCGAATAGTTGCAACACGCGGAGACAGACGCGGCCTCAGTGCTTGAGACCAAGGACTGGAAGGATCGCCAGATGGGTGAAGCGGACATGGGGGGAGGACTGCGCTCAGGATACGCCAGGCCGCGGATCGGGGATATGGGGTGTTATCTGGGAGCGGGGAGCCGTGAGCGGGGAGCTGGGGCCCGGGCACGGTTGGCCACAGCAGGCGCACAAGGCACAAAAAAAGGCCTCCATCTTTGCGCTTTCTGTGCCTTTTGGGGCAACTATTTCCGGCGCTTGACCGGGGCGGAAACGCCTTGACCGGCACGGCTACGGGGAGGCGGGCGGCTCGTTCAGGACCAGACGGATCTGGTCGACCAGTTCCCGCAGTTCAAACGGCTTGCCGATGAAACTGTTGACGCCCGCGGCGCGGGCCTGCTGCTGGGCCGTCGGGCCGAGATTGCCGGAAATGAGGAGAATGGGCAGGGCCGGCCGGACGAGGGTGATCTGCCGGGCCAGCTCAAGCCCGGTCATCCCCGGCATGGTGAGGTCGGTGATCACGGCCGAGAAAGAGTCGGGCTCGGCCCGGAAAGAGGCCAGGGCATCAGCCGGGATCCCGCAGGCCAGCGGACGGAAACCCAGGCGGCTCAGCAGCGTGACGCCAAAATTGCGCACGGGCTCCTCGTCGTCCACGAGCAGGATCCGCCGGTCCCGGCCGAACGGGACCATGCCCGGTGCGGCGCCGGTCCGGTCGGCCAGTTCCGCCGCCGGCACCGCTCCTTTGGCCGCCGGAAAATAGAGGCTGAAGGTCGTGCCGGCGCCCGGCTGGCTGTCGACCACGATCGCCCCCTCGTGGCTCTTCATGATGGCGTGGACCATGGCCAGCCCGAGACCGGTGCCCTGGCCGAGCGACTTGGTGGTATAAAACGGCTCGAAGATGCGCTTCAGGACGGCCGGTTCCATGCCGCTGCCGGTGTCGCGCACGCTCAGGCAGACGGTGTGGTCCGGTCCCACCTGCGGGTGGTTTTCCCGGAGGGCCGGGCCGGGTGCGGCCGCCTGCAGCTCCACGGTCAGGAGGCCGCCGCGCCCGCCCATGGCGTGGGCGCCGTTGGTGCCGAGGTTCAGGATGAGCTGGTGGATCTGGCCCGGGTTGAGCAGCACCGCCGGGCAGCCGGCCGCGATGTCCGTGCGAATCCCCACCGTGCCCGGCAGGCTGACGCGCAGCAACTGCACCGCCTCCTGCACGATCGGCCCCAGCAGGGTGGGGGAGCGGTTTTCCCGGTCGATCCGGCTGAACGAGAGGATCCGGGCCACCAGGTCGCGGGCGCGGCGGCTGGCCTGGTCCGCGGCCTGCACCGCGCCGGCGGCGGAATGCCCCGGGGGCAGGTCCATCTGCGCGAGCTGCAGGTTGCCGAGGATGCCGGTGAGGATGTTGTTGAAATCATGGGCGATGCCGCCGGCGAGCGTGCCCAGCGCCTCGAGCTTCTGCATCTGCCGCAGCTGATCCTCCAGGTTCTTCTGCTTCTGCTCCTGCCGCTTTCGCTCGGTCAGGTCCCGCAGCGCGGTCATGCGCAGGCTGCGGCCGTCCTTGCGCATGGTCTTCGCCTGCGCCTCGGCCGGGAACAGGCTGCCGTCCTTGCGGATCAGCTGGTGCTCGTAGGCCAGTTCGCGCTGGGCCCGGATGGCCTCGGCCACGATGGACCGCGTCGCCGGGCTCACGAAATCGGCCACGTTCCGGCCCAGCATCTCGGCGCGTTCGTAGCCCAGCATGCGCAGGGCCTGGTCGTTAATGTCGATGACCCGGCCGTTCTCGGTGATCACGATGCCCTCGAAGGCCGCCGCAGTGAGGTTGCGGAAACGTTCCTCGCTCTCGCGCAGCGCCTGCTCCGCCTGCTTGCGCTCCGAGATGTCCTCCATCACGCCGTCGTAATACAGCACGGCCCCATCGGGCCCCCGGATCACGTTGGCGCTCTCCCGGACATGGATCGTCGTGCCGTCGCGCCGCTTCCACGTGGCTTCCCAGCCGCTCAACCGGCCCGCGTTCTCGAGCCGGTCCTTGAACGCCTGGCGCGGATAGTCCGGCTCGGAGCCCACCCGTTCGAGGTTGTGGGCGGCCATGTCCGCAAACGAATCGTAACCCAGGATCCTGATCAGGGCGGGATTCGCCATCAGGATCTGCCCGTCGGGCGTGGAACGGTAGATGCCCACGCCGGCGTTCTCGATGAAGCTGCGGAAGCGCTCCTCGTTGGCGAGCAGGGCCGCCTGGGTCCGCTTGCGCTCGGTGATGTCCTGGATGATCGTGACCACGCACTTTTGACCGGCGAGATCGAAACATTCCGCACTGTGGATGACCTCGACGGCCTGGCCGGCGGAGTTGCGGACCTGCCGCTCGATCTGGTGGATCGAGCCGGTGGTGCGCAGGGGGACGACGAAGGCCTCGCGTTCCTCCGGGGTCTTGAATTCACCGATCGCCAGCGTGGTCCGGCCCAGCGTCTCCCCCCGGGTCCGGCCGAAGAGCCGCTCGAAGCTGTCGTTGACCTCGATGATGCGGCCGCTTTCCAGTTCCGTGATGATCATCGCGTCCGGGCTGAGGAGAAAGGCCTTGGAAAATTTTTCCTCCGCGAAGCGCAGCCGTGAAATGATGGTGCGCACCTCCCGGAGGATCCGGGAAACGATCCCGATGATCGCGCCGCAGGCCAGGATCTGGGCAAACAGGGACCGGATCCAAAAGTCATAGCTGTCCGGGCCCAGCGGCGCGAGGCGGAGGCCGGCGGGGAGCAGGCCGGTGGTCCAGCCCCAGGCGCCGGCCAGGATCAGCAGCACGCTGGCCACGCCGGCGGCGAGGCCGCCCCGCCAGTCATAGTAGATCGTGGCGAAGAGCGTGAAGAGGACCAGCAGCACGGAAATGCCGGGCGCGGCGCCATACAGCAGGAGCGCATTGCCGGCCGCGACGAAGAGGGCCGCCTCCAGGACCACGAAGCGCGCAAAATCGGATGTCGGCACCATGCTCGCGACCAACAGCGCCACCACCGCGGCGATGGCGGTCAGGCCAAAAATACTGAAGAGCAGATCGGCTGACTGCACCAGGATCGCGGAGATCCAGACGGTCCCGATCACCGCCGTCAGGCGGAGAATCAGCAGGAGCGAAGGGCGGCGCCATTCCCCTTCCTGCATCTGCCCAAACTCGAAGTCACCTGGTGTGGCAGTCACGGTGAACGCAGGCGTATGACCGCCGCCTCGTCGCTTCAATGCAAATTGGGGGTGGCAGCTTTAATTCCGCCCGGTTGCGAGGCTGGCCGCCGCACCCTGGCCCGGGTTTGCAGGGAGCGTATGCCGGGATTTTGTGGTCGCGCGGGGCTGACGCGGCTACGACACCAGTCGCTTCAGGCGGCGGTTCAGGTCCACCCCATAGCGGCCCCAGGATTTCACGAGGCGCTTTGTGTCGAGCAGGGTGACCTCGCCGCAGCGGGCGAGGGTATGCAGACCGTCGCTGTGGGTGCCGGAGACCAGGTCGCCGGTGAGGCGGGCGGGCAGATGCTCCACGACGGTCGTCAGCGGATCGAGGGTGGTGAAACGCAGAAAGCGCAGGGCCCCGCCATAGGTCCGGCTGCAATCCTGCACGGGCAGGGTGACGCGGCCGTCGGGGCCGACAAACGGTGTGCCACCGGGCCGGGCGCCGGCGCGATCGTCGAGGACCGGGTTCTGCGGATGCAGCCGCCACGGTCCGGCCAGCCGGTCGGCGTGGGCCACATGGAGTTCGCGCTGGTCGCGGGCGCGGGGCCCGACGATCGTGAAGAACATCCACCAGTGGCCCTCGTGCAGCAGGAGGGAGGCCTCGGCGCCGGGCACACCGGCGAGCAGCGGCGTTTCGCGCACCCAGTCGCCGGGGAACCGGCGGGCGCGGTAGAGCGCGATCTCGTTGTTCCGCTGGCTTTCGGGGATCATGAAGACCTCGCCGCCGTCCTCGACGATGAACGGGTAGGAGAGATGGAACGGCCGGGCGAGCACGGTGCTGCGGCCGCGCCAGACCAGCTCGCGGTCGAACTCGTGGTGCTCGATCACCGCGTGCTTGGTGCGATAGTCGAAGGCCTCGACGAAGACATGGGTTGTGCCCCGGTGCTGCAGGCCGAACGGATCGGCGAGGTAGCGCCAGGGACCGGGATCCGGCAGCCAGACGACGGATTCACGCTGGGCGGCCAGCGCCGCGGGTTCCAGCAGGCCGGTGATCGGCGCCGAGACCAGGCCCGCCTGCCAGAAGTCCGACTCCGGGGGCAGACTCATGTCGCGACCGCCACCGGCCGGCTCGCCGCGACCCGGCTCCGCTGCTTGGCGTCGAGGACATGCGCATAAAAATCGGTGATGTTGGCGAGCCTGGCGGAGGGATCGAAGAGGCTCAGGTCGTAACCCACCTTCGGCAGCCCGTCGGTCTCGAAGCGCGCATGGGCCGTCCGGATCGCGGCGGTCAGCGCCTCGCGCGAACCCGGCGGCACCATGACGGCCGGCTGGTCCCGCAGGAACTCGGCCGGGCCCTCGGCGGCGGTGGAGATGATGGGCAGGCCGGCGCTCATGGCTTCAACGATGGCCAGCCCGAACGACTCCTCGCGCGAGGGCGAGACGAAAAGGTCGAGGTCGCGCAGGCAGGGGTGCACGGCCGGCCGGTAGCCGAGGAGATGGATGCGCGGATCGCCGGCCCGCAGCTGCTCGAGCTCGGCGCGCTGCGGCCCCTCGCCGAGGATGACGAGCGCGGCCCGGGCGGGCGCACCGGCCCGGAAGGCGGAGATGAGGACGTCCATGCCCTTGCTCGCGTGGAGGCGGCCGACCGCGCCGACGAGGAAGACGTCGTCGCCCAGGCCCAGTTCCTCGCGCAGTCCCGGCGCGGCGGCGGGCGCGGGGACGAGCGGGAGCCAGTTGGGGATGACGCGGGCCTGGCCGCGATAGCCCGCCAGGCGGGCGCTCTGGGCGCGGTTGACGCAGATGAGTCCGTCAAGCCGGCCGTGCTGGTGCGGCTTGAAGCCGACGTGCAGCGTGGCGAGGGTCAGGTGCCGGTCCGCGGCGCCGCCGAGCGCCTTGCAGGCCGCGCTCAGGTGGCCGTGGCAGACGTCCGGCGCCAGCCGGTCGGCCAGGCGGCGGACGAGCATTCCGCGGAAAAAACGGCCGAAGGGGTGGAATCTTACCTGATGCGACAGGGCCCCGCGCAAAGGGGAGGAGCGCATGCCGGCGACATGGACGTCATGCCCGGCCGCGGCCTGCCGATTGGCCAGATCGAGGCAATAGCGCTCCGAACCTGCGATGCGGGAGGAGAACAGAACATGGAGTATGCGCATGATGGATGGCGGCGGGGTGGGGCGAAAGCGCCACCGCCGCCAAGGAGGCGGCAGTGGGTTGGTGTTAGATTGCCGCCCCTTGGCGACAATTCACTCTAACGCATTACAGGGGGAATATCTGCTAGGCCGGGCCAGATTCCATTGTAGGACGATGTCCTACACGCTGGTCCCGGTCCGGGGGCCCCGATGCATTGCCTCAAGGCAAAAAATCCATTCCCGGGCAAACCCGGCGAATGGACCCGGTGGAGTGAAACCACCGCGATCTCACCAGCGCGTGGCGGCGGCAATCAATCCCCCCATGCTCCGGGCGAAACGTTGTGCCATCAGAACGCTTGAGCCTCCCGCCTTTTATGTATTGTCATCCCGTCTCCCGTGTCGCGAACCGTCATCCTGATTTACCCTTCTGGGCTTTTGGCCAGGGGCTGGCGCTTCGATCCTAAACCCCAACTCACTGCCGCACCATGAATGTGCCCCGTGCTTTCCACCGCTTCTTCCCCTTCCGCATGAGGTCCCGGGACCGCGGCAAGGGTGCGGCCATCGGCCTGGTCTGTGCCGGGCTGGCGGCCTTCGCCCCGTCCGTCCACGGCCAGCTCCAGCCGGCGCCGGCTTCGCCGCTTTCCCTGAAATCCCTGACGGTGGAGCAGCTCATGGACATCGAGGTGACTTCGGTCTCGAAGCGTCCGGAGAAACTTTCCGCGACGGCGTCGGCCATCCAGGTGATCACGGGGGACGACATCGCTCGCTCCGGCGCCAGCAGCATACCCGAGGCGCTGCGGCTGGCCTCGAACCTCGAAGTCGCCCAGATCGACGCCCGGCAATGGGCCATCACCTCGCGCGGATTCAACAATGTGTTTGCGGACAAGATGCTCGTGCTGATCGACGGCCGGACGGTCTATACCCCGCTGTATGCGGGCGTCTACTGGGACGTGCAGGACACCATGCTGGAGGACCTCGACCGCATCGAGGTCATCAGCGGCCCCGGCGCGACGCAATGGGGCGCCAATGCCGTGAACGGGGTGATCAATATCACGACCAAGAGCGCCCGCGACACCCAGGGCGGCCTGATCACCGCCGGCGGCGGCACGGAATTGAGCGCCGCCACCGCCATGCGTTACGGCGGCGAGCTGGCGCCCGGGGTCTATTACCGGGTTTACGCGAAACATTTCGACCGGGGCGATTCGCTGCGATCCAACGGACTGGAAGGCGACGACGCCTGGCGGATGGATCAGGCCGGGTTCCGGGTGGACTGGAATGCCGCACCGGACAACACGCTGACCTTCCAGGGGGACCTGTACAGCGGCACCGCGACCCGCGCGGGGCCGAATGACACGGGGATGAACGGCCGCAACCTGCTCGGCCGCTGGACCCGGACGCTGGCCGAGGATTCCGAGATCAAGCTCCAGGTCTACTACGACCAGACCCACCGCAACATCCCGGGCTCGTTCACGCAGAGCCTCGACACCTTCGACGTCGACTTCCAGCACCGGTTTCCCCTGGGCCGCCGGCAGGACATCGTCTGGGGTTTCGGCTACCGGCTCGGCGACGACGATGTCGTCAACACGCCGGCGAACGCGTTTCTCCCCCCCCGGGTCACCCATCAGTGGTTCAACGCGTTTGTGCAGGATGAAATCGCGTTGAGCGCGGACCGCCTGCACCTGACCCTGGGCTCGAAGATCGAGCGCAACGATTACACGGGTTACGAACTCGAGCCGAGTGTGCGGGCGGCGTGGCTGCTGCCGCGGGCCCAGACGCTCTGGGCGGCCGTTTCCCGGGCGGTCCGCACGCCGTCCCGGATCGACCGCGACCTGTACTCGCCGGCCACGCCGCCCTACCGCATCGCGGGCGGCCCCAACGTGGTCTCGGAAAAACTGCTGGCCTACGAGGTCGGCTACCGCGTGCAGGTCGACCCGCAACTCGCCCTGTCGCTGGCCACGTTCTACAACGACTATCGCGATCTGCGCAGCCTCGAGCCGCTCACCCCTCCGCTCGCCTTTCCCGTGGTGATCAACAGCGGGCTGAACGGCCGCTCGGTCGGCGCCGAACTAAGCGCCGAATGGCAGGCGTCGCCGTCCTGGCGGCTGCGCGGCGGATACACCGAGCTGCAGGCCAGCAGCGAGCCCCAGCCTGGCCTGCCGGACCGGAGCAGCGGGCGCAATGTGGCCAACGATCCCCGGCACCAGCTGTCCCTGCGCTCGCTCTGGGATGTGGCCGCGCACTGGGAACTCGACGCCATGGCCCGCGCCGTCAGCCGCATCACCAACCAGTCCGTGCCCGGCTATGCCGAACTGGACCTCCACCTCGGCTGGCAGCCGGTCGCGGCCCTGCAGCTCTCCCTCGTGGGGCAGAATCTGCTCCACGCCTCCCACGCGGAATTTAATTCCCCGGGTTCCCGGCGCGATATCCAGCGCGGGGTTTACGGGAAAGCGACATGGCGCTTCTGATCTCCAGCTCCGCTGGCCGGTCCACGCGCGGCGCGGTCCGCGGCGGCCGCGCGTGGCTTTGCGTCCTCGCCCTGCTGGGCGCGACGCTGACGGCGGCCAGCCCCCCCGCCGCGGCGCCGCCCGAGTATCGGATCAAGGCCGTGTTTCTCTTCAATTTCGCCCAGTTCGTCGAGTGGCCGGCCGGTGCCTTCCACGACGCCCAGGCCCCGCTTGTCATCGGCGTGCTCGGCGAGGATCCGTTCGGCGCCGATCTCGACGAGGCCGTGCGCGGCGAGAGGATCGGCGGCCGGGCGCTGGTGGTGCGCCGTTGCCGGCGGGTCGAGGACATCGGCGAGTGCCAAATCCTCTTCATCAGCGGCTCCGAAGCCGACCGGCTCGAGAAGATCCTCGCCCGCCTGCAGGGCCGGAGCCTGCTGACGGTGGGCGATGCGGACAACTTCAACCGGCTGGGCGGGATGGTGCGGTTCGTCACCGTCAACAACAAGATCCGGCTGCGGATCAACGTGGAGGCTGCGAAGGCCGCGGAACTGGTGATCAGTTCCAAGCTGCTGCGTCCGGCCATGGTCTACAACCCCGGGAAGGACTGACCCATGGCGTTCAACCGGACCACCCCGATCCAGCAGCGGCTGATGCGGATCATCCTGGGCACGAGCGGCGTCGTGCTCCTGCTGACGTGCGCGGCGTTCGTCTCCTATGAACTGCTGACCTTCCGGCGGACCTCCGTCCGCGAACTCTCCGTCCTCGGTGAAATCATCGCCACCAACAGCACGGCGGCCCTGGCATTCGACAACCAGAGCGACGCGACGGAAATCCTCGCGGCCCTGCGGGCCGAGCGGCACATCAGCGCGGCCTGCCTTTACGACCAGGAGGGCCGGCTGTTCGCCCGCTACCCGGCTGACTCCCCCGAGGCGCCGTTCCCGCCGGCGCCGCTGGCGGACGGGTATCGTTTCGCCGCCGGGCGGCTGATCGGATTCACGCCGGTCGTGCAGGCCAGGGGCAGCCGGCGGCTCGGCACCCTCTACCTGCAGTCCGACCTCGAGGCGATGTACGAGCGGTTGCGCCTCTACGCCGGCATTGCGATCCTGGTCATCACCGGCTCGTCCCTGGTCGCGTACACGCTCTCCCGAAAACTGCAGCAGCAGATCTCGCGGCCGATCCTGGCCCTGGCGGAAACGGCCCGCGCCGTGTCCGACCGGCAGGACTACTCCGTGCGCGCCGTCAAGCTCGCCGAGGATGAACTGGGCCTGCTCACCGACGCCTTCAACCACATGCTCGGGCAGATTGAGGAGCAGAACCTGGCGTTGCAGCTGGCCTACGACGACCTGCGCCAGACCCAGCAGCTCATCATGCAGCAGGAACGCCTGCGCGCGGTCGGGCAGATGGCCAGCGGCATCGCCCACGACATCAACAACGCCATCTCCCCGGCCTCGCTCTACGCCGAATCGCTGCTGGAGCGGGAACCGGACCTGAGCCCCCGGACCCGGGATTATCTCACCATGATCCAGCGCTCCCTGGACGACGTGGCCCAGACCGTCAGCCGGCTCCGCGAGTTCTACCGCCAGCGCGAACCGCTGCTGGCCCTGGCTCCCGTGGCGATGAACCGGCTGGTCGAGCAGGCCGTGGAATTGACCCGGGCGCGCTGGGGCGACCTGTCGCAGCAACGCGGCGTCATGATCGAGATGAAGCAGGAGCTGGCTCCCGGCCTTCCGGTCATCCTCGGCGCGGAAAGCGAGATCCGCGAGGCGTTGATCAACCTCATCTTCAACGCGGTCGACGCCCTGTCCGCGGGAGGCACCATCACGGTCCGCACCCGGCTCGTGGGCCACCAGCCCGCCGCGGGCTCGACGGTGGCCCGCCCGCTCCTCTGCGTCGAGGTCGCCGACACGGGACCGGGGATGGATGAGGAAACGAAGCGGCGCTGCCTGGAACCTTTCTTCACCACCAAGGGCGAGCGCGGCACCGGTCTCGGCCTGGCCATGGTGTATGGCATGGTCCAGCGGCACCACGCCCGGATCGAAATCGACAGCATGCCGGGCCGGGGCACGACGATGCGCCTGCTCTTCACCCTGCCCGAGGGCATCGTGGAACTGCCGGCGGAGGCGGGGGCCGGGCTGCGACCCCGCTCGCCCCTGCGCCTGCTCGTGGTGGACGACGACCCGGCGCTGCTGAAGTCGCTGAATCAGACCCTGGCCGGCGACGGGCATTTCATCGTGGCCTGCGGCGGCGGCCAGGATGGCATCGACGCCTTCCGGGCGGCGCAACTGGCCGGCCGGCCCTTCGCCGCGGTCATCACGGACTTCGGCATGCCACAGGTAGACGGCGGCCAGGTCGCCGCCGCGGTGAAGTCCGCCTCCCCCTCGACCCCGGTCTTCCTGCTCACCGGCTGGGGCCAGTTCTTCGGGACCGAGGAGGACATCTCCTCCCGGGTTGACCGGGTGCTGAACAAGCCGCCGAAATTGCGCGAACTGCGCGAGGCCCTGGCAACGGTGCCGGCCCCCGGCGGCTGAACCTCAATCCGCGAAAAACATGCCTGACCAGCCCGCCAGCCGCCTGCTTGTCGTCGACGACGAGGTTTCCCTCATGGTCGCCCTGCGCCGAACCCTGCGCGCGGAAGGTTATGAGGTGACGGGGGCCACCTCCGGTTCGGAGGCACTCGCCCTGCTGGCCAAGGGGCACTTTGACTTGCTGCTGACCGATCTCATGATGCCGCAGATGGACGGCATCGCCCTGCTGGGCCGGGCGCTGGCGCTGGATCCGCAGCTGGTGGGGATTGTCATGACGGGGCAGGGCTCCATTCCCACGGCCGTCACGGCGATGAAGACCGGGGCGGTCGACTACGTCGTGAAGCCTTTCAAGCTGAGCGTCGTGCTGCCGGCGCTGGAGCGCGCCCTCCTGCTGCGCGGGCTGCGCGTGCGGAACGCCCGGCTGGAACGGCGGGTGCAGGAGCGCACGGCCGAACTCGAGGCGGCCAACCAGGAACTGGATGCCTTCTGTCACTCCGTGTCGCATGACCTGCGCACGCCCTTGCGGACCATCGCGGGATTTGCCGAGCTCCTGCGCGGCCGGCACGCCGCGGAAATGTCACCGGAAGTCCGCCGTTTGGTCGGGCTGGTCCAGGCCGGGGTGGATGAGATGGACCGGCTGACCGGCGACCTGCTGGAATTTTCCCGCCTCGGCCGGACGCCGATCGCCCGGCAGCCGGTCGACCTGCAGCAGCTCGGCCGGGAGGTGTGGGCGGCCCTGCAGGAGGCACGGGCCGGCCGGCACATCGAGCTGACGCTGCCGCCGCTGCCGGCCGTTTCGGGCGACCCGGCGCTGCTGCGGTTGGTGCTGGTCAACCTGCTGGCCAATGCAATCAAGTACACCCGCCCGTGCGAACCCGCGCGCGTTGAGGTCGGGGTCGCGCCGGGCGCGGCGGAATCCCCGCCGGTCTTTTTCGTCCGGGACAACGGGGTGGGCTTCGACCGGCGCGAGGCGGACAGGCTCTTCGGGGTTTTTCAGCGCCTGCACCCGGCCGCGCAGTTTGAAGGTACCGGCGTCGGCCTCGCCACCGTGCGCCGCATCATCGAGCGGCACGGCGGCCGCATCTGGGCCGAGGCCGCGCCGGGGCGCGGGGCCACGTTCTATTTCACGCTGCCCCCGGAACCGGCCGCGCCGGGCTGACCGCGGGACGCCAAGCCGGCCAGAGCATTTTTGCCAACACTGTAGCCGTTCAATGGCAGGTGCAGGGCTGGACCTCGGTCCAGCCGCGAGCGCGCCTGGCTTGGCGAAGCTGCAGTTAAGTCTGCTGCCGGGTCTCGACCCAGCGCACGGCGGCGTGCACCAGCTCGCTGATGTTGGCCAGCCCGAGCTTTTCCTTGATGCGGGCGCAATAGGCCTGGACGGTCTTCATGCTCACGTTCATTTCCGCGGCGATCTTGCGCGTGCCCAGGCCCTCGCCAAGGCGGCGGAACACCTCCAGCTCCCGGTCGCTGAGCAATTCGACGCTGCCCGGCTGTCGCGCGGGCGCGTGGCCGATCATCCGCTCGGTGAGCTGGGCGAGGGTGTCGGCATGGGCGTAGACCTGCCCGGCCAGCACGGTGCGGATGGCCTCGACGATCCGGTGGGTCGAGTCGCGCTTCGTCACATAGCCGCGCGCGCCGGCCCGGAAGGCGCGTTCGACAAAATAGATCTCCTCGTGCATCGAGAGCACGACGATCTGGGTCGCCGGGCAGTGGCGGCGCAGGTCCTTGATCAGGTCCAGGCCGGAGCCGCCCTTGAGCGAGAGGTCGACGAGGGCGATGGCCGGCGGCGAAGCACTCATGGCGGCCAGCGCCGCCGGGGCGGAATCAGCCTGGCCGCAGACGACGAAGTCCGGTTCATGCCGCAGCAGACTGGACAGCCACTCCCGCACGAGGGTGTGGTCGTCCACGATGAAAATCCTCACGGGCGGCGGGCTCATGCGGCGGGCGCGCGGACCGCGGCGGGGGCCAGGGGCAGGCGGCACGAGATGCGCGTGCCCTGGCCGGGCTTCGTTTCCAGCTGGAAATCGGCGCCGATCAGCTTCGCACGGTGCTCGACCTCGATCAGGCCGGTGGGGGTGTCCGCGGCCCCGTCGGGCGGCGGGGTCGTGCCGTTGTCGCTGATGGTGAGGACCAGTCCGTGGTTTTCGCCGGCCAGGCTGAGTTGGAGCGCGGTGGGACGGGCATGGCGGAGGGCATGGCGCACCGCTTCCTGGGCGATGCGGAAGAGGTGGGAAGCCGTGCTGCTGTCACCGACCAGCGGGGTGCGCCGGGCCTCGTAATGGCAGCGGACTCCGGTCTGCCTTTGCACGGTGGCCGCCAGTTCCTCCAGTTCCCGGTTGAGGCTGCCGGGCTCGATGGCGGTGAGGAGCAGGCCGCGCGCCAGTTCGCGCGATTGCAGGATGCCCTCCTCGGCGAGGCGGCCGATTTCCCGCGCGGTGGTGGCGGCGAGTTCATCGCGGTTGGCCAGCTGCTGGCCGAGCACCTGGGCGGCGAAGGCCATCGCGGTCAGGTGCTGGCCGAGGCCGTCATACAGGTCGTGCCCGATGGAGCGGCGCTCGCGCTCGCTGATCTCGAGCAGTTCGCGCTGGAGCTGCTCGCGGGCGAGGACCTCCCGGGCCAGCGCGGCCGTGCGGGTGGTGACACGCTCCTCCAGTTCGCGCCGCAGCTTGAGCAATGCCTCCAGGAACCAGGCGACCACCAGGTAGATGGCGAGAAAGCCGAGTGAGTTCCACACGATCGCCGGGCGGCGGGTGTATTCGGCGCCGAGCAGGTAGTCGCCGCCGATCCGGGCGATGATCGAGCTGGCGGAGGCGAGGAAGGCGGCGAAGAGGCCCAGCCAGGCGAGGGCCAGCAGGATGGGCGCAAGGTAGAACACCTGCAGCGAGACGGCCGTGCCGGTGGCATAGTCGATGAGTCCGATGAAGGCGACAAGGACGGCGACGATCACGCCGCACCCCAGCCGGCTGGCCGGCGGGCGGGTGAGGATGAGCAGCACCCACGAATCGAAACGGGCGACCAGCCGGGCGAGGCTGGGCGGCTGGAGCTTTTCGCGCACGGGGCCAGCGTGGGACGCAATTTGCGCCCTGCAACAGCATTTGCGGTCCGAAGGCCGGAGGCCGCGGGAGATTCCCGGCTTGCGCTGCGACGGCCGGGCGCGGGAGGGTGGGGCGTGGCCAAGCAATCCTACGATCTCGTCATCCTCGCCGCGGGCATGGGCCGCCGGTTCGGCGGGCTCAAGCAGGTGCAGCCGGTCGGGCCGGCGGGGGAACTGATCATCGAATATTCCGCCTATGACGCCCTCCGGGCCGGCTTTGACCGGCTGGTGCTCGTCATCCGCCGGGACATGGAGGCGGATTTCCGCGCCACCATCGGCCGCCGGCTGGAGTCGCGCCTCGCCGTGGAGTACGTGTACCAGGACGTCGGGGTGCAGCCTGGCTGCGCGCCCGGGGAAGATGGCGACGGCGAAGCTGGGTCCAGCCAGTCTGCGCCCCTGCCGGGGATGATGCGCACCAAGCCGTGGGGCACGGGGCACGCGGTGCTGGCGGCGCGCGCGGCGGTGCGGCGGCCGTTCGCGGTGATCAATGCCGACGACTTCTACGGCGCCGCGGGCTACGCCGCGCTGGCGGAGCATTTCGCCACGGCGAAGGGTTACGCGCTGGTGGGCTATCCGCTGCGCCAGACCCTGTCGGAGCACGGGACCGTCAGCCGCGGCCTGTGCACGACCGATGCGGCCGGCCGGCTTGAGCGGATCACCGAGATCACGCAGATCGAGCCGACCGCCCGCGGGGCGCGCTACGCTGGGCCGGACGGGCAGGCACGGTTGCTGAGCGGCGACGAGATCGTCTCGATGAACTTCTGGGGTTTCACCCCGGAAGTGTTTCCCCAGCTGGAAAGACTGTTCGCCGATTTCCGGGCGCGGAAGGCGGGTGACCCGCAGGCGGAATTTTATCTGCCCACGGCGATCAGCACGCTCAACGAAAGCCGGCTCGCCGACGTGGCGCTGCTCAGGAGCAATTCCGCCTGGTTCGGGCTGACCTATCGCGAGGACATCGCGGCGGCGCAGCGGGCCGTGCAGGCGCTGGTGGCGGCGGGCCTCTATCCGGCGCCGTTGTGGCAGTGACGGCCGGCAGCCGGACGGCGGCGGCGGCGCTCGACGCGCGGGACACGTTTCACGCTTGCAGCTGACAGCCGACTTGCGACATCTTGGGCGGACTTGTTCGTTTAACCCGCCTCTCCGTCAGTGCCCCAGCATCAACCCCCGGCCAGTAGTTGATTTTCGTCCGTTCCCGCAACGGACCCGCCCAGGCAAAAGCCCCTCCGCATGAATACATCCGCCCCGTCCCTCGTCGCCCGGCTGCTGGTGGTGGTGCTGCTCGGTTCCGGTCCGCTGCACGCCGAGCCCACGGCCCTCGAGTCGGTGGAAAAAGCCGCGGGCGACTGGGTCAAGGTCCGGGCCGAGACGACCCGGCTCCAAGTCGAGTGGTCCACCCAGCGCCAGCTGTTGGAGTCGATGGTGAACGGGCTAGAGGAGCGCGCGAAAACCCTCGAGCTGCGGCAGGAGTACCTGCAGGCCAAGACGGCGAAGGATCGCGATGAACTCGCCAAGCTGGCGGCGGCGGACAGCGCGGCCGCCGCGGGCCTCCAGGTGACCGAGGCCCGGTTGAAGGCGCTGGACGCGTCGTTGCTGCAGCTGCGACCCTCGCTGCCCCCGCGACTGTCGGCGGCGCTGGACCTGCCGTTCAAGAGCCTGGGCGCCCCGGAACTGACCGTCGCCGAGCGCATGCAGCTGACCCTGACGGTGCTGAACCGCTGCACGCAGTTCAACCGCGGGATCAGTTTCGAGCCGGAGCTGCTCAATCCCGGCAACGAGGCGAACCCCCAGTTGCTGGAGGTCATCTATTGGGGACTCAGCCACGGCTACGCCCTCGACCGGGGAAAAGACCGCGCCTGGATGGGCTCGCCCGGCCCGGCTGGCTGGCAATGGGCGCCGCTGCCCGCGGGGGCGAAGCACGTCGACGAGCTCTTCGCAGTCGCCCAGGGCCGGAGCGAACCGGTGTTTGTCGCGATGCCCGCCCAGCTGAGAAACCAACCGGCAAATGCGGCGAAAAACTGACCCCTCATGAAAATCCGTCTTTCAGTCGTGCTCGCGGCCTGGTTCATCCTCGGGGCGGCCCTCGGCGCGGAGGAGTCCGTCGACGACGCCCTGAAGCGCGCCGCGCTGGACTATGCCCAGCGGCTCAAGCAGGCGAACGAGGAACTGACCCGGACGCGCGAGTCGATCGGGCGGGAGAAGGAGCCGATGTTGAAGGCGATGCGCGCCGCCGAGGACCGCATCATCGCGGCGCAGACCCAGATCACCCAGCTTGAAACCGGCGAGGAGAAAGCCATCGAGGACAGCCGCCGGCTGGCCAAGGAGACGGACGCGTGGCGGAAAAACGAGAGCTACCTGAACACCCTGGCCCACGACAGCCTCGTGGCCTTTGACGAGGGGCTGCTCGCCGGCGAGCGGCCGTTCCTGGCGGAAAGGATCCAGGCCCTGCAGGAGAAATTCAACGATGCCGGCCAGCCCGCGGGCGGGCAGAAGGCGCTGGAGGTGACCACCCTCCTGCTCGAACGGACGCAGCAGGCGCTCGGCGGCTATGCCGAGTCCGGCAGCTCGCTGGTCGATGGCGACAACCAGCTGGTCCGGGGCACGTTTGCTTTTGTCGGGCCCGAGACATTTTTCCGTCCGGACTCGGGCGGATCCGCCGGCACCGTCCGGGCGCGCGAGGGCACGGGGAATGCCGTCGCCTACCTGCTGCCGGATTGGAAACCGGCGGAAGCCGAGGCCTTTTTCCAGGGCCGGCCGGGCACGGTTTACCTGGATGCTTCCGCCGGCAAGGCACTGCGCCTGAAGGAGACGAAGGGCACCCTCTGGCAGCACATCAACAAGGGCGGGGTGGTGTCCTATGCCATCATCGGCGTCGGCCTGCTGGCGGTGCTCATGGTGCTGCAGAAGATGAGGGACCTCTCTCAGATGGCGCTCGACCGGCCCGAAACCGTGCGGCCCTGCCTCGCTGCCATCGCGCGGGGCGACCGGCCGGCCGCCGAGCTGTCCGTCCGGTCCTTCCATGCGACCACCCGCGAATTGTTCGACACGGGCCTGCGCCATCTCGGCGACTCGAAAACGTTGCTGGAGGACAGCCTCAACGCCGTGCTGCTGCGCCAGCGGCTGCATTTCGAGCGGCGGCTGCCCCTGCTGGCGGTCATCGCGACGGCGGCGCCGCTGATGGGTTTGCTCGGCACCGTCACGGGCATGGTCCGCACCTTCACCCTCATCACGGTCTTTGGCACGGGCAACGCCGGCAAGCTCGCCAGCGGCATCTCCGAGGTGCTGGTGTGCACCGAGCTCGGCCTGATCGTCGCCATCCCCACGCTGATCGCGCACGGTTTCCTTTCGCACCGCATCCAGAAGAACCTCTCGCTGCTGGAGTGCTACGCCGTGGACCTGGTCAACGCCGCCGGGCAGAGACAAGCCGCCGCGGCCGCCAAGGAACCGGTCACCGCATGAAGGCGATCCTAGAGATTTTCGCCAAGGGCGGGCCGGTGATGTATGTCATCGTCGTCTTGTCGGTGGTCCTTTACGCCCGTTGTTTCCATCTGCTGCTCTGGCTGGGGCGGGAAAGCCGGCGGATGCACGCCAGCCCGCCGGGGGTGCCCTCTTATCTGCCGGCGCTGCGCCGCCGGCAGGAGCAGGTGCAGGAGAACTACCGCCAGCAGCGCATGGTGCTCGCGGCGATGATTGCGGCGGCGCCGCTGCTCGGGCTGCTGGGCACCGTCAGCGGGCTCGTGCGCACCTTCGAGAGCCTGTCCGACCGGGTCGGGCAGAAATCCATGGAGGGACTGGCCCAGGGCATTTCCGAGGTGCTGGTGGCGACCGAGTCGGGCCTCGCGGTGGCCCTGCCGGCCTTGCTGTTCGTCTACCTGGCCCACCGGGCCGTGCAACGCAACCGGCAATGGGTGAACCGGCTGGAATCCGCCGGCCGGGAGGGAGTCCCCGCATGATCGGGCGCGGACTCAGGGCCAGCCGGTTCGAGAGCACCCACATCGACATGGTGCCGATGGTGGACTGCATCATGGTGTTGCTGATTTTCCTGATGATCAGCACCGCCTTCGTGAACGATCCCGGCATCGAGGTGCAGAAACCCGATGTCGGCGGCAGCCAGCTCAACGAGCAGAACTCGCTGCTCATCGCCATCGCCGCGGACAACCGCATCTTTTTCGACGGCCAGCAGGTCACGACCGACCGGATCGCCGGGCTGGTCAAGCAGGCCGCGATCGGCCGTTCACCGGCCCTGATCATCCGCGCCGACCGCGCGTGCAACCACGGGGTCTTCGCGGAAGTCTATGCCGAGGCCAAGCGGGCCGGCATCCAGCACGTGGAATTCGCCACCACCCGGGAGGGCGGACCCTGAGATGAGCCCCAAGGCCATGACCGACGCCTGGCAGCTGTCGTCCGCCCCGGATGAGACGGGCGACCTCGGGTTGAATTTGCTCAGCCTCCTCCTGGGGACGGGGTTCACCCTGGGCCTGCTCCTCGGCATCGCCCACTTCGAGCACGCCGCGCCCCCGCGCCCGCCCGCGGACCTGGATGACCTCCGGATCGCCGTCCTGCCGGTCCAGCCGCCACCGGCGCCCGTGGCGCCGACGGAAACGACCACCGAGTTCACGCCGGTCGCCGGCTTCGTGCTGGCGCCCTCGGACAGCGCGGTGAAGATCGCCGTCAGCCCGCCCGAACTCGCGGCGATCCTGCCCGCGGACCTCTCGCGGGTGCCGCCGCCCAATGCGCAGTTCGACCTGCGCCTGACGGACTTCAAACCCAAGATGAGCGTGCTGGAGGAAACCCAGCATGTCTACCAGCGCAGCGAGGTGGACCGGCCCCCGGCCGTCTTGGACCGGCCCAGCCCCCAGGTCCCCAGCCGGGTGCGCGACAACGCGTCGGTCCTGCGCGTCACGCTGCTGGTGGTCATCGAGACCACCGGCGGTGTCGGCAATGTCCGCGTGACCAAAACCTCGGGCAACGAACAATTCGACGCCCTGATGGCCACCGCCATCCGGGAATGGGTTTTCTCCCCCGCCCTGAAGGGCGGCCGGAAGGTCCGCTGCCTGATCGAGCAGGGCATCACCGTGCAGTGGTCGGCCGGCTCGCCCTTCCATGCCTGAGGCCATGAAACTCCGCCGGCTCATCCTCCTGCTCTGCCTGCTCCTGCCCGGTCTGGCGCGCGCCCTGCTCCTGCCCGGTGTGGCAGGCGCCGACGATCCGGCGCCGAAGCTCGACCCGAAGCGGATCATCAATGATTCCAACAATTTCCTGAAGGGCCGCGAGCCGGAGATGACGGCGGAGGAGTACGCCCTCTACGAGAAGGTGGTGACCAGCCTGGCCTCCAACCCCGAGTTCGCGCTGAAACTGCTCGAGGCGATGATGAGCGAGAAGGACCAGCCCAGCCCGGCGTTCGAGTTCATCCTCGGCAACGTCTATTATTCCGCCGGCCAGCCGGACAAGGCCGAGGCGCGCTACCGGTCGGCGGTGAAACGCTATCCATCCTTCATCCGGGCCTGGACCAACCTGGGCGTGCTCTATTACACGGCGGACAAATATGCGGAGGCGATCCCGTGCTTTTCCACGGCGGTCTCGCTCGGGGACCACGAGCCGTCGACCTTCGGTCTGCTGGGTTTCTGCCTGGAGCACACGGGCAACATCGTGGCCGCGGAAATGTCGTACATGCAGGCGCTGTCCGGCAGCCCGGAAAGCATCGACTGGATGGAGGGATTGCTGCGGGTCTATGTCCAGGGCCGGCAATATGGCCGGGCCGAGTCGCTCGTGACCAGCCTCACCAAGCTGCGGCCGGCCAAGACCGAATACTGGCTGGCCCATGCCAACATCCTGCTCGCCCAGAACCGGAAGCTGGAGGCAATTGTCATGCTCGAGGCTTCCGTCGGCGCCGGCATCGCGGGGCCCGAGGAGCTGTATCTGCTCGGCGACCTCTATGCGGAGCAGGGCTTCGCGGCCGAGGCGGCCGGCATCTACCAGAAAATCCTGGCGGTCAGCCCCGCGCTCGGCGAGGGCAAGCTGCTGCATTTCGCCCAGGTGCTCATCACGGCCGGCAAGCTGCCGCAGGCGGAGGAAGTCCTGGGCCGGCTGCAGGGCGACCTGACGCCGGCCGGCCACCTCGAGTACCTGCAAACCCGGGCGGACCTGTTCGCCGCCCGCCAGCAATGGCCCGAGGCCCGCCGGCAGCTGCAGGAGCTGCTGCGGACCGCGCCACTCAACGGGCGGGCGCTGCTGGGGCTGGGCCACACCTATGCGGCCGAGGACGACCTGATCCACGCCGCCTTCGCCTTCGAGGCGGCCTACCAGATTGCGGATTCCACCTACCGGGCCAGCCTCGAACTGGCGAACATCGAGCTCAAGCACCGCCATTACGAGAAGTGCGTCGAATACCTGCAAAAGGCCTTGAGCCTTGAAAGAACCGAGGCGGTGGAGGATTATCTCACCCGCATCAAAACCCTGGTTGTCAAAACCAATTGATTCCCGCCATGAGCACTACCTCCCGGGTCCTTCCGCCGGCCGCCCTCCGGTCCATTGTCCGACGGCTGGTGCCGGCGCTGGCCGCGGGTGCCTCGCTGGCCTCCGCCATTGGCGCACCGTCCGGCGCCGCCGAGCCCAAGACCCTCACGCTGTTCATGGGCGCCGATGTCCTGATCGAACAGAACAAGCAGTTCTACAAGGTGGACGATGTCGTCGGCGGCTCCTTCGTCATCAAGGTCAAGGGCAAGGAGGTCGCCATCCCCACCGAGCAGCCGGGCATCAACCTGAAGGCGGACCGTTCGCTCAAGATCACGGCCGGCTCGGTCAACGTCGACAACCTGAAGGCGGTCCGCGGCTACACCCCCGAGAACGACCCGCGGAGGAAATTCGCCGCGGTGAGCAACGATGCCCAGGCCATGCAGGGCGATTCCGGGGCGCTGGCGCTGCGCGTGGCCAACGCCCAGGCCAATGTGGCCTCGGAAAGCCGTGACTCCCATAGCAACATGTCCGTCTCCCAGGGCGTGCTGGCCACCGAGCAGAGGGCCTACGACAGCTCCCGTGCCGCCGGGGCGGCGGCCGACGGCATGGTCACCAGCGCGACCGGCACGATGCAGGATGAGCTGGCCGCGGAACTTTACGACGCCCTGGACATTGAATTTGAGGCGGCGGCCAACAAGACATTCTCCCGCCCGTATGTCCTGGCGATGGTGCAGTACCATGAGAAGGGCGCCAAGCCGGGTGAGTCCCACAATGCCCTTTATGCGATGGCGCTGAAGTCGCTGGACGCCGAGCCGCAGAAGGTCCGGATCCACAAGACGGGATTCCCGCGCGGCTTCGAGGTGGAGAAATTCCAGGTGCACGTCTACGATGGTGCGAACGAGGTCGTGACCAGCACCGCGGAAAACCAGGCCCGCCTGACACGCACGGAAGCCTTCACTTATCTGCTGCTGGACTATGTGGGCAGCCACAAGGGCGCGACCCTGCCCGCGGCCCCGGCGCTGGGCCGGTTGTCCCCGGAGGAGAAGGCGCAGCTGACCCCCGACCAGCTGGGCCTGACCTATCGCGTGAAGGTCAACAAGGACGGCCTGCCCGGCGCCGCGTTCACCGATGCCGGCCTGTCCAACCCGGCGGACCCGGCCGTCGCGGCCCTGATCGCCAACGTCCGCTTCTATCCCGCCCTGGAACAGGGCAAGCCGGCCGAGGGCGTGGCGGAATTGAGATTCGCCAAGCTCTCGCTTTGAGCGGCGGAGACGCGCCGCGCGCTCCTGCCGCCAGACCGATCCGTCATTCCCGGAACCACCTGATGCACGCTGCGCCTACGATTCGTGTGCGGCGGACCGCCTGGGCCTTCGGGCGATGGCTGCCGGGCCTGATGCTGGCGATCTTGCCGCGGCCGGTCGCGGCGGCTCCCGCCGACACCCCCGCCGAACCCAAGACGCTCACGCTGTTCATGGGCGCCGACGTCTTTGTCCAGAAGGACAAGGAATTCCGCCGGGTGGAGGACGTCGTGGGCGGCTCCTTCGTCGTCAAGGTCAAGGGGAAGGAGGTCGGCATCCCGACGGAGGCCCCGGACATCAACCTGAAGGCGGACCGTTCGCTCAAGATCACGGCCACCTCGGTCACGATCGGCGACCTGAAGGCGGTCCGCGGTTACACGCCCGGCAACGATCCGGTGATGAAATTCGCGGCGGCGAGCAATGATGCCCAGGCCATGCAGGGTGACGTCGGGGCGCTGCTGTCCCGCATGGTCAATGCCAAGGATTCCGCCGCCCGCGATGCCGGCTCGGCTCATCCGCTCGGCGGTGCCGGCGTGGACCTGGCCGCCGCCACACGAAACTACAACAAGTCCAGCGCCGCGGCGAATGCCTCGATCGGCATGGTCGCCAGCGCAAACGGCGCGATGCAGGACGAACTGGCCGAGGAGATGTATGACGCCCTGGACGTGGAATTCGACGTGGCCTCGAACAAGACCTTCTCCCGGCCTTACGTGGTGGTCATGCTGCAATACCACGAAAAGGGGGCCAGACCGGGTGACACGCACCATGCCCTTTATGCCATGGCGCTGAGAAGGCTGGACTCCGAGCCGCAAAGTGTCCGCATCCACAAGACCGGGTTCCCCCGCGGCTTCGAGGTGGAGAAATACCAGCTGCACATCTATGACGGCGGGAGGGAAGCCGCGAGCAACCTGGCGGAGAACCAGGCCCGCCTGACGCGCACGGAGGCGTTTACCTATCTGCTGCTGGACTATGAGGGCACCCACAAGGGCGCTACGCTGCCCGCGGCCCCGGCCCTCGGCCGGCTCAACCCGGAGGAAAGAACCCGGCTGACGCCCGACCAGTTCGGAATCACCTACCGGGTGCAGGTCGCCAAGGACGGCCTGCCCGGGGCCGCGTTCACCGATGCCGGCCTCTCCAATCCGGCGGAACCGGCCGTCGCGGCGCTGATCGCCAACGTGCGCTTCTATCCTGCGTTGGACAAAGGCAAGCCCGTCGAGGGCGTGGCCGAACTGCAATTCGGGCGTCTGGCCCTGTAGGCTATTCCCTGCGGCAACACTGCGGAGAACCGTGGGCCAGCGAGCTTGCTCGCGCTCTTTGCCCGTCGAACTGGGGCGCGAGCAAGCTCGCTGGCCCAGGGAACTCCGCCCGCACGGGGCCTAGTCCCCGCACTCGGCGAGCAGCGCGCGCAGTTCCTGCGCCGGATCTTCGTGGCCCTGCACGACGGCCAGCTGCCGGGCCGCTTCCAGCCAGGGCCGGGCCTCGGCCCGGCGGCCCAGGCCGAGCAGCGTCTTGCCCAGCAGGATGCGCGGCATCATCCATTCCGCCTTCCGGCCGGCGCAGGCGGCGAGGTGTGGCAGGGCCTCGTCGGGGCGGTGCTCGCTCAGCAGTGCCTGGGCGAGGCTGAAACGGAACAGCTCATTGTCCGGCTGCTGCGCGACGAGCAGGGCGAATTTTTCGGAACGGGCCATCGGGGCGAACTTTTCCGCGGTCTCCGTTTCCTCCGGCAAGTTCTAAACCGGCTCAGTCGAAAAACAGGATGACCGCCGTGGCGTTGTCCAGTCCGCCGCGCTGGTTGGCGATGCCGACGAGCTTGATCCCGGCCTCATCGGGCCCGGCGGCCTGCTCGAGGATCTCGCAGATTTCCGCCGGCGCGACAAAGCGGGTGATGCCGTCACTCGCGAGCAGGTAGCGGTCGTGGGGCAGGACGGTGTGGGTGAGGCATTCGCCCTCGAGCGGCGGCGGCTGCCCGATGCAGCGGGTGAGGGCGTTGCGGTTCTCCATCAGCATGGCCATGGACTCGCCCCGGGCGGCCCGTTCCTTCAGCTCGTTCTCGACCGTGTGGTCGCTGGTGAGCTGCTCGAGAATCCGGGCCCGCAGGCGGAAGGCCGCGGAATCGCCGACATGCCCGATGTGCAGCTTGACGCCGGTCAGGTGTGCGAAGGTCAGGGTGCAGCCGATGCCGAACTGCGGGCTGAGCACGCGGCCGAGGGTGAAGACCTGGCGGTTGACCTCGGTGAGGACGTGCGCGTAGTCGATCTTCTGCCCTGCGGGCACCTTCTGGAAGAACTTGTCCAGGGCGGCGATCGCCATCTGGCTGGCCTGCGCCCCCGAGGGCAGGCCGCCGATCCCGTCGGCGACGGCGTAAAGCCGCAGCGCATCATTGCTCAGGTAGCTGTCCTCATTTTCCGGACGGACGCGGCCAATGTCAGTCAGAGCAAAAGAGCGGAGATTCATTTAGTCCGGACAGACTACAGGGAGCGATCGCCTAAGGGAAAGGCCTAAAAACACTTTCCCGGCTGGCCCGGTCCAGCCGCTCGTATTCCGCCCGGGGCAGGGCAGCCAGGAACTCACGGCCGTAGGACTTGGCCAGCACCCGGGAATCGAGAATGGTGACGATTCCGCGGTCGGTCTTGCTGCGGATGAGCCGGCCGACGCCCTGGCGGAACTTGACCAGGGCATCGGGGAGGGTGAGGTCGTTGAAGGGGTTGCCGCCCTGGTCCCGGATATGCTCGCACCGGGCCTCGGTGATGGGATGGGTGGGGGGATCGAAGGGCAGGCGGGTGATGATCACCTGCGAGAGCGCGGCCCCGGGCACATCCACCCCGGTCCAGAAACTGTCCGTGCCGAAGAGCACGGCGTTGCCGAGCGTCCGCATCCGGTGGGCGAGCTCGGTGCGCGACAGGTCGGCGCCCTGCATCAGGAACGGCCGGCCCGCCGCACGCCAGCCGGGTTCCAGCTCGAGGGCGACGGCGCGCATGTCGGTGTAGCTGGTGAACAGCACCAAGGAGCCGCCGCGGACCTTTTCCGTGCAAAAGCGGATGTAGTCGGTGAGCGTGTCCAGCGCGAGTTTCGCCTCGCCGGCGGTGGGCAGCGGCACGTCGCCGGCCACGTAGACCCGCAGGTGGTGTTCGAAATCGAAGGGGGACTTCACCGCGGTCTTCTCCGCGTGCTCCGCCCCGATGCGGGCGGCGAGCGGCTCGATGCTCCCGCCCATGGCGAGCGTCGCGCTGGTGCAGACGACGCTGGTGCGGCACCCGAAGAGCCGCTGGCGCAGCTCCGGCGCGACGTCGATCGGCGCGCTGCGGAGCGAGACGATGGTCTGCTTCCGGCCGCCGCGCTCGGCCCAGTAGACGTGGCCCGGGTCGCCCAGCGCGAGCCACTCGGTGAGGCCGGCCTGCAGGCCCTTGATGCGCTGCTGCTGCTCGAGCAGCTCGTCGTGCTCGCGTCCGTCCTCCAGCTTGTCCGCCAGCTTGCCCATCAGCCGGTGCAGCGCGCCCAGCGGGCCGTCGAGCATCGGCTCGGCCGCACCGGTCTCGCGGATCCGCACCACCGGCCGCGGCGTGAGCAGCTTGGTCGCGATGAAATCGAAGAACTGCCGCGACGCGTCGAGCGCGTCCGCCACCAGCTGCTGCGCCGGCGGGCCGCCGAGCTTGCGCAACAGGCCGCGCTGCGTGCGGGGGTTGAACAGGTGCTTGAGCGCCCGGTCGACGCCGTAGCTGCTGAGGGCGAGGCCGAAATTGTTGGTGGCGACCTCCGGCACGGTGTGCGCCTCGTCCAGCACGAGAAAGTCGTCCGGAAACAGCACGCCGCGCGCCGTGCCGGCCGCGCCCTGCGCCGGGGCGCCGCCGGCGCTGATGAGGGCGAAGAGCAGGGCGTGGTTGACGATGATGACCTGGGCCGTGCGCAGCCGGGCGCGGGCGCGCTGGTAATGGCACTTCTCACTGTCGCAGTGCTTCCGTGAGCAGGCGGACGAATCGGCGTTGACGGCGTCCCACACCTCCGGGCGGGGCGGCGGCTGCAGCTCGTGGCGCAGGCCGGTGGGGGTCTTCTCCGCCCAGTGGGCGATGCGCTGCAGCTCCTCGTAGTCGGCGTCGGCGAAGAGCGTCGTGCGGTCGGCCAGCGCGTGCGCCAGGCGCGTCGGGCACAGGTAGTTCGCCTTGCCGACCAGCACGGTGGAGCGGAAATCGGCGTAGCGGGCGAGGGCGGGCGTAGTCTGGAAAACCTTCCGGCAGATGGGCAGGTCCTTCTGCTCGATCTGCTCCTGCAGTGAAATCGTGTGGGTCGAGACGATGAGCTGCCGGGCCTGGTCAGTGGCGTGGATGATGCCGGGGATGAGATAGGCCAGCGACTTGCCGACGCCTGTGCCGGCCTCGAAGAGCAGCGGCTCGTCCGCCACCATGGCCCTGGCCACGGCCCGGGCCATCTGCGCCTGCTCCGGCCGGTGCTCCAGCCGCAGGGCGGAGCAGAGCTGGCCGGTCTCGGAGAAAATCTCCCGGGCCAGTTCGCGCACCCGGGTCGGCTTGGGGCCGGCCTCCGCGGGCGGGGTGCCGTCATCGGTCAGACCAATCATGGGCGCCAATGAGCGGAGTTAATCCATGCGGCGCAAATGAATTTGCGGGCGCGCCCGGTCGACCCATGGTGGGGGTGATGCAAGCAGCGGTCGGAACGAACAGCCAGTGGGTCGGTGAACTCGTGGAATTTCTCCGCGCCCAGCCCGGCGTCGGCGCCGTGCGGATCGACCCGGTGGCGCACAAGGTTTCCATCGCGACCCTCGGCCGGATTGAAATCAGCGGTCTCGAGGAGAAGCTGGCGGCGACCATCGCCGCCGTCGAGGCGCAGCTCGCGGCCCGGGCCGGAAGCAAGGCGCCGCCGGGCTTTTCCCTGCGGCAGGAGGGCGCGGCGACGGTCGTCGGGCGCGAGACGTGCGTGACGGCGGAGTCGCTCTGGCTCTGGCGCGAGATGGAATGGCCCGAGATCAAGGCCGGGCCGGCCGCCGGGGACCAGGAGTGGCGCACCCTCGCGGTTCTGGCCGCGGTCTGCGGCACGGCGGGCCTCACCGGCTTCCTCTGCCAGCATTTCCTGCCCGCGCTGCCCTGGCTGGCGCGGGGATTATTTGTGCTCGGCCTGGTCACCGGCGGCTGGGACGCGGCGGTCGACTCGTGGGCGAACCTGAAGAAGCGCGAGATCGACATCCATTTCCTGATGCTGGCGGTCGCCGTCGGCGCGATGTTCATCGGCGCCTGGGGCGAGGCCGTGCTGCTGCTGTTCCTTTTTTCCACCTCCGGCGCGATGGAGGAGTACGCCCTCGACCGGACCCAGCGCGAGGTCAGCGCCCTGCTGAAAAGCTCGCCGAAGCGCGCGACGGTGATCCGGCCCGACGGCACGGAGCTGGTCGTGGCGGTCGAGGAGCTGCAGCTGCACCAGCGCGTGCGGGTGCGCCCGGGCGAGGCGTTCGCCGCCGATGGCCTGGTGCTGAAGGGCCGGAGCGCGACCGACGAGTCGGCGCTGACCGGCGAGGCCAACCCGGTGGAGAAAAACACCGGCGACCAGGTGTTCAGCGGCACGCTCAACCTCTGGGGCGCGATCGAGTTTGACGTCATGCGGCTGCCGGCCGAGAGCACGCTGCAGAAGATCATCCGGCTCATCCAGACGGCGCAGAAGCTGAAGGCGCCGAGCGAGCGCTTCACCGACCGGTTCGGCACCGGCTACACCTACGCGGTCATCGGCGGCTCGACGGCGATGTTCCTCGTCTGGTGGCTCGGCTTCCACCTGCCCGCGTTCATCAACACGCCGGAGCTGCGCTCGGCCTTCTACCGGGCGATGACGCTGATGGTGGTCGCCAGCCCCTGTGCGCTGGTGCTGTCGATCCCCTCGGCCATCCTCGCGGCCATCGCCTGGGGGGCGCGGCACGGGGTGCTCTTCCGCGGCGGCGCGGCCATCGAAAAGCTGGCCGACATCGATGTCGTCGCCCTGGACAAGACCGGCACGCTCACCACCGGCGAGCTGGCGGTGGTCGGCTACGAGAGCTTCCCGCCCGGCCGCGAGACCGAGGTGATGGAGCTGGCCTACGCGCTGGAGGCCAATTCCGAGCACCCGCTCGCGCGGGCGATCGTGCGCGACGCCAAGGCCCGCGGCGTGCGCGTGCTCGAGCTGCATGATTTCTCCAACATCGTCGGCCAGGGCGTGCGGGGCAGGCTGGGCGACATCCAGGCCATGCTCGGCCGCCGCGAGCTGCTCGAGGCCGGTCCGCTGGCCGGCTGGGCCGAGAAGCTCCCGCCCGCCTCGGCCGAGCTCTCCGAGGTGTGGGTGGTCGGCAAGGACATGCTGGGCCGTGTCCTGCTGCGCGACCAGATCCGCGCCGAGTCGCGGGGCGTGCTCGCGGAGTTGAAGCGGATGGGCATCCACACCGTCATGCTGACCGGCGACCGGCGGCACGCGGCGGAATCCGTCGCGCACGAGCTCGGCGTGGCCGAGGTGCGGGCGGGGCTTTCCCCGGAGGACAAGGTGCAGGCGGTCGAGGGCTTCCGCCAGCAGGACCGGAAGGTCGCCATGGTCGGCGACGGCGTGAACGACGCGCCGAGCCTCGCCGCGGCCTACGTCTCGGTGGCCATGGGCGCACGCGGCAGCGACGCCGCGCTGGAGCAGGCCGAGGTCATCCTCATGCACGACCGCATCGAGAATTTCCTCGCCGCCCACCGGCTCAGCCGCCGGGCCCGGGCCATCATCCGCCAGAACCTGACCATCGCGCTCGGCGTGGTGATCATCATGGTCATCGCGACGGCGTGGGGTGCCGTGCCCCTGTCGATCGGCGTCGCCGCCCACGAGGGCAGCACGCTGGTGGTGTGCATGAACTCCCTGCGCCTGCTGTTCGGGAAGAACGCCTGAGCCGGCGGTGGGGGCGGGACTACCAGTCCCGCGTGGCATGGGCTTCGGGGCGGGGCAATCCGCGGGACCGGTAGTCCCGCCTCCATCCTCAGTCCTCGATCCATACCAGGTCTCCCGTGCGGACCTCCTCGAACAGCGCGGCGATCTCGCGGTTGTTCATCTCGATGCAGCCGCCGCTGAAGGGCGTGCCGAGCCGGTCCTCGTGGTTGGTGCCGTGCAGGTAGATGTAGCGGCTGTAGCTGTCGACCTCGCCGCCGGCGTTCACGCCCGGCTCCAGGCCGCGCAGCCAGAGGATCCGCGAGGTGATGAGATTGTGCGCATTGTCCTCGTCGCTGAGCTCGGTGAAATGCCGGCCGAGGTTCACCCGCCCCTTGAACACCGTGCCCGGCGGGGCGCCGGCGCCGATCTTCTCCGCGATGTGGTGCAGGCCGCGCGGCGTGCCGAGGGAGTCCCGGACGTTCGACGGCGGCCGGCGGGAGGTGGACACCAGGTGGCCCCGGCGCAACGCACAGTCCTGGAAAAACATCAGCCGCTGCTGTGTCAGGGAAACGGCTATGACACGCTCTGTGGGCTTGATTCCCAGCGCGTCACACCTTTCTTTCATCCGTTTCAACGTTTCATTCACCGTGAGCAACCATTCCTATCGGGTCGGTATCGTCGGGGCCACCGGAGCAGTCGGTCAAGAGCTGATTGCCCTGCTGCAGGCCCGGGCATTCCCGCTCGCCGAGCTGCGGCCGCTGGCCTCGGCGCGTTCGGCGGGCCGCAGCCTGGACTTCGGCGGGCGGAAACTCACGGTGGGGGAGGCCACGCCCGAGGCCTTCACCGGGCTGGACCTCGCCTTTTTCGCTGCCGAGGGTGCCATCGCCAAGGCGCTGGCCCCGGAGGCCGTCAAGCGCGGTTGCCTCGTGCTGGACAAGAGCTCGGCCTACCGCATGGCCGCCGACGTGCCGCTGGTCGTGCCGGAGATCAACCTCGACGCCGCGCGCGGCCACCGGGGCATCATCGCCAGCCCCAATTGCTCGACGGCCGTGGCGCTCATGGGCCTCTATCCGCTGCACCGTCTCTTCGTGGTAAAGCGCGTGTTTTTCTCCACCTACCAGTCCGTGTCGGGCACGGGGGCGGACGCGATCGACGAACTCGAGGCACAGTCCCGGGCCTATGCCGCCGGGCAGCCGCTGCCGCGCAAGGTGTACCCGTATCAGATCTTCCAGAATGTCATCCCGCAGGTCGACTCCTTCGGGGCCGACGGCTATACCGGCGAGGAGACCAAGATGCGGGAGGAGAGCCGCAAGATCATGGGCCTGCCGGCACTGCGCGTCTCGGCCACCTGTGTGCGCGTGCCGGTCGTGCGGGCGCACTCCGTGGCCATCAGCGCCGAGTTTGCCCGCCCGGTGGATCTCGCCGCGGCCCGGCAGGCCATCGCGGACTTTGCCGGCGCCGTCCTCGTCGACGAGCCCGCCAAGCAGGCCTACCCGACGCCGCTCGACTTCAGCCGGCAGGCGAAGTGCGGCGTCGGCCGCCTGCGGGTCGACACCGCGCTGGACAACGGGCTGTCGCTCTGGGTCAGCGGCGACAATCTCTGGAAGGGTGCCGCGCTGAACTCGATCCAGATCGCCGAGGCCATGATCGCCGCGGGGATCCCGCTGCGCGCGTGAGGCCACGGGCAGGGCGGGTCCTGCCAGTTATCCCTTGCGGGTGTCCCGGGTTTTTCGTTTGTTGACCGCCTTCCGGACGCCTAGCTCAGTTGGTTAGAGCACCTCGCTTACACCGAGGGTGTCGGGGGTTCGAGTCCCTCGGCGTCCACCATCCTTCATGAAAATCCTCCTGCCACCAGCCTTCCCCCGCAGCGTTGCGAGCGCGATGGCGTTCGCGCCGAAGCCTGGCATGCCAAACGCCGGCGGACTGGTGCGTTGCTGCTCCGGCCCGGCCGGCCCGTAAAAGTCGCAGCATGAAAATAATCCTGGCGACAAGAAAAAGCCCGCTCGCGCTCACCCAGACCGAGATGGTGGCGGCCCGTTTCCGGGAGCAGATCCCCGGGGCCGAGTGCGAGCTGCTGCGGATCGTCACGACCGGCGACAAACAGGCGGAATGGTCCCTGGCCAAGCAGGGTGGCAAGGGCCTGTTCACCGCCGAGCTCGAGCAGGCGCTCCTGCGCGGCGAGGCGCACGTGGCGGTGCACAGCTGCAAGGACCTGCCCGGCGAGAATCCCGCCGGCCTGGCCGTCGCGGGCTTCATGCCTCGCGAGGACACCCGCGACGTGCTCGTGTTGCGCGAGGGCGTGACCGCGCCCGGGACCATCGCCACCAGCAGCCCGCGACGGCAGCTGCAGGTGAAAAAACTCTTTCCCGCCGCCATCTTCAGCGAAATCCGCGGCAACGTGGACACCCGGCTCAAGAAGATCGCCGCCGGCGCGGCCGACGCGACCATCCTGGCCCGGGCGGGCATGAACCGTCTCGGCATCCACAGCTGGCCCGGCGTCACGTTCCGCCCGCTGGAGTTCACGGAGAGCGTGCCCGCCGTGGGGCAGGGGGCCATCGCCATCCAGTGCCGGGCGGAGGACGCGGCGCTCTTCGCCGGCGCCCTCGACGCGGCCACGGCGCGCGCCGTCAACCTCGAGCGTGCCATCCAGGCCATCGTGGGCGGCGGCTGCCAGCTGGCCTTCGCGGCGCATGTCGTGGACGATACGCTGCACTTCTTCCACGGACAGACCGGCATCCGCACCCGGCCGGTGCTGCCGGCGGATTACGCGCATCCCGCCGCCGCCGCGCAGCGCCTGCTCCGGGAACTGAATTTCCATGCCTGACCCCAAGCCCCTCGCCGACCGCCGCATCGTCCTCACCCGCCCGCGCGAGTCGGCGGTGGAATGGCGGCTGAAACTGGAGGCGCTCGGCGCCACCGTGCTCGAGCTGCCGCTTATCCGCGTGGCCAAGGACATCCATCCGGGCACGCTGACCGAGGTTTTCCAGGAACTCGGCGGCTACGAGTGGATCATCTTCACCAGCACGAACGGCGTGAAGTTCTTCTTCGAGGAATTCCACCGCATCCATGACGACATCCGCGCGTTCGGGCTGATGCGCATCGCCGTCGTCGGCGAGGCCACGGCCGCGGCGATTCGGGAGAAACACCTGCGCGTCGAGGTGCAACCGAAGAAGGCGAACGCGGAGGAACTCGCCCGCGCCCTGATCGAGCGCGAGGCGATGGACAGCGCCAAGGTTCTCGTCATCACCGGCAACCGCAACCGCGAGGTGCTCGTCCAGAAACTGGAGGAGGCCCGCGCGATCGTCGACTGCCTGCCGGTCTACAAGACGGAGGAGGCGGACCTGGGCAAGGATCCCGTGGCGGCGGATTTCCGGGCGCACGGCGCCGACGCGATCCTGTATGCGAGCCCCTCGGCGGCGCAGTCGTTCTTCGACCAGGCGGCGGCGCTCAAGCTCGGGCCGAAGGCGAAGCGGCCCCTCACCGGCAGCATCGGCCCGAGCACGACCACGACGATGAAGCAACTCGGCCTGCCGGTGGACTTCGAGGCGGCGGAACCAAGCCTCGACAGCCTGGTCTTGTCCCTGAACCAGGCCTTGGCCCGCTGATCCCGCGAATGGGCGCAAATCTTCTGATTGGATTGGCGGCCATTTGCGTGTATTCGCGGGCTAACCCATGAAAGTACCCTTTCTCGACCTCAAGCCGCAGCACCAGGCCCTCCGCACGGAGGTGCTCGCGGCGCTGGCTGCCACCTATGACGCCACGCGTTTCTGCCTCGGAAAGGACGTGGAGGATTTCGAGCAGGCCTTCGGCGCCACGCTTGGTTACCCGCGCACCCTCGCCCTGAACAGCGGCACCTCGCCGCTGCACCTCGCGTCGATCTGCGGCGGCTTCGGCCCCGGGGACGAGATCATCACGACGCCGTTCACCTTCGCGTCCAGCTGCTGGGGCATCAGCTATGTCGGGGCGACCCCGGTCTTCGTCGACATCGACGCGGACACCTGGTGCATCAGCCCGGAGGCCATCGCCCGGGCCATCACTCCGAAGACCAAGGGCATCGTCGTCGTGCACATCTTCGGCCAGCCGGCGCGGATGGACGAGATCATGGCCCTCGCGCGGGCGCACACGCTCTTCGTCGTCGAGGACTGCGCCCAGGCCGTCGGCGCCCGCTACAAGGGTCAGCCGGTGGGCGGCATCGGCGACTGCGGCACGTTCAGCTTTTACCCCACCAAGAACCTCGGGGCCTGCGGCGAGGGCGGGGCGTTCGTCTCCAAACATCCCGCGATCCTCGACCACGCCCGGCTCCTACGCGTGCACGGCTCACCCCGCCGCTACCTGCACACGGAGGTCGGCTTCAATTTTCGCATGGACGGCTTCCAGGGCGCGGTGCTCAACATCAAGCTGAAGCATCTCACCGCGTGGACCGCCCGCCGCCGCGCCATCGCGGCGCGCTACCTCGCAGGCATCCGGCGCACGGACGTGCAGCTGCCGGTCGTGCCGGGATACGGGGAAAGCGTCTGGCACCAGTTCACCCTGCTGCATCCCCGGCGCGACGCCCTGCGGGCACATCTCGAGAAATGCGGTGTCGGCACCGAGATCATCTATCCCGGACCGATGCACTTGCAGCCCTGTTACTCTTCGTTGTGCTATCAGACCGGCAGCCTGCCGGTGACGGAAGGCACCAGTGCCCGTTGTGTCAGCCTGCCGATGTTCCCCGAGCTGACCGAAGCCCAGATCGAGCATGTCATCCAGGCAGTGAACTCGTTCTCATGAGTCAAACCGGCAACTGGCAGCTGGCGCAGGTTAACATCGGGCGCATCCGTGCGCCCATCACAGATCCGCTGATGGCCGAGTTCACCGCCGCTCTCGCCGAAATCAATGCCCTGGCCGAGGCTAGTCCCGGATATGTCTGGCGCCTTCAGGATGCGAGTGGCGACGCCACCTCCATCCAGGCGTTTCCCGATCCGCTGTTGTTGGTGAACATTTCCGTGTGGACCGATGTGGCGTCTTTGCAGACTTACACCTACCGCAGTGTGCATGGCCGGTTTTTCGGCCGCCGGCAGGAGTGGTTTGAAAAACACGCCGGAGCCCACCTTGCGCTCTGGTGGTTACCCGCTGGACACATTCCCACGCTCGCGGAGGCCAAGGAACGATTGGCCACCCTCGATAAACAGGGCCCCTCGGCTGCAGCGTTCACCTTTCGCACCGCCTATCCGGCGCCGGCGGACTGCTCATGATCAACGGCATCAGAGTCAAGGTTTGCGGCATCACCTCGCTGGTGGATGCGGACGCCGCCGATGGTATCGGCGCCGACTGTCTGGGCTTCATCTTCTATCCGACGTCGCCGCGCAACGTGCCCCCCATGCAGTATCAGGCGATGCGCGACCGCCTGCCGCCGCGCAAGAAGGTGGCGGTGTCCGTCGAGCCGTCACCGGCGGACCTGGCCCGGCAGCTGGACCTCGGGTTTGATTATTTCCAGATTCATTTCAACCCGCAGACCCCGGTCGCGGTCATCAGTTCGTGGGCGGAACGGGTGGGCGTCGCGCGCCTCTGGCTCGCGCCCCGGCTGCCGCCGGCCATGGAGCTGTACCCCGAGCTGCTGCCGCTCGCCGACACCTTCCTGCTGGACACGTTTCATCCCGACAAAATAGGTGGCACGGGCGTGGCGGGGGACTGGGCGAAGTTCCGGCGCTACCGCGAGGCGCAACCGGCCAAGCACTGGATCCTCTCGGGCGGGCTCACACCCGAAAACGTCGCCGAGGCCGTGACCGCGACCGGGGCGGGGCATGTGGATGTGAACAGCGGGGTCGAGCAGGTGCCCGGCATCAAGAGCCCGGCGAAGCTGCAGGCCTTCGTGCTCGCGCTGCATAACGCGACGAAGCAGGGCAATCCGGCGTACCGCGGGTAGGGCTGGACTTGGTCCAGCCGCGAAAGGGTGAAGGTCGGCGTGGAAAAGGCTGCACGTATAGTCAAACCGCGCTAAAACCCCGGCATCCCGCCGCGGCCCTTCATCGCCTCCATCTGGCGCATCAGCTTCTTCTGGTTGCCGCCCTTCATCATCTTCATGAGCTTCTGCATCTGCTCGAACTGCTTGATGAGCTGGTTGACCTCGAGCACCTTGACGCCTGCGCCCTTGGCGATGCGGATGCGGCGGTTGCCGTTCAGAATGGCGGGCTTCCGGCGCTCCTGGATCGTCATCGACTGGATGATCGCCTCCGTGCGTTTCATCTGCGCGTCGGCGTTGTCGGGGAGCTGCGCGCCGCTCATGCCGGGCATCATGCCCATGAGGGACTGCATGGAGCCCATCTTCTTCACCTGCTGCATCTGGGCCATGAAGTCCTCGAGGTTGAAGTCCGCCTTGCGCATCTTCTCCGCCATGCGCTCGGCCTCCTTCTGATCCATGTTCTCCTGCGCCTTCTCGACGAGTGAAACCACGTCGCCCATGCCGAGGATGCGCGAGGCGAGCCGGTCCGGATAAAAGACGTCGAAGTCCGCGGTCTTCTCGCCCGTGCCGATGAACTTGATCGGGACGCCGGTGACGGACTTGATCGAGAGCGCCGCGCCGCCGCGGGCGTCGCCGTCGAGTTTCGTGAGGATGAGCCCGGTGAGGTTGAGGGCGTCATGGAAGGCCTTGGCGACGTTCACGGCCTCCTGGCCGAGCGCGCCGTCGGCGACGAGCAGGACCTCGTCGGGCTGCACCCGGGCGTGGAGCCGCTTCACCTCCTCGATCAGGTCGTGGTCGATCTGCAGGCGGCCGGCGGTGTCGAAGAGGATGACGTCGGCATGCTGCGCCAGCGCGAGCTCGAGCCCGCGCACGGCGATGGCGGTCACGTCCTTCGATTCGCGGTCGCCGTAAAAACCGAGTTCCTCCTGCTTCGCCAGGATCTCCAGCTGGTCGATGGCGGCGGGCCGGTGCACGTCGCAGGCGACGAGGAAGGGCCGGGCGCCCTTCTTCTTGAGCAGCCGGCCGAGCTTGGCCGCGGACGTGGTCTTGCCCGAGCCGTGGAGGCCGACCAGGAGCACCTTCAGCGGGCGGATGGGGGGGAGTTCGGTGGCGCCCTCGCCGAGCAGACGGACGAGCTCGTCATGGATGATCTTGACGACCTGCTGGCCGGGGGTGACGGACTGCAGCACCGCCTGGCCGGTGCACTGCGCCTGGACGCGGTCGATGAACTCGCGGGCGACCCGGAAGTGCACGTCCGCCGCCAGGAGCGCGGCGCGGACCTCCTTGAGGGCGTCCGCCATGTTGGCTTCGGACAGTTGGCCGACGCCGCGCAGGTTGCGCAGCGCGCCGGTCAGTTTTTCGGTGAGGCTTTCAAACATGGGCAGCCCGCACTTGAATGATATTTCCGCGCGAAGCAATCCCGCTCGCACGCCGGGCGGCGGGGCGGGCTCAGTTTGACTGGATGTCGGTCTTGCCGGCGATCTGCTCCAGTTTCCGGGCGACGGCCTCCTCGGTGCAGGGCTTGACCATGTAATGCTTCGCCCCGAGTTCGATCGCCTTGACGACGGTCGGCCGGTCCTTGAACGAGGTGCACATGATGATCTGGAGCGACCGGTGCAGGGGTGATTCCTTGATCTGTTCCAGCACCTGCAGGCCGCTGATCCCGGGCATGTTGACGTCGAGGAAAACGAGATCGAACCGGTGGCCGTTTGCCTTCAGCAGATTCAAGGCCGACTGGCCGCTTTCCGCGGCGGTGACCTGGTGCTCCGGCCATTTGGCGAAAATCGCCTCCAGGAGGTCGCGGTGGATCGCTTGGTCGTCGACGATCAGGATTTTCATGGGGGCGTCAGCCGGGCGGGGATTGGGCGGGCCGGGCCGGGTACATGACTACCGTCCGACGGCGGATTGGCCAGCCTATTAGCCGGCCAGCTCGATCGCCGCGCCGACCTGGCGCAGCTTGGCCGCGATGGTGGCCTCCGTGCAGGGTTTGACCAGATAGTGATTGGTGCCCAGCTGGATCGCCTGGGCGATGGTGGACCGGTCATTGGCGGCGGTGCAGATGATGACCTGGACCGAGCGGTAAAAAGGTGACTCCCGAAGGCGCTGCAGGATCTCCAGCCCGCCCATCCCGGGCATTTTGACATCCAGGAAGGCGAGGTCGAAGGAGCGCCCCGTGTCGTTCAACATGACCCACGCGGCCACGCCGTCCTCCACGATCGTGACCTGATGTTCCGGCCATTTGGCGAGAATCGCCGCCAGGGTTTCGCGAAAGATCGATTCGTCGTCGGCAAGCAGTATTTTCATGCAGCGGTTGGTTACGAGACGGTATCGGCACAAAGGGCGCGCTCTTTAGGGTCAAGTATCGCTTGCCAGCCGGCCCCTCCACCGCGAAGGTCAGCCGCAAATGACTCCCGCTCCGCGCTCCGTCGCCATCGTTGGCCGCCCCAATGTGGGCAAAAGCCGCCTGTTCAACCGGCTGGTGCGCAGGCGCGTCTCGATCGTCCACGACATGCCCGGGGTCACCCGCGACGTGGTCAATGCCGAGGTCAAGGACGGCGCCTACGCCCTGCTCGACACCGGCGGGATCGGCCTGACCGGCAGCGACACGCCGGCCCGCATCACCAAGGCCTCGGAGGAACAGGTGGGCTTCGCCATCGAGGCGGCGAGCGTGATCCTCTTCATCATCGACGCCCGCGAGGGCGTCACCGCGCTCGACGAGCGCATCGCGCGGCTCCTGCGCCGCAGCAAGAAATCCGTGCTGCTGGTCGCGAACAAGGCGGACAGCGGCAAGGAGAAGATCGCGGAAATCTCCGAGTTTTTCCGGCTGGGTTTCGGCGAGCCGATCTATCTGTCGGCGGAGCACGGCAACGGCGAGGCGGAGCTGCGCGATGCGATCCTGGCGAAACTGGGCCCCGTGCCCGCGGCGACCGCCCTCGACGCGGAACGGCTGAGCATCTGCTTCGTCGGCCGCCCGAACGTCGGCAAATCCTCCCTCAGCAACCGCCTGCTCAACAGCGACCGGCTCATCGTCAGCGACCAGCCCGGGACGACGCGCGACGCGGTCGAGCTGGACTTCACCTACCACAGCCGCGAGGGCAAGCCCTGGCCCTTCCGCCTGATCGACACCGCCGGCATCCGCGCGGCGACCAAGCTGTCGTCCTCCGTCGAGTATTTCTCCCGCCTGCGCTCGCTGGAGGCCATCCACAACGCCGACGTGGTGTTCATGGTGCTCGACGCCATGGACGGCGTGACCCAGCAGGACCAGGCCATCGCCGGCGAGATCATCAAGGCGGCCAAGCCGATCGTCATCGTCGTCAACAAATGGGACCTGGTCCACCAGGCCTTCAACCGGCACGAGGTCGAAAAATTCGCGACCGAGCGCGAATACCGCGAGAACTACGAGAAGACGCTGTTCGAGAAACTTTTCTTCACCCCCGGCGCCCCGGTGATGTTCGTCTCCGCCCTGACCGGCCACGAGATCACGCGCATGCTCAAGTCCGCCCGCGCCCTCGACCGGCGCCTCGACACCAAGATCCCGACCGCGAAGCTCAACGCCGCCATCATCCGGCTCGCCGAGCGCACGCCGCCGTCCAGCACCTACAACATCCGCTTCCGGATCTATTACGCGACCCAGACCGGCACACGGCCCTTCCGGATGAAGATTTTCTGCAACCAGGAGCGCAGCCTGACGGAGTCCTACCGCCGCTACCTCGAGGCCGGGCTGGTCAAGGAGTTCGACCTCGACGGCTGCCCGATCCATTTCGACCTGATCGGCAAGAAGAAGGTGAGCGTGGCCGACCGCCTCGCGGCCAAGGGCCACCGCCAGAACCTGGCCGCCGCCGAAGCCGGCGAGGCCGGCGATCAGGGGTTCGATGACTGATCCATGCTGCGAATCGTCTTCATGGGCTCGGATGCGATCGCCCTGCCCGCCCTCGGGTGGTTGACGGGCGGGGGTCGGAGGGAAGCGGAGATCGTCGGCGTGTTCACCCAGCCGGACCGGGCCGCCGGCCGCGGCCAGCAGGTCCGGGCCAACGCCATCAAGCTCTGGGCGCTCGACCGCGGCCTGCCCGTGCTGCAGCCGCCGAAGGTCGGAGCCGCCGAGCGGGCCCGGCTGGCCGCGCTGCAGCCCGACCTCGTGCTGGTCATGGCTTACGGACATATCCTGCGGCAGGATGTCATCGACACGCCGCGGGTCGGCATCCTGAACCTGCACACCTCCCTGCTGCCCGCGTATCGCGGCGCCTCGCCGATCCAGACCGCCATCGCCGCCGGCGAAACCGTCACGGGTGTCACGCTCATGCGGCTGGTACTCGCGCTCGACGCCGGCCCGGTCGCCGCCGTGGAACGCGTGCCGATCGGCCCCCTCGACACGGCGCTCGAACTGGCAGACCGGCTCGGCCGGGCCTGCGTGCCCCTGCTGGCGGGCTGCCTGCCGCGGATCGCGGCCGGCTCCCAGGCTTTCACGCCCCAGGACGATGCCCGGGCCACGTATTGCCGGCGCCTGGAAAAGTCCGACGGCGGGCTGGACTTCAACGCCCCGGCGGCAACGCTCGCCGCGCGCATCAACGGCCTGATGCCCTGGCCCGGCTGCTCCGTGACCCTCAACGGCCAGACCATGCGGGTCGGCCTCGCGGATGTTTGTCATCTATTATATGACAAACCGGCCCGCGCAGGCGAAGTGGTTGGAGCGGATGCCGACGGCCTGCTGGTCGGCACAGGGCAGGGGGTGCTGCGCCTGCGCCGGCTGCAGCGGCCCGGCGGCCGCATGCTTGGGGCGGACGATTTCCTGCGCGGCTTTCCCGTCGCGCCGGGCACGCAGCTGCCTTCGGTCCCCATGCCGGCGCTGATGGCGCCCCAGCCGTTCGCCCGCCCCAAGGGCTAGGCTTGTTTTTCCGCCGGAATTCCCAAACATGGCCCGCATGCGCCGCCGCCTTTGCCTGACCGGGTTCCTGCTGACCGTCCTCGCGATCACCGCCCCGGCCCAGACCCCGGCCGAGCCGAACCGGTTTGAGTTTGTCAGTCTGCGCGAGGATGTCCGGCTGCTGACCCAGCGCGTGGGCGAACTAAGTCTCCAGATGGAGCAGCTCAGCCGCGACAACAGCGCGCTCCAAGGCAAGCTGAACCAGAACTTCGTGACCTTGGAGCAGTTGAACCGGGCGATCGCCGAGCTCAACCAGGCGATGAAGGCCGGGCTCGCCGACCAGAAGCGCGAGACCCTGGCGCAGGTCGCCGGCCAGCTCGAACGGCTGGGCAAGCAGACCAACGCCGCGCTCGATGCGCTGGCCAAGAACCAGGCCACGCGCCCGGCGGTGCCGGCCACCTTTGCCGAGGATTTTCCCAAGGTAGGCGTCAACTACACGGTGCAGACCGGCGACACGCTCGCGGTCATCGCCCACAAGCAAAACGCCAAGCTGCAGGACATCATCAACGCCAACAAGATTTCCGACCCCTCGCGCATCCGCGTGGGCCAGACCTTGTTCATCCCGCAGGGCAATTAATCATGGCCACCCCAAAATCACGACTGGGCCGCGGACTCGGCGCCCTCATCACCAGCGGGACCACGCCGCCCAAGCCGGCGCCGGCCGCCACAATGGCGGGGGCCGCCCCCGTCGCGCCCCCGCCTGACAGCCTGAGCGGCTACCGCGAGGTCGCCGTCCATCTCATCGAGCCGAATCCCTACCAGCCGCGGCGCGACATGGACGCCGACCAGCTGACCGACCTGGTGGAGAGCATCCGGGCGGAAGGTCTGCTCCAGCCGATCGTGGTGCGACCGGCGGGCGACAGGTTCCAGCTGATCGCGGGCGAACGCCGCTGGCGCGCCTTCCAGCAGCTCAAGCTCAAGTCAATCCCGGCGCGGATCATGACCTCGAGCGACGCCTCCTCCGCCTCGCTGGCCCTGATCGAAAACCTGCAGCGCGAGGGCCTGAACCCCATCGACGAGGCGCACGGCTATGCGAGCCTCATCCGCGACTTCGACCTGACCCAGGAGGCCGCCTCCCAGCGTGTCGGCAAGGGCCGGGCCACGGTCGCCAATTCCCTCCGGCTCCTCGCCCTCGAGGCGGAGATCCAGGGTTACCTCGGCAAGGGCATGCTCAGTGTCGGTCACGCCAAGGTGCTCCTCGGCGTGGAAAACCCCGCCGAGCGCCTCGTGTTGGCCCGCCGGGCGCTTGAGCAGGGCCTGAGCGTGCGCGGGCTGGAGGAACTGTTGAAGCGCAAGTCCGGCGGCGCGGGCAGGAAGCGCCGGATGCCGGGCGCCACGGCCGCCGCCCTCACGGACATCGAGAAGAAGCTCACCACGCACCTCGGGGCGCGCAGCACGCTGAAGCATTCACCGAAGCGCGGCCGGATCATCATCGAGTACCAGGGCAACGACGACCTCTCCCGCGTGCTCGAGAAGATGGGCCTGAAGCTTTGACGGTGTCCCCGGGACGGCATGCCGCCGTCAGGAGTACCGGACGCCCCCGATTGTAAAATCAGAACTTTGGTTGACAAGGCGGGGCGGACTACGTTGATCTGCAACCTTTATGAGCCTGTTAATCGGTATTTTAACTTTCGTCCTGGTCCTCACCTCGCTGTTCATGGTGCTGGTCGTCCTGATGCAGCGCGCCAAGTCCGACGGCGGCATGGGCTCGGCCCTCGGCGGCGGCAGCATGGAGTCCACCTTCGGCGCCGAGACCAGCAATGTGCTCAGCGGCGCGACAATCAAGGCGGCCATCGCATTTTTCGTCGTCAGCTTCGCCCTTTATCTCTGCCACATCTACCAGGCCAAGCACCACGAGGCGATCGACACCGCCCTGCCGGCCGTCATGGCCCCGGCGGCCCGGCCGGCCCCGCAACCCGCAACTCCGGCGCCGGTTGAACCCAAGAAGCCCTAACTGCCCCGGCCCGGTTTTTCACCGGGCTTTGTTTTTGGCGCTGGCGGTCCTGGTGACGGCCGCCGGCATTGCGCAGGAGACCCGCTACCGTCCGCCGCCCAGCTACACCGCCGGCGGCCGGCCCGACCAGGCCGAGGGTGCACAGATCCTCCGTGATTTCCGGGCGGCGGGCCTGTCCGGAAGCTACTGGCTGGCGTTTGAACTCCGGGTGATGCCCCGCCACGGCGCGGAGCGCGTCATCCCCGGCCAGCTCCTGGGCTCGCGCAACGAGGCGGGCCCGGTCTCGCGCCTGACCCTGCCGGGCGCCGGCGGGCTGGCCACCGAACAGCGCTGGCTTTTCCAAAGCGGGCCGCACCCCGCCGCCTGGTCCTGGAGCGGGGCCTCCGGCCGGACCGAGCCGCTCGCCGGGACGGATGCCTTCCAGCCGCTCGCCGGCACCGACCTCACGCTGTTCGACCTGCAGATGCCCTACCTTTACTGGCCGGAATTCGTCTATGAGGGCGTGGCCAATGTGCGTGGCCGGCCGGCCCACAGCTTCGTGCTCTATCCGCCGGCCGACCTCGCCGCCGCGCGCCCGGAACTGACCGGCGTGCGCGTGCTGCTCGACACCCAGTTCCAGGCCCTCGTGCAGGCCGAAATGCTCGGCGCCAAGGGCGCGGCGGTGAAATCCTTCACCGTGCTGGACCTGAAGAAGGTGGGCGACCAGTGGATGCTCAAGTCCGTCGATCTCCGCAATGACGTGACGCGCGACAAGACGCGCTTCAGCGTCACCGCCGCCGCGCTGAACCTGGGGCTGCCGCCCGCGACCTTCACCGCCCACGCCCTGGCGGACGAGCCGCCGGTCGTGCCCGCGGATCGGATCGAGCGCTTCTGAGGGGCCATGACGAAGCGGACGCCCAAACCCTTTCCCCTCACGCTGGAGGTGGAGTTCGTCGACCGGCTCGGCGAACCCGTGCGCGACGGGAAGGCGAAGTCCGTCAGCGCCATCATCCGCACCGCGCTGGAGCGCTTCGACTTCGCCAACGTGGTCGTGATGCACCCGGTGCAGGTGCAGATTTCGGTGCGGCTGCCGGCCGACATCCGCCGGCTCCTGAAGAAGGTGGCCCGGAGCAGGCACACGAGCGAGAGCCAGCTCGTCCGCGCCGCGGTCGAGTCCTTCCTGCCGGAACTGGAAGCGGCCCCGCTGCCGGCCCCGGCCAATCCCCGGCGCCGCAAAACGCGGGCGCGCAAGACAGGGTAGGGCGCGAACTGCGCTCCGCGCCGGCGGCCGTGTACCGTCACAGTTCCGGTCCGGGCTATGACAGCACCGCGGCAAGGGCTGGCTTGCGTTCAGAATCACGGCACCTTTAGTCCTGCACTCGCATGAGCACCCCTCCTCCCTTGTCCGTCTGGGCCCAGAACGTCTCGCCGTCGCCGACCCTCGCCATCGATGCGAAGGCCAAGGCCATGATGGCGGCGGGCGAGGATGTCTGCAGCTTCGCCGCCGGGGAGCCGGACTTTGACACGCCCGGGTTCATCAAGGACGCCGCCATCGCCGCGCTCAAGGCGGGCAAGACCAAATACGCGCCGACCCCCGGCATCGAGCCGTTGCGCGCCGCCGTGGCCGGGCGTTATGCCGCGGAGTACGGATACAAGATCGCCCCCTCCCAGGTCGTGGTGTCGCCCGGCGGCAAGTTCTCCTGCTACCTCGGCATCCTCGCCGTCTGCAACCCGGGCGACGAGGCCATCATCCCGGCGCCGTACTGGGTCAGTTATCCCGAGATGGTGAAGCTCGCGGGCGCCGTGCCGCGGTTCGTGCTGTGCGACGACCAGTCCGGGTTCAAGCTCACGCCGGCGCAGCTCGAGGCCGCCATCACGCCGAAGTCCAAGCTGCTCATCCTCTGCAGCCCGTCCAATCCCAGCGGTGCCGTCTACACCCGCGCCGAGCTCGCCGCCATCGCCGACCTGTGCGTGCGGCACAATCTCTACGTGCTGTCCGACGAGATGTACGAGCACCTCATCTACGACGGCAACGAGCCGGTGAATTTCGCCATGCTCGGCGCCGAGGTCGAGCAGCGCACCATCACGGTCGCCGGCTTTTCCAAGACCTATTCGATGACCGGCTGGCGGCTCGGCACGCTGGTCGCGCCCGCGCCCATCGCCAAGGCCGTCGCCGAGCTGCAGAGCCAGATGACCTCGAACGCCACGACCTTTGCCCAATTCGGGGCCCTCGCCGCGCTCAAGGAAAAGACGCAGGCCGCCGCCGCCCTCGCCGGGATGAAGTCCGCCTTCGACCGCCGCCGGAAACACCTGCACGCCGAGCTCAACAAGATCCCCGGCATCACCTGCCTGCTCGCCGGCGGGGCGTTCTACCTTTTCCCCAACATTTCCAGCTTCGGTCTCAAGGACGTCGACTTCTGTGCCAAACTCCTCGAACAGGAGAAGGTCGCGGCCGTCCCCGGTTCGGCCTTCGGCGCCGAGGGCTACCTGCGGCTCAGCTACGCCACCTCCGACGAGACCATCGCCAAGGGCCTCACGCGCCTGGCCCGGTTCTGCGCCGGGTTGAAGCGCTGACCCGGCAGGGGGGGGGCGCCACCTCACGGCCTTCTTTCGCTCATCAGCTCGATGACATTGCCCTCGGGGTCGCGCACGGCCGACATCCAGAGATCGTGGTCCGGCATCTTGGCGATGAGCCGCGGGGCGGCTTCCTCCTTCGCCCCGCGGGCGACGATGGCCGCATGCGCCGCCTCGAGGTCAGTTACCTTGAAATAGAGGATGGAGTTTTTCCCGACTTCCCCCGCGCCCTGCGGCGTCGTCAGCATGATCCGCACGGTGCCGGCGGCCAGGAACGCCATGTTCGGCCCGGCGGGAAAGAGAAATTTCAACCCCAGCACATCACGATAAAACCCGGTCGCCCGGGCCACGTCGCCGACGGTGATCGCGATCTGGCCGATCTCTGAAAGCTTCGTCAGGTTGGGGGTATCCATGTGCTGATCATGTGCGGCCCTGGCGGCCAGGCAACCCGGTTTTGCCCTATCGCCGACGCCTCCCGAGATCGGCTTGGTCTATCTTTTCATCCCTATTCCGGCACCTGATTGATGGTCGCCATCGCGGGAAGCGCTCGACCTGCCGCGGGAATATTGTCTCGCTGGTGCTCCCCGCCCCATGATCTCACGTCTCCGTCGGTTTGTCCTTGCGCTCGCCATCGTTCTCGCCGTTCCGGCCTTCGCCGCGGAGTCGGCCGCGCCCCGGGAAAGGGTGCTGATGGATGCCGGCTGGCGGTTCGCCTTCGGCCATCCGTCGGATCCGGCCCGGGATTTTGACCACGCCACGGGGTACTTTTCCTATGTGGCGAAGGCCGGCTACGGCGATGGTCCGGCGGCCGCGGCCTTCAACGATGCCGCCTGGCGCCGGCTCGACCTGCCGCACGACTGGGCCGTCGAGGCGCCCTTCGCGGCCAACGGGAGCACCAGCCACGGCTCCAAGGCCATCGGGCGCAATTTCCCGGAGCGGTCCATCGGCTGGTACCGCAAGACGATCACCATCCCCGCGGCCGACCTGGGCCGGCGCATCAGCATCGAGTTCGACGGCGTCTTCCGCGACTCGGCCGTCTGGATCAACGGCTTCTATCTCGGCCGCCAGCCGAGCGGCTACACCGGTTTCCGCTACGATCTGACCGACTACCTCAATTACGGCGGCGACAACGTCATCGTCGTCCGCGTCGACGCCACGCTCGAGGAGGGCTGGTTCTACGAGGGCGCGGGCATCTACCGGCATGTCTGGCTCACCAAGACCGCGCCGCTGCACGTCGCTGCCTGGGGCACCTTTGTCACCACCGAGGTCGGCCCGGAGTCGGCCCGGGTCACCGCGCGCACGACCATCGCCAATGACGGCGCGGCGGACGCATTGTTCGAGATCGAGCAGAGCGTCGTGGATCCGGACGGCCGGGTCGTCGCCACCGAAACCCTGCCCGGCCTCATGCTCGGCGCGGGCCTCACCGGGGAATTTCCCTGCGCCCTTGCGGTCCCGCGGCCGCGGCTGTGGTCTTTGGAAACACCGTGGCTGCACCGGCTGGTCACGACGGTCCGAACCGGGGGGGCGGTGGTGGACCGGTACGAGACGCCCTTCGGCATCCGCACCGTCCGGTTCGATCCCGACGAGGGATTTTTCCTCAACGGCCGGCGGGTCGAGATCAAGGGTGTCAATGTCCACCAGGATCACGCCGGCCTGGGCGTGGCGCTGCCGGACACCATGCAGGAATTCCGGATCACGCGGCTGAAGGCAATGGGCGCCAACGCCTACCGGTGCGCGCACAACCCGCCCACGCCCGAGTTCCTCGATGCCTGCGACCGGCTCGGCCTGCTCGTCCTCGACGAGAACCGGCTGATGGGCCCCAGCCCGGAGCAGCTCGGCCAGCTGGCCGCGATGATCCGCCGCGACCGCAACCACCCGAGCGTCATCCTCTGGTCCCTCGGCAACGAGGAGTGGGCGATCGAGGGCAACATCACGGGCGCCCGCATCGCGGCCTCGATGCAGGCCTTCGCCCGCCGCCTCGATCCGACGCGCCGCATCACCGTGGCCAACAGCGGCGGCTGGGGTGGCATCTCGAGCGTCATCGACGTGATCGGCTACAATTACATCGGCCAGACGAATCCCGACGTGCAGCACGCCAAGTTTCCCCACCAGCCCGGGGTCGGCACGGAGGAGACATCCACCCAGGGCACGCGCGGCATCTACTTCGACGACCCGGAGCGCGTGCATCTCGCGCCGCAGCCCGCTGGCGACTCCGGCGGCAACTGCGAGAAGGGCTGGAAATACTACGCCGCCCGGCCGTTCCTCGCGGGTCTGTTCTTCTGGTCCGGCTTCGATTACCGCGGCGAGCCCACGCCGTTCGGCTGGCCGGCCGTCAGCACGCAGTACGGTCTCATGGACACCTGCGGGTTTCCGAAGGACAGTTATTATTACCTCAAGTCGTGGTGGACCGGGGAACCGGTGCTGCACATCGCCACCCACTGGAACTGGGCGGGCCGGGAGGGGCAGGAGATTCCCGTCGTGTGCTACAGCAACCACGAGGCGGTCGAGCTGCTGCTGAACGGCGTCTCGCTCGGCCGGCAGGACCTGCCGCGCAACGGCCATGTCGAATGGAAGGTCGCCTACACGCCCGGCACGCTCGAGGCCCGCGGCTACCGCGGCGGCCGCGTGGTCGCGACCACGCGGGTCGAGACAACCGGCGCCCCCGTCCGGCTGGTGCTCACGCCCGAGCGACCCGCACCCGGCCCCGACGGGGCGGACGTGACGGTGTTCACCGTCTCCGCCCTCGACGTCCAGGGCCGGCCCGTGCCCACGGCCGCCAACCTGGTGGAATTTGCAAGCAAGGGCGGCCGGATCCTCGGCGTCGGCAATGGTGATCCCGGCTGCCATGAGCCCGACCAATACCATGAGGACATCGCCTTGTTCACCGTGCACGACTGGCGCGGCCGCATCGCGCCTGCGGGCACGACCGCGCCGGCGGCGCCGGAGTCGCTCCCACCTCTGAACCAACTGGGCCGCTGGAAGGCCACGCTGCCCGTGACCGGGGAAATTTTCGATCTGACCGCGGTCTTCACGCTGGACGTGGTGCCCGCCGGGGCGGACCTCCAATTATACCTACCGGCCCTCGGCCAGAAGGCCACGGTCTGGTTGAACGGCCGCGAACTGGCGCGTGATCTCGACACTCCTGTGACCGTGCCGGCGCTGCACCTCGACCCGGCGCTGCTGGTCGCGGGGGCGAACCGCGTGCAACTGCTGGTCACACCGATTGTGGACGGGCGGAATCATATCCCCGAACTCACGCGGCTTGGTGTGCTGCGGGTGGCCACCCCCGCGCCCGCGGTACGCCGCAGCCTTTTCAGCGGTCTGGCCCAGGTGATCATGCAAGCCGACACCAAGGCGGAGGAAATCCGCCTGCAGGCCCGCGCCGAGGGCCTGGCTCCGACCGAGAGCACCGTGGTGATCCGGCCGGCATCCGTCCGCCCCGCCGGGCTCTGAGAACCGCGGTCTCCTGACCCGACGCAGCATATTAAATCATACCAGAGCCATTCGCTCTTCCTGGGTGGGGCTGGACTTGGTCCAGCCGCGAACCGGCAAAGCAGTGCGCTGATCCGGCTGCACCAAGGTGCAGCCCTGCGACAATCGGCTGAGCTATTTATTAATATGCTCCAGCGGGCGTGGCGGCCCGGCGCCCCGCTTAGTCGGTCGTGCTTGCCTTGACGTTCTGATAGGCGTTCTGCGTCCGGACCCAGGCGTGACCGACCCGGTCTTTCATCTGGTTCCACGTATCGGAGTTAGCCTGGGCCAGTTCCTTCCCCGTGGCTATCAGGTAGGCGTGGGAATTGTCCATTTCCTTCATCGCCCAATCCCAATCCTTGGTGCCGGTGGTGCCCTGCATGGTGGCGCGCTTGGCCTTTAGCGCCTGGATCTGGTTGTCCAGGTGCGCTTCCAGCCGGGCCAGGCCGGTGAAAAATTTGGCGCGCTGCTCGAAGGTGGTGAATTCGATGTCGGACCATCTGGCGTCGGCCACCGGGGCCGATGCGACCACCGGGTCGCTGGCGGCGGCTGGCGTCGTCTGGGCCTCGCCGCGAACGGCGGTGAAGACGGCAACGCTGAAAACCACGGCGAGGAGGGAGGAGGGGCGATGGATGTTCATGGGATGGTGGGGCAGACAGCGCCTTCCTTTGAAACTGCCGCCCGGATGGGGACGGTGGCTGGGGATGACCACGACAGTATAGCCGGCCAGCGGCAGCCGGCCATGGGGTGTTACCCGAAGACCCGGGGTGGAATCGCGCCCCGGGCGGTCAGGCTTCCACGTTGAAGCCGACCTTGATCGTCACCTGCCAGTGGTGCACCTTCCCCTTGTCGATGTCGCCGCGCGCTTCAATCACCTCGAACCAGCTCAGCTTCTTGATCGTCTGGTGGGCGAGCTTGATGGCCTTGGCGACGGCATCCTCGATGGAGGTGGTCGAGGTGCCGGTGAGTTCGATCAGCTTGTAGACATGATCCTTCATGTGGTTGTCTCCTGATAGCTTGTTGGGCCGGTGCGCTTAATTGCCGCCGCACGGGGTGTTCAGTTCCTCGATCGCTTTCTCGACCGTTTCGCGCGTTTCGCCGGTGCGTTTTTGGATCCGGCCGAGCAGTTCCTCCTGCTGGCCCTCGAAGTATTGCAGATCGTCATTGGTGAGCTTGGCCCACTTCTGTTTCAACTTGCCCTTGGTGATGTTCCAGTCGCCCTTGATCTCGAGTGTATTCATGATGGTTGGTTCGGGGTTGTTCGGTTGCCGGTTTGAAAGGGAAGATGGTCTGGCCGGCGCCATTGAACCCGATCAGGCTACGCGCGTCGGCTTCGTCCGGCTATGGGTGATTACCCTACGCCGGATTGGCCGCGACGGCGGGCACCCGGCCGTCGAGGGCGAACCCGGAGGTAAGTTTCGCCGCGTGGGGATGTGCATGGGGACTCGAGTGCAGCCGGTCAAAAATGCAGGCGCTGAGGGTGGCGATGTTGGTGAAGGCCCGGTGCGATTCCTCGTGACAGGAAAAAGTGACCCCGAACTCCTCCTCGATGGACATGGCCAGTTCAAGCGCGTCCAAGGAGTCGAGACCGAGATCGGAGCCCATCAGCGGCGCGTCGGCAGCGATGGCCTCCGGATCCAACAGGTCGGTCCGGGACAAGTCGGCGACGAGATGCTTCAGTCGTGAGGTCAGTTGGTCATGGGTCCGGCCGGTATTTAACATGGCGGTATGATAGGTGCGCCATAGCGGAAAGGGTATGGGGTCTAAACCGGTGCAGTGCCGTGGCGGGCCGGAGCTGGCGGCAGGTCCCAGGTCCTGCCGTGAACACCCCATGGCGGCGGTCGGGATGGCTGCATATCCTGCCATTATGAATCCATCCCGCCAACGTCTCCCGCTGCTTCTCCTCGCCCTGGCGCTGTTCGTTCTTTTATCTGCCGGCTGCCAGACATCCAACGGCTTCGGCAAGGACGTGGAGCACCTCGGCGACAAAATCCAGGAAAAGTCGAAGTAACGCCTCCGGCGGAATGCCGGATCTTGCTCCGGCGATCATCCGGCAAGGTACGCGTGGTCCACGCGCGCGCCACCAGCACTCTTCGATTGCGGGCGACACCACCGGAGCTGTCTGCATCCTTCCGGCCAAGGTCAGTCTGTCCCGGCGGGTTACACCCCATAGAGACGGGCGGCTGCATCCGATAGGGTGGGGCAACAAGGACCAAACGGTCACCGGCGATGTTGTCTCGCAGTCTGCGAGTATCAATCGGACATCGAAACAGAGGCCCCCACACCCTTGCAAAATCAAATAACATGAAACGTGAACTGCTAACAATCGCGATCTCCGCGATGCTCGTCGCCGGTTGTGCTACGCAACCCGCTCCCATTGCTTCCGATAATTCCAACAGCCTCGTCGGGCCCCGCGGCCCCGATGGACCGACCGGCGCGACCGGCGCCACGGGCGCCACCGGCGCGCGCGGCGCTCCGGGCGTCGCCATGGCGGGCGAACGCGGTGCGGACGGCGCGCAGGGCGCCACCGGCGCCCAAGGTGCCACCGGCGCCACGGGTGCCTCCGGCGAACTCCGCCGCGGTGCGGCAGGCAAGACCGGCGCCACCGGCGCCACGGGTGCGCAGGGTGCCACGGGTGAGACCGGCATGCAGGGCGCGAGCACCGCTGGCTACGCCGGCGCGCAGGGCGCGACGGGAGCCACGGGTGCCACTGGTGAAACCGGCGCCACGGGCGCCCAGGGTGCCACGCTTTACGGCCCCACGGGTGCCACCGGCCGCACAGGCGGCACCGGTGCCCAGGGTGTCAATGGCGAAGAGGGCTCGACCGGACGCACGACGGCGGGCGTCGCCGGCGCCACCGGCTACACCGGCGCGACGGGTGCGCAAGGCAACACCGGCTCGCAGGGCGACAAGGGTGTCGTCGGCATTGTCGGCCAGTGGACGTCCTACCGCGACTATATCTTCGCCTACAATGACGACCGGGTCCGGAACTCGGACGCGGCCAAGAGCGCGCAGATCGCGGCTTACCTGAAGGCCAATCCTTCCCTGCAGCTCGGGCTCGATGGCTCGATGGATCCCCGTGGTGCTGACGCGAAGGACCAGGCGCTCAGCGACCGCCGCGTCTCCGCGGTGCGCGACTCCCTGATGGATGCCGGCGTGCCGGCCTATAAGATCAAGGTCGGCCCGTTCGGTGATGCGCAGACCCGCCGCGACCGCCGCGTCGAGGTCCTGTTCGCCACCGCCGGCTGACCTGACGATCAGGCGGATTCCAAGCCGGCGTGCCCGCGACGCCATTAATCACAGTCTCCCCCGGCCTTCGGGCCGGGGGGGATTTTTTGGGCCCGGTGCTCCGCCCACGCATCCGGTGATGGCTCTCGCAGGCCGGTGAACTTGGCCTCGCAGCTCAGCCGCGGCGGCTCTGCGCCACGGCGAGCTGGGAGCGGAGGGAGCTCTCATCGCTCCGCGCGTTGCGCTTGAGCTTCTTGTTCCGCGATTCGGCGTCGGCCAGCTGCCTGGTCAGCTCGGCGTTCACGAGGGTGATACTCGCCACGGCCTCGTTGGCGGTAACAAGTTGCTGTTCCAATTCGAGGATGCGTTCTGCGGACATGGTCACAGGATATCCGGCAGGCGCCGAATAGCCACAACCATCCTGAAACCCGTTCCCGGCACTGGTGGCCGCGAAAGGTGGTTGCAAACCAGCCGGGCGTCCAGGGCCTATCAATTAACAGTGTTGTCAATTGCCGCAGGGCTTCACCTAGGTGCAGCCGCTCTTCGCCCAGCCAGCCCTACCCAGGAAGAGCGAATGGCCATGAAATTAAGATGCTCTAGTGGCGGTCCTTCCGGTCATCCGGCTTGTCATCCTTATGGTCATCACGTCCTTTGCCGGGGGGCGCCCAATTTCTCGGATAGGCGCGGACGATGGCCTCGTGATGCCGGGAGGGGGCATCATGGAAATCCATGTGCACCGAAGGGGAGGCCAGCAGGATGTTCACCGCAACATGCGGGGGCGCCGGGCGCCAGACCCATGCGCTGCCATCCCGGTAGGCGTACTGGTGACGGGTGTTGCTGTAGTAAACCTCGTATTGGGGATAATACTGGTAGTCATCCTCACTCGGCTCCGCCGCGGCGGGTGGCGGCATCGCCTGGGCCGGGGCGGCCTGCACCAAGACCGTGGATGGCGGGGCCTCGTTGCGGTTGCAGGCGGCGAAGGTGCCCAGAAGCAGGCAGCTGCCGGCCATGAGGCCGCCGAGGCGGACGGCTGGGGGAGGTGGGAAGTTTATCATCCCTCCAGCTTACGCTACGCCGCCGCCCGGTGGCTATGGGGTGTAGGCCTGCTGCGAGGTGTTTATATCCCCCTCAATGGTCCGCCACGTGAAGGGCGGGAGAGTATGACGGGACCGGGGTTGAAATCTGCTTGCCGGAGGCGCGGCGGAGCGGCACTTCCATGGTTCCCGCCCCATGAAACTCCGGATGCTGCTGCTGTTTCCCTGCTGCCTTTCAATTTTCCTGAACGGGGCGGCCGGGCGCACGATCACGGTGGGCTTCGCGCAGACAGGCGCGGAAAGCGCGTGGCGGACGGCCAATACCGTCTCGATCCGGGCGGAGGCGGAGAAGCGGGGCGTGGTGCTCAAGTTCAGCGACGGCGAAAGCAAGCAGGAGAACCAGATCCGCGCGCTGCGTTCCTTCATCACGCAGAAGGTGGATGCGATCATCCTTGCGCCGATCGTGGAGACGGGCTGGGAGCCCGTGCTGCGCGAGGCCAGGCGCGCCGGCATCCCGGTGATCCTCGAATCCCGGACGATCAAGGTCAGCGACGATTCCCTCTACGCCACGTTCATCGGCTCAAACTTCCTCGAGGAGGGCCGGATGGCGGCCGAGTGGCTGGTCCGGCGAACCGGCGGCAAGGGCAACATTCTCGAGATCCAGGGCGAACCCGGCTCGGCCCCGGCCAATGAGCGCCGCATCGCCTTCGCCCAGGCGATCGCGCCCCATCCGGGGTTGCGCATCATCGACGCGCAAAGCGGCGATTTCCGCCGGTCCGGCGGCAAGGAGGTGATGGAAGCCATGCTCAAGAAGCACGGCCGGGACATCGACATCGTCTATGCGCACAACGACGACATGGGCCTCGGCGCCATCCAGGCCATCGAGGCGGCGGGCCTGCAGCCGGGCAAGGATGTGATCATCGTCACCGTCGACGCCATCCGCGAGGGCATCAAGGCCGTCATCGACGGCCGGATGAACTGCGTCGTCGAGTGCAACCCGATGTTCGGGCCCAAAGTTTTCGACAGCGTGGAAAAGCTCCTCGCCGGCCAGGCCGTGCCCAAGGTCATCTACAACCACGACGAGCTCTTCGACGCCACCAATGCGGCTGCGGTGATCAACTCGCGGGAGTATTGAACGGCCGCGTGCGGCCCAATCAGCGCACCCCGACCACGCTGATCCGGTCGCCGTCCTTGCGGAGGACAAGTTCGGTCGCGCCGCCGGCCTTCCTGATGTAGAGCCGCCGCGGCACGAAAACGAAACGGTTGTGGTAGCTGGTGCCGCCGGAGGTCTTGCCGGAGACGACGAGATAGCTGCCCCAGCGATCCGACGCCCGGGCGGAGCCGTCCCGCGAAGGTGAGATCTCCACATAGTAGCTCTGGCCCGGGCCATCGAGCGTCTCATAATGCACGACAAGCTCGGTGGCGGCCGACGAGCGCAGTTCCTTCGCCCCATTCTCCAGCGCATAGGCCAGATGGGTGCCGTTGTCCTCGAGCAGGGTGCAGCCGGAAAACAGGACCGGGGCGAACAAACAAAGAAACCACCAGAGGAGCATGGTCATGTTCCGGTACATGGGATGCGATATTATGGAAAGAACGGACCGGCGTCAATGGATTGGCCGGAAGAACCGGTCTGCTGCCGTTTCGTCAGGAACGATTGAATTGCCCAACTTGCCCGGCGGTTTGACATCAGAGGATGATTTTCCCCCGGAGTCCCGGCAGCACGAACTTCACGAGGATGACCAGGGCAAAGATACCGCCCTCGACCACGGCGCTGGCGAGAAGGAGCCAACGCGGGCGGGATTGCGGGGCGAACAGCCCGGCCACGAGCAGGGCCGGGGCGATCAGCGGCATGAACCCGATGCGCGCTGTCGCGAGGATGGTCCAGTTGCCCAAAAGCTGACGCAGCCAGCCGCCGGCCAGCACCGCCAGCGGTCCTGTCAGCACCAGCACCAGCGCCGCGCGGGCCAGCAGGGTCCAGAAGCGAACCACCGGCCGCAACCAGTAGAGAGTCAGGCCGAGCGGTCCGAGCGCAAACAGGCTGAAGACGGCTATCCCCATCAGCAGGTCGCCGAAGGCATACATGCCGGACGCAGCCTGGGCCTCGGGACCCGTGATGAGCCGCTGCCGTAAGTAGACCGCCACGCACGCCACGGCGAAGGACGCAACCAGCCCGCCCAGGACAATTCCCGCCTTGGCCGCCGGACGCAGGGGTCGCATCTCGGTGAAATAGCATCCAGCCCCGGGACGGCCAAGCGATAATTTAGCGAGGATTGCCAAATCAAGTTGCACTGAAGGGCACGACCGGCAGGGCGAGTCGCCCCCTGACGAGCCGGGCGCGGAGCGGCTCATCGACCTGTCCGCCACAGTCCTGGTGCAGGCGGGAGGATTCGCCCTCCCGGTCTCTTATCGTTTCATAGCCGGCGCACGTTCGTTCGGCCCGAAGTTTGGCGCAACGCGCGGGAATTTCCCTTCGACACGGGATAGGAGGAATTCATGATGACCGCATGAAGGCCGCCGTGGTGCACAGCTTCGATCATCCGCCCCGCTATGACGATTATGCCGAACCGGTGGCCGGACCGGATGAAGTGCTCGTCCGCGTGAGTGCGTGCGCGCTGAGCCAGCTCGCCAAGGCGCGGGCGGCGGGGAAGCACTATAGCAGCGGGCGGACGCTGGATTTCATCCCCGGCGTCGACGGCGTGGGCCGGCTGGTGGACGGGCAGCGCGTCTATTTCGCCTTTCCCCCGGCCCCGTTCGGTGCGATGGCCGGGATGACCAAGGTCTCGTGGAAATTTTGCGTTCCGCTCCCGGGCGACGTGGACGACGTGCAGATCGCGGCGGCGGCCAACCCGATGATGTCGTCATGGGCGGCCCTGACCGTGCGGGCCGGGATCCAGCCGGGTGAGACCGTGCTGATCAACGGCGCGACCGGAACCTCGGGCCGGCTGGCGGTGCAGATCGCCAAACATCTGGGCGCGGGCAAGGTCATCGCGACCGGACGAAACCGCGCGAGCCTCGAGGCGTTGCGCGCGATCGGCGCGGACGTGATCGTCCCGCTGGAGGAATCGGCGGAGGAGCTGGCGAAAAGCCTCCAGCGCGCGATCGTCGGCGTGAATATCATCCTCGATTACCTGTGGGGGCAGCCGGCGGCACTGCTGCTCGCGGCGGTGGCCGGCCACGCGGAACACGATCCGTCCCCGCGCGTGCGCTTCGTGCAGATCGGCGGCATGGCGGGTCCTGCGATCACGCTGCCGGCGGCGGTGCTGCGAAGTTCGGGGCTGGAGATGATGGGCAGCGGCCTCGGCAGCGTTTCCTCGGAGGAACTGGTCAGGATCATCGGTGACGCGGCCCGGGCGTTCATCCCGGGCAAATTCCAGATCGAGGCCGAGGCGGTGCCGTTGCGGGATGTCGAGTCCACATGGAACACGAAGCCGGACCGCCGGATCGTCTACATCCCGTAGGCAATTTGCGTGGGGACGCGGAACCTGCGGCGCGGCGACGTCTTAAACACGGCCCCTTGATCACTTCCTGATTAACTCGAAAGCGGCGCTGAGAAGCACCGGGCCGCGGGTCCGGACCCGGGAGCGATGGGACGCCTCAATTGACCGAGCGCCCGGCATCGACCACGGCGGTCTTGTTGTTTTCCAGGTACTCCACGACCTTGAGGTCGCCGAGCCTGACTTCCGGCTTGAACTGGTCCGTGGCCCGGATCCAGACCGGCTTGGCCGTCTCGCGTCCGATATAGGGGGTCGCTATCGCGAGCATCCCCGGAAACGCGTCCGGCAGCCAAAATCCGTGCGACGGGCAGCTGATGCGGGTGTTCCACAGCATTTGAGAATGCTCGGGGTCGCGCAGCTTGATGTCATAGGCCGCGATCACCGCGATGAAATAATCGTCGCTCGCCGCCTCGCGAAATCTGCTGGCTTCAGCCCCTTCATGGATCAGGCCCGGCGCCAGTGCCAGTTCGGGGAACGGGTCGGCGAACCTGGACTTCAGCCCGAGCTTGTCCCCGCCGAGAAAACGCAGGATCTGGCGCTCGTTGACCTGGGGGTGGGTGCCGTTGGGGTAAAAGTTCAGCCGCTCGGTGTTCAAGGTTCCCCAGGTCCACAACAGCATCAGATCCGGAGGATGATTCGGGGCGGCCGGCAGGTAGCCCTGCTTCGCGAGCACCTTGAGCATCGTTTCGTTCACGATCTGGCGGGGAATCATATGTTCTCCTGCCACGCTGCCGCCGAAATCCCGGTAGCCGGTGCTGACCGCCATGTAATAGACCGGTGAGGCGGGCGACGGCAGGCGCTGTAGCCGTCCGGCGGGCGTATAGTCGGTCACCGTAATCGCCTGGAGCTCGGCGCTGGGGAACAGGGAATCGATGTGATCGCCGAATGATGCCGCGGGAGCGAATGGGCAGCAGCAGCTGGAAACAATCAACCAAAACCGAAGGGAAGAGACAGCGAGAGTTTTCATGGGGTCGAGGGTTAGGATCCCGTTCCGCTGTGGCCCAATGCCCGCAGGATCTGCCATGAGGATAGCTCACTGCAGCGGCGGTTCAAGTCGTAAGTCCGGCCCGGCCGCTGCTGCCTGGGCACCGTTCTCCTGCTTTTCGTGATCACGATGCCTGATTTATGCATACAGGTCGGTCGGTGCGGACAAAGATTTGTCGAAGCGCGGGAAAGGCTTCAGGGATTGTTCTGCTGGATCGCCGGGTCGCACCGGGAGTCTTGGGGGTTGCGACGGATATTTGTCCGCTGACGGAGGAAAGAGTCAGAAGACCACATACTTGCGCGAGCGGATGACGAAAGCCCGGCTCGAAAGCCGGGCTCGGAGGTAGAGATAGGACCTGTTGAATCAGATCGCGGCCAGGATGCCGTTGAACGTGGTGCTGGGGCGCAAAGCGGCGGAGGCCTTGGCATCGTCGGGCTGATAATAACCACCGATGTCAGTGGGCTTTCCTTGAACGGCGATCAGCTCGGCGACGATCTGTTTCTCGGCGGCGGCGAGCTTCTCGGCGACAGGCTTGAAGATAGCCTGGAGCTGCGGGTCTTGAGCTTGGGCAGCTAGCGCCTGGGCCCAGTAGAGCGCGAGATAGAAGTGACTGCCGCGGTTGTCGATGCCGGCGCCGACCTTGCGGGCGGGGGACTTGTCGTTTTCCAGGAACTTGCCGGTGGCCTGGTCGAGGGTGTCGGCGAGTACCTTGGCCTTTTTGTTCCCGGTGGTCTCGGCGAGGTGCTCGAAGGAAGCGGCGAGGGCGAAGAACTCGCCGAGGCTGTCCCAGCGGAGGAAGTTCTCGTGGATGAACTGCTCGACATGCTTGGGGGCGGAGCCGCCGGCGCCGGTCTCAAACAGGCCGCCGCCGTTCATGAGCGGGACGATGGATAGCATCTTGGCGCTGGTGCCGACTTCGAGGATCGGGAAGAGATCGGTTAGGTAGTCGCGAAGGACGTTGCCGGTGACGGAGATCGTGTCCTGCCCGGCCTTGAGGCGGACAAGGGTGGCGAGGCAGGCGGCGGCGGGCGGCAGGATCCTGATGTCGAGGCCGGTGGTGTCGTGGTCCTTGAGGTATTTCTCGACCTTGGCGATGACCTGCGCGTCGTGCGCGCGGGCCTGGTCGAGCCAGAAGATGGCGGGTGTGTGGCTCAGACGGGCGCGTTTGACGGCGAGCTTCACCCAGTCCTGGATCGGGAGGTCCTTGGCCTGGCAGCCGCGCCAGATGTCGCCGGGCTCGACGGAGTGCTCAAGCAAAACCTGAGACTTGAAACCTGAAACCT
>Ga0265319_1000030_pt1 | contig 129742 bp, 143 predicted proteins | sample 4824metaG_FD_192443 | JGI IMG/M metagenome (GOLD analysis project Ga0265319, IMG submission 192443) | Rhizosphere microbial communities from Carex aquatilis grown in University of Washington, Seatle, WA, United States - 4-8-24 metaG | ecosystem: Host-associated > Plants > Roots > Rhizosphere >... | reverse complement strand
GGGCCGTCGGCGTGGGCGCGCAGGACCTGGGGGTTGATGGGGTTGGCGAAGAGCGCCAGGATGCGGGCGCCGGCGCGGACTTCTCCCTCGCTTGGTGCGTTGGCATCGGACATCCGCCAGACCTCGCTCCCGTCGATTTCCCGTTGGCGCGACTCCACCCCCATCGTAGATGAACACACGAGGGTTTTTTAGAAGTGAAAAGAAATTCTTGTCAAGCCAGGCGTGAACTAGGCGCCAACACCCTCGCGGGGGGCCGCATTGCGTTCGCGCGGCTTCGCCTCCAGCCGCACCGGAGCGGTCGAGAGCGCCTGCACCCTTAGATCGCTCCAGGTGAGGCCCTCGCGGACCAGCGCCGGCAGGCCGAGGGCGACCGCGGTGGCGATCTCGACGGCCTGGAGGATGACGCCGTAGGCGAGGGCGTCGGCGGTGCCGATGCCGAAGCCGGTATGGAGGACGCTGATCACGGCGAGCTGGAAGACACCGATATTGGATGGCGTCGCCGGCACCACCGCGGTGACGTTGACCGCGAAGAGGACGGCGGCGGCGGCGCCAATGCCGGCCTGGCCGTCGAGGCCGAGCGCGTAGAGCAGCGCCCAGCAGGCGGCGAGCTGGATCGCCCAGGCGCTGAGCTGGGCGGCGGCGGCGAGGCTGCCGTAGCGGGGGTCGCGGAAGACGGCGAGGCCGGCCCGGACCTGGATCAGCGCCCGGTGCAGGGCGGCGCCGAGGCGGGCGAGGCGGCCGTTGCCGTTGCGGCGCATCAGCACCGGCGCGATCAGGACCACCGCCAGCACCAGCAGCGGGATCAGGCTGAAGACGAAGAGCTTCTGGGTGCCGGAGTGGAAGAGCGGCGTGGTCGAGACGATGATGACGCCGAGCAGCACCAGCGCGACCAGGTTCAGCAGCGTCTGCGAGACCAGGGTGCCGAGCAGGACCGGGAAGGTTTCGCGCATGCGGCCGGTGCGGCGGGAGAGGGCGAGGGCGCGGGCGGGCTCGCCGAGGCGGGCCGGCAGCGTCGCCGACATCAGCACCCCGATCATCGTCGCCGAGGTGACGTCGCGGCGGCGGACCGGGCGGTTGGGCAGCGCCGCGCGGGCGATCCAGTACCAGGAGGCGGCGCGGAAGAAGAGCGAGCTCGCCATCAGCGCACAGGCGACGAGGACCCAGGTGAGGTTAGAGCGGACGATGCTTTCGACCACGTTGTCGACGCCGATCTTCTGCGCCGCCAGGGCGGTCAGGCCGAGGCCGAGGATGGCGGCGACGCCGAGGCCGAGCCGGCGCGCCACCCGGCGGCCGCGCTTGCCGGCGCGCGCCGGGGCGGGGTCGAGCGAGGGCAGGCGCTGGGCCGGGCGCCGCGGGCCGCCGTCGGCGGGGCGCAGCCCGGCCCAGTGGGCGGCGCGCTGACCGGCGGTGGCGGGCCGCGGCGCGGCGATCGCCCGCTCGTAGACCTCCGTCACCCGGTCGGCGACGCGCGGCCAGGCGTAGCGCTGGGCGCTCTGGCGCGCGGCCTGCCCCATCGCCCGCAGGCGCTCGGGCTCGTGGTGGACGCGCTGCAGCTCCTCGGCCAGGCGCTGGGGGTCGCCCGGAGGCACCAGCAGGCCGTCGACGCCGTCGGTGACGACGTCGCTGTAACCGGCGATCGCGGAAGCGATCACCGGGGTGCCGGCGGCGAAGGCCTCGGTCAGGACCATGCCGAAGCTCTCGCCGGAGAGCGAGGGGGCGCAGAGCACGTCGGCGCGGTGCAGCTCGCTCCAGAGCAGCTCGCCGGAGGCGCGGCCGTGGACGTCGATCGAGCCCATCAGCTCGGGGTCGGCGAGGTAGCGCAGCACGTCCTCGCGCTCGGCGCCGACGATGCTGAGGCGGCAGGGGACGTGCTCGACCAGGGCACCGAAAGCGGTCAGCAGGATCGGCAGGCCCTTGCGCTCCTCCGGGCGGCCGACGAAGAGCAGCCGCAGCTCGCCGGAGGTGGGGACGGGCGCGGTCGGGGCGGCGTCGACGTCGACCCCGTTGGGGACGATCGTGTAGTCGCCGCCGAACCAGCGGCGGCCGGTCCAGGCGGCGGCCTCGGAGACCGCGATCCGGGCCGAGAGGCGGTTGAAGACGCGGCGGGCGCCGAGGCCGTTGGCGATGTGGTTGGGGACGGGCTTGGTCGAGTAGGTGTGGAAGGTGCCGACGACCGGCGTCCGCGAAGCCAGGGTCGCGTTCCAGCCGACCAGCGGCACCAGCGGCTCGTGGACGTGGACGACGTCGAACTCGCCGGCGCGCACAGCGCGGCGCGGGGCGACGACGCCGCCTGCCGGGAAGGGCGAGAGGTTGGAGACCGAGCCGTTGGCGCCGAAGCCGACGGTGCGCCCCAGCGTCGTCAGGTAATCCGGCAGCTGGCGCGGCTCGGCGGCGGCCCGGTGCATAGCGCGGCTGATCCGGTCGGGCGGATCGTAGGGGGCAAGCACACGGACGTCATGGCCACGGCCGAGAAACTCCTCGGCCAGCGCCTCAACATGCCGGTTCACGCCGCCCTGGAATGACCAGGAATATGGCGAGACGAGAGCTATGCGCACGAATGGCTAAGGGTAGATGATCAACCGGCCTGCGACCGGGCGATTCGGGCCGGCGCCCGGGAGCTGGTCAGAGCTGGGTGGCGATCAGGCCGAGGATGGCGGCCATCAAACCCACCACAGCAGCGGTCAGGGCGCCTCCGACCTGAATGATCGCCCGCTGCAGGGAGTCGATGCGAGCGGACTGCTCGCTGACGCGACCGTTGAGGTCATCGAGGCGGGAGTCGGTCCAGGTGGATCTCATGAGTTGCATGCTCCAAGGCTAGGAGAAGAGATTTCACGTGCGGCGCGCTGATTGTAACTTTTTGTCTGCGGCTTCGTCACCGCTCTGTGCCAGGGCATCTGATAGGGGTGACTCTGCCCAGGCGAAGCCGATGAAGACGAGCAGGTAGGCGCCGCCGATCTCGAGCAGGAGGGCGCCGGAGTCGTTGGCGAGAGTGCCGACGAGGGAGGCGGCGGCGGCGCCGATGAGGCCGGCACGAACGGCGGGAACGGCGGCGACCCAGGCACGCAGGCGGTCGCGGTGGACGATCGCGAGCCCGATCAGGGCGACCAGAATCGGCAGGAAGACGTAGAGGACGGGGCGGGCGAAGCTGTGGGCGGAGAGCTGGAGGCGGCGCTGAGCGACGTCGGCGAGGTCGTTGAGGCCACCGGCGTCGAGGACCGAGCGGGTGAAGTGGGAGTTGGCGCCGGTGAGCAGGTCGGCTAGGGCCGAGAGGGCCAGCACCGCGAAGGGGACGGCGACGACGAGCAGCGCCGTGCGGCGGCGACGGGCGGCGATCGCCGCCGCCGCGACGGCGGCCCCGAGCGGGAAGACGATCGCGGCGCCGACGTCGGCGCCGAAGCGCCCGGCGGCGAAGACGAAGGCGGTGACGATCCCGACCGCGAGGAAGGCGGTGGCGCAGGCGCGGGGCGAGAGGCGGGGCGCGAAGCCGGCGAGGCCGGCGCCGGTGCCGGCGACGATCAGCACCGCCAGCAGCGCCTCGAGCTCGTTGCCGATGCCGTAGAAGCGCACGCCGAGGCCCGGGTTGGGGCCCAGCAGCGAGAGCGCGGTCAGCGGCGAGCCGGCGATGACGTCGGCCGCGTAGGCGAGCACGGTGAGGCCGGAGGCGACGGCGAGGGCGCGGTAGCCGCCGCAGAGGGCGAGCACCAGGGCGCCGAGCAGCGGCGCTCCCACCAGCACCAGCAGCGCTTCCGCCGTCTCCCCCAGTTCGATCGCCGCGGCGAGCAGCAGCACCAGCGGCAGGCAGATGACGGCGAGGCCGGCGAGGCGAACCGCCGGGCGCGCCGCCCTCCCACGCGTCGCCGCGGCCGCGAGCCCCAGCGCGAGGATCCAGGCCAGCAGGCTCAGCCCGATCACCGGGCCGCGGCGCGAGGAGATGACCGCCAGCCGGGCGCCAAGTTCATCCACGGCAGCCGGGTCGACAGAGCCCTCGGTGCGGATCGGCTGTCCCGACATCTGCGAGGGGATCGCCAGGCCGAGCCGTTCGAGGATCGTCGGGGCGACGTCGGTGGAGAGGACGTAGCCGTCGAGACGGGTGCTGTCGGAGGTGAGGTTGCCGTCGAACCCGTGCCCGGCGATGCCGATCGCCAGGGCGCCGTTCTTGGCCGGCGGCGGTCGCTCGATCGCGATCAGGAGGTCGTCGCCGCGCAGGCGGCGCACCAGCGCTGGCAGCCGCGTGGCGCTGGCATCGTGGACCGCGAGCCCCTCCCCCGCTGCGGCCAGCGTCGTCGCCAGCAGCCCCGGCACGATCTCCGCCGGCGCCGATTCGGCCCGCTTCGCCAGCGCCCGATTCCTGACCGGGCGGTTCAGCGCCACCGGCGCCGGCGGCAGCGGGTCTTCATATAGAGAGTCGAAGACCCGGTTCCCCTGCGTGATGTCGAGATAGGTCTGCTCCGCCGGCACCGTCCCCAGCCCCGCGCTCATCAACCCCGGCGAGAGACCATCCCGCGCCAGCTCGTCGACACCCGTACCTCGCGGTAGCCACACCAACGTCACCCCTAGTGCTCCCTTGTGCGCCTTTGGCGGGGTCTGGGGAGGGGCTGGAGCGTCTTGTACTTTTTCGGCGCCAGAAGCTCGGACGGCCGCCTCCGCCTCACCGAAAAAGTTAAGCGGAAGCCCCTCCCCAGACCCCGCCCCAACCCCCACAACAGCGAGCGCTATCGTGAGCGCAATGGCCGACCGCACGTTCGCCAAGTTCACTTTCTTCAAGATCGATCCCGCCTGGCGCCGTCGCGACGCCGAGCTGCGAGCCGCCGACAAGCAGGAGTTCCTCGCTGCCTGCGAGGACTTCGGCATCGACCGTTCGCTGCGCGCCTACTCAACCATAGGCACGCGCGGCGACGTCGACCTGGTGCTGCTGAGCCAGAGCCCGAACCTTGCCGACATCCACACCTTCCACGTCGTCCTCGGCCAGAGCGGGCTGGCGAAGTGGGCCGAGACCCCCCACTCCTTCCTCTCGATGACCAAACCCTCGCCCTACTCGGACGAGGGGGCGCGGCCGGAGATCTGCACCTCCGAGCGCAGGTACCTCTTCCTCTACCCCATGATCAAGCAGCGCCGCTGGTACGGGCTGCCGCCGGAGGAGCGCGGCCGGATCATGAAAAGCCACATCGAGGTCGGCCGCCGCTACCCGGAGATCACGATCAACACGACCTACTCCTACGGGATCGACGACCAGGAGTTCGTCGTCTGCTTCGAGGGGGACGACCCGGGGATGTTCCTCGAGCTCGTCAACGAGCTGCGCCCGACCGAGTCGAGCGAGTACACCGAGCTGGAGACGCCGATCTTCACCTGCGTGGCGATGTCGGTGCGGCGGGCACTCGACGCGCTGGACGGAATGCCGAGCGCGGTCGCCGCCGACGCTCCGGCGCTCTGACGCTCTAGCCTTACCTGATCACTCAGACGACTCTCAGCTACGCGATCGACGAGCAGGACGTGCTGGTTCAGGTCGACGAGGGGTTCCGCGAGTTCGCCGCCGAGAACGGCTGGGGCGGGGCCGGCGATTGCCTCGGGCGCAACCTCTGGGACTTCGTCGCCGACTCAGAGCTGACGAAACTGCAGCGGATGCTGCTGCGGCGAGTGCGGGCGGGTGCCGGCAGCGTCGACCTCCCCTTCCGCTGCGACGGTCCCGACGTGCGGCGGGAGCTGGACATACACATCGCCGCCAGCCAGAGCGGACGCCTGGTCCGCTTCTCCGCCCGGCAACGGCACGAGGAGGCGCGGCCCCACCAACCGCTGCTGGACCACGACGCCCCCCGCGGCCCGGAGACGATCACGATGTGCGGCTGGTGCGATCGCTTCCTAGTCGAGGGCGAGTGGGTCGAGGTCGAGGAGGCGGCGAAGCGATTGGGCCTCTTTCGCCGCAGCAAGATGCCGGCGATCAGTCACGACATCTGCCCGGATTGCTCCGAGCTGCTGCTGGCGGCCTGAGCCCGAGTTCCGTTCGCCTATCCTTCCGCGCCATGAGCAAGATCGGAAGCCCAGAGAACCCCCTGCGAGTCGCCATCGTCGGCGCCGGCCCGTCCGGCTTCTACGCCGCCGAGCACATCCTCAAAGACGGCGAGGCGCACGCCCAGGTCGACCTCTTCGATCGCCTCCCGACCCCCTTCGGCCTCGTCCGCGGCGGCGTCGCCCCGGACCACCCGAAGATCAAGTCGGTGATCCGCGTCTACGAGAAAACCGCCGCCCGCGACGGCTTCCGCTTCTTCGGCAACGTCAAGATCGGCCACGACGTCGAGGTCGAGGACCTGGAACGGCTCTACCACGCGATCGTCTTCACGGTCGGCTGCGAGACCGACCGCCAGCTCGGCATCCCCGGCGAGGATCTGCCCGGCTCCGCCGCCGCCACCGCCTTCGTCGGCTGGTACAACGCCCACCCCGACTACGCCGACCACGACTTCGACCTCTCCAGCGAGCGGGCGGTGGTGATCGGCAACGGCAACGTGGCGATGGACGTCGCCCGGATGCTGGCGCTGACCGACCACGAGCTGCGCCAGACCGATACCGCCGACCACGCGATCGAACTGCTGGACCGCAAGCGGATCCGCGAGATCGTCGTCCTCGGCCGCCGCGGGCCGGTGCAGGCCGCCTTCACCAACCCGGAGATTCGCGAGCTGGGCGAGATGGAGGACGCCGACGTCATCGTCGACCCGGCCGAGGTCGAGCTCGACCCGGCCAGCGCCGCCTACCTCGCCTCCGACGAGGCCGACAAGACGACCCGGGTCAACGTCGAGACGCTGCGCGAGTTCTCCCAGCGCACGCCGGCCGGCAAACACCAGCGGATCGTCCTGCGCTTCCTCGCCTCGCCGGTCGAGATCAAGGGCGACGGCAAGGTCGAATCGATCGTCGTCGGCCGCAACGAGCTGGTCGAGGAGGGCGGCACGCTGCGCGCCAGGGACACCGGCGAGCGCGAAGAGCTCGAGTGCGGCCTGGTCCTGCGCTCGGTCGGCTACACCGGGATCCCGATCGAAGGCGTCCCCTTCGACGAGAGGCGCGGGCTGATCCTCAACGAGGGCGGCCGCGTGCTCGACTCGCACGACTCCGGCCACAAGGTCGGCCACTACACGGCCGGCTGGATCAAGCGCGGGCCCTCCGGCGTGATCGGCACCAACAAGAAAGACGCGCTGGAGACCGTCCAGCACCTGCTCGCCGACGTCGAGTCCCAGACCCTGATGAGCCCGGAGAGCCCAGAGCCGAGCGCAATCGAAGACCTGCTGCGCGAGCGCGGCGTCCGCTACGTCAGCTTCGAGGACTGGCAGGCGATCGACCAGGCCGAGGTCGGCCGCGGCGAGCCCCACGGCCGCCCCCGCGTCAAGTTCGTCCGCGTCGAGGAGATGCTCGGCACGCTGGGCGAGAGGGTCGGCGGCTAGAGGGTCCAAGCGCGGCGCCGCTGCACAGACAAGAAGTTACACTTCTGCGCGCCACGAGTGCGATTTTTTCGCCTAGCCTGAGGAGTATGGAGTCGATGCGAGCAACCTGGACCGATTCGCGGCTTGACGATCTCTCCCGTCGCATGGATGACGGCTTCAACAGGGTCGACAGCGACATCCGCGAGCTGCGTTCCGAGATCGGCACCATGCAGCGCACGATGATCCAGGTTGGGGGGGGACTGATCGCGGCCTTTATCGGCCTAATGGCGGCTGTAATGGGCCTGATGGCCACGCAGCTGTAAGCAAGCCGGCCCATACAATCTGCGCGATGGTCGACTTGGCGGAGCTGCAGGGGATGATCGAGGTGGCGCTGCCCGGCGCCGCGGTCGAGGTGGCGGACGAAGACGGGGGCGGCCAGCATCTGCGAGCGACCGTCTCGGCGCCCCAGTTCGAGGGCCTCTCCCGGATCGACCAGCACCGCCTGGTCAAGGCCGCGGTCAAGGAGCGCTTCGACGACGGCACGATCCACGCGCTCTCGGTGAAGACCTCGGTGCCGGCGTAGGCTCGTCCAGCCGCCCACGGCCGTAGACAAAAAGTTACACTTCCGTGTACCACAAGTGCGATTTTTTTCCCTAGCCTGAGGAGCATGGAGTCGATGCGAGCAACCTGGACCGATTCGCGGCTTGACGATTTCGCCGCCCGCACGGATAAGCGCTTCGACGAGCTCGAGCGGCGTATGGACGCCGGTTTTGCCAGGGCCGACCACGAATTTCGCGAAATGCGCGGCGAAATCGGAGGATTGCATCGCGCGATCATCCAGGTCGGCGGTGGGCTGATCGGCACTTTGATCGTGGCGTTTGCCGGGCTGATCGCGACTCAGATCTGACGCGACCCGGCCGGCCCGTAGGCGGCGCTCCCTACAATGCGGCGATGGCCGACCAAGAGCTGAAGTCCAAAGTCGAAGAGCTGATCGCCGCCAACCCGGTGCTGCTGTTCATGAAAGGCACGCCGGACATGCCGCGCTGCGGCTTCTCGATGCGGGTCGTGCAGGTGCTCGACGCGGTCGACGTCGAGTACGGGGCGATCGACGTGCTGCCGGCGCTGCAGCCGCTGCGCGAAGTCACCGCCGAGATCTCCGACTGGCAGACCTTCCCCCAGCTCTACGTCAACGGCGAGCTGCTCGGCGGCGCCGACATCGTCGAGGAGATGTTCGAGTCCGGCGAGCTGGCCGAGGCGCTCGGGGTCGAGCAGCCGGCCGCAGCGGCGGTCCCGCAGGGCGCTCCGCCGGCGCAGTCGCCGCCGCTGCAGATCGAATAGAAGCGCCGAGCGCTAGACCGCGGCGGCCTGCTCGGCCGCATCCTCTTTGACCTGGAAAGAGGAGCCGCAACCGCAGGCGGCGACGACGTTCGGGTTGTTGACCTGGAACCCGGCGCCCTGGAGGCCTTCGACGTAGTCGACCTCCGAGCCGAAGACGAACTGCATGCTGACCTTGTCGACGATGACGGCGACGCCGTCGACCTCGAAGACGTTGTCGTCGCTCTTGGCCTTGTCGAAGGCGAGCGCGTACTGGAAGCCGGAGCAGCCACCGCCGCGAACCGCGACCCGCAGCGCCTGCTCGGCGCCATCCGCCTGCTGGCCGAGCAGCTCGCCGATCTTCGCGGCGGCCTTGTCGGTAAGGGTGATTGCGGCCTCTGGCGTATCCGTCACTTCACAAAGTGTAGCTGGGTGCCGGCGGGGTGGTGGGTCAGTTTGAGCGGCGCGGCTGATCGGCGGCTGCATGGGAGCCGTTGAAACGCACCGCTCCCACGGTGGTCGCTGCGAGCGCTTCGGTCTTTTCCCAAGCGTGAAACGGCGCGTAGGAAGCTTTGACACGGATATTGGTGGGCATCGCCCACCCCCTTTCCTAAGTGGGGTCAGCGGGGCTAATCTGGACCGCCCGGCTTGGGCGGGGCTTCCCCGTAATAGTGGTTGTGCTCGCCGCCCTGGAAGATCACTGATGCTTGGCTCGATTCGTTCCTGAGAGCCGCATTCCGCACTCGAAATGCCCTATGGGCGACGTTCAGCGAAACGAGCAGCATCACCCCCAGGCCACCAGCAATCCATGCCCATCCGGTGGCGTTGGAATGGACAATCAGCTCAACTGCGCCGTAGATCCCGAGCAGCCCCCCAATCGCGGCGACGAACCACCCTTTGCCGACTGCCATTGCGAGTTCCTTCGCCTCCTTCACGGTCGGGAATACTAGGCACGTTTGTATTTAGAACACGAAGCGTTCCGATAGTCTGGCCTCCTTCGACAAGCACCAGAAAGGAACCCGAATGCCGATCGACCAGTCGCTCCTCGGCCAGCACATTCAGGAACAGATGCAGGAAATCGAAAACGACACGGATATTCCCGAGGGCGCCCAAATCGGGAGGATCGTGACCATCGTCGAGATCGTCGGCGGCGAGGGGCAGCAAGGCGAGTTCACCGGAGTCCGAGTCCGCGCAAACGCAAGGCCCTATGTGGCGGTCGGCCTACTTGAGTTGGCGAAACTCATTCAACTCAAATCAATGGGCATGTGAGGTCGAGCCGTAAGGACTAGTCCAGCAGTCCCGCGATCTCCTCAAGCGTCCAGATGTGATCGGCAACGCCGGCAGCCATCGCCGGGGTGCGCGGATAGCGCTCCTTCAACGTCGCGTGGGGACGAGCGAAGTTGTAGTGCATGAAGTGCAAGGAGACGGCGTGCGCCAGGTTCTCGACTTTGCGGCTGAAGCCGTTGGTCAGTCGCGTGAACCGGCGCATCCCCATCCGCATCGTCAGGTTCTGGCGCTCGACGTAGCTGGTTGAGATCCGGTCAGGGTCCGGCTCGCCCTTCCGAGTCAGCCGCTTAGTCCCGACGCAGACGGCAGGGCTGTATTTGCCGACTTCGCCTGAGGCATAGGTCTTGTGGATCTGCGCCCAATCGACCTTCTGACTGAAGGCCGGCCCCACCGTCCCTTCATACATCTTGTGCCCGTCGGTGCTTAGCTGGATGCGGTTCGCCATCCGACTCGCCAAGTCGCAGAGGAAGACATAGGCGTCGTCGCTGGTGCGCTCGCCGACCAGCCAGGAGGGGACAAGCTTCGTATCGGCGCAGACCGCAGTGAAGGTCCAAACATCGCCGTAGCCCGGCGTCCCCTTGAACTGCTCCGGAACGTTCTTGTTCTTGGCGTAGCAGTAGCTCCAGATCTCGTCGGCCTCGACCACCGTGCAGGGGAGGTCTTGGAGGACGCCGTCCTGGTACTCGGCGCAGGCTTCGCCGAGGTCCACCAGCAGTTTGGTGATCGTGTTCTTGGCGGCACTGGTCATTCGCACCGTGGCGCGAATGCTGTTGCCCTCGACCAGGCAGCCGATGATCTGGGCGCGCTTCTCGGTGCTCAGCCTGTTCATACTGACCATTTTGCTTGAGCGTTCGGACGGAAAAATACGGCTGACGTACAGCTAACGACGCGCTACTTGCACTTCTATCCCATATACTGTAACTTCGAGGGGTCTGACGATGGCCCAGCGACCCCAGCCAACTGACAAGCTCCGCAAGATCGCCCAAGTCGGGTCGGTCTTCACGCCAGGCGCCCCAATAGACGACTACTCCCTCTTTGGGGGGCGGATGGACCAGGTACTGGACGTGATCAACACGGTCGGCCAAAAGGGACGGCACGTAATCCTTTATGGCGAGCGGGGAGTGGGCAAGACCTCCCTCGCGAACATATTGGCCGAGGTGTTCGAGGGGTTCGACAACTTCAAACTGAAATCGGTCGGAGTTAATTGTCAAACCCAGGACGATTTCGCGACTCTCTGGAGCAATATCTTCCGCGAGTTGGAATGGGACGGGAATGGCGAGTGGGATGACCACACGCCCGACGAGCCGGAGCAGATCCGCTATGCCATCGAGCGTCTGGGCTACCAGGCGCTGATCGTCATTGACGAGCTTGACCGATTTGAGGACGACCCCGGCCTCTCGTTGCTCGCGGACACTGTGAAGACGCTGTCCGACCACGCTACCTCCGTGACCCTTGTATTAGTTGGCGTTGCCGACTCCGTCGATGATCTGCTCGGCGACCACTACTCGGTGGGCAGGGCACTAAACCAGGTGCATTTGCCCCGAATGTCAGCCACCGAGCTGGAAGAGATCGTGGATAAGGGTCTTTCCGAGCTGCTGCTCGAAATCAAGCCGGATGCAAGGAGGCGCATCGCTCGCCTTTCGGAGGGTCTCCCGTTCTACACCCATTCACTTGCCCTGCATGCCGGGCAGCGAGCCGTGTCGGACGACCGGGACACGATCGAAGACCTCGATGTCAGCCGCGCCGTCGAGCTAGTCGTAAACAAAACGCAGCATTCGATCCAGACCGCTTATGAGAAAGCAATCCGCAGCCCGCGAAAAGACACCTTGTTTCGGGAGGTCATGCTTGCTTGTGCGCTCGCGCCGAAGGGGCCGTTAGGCCACTTCACGGCTGGGGCCGTGAGAGAGCCTATGTCGCGAATCATGGACGAAGAGGTAGATATCTCGAAGTTCAATCGCCACATGAACGCATTTGCTGGCGAAAAAAGAGGTCGGGCGCTTGAGAAATCCGGGGAGGAACGCGGCTGGTTCTACCGTTTTCGGGACCCCCTTTTACAGCCGTTCGTAATCCTCAAGGGGCTTGCAAGCGGTCAGATAGACGAGAAGCTTGTCGCAGAAATGCAGGTCCGCGGAGAGGACGCTACCGCCACCGCGCCCGAGCGGCTTTTTTAGCTATCGCTGATCGACGCTCGGCCGACAGGGCCTTAGCCCGCGCCGGACCGCCCTTTTTTCCGCCTACCCGTCCCGCTCGTGCTTCCGGGCTTTTCGGCTCCCGCGCCGTCTCGTCGGTCGCCTCCCCAACGATGGCGGCAGCGAGCCGGTTGAGATCTGCAGGCTTCTTGGACTGCTTGGCCATGCCCTGATGGTAGTCACCGCCCTCCCTGTTCACTGGAACGATCCCGCCACCGTCGCCCCTGGCTCCCAAGAGAGTCCGGCGAGTAGATCGTCCGGCTTCGCGTTGAGCGCGCCCGCGAGTTTGATCAAGGTGTCGATGCGCGGCAGCCGATCCCCTCGCTCAAGCTGCCCAATCTCAGTCCGGTGAAGCGACGCCCGGAAGCCAAGCTCTTCTTGGGAGAGGTTCGCGGCCTTCCGACAGTTGACGAGGTTCGCGCCGAACCGCTTGGCGACGCTCACGGGAGTTTGAGTCGGTCGAAGTGCGCGGCGGCACGAGTCGGCCGGATCGAGATGCCCCGGCATTCGATCAAGCCGATGCCGACGAGATCGCGTACGGCGCGCTCCACGGCATCGCCACAGTCGATTTCCCGGGCCGCCAGTTCGATGATCGTGCGCCAGTGGGGATACATGGCCAGCGCGAGCGCCAAGACCGCCCGCTGAACTGCTGAGTCCGCGCAGAGGGAGCGCAGCTTAGGATTCGCCTGCATCGGAAGGTTCCGCCTTTCGGTGCCAGGCGCCCGGGCGTTCCACCGCCGCGGGCGCCATTTGATCTGTGGACCAGGCGAAGCTAGCGCGGAATCAGGGCCGTTTGCGCTTCATCTCAAACTGACCCACCACCACCGGCGGCAGCCCAGGCAGGCAGGCGGGGTCTGGCAGAATCGCCGGTGGTGAACCCGAGCGACCAGACGGCGATCGTCTGCGACACGACCGCCTATCTTCCCTGCGACCTCGTCACCTCACGGGGGATCGAGTCGATCAGCCTCTACGTCGCGATCGACGGCGAGCAGGAGCGGGAGCTCGACATCACCGACTTCGCCAGCTTCTACGAGCGCCTGCGAGCCTCGGACAGCGGTGCCACCACCTCGCAGCCCTCGATCGGCGACTTCCTCGCCGTCTACGAGCCGCTGCTGGAAGCGGGCAAGGAGATCGTCTCGATCCACATCTCGGCCGGGATCTCCGGCACCTTCGAGGCCGCCGGCCAGGCGCGCGAGCGGCTGATCGAGGAAGGCAAGGACGGCGAGCGCGTGCACGTGATGGACTCGCGCTCAGCGGCCGGTGGGATGGGGCTCTGCGTGCTCGGCGCCTCGGCGGCGGCGATCGAAGGGCGCGACGCCGCGGCGACCCTCGCCCGCGCCGAGCAGACCCGCGAGGCGCTGAAGATGTGGTTCGCGATCGACACCCTTGAGTACCTGCGCCGGGGCGGGCGGATCGGCGGCGCCCGGGCCTGGATCGGCGGCGCCCTGAAGATCAAGCCGATCCTCACCCTGGAGGAGGAGATCACCCCGGTCGAGCGCGTCCGCACCCGCGCCCGCTCGCTGGAGCGGTTGCGCGACTACGCCCGCCAGCGCCATGAGACCGGCGCCGACGGCTGGGTCGTCCAGCACATCCAGGACGACGAGACGGCGACGACGCTGATCGACGACTGCCGCGAGATCTTCGGCTGCGAGCCGGTCTTCACCTCGGAGATCGGCGCCGTCCTCGGCGCCCACGTCGGCCCCGGCCTGCTCGGCGTCGGCAGCGTGCCGGCGGAGCTGGTCAACGCGTAGCTGCGGCTCAGCGGCGGCGGCGCAGCATCGCCAGCCCGCCCAAAGCAAAGCCCACAACCGCGGCGCCGATCACCAGCTCGCGCTTGTGCTCCTGGACCTGGCGGCGCCAGTCGGTGAGCTCGGTGACGCGGCCGCGCAGGGCCTCGACCGAGCTGCCGAGCTGCTGGCGCTGGACGTCGATGTCGCGGCGGATCTGGTCGGCGGAGCGGCCGGGGGCGCTCATTGCTCCTCCTTCTGCAGCATCTCCCTGGTCAGTTTCGCCTCTTCGATCGCCTGCGAGGGCAGCGGCGGGGCGCCGGCCTTGAGGGCACGGTAGGCGATCAGCCCGGCGGCGGCGGCGATCAGCAGGAAGACCGCGGCCTCGATGAAGAAGCCGGGCCAGGTCTTGCCGTCGAAGACCTCTTCGTTCAGCAGCCAGGCGATCCCCTCCATCACCAGGATCAGGGCGAGGAAGGCAAAGGCGCCAGCGGCGGCGCCGACCGCCGAGCCGCGCAGGATCTTGCCGACTTTCTCGGAGACCTCGGTCTTGGCCAGCTCGATCTCCTCGCGGACCAGCGAAGAGGTGCGCTCGGTGACGTCGAAGACGAGGTCGGCGACCGATTTGTCCTCGGGCGGGGGCGAGGGCGAGACCGGCGGGGTCTGTTTCGGCGGCTCGGCCATCCCCTACTCCGGCGGGTCTTCGTCGAAGAGGCGGCGCCAGAGGATCGCCGAGAGGCGCGCCGCGGCGATGCTGGCGAGGGCGCTGCTGGCGGCAAGCATGCCGCTCCAGAGCAGTCTTCTGACCATCTCGTTTTCCATACCCAGGTCGCGACCTTATCTATCGCGGCTCGAGGCCGTCGCAGATCGTCGTCACCACCAGCTCCTTGGCCTGGTCGAAGTCCGTGTCGGAGGCCGGGATCAGCTCGAAGATCCAGCCCGAGAGCAGTTGCTCGATCGCCCCGTAGAAGGACATCGAGGCGAACAGCGGCGCCACGTCGTCGCGGAAGGCACCCTGTTTCTGGCCGTCCTCGACGATCTTGGCGATCGACTGGTAGGCGCGGCGGATCTCCGCCAGGTGGGTGCGGCCGAAGGAGTTGGCGGCGCGGGTGACCTCGACGATGATCACCTTCATCAGCTCCGGGTCGTGGCGGTAGGAGTCGACGATGAAGGCGGCGACCGCGGCCAGCTTGGCCCGCGGCGTCTCCCCCGTGCGGTCAGCCTCCTCGATCGCCGCCAGCAGCAGCGACCAGCGCTCGACGAAGAGCTCACCCAGCACCTCGTCCTTGGAGCGGAAGTAGTGGTAGACGAGCCCGTAGGCGACGCCGGCCTCGTCGGCGATGTCGGAGACGCGGGTGGCGTGGAAGCCCTGGCGGGCGAAGACGCGGATCGCCGCATCGAGGATCTGGCGGCGCTTGTCGACCGGCGGTGCCTTCGCCATCAGGCGTGGGCCTCCGTCAGCTGCGGCCAGGCGTAGGCGCGGGGGCGGCGGTTGGCGAGCGAGGGCAGCTCGGCGCGGACCCGGTCCTGGGCGCCGAAGTCGAGGTCGGCGGCAACGAAGCACTCCTCGTCTGGGGCCAGCGCCAGCACCCTGCCCCAGGGGTCGACGATCGCCGAGTGGCCGAAGGAGTCGTAGTGGGGCGGCGCGGTGCCGACCTGGTTGGGGGCGAGGAGGAAGACCTGGTCCTCGATCGCCCGCGCCCGCAGCAGCACCTCCCAGTGGTCGCGACCGGTAACGGTGGTGAAGGCCGACGGGAGGGTGATGAGGCGGGCACCGCGCAGAGCGAGGATCCGGAACAGCTCCGGGAAGCGAAGGTCGTAACAGACGCCGAGGCCGAGGGTGATCTCGTCGCCGAGCGCGGCGGTGACGATCTCCTCGCCGGGCCGCTCGTACTCGGACTCGCGATAGGAGACACCGCCGGCGTCGACGTCGAACATGTGCAGCTTCCTGTACGCGGCGAGATCCTCGCCGTCGGGGCCGATCAGGACCGAAGTGTTGGCGGCCTTGTCCTCGCCGCGCTCGCAGATGCTGCCGGCGAGCAGGTGGATGCCGAGCGCCCGCGCCCAGCCGCGGGCGGCGGTGAGGCTGGGCCCGTCGAGCGCCTCCGCCCCGGCCAGCAGCTCCTCGCCGGCGGCGAGCAGGTTCCACTTCTCCGGCAGCGCCACCAGCTCGGCGCCGTCGGCCGCCGCAGCCCGCACCAAGCGCTCGGCCGAGGCGAGGTTCCGGGCCTTGTCGCCGGTCGAGTTGAGCTGTACCGCGGCTGCTCGCAACGCCTTATCCGCTCCTCGGGGTTGGTTGATTGACCAGTCAATCGACCTCAGTATAGGAGGGGGTCTGCCAGAAGTGCGTGATCGAGGTTTGCCTCGCTATGCGGGACAAACCTCAATCACGCCCGGCCGCTCAGAGCCCCATCTCCCGGGCGACGATCCGATCGAACAGCGGCGTCGGGATGAAGGGTTTGATCCGCGCCTGGACCTTGGCGTCGATCCCGACCAGGTAGCGGCTGCGGGGACGGCCGGCGCTGAGCGCGTGCTCGATCACCGCCGCGACCTTCTGCGGCGGGATGCCGCGCTCGGCCAGTTTGCGGACGACGCCGCGGTAGCTCTCGATCGCCTTGCCGTAGAGCGCGTCGCGCTGGGGCGAGCGCTCCCCCACCTCGTCGGCGGTGCGCTCGCCGCGCTCCCAGATCGGCGTGTCGATCGAGCCCGGCTCGACGATCGAGACCGAGATGCCCCAGGGCCGCAGCTCCTGACGGAAGACGTCGCCGACCGCCTCGATCCCGAACTTGGCCGTGTGGTAGGCGCCGGTCAGCGGGAAGGCGATGCGGCCGCCGATCGAGCTGATGAAGACGATGCGGCCACGGGCGACGCGCAGCGCCGGCAGCAGCGCCTGGGTGACGGCGAGCTGGCCGGTGAGGTTGACCTCGAGCTGGCGGCGGAAGTCGTCGATCGGCATCGTCTCCAGCGGGCTGGGGATGGCGACGCCGGCGTTGTTGACGAGGCCGTCGAGGCGGCCGTCGGCGTCGGCGTCGATCCGCTCCGCCGCGGCGGCGATCTGACCGGCGTCGGTGACGTCGAGGATCAGCGGCGCCAGCCGCTCGGAGCCGGCGGTGCGCAGGGCCTCGGCGTCCTCCTTCCGGCGGACGCCGGCGAAGACCCGCCAGCCGGCGCCGTCGAGGCGCAGCGCGGCGGCGCGGCCGATGCCGGTCGACGCCCCGGTTATCAGGACCGTTCGCACCGGCTCAGGCTACGTGGTTGAGGTTTGGCCCGCATACCGGAACAAACCTCAACCACACCTTCCTACAGCCCGTAGGAGCGGCCGATCACGTCGAGCATCACCTCGTCGGTGCCGGCGCCGATCCGGTTGAGGCGGACGTCGCGGTAGGCGCGCTCGATCTCGTACTCCTTCATGTAGCCGTAGCCGCCGAGGATCTGCACGCACTCGTCGGCGACCTCGCAGGCGATCCGCGAGGCGAACAGCTTCGCCATCGTGATCTCCCGCACCGGGTACTCGCCGTTGCCGAAGCGCCAGGCGGTCGAGTAGGTGAACTGCTTGGCCGCTTCGGTCTTGGTCGCCATCTCGGCGAACTTGTGGCGGATCGCCTGGAACTTGCCGATCGGACGGCCGAAGGCTTCGCGCTCCTTGGCGTACTCGAGCGTCTTCTCGATCATCCGCTCGGCGCCGGCGTGGCAGCCGGCGGCGGCGACCAGGCGCTCGCCCTGGAGCTCCCAGGCGATGTGGTAGAAGCCTTTGCCGACCTCGCCGAGCACGGCGCTGGCCGGGACGCGGACTTCGTCGAAGGCGAGTTCGCCGGTGTCGGAGGCGTGCATCCCCATCTTCTCGAGCTCGGCGGAGACGCTGAAGCCGGGCACCTTCTCGCCGTTCTCGTCGCGCAGGTCGACGACGAAGAGGGTGATGCCGGCGTGGCGCTCGTCCGGATCGGTCTTGCAGACGAGGACGATGAAGTCGGCGCGGGGGCCGTTGGTGATGAAGGTCTTGGAGCCGCTGATGACGTATTCGTCACCGTCGCGGAGCGCGGTGGTGCGAATGCCGGCGACGTCGGAGCCGGCGCCGGGCTCGGTGATTCCGAGCGAGCCGATCTTCTCGCCCTTCAGCCCCGGCTCGAGGTACTTCTTCTTCTGCTCCTCGGTGCCGAGCAGGTGGATCGGCGGCAGGACCATGTCGGTCTGCACCGCGAAGCCCATGTTGGTGCCGCCGGAGCCGGAGTAGCTCATGCACTCGGCGCGGACCAGCGAGTAGAAGTAGTCGCCGCCCTGGCCGCCGTACTCCTCCGGGAAGCAGAGGCCGAGGAAGCCGAGCTCGCCGGCGCGCTGCATCGCCGAGGTCGGCCAGTAGCTGTCCTCCCACTCGTTGCGGTGCGGCCACAGCTCCTTCCTGACCCAGGCCTGCATCGACTCGCGCAGGTCTTCGTGCTCCTGGCTGAAGATGAAGTGCTTGCGCCCGGCCGCATGGTCGGGCTTGATGACGCTGGAGCCGTTGGTCGTCGCGGTCGCCACTGTCTCTCTCCTCGCTCTGGTTTGTCTGCGGGCGGCGGCGGGCCGCCGAAAGCGAGTGGACAGTAGCACTTCCTACTTCTAATGATGGACGGCTCTGCGACGCGGTCCTATACTGCGGCCGGGTGAGGGTTCGAGGACTGCTTCCATTCGCGATCGCGATCGGCGCGATCGCTCTACTTGCGCCCGCTGCGTCGGCCAGGCCGACCTGCGGCGGCAAGCCGGCGACGATCGTCGGCAGCGCTGGCGACAACACGATCGTCGGCACCGGCGCCAACGACGTGATCTATGCCGGCGCCGGCAACGACACGATCAAGGGGATGGGCGGCGAGGACACGATCTGCGGCGGCGAAGGCAACGACACGATCGCCGGCGGCCGTGGCACCGACACGATCTACGGCGAAGGCGGCGACGACCGCATTGACGGCAACCGTGGCAACGAGCACATCTACGGCGGCGCCGGCGACGACTACCTGAACGAGGACGAAGGCGACGGGACGATGTTCGGCGGGCCGGGCAACGACACGCTGATCGGCTACATCGGCATCGACACCCTCCACGGCGGGCCCGGCAACGACACGATCTCCGGCGGCATCGGCTTCGACAAGCTCTACGGCGAAGGCGGCGACGACACGATCGCGCCGGAAAAGGGGCACGACCACGTCGACGGCGGGCCCGGCTCCGACACCGTCGACTACTCCAACGAACCGGCCCTGGTCGAAGTCGACCTCGAGAAGGAAAAGAGCCTCGACTCGGCCGGGGTCGACGAACTGATCTCGATCGAGAACATCATCGGCTCGCGCTTCGACGACGTCCTGCTCGGCACCCCCGGGCCGAACGTCCTCACCGGCGGCCCCGGCAACGACACGATCGACGGCCGCGGCGGCGAAGACACGATCACGCAGTGACGCCGGCTTCGCGGTAAGTAGCACTTCCTACTTCTAATTCGGCTATGGTGCCCGGCCGATGCCCGAAGAGCTGATCGCCTACGAGGTCGCCGACGGGGTCGCCACGGTGACCCTCAACAACCCGGAGAAGCGCAACATGCTCTCCGGCCAGATGCTGAGCGAGCTGGTGGCGGCGATGGTGCGGGCGCGCGACTCCGAGGAGGTTCGTGCCGTCGTCCTCACCGGTGCGGGCGACAAAGCTTTCTGCGCCGGGGCCGACCTCGGGGGCTTTGCCGCGGACGTCCCTCTCGTCCAAAAACATTTCTCAAGTGATCTCTTCCTCGAGTTCTTCCGGCTGATGCCGCGACTGGGCAAGCCCTCGCTCTGCGCGGTCAACGGCCACGTGCTGGCCGGCGGCATGGGCCTGGCGCTCTCCTGCGACCTGGTGATCGCCAAGCGGGGGGCGACCTTCGGCACGCCGGAGATCAACGTCGGCGCCTTCCCCTACATGATCATGGCGATCATCTACCGCAACGTCCCGCGCAAGAAGGTCAACGAGATGATGCTGCTGGGCGAGCGGCTCAGCGCCGAGCAAGCGGTCGAGTTCGGGCTGGCCAACAAGGTCGTCGCCGCAGCGGAGTTCGACGCCGCGGTCGCCGAGTGGGCCGGCAAGCTGGCCTCCAAGAGCCCGGTGCTGATGCGGCTCGGCCACGACGCGATGTACCGCCAGCAGGACATGGCGATCGACGACGCGATCGACTACCTGCGCTCGCAGCTCTCGCTGACCTTCAGCACCGAGGACATCGTCGAGGGGGTCACCGCCTTCTTCGAGAAGCGCGAGCCGGAGTGGAAGGGGCGCTAGGGATGGCGAGCGAGTCCGAGCAGGGCGCGAAGAACCTCCTCCCCGGCACGGCGCCGCTGACGGAGCTGACCGAGCAGCTGCACGAGCGCCGCGGGAAGGCGAAGCTCGGCGGCGGCGAGGAGAAAATCGCCAAGCAGCACCAGCGCGGCAAGCTGACCGCGCGCGAGCGGATCGCGCTGCTGGTCGACGAGGGGACCTTCGTCGAGCTCGGCATCAACGGCCGACCCCACTTCGCCCAGCGGGCGATGGACGGGGTCGAGGCGCCGGCCGACGGCGTCATCACCGGCTGGGGCGACGTCGACGGCCGCCCGACCTGCGTCGCCGCCTACGACTTCACGGTGATGGCCGGCTCGATGGGGATGACCGGCGAGCTCAAGGTGACGCGGCTGCGGGAGATGGCATTGAGCAAGCGGATGCCCTTCATCTGGCTGCTCGACTCCGCCGGCGCCCGCATCCAGGAGGCCGCCGGCTCGCTCTTCGCCGGCTCCGGCCACCTGTTCCGCGAGGAGGTCGAAATGTCGGGGGTGATCCCGATGGTGGCGGCGATGATGGGACCCTGCGCGGCCGGCACCGCCTACATCCCGGCGCTCTCGGACTTCGTGCCGATGGTCTCCGGCCAGGGGGCGATGGCGCTGGCCGGGCCGCACCTGGTCAAAGCCGTGACCGGCGAGGAGATCTCGATGGAGGACCTCGGCGGCGCCAAGGTCCACTGCCGCAAATCCGGCGTCGGCGACCTCGAGGTCAAGGACGACGAGGAGTGCATCGAGGCGGTCAAGACCTACCTCTCCTACTTTCCCGCCGATTGCGAGCGCAAGCCGCCGCTGGCGGAGACCGCCGACCCCGACGAGCGCGCCTCGGAGAAGCTGCTGGAGATCGTCCCCGACTCGCCGCGCCAGCCCTACGACATGTACGAGGTGATCCGCGAGATCGTCGACGAAGGCGAGTGGTTCGACCTGAAGCCGAAGTTCGCGAAGACGATCATCACCTGCCTCGCCCGCTTCGGCGGCCAGCCGGTCGGGATCGTCGCCAACCAGCCGAAGCAGCTGGCGGGGATCCTCGACAACGACTCCGCCGACAAGGCGGCGCGCTTCATCAACCTCTGCGACGCCTTCAACGTCCCGCTGGTCTTCCTCCAGGACGTGCCCGGGTTCATGGTCGGCTCGAAGGTCGAGCACGCCGGGATCATCCGCCACGGGGCGAAGATGCTCTACGCGGTCAGCCGGGCGACGGTGCCGAAGGTGACCGTGGTCGTGCGCAAGGCCTACGGCGCCGGCTACTACGTGATGTGCGGCAAGGCCTACGAGCCCGACCTGATCGTCGCCTGGCCGGGAGCGGAGATCTCGGTGATGGGCGCCGAGGGCGCGGTTGAAATCATCGGCCGCTCGGCGATCGAGGCCGCCGACGATCCGGAGGCGACCCGCGAGGCGATGCTGAACGCGGTCCGCCAGCAGATCGACCCATACATCGCCGCCGGCAACGCGGTGATCGACGACATCATCGACCCGCGTGAGACCCGGCCGACGATCGTGCGGGCGCTGCGGATGGCGCGCAACAAACACGTGACGAAGCCGAGCAAACGCCACGGGGTGATGCCGGTATGAGCCGATTCGAGGACCCGGTGGTGATCAGCTGCTCGATCAGCGGCGTGATCGCCAACCGCGACCAGTGCCCGGCGATCCCGTACACGCCGGCCGAGTACGCGGCGGAGGCGCGGCGGGCGGTCGACGAGGGCGCCTCGCAGATCCACATCCACGCCCGCAAGCCGGACGGCACGCCCTCGTATGAGGTCGAGGACTTCCGGGCGATCACCGAGGCGATCCTGGCCGAGGTCGGCGACGTGATCGTCAACTACTCGACCGGGGCGATCGGGATCCCGATCGAGAAGCGGCTCGAGTACCTGCGGGCGCTGAAGCCGGACGTCGCCGCCCTCAACATGTCGTCGATGAACTACGCCAAGTACTCGCGGCGACGCCAGGACTTCGTCTTCAAAGCGGTCTTCGAGAACAGCTTCGACACGATCATCGAGTTCTTGACCGAGATGAAGGCGCTGGGGATCAAGCCCGAGCACGAGTGCTTCGACGCCGGCCACGTCGCCAACCTCGACCCGCTGATCGACATGGGGCTGCTGCAGCCGCCGCTGCAGATCTCGCTGGTGATGGGGGTGACCGGCGGCATCCGGCCGACGACGCGCAACGTCACCCTGATGTCGGACCAGATCCCCGGCGGCCCCGAGGGCCCGAACCAGTGGCAGGTGATCGGCATCTCCCGCGACCAGTGGAAGCTGCTCGCCTCCTCGCTGGTGCTGGGCGGCAACGTCCGCGCCGGGGTCGAGGACAACCTCTACCTGCCGAACGGGGAGATGTGCCGCTCCAACGGCGAGCTGATCGCGAAGGCGCGGCAGATGGCCGAGGACGTCGGGCGGCGGCCGGCGAGCGTCGCCGAGGCGCGCGAGCTGCTGGGGGTGCCGCGTCGTGAGCGGTCTTCCGCTTAGCGACGTCAGGGTCCTCGACCTGACCCGGCTGCTGCCGGGGGGTTTCTGCTCGCTGCTGCTGGCCGACCTCGGCGCCGAGGTGCTGAAGGTCGAGGACACCGGCATCGGCGACTACATCCGCTGGGCCCCTCCCTACTACGGCGGCGAGGAGCAGCAGGCGCTGGGCACCCGCTCGGCGCTCTACCTGGCGCTCAACCGGGGCAAGCGCTCGGTCCGGCTCGACCTCAAGAGCGAGGCCGGGCGCGAGGCGCTGCTGCGGCTGGTCGAGCGCCACGACGTCGTCCTCGACGGCTTCCGCCCCGGCGTCCTAGACCGGCTCGGGGTCGGCTACGAGCGGATGCGCGAGGCCAACCCGGCGATCGTCTTCTGCGCGATCACCGGCTACGGCCAGGACGGCCCCTACGCCGAGCGCGCCGGCCACGACATGAACTACCTCGGCCTGGTCGGGCTGCTGGGGCTGACCGGGGCCAGGGACGGGCCGCCGGTGCAGTCGGCGGGCCAGATCGCCGACCTCGGCGGCGGCGGCCTGATGGCCGCCTTCGGGGTGATGGCGGCGCTGCACGAGCGGCGGCGCTCCGGCGAGGGGCAGCTGGTCGACGTCTCGATGACCGACGGCGCCCTCTCCTGGCTGGCGATGGTCGCCGGCCGCTACTTCTGCGACCAGGAGGTGCCGCGGCGCGGCGAGCAGCAGCTCGCCGGCGGCCTGATCTGTTACCTCCCCTACGAGGCCGCCGACGGCTGGGTCAGCTGCGGCGCCCTGGAGCCGAAGTTCTGGGCGGCGCTCTGCGACGGGGTCGGCCGTCCCGACCTGATCGAGGCGCAGTTCGAGGCGCCGGGGTCCGCTGCCTGGCGCGAGGTGGCGGCGGTCTTCCGCTCCCGCACCCAGGCCGAGTGGCTCGCCTTCAACGACGAGCACGACTGCTGCATCGAGCCGATCCTCGACCTCGACGAGGCGCTCGACTCGGAGTTGGTGCGGGCGCGCGAGATGGTGGTCGAGATCGAACAGCCGGGGCTGGGGACGGTGCGCCAGCTCGGCCTGCCGCTGAAGCTGGGCCGCACCCCCGGCGACCCGACCCGGCCGGCGCCGGCCTTCGGCGAGCACACCGAGGAGGCACTGCGCGAGGCCGGCTACTCGGAGGCGGAGGTCGCGGCGATGCTGGAGTCGGGCGCCGCCGCCGGCCCCAACGCCGACGGGGCGATGGAGTTCCGGGCGTGAGCGGCAACGCCACCGAGCTGCTGCGGATGGGCGAGCTGGCCGAGGCCTCGGGGGTGCCGGCGCCGACGATCAAGCACTACCTGCGCGAGGGCCTGCTGCCGGAGCCGGTCAAGACCAGCCGCAACATGGCCTACTACCCACCCGAGTTCGTCGACCGGATCCGGCTGATCAAGCGCCTGCAGGAGGAGCGCTTCATGCCGCTGAAGGCGATCAAGTCGGTCCTCGACGAGGACCCCGACCGGGCCGGAGCGCTGCTGGAGCTGGAGGACCGGATCCTCGACCGGGCGCTGGCCGGCGAGCGGGCGCGGACCAGCGCCGCCGAGGTACGCAAGCGCTACGGCCTGCCGAAGGAGGTGCTCGACCGGCTCGAGGAGATCGAGGTCCTCAGCCCCAACAGCCGCGGCTACTCCCCCTCCGACGTGACGATCATCGAGGCGATCGGCCGCTTCCGCGCCGGCGGCTACGACGAGCAGATCGGCTTCACCGTCTACGACACCCTGCGCTACAAGACCGCGCTCGAGGAGCTGGTCCGCCAGGAGGTCGACGTGGTGATGAACCGCCTCGCCGGCGAGGTTCCTCCCGAGCGCGTCGTCGACATGCTCGAAGCCGGCGCCCAACCGCTCAAGGACCTGATCGCCGCCCTGCACACCAAGCTGCTGGTGGCGGAGCTGGAGCGGCGGCGAGGCTGACGCGTCTGCAGTTGTGTCCGCTATGCGGACACTGGAGCAGAAGCGTCAGCGCCAGCCTCATTCGATCCCGTATGTTTCGGCTTCGGCTGGAAAGAGCGTGCCGCTGATCTTGACCGGGAGCAGGGTCGACTGGTCGACCCCTTCGCCGCTGATCGTGAATTCGGTGATCGCTTCCTGGTTGTCGGGCGTCAGCGTCATCGTCGGGATTTTCACCTGCGCTTCTTCCAGGAAGCATCCTTTGTCGAAGACGTAGTTCAGCCGGACGTTTTTCACCGAGACGTCGTTTTCGTTCACGGTGACGGCCCAGGGGAGGCCGGGTTCGCTGTGTGCGGCAAGCGTGCACCCTTCGTACAGGCCTTCGCCCCCACAACTCAGTGTCTCCCTTTCGAAGGCATTGATCCCACCGCCGCCGCCGGGTTTCGCTTCGAGGTCGGCGAAGACTTCGCCGCAGATGAATTTGGTTCCGGGGACCATCGTGAATTCGAATTCCACGGACCCGACCATTTCCACGTTCGCGATGGCCGCCAGTTCTACGCCTTCGTGCAGCCACACACCCGCCGAGGCCGTCGCCGGCATCGCCAGGAACGCCACCGCCGCCATGCTTATCACCGCCAACTTCGCCTTTCCCAACATGCTTGCCTCCTCGCCCGCTCGCCTGTCCCGATTCTGCCTACTTTGCTAAAGCTTTGTCAAGCAAAGGGCGCGGGGATTGGTGCTCTGCGCACAGGGTCGGCCCCCGCGCGGTCAGGTCAAGCGCATCGCCGCCAGGCCCTGGACGCGGCTGACCTTCGGGGCGTAGCCGAGCTCGGTGCGGGCCTTGGCGATGTTGATCGTGCACTCCTGGGTCAGGATCCAGGCGCGGAAGGTGGTCATCGGCGGTTCGCCGGGGAGCGGCAGCAGCTTCCAGGCGGTCTCGCAGATGCGGGCCAGCGGACGCGCCGTCCAGGCCGGCAGGCTGCGGTCGGACGGCTCGGCGCCCTGGGTCCGCAGCATCGCGCTGACGAACTCGCGGAAGACGACGGGCTCGTCGTCGGTGACGAAGTAGGCCTCGCCGGAGCGTCCCTTGGCGGCGGCCAGCAGCAATCCCTCGACGACGTTGTCGACGTGGGTGGTGTCGGTGACGTTGCGGCCGCCGCCGACCCAGGCGAATTTGCCGGCTTCGACCAGCTCGACCATCCCCGGCAGCAGCGTCGTGTCGCCCCTGCCCCAGACGAAGCGCGGCCGCACCACCACCGTCTCGAAGCCCGCGCGGGCGCCGTCGCGCACCGCCTGCTCAGCCCGCGCCTTGGTCGCCGGGTAGGGAGCGGGCGAGTCGGGGCGCAGCGGCGCCGTCTCGTCGACGTGAACCAGCGGCTCGCCGGCCATCAGCGCCGCCTCGGTGCCGCAGTGGACGAAGCGGCCGACGCCAGCCTCGGCGCAGGCGGCCAGCGCGTTGCGGGTGCCCTCGACGTTGCCGCGCTCGAACTCCTCCCAGGGCCCCCACTCACCGAGGTGGGCGGCGAGGTGGAAGGCGGTGCCGGTGCCGGCGGCGCCCGCCGCCAGCGAGGCGCGGTCGCCGAGCTCGCCGCGAACCGGCTCGGCGCCGAGCCCGGCAACCTTCGCCGCGGCAGCGTCGGAACGGGCCAGCGCCCGCACCGACTTCCCTTCGCCGACCAGCCGCTCGATCAGGCGGCCGCCGATGAAGCCGGAGCCGCCGGTGACGAAGACCGTCTCGCTCATCGCCGCCATTCTGCCTAAGCGGCGGTGAGGGCGGCGCGCTCGGACTCGATCCGCCGCAGCGACATCGTGTGGCCGCTGCGGGTCGCGCGCTCGGTCGCCTCCCCCAACGCCTCCTCGACCCCGGGAGCGCCGGCGGCGAAGCGGGCCTGGGCGAGGGTGAGGAAGGCGGGTGGCGTCTGCCATCCCATGCCCTTGCGATCGGCGGTGGCGGCGGCCCACTCCGCCACCTCCAGCGCCTGCTCGATGTGATCGAGAGCGAGCAGAGCGCGGGCGCGGAGGATCCCGCGCCAGGCCTCGGACTCGCCGCCGGAACCCATCGCCTCGCGGTAGATCCCCTCCGAGAGCTCGATCGCCTCCAGCGCCTGCTGGGGCTCGCCGGCGGCCAGCAGCACGTAGGTGAGCGCCGTCAGCGCGGTGCTGCGCGAAAAGACGTCGCCGAGCCGCTCGGTCAGCTCGCGGTTGCGGCGCGCCAGCGCCAGGGCGGCCTCGATCTCCCCGCGGTCGGCCAGCAGCGAGGACTTCGTCCCCAACGCCCAGCTCTCGGTCTCGGGGTCGTCGTGCTCGATCGCGACCCGCAGCGCCTCGTCGGCCAGCGCTTCGGCCTCCCCGATCCGGTTGCGCTCGCGCATCACCATGGCCTTTGCCATCGGCCCCCAGGCGAGCGGGCAGTCGACGACGATCCCGGCGCCGACCGTCGCGTCGCCCCCGGTCAGGGCGATCAGCTCGTCGACCGTCGCTTCGATCCCGTCGAGGTCGCCAGCGCAGATCTGCGCGTAGGCGCCGGCGCTGCGTACCGCAACCCGCAGCCCGGGGTCACCGGTCTCGTCGGCCAGCGCAGTCGCCTCGGCGGCGGCGGCGACCCATTCGCCGGCGTGGTTGGCGACGCCGGGCCGGGCGCCGGTCAGCAGCTTCAGCAATGCCAGCGAGGAGACGTCGCCGAGCCGCTCGGCGATCATGGTCGCCTCGGCGGCCAGCGCCTCGGCCTGCTCGCGGTCCATCCCCAGCCGCCAGGCGTATTCGAGCTGCAGCAGACGCGAGGAGACGGCCAGCGCCAGCGCCTCGTCGCTCTCCTCCAGCGCGTCGGCCAGCGCCGTCACCCGCTGCCAGAGCGCCAGCGCGTCCTGGGGCCGGGTGTGGCCGGCGCGGTGCGCGGCGCGGGCGAACCAGCGCGCCGCTTCCAGAGTCTCGCCGCCCTCGGCGAAGTGGTGGGCGACCAGCGCCGCCAGCTCGTCGAGCCGCTCCGGCTCGAGCTCGATCAGCGCCCGCGCCGCGGCGGCGTGGGTCGCCGCCCGGCGCTCGCCGAGCTGGGTCCCGTAGGCGACCTCGCGGGTCAGCGGGTGGCGGAAGGCCAGCAGCCGCCGCGGGTAGAGCTCGGCTTCGAACAGGAAGCCGCCCTCGACCAGCTCGCACAACGCCGCCTCCAGCTCCCCCTCGGCGAGGCCGGCGGTCAGCCCCAGCGAGCGGGCGCCGACCTCCTTACCGAGCACCGAGGCGGCCTGCAGCAGCTGCTTGGCGGCGGGCGAGAGACGGTCGATGCGGGCGGCGAGGATCGCCTGCACGGTGACCGGCACCCGCGCGTCCTCGATCGGCGCCAGCAGCCGGTAGGCGCCGCGCTCGCCCTCGAGGTGGCCGGACTCGGCCAGCTCGCGGACGATCTCCTCGATGAAGAAGGGGTTGCCCTGAGTGCGCTCGTGGATCGGCTCGTCGAGGCCGTCGAGCGAGGGGTCGGCGCCGGCGAGGTCGCGCAGCAGCTCGGCGGTGTCCGCCCGCCGCAGCGGCTGCAGCGAGATCTGCCGGTAGGCGGGCGAGGCGGCCCAGGCCGGCGTGTATTCGGGCCGGAAGTTGACGACGGCGAGGGTGTTGGTGCCGGCGATCGACTCGACCAGCTGCCGCAGCATCGCGTTGCTGCCCTCGTCGATCCAGTGCAGGTCCTCCAGCACCAGGACCAGCGTCTTGCGCCGGCTCGGCGCGTTGACCAGGCGGCAGACGATCGTCCCCAGCGCCCGCTGCCGCGCCTCCGGGCTCATCTGCGGCTGCGGCCGCTCGGGGTCGGGGACGCCGAGGAAGTCGAAGGTCAGCGGCAACTCGTCGGCGAAGTCGGGGTCGAGCAGCAGCGCCCGGCCGGCGATCTTCTCGCGCGCCAGCTGCTCCGGCTCGCGCTCGCCGATCCCGAAGAAGGCGCGCAGCATCTGCAGCACCGGCAGGTAGGGGATCGACTCCCCGTGGGCCTGGGCCTGCGCCTCGAAGACCTGGACCCCGTCGGCGCGGCAGCGCTCGGCGAACTCGCGGCTGAGGCGGCTCTTGCCGACGCCGGGGTCGGCGGCGAGCCCGACCGCGCCCCCCTCCCCCGCCTTGGCCCGCTCCAGCGCCTGCTCCAGCACCGCCATCTCGGCGCCGCGGCCGACGAAGCGGGAGAAGCCGCGCTGGCGCGAGAGGTCGAGGCGGGAGCGGGCGGCGCCGACCCCGGCCAGCTCGAAGACGCGGACCGGCCGGCTCGCGCCCTTGATCGCGAACTCGCCCAGGTCCTCGAGGTCGAGGAAGCCCCGGGCCAGCGCCGCGGTGCTCTCGGCCACGTAGGCCTTGCCGGGCTCGGCCAGCGCCTCCATCCGCTGCGCCAGCCCGACCGTGTGGCCGATCGCGGTGTAGTCGCCGGCGCCGTCGCCGATCGCCCCGGCGACGACCTCGCCCGAGTTGATCCCGATCCGGGTCGAGAAGTTGAGGCCGGGCCCGCGCCGCAGCTCGGCGGCATAGGCGGAGACGTCCTCGAGCATCTTCAGCGCCGCGTAGCAGGCGCGCTGGGCATGGTCCTCGTGGGCGACCGGGGCGCCGAAGACGGCCATGATGCCGTCGCCGGTGAACTTGTCGACGGTGCCCTCGAAGCGGCCGACGGCGCCAGCGAGGATCGCGAAGAAGCGCTGCATGATCTTGCGCCACTCCTCCGGGTCCTGCTGCTCGGCCAGGTCCATCGAGCCGCTGACGTCGGCGAAGAGCACGGTGACCTGCTTGCGCTCGGCGTCGTCCCTCGTCGTCTCGCTCACGGTGAGGAAGAGGTTACGCCCGGCCGGACCGTTGGTAGCGTGCCGCCAGATGGCGATCGTCAAGGACAGCGGGCGGCGCGCCACCCTGCCGCCGTTCGGCGAGGAGCACGAGGAGCTGCGGCAGACCGTCGCCCGCTTCGTCGCCGCCGAGATCGCCCCCCACGTCGACGAGTGGGAGGCGGCGCGGGAATTTCCCCGCGAGCTCTACGCCCGCTGCGCCGAGCTCGGCTTCCTCGGGCTGAAGTTCCCCGAGCGCTACGGCGGCCAGGGCGGCACCCACCTGCACGACGCGGTCTGGGTCGAGGAGCTGGCCCGCTCCGGCGGCTCCGGTGGCGTCGCCGCCGGCCTCAACGCCCACGCCTCGATCGCGATGCCGCCGATCTTCAACTTCGGCAGCGAGGAGCAGAAGCGGCGCTGGCTGGTGCCGGGGATCGCCGGCGAGAAGATCGGCGCCCTCGGCATCACCGAGCCGGGCGCCGGCTCCGACGTCGCCGGCATCGCCACCACCGCGCGGCGGGTCGACGGCGGCTACCTCGTCAACGGCGCCAAGACCTTCATCACCAACGGCGTCCGCGCCGACTTCCTCGTCTGCGCCTGCAAGACGACCGCGGCGGGCGGCCACGGCGGCATCTCCTTCCTCGTGCTCGAGCGCGAGATGCCCGGCTACGAGGTTGCGCGGAAGCTGGAGAAGATGGGCTGGCACTCCTCCGACACCGGCGAGCTCTCCTTCAGCGACGTCGAGGTGCCGGCGGAGAACCTGCTCGGCGAGGAGAACGGCGGCTTCAAGCTGATCATGGCCAACTTCGCCTGGGAGCGGCTGCTGATGGCGATCGGCGCGGTCGGCGCGATGCAGCGCCTGATCGAGACCACCGTTGCCTACGCGCTCGAGCGCGAAGCCTTCGGCCGCCCGATCGGCAAGTTCCAGGCGATCCGCCACCAGGTCGCCGAGATGGCGACCAAGGCCGAAGCCGCCCGCGCCCTCACCTACAACTCCCTGCGCCTCTTCCACGAGGGCCAGGACTGCATCCGCGAGGTCACCATGGCCAAGCTCGTCACCCAGCGCGCCGTGCTCGAGATCGCCGATCAGTCCCTGCAGATCCACGGCGGCTACGGCTACATGCGCGAGTACGGCATCGAGCGCGCCGTCCGCGACGCCCGCCTCGGCCCGATCGGCGGCGGCACCGACGAGGTGATGAAGGAGATCCTCGGCAAGACGATGGGGCTGTGAAAGCTCCCCGGAGTCGTGTTGATTGAGGGATTCGACCACGTGCAGGTTGCCGCTCCGCGGGGGTGCGAGGCCGAAGCGCGCCGGTTCTTCGGTGGGCTGCTCGGCCTTGTCGAGGTCGAGAAGCCCCAGGCGCTGCTCGCTCGCGGCGGGGTCTGGTTTCAAGCTGGAAATCAGCAGCTCCATGTCGGGGTGGAGGAACCCTTCGCCCCCGCCCGGAAGGCCCATCCCGCGCTCCGCGTACGGCCGGGGGCGCTGGACGAGCTGGCGGCACGCCTGCAGGCGGCTGGAGCGAGTGTCTACTGGGATGAGGCGCTGGACGAAGACCGGCGCTTTTACTCGGAGGATCCCTGGGGCAACCGCATCGAGTTGCTGGCGTCTCGGCAGTCGTTGGCTCGGAGAGGCGCAGGGACCACTGTGCGTCGATGCCAAGAGGCAGACGTGCCGGCGGTGTTGGGCCTATGGGAGCAGGCTCGAAGCGACCACGCGAGCACACCCGACCGCCTCGATGACGTCAAGCGCCTGGTCGCCGGGTCCCCGGCCGCCCTCCTGGTGGCCGAGCGGAACGGAGAGATAGTCGGCGCCCTGATCGCCGCCTGGGACGGGTGGCGAGGGAACATGTATCGCCTTGCGGTTCGCGACGGACACCGGCGCAAGGGCGTTGGGCTGGCGCTGGTCCGGGCTGGCGAGGACTATTTGCGCCAGTGTGACGTCCGTCGGGTGACTGCGCTTGTCGCATTTGCAGATCAGGTCGCGGAAGGGTTCTGGGAGACCGCTGGCTATCCGCTGGATCGTGAGATCGGCCGACGGGTACGCAACCTATAGGTCCCGCGCAGCCCCGGCGGCGGAGCTTGAGCCGGGCGGCGCGATGTAGGCGCCGGCCGGCGCCGGGTAGCGTGGGCGGATGGCTATCTACCTGCTGCGGCACGGCGACGCCGAGGACGGCGATGGGGACGACGCGGCGCGGCGGCTGACGGCGAAGGGGGAGCGGCAGGCGCGGGTGGCGGGAGCGGCGCTGGCGGTGCTCGGCGCTGGGATCGACACCTGCCTCGCCAGTCCCAGGGCGCGGGCGATGGAAACGGCGCGGCTCGCCTGCGAGGCGCTGGGGTTGGAGCCGGAGGCGGCGCCGGAGCTGCACGGCGGTGGCTTCGACTCGCTCGCTCTCGCCGCCGGCCGCGGCGAGGTGCTGCTGGTCGGGCACGAGCCCGACTTCTCGGCCGAGGTCGGGCGCCTCACCGGCGCCCACGCGAAGCTGAAGAAGGGCGGCCTGGCGATCGTCGACGGGCCGACCCTGGTGGCGCTGCTGCGGCCGGCGGACCTGGCCGCGATCGCTCCGTAACGGGCGCGCAGCTTGACGACGATGCGCAAGCCCTCTTCCCCGATCGGGTCGTGGCGGCCAGCCCCGCGGCTACGTGAGCAGGGTGACGAAGCCGCGGACCAGCAGCAGGGCGCCGATCGCGGCGGCGCCGTAGATCGCGGCGCGGCGGCCGTTGCGGCCGAGCCAGGCGCGGAAGCGCTCGACCGCGTCCTGGGTCCACTCCGGCGCCACCGCGTAGCCGACCAGCGGCAGCTCCAGCAGCGCCTGCTGGATCACGCAGAAGACGATCACCAGCAGCGCCGTCTCGACGGTGCTGACGTCGAGCTTGGCCATCCGGTCCAAGGCCGCCAGGTAGGAGACGCCGGGAAAGGTGAGGACGACGCCGACGGCGAAGGTGATGCGGGCCGAGCCGCGCCCGAGCAGGCGCTGCGGCAGGGGTTCCTTCTTCGGCCCGCTCTTCTCTTCCTTGGCCTGCTTGCGGCGCTGGCGCCGCGCCTGCAGCCGCGTGCCGTGCCCGCTGCCGAGCACGTAGGCGACCAGCAGCGCGATCGCGCCGACGACGATGTCCTCGAGCGGGCTGAGCGTGTGGCGGGCGGTGCTGACGCTGCTGGATCCCTGCAGCGAGAAGACGATCAGCAGGCCGAGGCTGATGCTGGTCAGGTAGGCGCCGAGCAGATAGCCGAGCATCAGCTTTTTGGTGTTCGGCAGCAGCATCATCACCGTCACCGCCGCCAGCAGCGTCGGGTTGAACATCGCGAAGAGGGCGAGGAAGAAGATGTCGGCCATGGCGCCGCCTCAGCCTATGTGACCGACAGCGATCGCCCGCTCAGCCGCGCGGCTCGAGCACGACCAGCGGGATCTCGCGCTCGGCGCGAGCCTGGTAATCCGCGTAGCCGCGATAGCCGGCGACGGCCAGCGCCCAGAGCCGCTCGCGCTCGTCGGGACGGGCGGCGCGGGCGTGGACCGGAAGCCGTTCCGAGCCGATCTGGACCGTAACGTCGGGGTTGGCCATCAGGTTGTGGAACCAGGCCGGGTGCCTGGCGAAGCCGCCTTTGGAGGCGACGATCAGCAGGTCCTTGCCGTCGCGCACGTAAAACACGGGCGAGGTGCGCCTGGCGCCGCTTCTGGCGCCGACGTGGTCGAGCAGCAGCACCCTCCCCGAGGTGCCCGGCACCCCGCCGCCGAGGCGCCCACCCGTCCTCCGGTAGAGGAAGGTCTGGACGTCGGCGACGCGGCGCAGCGCAGGCCAGATCCGGTCCGCCAGCTCCAGGTAGCGCGGCGGCCTGCACTCGGTCCGCTCCTCGCTCAGGTGTACATCCCGCCGAACATGCCGCCGGTGACGTTGAGCACCTGGCCGTGCACGTAGTTGGCCAGGGGCGAGGCGAGGAAGAGGACCGGCCCCGAGGCCTCCGCGGGCGAGGCGGGGCGGCCGAGCGGGATGATCGCCGAGGCCATCGCCCGCATCTGCTCGGGGATGCCGAGCTCGATCTTCTCGCCGCCGGGGGCGGTCATCTCGCCGCCCTCCTCCTTGGCCGCGGTGAGGCGGGTGTCGACGAAGCCGAAGGCGACCGCGTTGACGTTGATCTTGAACTGGCCCCACTCCTTGGCCAGCGTTTTGGTCAGGCCGACGACGCCCGCCTTGCCGGCCGAGTAGTTGGCCTGGCCGGCGTTGCCCATCGTCCCCGAGGTCGAGGAGATGTTGACCAGCTTGCGGAAGACCTCCTTGTCTTCGCCGCGCTCGGCCTTCGCCGCCTCGCGCCAGTGCGGGGCGAGAGCGCGGGCGACGCGGAAGGGGACGACGGTGTGGATGTCGATCATCGCCTGGAACTGCTCGTCGGTCATCCGGTGGGCGACGCCGTCCCAGGTGTAGCCGGCGTTGTTGACGCAGATGTCGACGGCGCCGAAAGCGTCGACCGCGGCGGCGACGAGATCGTCGGCGGCGCCGGTCTTGGTCAGATCGCCGGCGTAGACGGCGGTCTCGCCGTCGATCTCGCCCGAGGTCTGCTCGGCGACGTCGGCGTCGAGGTCGTTGATCAGCACCTTGGCGCCTTCGCGCACGAACAGCTCCGCGGTCGCCCGGCCGATGCCTCGCGCCGACCCGGTGACGATCGCCGCTTTCCCATCGAGAAGTCCCATCAGTTTCCGTCTCCTTTGGTTCGTGAAGTCGGCCGCGGAGGCTACAGGGATCGGCGTAGTCCTGGTCAACCGGCCAGTTTCGCGCGGCGGGGGGAGAACTTCGTCGGCTGTGGGCTTGGAGGTGTCATGGAGGCGTCCCTAGTGTATGGCATGATGTATGGCGTGAAGCGCACGACCATCTACCTCACCGATGCCCAGAAGCAGGGGCTCGAGCGCCTGGCGGGGCGGTTGACTCGAACCGAGTCGGAGCTGATCCGCGAGGGGGTCGACCAGATCCTCGACGCCCACCGGGTCAGGCAGCGCAAGCCCGGCGCCCTCTTCGCCCTCGACGATCCCGTCCTCGACGATCCCAGGCGGGTCGAGCAGGCGCTCGCAGGGTTCGGTGAGGATTGATCCTCGTCGACACCAGCGCCGTGCTCCAGCTCGCCAGCTCCAGCGGCCAGCGCCACGCCGAGGTGCTGGCGGTGGTCGCGAAGCTAGACGGTCCCTTCCTGCTCTCCCCCTTCGTCCTCGCCGAGCTCGACTACATGCTGATCGAACGCCACGGCCAAGAGAAGCAGCTGGCGCTGCTGGCGGAGGTGATCGAGGGGGCCTACGAGCTGGCCGAGTTCGGCCGAGCCGACGTCGAGGCCGCAGTCGCGGTGATGCGGCGCTACGCGGACCTGCGGGTCGGCCTCGCCGACGCCTCGATCGTGGTCCTCGCCGAGCGCCACGACGCCACCGACCTGCTCAGCTTCGACCACCGCCACTTCCGGGCGATGAGTGGTCCCGGCGGCCGCCCCTTCCGCCTGCTGCCGGACGACCTCCCGGCCTGAGGCCTACTTCGGCCGGCGCTCCTCGGCGACGGGGGTGCCCTCATCGGTCGCGATCGCCGCGGGCGGCCAGGGGCCGGCCCAGTTGTCGCGGGCGCCGTCGATCGTGATCGTGGTGCCGGAGAAGAAGTCGCCGGCGGGCGAGGCGAGGTAGGCGACAAGCCAGGCCAGCTCCTCGGGCCGGCCGGCGCGGCCGACCGGGATCGAGCGCTCGAGGTTGTCGACGACCACCTGCGGGTACTTGGTCAGCAGCGTCTCGGTCGCGAACTGGCCAGCGGCGAGGGCGCAGGTCCTGATCCCGAAGCGGGCCCACTCGATCGCCAGCGTCCGCATCATGTTCTCGACCGCGGCGCGGGCGGCGCCGGAGTGGACCATCCCCGGCATCCCGTTGTGGGGAGAGAGGGTGACGCTCAGCACCTTGCCGCCGCCCTGCGGGATGAAGGCCCTGGTCGCGGCGGCGTGGGTCATCAGCCAGGTGCCCTGGACGTTGAGGTCGATGACGGTGCGAAAGCCCTTCGGGGTGATCGCCTCGGCCGGGCTGAGGAACTGGCCGCCGGCGTTGTTGACGAGGACGTCGAGGCGGCCGTGCCGCTCGAGCAGGCCGTCGAAGAAACGGCCGACCGGCTCCTCCTCGCGAATGTCGAGCGGCTCGTGCTCGAAGGATCCCGGCAGTGCGGCGGCCAGCTCGGCGGTCTCCTCGAGCGGCTCGGAGCGGCGCCCGCAGCCGACGACGACGGCGCCGAGGCGGGCCAGCTCGAGCGCGGTCTCACGGCCGATGCCGCTGCCGGCGCCGGAGACGACGCAGACGCTGCCGTCGAGCAGACCATCGCGAAACACCTGCGAATGCGAGCTTTCAGCCATCGGTGCGCAAGCCTATAGGCGGCAAGTTCGGCGCTAATGTCACTTGGATGAAGGTCAGCGTCGAGGCCAAGCCCCTGCACGAGCCGCTCGCCGGGGGGACGCCGGGAGCAAGCGTCGTGGTCGAACCGATCGTCGCCGGCCACGTCGACTTCCCGCAGGCGGCGATGGAAAGCCCGGGCGGGCGCTTCGTGCAGCTGAAGGTGCTGCGAGCGATCCTGCGCGGCAAGCCGCCGCACGTGGTGCCGGTGCCGGCCTTCCTGATCCGCCACCCCAGCGCCGGCGCGATCCTCGTCGACACCGGCCTGCACCCGTCGATCGCCAGCGGCGGCAGGGAGAACTTCGGCGGCGCCGGCAACCGCTTCGGCAAGCCGACGCTGACGGCCGGCGAAGACGTACCCAGCCAGTTGCGCAAGCGCGGCCTCGACCCGGGCGAGATCCCGGTGGTGGTGATGACCCACATGCACATCGACCACACCTCGGCGATCTCCGAGTTCTCGAAGTCGACCTTCGTCGTCAGCGAGACCGAGTGGAGGGCCGCCTCGGTCGGTCCCCGCCCCACTCTCAACGGCTACCGCCGGCCCCACTTCAACTACGCCTTCGACTACCGCACCATCGACTTCGACCGCGACGGGATCGACTCCTACGCCAACTTCGCCCGCACCTTCGACCTCTTCGGCGACGGCTCGCTGCACCTCGCCTTCACCCCCGGCCACAGCCCCGGCCACATGTCGGTTATCTGCCGGCTCGCCCAGCGCGACTTCGTGATCGGCGGCGACGCGATGTACACCTACGCCCAGTTGAGCGGCGACGCGCCGCTGCCGCCGCGCCCGGCCGACGCCCACAACCTGCGCCGCTCGCTGCAGGAGCTGCGCCTCTTCCAGCGCCAGTTCCCCGAGGCGACGATCACCCCTGGCCACGACGCCGGGTTCTACGAGAAGCTCGCCGACCGCTACGAGTGATCGCCTCCGTTCGTCCCTTGTCCGACTGACTCGGACTAGCGACGAACGCGAAGCTCGCGGGCGACGGCGCCGCGGCCCTCGCGCTCGAGCCGGCCGTACATCTGCCGCACCTGGTCGAAGACCTGGTCGGAGACCTCCTGGTGGCGCTCGCGGCCGGCGCCGGGCTCGACCGGGAAGGTCAGCGGCTCGCCGAACTGGACGGTGACCTTGGGGAAGCGCAGCCGTTTCCAGCGCCGCACCCCGGCCGAGCCGTGGATCGCGACCGGGATCACCGGCACCCCCGTTTCCAGCGCCAGGCGACCGACGCCGGGCCTGGGCTCACCCAGCTCGCGGCTGCGCGAGCGGCCGCCCTCGATGTACATCAGCACCATCCCGCCCTGGTCGAGGATCGTCTTGGCGGTGGTTATCGCCTCCTCGTCGCGCTTGCCGCGGCGGACCGGGAAGACGCCGCCGTGGAAGAAGATGAACTTGATCACCGGGTGCTTGAAGAGCTGCGATTTGGCCATGAAGCGGAGCGGCCGGCGCAGGTAGACGCCGGCGAAGAAGTGGTCCCAGGCGCTGAAGTGGTTGGGGGCGATCAGCACCGGCCCCCGGCGCGGCACGTTCTCGAGCCCGAGGCCACGGGTGCGAAAGACGAGGATCGTCGGCAGGGTGAGGACGAAGCGGGCAAGCGTGTAGATCCAGTCGGGCTCGCGGCTGCGGGCGCGCTCGTGGAAGCGGGTGAAGTACTCCGGGGGACGAGAGTCCTCATAGATCTGGGGCCGGATGTCGGTCATCGGGTGCGCCGGCCGCGCCGGCGCAGTTGCCTACCCTGAGGGTCGGGGACGGTTACGCGGGCGCGGCCGGCCCGTCCGGCGCCGCCCAGCCGCGCGAGCGCTCCAGCGCCGCCCGCCAGCCGGCCAGCAGCGACTGGCGCTGATCGGCATCCATCCGCGGCTCGTAGCGCGCCGCCTGGTGCCACATCTCCCCCACTTGCTCGAGGCTCCAGCGGCCGGTCGCAATTCCCGCCAGGTAGGCGGCGCCGAGCGCGGTCGTCTCCGCCACCTCCGGCACCGCCACCGGGACGCCGAGGACGTCGGCCTGAAACTGCATCAGCCAGGCGTTGGCGACGGCGCCGCCGTCGGCCTTCAGCAGCTCCAGCTGGTGGCCGGCGGCGGCCTCCTGGGCGCGGACCGCGTCGACGGTCTGGTAGGCGATCGCCTCCAGCGCCGCCCGCGCCAGCTGGGCGCGGCCGCTGCCACGGGTGAGGCCGACGATCGTGCCGCGCGCGTAGGGGTCCCAGTGCGGCGAGCCGAGCCCGGTCAGGGCGGGGACGAAGTAGACGCCGTCGTTGGAGTCGAGCGAGGCGGCGAGCGCCTCGGTCTGCGCCGCCTCGTCGATGATCCCGAGCCCGTCGCGCAGCCACTGCACGGCGGCGCCGGTGACGAAGATCGAGGCCTCGAGCGCGTAGGCGACCTCGTCGCCGAGCCCCCAGGCAACGGTGGCCAGGAGGCCGTCGCCGGGGTCGGGGGCGCACTCGCCGGCGTTGAGGAGGACGAAGCTGCCGGTGCCGTAGGTGTTCTTCGCCATCCCCGGGCGGTGGCAGGCCTGGCCGAAGAGCGCCGCCTGCTGGTCGCCGGCGATCGCCGCCACCGGCACCTCGCCGCCGAACTCGCCGGTGGTCCCGTAGACGTGGGCGGAGGGCAGCGGCTCGGGCAGCCGCGCCGGGTCGATGCCGAGCAGGTCGCAGAGCTCGGGGTCCCAGCCGAGGCGGCGGATGTCGAACAGCATCGTCCGCGCGGCGTTGGAGTAGTCGCTGACGTGGCGCCCGGTGAGCTTGAAGAGGAGCCAGGAGTCGACGGTGCCGAAGACCGCCCGCCCGGCCCCCTCGACGTTGCCCAGCAGCCACTCGATCTTGGTCGCCGAGAAGTAGGGGTCGATCGTCAGCCCGGTCCGCTCGCGCACCAGCGCCTCGTGCCCGGCCGCGCGCAGCTCGTCGCAGCGCTCGGCGGTGCGGCGGTCCTGCCAGACGAGGGCGCGGTGGACCGGCTCGCCGCTGGCCGGGTCCCAGGCGACCACGGTCTCGCGCTGGTTGGCGATCCCGATCGCGTCCAGCTCGTGCCCCTCGATCCCGGCGGCGGCGATCGCCTCGGCGGCGACGCCGCGGGTGACCTGCCAGATCTCGCCGGCGTCGTGCTCGACCCAGCCCGGCCGCGGGAAGTGCTGCCCGAACTCCGAGTAGGCGCGCCCGGCCGGGCGCCCCTCGGCGTCGAAGACGATGCAGGTCGTCCCCGTCGTCCCCTGGTCGATCGCGAGGATCACCCGCCGCGCACCCTGCAGCTGCGGGTCAGGGTCGAGGCGAGGGTGCGGCCGTCGGCGAAGGTCATCGAGGCGCGGGCAAAGGGGAAGACGGCGCCGGGGAAACCGGCGGGAGCGGAGCAGGCGGCGCTGAGGTAGGCGCGGCGCCGGCCGCGGTAGGTGAAGTTGCGGTGCAGGCTGAGGTGGATGCTCTTGACGTAGCCGTAGCGGTTGACGGTGACCGGCAGCGAGCCGGTGAGGACGGTGCCGAAGGTGCCGGCTGTGGTGCGGATGTGGAAGACGATGATGCGGGTGATCGGTACCGGGTCGGTCCCGTATATGTGGGCGAGGATCGCCGGCTGGCCGCCGATCACCGCGTTGAAGGCGAGGATGTGGCCGCTGGAGGGGAAGGTTTCCTGTTCGGGGAAGGCCGTCTTCGCCAGGTAGCCGCCTTCGCCGACCAAGGCCGGACCGCAGGCCTCGAGCGCTTCCCGCTCGGAGGAGGGCTCGATCTGCGCCATGTGGCAGACCGGCAGGCCGCGGGCGTCGAGATGGCCGCTGCGGTTGAGCTCGATCCTGATCTCGCGCAGCGCCGGCGGGCGCTGGCCGGAGAGGGTTTTGATCGAGCCACCGACGCTGACCGCGATCGAGGCCGGGCTGCTGCGCGGCAGCGCGGTGGGGGCGATGCCGCCGCTGAACCTGACGAAGAGGTCGCCGCGCTCGGTCAGTCCAGCCTGCGCCGGCGCCGCGCCCACGGCGAAGATCGCGACCACGATCGCCAGCAATGCGGCTCTCCTCGCCCCAACCTTCATCCCAGAGGTGAGGCTAGCGCCGTCGGCCTGCGGCGTGGCGGTCGGCCATCCGGCGGCGTCGCGATGCGTAGACGCGGGCGAAATCGAGGAGCTGGACGGCGCGGTGGCGAAACCCGGCGAGCGTGCGCCCGGTCGCGCGGTGCTCGAGGTCGAGCTCGTACTCCCTCAGCCGATAGCCGCCGCGGACCGCGTCGACGGTGATCCCGATCTCCATCCCGAAGCCGTGGGCGAAGGGCAGGGTCGCCCGCAATGCCTCGACCCGCAGCGCCCGCTGGCCGCAGATCGGCGCCGTCGTCTCGGCCCCGCAGAGGTGGCGGATCGCCCAGCGGGCAAAGCCGAGCGCGAGCCCGAAGCCGCCGCCGACCCGGCGGGCGAAGGCGGCGACCGCGAGGTCGCACTCCCCCGCCTCGACCGCCGCCACCAGCGGCGCCAGCCGCGCCGCCGAGGCGCCGAGGTCGCCGTCGCAGAGCAGCACCAGACGCGACTCCGGTGCCGCGCTCAGCGCCGCCTGCGCCGCGGCGGTGACGTTGGCGCCCTTGCCGTGCGGGCGGCCACGGCTGACCACCTGCGCCCCGGCGCCCATCGCCACCTCCGCGGTGCCGTCGGTGGAGGCGTCGTCGGCAACCCAGATCGCCGCCGCCGGGAACGCCGACCGCAACGCCGCCACCGTCTCCCCCACCCGGTCGGCCTCGTCGCGCGCCGCGACGATCACGGCGAGACGCTCGAACTCTTTTCGCTCCGCCGTCACTCGCGGCTATTGTCCCCGCCCATGGCAGACATCGAGGCGCACATCACCGGCAACGTGTGGAAAATCGAGGTCGCGGTCGGCGACACGGTCGCGGACGGCGACACGGTCGTGATCCTCGAGTCGATGAAGATGGAGATCCCGGTCGAGGCGGAGGACGACGGGACCGTGAAGGAGATCCGCTGCGAGGAGGGCCAGTCGGTGAGCGAAGGCGACGTCCTCGTAGTGCTGGAGTAGAGGGTCGGCGTGGAGGAGCGGCTGGCGGGCGGCAAGCTCGTCCTCGACCGGCCCGCCGAGGCGGTCGCGCGGCTGCGGATCGTCAACCCCGAGCGCCGCAACGCGCTCGACCACGAGATCCTCGACACCCTGGCGGAGACGCTGCCGCGGCTCGACCGCGGGATCGAGACCCGCTGCGTGCTGATCACCGGCGCCCCGCCGGTCTTCTCCGCCGGCTACGACATCGCCGGCATCCCCGAGGAGACCTTCGAGCGCGACGCCGAGGCGCTCGTCGCCCACCCCTTCCACGCGGCGATGGAGGCGATCGCCGCCCACCCCTGGCCGACCGTGGCGGCGATCAACGGCCACTGCCTCGGCGGCGGCCTGGAGCTGGCGATCACCTGCGACCTGCGGATCTGCGCCGCCGGCGCCCGGCTGGGGATGCCGCCGGCGAAGCTGGGGCTGATCTACGGCCACACCGGCCTGCGCAAGTTCCTCGACACGATCGGGCTGGCACGGACCAAGGAGCTGTTCCTGACCGGGCGCAACTTCGAGGCGACGCGGGCGGAGCAGATCGGCCTCGTCAACGAAGTCGTCAGCGACGAGCGGCTGCAGCGCGAGGCGTTGACGCTGGCGGCCGCGATCGCCGCCAACGCGCCGCTCTCGATGCGCGGCAACAAGAGCGCGATCGACCTGCTGAACGCCTCGCCGACGCTGAGCAAGCAGCAGGAGGCGGGGTTGATCGCCCTGCGCGAGTCCTGCTTCGCCTCCGAGGACTTCCGCGAGGGCATCCGCGCCTTCGCCGAGAAGCGGCGGCCGGAATGGACCGGGCGATGAGCGCCAAGGCGCGCCGCGAGCTCGCCGCCGCCGACCCGACGATGGCGGCGCTGATCGAGCGGGTGGGAACGATCGACCTGAAGAAGCGACTGAAGCGGCGCGCCGAAGAGCGCCCGGCCGACGCCTACGGGGCGCTGTTGCGGGCGATCGTCGGCCAGCAGCTCTCGACCAAAGCGGCGCGGACGATCCACCTGCGGGTGCTCGACATCTTCGAGGGCGCCACCCCCGCGCCCGAGCAGCTGCTGGAAGCGAGCGAGGCCGATCTGCGCGGCGCCGGGCTCTCCGGCCGTAAGGTCGAGTACGTGCGCGACCTCGCCACCCACATCCTCGACGGCGAGCTCGAGCTCGACCGCCTCGACGAGCTCAGCGACGAGGAGGCGATCGCCGAGATCGTCGCCGTGCGTGGGCTCGGCCAGTGGACGGCGGAGATGTTCCTGCTCTTCCACCTCGAACGCCCCGACATCCTCTCCGGCGGCGACCTCGGCATCCGCAAGGCGGTGCAGATCGAGTACGGGCTGGAGGAGATGCCGACCCCGCAGCGGGTGACCGAGATCGGCGAGCCGTGGCGCCCCCACCGCAGCCTCGCCTCGCTCTATCTCTGGGAGTCGTTGGCCGCCGTGCCCGGCTGAGCGGAGCAGCGCATGGCTCGTCCTCGCCTCAACCCCTCATCCCGATCCGCCGACAACTCAAGTATGCGACTTCGCTTCTGGATCGGCCTCACCGCGGTGGTAGTGATTGCGGTCGGGTCGGTGGTCGCCGCGATCGTCGTCCATTCCGACGACAGCGCCGACTTCCACCAGATGCAGCGCGACGAGGCGGTGCGGGCGGCGCACCAGACCGAAGCAGTGGCGACCCTCTCGGTCGGCGAGCTCTCCAGCGCCGCCGCCTTCTTCCGGGCGGAGAACAACTTCGATGAACACGAGTTCGACGTCGTCGCCCGTTCGCTGCTGCAACAGGGGGTGCTGACCGCGACCGGGTACATCCAGCGGGTACCCGCCAGCGACCGCGCCCGCTACGAACGCGAACACGGCATCGAAATCGTCGAACGGGGACCCAACGAACACCTGCGGCGGGCCGGGCGGCGGCCGGTCTACTTCCCGCTCACCTACGCCGTCTCCAAGCTGGACGTCCACCGCGCCTTCGGCTACGACCTCGGAGTCGACCCGGCGCGGGCTCCGTTCCTGCACCGCGCCCGCGACAGTGGGCGGCCGGCGGCGACTTCCGTCACACAGCTGATCCTCGGCGGCGAGGGCGTCATCGTCTACCGCCCGATCTACCGCGACGGCGCCCCAACCGCGACCGTGGCGCAGCGGCGGCGGGCTCTGATCGGCTTCTCCGCCGGCAGCTTCCGCGTCCACGACCTTGCCGCCGCCGCGCTCTCCGCCATCCCCGGCTCCGACGACGTCCAGCTGCGGGTCGGCAACCGCACGGTGATGGGGCCGCGGGGAACCCTCGAAGACCCGGCCAGCGCCCCGATCCACATCGCCGACAAAACCTGGCTGCTGGTCGTCCGCGACCCCAACCGCCCCGACGTCAGCCTGCCGCTGCTGCTGGCCGTGGTCGGGATCGCGCTGGCGGCGCTGCTGGGCTCGCTGATCTTCGTCTGGAGCCGCAACGAGCGGATGCAGGAGCTCGAACGCGAAGCCGACCAGGACTCGCTGACCGGGCTGAAAAACCGCCGCCGCTTCGAGGAGGACCTGCGGCTGGCGATGGCGCGGGCCCGCCGCGAGCGCACCACCGGGGCGCTGCTGATGCTCGACCTCGACAACTTCAAGCAGGTCAACGACTCCCACGGCCACCCCGCCGGCGATCGGCTGATCGAGGAGATCGCCGGGGTGCTGCGCCACCGCACCCGCGAGAGCGACGTCCTCGCCCGGCTCGGCGGCGACGAGTTCGCGGTCGTCCTGCCCCGCTGCAGCGCCGGCGAGGCGCAGGTGGTCGCCGAGGCGATCGCCGAGGCGATCCGGGTCCACCGGCCCGAGGGCGTCGAACCGATCACCGCCAGCGTCGGCGTGGCGATGTTCGGCGAAGACCCGCGGCTGAGCCTGGAGACGATCGTCTCCGAGGCCGACGCGGCGATGTACGCGGCGAAGGACAGCGGCCGCGACGGGGTTCGTGTCTTCGACCCACAGGCGATCCGCGAGCAGCGGCCGGGCCAGGTCTAGGGCCGCGGCGGCGCCAGGGCGGCGCGGAGGTCGAGCACGCGCTGGGCCTCGGCCTCGAATTCGCCGCGGTCGAGGCGACCGGCGCGGAGCTTTGCGACCAGGGCTCGCCGGGCGGATTCGGCGGCCCCGAGGTCGGTGAAGAGCAGCAGGTCGGCGCCAGCGCGGGCGGCGGCGACGCTGGCCACGGCGGGGCCGCCGAAGGCGTGGACGGCGACGGTGTCGAGGGCGTCGGTGATCGAGACGCCCGCGAAGCCAAGCCGGGCGCGCAGCTCGCCGGTCGCGATCCGGCGCGAGAAAGCGGCCGGGACGGGCGAGAGCGCCGGGTAGATCGCGGTGCTCAGCATCACCAGATCGCCGCCGGCGGCGACGTAGGCGCGATAGGGCGCCTCGTCGACCCGGCGCAGGGTCGCCGCCGAGAGGCCGATCCGCTGCACCGCGAAGTCGGTGTTTTCGGCGGCCGCGCCGAGGCCGGGAAAGTGCTTGGCGGTGGCGGCGACGCCGCCCTGCTGCAGCGCCGCGGCGAAGGGCACCGCGGTCCTCGTCACCTGCGCCGCGGTCGAGCCGAAGCCGCGTTCGGTGGCGGCAATCGTGCCGCCGGGACGGGCGACGTCGAGGACCGGGGCGAGGTCGACGTTGACGCCGAGGTCGCGCAGGTTGGCGGCGGTGCGGCGGCCCTGGGCGCGGCTGAAGGCGGCGCCGCGCTCGCCCATCTGGCGCGCCGAGGCGTCAGGGGCGCCGCCGACTCGCTTCACCTCACCGCCCTCCTGGTCGACCATGATCAGCAGCGGCGCCCGCAGCTTCGACGGCCGCCGGATCGCCTGCAGGCGCGCGATCAGGCGGCGGCCAGCGGCGCGGCTGGGGAAGTTGCCGGCGAAGAGGATGACGCCGGCCACCCGTCCCTCCCCGATCGCCGCTTCGAGCCGCGGCGGCACCGCGCTGCCGCTGAGGCCAGTGACGATCCGCTCGCCGGCGAGCTGGCCCAGCGGCAGGGTGCTGGCAACCGACGGCGCTGGCGGCGAGCTGTCGCCGAGCGCCGCGCCGAGCGCGAAGGCGCCGGCCGCGAGGCCGGCCAGAGCGCCCAGCGCCAGGCGCCGCCTGCGTGCTCTCGTCTGGTCCATCCGGGTCAAAACCTAGCCTGCCGGTCATCCACCCCCCGGACGGAGACCACGCATGCCTTCCCTGATCAGCTTTGACGAAGCCCTGGCCTACGGCCAGCTCAGCGACCACGACGAGATCGGCGCCCTGGTCGAGCGCGCCTGGGAGGTCCGCCGCGAGAACTTCGGCGACTCGACCGACATGTGCTCGCTGGTCAACGCCAAGTCCGGCGGCTGCGCCGAGGACTGCGGCTTCTGCGCCCAGTCGCGCTACGCCGAGGCCGACACGCCGATGCACGCGATGCTGGAGCCGGAGCAGATCCTCGAGCACGCCAAGGCCGCCGAGGCCGCCGGCGCCCACCGCTTCTGCATGGTCACCCAGGGCCAGGGGCTCTCCAAACGCGACTTCGAGAAGATCCTCGCGGGCACCCGGCTGGTCGCCGAGCAGACCAACCTCAAGCGCTGCGCCTCGATCGGCCATATGTCGACCGAACGCGCCAAGGCGCTGCGCGAGGCGGGCGTGCAGCGGGTCCACCACAACGTCGAGTCCGCGCGCTCCTACTACCCCGAGGTCTCGAGCACGGTCCGCTACGAGGGCCGGCTGCGAACGATCCAGGCGGTCAAGGAGGCCGGGCTGGAGACCTGCGTCGGCGGCATCCTCAACCTCGGCGAGAGCCCCGAGCAGCGGGTCGAGATGGCCTTCGAGCTGACCGAGATCAACCCGACCTCGGTGCCGATCAACCTGCTCAACCCGCGCCAGGGGACCAAGTTCGGCGCGCGCGAGCTGATGGACGCCTGGGAGGTCGTGAAGTGGGTGGCGATCTTCCGCCTGGTCATCCCCGGCGCCCTCTTCCGGCTCTGTGGCGGCCGGGTCGAGAACCTCGGCGACCTGCAGCCGCTGGCGGTGAAAGCGGGGCTGAACGGGGTGATGATGGGCAACTTCCTCACCACCCTCGGGGCCGAGCCCGAGGACGACCGGGCGATGTTCGAGGAGCTGGGGCTGAACGTTGCCCGCCAGCCCGACAACGGCGCCAACCCGCGGCCCGACAACCGCTCCGGCTGGCTCGAGGGCGAGACGCCGGAGACGCCGATCGACGAGCTGATCGACCGCCAGGACGAAGCCAACTTCTGGGACCCCTCGACCCAGCTGCGGGTGATCAAGAAGGCGAAGAAGCCGCCGCCCTACCCGCAGGCGGCGTGACCGACGTCAGCGCCCGCCTCGATGAGCTCCGCGAGCGCGGGCTCTACCGGCGGCTGCGCCTCCTCAGCGGCCCCCAGGGGCCGCGGGTGCTGCTCGGCGACCGCCCGGTGCTGCTGCTCTGCTCCAACAACTACCTCGGCCTCGCCGACCACCCGAAGGTGCGCGCCGCCGCGGCCGAGGCGGCGATGCGCTGGGGCGCCGGTGCCGGCGCCTCGCGACTGATCTCCGGCAACATGGAGCCCCACCGCGGCCTCGAGTCGCGGCTGGCCGAGTTCAAGGGCTACGAGGCGGCGCTGCTGTTCGGCTCCGGCTACCTCGCCAACACCGGCGCGATCGCCGCCCTGGCGGGGGCTGGGGAGGTCGTCTTCTCCGACCAGCTCAACCACGCCAGCATCGTCGACGGCTGCCGGCTCTCGCGGGCGCAGACCTTCGTCTACCGCCACGGCGACCTCGAGCACCTCGCCTGGGGGCTGCGCGAGGCGGGCGGGCGCGGCGCCCTGATCGTCAGCGACGGCGTCTTCTCGATGGACGGCGACGTGGCGCCGCTGGCCGGCCTGGTCGAGTTGGCGCGCCGCCACCGCTGCCGGCTGCTGGTCGACGAGGCCCACGCCACCGGCGCGATCGGCCCCGGCGGGCGCGGCTCGGTCGCCGCCGCCGGGCTCGAGGGCGAGGTCGACGTCCTCGTCGGCACCCTTGGCAAGGCGCTCGGCTCCTACGGCGCCTACGTCTGCGCCAGCGCCGAGACGGTCGACTTCCTCGTCAACTCGGCGCGTCCCTTCATCTTCTCGACGGCGCCGCCGCCGGCCTCGATCGGCGCCGCGGCGGCGGCGCTGGAGCTGCTGGCGGCGCAGCCGCAGCGGCCCGAGCGGCTGCAGGCGAACGCGGTGACGCTGCGGGCGGCGCTCGCCGCCGAGGGCTTCGACACCGGCCGCTCGCGAACCCAGATCGTGCCGATCGAGGTCGGCGACGCCGAGCTGACGATGCGGCTCTGCGAGCTGGCGCTGGAGCGCGGCGTCTTCGCCCAGGGGATCCGGCCGCCGACCGTCCCCGAGGGCTCCTCGCGGCTGCGCTTCACGGTGATGTCGACCCACCGCGGCGGCGAGCTGGAGTGGGCGGCGAAACTGGTCGGCGCCGCGGCCCGCGAGCTCGGCCTGGCCAGCGCCCAGCCGCACCTCGCCCGGGCCGCATAAAGGACTGCAGTGGGCGAGCCGCTCTCCGGCGTCTTCGTCACCGGCACCGGAACCGAGGTCGGCAAGACCGTCGTCGCCGCGGCGCTCGCCCGCACCCTCGCCGCCGCCGGCCGCCGCGTCGCCGTCTTCAAGCCGGCGGTGACCGGCCTCGAGGAGGCCGGTGAGGCCGACCACGAGCTGCTGCGGCGGGCCTCGGGCTCGGCGCAGAGCGACGAGGAGATCGCTCCCTACCGCTACCGGCCGCCGGTCTCGCCCCACCTCGCCGCGGCGCTGGCGGGTGAGGAAATCGAGCCGGCGCGGCTGCTCGCCTCCGCCCGCGCCGCGGCGGCGGATGGAGACACCCTGGTCTGCGAGGGCGTCGGCGGCCTGATGGTCCCCCTGGTGAGGCGAGTTTCTGACGCTATGCACCAGAAACTCGCCTCGGCCTACCTGATCCGCGACCTCGCCGCCGACCTCGGGCTGCCGTTGGCAATCGCCGCCTCGCCCGGGCTGGGGACGATCAACCACACGCTGCTGACGATCGCGGCGGCGCGCGCGGCCGGGCTCGAGGTCGCGGCCGTGGTCCTCACTCCCTGGCCGGCCGCGCCCAGTGAGATCGAGCGCTCCAACCGCGAGACGATCGCCGCCCTCGGCGAGGTCGCGGTCCAGACCCTGCCGGCGCTCGACCTGGCCGATCCCGAGAGCTGGCCGCCGCTCAGCTGGCGACGATGACGTCGAGGCTGCCGGGGGCGATCTCGACCGTGAAGCCGGCGGCTCAATCCTGATCGACGCGGTGCGATCAGGCGACGGGCTCGGCGGCGGCGAGGGCCTCCTGGCCGGCCAGCGCCTCGCCGCCCAGATTGACCTCGGCCTCAGAGGCCTCGCTCGTGGTCTTCTTGCCCTTGGCGCGGATCGCGGTGGCGCCGACGACGGCGCCGAGCACCGCGACCGCGCCGGAGACCGACATCGCGTGGCCGAGCGCGTAGACGAAGGCTTCGGCGCCGGCGCTGGCGACCGCTTTGGCCTGGCTCGGGGCGAGCCCCTGGATGTGCCCGGTGGAGCCGCCGCCGAGCTGTTCGGAGATCGAGTCGCGCTGCGCCGCGGTGACGCCGGAGCCGCTCAGCAGCGAGTCGAGCCGGGAGCTGACCAGACCCTGGAAGATCGCGCCGGTGACGGCGACGCCGAGGCTGCCGCCGACCATGCGGAACATCGAGAGCACGCCGGAGGCGATGCCGGCCTTGTCGACCGGGACCGCGTTCATCGCCGCGCTGGTCATCGGCGACATCGTCATCGCGATGCCGATGCCGAGCAGCATGAAGCCGGGCAGCAGGTCGATGTAGGTCGAATCGACGGCGATGCCGCTGAAGCTGAACAGCGAGGCGGCGACGATCGCCAGCCCGCCGGCGATCAGCCAGCGCGGGCCGAAGCGGTCGGAAAGCCGGCCGGCGATCGGCGCCACGGTGACGATCATCAGCGTCGAGGGCAGGAACCTGACCCCAGCTTCCAGCGGCGAGTAATGGAGGATGTCCTGCATGTAGAGGGCGAGGAAGAAGAAGACGCCGAGCATCGCAAAGGAGACGATCAGGGCGACGACGACGGCGCCGAGGAAGTTGCGATCGGTGAAGAAGCGGAATTCGACCATCGGCACCTTGACCCGCAGCTCGATCGCGACGAAGGCGACGGCGCCGACGACGGCGGTGATCAGCAGCGCCACGATCGAGGTCGAGCCCCAGCCCCAGCTGTTGCCCTCGACCAGGGCCAGCACCAGCGCCGTCAACGTCACGGTCAGGGCCGCGACACCGGCGTAGTCGACCTCGCGGCCGACGGTGGTGTCGCGCGACTCGCGTACCGCGAACAGGGCGGCGGTGACGGCGCCGATCGCGACCGGGATGTTGAGGAAGAAGATCGCCCGCCAGCTGACCTGCTCGGTCAGGAAGCCGCCCAGCACCGGGCCAACCGCCAGGGCCAGAGCCGAGACCCCCGCCCACATCCCCAGGGCTTTGCCGCGCTCGTTGGCCGGGAAGGCGTTGGTGATGATCGAGAGCGTCGCCGGCATCATCAGCGCCGCGCCGACACCCTGGACCACGCGGCTGATGACCAGCGAGGTCGCGTCGGGCGCGAAGCCGGCGGTGGCCGAGGAGAGGGCGAAGATGACGACGCCGAAGAGGAACATGCGGCGGCGGCCGAAGATGTCGCCGAGCCGGCCGCCGGTCGCCAGCAGCACCGCGAAGGAGAGCGTGTAGCCGTTGATCGTCCACTCGAGGCCGGAGATCGAGGCGCCGAGGTCTTTCTGGATCGACGGCAGGGCGACGTTGACGACGGTGTTGTCCAGCATGATCATGAACAGCGCGAAGCACATCGCTCCGAGCGTCCACCACTTGCGGTTGTCGTCGGTGATCAGGTGGTTGTAACGGGTCAAGCGGGTCCAACTCCCTTCAGGTGCTCATAGGTCTGTGCGATGTCCTCGCGGTCCATCAGCGAGTCGACGGCGGCGTCGAGCTTGCGTCGCTGGGCGGCGCTGAGCGTGGCGGCGAAGGACTCGATCCCGGACTGGCGGACGGCGACGAGCGTCTCCACCAGGTCCTTGCCCTTGGCGGTGATCCGCACCTGCCGCACGCGGCGGTCGTCGGGGTCCTCGACCCGCGTCGCCAGGCCGCTCTTGACGAGGGCGTCGACGGCGCGGCTCATCGACGGCACCGAGACCCCGAAGACCTCGGCCAGGTCGCCGACCTGCCAGGTCTCCGCGGTCTGCCCCAGCCCCCCCAGCTCCAGCAGCGCCTTGCACTGGGTCATCGACAGCCCCGACTCCTCGATCACCCGCAGCTGGTTGCCGCGGTCGTAGAGGAAGAGGTGGCGGAAGAGGGCGGTCAGACGGGCGGCGGTCTCCTGCGCCTCGGGCCCCACCTCGGAGGCCGCCTGGGCGGCGATTGCCTTTACGTCGCTCGCTTGCATGTTGACAATGGTTGCACTGATGCAACCATTTCTCAAGCGAAATAGTTGTTCCTGTGCGCTATGTCACAGAGCAGTGACCTGCTCCGCGGCGTAGGGGCCCGGCTTCGGCCGGGCCTTGCCGCCGGGCAGGGCGAGGCGCAAGATCGTCCGCTGCACCATCCCCAGCTGCTGGGAGAAGGGGCCGCTGTTGTAGGGCAGGCCGTAGCGGGCGCAGATGTCCTTGACCTGCGGCGCGATCTCGGCGTAGCGGCTGCTCGGCAGGTCCGGGAAGAGGTGATGCTCGACCTGGTAGCCGAGGTTGCCGCTGGCGAGGTGGAAGAACGGGCCGCCCTCGATGTTGGCCGAGCCCGACAGCTGGCGCACGTACCAGCCTCCGGGGCTCTCGTCCTCGACCTCGGCCTGGCTGAAGGTGTAGGTCTGGTCGGGGAAGTGGCCGCAGAAGATGATCGCGTAGGCCCAGACGTTGCGGACGACGTTGGCGGTCGCGTTCGCCGCCGCGGTCGAGCGGTAGGCCCGTGCGCCTTTGCCGAGCGCCCGCCGCAGGCTGCCGGCGAGCCCGCCGCGGCGCCGCCGGCCGCGGGCCCGGCCCGACTCCAGCGCCAGCTCGACCGCCGCCGTAGCCAGCCCGCTCAGCAGCGGCCAGGCGACGTAGTCCTTGACGATCTGGCTCTTCGCCTTGGCACGGATCCCGGCCAGCTCGCGCCGTAGCTGCGCCTTCGACTTCTCGCCCCTGCGGATCGCCTCGAAGTCGAGGTCGTGGACGGCCACCCCCCACTCGAAGAAGGCGGCGAGCAGCAGGTTGTAGAACGGCTGCAGCAGGTAGACCGGGTGCCAGCGCTGCTCGGGGTCGATCCGCATGATCTCGTAGCCGAGGTCGCGGTCCTTGCCGCGGATGTTGGTGAAGGTGTGGTGGACGTAGTTGTGGGAGTGCTTCCAGGCCTCGGCGGTGGAGGCGGTGTCCCAGTCCCAGGTCGAGGAGTGGATGCGGGGGTCGTTCATCCAGTCCCACTGGCCGTGCAGGACGTTGTGGCCGATCTCCATGTTCTCGAGGATCTTCGCCGCCGAGAGCGCCGCGGTGCCGGCGGCGCGGGCGGGCCGGTTCGCCGCGGCCAGCAGCAGCGCCCGCGAGACCACGGCGAGGCGGCGGTGCAGGGCGATGACGCCCTCGATGTAGCGGCGGTCGCGCTCGCCGAGGTCGGCGCGGACACGGTCGCGGATCACGTCGAACTCGTGGCCGAGGGCCTCGATCTGGGCGCCGCTGAGCCGGCTCAGCGGGCTCTCGGTGGCGGCCTTATCGGTCTCGGCGGTTGCTGGGGTCATCTGTTCCTCCCGGTTCTCAGAGTGCGATCTCGATCGGCCCCTCGGGGGCGTTGACGCAGGTCCTGACCATCTCGCCGGCGCTGCCGTGGACCTCTCCCGTGCGCAGGTCCCGGACCTCGCCGCGGCGCAGCTCGCCGACGCAGGTGTGGCAGATGCCCATCCGGCAGCCGCAGGGCAGTGCCGCGCCGGCCGCCTCGCCGGCGACGAGGATCGGCGTGGCGCCGTCGCTGACGGCCTCGACGCCGCTGCGGTCGAAGCGAATCGTGCCGCCCGCCCCGGCCCCGGCCCCAGCGCTGACGATCGGCTGGAAGCGCTCCATCGCCAACAGCTCCGGGTCTCCCTGCGCCCGCCAATGCTGGCTGAGGTCGTCGAGCATCGCCGCCGGCCCGGAGGCGAAGGCGTGGCGATCGCACCAGTCGGGGCAGAGCGCGTCGAGCTCGGCCGGGACGAATCGGCCCTGGGTGCCGGTCAGGCGCAGGCGCAGCTCGAAGCCGGGGTGGTCGGCCGCAAGCGCGCGCAGGCGCTCGGCGAAGATCACCTGCTCGGCGCTGCGAGCCGAGTGCAGGTGGACGACGTCGGCGAGCGCGCCGCGGCCGGCGAGGCTGGCGAGCATGCCGAAGATCGGGGTGATGCCGCTGCCGGCGCTGACGAAGAGCAGCTTCGGCGGCAACGGCTCGGGCAGGACGAAGGTGCCTTCGACGCCGCCGAGCCGGACGACGTCGCCGGGCCTGGCCGCGCGCACCAGGTAGGGCGAGACCCTCCCCGCCTCGACCAGCTTCGGCGTGATCGCGATGCACCCATCGTCGGTGCCTGCCGGGTCGGAGGTCAGCGAGTAGGCGCGCCAGTGGTGGACGCCGTCGACGACGACGCCGATCCGCAGGTACTGGCCGGGCCGGTGCCCGGCCCATTCGTGGCCGGGGCGAATCCAGACCGTCGCTGCCTCGGCGGTCTCCGGCACCACCCGCTCGATCCGGCCGCGCAGTTCACGGGTGGAGAGGAGCGGGTCGATCAGCTCCAGGTAGTCGTCGGGAAGCAGCGGCGTGAACAGCGAGCCGACCGCGCGCAGCGCTCGCCGCCGCAGCGGCGGGACCTTCGGGATCGCACCTTGCTCGGCCATCTCCGAAGATTGTGACATGAATTTGTGTAACGATTGTGAGGGCCTGGTCACACAGGATTTCCGACCCGGTTCCGGCCGAGGCCATGACTAAGGTCGCTGCCGCGATGCCGGTGGACTCCGCGCAGCTCGACCACGATCATCTCTGGCACCCATTCACCCAGCAGCAGGGCTGGAGTGAAGAAGCGCCCCTGGTCGTCGAGCGGGCCGAGGGCTCCTACCTGATCGACGGCGAGGGCCGCCGCTACATCGACGGCACCTCCTCGCTCTGGTGCAACGTCCACGGCCACCGCCACCCGACGATCGACCAGGCGGTGCGCGACCAGCTCGACCGGGTCGCCCACTCGACGATGCTGGGGCTCTCGCACCCCGGCGCCGCCGAGCTGGCTTCGCGCCTGATCGAGCTCGCTCCGCCGGGCCTTTCGCGCGTCTTCTACTCCGACTCCGGCTCGACCGCCGCCGAGATCGCCCTGAAGATGGCCTTCCAGTACCAGCGGCAGCGCGGCGGCGAGCACGGCCGCCGCAGCGGCTTCGTCCACCTGCGCGAGGCCTACCACGGCGACACGATCGGCTCGGTCTCGGTCGGCGGCATCGACCTCTTCCACTCCACCTACGAGCCGCTGCTGTTCGACACCCACGCCGCCGAGCCCGGCGACGCCACCCACCTCGCCCGCATCCTCTCCGTGCATCACCGGGAGATCGCGGCGGTGATCGTCGAGCCGCTGGTCCAGGGGGCGGCGGGGATGATCGTCCACCCGCGCGGCTACTTGCGGGTCGTGCGCGACCTCTGCGACCACTACGGGGTGCTGCTGATCTGCGACGAGGTGGCGACCGGGTTCGGCCGCACCGGGACGATGTTCGCCTGCGAGCAGGAGGGCGTGGCGCCGGACTTCCTCTGCCTCGCCAAGGGGATCACCGGCGGCTACATGCCGCTGGCGGCGACCCTGACCACGGAGCGCGTCTACGAAGGCTTCCTCGGCGCCCCCGAGCAGCAGCGAACCTTCTTCCACGGCCACACCTACACCGGCAACCCGCTCGCCTGCGCCGCCGGCCTCGCCAGCCTCGATGTCTTCGAGTCCGAGCGGACGCTGGCGCGCCTGCAGCCGAAGATCGCCTTCCTCGAGCAACGCCTGGCCGAGATCGAGGCGATGCCGGAGGTGGTCGAGGTGCGCAGCCGCGGCTTCATGGTCGGGATCGACCTCGGCGAGCACGAGCCGGCGCTGCGGATGGGCCACCGGGTGACGCTGGAGGCGCGCCGTCGCGGCGCGATCGTGCGCCCGCTCGGCGACACCGTGGTGCTGGTGCCGCCGCTCTCGATCTCCCAGCAGGACCTCGGCCAGCTGCTCGGGATCGTCGCCGAGTCGATCGAGGCCGCCGGCGCGATGCCCGTGCGCCAGACCCGCCCCCGCTTCTTCCGGGCCCTGCGCCAAGCCGCGTAGGAGGCGCGTCTCGCACCTCTCTGTGACGAAGGCTGTTTAGCCTCGTAGTAGGAGCGTGGAGCAGGCACTGATCGCAGACGCAGGGGCGGCGCCGCGGCAGGCGGATCTGGCCTTCGATCGGCTCTACCGCTCCAGCCGCGACGACGTCTACGCCTACGTAGCCAGCCTGCTGCGCGATCCCGCCGCGGCCGAGGAAGTCACCGCCGTCGCCTTCGAGCGCGCCTACCGCAAGCGCTCGCGCTTCGACCCCCACCGCGGCGAGCCGCGCGCCTGGCTGTTCGGGATCGCCCGCAACGCGGCGCTCGACGAGCTGCGGCGGCGCGGGCGCCAGGCCGAGCTGGCGGCCGAGCCCGCCGACCTCGCCGCGGTCGGTGCCGAGGAGAGTGCCGCGGCAAGCGAGCAACGGCTCGCCGTCTCGGCCGCCCTCGCCAGCCTGATTCCGCGGGAGCGGGAGCTGATCGCGCTCAAGTTCTTCGCCGGCCTCTCCAACCGCGAGATCGCCGCGGTGCTGGGTCTGAGCGAGTCCAACGCCGGCACCAGGTTGCACCGGGCCATAACCAAGCTGAGGGAGGCATGCGATGGAGCCATTTAGGGATAACGACGAGCTCGCCATAGCCCTGCGCTCGCTGCGCCCGGCGCCGCGAGCGGCCTTCGCCGCCGAGCTCGACGCGCGTGTCGACGCGGAGTTTCCGTCACCGGTTAAGTCCGCTGCGACGCCGTTGAGCCGCTGGGCCGCAAAGCTGCGGACCGCGCAGCCACGACGTCTGGTGCTGCCGGCCGGCGGTGTCGCCCTGGCGGCGATCGCGGCCGTCACCGTGGTCGTCGCCGCGAGCGAACCGGGGTCCTCGCCCTCCACGCACCGGCTGCGGCCTACCCACGGTTCGGTGCAATTCGAAAGCGCCCCAGGCGTCGTCAAGGCGCCGAGACACGCAGCGAAGGCATCAGAAGCCGCCGTCGGGACCAGCGCAGAAGCTGCAGCCGAATCACCTCCCGCCGAATCTCCCGCCGAACCGTTCCTCGCCAACGGCCGGGCCCGCGCACACACCGGCCCCTTCGCCTTCCCCGCCAGACACCGCGACGTCGAACGCTCCGCCGAGCTCACCCTTGGTGCCGCGCCCGACGACGTGAGCGACGACGCCCGGCGGGTTTTCGCAGTCGTCCACGCCCACGACGGCATCGTCCTCAGCTCCTCTATCCGCGAAAGCGACAACGCCGAAATCGCCGCCAGATTCAGCCTGCTGATCCCGGCCGCCAAGGTCGGCGACGCGCTCGACGCGCTCTCGAGCATCGACGAAGTTCGCTCCCGCCACCAGGCAACCGCCGACGTCACCGCGCCCACCGTCGGCCTCGGCGAACGGCTGCGGGACTCGCGGGCCAAGGTCGAAGGCCTGCTCAGCCAGCTGGCCGCGGCCGATACCGACGCCGAGCGAGCCGCGGCCGAAGTCGAGCTGCGGGCAGAGCACAACCATGCCGCCGCGCTGCGCTCACGCCTCTCGGCGCTGCAGCGCCGCACCAACCTCTCCAAGGTCCAGGTGCTGATCGAAACCCGGGACCGCGCCGGGTCCCAGGGCGGCGCCTGGGGTCCAGGCGCCGCGCTCGGCGATGCCGGCCACATCCTCGGCATCGCCGCCGGCGTCGCCCTCGTCGCCCTCGCCGTACTTGGGCCACTGGCGCTGCTCGCCTGGCTCGCCTGGCTCGCCCGCCGCTCCTGGCTGCGGCGCCGCCGCGAGCGCGCCCTCGGCTGAGGGCGTGTCTGAGTTTCCGGGGTCTATTGCACCCGAAAACTCAGACACGCCCTCGATAGGGTGGGCGTGTGGGGGAGGAACGCGAGCATGGACCGGCCGAGGCGCCGAACTTCGGCACCCCGGCGGAGCCGCGGCCGGCGGCGTCGGTGGTGCTGCTGCGGCGCGGGGGCAAGCACTCGCAGCGGGCGCTGGAGGTGCTGCTGCTGAAGCGCAGCGCCGAGGCCAAGTTCATGCCCAAGGTCTGGGTCTTCCCGGGCGGCGCCGTCGATGCGACCGACGGCGAGGGCGAGGCCGGCCACCGCGCCTGCGCCCTGCGCGAGCTCGGCGAGGAGGCCGGGATCGAGCTGCCGGCGGGCGAGGAGCTGGTGCTGTTCTCCCGCTGGATCACGCCGGAGGTGATCGCGACCCGCTTCGACGCCTGGTTCTTCCTCGCCCTGGCCCCGGCTCACACACCGCCCCGGCCCGATGGGGTCGAGACCACCGAGGCCGCCTGGTTCCAGCCGTCGGCGGCGCTGGAAGCCCAGGCCGCGGGTGAGCTCGTGCTCGCCTTCCCGACCCTGAAGCAGCTCGAATCGCTGCTGCCCTTCCGCACCGCCGACGAGGCCCTGGCCACCCACCGCAGCCGCACGGTCGAGGCGATCCTGCCGCGGGTGCTCGCCGACGGCGACGGGCACCGGGTCGTGCTGCCGGGTGACCCCGACTACGCCGCCTGATTCGTCCCGAGGCGACCCGCTCAGGCCGCGTACAGCTGCTCGATCGCCTGATCGTGCTTGGCGGTGACGACCGCCCGCTTCACCTTCAGCGTCGGCGTCAGCTCGCCCGTTTCCTGCGAGAGGTCGTGCGGCAGGATCGCGATCTTCTTCACCTGCTCGACCCGGGCGTAGTTCTTGTTGATCTCCTCGACGTGGGCTTCGATCGAGGCCTTGATCTCGGGGTTGGCGGCGAGCTCGGCCGGGTCCTCGGCGAGGCCGTGCTCCTTCGCGTAGGCGACGGCGTCTTCGGGGTCGAGGGTGACCAGGGCGACCAGGTAGGGCTTGCGGTCGCCGACCACGACGCACTGGGAGACCAGCGGGTGCTGCTTGATGTCGGCCTCGAGGTTGGCCGGGGTGATGTTCTTGCCGCCGGCAGTGATGATGATGTCCTTTTTGCGGCCGGTGATCTTGATGAAGCCCTCGGCGTCGATCTCGCCGATGTCGCCGGTGTGCAGCCAGCCGTCGACGATCGTCTCCCTCGTCGCCTCCTCGTTCTTGTGGTAGCCCTGGAAGACGTTGGGCCCCTTGACCAGGATCTCGCCGTCGTCGGCGATCTTGATCTCGCAGCCGGGGAAGGGTTTGCCGATCGTCCCGACCTTGAAGTCGTCCGGGGTCGAGATCGTCGCCGCGGTCGAGGTCTCGGTCATCCCCCAGCCCTCGAGCACGAGCACGCCGGCGGCGTCGAAGAAGCGCAGGATCTCGGGGTTGATCGGAGCGGCGCCGGAGACCGCCAGCCGCAGCTTGCCGCCGAAGAGGTTGCGGATCTTCGACAGCACCTGCTTGTCGGCGAAGGCGTACTCGCGGCTGAGCAGGAAACCGGGTTTGCGGCCGTTGCGCTCCGCCGCCCGCATCTTCGCGCCGGTCCGGATCGACCAGTCGAAGATCGCCTTCTTCAGGCCCCCCTCTTTTTCCATGCCGCTGTTGGCGGCGGTGTAGATCTTCTCGAAGATCCGCGGCACCGAGGGGAAGTAGGTCGGGCTCAGTTCGGCCAGGTTGGGCATGATCTTCAGTGGGTCGCGCTCCCAGTAGGCGATCGTGGCGCCGAGGTCGAAGCTGCCGAACTGGATCAGCAGGGCGAAGGAGTGAGCCAGCGGCAGGTAGAGGTAGGTGACGTCTTCGCCCTCGATGACACTGGTCTCGTTGACCATGTCGAGCATCGCCCGGTAGTTGCCGTGGCTGATCACGCAGCCCTTCGGCGGGCCGGTGGTGCCGGAGGTGTAGATGAAGGTGCAGATGTCCTCGCTGCTCACCGCCGAGTAGAGCGCCTGCCAGCGCGAGGGGTCGACCGCGGTGCCCTTGGCGCTGAGCTGCTCGAAGGAGATCGCGTCGTCGCTGGAGCCGGTCATCCGGACCACCTGCTCGAGCCGCGGCAGCTGGGCGCGGATCTCGCGGATCTTCTGCAGCTGCTCGTCGTCCTCGACGACGACGACCTTGGCGTCGGAGTTCTCGAGCACGTAGCGGCACTCCTCCGGCGAGTTGGTCTGGTAGATCGGGACGACGGTGGCGCCGATCGAGAGCGCCGCGTAGTCGAAGTAGGTCCACTCCGGGCGGGTGTTGCCGAGAATCGAGACGCGATCGCCCTTGGCGACGCCCAGCTCGGCCAGCCCCAGGGCCAGCGGCCGCACGATCTCGGCCACCTCGTTGAAGCTGCGGCTGACCCAGGTCGCGCCGTCCTTGTAGCGGACGGCGGGCGCGTCGCCGTAGGTCTGCGCCGAGGCTGGCAGCAGATCGGCAAGCGTCTTCGAGTTGGTGCCCCGCCCCATCGCGGGGAAGTCTAGTTGAGCGTTAATTCGCCGCGACTCGACGCGAGCCGGGCCCTCGCGCCAGCTGGCGCAGGGAACTCTCGAAGAGGCTGCGATCGATGCGCCCGTGGAAGATCGGGACGCCCATCTCAACGCACTTGCCGATCACCTCCTGCCGCTTCATGTGCAGCTGGTCGGCGAGCTCGCTGGGCGTCAGGTGATTGGCCATACAGACCCTCCCGTGTAGTTGAAATTGGGTAGGTCCATATTTATCGCTGAAGGTGGGCGTGTCAATCGCCACAGCCGCACGTTGCGGCTTCCTTTAAGGGCCCGCCGGGATAATGGGAGGTCGATGTCCGAAGTCGCCGTCAAAGCGATGCCGCGCCGCGGGCGGCTCTGGGTGATCCTGGTCCTCGGCCTGGGCCTGTTCGGGCTCGGCTACGCGATCGTCAACATCTCCACCCAGAAGGCAACCCACAATGTCGTCCACATCGCCGGCATCGCCGAAGCGCAGGAAATCTTCGGCGGCGTGCCCCAGGAAGGCGACCGCCTCGGCTCCTCCGACGCGCCCGTGACGATCCAGGTCTTCAACGACCTGCAGTGCTCGAGCTGCCGCGAAGCCTTTCTCAGCACGATCCCGAAGCTGACCGAAACCTATGGCCGCGAAGCCGAAGTCAAGTTCCTCTACCGCCACTACTCGGTCAGCGAAAGCCCGCAGGAGCTCGGCTTCTACGGGGCCGAGGCGGCGGCCGCGCAGGGCTACGGCTGGCAGTACATCTACCTCTTCTTCCGCAACCAGGAAGAAGCGAAGCGCTTCGGCCTCGACCAGGAATCGGCGAAGCGCTTCGGCCTCGAGCACGACTTCCTCGAATCGGTCGCCGGCGGCATCGAGGAACTCAACTTCCCGGAATGGAAGGAATTCCTGGAAAAGAACGGCGGCAGCGACGGGCCGATCTCGAAACAGCTCAACAGCTACGAAGAACTCGGCACCCGGCTCGGCATCCGCACCGAAGGGGCGATGATCGTCAGCGGCCCCGGTGGCACCAGGACGCTGCAGGACGGCCCCGACCTGGCCGAAGTCGAAGCGGCGATTCGCGAAACGCAGGGCTGACGGCCGCCGCAACGGGGAGGTCAGCCGGCGATCGCGCTGGTCGCGAACTGGCAGCCGGCGGCGCCGGCGAAGTCGTAGAAGCTGCCTTCCAGCTGCGTCCCGCCGCCACGCTCGTGATCCCGCCGATCTCGTAGGGGCCGGAGTCGGCGTCGTTGGTGGACAGAGAGCTCAGCGTTCCTTCCGTGAACGACCCGCTTCCTTCGGCGTGATATCCGTTCGCGTGGCTTTCCCGGAACAGGGCAAGGAAGATCGCGATCGGGCCGAGGTGATTGCGGCGGAGGTAACGCCAAGCGGCGGTCCCGGCGACATTTACCCAAACCCGCAGGCGGCGAATCCGGTGATCCTGGGAAGGCGGCGAGGGCTGCTCGCAGCTGGCCTGACCGCCTGGCGACTCGGACTGAGTCAGCCTCGATCCGAGTCGCGGATCTCAGCTCAATCGGGGCGCCCGGATTTGAACCGGGGACCTCACCGACCCGAACGGTGCGCGCTACCAGGCTGCGCCACGCCCCGAGAACGGCGATTATCTCTGAAGCTGGGCGCAGGCGCGCTGCGGCCTCCACGGGAAGGCCGCGACTTTGCGCCTGGCACCGGTTCCCAAGGCAATGATCCGCAAGATCCCCCTCTCACTCGTGCTGGCGCTGGGCCTGCTGTGCCCGGCGGCGGCATCGGCCTACCTGCCGCCGGGATTCATCGGCGTTTCTCCACAGGGGCAGACGACCAGGGCCGATTACCAGCTGATGCACGAATCCGGCGTCGACAGCGTGCGACTGCCGATGTCATGGGCCGTGATCCAGAGCCAGCCACCGGATATCGCCGAACCGGACTGGAGCGGCTTCGACCACGAAGTCGAACTCGCCGCCGAAGCGGAAATCCGGATCATGCCGTTCGTCGCCGCCTCGCCCGAATGGGCGGCGCCGAAAACGATCGACCTGCCGGTCAGGAGCGCGTACCAGCGCTGGGGCTGGTCGACCTTCCTGCGCGCGGCCGAGCGCCGCTACGGGCCCGGCGGCGAATTCTGGCGCGAACACGGCGCCCTGCCCTACCTGCCGATCCGCACCTGGGAGATCTGGAACGAGGAGAACATCGTCAGCTTCGACGGCCGTCCCGACCCGGTCGGCTTCGCCGACCTGATCCGGATCTCCGGCCGCCTCCTGCACGCCGCCGACCCCGGCAGCAAGGTGCTGCTCGGCGGTCTCTTCGGGCGGCCGCTGCAGATCCCCCCCAACGTCGGCTCGGGCGACTTCCTCAGCCGCGTCTACCGGGCAAGAGACGTCAAGCCCTACTTCGACGGCGTCGCCCTGCACCCCTACGTCGCCCGCGCCCAGGCGATGGCGGCGCAGCTGGCCAACCTGCGGCGGATCATGCGCGTCCACCACGACGGCGAAACGCCGCTCTACGTCACCGAGCTCGGCTGGGGATCGGCCAGCGGCCCGACCCGCTGGCAGCGCGGCCTCTGGGGCCAGGCCGAACAGCTTTCGCGCGCCTTCTCGATCCTCTCCGCCGACCGGCTGCGCTGGCGCATCGCCGGTGCCTGGTGGTTCACCTGGTCCGACGAAGGCGGCACCTGCAGCTTCTGCCAGAGCGCCGGCCTGCTGACCAAGAGCCGCGAAGCGAAGCCCGCCTGGTACCGGTTCAACGCCTGGACCGGCGGCGACCCCGACACGGTGCCGCGCGCCTTCTTCGGCGATGAAGGCGGCCTGGAAGAAGCGGAACCCGAGGAAGGCTAGGCTCCTTGCTCACCTTCGAACTCACCACCAGAGGAGTCCTCATGCCTTTCTCCGTTCCCGACCTGCCCTACGCCTACGACGCGCTCGAGCCGCACATCGACGAGGCGACGATGCGAGTCCACCACGACAAGCACCACCAGGCCTACGTCGACAAAGCCAACGGCGCCCTCGAGGGCACGGAGTGGGCGGACCGCGAGGTCGAGGACGTGCTGCAGAACCTCGCCAGCCTGCCCGCCGACAAGCAGGGCCCGGTCCGCAACAACGCCGGCGGCCACTACAACCACTCGCTCTTCTGGCAGATGCTGAGCCCCGACGGCGGCGGCGAGCCGGGTGGCGATCTGGGCGCAGCGATAACCGACGCCTTCGGCTCCTTCGACGCCTTCAAGGAGGAGTTCAAGAACGCCGGCATCGCCCGCTTCGGCTCCGGCTGGGCCTGGCTGGTCAAGGACGGCTCCGGCCTCGCCGTCGTCTCCACCCCGAACCAGGACTCGCCGATCTCCGACGGCAAGACGGCGCTGCTCGGCTGCGACGTCTGGGAGCACGCCTACTACCTCAAGTACCAGAACAAACGGCCCGACTACATCGACGCCTTCTGGAACGTCGTCGACTGGGACTACGTCGCCGAGCGCTTCGCCAGCTAGGCGGCGCTCTTCGCCCCGGCCGTGGCTCCCTCGGGGGCCGCGGCCGGCGGCACGTGCGACATCGCGTGCTCCGCTAGAGCCGTGATCGTCAGGCTCGGGTTGACGCCGACGTTGGCCGGGATCGCGGCACCGTCGCAGACCAGCAGGTTCTCGTAGCCGAAGACCCGCTGGCGGGCGTCGACGACCCCGTCCTCGGGGCCGTGGCCGATCACCGCGCCGCCGAGGATGTGGGCGGTCGTCGGCACGTTCATCAGCGCCTCGTTGACCGCGCTCTGGGCGATCCCGCCGGTGCGCTCGGCCAGCCATTCGGCGGCTTCGTTGGCGACCGGGATGAAGGTCGGGTTCGGTTTCTCCGGGTCCTGCTCGGTCTGCAGGCGGACGTCGCCGGAGCGTTTCAGCTTCGGCCGCAGCGCGATCGCGTTGTCCAGCGTCTGCATCACCAGGACGATGATCGTCCGCCGCGACCAGCCCTTCGGCCACATCACCTGGGCGAACTTATGTGGATGACGGAGGATCTGCGCCAGCAGCTTCAGCGGCCGCGTCAGCCTGGTCCCGTCACCGACCAGCAGCGTGTAGAGGGTGTTCATCGAGTCGCCGTCTTTGCCGTAGGTGACGGTCTCGATGTGGGTGTGGGGGTCGGGGTAGATGCTGGAGGTGATCGCGACCCGCCTGGTCAGGTCGTCGGGATAGTCCTCGGGGACGGTGACCGCGAGGATCACCTCGCTGTTGGTGCGGACCAGCTCGCCCAGCCGGTTGGAGATCCGCGGCAGGGCGCCGCCGAGGCGGCAGCGCTGCAGCAGCTTGTTGGTGCCGAGCGGGCCGGCGGCGACGACGACACCACGGGCGGTGATGGTGCGACGGCCGCGTCCCGGCAGCAGGCCCGAACGCTCGCTGGTGATCGCGTAGCCGTCGCTGCCATTGGCGGCGCCGAGCGGCCGGATCTCGGTCACGGTGCGATCCGGGGAGACCTCGGCGCCGCGGCGCTCGGCCAGCCAGAGGTAGTTCTTGACCAGCGTGTTCTTCGCCCCGTGCGGACAGCCGACCATGCAGCGACCGCAGTGCATGCAACCGGTTCGCTCCGGCCCCTCGCCCTCGAAGTAGGGGTCGGAGACGGTCTTGCCGGGCTCGCCGAGAAAGACCCCGATCGGGGTCTTGCGGTAGGTGTCGCCGACTCCGATCTGCTCGCCGAACTCGCGCAGCAGCTGGTCGGCGGGGTCGTCGTCCTCGTGGACGACGACGCCGAGCATCCGCTGCGCTTCGGCGTAGTGGGGCGCAAGAGTCGCCTCCCAGTCGTCGAGGTCGGCCCACTGCGAGTCCTGGAAGAAGTCCGAGGGCGGCACGTAGAGCGTGTTGGCGTAGCCGAGGCTGCCACCGCCGACGCCGCAGCCGCTGACCACCGCGACGTCTTTGAACGGGGTCATCCGGAAGATCCCACGCAGCCCCAGCTTCGGCGCCCAGAAGTAGCGGCGCAGGTCCCAGGTCGACTTCGGGAAGTCCTCGTCGGCGAAGCGCCGGCCGCACTCCAGCACCCCGACCCTGTAGCCCTTCTCGGCCAGCCGCAGCGCCGAGACCGAGCCGCCGAACCCAGAGCCCACAACGATCCAGTCGTAGTCGTGGGTCATCGCGCTGGCCTGGTGTCGGTGACGCTGGGGCTCAGGCCTCGCCCGGCTCGAGCGGGCGGAAGTCGCTCGTGCGGGCGCCGCAGACCGGGCAGAACCAGTCCTTGGGGATGTCCTCGAAGGCCGTTCCCGGCGGGATGCCCCCGTCCGGGTCGCCGATCGCCGGGTCGTAGATGAACCCGCAGCTGTCGCAGATCCAGAGCGTCGCTTCCTTGGTCGCGGTCATGCCCGGAATCGCGGGAAGCCCTATTTGTCGCCGAAGCTGACCGAGACCGGCTCGCGGTCGGCGGCTTCGATTTCGAAGTACTCGCGTTTGGTGAAGCCGCCCTGGTTGGCGATGATCGAGCCCGGGAACTGCTGGATGTCCGTGTTGTAGGCCTGGACGTTGGAGTTGTAGATCCGGCGCGAGGCCTGGATCTCGTCCTCGAGCTCGGAGAGGTTGCGGCTGAGTTGCTGGAAGTTCTCGGTCGCCCGCAGGGTCGGGTAGTTCTCGGCGACGGCGCGCAATTCGGTCAGCGCCCCGCTCAGTTTCGACTCGGCTTTGGCGGTGTCGCCGACGCTGCCGGCTTTGATCGCCTCCGCTCGCGCTTCCGTCGTTTTCTGGAAGACCGCGCTCTCGTGCTCGGCGTAGCCTTTGACCGTCTCGACCAGGTTGGGGACGAGGTCGTGGCGCCGTTTGAGCTGGACGTCGATCCCGCTCCAGGACTCGTCGACGCGGTTCCGCGAGGCGATGATGCCGTTGCGCTTGCCGATGTAGTAGAGGACCGCGATGACGAGGATCGCGACGACGACGATGATGGCGATGATCATTGAGGCTCCTGTGGTTCGGACCGGGGCTGGAGGCCAATCCTAGCCGCGATCCCCCCGTCGGTGGGCTGAAAACGTAGGATCGGCCGCGATGAGCGCAAAGCAGGAAGCCGAGGCGTGGGCGGCAGCGGTCCGCAAATACGGCGAGCGCAACGACGTCCGCTACGAGGAAATCGGCGGGATCAACCCCAAAGACGCCCCCGTCGCGCTCTGCGTCGGCGGCGTCAACCGGCTCACCGGCCAGCTCACCGAGGGCTTCTGGGGAGCGTCCTGCGACGCCGACGAAAAGGAGGTCGGCGGCCTCTTCGGCAAGGCGGTGGTGCCGACGGCGCTGCTCGCCAAGGCCCACATGCCGGATCTGGCGCAGGTCGTGCCCGCCTTCAACGTCGAGTCGATCGAGGGCCACGAGGTGGTCACCCAGCGCTTCTCGCGCAAGGTCGAATTCGAGTCGATCGACTTCAACAAGCGCTTCTGGGCGACGGTGCCGAAGGAGTACGACCCGGTCGCCCTGCGCGAGCTCTTCAGCCCCGGCTTCCTCGGCTGGGTGACGACGATGACCGGCGAGATCGACTTCGGCGTCAACGACCGCCAGCTCTGGTTCCTCTGGCGCCTGCGCGAGCGCAGCGAGGCGGAGCTGAAAGCGGCGCTGAAGAACGCTGGCGAACTGTTCAAGCGGCTGCAGGGCGAGATGGACGAGAGCGGCATCCACACCTACCCGGCCGGACCCTGGCACGCCGGGCTCGAGCCCTTCCCGGCGAGCTAAGCGCGCTTCAGGAGGCCTCGCCCGACTGACGCAGGAGCACCGAGGTCGTCTGCTCCAGCACGCGGCGCCAGGCCGAGGTCTGCTCGGGCTCGTCCTCGGCGGCGCGCTCGACGACGCGGCGGACCCGGCGGGCTGAGATTTCGAGGCCGTGGCGCTTGGCCAGCTCCTCGTAGCGCTCGTAGTCCTGGGCCAGCGTCGCGGTGACCGATTCGAAGCCGTGGCGGGCGATTTTGAGCCGGTGCGAGTAGTCCATGATCGGGGTGCCGAACATCAGCTCGTCGGTCGCCTCGGGCTCGATCAGGACGATGTCGACGCCGGGGTAGAGATCCTGCCAGCGCTCGACCGCCAGCTGCAGGCGGGCGTGGGCCATCAGCCTGAAGGCCTGGTTGGCGATCGCGGCGATCCCCATGTCGGAGACGCGGCGCACGCGCTTGCCGAAGACGGTCGGGATCGTCTTCTCGAAGTCGTTGACGTAGGGCACCAGCGGGTTGACGACGACGATGAACTTGGCGCCTTTTTCGACCGCGATGCCGACGTTGGTGGTCGAGCGGATGCCGCCGTCGACCATCTGGCGTCCCTTCAGCTCCACCGGCTTGTAGACGATCGGCAGCGCCGTCGAGCACTGGATCGCCTTCGAGATCGGCACGTCGCGCCAGCCCTCCTCGCCGAAGACGATCCGCTCGCAGGTGTCGAGGTCGGTCGCGGTCAGGTAGAGCTCGCGGTCGAGCAGGCGGAAGTCGTTGACGCGGCCGCTCTCGCTCAGCACCTCGGCGACGTAGTCCGCCAGGCCGGAGCCGGAGTAGAGGCCGGTCGGCAGCGCCTCGGCGAGGCCGACGCCGATGTCGATCGCCGAGATCTCGCCGAGCCGGGCCAGCGAACGCACCAGCTCGAGGCTGCGCAGCGGCAGCCCGAGGGCTTTCTGGACGAAGCCGAGGTAGTTGGGCCTGAGCACCTTGTCGAGGTCGAGGTCCTCGAGCTCGGAGGGGACACGGGGGTTCAGCACCTGCATCATCTCGTCCGGGGTGACCCCGTTGGCGAGCATGCCGGCGACGAAGGAGCCGGCGCTGGTGCCGACGTAGACGTCGAAGTTGTTGACGGTGCTGTTGACCGCGAGCAGGTCGAGGGCGCGCAGGGCGCCGATCTCGTAGACGCCGCCGGTGAAGCCGCCGCCGCCGAGCACCAGAGCGGTCTTCGAGGGCTTTTTGCGGCCACGGGCTTTGCGGCGGGGCTTGGACTCGATGTCGACGACTTTGCCCATGAGGAACACGGAGTATCCCAGGGCCGGCGGCCGGCGCGGCCGCTACCTTGCTTCCTCCTCGTGTTGGTAGGGACGATGAGACGGGCCTTGATCCTGCTGGCGGCACTGCTGGCGGCCGTCTTCGCGGTCACCGCAACCGCGGTCGCGCAGAGCCCCTGCCCGGCGATGAAGGCGCGGCTGCTGCGCGGCGGCGGCGCTGCCAGCGGCCTGCTCGTCGTCGACGCCGAAAGCGGCCAGGTGCTCTGCGCCCGCTCGGCCCATACCCAGCGGCCGCTGGCCTCGAACATGAAGCTGTTCACGACCTCGACCGCGCTCTCGCGGCTCGGGCCGGGCTACCGGATCCCCACCCGGGTCTTCGCCTCCGGCGAACTCAGCGCCGGCGGCACCCTGCAGGGCGACCTCTACCTCGAGGGCGGCGGCGACCCGACGCTCGGGGTGCCGGCCTTCTACGACCGCTTCTTTCCCGGCCTCGGGACCAACCTCTACGCGCTGAAGCCGCAGATTCGCGCCGCCGGCATCGACGCCGTCAGCGGTCGTCTCTACGCCGACGACTCGATCTTCGACCGCCTGCGCGGTGTCGCCGCCTCCGGCTACGCGACCAGCTCCGAAATCGGCCCGCTTTCCGGACTCGACTTCGACGCCGGCTTCAGCAGCCCCGCCGCCACCGCCTTCGCCTCCGACCCGGCGACGCTGGCGGCCTCGAAGCTGGCCAACTCGCTGCGGGGGGCGGGCGTCGCAATCCCGGCCAAGGTCGGGCTGGGGACGGTGCCGCCAGGGAGCAAGCGGGTCGGCGTCGTCTACTCCCCCACCCTGACCAAGATCATCGACTTCACCGACGTCAACTCCGACAACTTCTTCGCCGAGATGCTGATCAAGCTGCTCGGCGCCAAGCTCGGCGGCGCCGGCACCACCGCCGCCGGGGCGGCGGTGGTCGCCAAGTTCGCCAGCGAACACGGCTCCGGCGTCCACGCCGTCGACGGCTCCGGCCTGACTCGCTCCAACCGCGCCTCGCCGCAGCAGGTGGTGAACCTGCTGCTGACGATGCGGGGAGCGCCGGTCGGCGACGAATTCATCCAGGACCTGGCCCTGGCCGGCGAGGAAGGCACTGTCGCCGAACGCATGCACGGCACCGCCGCCTACGGCCGCTGCCGGACCAAGACCGGCACCCTGACCGGAGTCAGCAACCTCTCCGGGTACTGCTTCAACGCGGACGGGCGCGTGCTCGTCTTCTCGGTCCTGATGAGCAGCGTCAGCAACCTCGACCTGGCGCACCTCGAGCAGGATGAAATCGCCGCTGCCGTCGCCGGCTACTGACCGCGCCCCCGGCGGCGATCGGCTCGACCCATGAGAACGTGGAGGACGACTGCGCCGGAAACAAAGCAGACCCAAACCAAGGACTGCAGCACGACCGGGCCCGCGTGCCGAAGGAGAATGGCGGCAACAAGGAAGATTGGCGCGATGATCGCGATGACGATGTTCGCGTAGCGGAAACCCTCTCTCAACCCATCTCGCATTTGACCCTCCTCAGACAACTCATTTCAGGATACCGCGTCTATGGCGAGGTCGGCCAACACAAGCACCGCCGCAAAAACCCCACCGTAGTAACCGCCGGAGAGAGCCCTGTCGTCCCGCTTCGACTTGCTCCATCCAGAGGCAATCGCAAAAGTTCCCACCATGAACCCTCCGAGCAGCATGCCTGCCCCGACCGCCGTCGCGAGCGACTCCATCGCGGTCGTGAAGAACCCAATCTGCGCCAACGCCATCTCCACAGCCTGACGCCCAGGGATTCACGCGTGGCGCGCCAAATGCGCCGTTAGTGAATCACTTTCACTACCGAACCAGTGCCAGTAATCCCGCTTCGTCGAGCACCTCGGTCCCCAGCGACTCCGCTTTGGCGAGCTTCGATCCCGGGCTCTCGCCGGCGACGACGTAGTCGGTTTTCTTCGAGACCGAGTTGGTGATCTTTCCCCCGGCCGACTTGACCAGGGCCGCCGCTTGCTCGCGAGTCAGCTCCGGCAGGGTGCCGGTGAGGACGACGGTCTTGCCCTCCAATGGGCCGCCGCTGGGGCGCCGTTCGGACTCGTCGGCCGCCAGCCGCAGGCCCTTCTCCTTCAGCTTCTCGACCAGCGCCCAGGTCGGCTCGTCGGCGAGCGACTCGGCGATCTGCACGGCCATGATCGGACCCACCCCCTCGACCTCCTCGATCCGCTCGGGGTCGGCCTCGCGCAGGGCGTCGATCGAACCGAAATGGTCGGCCAGGGCCTCGGCGGTGACGTAGCCGACCCCGGGCAGGCCGAGCGCGTAGAGGACGCGTTTGAAGGGGCGCCGGCGCGAAGCGTCGATCGCCGCGACCAGGTTGCGGGCGGAGATCTCGGCGAAGCGGTCCATCCCCACCAGCTGCTCCTCGCTGAGCTCGTAGATGTCGGCGACGTCGCCGATCAACCCCTCTTCGAGGAAGCGCATCGCCTGCTTCTCGCCGAGCCCGTCGATGTCCATCGCCCCCTTGCTGACGAAGTGCTTGACGTGCTGGAAGGATTGCCCGGGGCAGCCGGAGCGGTTGGGGCAGATCGTGAAGACGGCGCCCTCGGGCTTGACCGTCTCGGTGCCGCAGGCGGGGCACTTCTTCGGCGGCCTCGGCTTGCGGGCGCTCTTGTTCTTGCGCCGCTGGACCAGCGGCGCGACGACCTGGGGGATCACGTCGCCGGCCCGCATCACCACCACCTCGTCGCCGGCCCGCACGTCCTTGCGCGCCAGGTCCTCCTCGTTGTGGAGGGTGGCGGTGCTGACGGTGACACCGCCGACGTGGACCGGCTCCAGCATCGCGAAGGGGACCAGGTGGCCGGTGCGGCCGACGTTCCAGACGACCCCCTTCATCGTCGTCGTCGCCGTCGTCGGCGCGAACTTCCAGGCGATCGCCCAGCGCGGCTCGCGCCCGACCACGCCGAGCTCGCGCCACAGCGCCCGCTCGTCGACCTTGACGACGACGCCGTCGATCTCGTAGTCGAGCGCCTCGCGCCGCTCCTCCCACCAGTGGCAGCGGGCGACCACCGAGTCGATGTCGCCGTGGTGCTCGGTGTCGGGATTGACCTTGAAGCCCCGCGCGCGCAGCCACTCGACCTCCTCGCTGTGGGTCGGGAGGTCGAGTCCCTCGGTGGCGCCGATCCCGTAGCACCAGACCGAGAGCGGCCGTTCCGCCGCCAGCGCCGGGTCGAGCTGGCGGATCGAGCCGGCGGCGGAGTTTCGGGGGTTGGCGAAGGTCGGTTCTTCGGCCGCGGCGCGGCGCTCGTTCAGCGCTTTGAAGGCGGCGATCGGCAGGTAGACCTCGCCCCGCACCTCGACCAGCGGCGGCGCCTCGGGGATCGCCAGGGGGATCGCGCCGATCGTCCGCAGGTTCTGGGTCACGTCCTCCCCCACGCGGCCGTCGCCGCGGGTGGCGCCACGAGTGAAGACGCCGTCCTCATAGGTCAGCGAGATCGCCAGGCCGTCGATCTTCGGCTCGGTCGTGTAGCTGAACTCGGAGGCGGCGATGTCGAGCCGCTTCAGGTAGTTGGCGAGACGGGTCTCCCAGGCCCGCAGCTCCTCCTCGTCGCGGGCGTTGGCGAGCGAGAGCATCGGCTCCGCGTGCTCGACCTGCTCGAAGCGCTCCAGCGGCGGCGCCCCGACCCGCTGGGTCGGCGAGTCGGGCGTCCGCAGCTGCGGGTTCGCGGCCTCGATCTCGCGCAGCTCGTTCAGCAGCGCGTCGTATTCGTCGTCGCCGATCTCGGGGTCGTCGAGGACGTAGTAGAGCCGATTGTGGCGCTCCAGCTGGCGCCGCAGCTCCACCGCCCGCTGTCCGGCGGCCTCGCTCACGCCGTCGGTGCGCTCGCCGCCAGCATCTCCTCGAAACCCCACCCCCGCAGCCGTTCGAGACCGCCGTGATCGGTGAGATCGAAGTGGATCGGGGTGACCGAGATCCGCCCCTGGGCGACCGCGTAGAGGTCGGTCCCCTCGATCTCCTCGTAGCCGGGCTGCCAGCCGTAGATCTCGTAGCGCTTGCGCCCGTCCTCGCCCTCACCGCCGACCTGGCGCAGGCGGTCGTTGTAGATGCGTTTGCCGAGCTTGGTCACCTCGATCCCGCCCGGCTCACCGGCGGGGGAGTTGACGTTGATCAGCGTCGCCTCCGGCATCGGCTCGGTCTCCAGCCGCCGCACCAGCTGGGCGGCGAAGGCGGCGGCGAGGCCGAACTCGAAGCGACCGCTGACGTAGCCCATGCCGCCGCCGGAGGACTGCTGGGAGAAGGCAACCGCGGGGATGCCGAGGACGATCCCCTCCAGCGCCGCGGCAACGGTGCCGGAGTAGGTGATGTCGTCGCCGAGGTTGGCGCCGTGGTTGATGCCGGAGACGATCAGGTCGGGGCGGCCGCCGAGAAAGCCCAGCTCGGCGAAGCGGACGCAGTCGACCGGGGTGCCGTCGGTGGCGTAGCCGCGATCGCCGTCCTCGAACTCGACCTCCTGGACGCTGAGTGGCGAGCGGGTGGTGATGCTGCGGGCGGTGGCGCTGCGGTTGGAGTCGGGCGCGATCACGTCGACCTCGACCCCCTCGAGCTGCCGCAGCGCCCGCCGCAGGGCCTGCAGCCCCGGCGCCGAGATGCCGTCGTCGTTGGTCAGGAGGATCCGCACACGGTCGATTCTAGGAGTAGGCGACGGACTCCAGGTAAAGGCCGTGAGGCGGGGCCGTGTCCCCGGCCTCAGGCCGGGGCGCGCCCTCCAACAGGGCGACGAAGCTCTCGACGCCACGGCGGCCGGAGGCGACCTCGAGCATCGTCCCGACCAGGATCCGGACCATGTTGCGCATGAAGGCGTCGGCGCTGACGCGGAAGGCGAGGACGTCGCCGGGCTCGGGCTCCCAGGCGGCGGCGAGGATCCGCCGCTCGAAGCGCACGTGGTCGGTCTGGGTCGGGGTGAAGGCGGTGAAGTCGTGGCTGCCGACCAGCGCCGCCGCGCAGGCGTCCAGCCCCTCGCGGTCGACCCGGTGCGGCCACCAGAGGGCGCGGCCTCGCTCGAACGGGCTCGGCGTCGAGCGCACCAGCAGCCGGTAGCGGTAGCTGCGCGCGGTGGCGTCGCCGCGGGCGTCGAAGCCGGCGGGAGCGGGGCCGGCGGCGGTGACCGCGAGGTCGGCGGGGCCGAGGCCGTTCAGCCGCCGCGTCAGGTCGGCGGGGACCGTGGCGGCGGTCTCGAAGCTCGCCACCTGTCCCCAGGCGTGGACGCCGGCGTCGGTGCGACCGGCGACCGTCAGCGCGACCGGCTCACGCAGGACCGTCGCCAGCGCCTGCTCAAGCTCGCCCTGAACCGTGCGCAGACCGGGCTGTCTGGCCCAACCGGAGAAGCCCGATCCGTCGTATTCGATGTCGAGGCGGTAGGAGCTCACCGCGCTGGAGCTGGTGCTAAACCAGCTCCAAATAAACCATCTCGGTGCTGTCCGAGGGGCGCGGGCCGAGCTTGACGATGCGGGTGTAGCCGCCGGGTCGGGTCGCGTAGCGCGGCGCCACCTCGTCGAACAGCTTGTGGACGATGAACTTGTCGTTGTGCAGCGTCGCCAGCGCCTGGCGGCGAGCGTGGAGGTCGCCGCGCTTGGCCAGCGTGATCAACCGCTCGACGTCGGGCTTGACCGCCTTGGCCTTGGCCTGGCTGGTCTTGATCCGCTCGTGCTCGATCAGCTGCTTCGAGAGATTGGAGAGCAGCGCCGCACGGTGAGCGCTGTCACGACTGAGCTTGTTTCGTTTCTTGCGATGGCGCACAGTCTTCTCCGCTCGATCCCGCCGTCGCCCCTAGTCCTGCTGCAGGTCGAGGCCGCGGGCGTGCAGGGTCTCGATCACTTCCTCGATCGACTTCTGACCGAAGTTGGGGATCGCGTTCAGTTCCAGGCGCGACTTGCGGACCAGGTCGCCGACAGTCTGGACGCCGGCGCGCTTGAGGCAGTTGTAGGAGCGCACGCCGAGTTCGAGCTCCTCGATCAGGATCTCGTCGAGACCGTTGTTGCCGGCGACGCCTTCGCCGCCAACCGGAGAAGCAAGCGGATCGGTTGCCAGGGCCGGCACCGGCTCGCGCGCGGTCAGCTCCTCCACCCGCTCGGCGTCGGTGAAGATCGCCAGGCTCTTGATCAGGATCTCGGAGGCCTCGCGCAGCGCCGCCGCGGGCTCGATCGAGCCGTCGGTCTCGAGGTCGAGGGTGAGTTTGTCGAAGTCGGTCCGCTGGCCGACGCGGGCGGCGGCCACCGCGTAGGAGGCGCGCCGGATCGGCGAGAAGATCGAGTCGATCGGGATCACGCCGATCGGCTGCTCGTCGGACTTGTTCTCTTCGGCCGGCGAGTAGCCGCGGCCGCGGCCGATCGTCAGGTAGACCTCGAGCTTGGTTTTCTTCTCCAGCGTCGCGATCGGCGCCTCGGGGTTGAGGATCTCGACGCCCGAGGGCAGGTCGATGTCCTTGGCCTTGACCTCGCCGGGGCCGGTGGCCACCAGCGGCGCCTCGACCTCGTCGGCGTCGGTGTGCATGCGGACGACGAGGTCCTTGAGGTTGAGGATGATGTCGGTGACGTCCTCCTTGACACCGGGCACGGTAGAGAACTCGTGCGCGACGCCCTCGATGCGGACGCTGGTGATCGCGGCGCCGCCCAGCGAAGAGAGCAGGACGCGCCGGAGGCTGTTGCCGAAGGTGTAGCCGAAGCCCTTGTCGAGCGGCTCGATCGTGAAGGTGCCACGACGGTCGTCGACCTTCTCGGAGGTGATGCGGGGGACCTGGAAATCAGTGGTCATGAGTTCCTTGCGTATGCGTGTTCAGAAATTGCGTTCCGGGCTACTTGGAGTACAGCTCGACGATCAGCTGCTCCTGGACCGGCGCCGAGATCTCGGAGCGCTCGGGGTAGCGCAGGACCTTGGCGGTGAGGGCATCGTGATCGGCCTGCAACCAGGCGGGAACCGTGGAGACGAGTTCCGTCGCCCGCTGGACCGTGGCGGTGGCCGACGATCCTGACTTGATCGAGATGATGTCCTCGGGACGGACTTGGTAAGAGGGGATGTCGACGCGGCGGCCGTTGACCATCCAGTGCCCGTGGTTGATCAGCTGCCGGGCCTGGCGCCGCGAGGCGGCGAAGCCGAGCCGGACGAGGACGTTGTCGAAGCGCGACTCGAGCAGCCGCAGCAGGTTCTCGCCGGTGACGCCGTCCTGGCGCGAGGCCTTGTCGTAGTAGGCGCGGAACTGTTTCTCCAGCACCTGGTAGTAGCGTCGCGTCTTCTGTTTCTCGCGCAGCTGCACGCGGTACTCGGACTGCCGCAGGCGGCCACGGCCGTGCTCGCCGGGCGGGTAGGAGCGGCGCTCGACGCCGCACTTGTCGGTGAAGCAGCGCTCGCCCTTGAGGAAGAGCTTCTGGCCCTCGCGGCGGCACTGCTTGCACTGGGGAGAGGTATCTCGGGCCACTAGACGCGCCTCCGCTTCTTCGGCCGGCAGCCGTTGTGGGCCTGCGGCGAGACGTCCTTGACCGTGGTCACGTCGAGGCCGGCGGCCTGCAGCGAGCGGATCGCCGTCTCGCGGCCCGAGCCGGCGCCCTTGGCGAAGACCTCGACCCGCTCGAGGCCGTGTTCCATCCCCTTCTTGGCGGCCGCGTCGGCGGTCACCTGGGCGGCAAACGGGGTCGACTTGCGCGAGCCTTTGAACCCGACCGATCCGGCCGACTCCCAGGCGATCACGTTGCCGTCGGTGTCGGTCAGGGTGACGATCGTGTTGTTGAAAGAAGTCTTGATGTGCGCCTGCCCGTAGGTGACGTTCTTTTTGACGCGGCGACGGGCACGCGCCTTGGCGGGTTTTTTCTCGGCCATTCTCTTTCCCTATGCCTTGCGCTTGCCGGCGACGCTCAACCGGCGCGGGCCCTTGCGGCCGCGGGCGTTGGTCTTCGTGCGCTGACCCCGGACCGGCAGGCCGCGGCGGTGACGCAGGCCGCGGTAGGAACCGATCTCCATCAGGCGTTTGACGTTCTGCGAGCGATCGCGCCGCAGGTCGCCCTCGACCTCGTGGTTCTCGACCGCCTCACGCAGGCGCACGACCTCGTCCTCGGTCAGATCCTTGGCCGCGGTGGCGGGATCGATCTTGGTCTCCTCGAGGATCTTCACCGCAGTCGAATGGCCGATCCCGAAGATGTAGGTGAGCCCGATCTCGATCCGTTTGTTGACGGGAATGTTGACCCCTGCGATGCGCGCCATCGACTAGCCCTGCCGCTGCTTGTGTCGCGGGTTCTGGCAGATGACAAGGACCGCCCCATTGCGGCGGATGACCTTGCACTTCTCGCACATCGGCTTGACGGAAGCTCGAACCTTCATTGCTCCGGATCTCGTATCGAAAACAGGATTCCCGCGCGCCCCATGAGTCGGACGGCAGGCACGAACAATCGGCCGTTGGGCCGACCGGGAAAGATAGCAGGGGGCGGGTGGTGGGCGTTGCCCGAAAGACGGGGTCGGTGCGGTTGCGGGGAGAAAATGGGTGCCCTCCCTCCTCCCAGGCGGCTCCAAGCTTCGGAAGCTCTTAGGGGCAATCACTCGGTCGCCACCTTCTGTCGGGTACTCGGCGTCACGGGGAGGCTTCTACGCCGCCCAGAGGCGCCCACCCTGCAAGCGGGCCCAGGAAGGCAAGGCGATCGCCGAGATCCACGCCGATTCACGCGAGACCTACGGGGCTCCGCGGGTGCAGGCGATGCTCGCCCGCCGTGGCATTCACGTCGGGCGCAAGCGGGTGGCGCGACTGATGCGCCGGCGGAGCCTCTCGGGCCTGGGCAGGCGGAAGAGGGACAAGACCACAGTCCGAATCCCCCGGGATCGCCACCGCTCCGGACCTGGTCCGACGCGAGTGGAACCCGACCGAGCCAACCGCCTCTGGGTCGCCGACTTGTATCTCTGGCCTTCGGGCAGCGCTGCAAGGAGGCCGGCATCGACCTCTCGATGACCCAGGGCGGATCGCCCCTGGACAATGCCGTCGCGGAGTCCTTCTTCGCGACCTGAAGCGGGAGCTGGTCGACCGCTACCCCTGGCCCACCCGAGGCGATCTGCGAATCGCGATCTTCGAGTGGATCGAGGTCTTCTACAACCGCCAGCGGATCCACACGACACTGAACTATGCGTCCCCGGAGGAGTTTGAGACTCTCTCCCTCAATTAAACAATTCGTCAGGTCACTCCAGCACAAGCGAGATGGAGAATCCTATGGCAAGAAGCAGAATTTGCGTCGGCGAGCCCCTCCTGACCCTGGGGAGCGGAGCCACAGGTCACAACTCCCCAAGGCCAGAGGACACCGCAGAGGATCTCCTTAACTGGATTACTCCCGACGGGAGCTAGCGCTTAACAGAATGCGCCAAATTCGGCGGCAACGAACACTTCATTGAAGGCGCCCGGGTTAGGCCTATCCCCACCAGGATTCATGCAGGCGATGACGGTTCCGCTCTCCCTGAGCCAGTCCGTTTTGTTGCCACATCGGTTTGTGGCCGAGTGGCGGTTTCCTTCCAACCCCGACACCCCTGAACTACTGCAAAAAGCATCAAAGAATGGATTTTCATAATTCGCACTCGTGTACACGCATATCACGTTCGCTGAGCAGCCTGCAGGTGGCAGTGGTTCTTCGGCGCTAGCGATAGAAGCTGAAGTCCCCGCGAGCACACCAGCGGCGAGTGCAAAGCAGACAACGGCAATCCTGATTCGTCTCATGGTTCTCTCCTTTCATGCCCCCAGCGTCGCCGAAGGCGAATTTGCACAGGCTTTTCTTTTCGGCAACGTATGCAGGCGAGCGAGTCAAGGCAAGGACGCCTCTTGGAGCTGGGGGAGGGGGAAATCAAGCCGTCACTCGAATTCGGGCACTTCCGCGCCGGAGTGCCCCAATCGCTGTAATCGACGCATTTCAGGGGCGTGACAGTCCGCTATATCCTGAGAGCGTTGAACGTTCGATCCTCCATCAGCCTTATCGCCGTCGCCGCTGTCGTCGGCTTGCTTGTCTATGGGCTGCAAAGCAAGGGGTCCCACAGCCTCGCGGTCGGCGATTCCGCCCCCGCCATGACGCTGCCTAGACTCGAAGGCGGCGGCGAAAGGTCGCTAGCCAGCTACCGCGGCCGTTGGGTTCTCGTCAACTTCTGGGCCTCCTGGTGCCCCCCCTGTCGAGAAGAGGCGCCAGCGCTAGAGGAATTCCAAAAGCGATACGGCAACGCCGAATTCACCATTCTCGGCATCGACAGCGACGACCTCAGTGACGACGGAAAGGCCTTCGTAGATCGTTACGGGATCAGCTATACCCAGCTGCACGACGGCCAGGGCAGTGCCGCACATGACTTCGGCACTTCCGGCTTCCCCGAAAGCTTCCTGGTCGACCCGAAAGGACGGCTGCGGCTGATGTGGACGGGGCCGGTCACTCTCGACGACCTGAAGGAAGAAGTGGTACCGCTGCTACACCAGAAAAAGAACCCGAGGGGCTCGGCGCAACGTGGCGCTGCGACGAGCCAGCTCCACACGTAGGAGGCGCGATCGTCCCCTCGCGGGCGCCCAAACTCCTAGATACATGATGGGTTGAAAGCATCAGCGCGTGCTTAGAGCCCCTGCAAAATGACTCATCCCCCTGAAGCTGCTTAAAGCAGATCAGGCAGCAGCCGATCGTCAGGAGCACCTCGTGTATGTCGGCGCGCCGCTCGTAGCGAACCCGCAAGCGCCGGTACTGATGAAGCCAGGAGATTGTGCGCTCGACCACCCAGCGCTTGCGGGCGAGGCCAGAGCCATGAGGGTCGCCGGGCCGTGCGACCCCGACCCCGCGCCGGCGAAGCTCCTGACGGGACTTGCGCGAGTGGTAGGCGCGACCGCCATAGACCTCCCGCGGTCTTCGCCTCAGCCTGCCGCGCCTGCCGCGCACCGGTGGCACGGCGTCCACGGCGATACGAAGCGGCTGACGTCATTGACTTTGCCTTGCCGTCGGTCTCGGAGGCCAGCGGGTTGCAAGGGGCTCTTAGGGACGAAGGCCCACTCCCCCACGCCAGATGAAGGAAGCTGCGCTCGGTGGGGGGTCCTACGGCTCCCTCGCCGACCCTGCAGCTACTCGTTGACCAGGGCGATCGTGAAGCCGTCGTAGCCCTTGCTGCCGACGGTCTGGATCGTCGTGGCGCTGACCCTCGGCTCGTCGACGAGCGTGCGATGCAGCTGGCGCTGGGCCTGGGTGGCGGGGTCGTCGCTGTCGGTCTCGGCGAGGGTGCCGTTGCGGACGACGTTATCGGCGACGATCAGGCTGCCTGGACGGGAGTGGTCGAGGGCCCAGGCGAAGTAAGCGGGGGTGTTGACCTTGTCGGCGTCGATGAAGGTGAGGTCGAAGGGCCCGGCGCCCTCGTCCGCAAGCGCCGGCAGCGAGTCCAGCGCCGGCCCGATCCGGATCTCGACGACGTCGTCCAGCCCCGCCCGCTCGATGCTCCCGCGCGCGACCTCGGCGTAATCGGCATTGGCCTCCAGAGTGATCAGACGACCGCCGGCGGGCAGCGCCCGTGCCAGCAGAATCGTGCTGTAGCCACCCAGGGTCCCGAACTCGAGCACCCTTCGCGCCCCCTGCAGCCGCACCAGCAGCTGCAGCAGCTTCCCCTGCGGCGGCGAAACCTGGATCTGCGGCAAGCCGGCGGCCTCGGCGGCGTCCAGCGCCGCCTGCAGCAGCTCGTCCTGCGGCACCAGCGTCTCGCCCACGAACGCGTCCACCGCCGCAAACGTCTGCTGATCCACCTCAGCCGTCTTCGTGCCAGGGGGTGAGGATCCGCGGCCCGTCGGCGGTGACCGCGACGGTGAACTCGAAGTGGGCGGCAAGCGAGTCGTCCTCGGAGTAGACCGCCCAGCCGTCGTCGTCCATCCGCACCAGCGGCCCGCCGACGTTGACCATCGGCTCGATCGCCAGCACCATCCCCTCCTCCAGCTCCGGGCCCTTGCCGGGCTCGCCGAAGTTGGGGACCTGCGGCTCCTCGTGCATCTCGCGGCCGATCCCGTGGCCGACCAGGGTGCGGATGATCGAGAGCCCCTCGCGCTCGACCGCCGCCTGGATCGCCGCCGAGACGTCGCCGAGATGGTTGCCCGGGCGCATCTGCTCGACCCCGGTGAAGAGCGAGGACCTGGTCACCTCGAGCAGCTTCTCCGCCTCCGGCGCGACGGCACCGACCGGCACCGTCATCGCCGCGTCGGCGACCCAGCCGTCCTTGGTGACGCCGACGTCGATCGAGAGGATGTCGCCGCGCTTGAGCTCGTAGGGCCCGGGGATCCCGTGCACGACCATCGAGTTCGGCGAGGCGCAGATCGAGCCGGGGAAACCGCGGTAGCCCTTGAAGGAGGGGACCGCGCCCTGGGAGCGGATGAACTTCTCCGCCGCCGCGTCGAGCTCCTCGGTGGTGATGCCGGCGCGGACCTTCGCGGCGAGCATCTTCAGGCAGCGGACGAGGACATCGCCCGAGGCCGCCATCTTCTCGACCTGCTCGGGGGTCTTGCGGACGATCATCCGGTACACGCTAGCCACTCCCGCGACCGCACTAGACGGCCTCGTCCTGCTCCAAGCGCATCGTCGCCAGGGTGCGGCGAATCTCCTCGGCGACGTCGTCGGGCTCGGCACCGCCGTCGATCCGGCGCAGGACGCTGCGCCGGTCGTAGTAGGCGACCAGCGGCTCGGTCTTCTCGTGGTAGGTGGCGAGCCGCTTGCGGATCACCTCGGGCTTGTCGTCGTCGCGTACGATCAGCTCGCTTCCATCGATGTCGCAGACGCCCGCGCGCGCGGGCGGGTTGAACTCGACCTGGAAGACGTGGCCGTTCTCGACGCAGGTTCGACGGCCGCCGAGGCGGCGCACGACCTCGTCGTCGGAGACGTCGATCAGGGTCACCGCGGTGACCCCGCGGCCGAGCTCGGTGAGCTTGGCGTCGAGCGCCTCGGCCTGGGGGATCGTGCGCGGGAAGCCGTCGAGGATGAAGCCGTCGAGCGCCTCGGAGGAGTCGATCCGCTCGGCGATGACGCCGACGATCACCTCGTCCGGGACGAGGTCGCCGCTGTCCATGTACCCCTTCGCCGTGCGGCCAAGCTCGGTCTCGTCGCGAACGGCGGCGCGGAGGATGTCCCCGGTCGCGTAATAGGGCAGGCGCAGGTCTTCCTGCAGACGCTCGCCCTGGGTGCCCTTGCCCGACCCGGGCGGGCCGAGCAGGACTAGGTTCAGCTCTGGCATCGCCGAGAGCCTATTTGAGGAATCCCTCGTAGTTCCTCATCATCAGCTGCGCCTCGAGCTGCTTGACCGTGTCAAGCGCGACGCCGATGATGATCAGGATCGAGGTGCCGCCGAAGAAGAAGTTGGCCGAGGTCTGGCTGATCAGGATCGTCGGCAGCGCCGCGACCGCGCCCAGGTAGAGCGCCCCGGGGAAGGTCAGGCGGGAGAGGATCCGGTCCAGATACTCGGCGGTCGGCCGCCCGGGCCGGACGCCGGGGATGAAGCCGCCGTATTTCTTCAGGTTGTCGGCCTGGTCGACCGGGTTGAAGGTGACCGCCGTGTAGAAGTAGGTGAAGAGGATGATGAAGAAGACCTCGCCGAGCACGTAGGGCCAGCTGTTGGGGCTGAAGAAGGCGGCGAAGTCGAGCGCGGCGGGGGTGTTGAGGAGCTGGCCGATGGTCGGCGGGAAGGCCATGATCGAGGCGGCGAAGATGACCGGGATGACGCCGGCCATGTTGACCCGCAGCGGCAGGTAGGTGGAGCCGCCCGAGGTCATTTTTCGCCCGACCACGCGTTTCGCGTACTGGACCGGGATCCGGCGCTGGCCCTCCTGGACGAAGACGATCGCGACGATCACCGCCAGGGCGATGAAGGGCATCATCACCACGAAGACCTGGTCCGGGTTGTTCCACCACTTGGTGATCCCGTTCGGGATCGAGGAGGCGATCGAGGCGAAGATCATCAGCGAGATGCCGTTGCCGACGCCGCGCTGGGTGATCAGCTCGCCCAGCCACATCAGCAGCGTGCAGCCGGCGGTGAGGCAGATCACGATCAGGAAAGTCTTGGCGAAGGTGAGGTTGCCGACGACGCTGGCGCCGGCCTGGTTGCCAAAGGAGCGGAAGAGGAAGACGTAGCCGAGCGACTGGCCGAAGGCGAGGCCGACGGTCAGGTAGCGCGTGTACTGGGTGATCTTCTGCTGCCCGACCTCGCCCTCTTTCTGCAGCCGCTCGAGCGAGGGCACGACCACGGTCAGCAGCTGCAGGATGATCGAGGCGGTGATGTAGGGCATGATCCCCAGCGCGAACAGGCTCAGGCGCGAGAGGCTGCCGCCGGAGAAGAGGTTGAGGAAACCGAGGATGTTGGAGCCGCCGAAGTTGTTCTGGATTTCCTTCACGGCCTGCACGTTGACGCCCGGGGCCGGGATGTAGGCGCCGAGCCGGTACAGCGCCAGCATCGCCGCCGTGAAGATCAGCTTCTTCCGGATCTCGGCGACGCTGAAGGCGTTCGCAATAGTTTTGAGCATTACGGCCCCAGAGTGTGACAGGAACCGCCGGCTGCCTCGATCTTCTCGCGAGCAGCCACGCTGAACGCGTGCGCGTGGACCTCGAGCTTCTTCTTGATCTCGCCGCGGGCGAGGATCTTGACCGGGTCCGAGCGCTTGGCCAGGCCCTTCTCCTTCAGCGCCGCGGGGTTGACCTCGGCGCCGGCCTCGAAGCGATCCTCGAGGTCGGAGAGGTTGACCGGCTGGGTCTTGGTGCGGAAGTTCTCGAACGGCATCGACTTCTTCATGTGCGGACCGCGCAGCTTTCGCATCCGCATGTGGATCGGGTTCTGGCCACCCTCGTAGTTGGCCTTGCGCTTGGCGCCCGCGCGCGAGCCGGCGCCCTTGTGGCCGCGGCCCGAGGTCTTGCCGAGGCCGCTGCCCTCGCCGCGCCCGATCCGCTTGCGCGGCCGTTTCGAGCCGGGCTTCGGCTTCAGGTTGTGCAGCCCGATCTCCTCCGAGCGCGGCGTCTCGGCCATCAGGACCTCACCTCCACCAGGTGCGAGACGACCTTCAGCTGCCCCTGCAGCTGCGGCGAGTCCACGCGCTCGACCGACTTCCCGATCCGCCCCAGGCCAAGCGCCGCCAGCGTCGCTTTCTGCTTCGGATTGGTCCCGTTCGGCGACCGCACCTGCTCGATCGTCAAAGAGCTCACGACTGCGCCTCCTCGGCGGCCGGCGCCTCAACCTCTGGCGCAGTCTCAGCGACCGGGACCTCGGCGTCCGGCGGCGCGGCATCTCCAGCGGGTGGCGCGGATGAGGGGTCCTCGCCCGCAGCGTCGTCCCGCGAGGACGAGGACCCCTCGTCCGCGACAGGACCCGCTGGCAGGTGCTCCCCGTCAGTCGAAGTTCCGTTCATGTTGAGCCCCAGCACCTGAGACACGGTCAGCCCGCGCAGCTCGGCAACCTCCTCCGGCCGCCTGAGCCGAACGAGCCCGTCCATGGTCGCCTTGACCAGGTTGATCGGGTTCTGGGTGCCGATGCTCTTGGTCAGCACGTCGCGGACGCCGCCGAGCTCGAGCACGGCGCGGACGCCACCGCCGGCGATGACGCCGGTACCGGGGCTGGCTGGGCGCAGGACGACGTGGCCGGCGCCGAAGCGGCCGATGATCCTGTGGGTGATCGTCTGCCCGTATTTGGGCACGCGAATCAAGTTCTTGCGGGCGTCCTCGACGCCCTTCTGGATCGCCAGCGGGACCTCGCGGGCCTTGCCGTAGCCGATCCCGACCACGCCCTCTTCGTCGCCGACCGCGACCAGGGCGGTGAAGGAGAAGCGCCGGCCGCCCTTGACCACCTTGGCGACGCGGTTGATCTCGATCACCCGCTCCTGCAGGTCGAGCCCGCGCGGGCTCACCGTCTCGACGTTTTTCGTGTCCATGCCCTTCATCGCAAGCGGCCCACCGTAGCGGACTGGACGATCTCGAAGCCGACCATCAGAAGGCCAACCCCCCCTCGCGTGCTCCTTCGGCCAGCGCCTTGACGCGCCCGTGGTACTGGTAGCCGCCGCGATCGAAGACGCAGGTCTCGACCCCGGCCGCCTTGGCGCGCTCGGCCAGCAGTTCGCCCGCCTTCTTCGCCTGCTCGGAGGCGGTGAGCTTGCGCAGGTCCGGCTCGATCCAGTTGACGGCGGCCACGGTGTGGCCCTTGGCGTCGTCGATGAGCTGGGCGAAGACACCGCGGTTGGAGCGGTAGACGGAGAGGCGCGGGCGCGCAGCGGTACCGCTGATCCGGGCGCGGACCCGGCGCCGGCGGCGCAGCCGGTGCTGGCGCTTGGTGATGACCGTCATGCGCGCTTCCCGACCTTTCGCAGTACCTGCTCGCCGCGGTAGCGGATGCCCTTGCCCTTGTAGGGCTCCGGCGGGCGGCGCTTGCGGATGTCCGCGGCGACCTGGCCGACGAGCTGCTTGTCGATCCCGCGGATCACGATCTCGGTCGGCTGCGGGACCTCGAACTCGATCCCCTCCGGCGCCGCGATCGCAACCGGGTGCGAGTAGCCGAGCGCCAGCTCAAGGTTCTTGCCTTTGAGTGCGGCGCGGTAGCCGACGCCCTGGATCTCCAGGCGCTTCTCGAAGCCGTCGGTGACGCCCTCGACCATGTTGGCGATCAGGCTGCGGGTGAGGCCGTGCAGGGCCCGGTGCGGGCCGCGGTCGGTCGGTCGGGAGACGGTGATCGCGCCGTCGCCCTGCTCGACCTTCATCTCCTGCGAGAGGGTCTGGGTCAGCTCCCCCTTGGGGCCCTTGACAGCGATGTTGCCAGGGGCGATCTCGACCGTGACGGCCTCGGGGACGGGGACGGGCTTTCTTCCAATCCGGCTCATCGGCTCACCAGACGTAGGCGACGACCTCGCCGCCGACGCCCTTGGCGCGGGCTTCGTGGCCGGTCATGACGCCAACGGAGGTGCTGACGATCGCGGTTCCGGTGCCGCCGTTGACGCGCGGCACGCTCTTGTGGTCGACGTAGCGACGCCGGCCCGGGCGCGAGACCCTTTCGATCCCGATGATCACCGGCCGGCGGTCCTCGGTGTACTTGAGGCTGACCTCGATCGCCTCGCCGACCGTCGCCGGCTTGCGCTGGAAGTCCTTGATGTAGCCCTGCTCCTTGAGGATCCGCGACATCTCCATCTTCAGGCCCGAGAGGGGGATCTCCACCTCGTCGTGGCCAGCGCGAATCGCGTTGCGGATGCGGGTCAGGTAATCGGCGATCGGGTCGGTCTGCATTTTCTCGTCCTACCAGCTCGACTTGGTCATCCCGGGGATGTACCCCTCGTGAGCGGCCTCGCGCAGGCAGATCCGGCAGAGGCCGAACTTGCGGTAGTAGGCGCGCGGGCGGCCGCAACGGCGGCAGCGGTTGTAGCTGCGGGACTTGAACTTGGGTTTGCGGCCCTGACGGACCTTCTGCGAAGTCTTAGCCATCTGAACTCTCCTCGTCGGCCTGACCCTCGTCGGCCTCGTCGTTTCCGCCCTCACCGGCGTCCTCATCCTCGACCTCGGGCTTGGCGTAGGCCTCCGGGTTCTCCTCTTTCAGCTGCTCGAGCGCGGCCTGCTCGACCTCGGCCTTGAGCCGGGCCTCCTCTTTGCGCTGCTCCTCCTCGGCCTCCGCTTCGGCTTCTTCCCGCGCGGCCTGCCCCGGGCGGCCCTCCTGGGCGAAGGGCATGCCGAGCGCCAGCAGCAGCTCGAAGGCCTCGAGGTCAGTCTTGGCCGAGGTCGTGATCGTGACGTCGAGGCCGCGCACGACATCGACCGAGTCGTAGTCGATTTCGGGGAAGATCAGCTGCTCTTTGACGCCCATCGAGTAGTTGCCGCGGCCGTCGAAGGAACGCGGGTTGAGGCCGCGGAAGTCGCGGATCCGCGGCACCGCGATCGAGGTCAGGCGATCGAGGAACTCCCACATGCGGGCCCGCCGCAGCGTCACCGAGACGCCGACCGGCATCCCCTCGCGCAGCTTGAAGGAAGCGACCGACTTGCGGGCACGGCGCACGTTCGGGTACTGGCCGGCGATCGTCGCCAGCTGACCCTGGGCCGCTTCGAAGGAGCGTTTGTCCTGTTTCTCGGTGCCGAGTCCCATGTTGAGGGTGATCTTGAGCAGGCGCGGCGCCTCCATCGGCGTCGAGTAGCCGAATTTCTTGGTCAGCTCGGGCAGGATCTCCTGCTCGTAGCGCTCGCGCAGGCGCGGCGGCGGTGCCGCCTGCGAGGTCGGGGTCGCGGTCGCCTCCATCAGTCGATCGCCGTCCCACTGCGCTTGGCGTAACGGGTGCGGTTGCCGCCCTCGCGGCGGACGCCGACCCGGGTTCCCTTGTTGCCTTTGGGATCGAGCAGCATCACGTTGGAGACGTCGATCGGACCCTCCTTCTCGACGATGCCGCCGGGGTTGGCGCTCTGCATGTCGCCGGTCGAGCGCGGCCGTTCGTGGCGCTTGACCATGTTCAGGCCCTCGACGTAGACGCGCCGCTTCTTCGGCTCGGTCCGCACGACGCGGCCGGTCTTGCCGGCGTCCTTGCCGCTGGTCACGACCACCTGGTCGTCGGTCCGGATCCGCATCGACTTCGGCATCAGAGGACCTCGGGCGCGAGCGAGATGATTTTCATGAAGTTGCGATCGCGCAGTTCGCGCGCCACCGGGCCGAAGATGCGGGTCCCGCGCGGGTTGTTGTTCGCCGGGTCGATCAGCACCGCGGCGTTCTCGTCGAAGGAGATGTAGGTGCCGTCGGGGCGGCCGAGCGGCTTGCGGGTGCGGACGACGACCGCCTGCACGACCTCGCCCTTGCGGACGCCGCCTCCCGGGCTGGCCTGTTTCACCGTCGCCGTGATCACGTCGCCGACGCTGGCGTAGCGGCGGTGCGAGCCGCCCTTGACCCGGATGCAGAGGATCTCGCGGGCGCCCGAGTTGTCGGCGACCTTCAGTCTCGACTCCTGCTGGATCACGTCCTACCTCGCCTTCTCGACGACATCGACCAGCCGCCAGCGCTTGGTCTTGGACAGGGGCCGGGTCTCGATCACCCGCACGACATCGCCCTCGCCGGCCTCGTTGCGCTCGTCGTGCGCGTGCAGCGTGCGCGAGCGGCGGACGATCTTCTCGTAGGTCGGGTGGCGGCGAGCGATGTCGATCCGCACCGTGATCGACTTGTCGCCCTTGTTGGAGACGACGATGCCCTGGCGGACCTTGGCGGCATTGGACTCACGCTCGGCCGGCGGCGTCCCCGTACCGGGCGCGCCCTTGCCGGCCTTGGCCGCGGCGCGTTCCTTGCGCCGCGCGGCGGCCTTGAGCTTGCGCGCCTGCAGCCGCGCCGCGGCGCGCTCCTCGGGAGTCTGGGCCGGCTTCGACTCGTGCGGCCGGCGCGAGCGCTGCAGCCGCAGTCGCTCCTTCCGAGGAAGCTCGTCCTCCGGATCCGGCTCAGCAGCAGGCGCAGGCGCCTCCTCCTTCTCGGCGGCAGGAGCATCGTCAGAAGAACCCTCGACGTCGGAGGTGTCGGCGGCGTCAGCCGCGGGCGCCTCTTCGGCGGGTGGCGCGGATGAGGGGTCTTCGCCCGCAGCGTCGTCCCGCGAGGACGAGGACCCCTCATCCGCGACAGGACCCGCCGACGGGGTGCCCTCGTCCTGTACCGGAGTCTCCTCGGTCGTCTCGTCTTTTTTCTGCTCGTCGTCGCTCATATCCGCTTCGTCTCTTTCTCAACATCGATGCCCCGCGCCTGCGCCACCGTCAGCAACCGCGCCACGTCGCGTTTGGCGTCGCCGAGGCGGGAGGTGTTCTCGAGCTCGCCGGTCGCGTGGCGGAAGCGCAGGTTGAACGCCTCCTGTTTGGCGTCGATCAGTTTCGCCACCAGCTCGTCGTCTTTGAGGTTATGGACCTCGGCAGCCTTCATCAGCCCTCGGCCCCCTCGCGGACGACGAATTTCGTTTTCACCGGAAGCTTGTGGCCGGCCAGGCGCAGCGCTTCGCGCGCCAGGTCCTCGGGGACGCCGGCGAGCTCGAACATCACCTTGCCGGGCTTGATCACCGCGACCCAGCCCTCGGGGTTGCCCTTGCCGGAGCCCATCCGGGTCTCAGCCGGCTTCTTCGTGTAGGGCTTGTCGGGGAAGACGTTGATCCAGACCTTGCCGCCACGTTTGATCTTGCGGGTCATCGCCACGCGGGCGGCCTCGATCTGGCGGTTGGTGATCCAGCCGCGCTCGAGCGACTTCAGCCCGTACTCGCCGAAGGCGACGGTGCTGCCGCCCTTGGTGTTGCCGCGCATCCGGCCGCGCATCTGTTTGCGGTGCTTGACCCGTTTCGGCATCAGCATCAGCGCTGATCTCCTCCGCGCGGGCCGCGGTCGCCGCCGGGACGGCCGCCGCGGTCGCCGCGCCCACCGCGATCGCGGTCGGGGCGGTTACCGCCGGGACGGTTGCCACGCTGGCCACTCGGCGGCTCGTCGGTCGAGGCGAGGTCGGAGCGGAAGCCCTCGGGCATCACCTCGCCCTTGTTGATCCAGCATTTGACGCCGATCCGGCCGGTCGTCGTCTTCGCCTCGAAGAAGCCGTAGTCGATGTCGGCGCGCAGCGTGTGCAGCGGCACGCGACCGTCGGAATAGTGTTCGGTCCGGGCCATCTCGGCGCCGCCGAGGCGACCGGAGACCTGGACCTTGACCCCCTTGGCGCCGGAGCGCATGGCCGAGGTCAGGGCGCGTTTCATCGCCCGGCGGAAGGCGACGCGGTTCTGCAACTGCTCGGCGATCGACTGGGCGACCAGCTTGGCGTCGAGCTCGGGCCGCTTGACCTCCCGGATATTGACTTTGACCGGGCTGCCGGTGAGCTTGTGCAGCTCCTTGCGGAGGGCGTCGACTTCGCTGCCCGACTTGCCGATGACGATGCCGGGCCGAGCGGTGTGGATGTCGACGGCGACCTCGCCGCGGCGCTCGATCGTGATGTCGGAGAGGCCGGCGTGCGAGAGCTTGCCGACGATGTGATCGCGGATCTGCAGGTCTTCCTGGAGCACGTCGGCGAAGTTCTTCTCCTCGAACCAGGTCGACTTCCAGTCGTGGATGTAGCCGACGCGGAATCCCTCGGGGTGGATCTTCTGTCCCATGCCTAGTCCTCCACCGGGGTCAGAGCCACGGCGATGTGGCTGGTTCGCTTGTTGATCGGGGTCGCCCGGCCCATCGCCCGCGGCCGGAAGCGGCGCAGCGTCGGGCCCTCGTCGACGGTGATCGTCGCGACGCGCATCTCGTCGGCGATCAGGTCGTGGTTGTTCTCCGCGTTGGCGGCGGCCGAGTCGATCAGCTTCTGGATGTCGCTGGCGGCGCCGCGGGGCGAGAACTGCAGCAGCGCCCGCGCCTTTTCGATGTGCAGGCCGCGAACCTGGTCGGCGATCAGCCGCGCCTTGCGCGGGGCGACGCGCACGTAGCGGGCACTGGCACGGACGACAGGCGGAGCCGCCGGCCCGGCTTTTTTCGCCGGCGCTTTTTTGCTGGCGGCTTTCGGAGCGGCGGATTTTTTCGCGCTCTCTTTCGCAGTCGGCTCTTTTTTGGCGGCGGTTTTGGCGCTGGCTTTCGCAGCCGTTTTTTTGGTCGCTTTTTTCGCCGCCGCTTTGGCGGCTTTTTTGACCGAGCGTTTCGGCTCTTTTTTGGCCACTTTTTTGCTGCTTTTCTTATCCGGGGTCTCGTCGGCCATCGCTAATCGCCCTTGCCGGTGCCGGAGTGGGAGCGGAAGGTGCGGGTCGGCGCGAACTCGCCGAGCTTGTGGCCGACCATCGACTCCGAGATGAAGACGGGAACGTGTTTCTTGCCGTCGTGGACGGCGATCGTGTGGCCGACCATCTCCGGGAAGATCGTCGAGGTTCGCGACCAGGTTTTGACCATCTGTTTTTTACCGGCCTCGTTCATCGTCGCGATCCGCCCCATCAGGCGCTCCTCGGCCCACGGGCCCTTTTTCGTCGAGCGCCCCATCAGCGACCACCCTTCTTCTTGCCGCGACGGCGACCGCGGACGATGTAACGATCGGACTGCTTGCCCTTCTTGCGGGTGCGGTAGCCGAGCGTCGGCTTGCCCCAGGGAGTGACCGGGTGGCCGCCGGGGGTGTGGTGGGCCTCGCCGCCGCCGTGCGGGTGGTCGACGGGGTTCATCGCGACGCCGCGGCTCTGCGGGCGCTTGCCCTTGTGGCGACTGCGGCCGGCCTTGCCGATCTTCATGTTCTGGTGCTCGGCGTTGGAGAGGACGCCGATCGAGGCCCGGCACTCGGCGCGGACCATCCGCATCTCCGAAGAGGGCAGGCGCAGGGTGACCATCTCGCCCTCCTTCGCGACCAGCTGGATCGCGGTGCCGGCGGCGCGGCCGAGCTTGCCGCCCTGGCCGGCGACCAGCTCGACGTTGTGGACGATGGTGCCGGTCGGCATCTCGCCCAGCGCCAGCGAGTGGCCCGGTTTGATGTCGGCGCCGGCGCCGGACTTGACCTCGTCGCCAACCGCGAGCTGGGCCGGGGCGAGGATGTAGTCCTTGTGCCCGTCGGCGTAGTGCAGAAGGGCGATGTAGCAGCTGCGGTTGGGGTCGTACTCGATCGTCGCGACCTTCGCCGGCACGCCGTCCTTGAGCCGCTTGAAGTCGACCTTGCGGTAGCGCCGCTTGGCGCCGCCGCCGCGGTGGCGGGCGGTGACGCGGCCGTTGACGTTGCGACCGCCGGACTTGCGCAGGCCCTCGGTCAGCTTGCGCTCCGGCTCGCTCGCGGTCAGCTGCTCGCGCAGCGGGTAGGTCGCGAAGCGGCGGCCCGGGCTGGTCGGTTTGGTTTTGCGGTTCGGCATCGCTCAGGCTCCCTAGGCGGTCTCCGCGCCCTCGAACAGCTCGATCCGTTCGCCCGGGGCGAGCTGGACGATCGCCTTCTTCCAGGCACGGGTGCGGCCTTTGCTCAGCCCACGTCGCTTCGGCTTCGAGCGCACCTTGGAGGTACGCACCTGCGCCACCTCGACCCCGAAGACCTCGTGGACCGCCTGCGCGATCTGGGTCTTGTGGGCGCGGTCGTCGACGCGGAAGGTGTACTTGCCCTCGGCGATCAGGGCGTAGCTCTTCTCCGAGATCACCGGGCGGATCAGGATCGTGCGCGCGTCCATCAGCCCAGCCTCTTCTGCAGGGTCCCCAGGGCGCTCTCGGAAAGGACGATCGCGGCGGCGCCGATCACGTCGGCGACGCCGGTGGCGCCGACCTCGAGCACATGGGTGCGGGGGATGTTGCGGAAGCTCTTCATCGCCCCGGTCTCCTCGGCGCTGAGGACGACCAGGGTCGGGCTCTTGGCGCCCCATTTGGCCAGGGCGGCGGCGGCCTGTTTGGTCGAGGGAGTCTCGAAGGCGGCGGCGTCGAGGACGGCGACGCTGCCGCGCTCGGCGTGGACCGAGAGGGCGGAGCGCATCGCCCGGCGGCGCGCTTTGCGGTTGACCTTGACCGTGTACTTGCGCGGCTTCGGGCCAAAGGCGACGCCGCCGCCGAAGCGGTTGGGGACGCCGAGCGAGCCGGCACGGGCGCGGCCGGTCCCCTTCTGGCGCCAGGCCTTGGCGGTGGTGAAGGAGACCTCGCCGCGGGTCAGGGTCGAGGCGGTACCGCGGCGGCGCGAGGCGAGGTCGGCGCGGGCGGCCTCGTGAACCAGCGACTGGTGGAAGGGCTCGGCGAAGAGCTCTTTCGGCAGGTCCGCTTTGGTCGTCTTGCCGAGCACGGCGGCTTTAGACATCGGTCCTCACCTCGACGATGGCGTTGCGCGAGCCGGGCACCGAGCCCTTGATCAGCAGCAGGTTGCGGTCGGCGTCGACGTCGGCGATCTCCAGGCCCTTCTGGGTGATCCGCTTGTTGCCCATCTGTCCCGGCATCCGCATCCCTTTGAAGACGCGGGCGGGGAAGGCGCTGGCGCCGATCGAGCCCGGCGCGCGGACGTTGTGGGAGCCGTGGCTGACCGGTCCGCGGCTGAAGTTGTGGCGCTTGATCCCGCCCTGGAAGCCCTTGCCGATCGAGATCCCGGAGACCTTCACCTTCTGGCCGGCCTCGAAGCCGGCGACGGTGACGTCGTCGCCGATCTTCGGCCCGTCCTCACCGTCGAGATCCTCGTCGCGAAACTCGACCAGATGCCGCATCGGCGGCGCCCCGGCCTTCTTCAGGTGGCCTTCCTCGGCCTTGCTGAGCTTGCCCTGCTTGACCTCGCCGAAGGCGAGCTGGACGGCGGCGTAGCCGTCGCGCTCGGAGTCGCGGACCGCGGTCACCTTGCAGGGGCCGGCCTCGATCACGGTCACCGGCACCACCGTGCCGTCCTCGCGGAAGACCTGCGTCATGCCCAGCTTCTTGCCGAGGATCGCGGCCATCGCCTTACAGACGGATCTCGATGTCGACGCCGGCCGGCAGCGAGTCCAGGCGCTGCAGCGAGTCGACGGTTTTCGGGGAGGGCTGGAGGATGTCGATCAGGCGCTTGTGGGTGCGGATCTCGAAATGCTCGCGCGAGTCCTTGTCCTTGAACGGCGAGCGGATCACGCAGTAGACGTTTTTCTCGGTCGGCAGTGGCACCGGGCCGGAGACGCTGGCGCCGGTGCGCTCGGCGGTCTCGACGATCTCGCGGGCAGCGCGATCGATGGCGTCGTGGTCGTACGCCTTGAGCCTGATTCGGATTTTCTGTGCCGCTATCGCTGCCACTTGAAGTCTTCTCTCGTGTCTTTCTAGTCCGGCTTACCGCGCATAAAGGGCGGGGCCCCTTTTGGTGGGGCGCCGCCCCGGTCGTATGTCCTTGCAGTTGTCTCGCCGCCCGGCCGGCGGCGAAGGGGACGGGCAGGCGCCCGCCCCCGCTGGGTCGCTACTCGACGATCTCGGCGACGACCCCCGAGCCGACGGTGCGGCCACCCTCGCGGATGGCGAACCGCAGGCCCTGGTCCATGGCGATCGGCTGGATCAGCTCGATCGTCATCTCGACGTTGTCGCCCGGCATCACCATCTCGGTCCCCTCGGGGAGGTTGGCGATCCCGGTCACGTCGGTGGTGCGGAAGTAGAACTGAGGCCGGTAGCCGGAGAAGAACGGCGTGTGTCGGCCACCCTCCTCCTTCTTCAGGCAGTAGACCTCGGCTTTGAACTTGGTGTGCGGCGTGATCGAGCCGGGCTTGCAGAGAACCTGTCCGCGCTCGATCTCCTCGCGCTTGGTGCCGCGCAGGAGGGCGCCGATGTTGTCGCCGGCCTGACCCTGGTCGAGGATCTTGCGGAACATCTCGACCCCGGTGACGACGGTTTTGGTGGTGTCGTGGATACCGACGATCTCGACCTCGTCGCCGGTGTTGACGATCCCCTGCTCGACGCGGCCGGTGGCGACGGTGCCGCGGCCGGTGATCGAGAAGATGTCCTCGACCGGCATCAGGAAGGGCTTGTCCAGCTCGCGCACCGGCTCCGGGATGTAGGAGTCGAGGGCGGCGGCCAGCTCGAAGACGGCTTTCTGGGCCTCCTCGTCGCCTTCCAGCGCCTTCAGCGCCGAGCCTTTGACGATCGGGGTCTCGTCGCCCGGGAAGTCGTACTCGTTGAGCAGGTCCTTGACCTCCTCCTCGACCAGCTCGATCAGCTCCTCGTCGTCGACCTGGTCGATCTTGTTGAGGAAGACGACGACGTGCGGGACGTTGACCTGGCGGGCGAGCAGGATGTGCTCGCGGGTCTGCGGCATGACGCCGTCGGCGGCGGAGACGACCAGGATCGCGCCGTCCATCTGCGCCGCGCCGGTGATCATGTTCTTGACGTAGTCGGCGTGGCCGGGACAGTCGACGTGGGCGTAGTGCCGGTTGTCGGTCTCGTACTCGACGTGCGAGGTCGCGATCGTGATCCCGCGCTCTTTCTCCTCGGGAGCGTTGTCGATCTCCTCGAAGCTCTGTGCTTCGGCGCCGCCCACGGTGGAGAGGGTTTTGGTGATCGCGGCCGTCAGGGTCGTCTTCCCGTGGTCGATATGACCGATCGTTCCGACGTTCACATGCGGCTTATCGCGCTCGAATTTCTCCTTGGACATCTCTCTCCGTTTCGCCTTTCGAAAGTTGTGTTCTGTCTGGTTTGTCTGCTTGAGTTTCTGAAGTCTTGCCTGGCAGGAACTTTTTCCCTGCCTGCGGGCGAACCTGGGAAATATAGCCAGATGCAGCCCGCGACGCGCTTGGGTCTAAGAACTGGCTCCCACTGGCTCTCCAGAGCGGTGCTCGACGATTTCCTCGGCGATGTTCCCGGGGACCTCCTCGTAGCGCTCGAACTGCATCGTGTAGTTGGCGCGCCCCTGGGTCGAGGAGCGCAGGTCGGTTGCGTAGCCGAACATTTCGCCGAGCGGGACGAAGGCCTGGACGGCGAGCGCGTTGCCGCGCTGCTCCTGTCCCTGGACCTTGCCGCGGCGGCGGGAGAGGTCGCCGATGACGTCGCCGAGGAAGTCCTCGGGGGTGACGACCTCGACCGACATCACCGGCTCCAACAGGACCGGGTTGGCCTTGCGCGCGCCCTCCTGGATCGCCATCGAGCCGGCGATCTTGAAGGCCATCTCCGAGGAGTCGACGTCGTGGAAGGAGCCGTCGACGAGTTCGACTTTGACGTCGACCATCGGGTAACCGGCCTTGACGCCGTTTTCCAGCGCCTCCTCCATCCCCTGCTCGGCCGGGCCGATGTATTCGCCGGGGATGACGCCGCCCTTGATTTTGTTGACGAACTCGAAGCCCTCGCCGGGCGCCGGCTCGAGATTGATGACGACGTGGCCGAACTGGCCGCGGCCGCCGGTCTGGCGGACGAAGCGCGCCTCGACCTTCTCGACCCGCTTGCGGATCGTCTCGCGGTAGGCGACCTGCGGCTTGCCGACGTTGGCGTCGACTTTGAACTCGCGCAGCATGCGGTCGACGATCACCTCGAGGTGGAGCTCGCCCATGCCGTGGATCAGCGTCTGGCCGGTTTCCTCGTCGGATTCGATCCGGAAGGTCGGGTCCTCCTCGCCCAGCCGCTGTAGGGCGTTGCCCATCTTCTCCTGGTCGGCTTTGGTCTTCGGCTCGATCGCGACGGCGATCACCGTCTCCGGGAATTCGATGCTCTCCAGGGCGATCGGGGCATCGGGAGCGGCGAGCGTGTCGCCAGTCCCGGTTTCCTTGAGGCCGACGCCGGCGCAGATGTCGCCGGAGTAGCACTCGTCGATCTCCTCGCGGCTGTTGGCGTGCATCATCAGCAGCCGGCCGATGCGCTCGGTGCGACCGGTTTTGACGTTGAGGACGCGGCCGCCTTTCTCCAGCTTGCCGGAGTAGACGCGGAAATAGGTGAGCTTGCCGACGTAGGGGTCGGTCATGACCTTGAAGGCGAGGGCGGCGAACGGGGCGTCGTCGGCGGCGGGGCGCTCGGCCTCGACGTCCTCGGGCTGTCCCTTGCCGGCCGGGACGACGCCGGTCACGGGCGGCACCTCCAGCGGCGAGGGCAGCAGGGCGACGATCGCGTCGAGCAGCGGCTGCACGCCCTTGTTCTTGAACGAGGTGCCACAGAGAACCGGGGTGACCTTGGTGTCGAGGCAGGCCCGGTGCAGGGAGCTGAGCAGCCGCCCGGCCGGGATCTCCTCTTCGCCCAGGTAGGCCTCCATCAGCTCGTCGTCGTAGTCGGCGCAGGCCTCGATCAGCTGGGTGCGGTATTCCTCGGCCTGAGCTTTGAGGTCGGCGGGGATCTCGACCGTGTCGTAAGCGGCACCGAGCTCGTCGGTCCATATAAGGCCCACCATCTCGATCAGGTCCACAACGCCCTGGAAGTTTTCCTCGCTGCCGATCGGCAGCTGGATCGGCAACGGGTTGGCGCCGAGCCGGTCCTTCATCGTCTGCACCGAGTTGAAGAAGTCGGCGCCGGTGCGGTCCATCTTGTTGATGTAGGCGAAGCGCGGCACCCCGTACTTGTCGGCCTGGCGCCAGACCGTCTCCGACTGCGGCTCGACCCCGGCGACGGCGTCGAAGACGGCGATCGCGCCGTCGAGCACGCGCAGCGAGCGCTCGACCTCGACCGTGAAGTCGACGTGGCCGGGCGTGTCGATGATGTTGATCCGGTGGTCCTTCCACTCGCAGGCGGTGGCGGCGGAGGTGATCGTGATCCCGCGCTCCTGCTCCTGCTCCATCCAGTCCATCACCGCGGCGCCCTCGTGGACCTCGCCCATTTTGTGGGTGCGGCCGGTGTAGTAGAGGATGCGCTCGGTCGTCGTCGTCTTACCGGCGTCGATGTGCGCCATGATCCCGATGTTGCGGGTCTTCTCTAGGGGGAAGCTGCGTGGCATGGTCCGTGTGAGTTTGAGTGGTTTTGGAAAGGGTTATGGGTGAATTCGAAGCGCCCCGACAGCAAGCAGGGTCAGCGCCAACATCAGCGCAACCAGCCTCAGCGCAAAAAAAAGGCCCCAGCGGGCCCGGCGAAGCGTCCTGCGAAAAAACAGCCTGAGCGACGGGCGATGATAGCAGCGACGCGGCGTCGCATCGGGGCGACGCTGAAGGCTGTCCCGACGCGCCTGGCCAGGCTGACCAGACGCGCCGACCGCCTCGCCAATCGCGGCCTCGAGCAGGCCGAGCCGGCGCTGCTGCGCGGGCGGCACCGGCTGGCCTCTGGGGCCAAGCGCGCCTGGGCCTGGACCTGGCCGCGGCTGCGTCCCTGGGTGGCCCGCTTCTTCGCGGCGATCGCGGTCGGGGAGCGCTGGCTGCGTCGCGCCGGCGCCGCGGCGGTGCGGGGGGCGACCGCGCTGAGCGCGGTGGTGACGCCGCGGCGGGCGATCGCCGCGGTGGCGGTGGCCGCCGGCATCTGCCTGATCGTCTCCCAGTTCAACGACTACCGCGGGGTCGAGGTCGGCCAGGCCGCCTATGCCGGGCTGCCCGGGGTGGCGAAGCCGCCGACCGTCGCCGTCCGCACCGCCGGCCAGGCCCACGCCTACCTGCTGGTCCCGCTCGGCCTGCTCGCCGCCGCGATCGGGGCCCTGGCGATCGCCCGCGAGCGGCGCCGGCTCGGCCTCGCCCTCGCCGCCCTGGGGCTGGTCGCGGTCGCCGTGATCCTCCTCGTCGACCTCCCCGCCGGGCTCGACGTCGGGCGCCAGAACTCCCGTTTCGCCGGCGCCTCGGCGGTGCTCCAGAGTGGCTTCTACGCCGAGCTCGCGGCGGCGGCGGGGCTGGTTCTCGCCGGACTGCTCTACTATGCGCGGCCGTGCCGAATACGAATCAACTCGTCAGGAAGGGCCGCAAGCGCCCGAAGAAGAAGACCACGACGCCGGGCCTCAAGTCGGGCCAGGGTCGCAAGAAGCGCGTAGCCGCCCCGCAGCGGCGCGGCGTCTGCACCCGTGTCGCCACGGTGACGCCGAAGAAGCCGAACTCGGCCCTGCGCAAGATCGCCCGTGTGCGGCTGACCAACGGCATGGAGGTCACCACCTACATTCCCGGTGAGGGACACAACCTTCAGGAGCACTCGGTCGTGCTGATCCGCGGCGGTCGCGTCAAGGACCTGCCGGGCGTCCGCTACAAGGTCGTCCGCGGCACCCTCGACGCCGCCGGCGTCTCCGACCGCAAGCAGGCCCGCTCTCGCTACGGCGTCAAGGCCTCGTAATGCCGCGCCGCTCCGCAGCCCAGATCCGTCCGGTCGAACCCGACGCCCGCTACCGCAACCGGCTCGTCCAGCAGCTCGTCAACAAGGTGATGAGCGACGGCAAGAAGTCGCTGGCCGAGCGGCTCGTCTACGACAGCCTGGCGATCGTCGGGGAGCGCAGCGGCGAGGATCCGGTGGAGACGCTGGAGGCGGCGATCAAGCAGCTGACGCCGGTGCTCGAGGTCCGTTCCCGCCGCGTCGGCGGCGCCACCTACCAGGTCCCGGTCGAGGTTCCCGCCCGCCGCGCCCGCACCCTCGCGATCCGCTGGCTGGTCCAGTTCGCCCGCGCCCGGCGCGAGTACTCGATGGCCGAGCGGCTCGCCAGCGAGATCCTCGACGCCAACCAGCAGCAGGGCAGCGCCTGGAAGCGCAAGGACGACATCTACCGCATGGCCCAGGCCAACAAAGCCTTCGCGCACTACCGCTGGTAGCCCGGCGCTTCCGATGAACCGGCCGATCCTCGCGGTTGACGTCGACGGGGTGATCAGCCTCTTCGGCTACGACGAACCGCCGCCCGCCGAGGTCGCCCAGTTCGAGCTGATCGACGGCATGGTCCACTGCGTCTCGCTCGCCGCCGGCGAGCGCCTGCAGCGCCTCTCCGAGTACTACGAGCTGGCCTGGGCCACCGGTTGGGAGGCCCGCGCCAACGACTACCTGCCGTACATGCTGGGCCTGCCTCCGCTCCCTTACCTCTCCTTCGAGGGGGCAGCGCGGTTTGGCTCCGCTCACTGGAAGCTGGCGCCGCTGACCGAGTACGGACGCGGCCGCGCCGTCGCCTGGATCGACGACAGCCTCGATGAGAGCTGTTACGAGTGGGCGCGCAATCGGCCCGAGCCGACCCTGCTGGTCCCCACCCAGTCTGCCTTCGGGCTCGAGGAGTCCCAGACCGAGGCGCTGCTCGCCTGGGCTCGCGGGCTCCAGCGCGAGTCGCCCGCGCAGGCCTGAAGCCCGCGGGGCGAGTCTTTAGACTGACCCGATGGTGGGGTTCTGGCCGATCTTCTTCTTGCTGGTGGTCCTGAAGATCCCGGTTCTGGGGTCGATCTGGCTCGTCTGGTGGGCGAGCAAGCAGGCGCCCGAGCCCGAGGGCGCGGAGGATTCCGACGGTGGCCTCAAGCGCCGGCCGCGGCCGCCGAAGCTGCCACGCGGTCCGCGCCGCGGCCCCCACGGTGGCGGCGCCGCGATGCCGCTGCCGGCCTGCCCGCCGGGCGGTCGCACCCGGGTCGTCAAGCCCTCTGCGCAGCCTGCTTTCGCTCGCGCCGGATCTCGCGCAGATAGGGATAGAAGTCGACCTCGACCGTATGACGCTTAGAGGCAACGAAGCGCTTCCGCATCCGCGCTTCCTCCCTCGCGATCTCGGTCCGCATCCGCGCCGGCGACGGTAGCGCCGCGCGAGCGCTGAGCAGGTCGGCGATCCACTCGGCCTGCGCCTCGGCCAGTGGCATGATCGGCCCCAGCGGCTGGATGAAGCCGATGAAGAAGAGGCCCGGGCGCTCGGCCGAGGCGACCCGGCGGTAGAGCGGCAGGCGGTTGTCCGGCGCCGAGACGACCTCGGGGGCGAAGAAGGGAAAGGTCATCTTGTAGCCGGTGCAGTAGACGACGAGATCGATCTCCTCAGTGCTGCCGTCGACGAAGCGGACCGCGTTGCCGCCGGCGAAGCGCTCGATGTTGGGCTTGACCGCGATGTCGCCGTGGCCGAGCCGCGGCAGCAGCTCCGAGGAGACGGTCGGATGCGCCTCGAACAGCTTGTGATCGGGCTTGGGCAGGCCGTAGTCGGTCATCTCGCCGGCGGCGACGCCGAGCATCCGCATGCTGCCGAAGCGCTGCACCGAGAGCGGCAGCATCGAGGTCAGCTGCGTGGCGATCTCGTCGATCGGCTTGCCGTTCAGGTACTTGGGCAGGATGTAGGCGCCGCGGCGAGTCGCGAGGAAGGTCTTGGCCCCGATCCGCGAGGACTCGACGGCGATGTCGACGGCGGAATTGCCGATCCCGAGCACGAGCACGCGCTTGTCGCGCAGGATCTCCGGCTCGCGGTAGTGGTGGGCGTGGATCTGCTCGCCGTCGAACTCCTCGGCGCCGGCGAAGGCCGGTTCCGGCCAGCGCGGGTCCCAGTGGTGGCCGTTGGCGACGAGCAGGGCGCGGTAGCGATTCGTCTCGCGCCCCTCTGGGCCCTCGACCGTCACCTCCCACTCGCCCTCGACCGGTGCCGCGCTCAGGACCTCGGTGCGAAAGCGGATCTTCTCGCGCAGGCGGAAGTGGTCGACGTATTCGTCGAAGTAGGCCGCCATCTGGAAGTGATCCGGGTAGTCGGGGTAATGGTCCGGCATCGGCAAGGTCTTGAAGGCCATCACCCGGCGCGAGGTGTTGATGTGCAGCGAGCGGTAGGCGGACGACATCCCGTTGTCGTTTTCGTAGCGCCAGTTGCCGCCGACGAAGGAGCCCTTCTCGAAGCAGTCGAAGGGGATGCCGCGGGCGTCGAGGACCTGGACGGCGGTGATGCCGGAGGAGCCGGCGCCGATGATGCAGACCTTGTCCGAGGGGGGCATGCGGAGGGGGAATCTATCGGACTGGCTATGCGGCCAGTTTGGCTGGAGACGGTTGGCGAGCTGGCGGTTGGGCGCCCCCTCCGCACCGCCCGTCCTTACGACTCGTCGCTGGTGCTCTCGATCTCCTGCGCCAGCTCCTCGAGCTCCTCCGCAAACGAGGGCCCGAAGCCCTCGACCGGGGCCTCGACCCCGTCGACGCCCAGCTCGGCGGCCAGCTCGTCTTCGTCGAGCAGGTCCTCGTCGCTCGGCGGCACCATCGCCACCGCCGGCTCGACCGTCAGCGTCCGGTAGTGCTTGAGGCCGGTCGCGGCCGGGATCAGCTTGCCGATGATCACGTTCTCCTTCAGGCCCACAAGCCGGTCCCGTTTGCCCTCGAGGGCGGCGTCGGTGAGCACCTTGGTCGTCTCCTGGAAGGAGGCCGCGGAGAGGAAGGACTCGGTCGCCAGCGAGGCCTTGGTGATCCCGAGGATGACCTCCTCGCCTTTGGCCGGGGTGCCGCCGTCTTCCTTCGTCTTCTTGTTGAGCCGTTTGAGGTTGCCGCGATCCTCGAGCTGGCCGGGCAGCAGGCTGGTCGAGCCCTTGGATTCGATCCGCACCTTCTTCAACATCTGGCGGGCGATGATCTCGATGTGCTTGTCGTTGATGTCGACGCCCTGGGCCCGGTAGACCTTCTGCACCTCTTGGACCAGGTAGACCTCGACGTCGGTACGCCCGCGGATCGCCAGTAGATCGGCTGGGTAGAGCGAGCCGTCGTTGAGCTGCTGGCCGAGCTCGACCTTGTCGCCGTCGGCGACGTGCAGCCGGGTCCGGGGCGGGAAGCTGTAGGAGTGCTCCTCGCCGCTGGACTCGGTGACGATCACTTTCAACGCTTTGTCGGACTCCTCGATCGAGACCTTGCCCGCGGCCTCGGCCATCTGCGCCAGGCCCTTCGGTTTGCGCGCCTCGAAGAGCTCGACGATGCGCGGCAGGCCCTGGGTGATGTCCTGGCCCGCGACACCGCCGGTGTGGAAGGTGCGCATGGTCAGCTGAGTGCCGGGCTCGCCGATCGACTGGGCGGCGATGATCCCCACCGCGTCGCCGATCACGACTATCGAGCCGGTCGCCGGCGCGACCCCGTAGCAGGAGCGGCAAACGCCGGACTCGGCCTCGCACTTCAGGGCCGAGCGAACCGGGACCTTGACCTCCTCGTCGGCGAACGCCTCGGCGATCGCCTCGACGTCGGCCAGGGTGATCTCCTGGTTGCGCTTGAGCAGCTCGCGACCGCGCTTGGTCTCGAACTTCTTCGCCGCCAGGCGCCCGAACAGATTGTCGTTGAGCGAGCCGTCGTCCTTGCGCAGAACCATCTCAATGTGGTCTTTGGTCTTGCAGTCCTCCTGGCGCACGATCACGTCCTGGGCGACGTCGACCAGGCGTCGGGTCAGGTAACCCGAGTCGGCCGTCCGCAGCGCCGTGTCGGCGAGTCCCTTGCGGGCGCCGTGGGTGGAGATGAAGTACTCCAGGACCGAGAGGCCCTCCATGAAGTTGGCCTTGATCGGCCGCTCGATGATCTCCCCTTTCGGGTTGGCCATCAGGCCGCGCATCCCCGCCAGCTGGCGGATCTGTTTGAACGAGCCGCGGGCGCCCGAGTTGGCCATCATGAAGATCGGGTTCAACTCGTCGAGGTTGTCCTCCATCGCCTGGGCCACCTCGTCGGTCGCCCGGTTCCAGTGGGCGGTGACCGCCTCGTGGCGCTCCTCGGCGGTGATGTAGCCGTCGTCGTACTGGCCCTGGATCGCTTCGGTCTCCTTCTCGTAGCGCTCGAGGATCTCCGCCTTCTCCGGCGGCGACACCACGTTGTTCTTGGAGACGGTGATGCCGGCCTGGCTCGCGTACTGGAAGCCGAGGTCCTTGAAGGCGTCGAGCACCTGCGAGACCGCCGGCGCACCGTAGGCCTCGACCAGGTTGGAGACCATCTCGTTGACGTCGCGCTTCTTCAGCGAGAAGTTGACGAACTCGAACTGCTCCGGATCGAAATCGTCCTCGAGGGCTTCGGCGAGGGCGCGCTCGATCTTCTCGTTGAAGATGATGCGCCCGACCGTGGTCAGGAAGTGCCCGCGCCCGGCCCGCCGGTACTCGGCCTGGTCGTGCAGCCCGCAGCCGCCGTTCTCGTAGACGAGCTCGGCCTCCTGCGAGGAGCGGAACACCTTCACGCTCGGCCCACCGCCGTTGCCGCCGGCCTTGCCGGCCTTCAGGCCCGCGTCGACCTTTACCAGTTCGTCGGCGTCCGGCCCGTAGGTCAGGTAGTAGATGCCGAGCACCATGTCCTGGGTCGGAGTCGCCAGCGGCGCCCCGTGGGCGGGAGAGAGGATGTTGTTGGCGGAGAGCATCAGGATCCGCGCCTCGGCCTGGGCCTCGGCGGAGAGCGGCACGTGGACCGCCATCTGATCGCCGTCGAAGTCGGCGTTGAAGGCGTGGCAGACCAGCGGATGGACCTGGATCGCCTTGCCCTCGACCAGGATCGGTTCGAAGGCCTGGATTCCGAGGCGGTGCAGGGTCGGCGCCCGGTTGAGCAGGACCGGGTGCTCGTGGATGACTTCCTCGAGCACGTCCCAGACCTCCGGGATCATCGACTCGACCATCTTCTTCGCCGCCTTGATGTTCTGCACGGCTTTGCGCTCGACGAGCTGGGCCATGATGAACGGCTTGAACAGCTCCAGCGCCATCAGCTTCGGCAGGCCGCACTGCTGCAGCCGCAGGCTCGGCCCGGAGACGATCACCGAGCGGCCGGAGTAGTCGACGCGCTTGCCGAGCAGGTTCTGGCGGAAGCGCCCCTGCTTGCCCTTGAGCATGTCCGAGAGCGACTTCAGGGGACGGTTGCCGGGGCCCGTGACCGGGCGGCCGCGACGGCCGTTGTCGAACAGCGCGTCGACCGCCTCCTGCAGCATCCGCTTCTCGTTGTTGACGATGATCTCGGGAGCGCCGAGGTCGAGCAGCCTTTTCAGCCGGTTGTTGCGGTTGATCACGCGGCGGTAGAGGTCGTTGAGGTCCGAGGTGGCGAAGCGGCCGCCGTCGAGCTGGACCATCGGCCGCAGCTCCGGCGGGATCACCGGCACCGCGTCGAGGACCATCCAGGCGGGCTGGTTGTCGGAGTTGAGGAAGGCGGAGGCGACTTTGAGCCGCTTCACCGCGCGCGCCTGTTTCTGGCCTTTGGAGCTGTTGATGATCTGCTCCAGTTCCTCGCAGTCGGCGGCCAGGTCGACCTGTTCGAGCAGATCGCGGACGGCTTCCGCGCCCATGCCGCCGCGGAAGTACTCGCCCCAGCCGAAGGGGGAGCCGAAGCGGTCTTTGAGCTCGCGGAAGACGGTCTCGTCGTTGACGACGTCCTTCGGCTTCATCTCGCTGAAGATCTTCCAGACTTCGCCCATCCGCTCGATCGCCTCTTCGATGTAGGCCTCGGTGTCGGAGATCTCGGCGTCGAACTGTTTGCGCAGTTCTTTGATCATTTTGGCCCGTTCGTCGTCCTTCAGCTTGCGCAGCTGCGCCGCGGTCAGCTTCAGCGAGTCGGCCCAGATGTGATCCTCGTCGTCGAACTTTTCCTGCGAGCCCTGTTCCAGGTACTTGACCCGTCGCTCCAGCGACTCGGCCAGCTCCTGGGTGCGCTTCTGCCGTTCCGACTCGTAGGAGTCGGTGACTTTTTTGACCTCTTTCTCGAGTTTCCCGATGTCCTTGTCGCGGGCCTCCTCGTCGACCCAGGTGATCATCGAGGCGGCGAAGTAGAGAACCTTCTCCAGCTCTTTCGGCGCCATGTCGATCAGGTAGCCGATCCGGCTCGGGACGCCCTTGAAGAACCAGATGTGGGAGACCGGCGAGGCGAGGTCGACGTGACCCATGCGCTCGCGGCGGACCTTCGAGCGCGTCACCTCGACGCCGCAGCGCTCGCAGACGATGCCCTTGTAACGGACCCGCTTGTACTTGCCGCAGTAGCACTCCCAGTCCTTGGTCGGACCGAAGATGCGCTCGCAGAAGAGCCCGTCTTTCTCCGGCTTCAGGGTCCGGTAGTTGATCGTCTCGGGCTTGGTCACCTCACCCCAGCTCCAGGAGCGGATCTTCTTCGAAGACGCGAGGCTTATCTCGATCGCGTCGAAATTGTTGATGTCGATCATCAGTCCTCCACCTCGGCCGGCGTCGCCTCTTCGGCTTTGCCGGCGCTGTCACCATCGGTTCCGCCCTCGCCCTCGGCGACGACCTGCTCCTCCTGCTCGTCCGCGGCTCCGTTGGAGGAGTCGGCGCGGACCCCGGTCAGGTCCATGCCCAGCTCCTCAGCCGCTTTCAGCAGGTCGTCCTCCTCGTCGGAGATTTCGACGTCCGAGCCCTCGGAGACCACGTTGGCGTCGAGCGAGAGGCTCTGGATCTCCTTCAGCAGCACTTTGAATGACTCCGGGATCGACGGCTCGGGGATGTTCTCCCCCTTGACGATCGCCTCGTATGCCTTGACCCGCCCGACCGTGTCGTCGGACTTGACCGTGAGCATCTCCTGCAGCGTGTAGGCAGCGCCGTAGGCCTCCAGGGCCCAGACCTCCATCTCGCCGAAGCGCTGGCCGCCGAACTGCGCCTTGCCGCCCAGCGGCTGCTGGGTGACGAGCGAGTAGGGGCCGGTCGAGCGCGCGTGGATCTTGTCGTCGACCAGATGCAGCAGCTTGAGGATGTACATGTAGCCGACCGTGACCTTGCCCTCGTAGGGCTCGCCGGTGCGGCCGTTGTAGAGCTGGGCCGTGCCGGAGGCGCGGGCGCCCGCCCGGGCGCTCTTGTCGATGCCGAGGTCGATCCCGCGCTCGGCGTTCTCGTCGGACCAGGCGACCAGGGCGTCGTCGACGTCCTCGACGGTGGCGCCGTCGAAGACCTGGGTCGCCACGTAGACGCGACCGTCGCCCTCGTCGGAGTGGGCCTGCTTGTAGGCCTCCGAGCCGTCGTCGTACCAGCCGTTCGCCGCGACCCAGCCGAGGTGGGTCTCGAGGATCTGGCCGATGTTCATCCGGCTCGGCACGCCGAGCGGGTTGAGGATGACGTCGACCGGGGTGCCGTCGGCGAGGTGGGGCATGTCCTCCTCGGGCACGATCTTCGAGATCACACCCTTGTTCCCGTGGCGGCCGGCGAGCTTGTCGCCCTCGGCGATCTTGCGCTTGGTCGCGACGTAGACGCGGACCAGGTCGTTGACGCCGGGCGGCAGGTCGTCGCCCTCGTCGCGGCTGAAGGTGAGGACGTCGATCACGACCCCGCCCTCGCCGTGCGGGACTTTGAGCGAGGTGTCGCGGACCTCGCGCGCCTTCTCCTTGAAGATCGCGCGGATCAGCTTCTCCTCGGCGGTCAGCTCGGTCTCGCCCTTCGGCGTCACCTTGCCGACCAGGAGGTCGCCGGAGACGACCTCGGCCCCGACCCTGACGATGCCGCGCTCGTCCAGATTGCGCAGGCTCTCCTCGGAGCGGTTGGGGATGTCGCGGGTGATCTCCTCGTCGCCGAGCTTGGTCGTGCGGGCGTCGATCTCGTACTCCTCGATGTGGATCGAGGTGAGTTCGTCGTCCTTGACCAGGCGCTCGGAGAGGATGATCGCGTCCTCGAAGTTGTAGCCCTCCCAAGACATGAAGGCGACCAGGCAGTTCTTGCCGAGGGCGATCTCGCCGCCACCGGTGGAGGAGCCATCGGCGAGCACGTCACCCTCCTGCACCCGCTGGCCGGTCTTGACGATCGGCCGCTGGTGGATGATCGTGCCCTGGTTCGAGCGCATGAACTTGTGCAGCAGGTACTCGTCCTTGCCCGAGCCGTGGCTGATCACGATCCGCTCGGCGTCGACGTGGCTGACCTCGCCGGCGTTCTTGGCCAGCACCACGTCGCCGGTGTCGACCGCGGCACGGCGCTCCATGCCGGTGCCGACCAGCGGCGGGTCGGGTTTCAACAGCGGCACCGCCTGACGCTGCATGTTGGAGCCCATCAGGGCGCGGTTGGCGTCGTCGTGCTCGAGGAACGGGATCAGCGAGGTCGCCACCGACCAGATCTGCGACGGCGAGACGTCCATCAGGTGGACTTCCTTGGGGGTGGCGGTCGCGTACTCCTGCTCGCCGGCGCGGACCAGGACCTGCGGGCCCTTGAGCTTGCCCGTCTTGGGATCGAACTCGGAGTTCGCCTGGGCGATCACCTTGTCCTCCTCCTGGGTGGCGTCGTAGTGCACGATCTCTTTGCTGACGACGCCGTCCTCGACCAGCCGGTAGGGGGTCGTGACGAAGCCGTGCTCGGAGACCTCGGCGTATGAGGCCAGGGAGCCGATCAGGCCGATGTTCGGGCCCTCCGGCGTCTCGATCGGGCACATCCGGCCGTAGTGGGTCGGGTGCACGTCGCGGACCTCGATCGGGGCCCGCTCGCGGGTCAGCCCGCCGGCGCCGAGCGCCGAGAGCCGCCGCCGGTGGGTGAGCCCGGCGAGGCTGTTGGTCTGGTCCATGAACTGCGAGAGCTGCGAGGAGCCGAAGAACTCCTTCATCGCCGCCACCACCGGGCGGATGTTGATGATCGTCTGCGGCGTGATCGCGTCCGAGTCCTCGGTGGTGAGGCGCTCGCGGACGACGCGCTCCATCCGGTAGAGGCCGATCCGGAAGGCCTCCTGGATCAGCTCGCCGACCGTGCGCAGACGGCGGTTGCCGAAGTGCTCGTACTCGTCGAGGTGCTCGTAGACCGGCTCGCGCGGGTAGGTGATCGCCTCCGCGGCATAGTCTTTGATCGGGTTCTCCTCGTCGATCTCCTCGGGGATCCCGAGCAGCTTCGGCAGCGAGACCAGCTCCTTGACCAGGGCGATGATGTCGTCGTGGGTCAGGACCCGCGTCTCGAGGTCGATGTCGAGATCGAGACGGGCGTTGAGCTTGTAGCGGCCGACCCGGGTCAGGTCGTAGCGCTTGGGGTCGAAGAAGAGCTGCTCGAGCAGGCCGCGGGCGGCGTCGACCGACGGCGGCTCGCCCGGGCGCTGCTTTTTGAACAGCTCGATCAGGGCGCCCTCTTCGGTCCGGGTCGCCTCGGTGTCGGCCTCGATCGTGTGACGCATGTAGATCGAGTTGTCGAACATGTCCAGCAGCTGCTGGTCCTCGACGTAGCCCATCGCCCGCAGCAGCACCGTGACCGGAAGTTTGCGCTTGCGGTCGATGCGGACGAAGACTTTGCCTTTTTTGTCGACTTCGAGCTCCAGCCAGGAGCCGCGGGCCGGCATCAGGTTGGCGATGAAGACCTGCTTTTCGGGGTCCTTCGGCGCCATCACGTAGGCGCCGGGCGAACGCACGAGCTGGGTGACGACGACGCGCTCGGTGCCGTTGATGATGAAGGTCCCGCGCTCGGTCATCCACGGGAAGTCGCCCATGAAGACGGCCTGCTCGCGGATCTCTCCCGTCTCTTTGTTCTGGAAGGCGACGGTCGCGGTCAGCGGCCGCGAGTAGGTCATGTCCTTCTCGCGGCACTCGTCGATCGTGTGCGGCGGCTCCTCGAATTTGAACTCGCCGAAGACGATGGCGAGGTTCCCCGTGTAGTCCTCGATCGGGGAGATGTCGTTGATCGTCTCTCGCAGCCCGCCACTCTTCGGATCCGTCAGTTCCGCGAAGGAACGAGTCTGGATATCGATTAGATGGGGGACTTCGAGGGGGTTCTCTAGGCGGGAAAAGCTCCTACGGGTTACGGGGGCAGCGTTCGAACGTGCCAAAGTTGGCGACTCCTCGGGCGGTCAGAGGGACGTAGATAAAGCGCAAATATGGGCAGGGACACTCAAAAGGCGCGCGACCGCAAAAAATAACACACAGGCGACTGCGGCCGCGTCTTTGGCTCCCTGCCTGGGAATCCGCGCTGGCGGAGCGACGGCTCTATTTGAGCTCGACCGTCGCGCCCGCCTCCTCGAGGTCGGCTTTGAGTTTCTCCGCCTCCTCGCGCTCGATGCCCTCTTTGATCGCGCCGGGGGCTTCGTCGACGATCGCCTTGGCCTCTTTGAGGCCGAGTCCAGTGGCGGCGCGCACGACCTTGATCACCGGCACTTTCTGGCCACCGACCTCGGCCAGGTGCACGTCGACCGTGCTCGACTCTTCCTCGCCGCCACCGTCGCCCGCGGGCGCTCCGGCGGCAGCCGGCGCGGCGGCGGCCACGGCGGTTGCGGAAACGCCGAACTCCTCCTCGAGCGCTTTGATCCGCTCGGAAAGTTCAAGCACCGAGATGCCTTTCAGCTCCTCGATCCAGTCCTCGGTTGAGGTTTTAGTTGCCACCTTGCTCCTCCTTTTGAGTCTGAAGCTGTTGAAGTTGAGATGCGAGTCCGGAAATCATCGAGCCGAGACCGCGGACCAGGCCGGTCAGGGGGCTGGCGACGACGCCAGCGAACTGGCCGTTGAGGACGTCGCGCGAGGGCAGGCGGGCGATTGACTTGAAGCCCGCCTCGTCGAGCGAGGTCGCGTCCATGAAGCCGCCCTTGTAGGTGAGGACCTCGTGCTCTTTGTTGAAGGTCGAGATCGCTTTCGCCGCCTGCGCGGTGTCGCCGCGGACGAAGGTCAGCGCGGTCGGCCCCTGCAGCAGCTCGGCCAGCCGCTGCTCGCCGGCCTGCTCGGCGGCGAGTTTGGTCAGCCGGTTCTTGACGATGCGGAAGCTGGCGTCGGCCTCGCGCAGTTTCGAGCGCAGCTCGGCCGCCTGGGGAACGCTGATACCGCGGTAGTCGACGGCGAAGATCGCCTCAGACGCCTCGATCTGGGCGGCGATCTCTTGGATGGTTGCGGACTTTTCTTCGCGGTTCATCGTCTTACCTGCACCGGGCTTGCGGGCCAACGCCCCGCCGGTGGTCTCGGGTTAGCGGCGACGCAGTCTAGGCGTTCGCCGGTTCCTCTGCGGCCTCGCCGGCGACGGCGCTGACCAGATCGCGCTCGCTGGTCTTGGTCGAGTCGACCCGGATGCCCGGGCCCATCGTCGTCGTCAGCGTGGCGGAGACGATGTAGCGGCCCTTGGCCGCGGCGGGCTTGACGCGGACGATCTCTTCGATCACCGCCATGTAGTTGTCGAGCAGTTTGGCCTCGTCGAAGCTGGCCTTGCCGATCGCCATGTGGACGATCGCCTGGCGGTCGGTGCGGTATTCGACTTTGCCGGCCTTGGCCTCGGTGACGGCTTTTTCGACGTCCTCGGTGACGGTGCCGACTTTCGGGTTGGGCATCTTGCCCTGCGGCCCGAGCACGCGGCCGAGGCGGCCGACCGTCGGCATCATGTCCGGGGTCGCGATCGCGACGTCGAAGTCGGTCCAGCCCTCCTCGACTTTCTTCGCCAGGTCGTCGCTGCCGACGAAGTCGGCGCCGGCGGCCTCGGCGTCGCGGGCCTGCTGACCCTGGGCGAAGACGGCGATCGAGACGTCCTTGCCGAGCCCGTGCGGCAGCGCCAGGGTGCCGCGCAACTGCTCGTCGGCGTGGCGGACGTTGACGCCGAGCAGGATGTGAACCTCGACGGTCTCGTCGAACTTGGTGCTGGCGGTCTCTTTCAGCAGCGCCACCGCTTCGGTGGGCGCGTAGGCGCGGTCGCGCTCGACCTTCTCGTACTGCTGGCGGTATCGCTTGCCGTGGGCCACGGAATCTCCTATTTGACGTCGACGCCCATCGAGCGGGCGGTGCCGGCGATGATCTTCGAGGCGGCGTCGATGTCGTTGGCGTTGAGGTCGGGCATCTTGCGTTCGGCGATCTCGCGGATCTGGTCCGGGGAGATCGTCCCGACTTTGTTGACGTGGGGCTCGCCGGAGCCCTTGGGGATGCGGATCGCCTCCTTGATCAGGACCGCGGCCGGCGGCGTCTTGGTGATGAAGGTGAAGGAGCGGTCCTCGTAGACCGTGATCTCGACCGGGATGATCGTCCCGCCTTCGGACTGGGTCTGCGCGTTGAACGCTTTGCAGAAGTCCATGATGTTGACGCCGTGCTGGCCCAGCGCCGGGCCGACCGGCGGCGCCGGGTTGGCGTTGCCGGCCTGGATCTGCAGCTTGATGAGGGTGAGGACTTTTTTCGCCATCGGGATCGAGGAGGGTAGCGGGCGGCGGCTGGCTAGATCTTCTTGACCTGGTCGTAGCCCACCTCGACCGGCGTCTCACGGCCGAAGATCGAGACCAGGACCTTGAGTTTGGCCGCGTCCTCGTTGATCTCGGCGATCTCGCCGGAGAAGTCGGAGAGCGGCCCGGAGATGACTTTGACCGATTCGCCGATCGAGAACTGGGCCTGGGTGCGCGGCCGCTCCGCGGTCTCGCGGTGCAGCAGGCGGTCGACCTCGGGTTTGGAAAGCGGCACCGGCTTGTTGCGGGAGCCGACGAAGCCGGTCACGCCGGGGGTGTTCTTGACCAGCCCCCAGGCGTCGTCGGTCATCTCCATGTTGACGAGGACGTAGCCGGGCATCGTCCGTTTCTCGCTCTGGACTTTCTGCCCGTCCTTCATCTCCGAGACCTGCTCGGTGGGGACGACGACCTGCCGCACGTTGCGGTTCTGGCTCATCGTCTGCACCCGGTGCTCGAGGTTGTGCTTGACCTTGTTCTCGTGCCCGGAGTAGGTGTTGATCACGTACCAGCGATACAAATCAGAAGCCTTTGTTCGGGGATCCCGGAACTACAGGATCTTCTTTATGAGGAGGTTGAAGAGCGCGTCGAGGGCACCGAGGTAGGCGGCCGCGACGGCGACGAAGAGGATGGTGACGGCGGTTGCCTGGATCAGCGTCTCGCGATCCGGCCACTGGACTTTCTTCAGCTCGGCCCAGCAGGAGGCGAGGAAGCCGATGACACCGCCGCGCTGGCGTTCGGCGCTCGCCTGTTTCTGTTTTTTCGCCAGCTGCGCCTCCTCCTGGCGCTTGCGCTCGGAGCGTTTGCGCTTCTCCGCTTCCTTTTCGCGCTTTGCTTCGGCGCGGCGCTGGGAGCGCTTGGGCGCGTCCGGGGTCTCGAGCTGACTCTCGGCGGCCCCCGCCGCGATCCCGGCCTCGACCGCCTCGATCTCGGCGATGTCGCCGGAGACGGGGACCTGGGTGTCGTGCTGCGCGCGGGACTCGATGCCCCGCTCACCGTCGGAGCGTTTGCGCTCCTCAGCTTCCCGAGCCCGGCGCTCGGCCTTGCGCTGTGCGCGGGTCTTTGCCATTGAGTGCTACCGGGTCTCCTTGTGCGCGGTGTGGTGGCCACACCAGCGGCAGAACTTGCGCAGCTCGACGCGGTCCGGCGAGTTGCGCCGGGACTTGTTGGTCTGGTAATTCCGTCGCTTGCAGTCTTCGCAAGCCAAAGTCACCGCGATGCGGACATCTCCGCGAGCCATTGTCTCCTCGTTCCGTCCGGACAGCCGTCGTTACAGAAGAAAGCCTCGTGCCCAGGGCGCGAGGCCGAAGGCAAGGATAGCGATCCTGAGCCGGCTCGCGCCCCCGGGTTCAAGCGTGGGCGACGACCAAGCCGACGAAGCCGAGGATAAGGGTGGCGATGCCGCCACCGCCGAGCTGAACGATGAGGCGGTGCAGGGAGGCGAACTGAGCATCGGTCCGCGCCTGGGCGGCCTCGAAGCGACTGTCGATCCGCGACTCCAGGGAGTTGAAGCGAGCGTCGACCTGGGCGAAACGGGCATCGACACGGTTGAAGCCGCTCTCGACTCGGTGGTTGAGGTCGTCGAGCCTCTCGTCGGTCCAGGTTGCCCTCTGCATCGCCTCCATGACTCCCAAGGTAGCCGGATGGATGTGACGTGTGGTGCGCTGAATGTGCCAATTGCGAGTCTGCGGGCTCGCAAATTGGCGAACATCGACGCCGCCACCTCTGCGGATCCTAGCGCAGACAATAAGTCGCGGCGACAGGCAGCGCGCTCGGCGGGGGATGCGATCGGGACTACGGCTTGACGACGGTCGCCTGGAAGGGACCGCCGCCGTGGAGGCTGCGGACCTCGAGGCGAAGGGAGGCGTGGCCGCAGTTGCCGTAGGAGATCTCGGTGCTGCCGCCTTCGCCGGTGGTGCCCTGGGAGACGACGCGCCCGCTTTCGGAGTCGCGCAGGGCGACCGCGAAGTCGGCGCCGGCGGGAGCCTGGAGGGAGACCGAGACGGTGCCGTCGAGCGGGGTCGTGATCACCTGTTCGGCGATCCAGGGTGGCGCTCCGACGACGCTGGCGCTGTCGATGCCGGCCTGGGCGTCGCCGGCGACGAGGTGGGCCGGAGCGGCGGTCGAAGGTTCAGCGAGAGTGCCGCCGACGGTGGAGCTGACGGGGCCGTTCCAGGGGCGGCTCAGGTCCTGGCGGATCTTCGCGAGCGAGGCGGCGGTCGGCTGCAGCAACGCCGTGTACTGCCAGGACACCCTGGCGCTGGGATCGGTGAGGTGCGCGTAGGACTCGGCGAAGGCCTCCTCCGGGTCTTCCCAGTAGTGGTTGCCCTGGTCGCCGGGGTAGAGATCGTGGCGGCGGGTGAACTGGCAGACCCGCTCGTAGGTGGCCCAGCGGATCGTCCCCGACTGCAGTGGCGAGAGCAGGTCGCCGCGCTGGGTGTTGGCGATGTGGTGACCGTACTCGTGGGCGATCGCGAATTCCCACGGCACGCCGGCGACGGGACGCTCTTCGCCCGAGACGACCATCTCCATCTTCGCCGGCAGGTAGCAGGCGACCACCGTCGCCCCGCAGATTTCTTCGATCTCAGCGGGAGTGGCGAGGTAGACGGAGAGCTCGGAGAGCTCGGGGCCGTGGTCGAGGCCGCGCAGGACGGCGGCGACCGCGTCCATCTGTTCGGTGCCGTAGTAACTGGAGGTCACTTTCACTTCGTCGCCGCCGATGGCGATGTGCTGGGCGGTGCCGCTCTCGAGCGCCCGCAGCGCCGCGGAGCTGGGGTGCGCGACGGGTTCGGCTTCGCCGCCGGATCCGTGCAGGGCCGCGAGCGCCACCGACATCGGCTCCCGGGTTGCGGCGGAGCTGCTGGAGGCCAGCGTCAGAGCGACTAGCGCGGCGCTGACGAGCGCGGCGAGGCGGGCGAGGAAGCTGGTTCTGGGTTGCACCCCCGGCGTATCGACTGTCCAGGGGCACTTGCGTCGTGCCTGTCCTCAGCTTGGACGAACGTCCAGCCAGGCGCCTCCATTAGTGAGTAGGAAGGTGGTGCCGGCCCCGCTTTCTGCAAGGCCGGCACCACTTCCGATGCCGTGACTAGCCCAGGCGCAGCTTGCGCGAGGTCCGGAACGGCCGTCCGGAGGGCTGCTCGGTGCGGGCGACCGCTCGGGCAGTTAGCGAGGTGACACCAGCCAGGCTCTGGCTGGAGCCCAGTGGCACCGTGATCGTCGCCTGCTTGCCCTTGGAGACCGTGTAGACGACCTTATGGGCCTTTCCGCTCACCTTCAGCGTCAACGTCCCGACGCAGCGCTCCGCGATCGACCCGTTGCAACGAACCAGAACTGCTGCGTTGCTACCACTGACCGAACCCGTGGCCTTGGGGAAGCTGATGCTCATTTTCCGCTTCAGCGCCAGCGAGCCCGAGTTGGTGTTCCCGGTGGCGCTGGTGCCGCTGGCTCCGTTGCCAGTGGCCGATTTGCCGGTTTCGCTCGATGCGCTGATCTTCATCGCGATCTGGCTTTCGCCGACGGACCATTCGGTCGGTTCCTGGGTGTAGTGGAAGACGCCAGTGTGGTCGCTGTACGTCTTCGTTCCCCAGTAGACGCCACTGAGGACTTCCGTCGGGTTCTGGCCGATGAGAGCGGGGCCCTCGAGCCCCACATTGAGTGAGTTCATCGGCCCTTCGACACCAGTTGGCGCATAGCCCCACGTCTGCGTGTTGTAGGCGACGGAGACGATGACCTTGCGCGGCAGGGTCTTTGCGAGTTTGAACTTGATCGCCTCTGGCTTGCCGTGATCGCAATGGCCATTGGCGTCTTTGAACGCCGTTCCATCGGGGCACGATGGGTCCGTGCTCGGCCGGTATTCGAGATTGAACGTGCCCGAGACAGATTCGATCAGGGCTCCCGGCTTGTTTTCGTAGGTCACTTCGTAGACCTTCAGCGTGATGGGTGCTGAGAACGTCGCCCCGGGCGTCGTGACGCAGGTGGCACCGCCCCCGGTCTGGCACGACCACACGCTCATCAGGACTTCGACTTCGGGTTCCTTGCGCGCTTCACCGGCAAGGACAACCTGGGAACCGAACTCGGAGGTACCGGTGGCCTGGTAACCGAGGCTGACTGGATTTTCGACCAGCGTCCTCGGTTCGATGTTGTTGTAGACGACTTCGGCACCCGCCGAGGCGGCCAACGCAAGCGCCGTCAGCGCTGCGAGCGCGAAGGCGAGCGTCACCTTCCTCGTCCTATCAAGTCTGCTTACTGCTTTCACTGCTTCTCCCTTCGATGGCTGAATAGCCTGATGTGGATCGAGCGTTCAGCCCGACTTCCTGCCTAATCAGTGCCGGAGGCTATGGCATCTCTGGACGTACGAACGTAGGTTCCTCTAGTAAATGCGTCCAGGCTTACCGAAAAAACTCAAGTCTTTCCCAAAGTACTTGTGTGTAGAGGGAGATGGAAACCTGTTGTCTGCGCTAGGATCGAAGGTGATCGCGTCCGCGACCGCCGCCGTTCGAATTTCGCGAGGACGCCGGCGCACAATTGGCGCACTCAGCGCGCCACGCGTCGTACTTATCCGGTTAGCGTGGAGATGTGGAGGCGATGCAGAAGCGGGAGAACTGGACCGACGAGCGCCTGGACGACCTCAGCCGTCGGGTCGACAACGGCTTCAACCGGCTCGATGCGCGGATCGACAGGGTCGACGCGCGAATCGACAAGGTCGATAGCCGGATCGATGCTTTGCGCGGCGAGATGAATGCGGGCTTCGAGACTGTGCGCGGCGAAATCGGCGGAGTGCGTGGCGAGGTCGCCGGAGTGCGTGGCGAAATCGGCGGGGTGCGCGGTGAGATGAACGCGGGCTTCGATGTTGTGCGCGGGGAAATCGGCGGAGTGCGTGGCGAAATCGGCGATCTGCGCGGCGAGATGAACTCTCTCCAGCGCACGATCTGGCAGATCGGCGGCGGCATGATCGGCACCTTCGTCCTCGGCTTCGTCGGCCTGGCGGTCACTCACGCCTGAGGCGCGTGGAGGCTCAGAGGCCGAGCGTTTTGGCGATGATGCCGCGCTGGATCTCGGAGGTGCCGCCGTAGATGGTCGAGACCAGGGAGGTGCGGACGAGGCGCTCCATGTCGTACTCGGAGGAGTAGCCGTAGCCGCCCATCATCTGCATCCCCTCGAGGGTCGTGCGCTTGGCGACTTCGGTGACGAAGAGCTTCACCATCGAGGCCTCCTTGGGCAGCATCCGGCTGGGATCCTCGTCGGTCAGGCCGGCGACCCAGTAGGTCATAAGCCGCGCCGCTTCGAGGTCGGTGGCGAGGTCGGCGAAGCGGTGCTGGAGCGCCTGGAAGGAGCCGATCGGGCGGCCGAACTGGCGCCGCTCCTTGGCGTAGGCGAGGGCGTCGTCGAAGGCGCGCTGGGCGATCCCGAGCTGGGTCGCGGCGAGGATCAGGCGCTCGACGTTGAGGCCGGCCATCAGCTGCGTCCAGCCCTGGTCGACCTCGCCGAGCACGGCCTCGGCGGGGGCGGCGCAGTCGGTCAGGTAGAGATGGTTGGTCTCGCGTCCGCCCATCGTCTCGATCGGGACGATCTCCATCCCCTCGGCTTCGCGCGGGACCCAGATCATCGTCAGGCCCTCGTGCTTGGACTCGCCGCGGGTGGTGCGGCAGACGACGAGGACGTGGTCGGCGATGTGGGCGTTGGAGATGAAGACCTTCTGGCCGTTGAGGACGAAGCCGCCGTCGACCTGCTCGGCTGAGCAGGTCAGCGAGCCGACGTCGGAGCCGGACTCGGGCTCGGTCATCGCGATCGCCTCGACCGAGCCGGCGGCGATGCCGCCGAGGATCTCGCGTTTCTGCTCCTCGCTGCCGAAGCGCTGGGTGGCGCCGGCGACGATCAGCGTCGTCGCGTAGCCGCCGATCGGTGCCAGCCCGCGCGCGGTCTCCTCCATGAACAGGCAGGCGTCGACCATCGAGCCGCCGGAGCCGCCGTACTCCTCGGGGATCGTCACCCCGAGCCAGCCCAGCTCCGCCATCAGCTTGTAGATGTCGAAGCTGTGGTGCTCGCGGTAGCCGTCGGTGAGGCGCTCGCGCTGGTCCTGCGTGCCGCACTCGCGGTCACAGAAGTCGCGGATCGCGTCGACGAAATCGCTCTGCTCGTCGCTGAGGGCGAAGTCCACGGGCGGCAGCCTATATACGTCGGGCGGGGATTGGCCGAGCAGCCAGGTCAGCGCCAGCGCGCTCGTCCTGCCAGATACTGATCTGTACACAGATCGGTAGAATTGTGTACCTAATTGTCTTCAACGGGAGTGCGGATGGCGGGTGGCGAATTGCGGCGGCAGGCGATCCTCGAGGCGATGATCCGCGTCGCCGGCGACAAGGGTTACCAGGCGACCTCGGTCGCCGACGTGCTGGTCGAGGCCGGCGCCTCCCGCACGACCTTCTACAAGCACTTCGACGACAAGCACGACTGCTTCCTCGCTGCCTACGAGCTGGTGGTCGAGCGGGTCCTCGCCGCCGCGGTCGCCGGCTGCGCCGAGCGGGAGGACTGGCCAGCGGCGGCGCTGGACGGGCTGGCGGCGGTCGTCGAGCTCTTCGTCCGCGAGCCGGAGCTCGCGCGGACGGCGGTGGTCGAGGCCGCCGTCGCCGGGGTGCGGGCACGGCGACGGCAGGGGGCGGCGATCGACAGCCTGGCACGGCTGCTCGACGAGGGCTGGGGACCGCGCCGGCGGCCGCAGCTCCCGGCCAGCACGGCCCTGATGGCGGTGAGCGGAGTGGTCGGGCTGATGTTCGACCGGCTGCAGGCCGGCCGCGCCGACGAGCTGCCTCAGCTCCTGCCCGAGCTGGAGTTCGCGCTGCTGGTCCCGTTCGTCGGGCCCCGGGCCGCGATCGGCGAGATCTCGCCGTCGCCGGAGCGCTCGGAGTCCCTGTAGGGCAGCAGCAGGTGGTCGGCGAGCTGCGGCGCCAGGCCCGGCAGCAGCTCGGTGGCGCCGCTGAGGACGTAGGAGCCGGCCAGCGCCGCCACGTTGGCGACCAGGATCCGCTCGGTCTGCTCGGGCAGGTCGGCTGCGTCCAGGGAGGTCCGGTTGCCCGCTCGCAGGAGGGCGGCGAGACGATCGAGGGCGCGCCGGTGGCGTTCAGCGATCGCCTCCCCCGCGGCCCGGGCCTCGAGGGTGAAGAGCCGCCCCGTGGCCGGCTCGGCGGCGAGGAAGTCCAGCGCCGCCCCAACCGCGGCGTGAATCCGGTGCGGCCAGTCCGGCGCCGCCGCCGCGGCGGCCGCCGCGGCCTGCGCCCAGACCCGCCGCTCGGCGTCGTCGTAGGCGGCCAGCAGGCAGTCCTCGCGGTCGTCGAACTGCTCGTAGAAGGTGCGGCGCGAGACCCCGGCCAGATCGACGACGTGGCCGACGGTGGCGCGGGCGTAGCCATGCTCCTCCAGAGCGGCGACCATCGCGACCAGCATCCGACGCCGCTGGTCGGACTCCACCGCCTCCGGGGAGAGGCGATGGCGACCGCGCGGCAGGGACCTCCGCGGGGAGGGCATGGCGGTCATGGGAAGCCCGGAACGAGACTCGAACTCGTGACCCCTTCCTTACCATGGAAGTGCTCTACCAACTGAGCTATCCGGGCGGAGGAATCAACTTTACCGGCACAGGCGTTAACAGGCAGGCGTCGGCCATGTACTAGGGACGATGTTGCCGGTGCTCCCATTGGTGGCCCCCGCCTTGCCCTGTGCAGGGGGTTATCGAGAGAAAGCCAAATCGCCATGCCTAGCCGAGTCGCTACCGGAGTCAGCGGCGTAGGCAAATAGGGTGGGAGCATTGGCATATGCCCGCTCCTGGGCGTCTCCTTTGTCAGAACATCTCGGTCAGCGCGGCCGTTTCTCCAGCGCTGTTGACGTACTCGCCGGCCGCTACGCAAAAGGTCGAAGACGGGCAGGACACCCCACCATTCAGTGAGCTCGATATCGCACCGGCGGGATCTGGCGTCAACTGGATTTTCCAGGTAGAGCCGTTCCAACGCTCCGCCAGCCCCTCGACCGCGCCCAAGCTGTTTTTATACGACCCAACTGCAGTACACAGCAAGATGGATGAGCAGGACACTCCGCTCAATTCGCTTGAAGAGGCGCCGGTAGGACTCGGGGTGGATTGCTGTTCCCATTTACCCAGTAGCCAGCGCTCTGCAAGAATCACCTTGGTTCCTTCGCTGTTGATGTACCAGCCACTGGCCACACACCTTGCCCCTTCTCCTTCGCCTTGACATGACACGCCGGTGAGGACGGTGCCTTTGGAGCCGGTTGGCACTTCCACTTTGACCTGTTCCCAGCTCGAGGATTTCCCCTGATAGGCCACGGGCAGCTTTTTGCCTGAGCTGTTTTCATACCATCCGGTAGCCATACAGTGAGGCCATTCCCAGCACGACACTCCGGTGAGAACGGTCTTCGTGGCTCCGCTGGGAGACGCAATGGACATTTCCGACCATTTTTTCCCATTGTTCGTGCCCTTATTGATAAGGCCGCGAGTGACACCGCCGCTGTCGACGTATTCCCCGGCGATCAAGCACCGTGCATGGGTTTCCGCTGGATCGGGAGTGCAGTTGACCGCGTTCGCCGCACTCGACTGCGCCCCGCTGGGAATCGCCATCGGGCTGAGTTCCGAGAACGTCATGTTGCTTTTGATTTCATATTCGGATTCGCCGAATTCTTTGCCTTCGTCGTACTCAGCGAACGCGGCGCTGTTGCCTTTGCTGTTACGGTACCGCCCCACCGAGACGCAGTCGTCCGGCGACGCGGTGCACGAAACGGATGTCAGGGTGGCGTTGAGCGATTCTTCGGGATCGCTGAAGATCGTCGTCGGCCATTCGAACCCTCGCCATTCATGGATGACCTCTATTTCTTCCTGCGGTTCGGGGAAATAGAGACTATGGTGTTCTCCGACGACCATGCAATGGGTCGTGGAGACGCACGCCACTCCGTTCAGAACGCTCCTGTCCGATTCGTAGATCGGCGGCACGGAGTCCACCCAATCGTAGGTTGCGAAGGTGCGGTCGGCGCCATAGGTGGTGCCGTTGGCGTTGGTCGCCACCAACCTGTAGTGGTAGGTGGTGCCCGGCTGGAGGCCGGTGATGGCCTGGCTCGCTTTCACGGCGCTCGCACCCGCCCCAGCGCTCGCACCCGAAACCGGCGCGCTCGCGCCGTACGACGTCGAGGTGCCGTATTCGAATCGGTAGGTCGTTTCGGAGCCGTGCGGGTTCACGCCGCCATGCAGCGACGCTTCGCTTTCCGTCACGCCGCTGCTCCATCCCGTCCACACGGCGGGCGTGGTCCAAGCTTCCGACGGCACGTTCAGCGGACCGTCCGGCGCGCCGTTGCCGGTTGGGCCGTCATATCCGGGGAGGGCGTTGCACCGATATTCGTTTTCGCGTTCCACGGGAGAGCTGCAGGCCCCGTTGCTGCCCTTGGTCACGTCGAACAGGGCGCTCGGGTCTCTGTAGAAGGCTTCCGCTCCGGCGTTTCGCGAGCTGGAGCTCGAGAGTCCCTCGACGCCCGCAACGAATGGCGTCGAGGCGCTCGTCCCGCCGACCAGCATCCAGCCTCCCTGGTGGAAGGTGTCGTATACCGAGACCGGGGTTTCGGGGTCGGCCACCGCAGAGACGTCCGCCACCATCCTCGTCGGGCAGGGCGTATCCGTCTGCCAGGCGGGCTTCGGCTCGTATGCGCTGCAATAGCTGCCTCCGCCGATCCATGGGTACCAAGGAAGTCCTCTCGTCCTGAACCAGACTTCTTCTTCCCATCCACGAGGGGTTTCGGGTGCTTTCTTCAACGAGGTACCGCCGACCGAGATCACGTACGGTGAAGCAGCCGGGTAAGTGGGGTTATAGGCGGAGTCGCCGCCGGCAAAGAGGATCGGTATCCCAGGGTGGTTCAGGAAATGATCGAGGGAGGTCTCTTCGGGGAACTCGCCGTTGGTGCCCCAGCTGTTGCTGATCACCGTCGCTCCGAGCGCGACGGCTTCTTCCTCGGCTTCGAAGAGTTCAATCCCTTCGTCGCTGTACGACTCGACCAGCAGGATGCGACATTCCGGACAGGCGGCCGAGACCATGTCCAGGTCGAGCGAGATCTCCACCGCCCAGCCCACTTCGAAGGGATAACCTTCGGATTCGGTGCCCAGGTTCACCTTTTCGAAGCAGCCGTTCGCCGTCGTACACGGCGGCAGTCCGTACTGTTCCCGGTATGCGCTGAGGTCCGCTTCCGCATTGGGATCGTCGTCTGCGTCTACGATCGCGATCGTCTGCCCCGCACCCCCCGATTCGGGCAGGTTGTAGGCAGACCGCAGGTCTTCCGGACTGAAACCGCCTTTTTCTCCGCTGCCTTCGAGGCTCGGCTGCTCGTTGGTGCGCGCGGCGACGAGTGCGCACGTGACCTGACCCGCTTCGGTAGCCGGCGGGCACGGAGTCGATTCTTCGCTATGCAATGGGTGCAGCGAAAATTTGATGCTCTTTTTTTGCGCAGAGGCCGCCGGCGCGAAAGCACCGCTGAGCAGCGTGGCGAAAATCAGCAGCGAGACGGAAGCAAGGAGAGTGCGCCGGTGACTGATCCGATTGTCGTCGGCGCGAACGGTGATAGGACACGTCTTGGCTCTTGCGATCACTTATCTCTCCTGTCCTGGATGTGTTCATTAGATGCGGTCATCACCCAACTCACCGCGTCCACCGCTCAACCCGGTCATTACCCCCATCGGCGACCCAGATGTTGCCGTTGGAGTCGACTGCGAGGCCGTCGGGTTCGGCGAAGCTGAACTGCCCGGGGCCCGCTCCCGTGGAGCCGAACTGGGTGATGTATTCGCCGGCTTCGTTGAACTCCTCGACGCGGTTGTTGACGCTGAAGCCGTCGCCGTCGATCACCCAGATGTCGCCTTCGCCGTCGACCTCAAGGCCGTTGGGCTCTTCGAACTGGCCGGCTTCTTGGCCTTCGGAGCCGAACTGGCGCAGGTATTTGCCCATTTCGTCGAACTCCTCGACGCGGTCCGTCCACCAGTCGAGCACCCAGACGTTGCCGCCGGGACCGATGGCGATGCCCTCGGGCAGTTCCAGCTGCCCGGGGCCCGAGCCTTTGGAGCCCACGACCCTGATGAATTTGCCTTCCGGGCTGAACTCCTGCACCCGTCCGTTCCAGGTGTCGGAGACCCAGACGTCGCCTTTGGCGTCGACGGCGATGCCTTCGGGGTATTCGAACTGGCCGTTTTTGGTCCCTTCTTTGCCTACCTTGCGGATGTATTTGCCGGCTTCGCTGAACTCCTCGATGCGATCGTTGTTGCTGTCGGCGACCCAGACGTCGCCTTTGGCGTCGATCGCCAGGGCCGTCGGGTCCTCGAGCTGGCCATTCGCTCCGCCTTCGGAGCCGAACTGGCGGATGAAGGCGCCCGCCGGGCTGAACTCCTCGATGCGGTCGTTGCCCGAGTCGGCGACCCAGAGGTCGCCTTTGGCGTCGACGGCGACGTCTCTCGGGGCCCTGAACTGGCCGCTGCCGGCACCTTCGGAGCCGAAGGAGGACATATATGCCGGAGCGGGCGCCGCGAAGGCGGCGTCGGCGCCGCGGACGGTTCCGCCTTCGTTTTCCGCGACCACCCTGTAGTGATAGACGGTTCCCGGTTCGAGGCCACCGAGCGTCTGGGATACCGCCACCCCGGTCGTCCCCGAGCCTATGTCTTCGGCCACTGCCGGCACCTTGGTGCCATGCGGACCTTCGCCTTCCCCGTATTCGCTGGTGTCGTATTCGAAGTAATAATGAGTGTCGCTTCCCTCCGGGTTGACGGTGGCACGCAGTTGCGGTTCCAGCGTGTCGGTATGGGAGGCCGCTTCCGTCGCCGCTTCCGGTCGCGGCGAGAAACCGATGGGACCGTCCGGAGTGCCCCAGCCCGTCGGACCGTCGAAGCCGATCCCCGCCTGACACCAGTACCCGTCTTCTTCCGGAGGCGTGCAGGCCCCGTCGCTGCCCTGCGTGACGTCGAACAGATATTCCTGCCCTTCCGCGCTCCAGAAGGCTTTGGCGCCCAGCGCCCGCGTTTCAGGAGGCGAAAGCCCCTCGACGCCGGCGACGAACGGCGCCGAGGCACTGGTGCCGCCAGCCAGCTTCCAGCCGCCTTCATATGAGTCGTATACCGCCACCGGCGTGCTTGGATCGGCAACCGCCGCGACGTCGTTCTCTATGCGCTTGGAGCAGGCCCCGTCGGTCTCCCATGCCGGCTTCGCCTCATAGATGCTGCAGCCACTTCCCGTGCCCCGCCCCTTTTTGTCGGCTGGTTTGCTGGGGTGAGACCAGACGCTCTCGGTCCATCCGCGGCCGCTTTCCGGATCGGCTTCGAGGGCGGTGCCGCCAACGGAGATGACGTTTCCGGACACAGCCGGATAGCGCACCGCGTACCCATAGTCTCCCCCCGAGAAGAAAATCGGAGTCCCAGGGTGGTGGAAATCTGGGTCGTATTCTTCCTCTTCTTTGGCCGAAATGCAGGGTTCTTCGCTGCAGTTGACGTTCCAGTTCGCTGGGTTCCCTTCCTCGAATCCGAAGTTCCAGCTGTTGGTCACCGCCGTGACCCCCAGTTTGTTGACGGCTTCCTCGTCTGCTTTGACCATGCCGCTGCGCCCGGACCCTTCCATCAAGACGATGTGGCATTCCGGGCAGGCCGCCGAGACCATGTCGAGGTCGAGGGAGATCTCGCCGATCCATTCGCTGACCTTTTTTTTCGGCTTGTGGGGTTCTCCGTTTTCGTTGACCTGGCTGAAGCATCCATTTCCTTCGGTGCATTTCGGCAGGCCGAATCGTTCCCGATACGCCGCGAGATCGGATTCGGCGCGGGGGTCGGCCAGACCATCGACCACCGCGATCGTGCTTTCGGACCCGCCGTAGTCGGGCAGGTGATAGGCAGAGCGAAGTTCTTGAGGGGTAAACCCCCCTTCGGGTCCGCTTCCTTCGTATTCGAGGCCCGGAACCGCTGAGGGCAGGGGCGCGAAGATGACTTCGCATTCGGGAGAACAGGTCGGCGTCCAGGCTTTCGTGGCCAATGGGCTCGACGAAACCTGGACTTCTTCGGCACTCGCCACGGCCGGGAGGCAAGTCAGGCAAACCGCTATACCCAGCAGGCAAGTGGATAGATGGCTGATCCGAATCGACACTGTGCGGACCCTCTCATCCGTCGCTCACCGCCCGCACTACCAATGTGGTAGGGGTGTGGATCGGTGTCCTACCGGTTGGAAGAGATGTACTCGATATTCATGAGTCCGCATCCACACTCCGCCCAGCCCCCCGCCTTCAAGTCGCAGCACTGCTCATCGGCTCTTCGAGCGACGAGCGCCGAACCGAGGGAGGGTCGAGCTCGCCCAGCCGCAGCGCCGCTTCCAGCTCCGCCCCGCAGGCGCCCAGCGGCCGGCCGAGCCTCTCCTCGACCACCCGCAGGCGGCTGGTGATCGTCTGCCGCGCCACCCCCAGGGCGGCGCCGGCCGAGGAGGCGTTGCGCCCGGCGGCGAAGTAGGCGCGCAGGGTGCGGCGCATGGTCTCGCCGCCATCGCGCTCGCTGCCGAGGGGCACGAGGTAGGTGTCGGCGAGGAAGGCGAGCAGGTCCTCGTCGCGCAGGATCGCAGCGAGGAAGGCGACGTCGGCGTAGCGGGTGAGGGGCTGGGGGCGGCGCCGGGCGACGGTCAGCGCCACCTCGGCCTGGCGGTGGGTGAGGCGCCAGCCGCGCGGGCCGGGGGCGGGCTCGCCGAGCGCGAGCGAGACCCCCGGCGCCCAGGCGCCCGGGGGCGGGCTCGCGAGGTCGGCCGGGTCGAACTCGCGGCGGCCGCCGAGCCAGGCCCAGAAGGTGGGCTCGCCGGGGCTGACGAGCAGCAGGCGGCGATCCAGCGAGGCGGCCAAGTCGCGCAGCAGCCGCTCGGCGCCGGGGCCGGTGGCGATCGCGCCGAGGTGGTGGGCATCGAAGTCGTAGTCGAGCTCGGCGGTGTCGAGGGGCTCGCCGGCGAGCAGGCGCTTGACCCGCTCGGCGCGGCGCTGAGCGGGCGCCAAGGCCGAGCTTTCGGCCTCGCGCCGGTGCTCGGCGCCGAGCGCGGCAAGGAGGCGGTCCAGGAGGGCCGCCATCTCCCCCTGCATGCTCTGCAGGGCCGCCGCCGGGAAGGGGGCGTGGCCGCGGCGCACCTCCTGCAGGACGAAGTCGCTGAGCACCGTGTAGCCGGCGACGTAGCGGCGCAGCACCGTCTCCAGCCCGACGCCCTCGCGGGCCGCCTGGCGGGCCTGGGTCAGCACCGCCGCGGGGATGGGGCCGCAGCGCTCCTCGCCGCGCTCGATCCCGGCGAGGGCGTAGGTGAGGCCGGCGGCGAGGGCGGCGCGCAGCCCCTCGAGGTACTCGGGACCCTGCTCGCTGGGGTCGGAGACGGCGTAGAGGCGGGCGAGCACCACCTCCTCGATCTCGGCGCGCCTGCCCTGCAGGCGCGAGGCGAGCTCGGCGCGGGTGCGGTCGGCCGCGTGGCGGTGGCGCTGGCCGGCGCTGTGGGGGCCCGGCGGCACGGCGGCGCGGCTACCCACGCACCTTGCAGCTGCGGGTCAGGGTGGTGGTGAGGGTCTCGTGGTGGGCGAAGCCGAAGCTCGCCCGGGCGAAGGGGAAGGTGGCGCCAGGGAAGCCCTTCGGGGCGGGGCAGGCGGCGCTCAGGTAACTGTGGGGCCTGCCGCGGTAGCGATAGGCGCGGCCGAGGGTCATTTCGAGGCCGGTGACGTAGCCCCAGTTGGCGGTCACCTGGGGCAGAGAGGCGCTCAGGAGGATGCCGTAGGTGCCGCTGGCGCGGGAGATCGCGAAGGGGATGGTGGAGGAGGTGGGGGCGGGTTCGGTGCCGTAGACATGGGCGAGGATCGCCGGCTTGCCGTGAAAGGTGCCGTTGAAGGCGTAGACCTTGCCTTCGGAGGGGAAGGGGGACTGCTGGGGCAGGAGCACCTTGGCCGAGAAGCTGCCTTCCCCGACCAGGGAGCCGCGGCAGGCGGCCAGGGCGCCGGCGGTGGTCGAGGGCTGGATCTGCTTGAGGGTGCAGCTCGGCAGCCCGGCGAGGTCGAGGCGACCCTCGCGGTTGATCGCGATCGCGATCGTCTGCAGCTGGGGCGGGCTGGAGCCGTCGGTGGTGGCGATGCGCCCGCCGACCGTGACCGCGACGGGGGCGCTGCCTTGGCGGGGCAGGGCCTTGGGGCTGAGCCTGCCCTCGAAGCTGACCCGCAGGGTGCCGCGCTGGGTGGTCTCGGCCTGGGCGAGGGTGGCCAGAGCGAGGGCAATGGCGGCGGCGAGGAGGGCGATTTTGACGCGGGCGGCCATCAGCGCCTCTGAACCCGGGCCTTGGCGGCTCTGTGCCGGCGGCGATGGCGGCGCCTCACGCAGCGGACCTTGCCCCCCACCTTGCGCCTCGCCAAGCCGCGTCCGCACTTCATCGGGACGGGGGCAATGGAGAGGGCGCCGGCATGGCTGGCGGCCGGCGCGAGCGCCGCTTGGGGAGGGGTCGCGGGGACATCCGCCGCCGGGCTCAGGCCCGCGTCGATCGAGACGGCGCCGGGGGCGAGGAGGGAGACCTGGTTGGCGGCGGCGAGGTTCGGCTCCTCGTCGTAGTACTGGGTCAGGTAGCCGTCCGCTTCGGGGCTGAGGAGCCCGGCGGCGGCGAATTCGCTGAATTCGGGAGAGAACACGAGGGTGTAGGAACCGCTCGCCAGCCCCGGTATCGCGTACTTACCGCCGCCGTCGGTGCGGGTGCAGCGTTCGGGGCCGGGGGCGCCCACCTTCAGCACGCAGACGGCGATCCCCGGCAGGTCGGCGCCGCTGGCGGCATCGCTCACCGTGCCTTGGATCCCTGCCCCTTCGTGCAGCCGGGCGTCGATCCCCGGGGTGGGCGTGCCCGCGGTGACCGCGACGGGGTCGGCGGTCGCGAAGGTGGTTTCTTCGTAGTACTGAGGGAGGTAGCCCGCGCTTTCCCCTTCGCCCCAGAACCCGACCTCATAAGAGCCCGGGGCCAAGCCCGGGATCGTGTATTCGCCGTTGGCGTCGGTGTGGGAGCAGCCGACCACCGCGGCGCCGATCGCTTCCTGCGCGCAGGCTTCCACCTCGGCGAGAGGCAGGCTCGTGGCAGCGTCGGTGACCCTGCCTTCGATCTGCCCGCCCTTTTCCAGCACCGCATCGATGCCGCTGACCGGGGAGAGTTCGCCCACCGTGACCTTGTTGGCCTGCGCCGGCGAAGACTTGTCGTTGAAATACTGGCGCAGGTAATGGGAGCGATAGCTCGGCAGGAACTCGACCACGTAGGCCCCGGGCGCCAGCAGGAGCGAGTAGTGACCGTTGGCCGCCGGGTAGGCGCAGGTTTCAGACGGTTCGCCTTCGAGCACGCAGACTTCGACTTCTTCGACCGCGCCCGGGGCCGAGACGGTGCCTTCGATGGTCGCGGCCAGCGCGGCGGGCGCCCCGAGCGCCGCCGTCAAGCAGCAGAGGGCGAGGACGATTCCCGCGATGGACGCTGATCTTGCATTGGGAAGTGGCATCGACTCTCCTGCGTGAGACCTCGAGGACCGGGGCCCTAGTCACGCCCTCCTCTGCCGCGAGGCTTCCTCGAGCGACGGGGGCAGCTGACACCCAGCCTCGGCCGCAGCGCCAACCCGCTGTCGTTGTGGCCGAGGAAGCGGGCGATGGCGAGCGGCGGGGAGGCGCAGAGGTTGGCGGCGTTGACCAGAAGGCCGCGCTTGCGCCCGCCGGCGATCGTCATCGTGAACTTGCTCACCGGGGCGTCGGGGAGCCCCTCGAAGCTGGCGCGCAGGCCACCGTGGGAGGAGTCGATCCGCCCTTCGAGCAGGATGCGGATGCCGCGGCCGTGGAGCACCGCGACCAGATCGGGCAGCGGACGTTCGCCGCCGTTTGAGCGCAGGTAGACCGGGCCGCGCAGCGGTTCTTCGAGCAGCGGCGTGGTCGCGCTGGCGTGCCCGTAGACCGAGCCGGGCGGGCAGGCTTCGGCTTCGAGCTGGGGCCTGGTGCAGACTTCCCTGATGTGGCCCTGTTCGAGGAACTCGGTCGGCGGCAGGGTGACCGCGGCGGCGGCGATGTTGGCTTCGCCCGGGTGGGGCGTGACGGTCGCCCGCAGCGAGGGGTAATCGCCCCGCCTGGTCCCCCCCTTCAGCCTCAGGCGGAGCTCAGGGGCGAAGCGCAGCGAGGAGCAGAAGCGGACCTGGAAGGGGTCGGTGGCGCTGGCTGAGGCGTCCCTGGGGTCGGTGAAGGGCGCGCTCGAGCCGGTCAGGGTGGAGGTGACCGAGAACGGTTCGCAGCTGGTCGGGTTGAGGGTGAAGTCAGGGCGGGAGACGTAGACGCGGATGTCGCGCAGGTGCAGCGGGATGCCGTCGCGGATGTGGGGGATCGGGTCGGTGCCGGCGGAGTCGATCGAGACCTGGGCGCTGCGGGGGTTGACGTCGATCGCCGAGCGCACGACGATCACCCCGAGGTCGAAGGGGCCGACCTTGGCCGAGTCGATCGCGACGATCGAGAGCGGGGCGCCGTGGTAGGGGCCGGCGAGGTAGAGCTTTCCGGGGGCGTAGGCGAGGACTCCGCCGACCCCGTAGCCGGTGTAGGTGTGGCCGATTTCAGAGGAGGCGGGGCAGCTCGGGTGTTCTTCCTCCTCGGTTCCCGTCTCCGCCTTGGCGGCTTCGATGTCGGCGTCGGGGCAGAAGGGGACGCCGGCGATCCTGCCGAGTAGGCCGGGTGGCAGCGCCGCCGAGTAGGAGGTGATCTCCTGTTCGGAGTCGGTGCGGGTGAGGTGCAGGTAGAAGGGGGTGTAGGCGCCGGCGTAGGAGTTGAGGGTGCCGGCGCTTGCCGCCGGTTGGAAGGGTGGAGTGGCGGCGGCGGGGCAGGGGCTGCCAGCGAGGCCGCTGAGGATCGGGGATTGGGAGCTGTCGTGGCCGGCGCCCCCGGGGCCCGACCAGGGAGTCAGGTCGATCTGGGTGGTGTAGGAGCCGCAGGCCGCCGGGGTGATCAGCGGGGCGCGCTGGCCTTCGCGGAAGTGGACGTTCAGGTGGGTGTAGGGGAGCTGGGGGAGGTCCTCGAAGCTGGCGGTGAGCTGGCCGGTGGCGAGGTTCGGTGCGACCTTGCCGGCGGCCTTGACGATCAGCCCTCGTTCGGGGGAGCGGGCGATCATGTAGAGGGCGAGCAGCGAGTCGAAGGGGTTCTCGGCCCCCGGCGCGGTGGTCGCGGGATTGTCGGGCTGGGCGAGGAAGATCGAGCCGTTGACGATCCCTTCGAGCAGCGGGCTTTCGGCGGTGAAGTCGCCGATCTTGGAGTCGTTGGGGCAGCCCGCCCCGGGCGGGGTGGAGGCGGCTTCGGATTCATACTGCGCGGGGGTGCAGGCGCCGAGCCCGGCGGCGAGGGAGGGGTTGACCGTGATCCCCGCCGGCAGCGAGACCACCGCCTTGCGGAGCTGGGAGGGAGCCAGGCGTTTCCTGGCCAGCACCCCCGCGCCGCCGACCGTGAGTTCGAAGTGAAAACCGCTGGCCGAGGAGGCCCTGGAGTTCGTCAGTTGGCCTGCGGACACGGCTTGGAAGCCGAGCGCTTCGCAACCTTCCAGGGTCAGCGGCTCTCCCTGGCTGTAGTGGCTGAAGAGGCCGGCGGTGGCGGGGTTCGGCTGCTGCCAGGAGTCGGCGCTCAGCGACCACGCCATCGGCCCCGCGCAGGAAGTCGGCCAGGTCAGGTAGGCCCGCGCCGAGATCGCCCCCGAGACGTTGACCGAGCAGCGGCCGAAGGGCACGGCGGGTTCTGGCTCATCGAGGCAGTTGCCGCGTTCGGAGTCGTGGCTGGCGACCCCCGGGGCCCCCCAGAGCGTCAGCTTGAACCCGTAGAAGTCGACCAGCTGAGAGAGATCGGCGGCGCCCAGGGTGAAGCCGTATGCGGCGCCGGCTTCGCGGAGGTGGGCGATCAGCGCGATCGGGGCCCCGTAGGGGTTGAAGCCGAGCTCGGAGGGAACACCGGGCGGCGGAACGAGGTTGAAGACGCCGAAGGTGCGGGTCGAGCCGCCGCCGTAGGAGGAGTGAACGGCGACGACGCCGACCTGACTCTTGTCGGGGCAGCTCTCACCGGAGCGGCTCGCTTCGTAGGGGGAGACGCGGGGGGTGTGGAACTGCGTCTGGGTGCACTGGGCGGTCGCGGTCGGGTTTTGCATCAGCCCCAGCGGCAGTTCGAGCCGGAGGTCGCGGACGTCGCCGTCGGTGAAGGGGACGCCGGGCTGGCCCGGGGATTCGCCGGCCAGGTTGAAGTTGACCTCGGTGGTGAGCGCGTAGGGATGCGAGCCGGCGCGGTTGTCGAGCGAGCCGTTTTCTTCGGTCGCGGTCACCTCGAAGCCTTCCGTGCCGGGGAGCAGGCCGAAGGCCGCCTGGGCGGCGGGGGCGAGCGGGAGCGAGGCCGCGGTGGCGATCGCCACCGCCAAGGCGATCCGCCTCATCGCCGGCCTCGCTTGCGTGACCCGTGGCGGCGCTTTTTGTGGTGCTTCTTCTTGTGGTGTTCCCTGGGGAAGTGGGCCGGCGGGTTGCCTTCGCCCGGCACGAGGGTGCCGGGGGTCGGGTCTTCGGGTTCGGCGGGCAGGCTCTGGCAGGCGTCGCCATCGCATTCGATCGCCCCGTGGGCCTGCGGGTAGCCGCCGCCTTCGCGGGCGTCGTAGAGGTCGGCCGAGCCGGGATCTTGTGGCAGCAGCGATTCGGCGGTGAGGAAGAAGACGTCTGAGCCCTTGGCCGAGGCGTCGATGAACTCGGAGCCTTCGCCGGACTGCCCGCCGGAGATCAGGCTGATGCAGCCCGCCGCCTTCTGGCAGGCGCCCGCACCTTTGGCCTCCCACTCATAGGCGTCGGGCCTCTTGTTGGAGTCGGTGGCGACCAGCGAGTCTTCGGAGTCGAAGAAGAGCCGGGAGCCGTCTGCGGAGAGGTCGCGCGGCTTGTAGGAGTCGGTGGAGCCGGGGGCGGCGCCGTTTGGGATCGCGCCGGGGATGGTCGAGGGTCCGAGCGGCGCCTTGCCGGAGGGGTTGCAGGAGACGCAGGCGAGGGTCGAGGCGCCGCCGAGCGGCGGCGGCCCGTAGAGGTAGACCTCGGAGTCGCCGCCGTTGGCGTAGCCGGTCAGCGAGGCCTTGGAGAGGAAGGCGAGGTGGGCGCCGTCGGGGCTGACGCGGGCGGTGCCGGTGGCCGGCGGGTAGTCGTCGGCTTCGGCGGCGGGGCCGGAGTGGAGCTGGGTCGTGGTGCCTTCGTGCCACTGGTCGAGGCCGGCGGCGGTCTCGTAGTAGAGGTAGGCGCCGCTTTCGGAAGCGCCGAGGACTCCCTGCACTTCGCCCGAGGGGGTGAGGTCGGCGGCCATGGGCCCGGCGGCTTCGTAGCGGTAGAGATGCCCGGCCTTGGTGAAGAAGGCGACAGAGCCGTCGGCGGAGGCGGTCTGGAAGCTCCCCCCTCCTCCCACCGATTCGTCGACCTGCCTGGTCTGGGCGCCTTCGCGCAGGTAGAGGTCGCCGCCCTGGGTGAAGTAGACCCGGTTGCCGTTCGTGGAGACGGCGAGGCCCTGGGCGGCCAGCGTTGCTCCCGGGGTGCCCTCGGTTTCGCCCGGCAGCAGGTTGACGAGGCGCAGCTGCCCCGCTTCCCACTCGTAGAGGTTCGGGTCGGCCGCTTCGCAGCCCCCTCCCCCACTCGGGACTTCGGTCGCTTCGGCGGTGAGCTTGGCGCAGGTCGAGAGGACGACGTGGTCGAGGTCGGGGGAGGCGCCGGCGAAGCGCAGGTCCGGCTCTTCGGGCGAGGGAGCGAGCACGCCGCTTTCGTCGTCGCGCAGCGAGTATGAGCGCGGGCATTCTTCGCCTTCGCCACAGCGCCTGCCGTTCAGCAGCAGGCCGTGGGCCAGGTCGGGCGAGAAGAGCTGGTAGGGGACGCCATTCGGATGATCGCCGTAGGAGCCGGAGAGCAGGGGGGTGGTGATGTTCTCGGTTGCCCAGCCGGCCGCGCTGCGGCGGGCGATGTATTGGCTGGCGGGCGGAGCGCCCTGGGCGCCTTCGCCGAAGGAGGCCGAGGAGCTGTAGGTGATCGCTTCTCCGCCGGCGGCACCCTGCAGGACGCCGCCGCCAAAGAGCTGGCCCGGGCCCTGGAGCTGGCCGCCGTTCTTTTCCAGTGGGGAGACCAGCTCGTAGGCGCGGCAGTCGGGCAGGGTGGTGGAGTCGTCTTCGATGCGCAGGGCTTCGTTGGGGCAGGCCGCGGCGGCGGTGCCTGGCCCACCACCGAGCAGGGCCAGGGCCAAAGGCAAGGACAAGAGCGCCGCCGCCGGGCGGCGACGATGCACCCGGCTCACGAAAGCGCCTCCCCTACCCAGCCGCGCGCTTGTGGTGCCTCTTGCCCTTCCCCTGGCAGGAGGTG